>Ga0153956_1000055_pt1 | contig 147677 bp, 122 predicted proteins | sample TSFL040MetaG_FD_104704 | JGI IMG/M metagenome (GOLD analysis project Ga0153956, IMG submission 104704) | Attine ant fungus gardens microbial communities from Florida, USA - TSFL040 MetaG | ecosystem: Host-associated > Fungi > Mycelium > Unclassified | place: USA: Florida, Wekiwa Springs... | reverse complement strand
GATGGGCTGGTCGGACGTCGGGAGCTGGGACGCCCTCCACGAGCTGGCGGTCAAGGACGATGACGGCAACGCCCATCATGGCGAGGTGCTCGCCATCGACACCTCCAACTGCCTGATCCGCTCCGAAGGCCCGCTGGTCGCCGCCATCGGCGTCAAGGACGTCATCGTCATCGCCACCCGCGACGCCGTCCTCGTCATGCCACGAGGAGACAGCCAGCAGGTCAAGCGCGCCGTCGATCAGCTCAAGCGCTCCGGCCACGCCGCGCTCGACAAGGCCTGGCTCGACGCCGGTTGAACGGGGGGCTGAAAAGCCTCCACGTCAATCGTTCTATTGCTGCCGAAGGCGGCTCCCCCTATCGACCGAGCCTGTAAGGGAGGGCGTCAGTGCGCAAGGGTATCATTCTGGCCGGAGGCTCGGGCACCCGGCTCTATCCGTTGACCCGAGCTGTTTCCAAGCAGCTCATGCCGGTCTACGACAAGCCGATGATCTACTATCCGCTGTCGACCCTTATGCTGGCCGGCATCCGGGAAGTGCTCATCATCACCACGCCGGCCGATGAGGCGGCCTTCCGCGCGCTGCTAGGCACCGGCGAGGATTGGGGAATGCGCTTCGAATATGCTGTTCAGCCCGAACCCGCGGGCCTCGCGCAAGCTTATCATATCGGCGAGACATTCGTGGATGGCGGCCCCTCCGCACTGATTCTGGGCGATAATATCTTCCACGGTCACGGCCTGCCCGAGATGCTGCACAAAGCCTCCGCGCGCGATAGTGGGGCGACGGTGTTCGGCTATTATGTCAACGACCCGTCCGCCTATGGTGTGGTGTCGTTCGACACCAACGGTCGCGCCGAAACGATCGAGGAAAAGCCGGCCGACCCGCGCTCCCGCTACGCTGTGACGGGCCTTTACTTCTATGACGGCCGGGCATCGGAATATGCTCGCGCGCTGAAGCCTTCGCCGCGCGGTGAACTGGAGATCACCGATCTCAATCGCCGCTATCTGGAGGAGGGCACGCTGTCGGTTGAGATCATGGGGCGGGGCTTCGCCTGGCTTGATACCGGCACGCACGCCTCGCTGATCGACGCCGCCCATTTCGTGCGCGTAACCGAAGAGCGGCAGGGCCTCAAAGTCTGCTGCCCGGAAGAGATCGCCTGGCGCACCGGCCTGATCGACGACGTCCAGCTTGAACGCCTCGCCGCGCCGCTGCGCAAGAGCGGATATGGCGCCTATCTTCTTGATCTGCTTGAGCGAAGGATCGACCCGGCATGAAGATCCTTCCCGTCAGAATCGATGGCCCGCTCATCATCGAACCACAAGTGTTCGGCGACGAGCGCGGCTTTTTCATGGAAAGCTGGAACGCTGCGCGCTTCGCGGAAGCCGGACTCGATCTGAATTTCGTGCAGGACAATCATAGCCGCTCGCGCAAGGGCGTGCTGCGCGGTCTGCACTTCCAGAACCCCCATCCACAGGGCAAGCTGGTGCGCGTGACTTCTGGCCGCGCGTGGGACGTGGCGGTGGATATCCGCCGTGGTTCACCTACCTTCGGGCAATGGGCGGGCGTCGAGCTGTCGGCAGCGAACAAACGGATGTTCTGGGTGCCGGAGGGCTTCGCGCACGGTTTCCTGAGCCTCGAGGACGACACCGACTTCCTCTACAAGTGCACCGCGCCCTACGATGCCTCCGCCGAGCACAGCCTCGCGTGGAATGACCCCACGGTGGCGATCGAATGGCCGCTTGAGGGGATCGAACCGACGATCTCGGCCAAGGATCAGGCAGGCCTGCTGCTCGACCAGATCGAGGCTTACGCGTGAAGGCGCTCATCACCGGCAGCAATGGGCAACTCGGTCATGCTCTCAGGGCCTGCGTTCCCGAGGGCGTGACGGTTGTTGGCCGCGACGTCGAGCATCTCGACATCACCGATCGTGCCTCGGTCCGTGCGGCGATGGAGGAAGTGCGGCCGGGCATCGTGCTCAACTGCGCCGCCTACACCGCGGTGGATCGTGCGGAGAGCGACGAAGAGGTTGCCCATCGCGTGAACGCGCTGGCCGTCGGTATCCTTTCGGAGGAAGCGCGGGCGATGGGCGCACGCTTCCTCCATGTCTCGACCGATTTCGTGTTCGACGGCATGGCCAGCAGCCCCTACGCGCCGGACGCTGAGCCGAACCCACTTTCCGTCTATGGCCGCACCAAATTGGAAGGGGAGCGCCTCGCCGGCGAGGATGCGCTGATCGTGCGGACGGCGTGGGTTTATGGGCCGATCGGGCATAATTTCGTGCGGACCATGCTCCGCCTCATGGGCGCGCTCTCGAAAGTGCGTGTCGTCGCCGACCAGATCGGCACGCCCACCTACGCGCCCGGTCTCGCGGCCGCCCTCTGGGCGCTGGCGTGGCAGGGCGCGCGTGGCATCCATCATTATACCGACGCGGGCGTGGCGAGTTGGTATGACTTCGCGGTGGCGATCCAGGAGGAGGCTCTGGCGATCGGGCTGTTGGTGGACGCCGTGCCGGTCGTCCCCATCGCGACCAGGGATTTCCCGACGCCGGCGGTGCGCCCGCCCTATTCGGTGCTCGACAAGCGCGGCACCTATGCGGCGCTGGGTGGCCCCGCGCCGCACTGGCGAGTCCAACTCCGCACGATGCTAAAAGAGATTCAGGCCCATGGCTAAGCTGCTCGTCACCGGAGGCGCCGGCTTCATCGGTGCCAATTTCGTCCGTTATTGGCAGAAGAAGGTGCCGAGCGATGCGATCGTCGTGCTCGACGCGCTCACCTATGCCGGCAATCGGGAGAACATCGCCGATGTGCCAGGTGCCGAGCTTGTGATAGGCGACATCCGCGACACCGATCTGGTGACGAAGCTGCTCGACGAGCGCGGTATCGACACGATTGTTCACTTCGCGGCGGAGAGCCATGTCGATCGCTCGATCTCCGGGCCAGATGCCTTCATCGACACCAATGTGTTCGGCACGCACAGCCTGCTGAAGGCCGCGCGCAGCGTCTGGCTCGACAAGGGCACAGGGCGGCCGCACCGCTTCCACAATGTCTCGACGGATGAGGTGTATGGTTCGCTTGGGCCGGACGACGCGGCCTTCAGCGAGACGACGGCCTATGCGCCCAACTCGCCTTACTCGGCGTCCAAGGCGGCGGCTGACCATCTGGTGCGCGCCTATCATCACACTTTCGGGCTCGATGTCACGACCAGCAACTGCTCGAACAATTACGGGCCGTACCAATTCCCCGAAAAGCTGATCCCGCTGTTCATGATAAACGCGCTGAACGGGCGAAAACTGCCGATCTACGGTGACGGCATGAATGTACGCGACTGGCTGCACGTCGAGGATCATTGTCGCGGCATCGACCTCGCGCTCAGCAATGGGAAACCCGGCGAGACCTATAATATCGGCGGTGGGCAAGAGATGCCTAACATCGAGGTGGTGCGCCGCATCTGCACGCATGTGGACGCGGCGTTTGCGGCCGATCCTTCACTGCTCGCGCGTTTCCCGGATGCCCCCGCGGCACGAGGCCGCCCGACCAGCGAGTTGATGAGCTATGTCGAGGACCGCAAGGGCCATGATCGTCGCTACGCCATCGATGAGCGCAAGGCACGCGACGAACTGCGTTACGAGCCGGGCTACGACTTCGAAGGTGGCCTGGACATGACGCTTGCCTGGTATCTCGCCAATCCAGGCTGGTGGCAGCCTCTTATCGAGCGGGCGAAACTCGGTGCCGGCTGATTACAGATGGGATGTGGCAGTCGTGAAATCCGAGGCCGAGAGCGATGAGCTGGCGAAACCATCGAGCTTGATGCCGGCGGTAATCGTGGTGCTGTTGCCTACGTCGTTGTAGAATAAGAAGGTGTCCGATCCGACCTGAAGCGCCACGGCATCGGAGACGTTTGCCGCGGCGGTCATCAGCGTCTGCGCATAGGCCTCGGCGCTGACGGCATCGGCGAAGGTCTGCACGGCGTGGAGCACGGTGGCGACGACGTGGCCGACATTGATCTTGTCGCTGCCACCCGCGAAGTCGGTGATCTCGTCCCAATAACCGCCCGCTTTCATCGAGGCGTCGCCGCTCGAGAAGACGAACAGGTCCGGCCCGCCACCGCCGATGAAGATGTCGACACCGGTTCCTGCGTTGAGCACGTCGTTGCCGAGATCGCCTTCGAGTATGTTGTTGCCACTGCCGACCGTGATGATGTCGTTGCCCTGGCCTCCGAGGATGACGTTGTTGCCATTCCCGGCTTGGAGCATGTCGTCGCCGAGATTGCCGTTGATATGGTTGGAGCCGTTGCCTGCGATGATGCGATCGTTGCCCGCGCCGCCATAGAGCCGGTCGCCGCCGTCCGAGCCTGTGATCGTGTCATTGCCGGCGTTGCCGTTCACATAGTTGGAACCGCCGCCCGTATAGATGATGTCCGCCCCATCGGTCGTGCCCCGCGTGGTGCCGATGGCGTTGCCGTAAATATGGTCGTTGCCCGCGCCGCCGTAGAGTGAGTCCGCGCCCGTGCCGCCCATCAGCACGTCGCTGTTGTCGTTGGCGTGGATGGTGTCGTTGCCGGTACCGGCGATGGCCGTGTCGATCCGCGTGTCATAGGCGATGGCAATGTTGTTCACGAGCCCGGCCGCGCTGCTGAACGTCCCCTGCACCAGGCTGATATTGGAGGATGCACTGAAGCCCGAAAGATCCAGCGTGTTGCCGGCGCCGCCATCCCACAAGGTCACGATGGGGTGGCTGTTGATCGTGAAGTCGAAAAATTGCGCTGTATCGCCGGCGATGTTGGTGTGGAAGCCGAACACCTGCCCCCCATGGCTCAAGGGCGAATCCACCGGCGCGCCATAGATGCGCTGGATGGCGAGGATGTCGAGCGGCATCCACGTCGTCGAGACGTTGGCGTAATAACTGCCGTTGGTGGAGGGGGACGATCCCCAGATGAAACCGCCTGCCGGTGTAGAAGGTGCGCTTTGTACGCCCGGCCAATCGCTGTTGATGTATGACATGATCGACCACGCGCGGGAGTCATACTGGGTGAGCTGCGTAGTGGTGCTCGTGTCACCGTCATTATAGGGGCCGGCATGGCCGAGGCCGAGGGCATGCCCTTCCTCGTGCAACAGCACCTGCCACGGATAGCCGCCATAGTTGGAGAAGGTTGATCCGAGGGGGCCGAAGCCGGCGACGCTGGTATCGATCGTGATGTTGGCATCATCGGCGCGGCCGAGCGAACCAGATCCGATCGCTCCCGGATACAGATCGTTTATGCCGCCCTCCGCGCTGCCGTCCGAGCCGCGCGAGAGGGTGATGTCCGCTGACGCTGAGTTCGATACCTGCACGAAGGTTATGTTGGCGACATCCGACCAGAGGTGCATCGTCGCGATGAAGGCGTTCTGCTCCGTCGCTGTCCAGTGTGCGGTCGGGTCGAACATATAGGTGATCGTGGCGCCCGCGCCTGCGACCGGGGTGCCCCACTTGGCTTCATAGCTGGTTGTGCCGTAGGTCGCCGGGGAATCCCGGTTCCATGTATCGAAGCTGGTGGCGGCGATCCGACCTGTGTCGGTAATGCCGGTGATGTAGGTGAGTTCGGTATTCTGGTCTGCGTTGATCGCTGCCATCGCGCGGGCTCGCTCTGCCTGTCACCGGCTAGCCGCAGGGGAACCTGGACCGCCTCGCTTCTTAGCGATTTAGGCGTTGAGAAGATCTTAGCGTAGCGTCGAACCGTGCAGGAATTGCGTCTGGCAAGAGCCGGAGGAGCGCGGTGGGCACGCTCCCCCGCTAAAAGTTTAACGCGAGATCGCGCGCGCCGTCACGAACGGCGAGAAGAGGTTGTTGATGATGCCGATCAGCTTGGACGGCTGATTCGAGGCGGCATTGGCGAAGTAGAGCACATCCTTGTCGCGCATCTCCAGCCGCTGGGCGAGCAGGTAGCTCGCCGGGTTCAGCATGTTGAGGCGATAGACCTTGGGCGCTCCGGCTTCCGAGGCATCGGGGATGCCGTCATAGCGGAACAGATAGATGGCCGAGGCATCCGCCGAGCTATCATTGGGGCCGCCCGACCGCGCGATCGCCTCGGCGAGCGACACGGCGCCCGTTTCGAACGACACCTGCGAGGCCTTCTCGGTCGCGCCGAACACGGTGTAGCTGCGCGGACGGCGGATCAGTTCGATACGATCGCCGGGGATGAGCACCAGATCGTCGGCCGAGCCTGCGCGAATGAAGCCCAGTCGCTCGTCGACGACGCGGCTGCCGCGCGAGAAGCGAATGACGGTATCTTCCGACGAATTCTTGCTGCCACCGGCCTGCGCGATCGCGTCGAGCAGACGGATATGCGTCAGGTCCAGCTCGAAGCGGCCGGGCTTGGTCACTTCGCCGGTCACGAAGGCGGAGTTGCTGACATTCTCCTTCACCGTGACCATCGCTTGCGGGTTCTGGGACTTCTGGGCCAGCGCATGGTCGATCATCTGTTCGATCTCGCGGGGCGTCCTGCCCGCTACGTCGAGCCGGCCGGCATAGGGCAGGTCGATCGTGCCGTCCGCCGCTACGGTGATATCCGGGAAGAGTTGCGGATGGGCGGAGGGGTCGAAGCCCTCGCCGAGCGAGCGCGAGGAGAAGAGCGAAACGCCGACCTCGAAGACACCGATGCTAAGCACGTCGCCTGGCCCGACGCCGTCGACAGGGTGATCCTCGGCAAGCTGTGAAAGGGTCGGCACCTTGCTGGAAAGCTGGAGATCTTCGGCACGCAACGCCTCGACCATCTGTGGGGTGATGTCGACGATGTTGAACTTGAGCGGTGCCTGACTATGCTCCGCGCCCTTGCGGATCTGATGCGCTGTCGGACCGTTGGTGGGAAGCGTGGCGCACCCCCCCAGTGCCACCGTCGAAGCCAGCAGCATGCCAAGGCCCGTTCGAGCCGTCACAACATTCTTCATGGAAAGCCCAATTCCCTTACGCGACCATTGCCCCGCTCCGGGCCAAAACATGGCCACAGTTGCGCTCCGCTTAACCAGAAAAGCCGTTCCGCGCTAGCATCTGTTGAGACGGCTCAGAGCCCGCGGAGCTGGAGCCGGTGGTGGACGTCGCAGGCTTCCTCGATCGTATCGTACATCACCAGCGCGCCACCATAAAGCACGGCCCCGCGCCGGGTGTAGGCGCGTAGCGTGTTGGGATCGTGCGAGGTCATGACGAGCGAGGCATTGTCGCGTCGCGCCATCAGGGCCTCTTCCGAGCGAGCGCGGAAACGCTCGTCGCCTGCACCGGTGACCTCGTCGATCAAATAGCAGTCGAATTCCACCGCCAGCGACACGCCGAAGGCGAGGCGCGCGGCCATGCCGGCGGAATAGGTGCTCACCGGCTGATAGAGATATTGGCCGAGCTGCGCGAAATCGTCGACGAAGGCGAGCAGCTCTTGCTCCGGCCGATTGTAGATGCGCGAGATGAAGCGCGCATTGTCGGCACCGGTCAGGCTGCTCTGGAAGGCGCTGGTGTAGCCGAGCGGCCAACTCGTCGTCATGCTGCGCGTCACCTTGCCGCTGGTCGGCCGCTCCACGCCGGCGAGGAGGCGGAGCAGCGTCGACTTGCCAGCGCCGTTCGCGCCGCAGATGCCGATCGATTCGCCTTTGTGAATCTCGAAGTTGAGATTGCTGAAGACGATCTTGTCGCTTTTCCCCAGATGGTAATGCTTCGATACGTTCTGGAGCCTAATCATCGTTCGTCCTGGGTATGCGCGCGCGCCGGGCCGCAGCCGGGCCGGATGGCGTTTACAGCGCTTTGGCCCGGATCGGTAGATGGCATTCGATTCAGCCCGGAGCCTGGCGGCAAAGCCGGAATTGCACTTCGGGGGAGGCCCGTGTAGGCGACAGGCCGTAGCACGATCTTCTTGGAACACAGGCTTTTGACTCTGTCGCGTATCGCCATCGGTGGCCCTGGCTCGGCTGATCCGTATCGAGTCGGCCGCGCGGGTTCGCGGCAGACGCGCCGCGCGACGCGGGCTGCGAAATGAGCCCTCCGATCGCGAAGGGGCGCCGCCGTGCGCCCGCCGACGGCCCGTTCGCCCGAATGCTGGCGGCGGCTTCCAAACCGGTACGGTTATGGATCGGCCGGCCGCATGTGCGCCGCGCCGACACTTTCCGCTCCCAGTCCGAATGGATCGAGGCCGTGATCGGTTATCGCCGGGGGTTGGAATGGCTGCCGTGGCGTGAGGATCTGAAGATCCAGATCGGCAACTGCCTTAAGGAATATGGCGATTATCGCGGCGCGGTGAAGGCCTATAGCTCGGTGCGCGGCAGCCAGCATCGGCCCGAGGCCATGAAGCAGATCGCCCACGCCAACCGCCTCGCGGGTACCGCCATCCTGCCCTATGCGATGGCGGAGAGCCCCGGCGAGCTGATCGGCGAAGAGGACGACATGCCGCTGCCCGCGCTCACCGCGCGGTTGCTCCCCAATCGCATGAAATTGGAGAGCGAGGGGGAGCGCAACTGGCTGGGGGCGCTCGGTCGCACCGATCATCGCGCGGTGCGCGCGCGCGGTAACGTTCATCCCTCGATCGTGCTCGACCAGGTGGGCGCTTTGTCCATGGATCGGGATGGTGTGCAGGAGCCGTTGCTGGCCGGCATCGTTGCGATCCGGGCGCGGATCGTCTCGCCCGTACCGCTGGAGACGGTGGAGATTCATCTCGATGATGGCACCACCAGGCAATGCATCGCCACTGTGCCGGTCACGCCCGTGGAGCGAGGCGGCGCGAAGCTGCGCCTCCATGTGCTCAACGCCTGGATCGACGGCGCGAAGCTGCCGCGCGGCCGCCATTGGCTGAGCGTGGAAGCGGGGCGATGGGTTCCCTCGCACGGGCTGTTCGTCAATGTGATCGAGGTGGGCGAACTCGGCACCGATCTCGCCTCGTCCAACAGCTTCGTGCCGTCTCCCGCGGACGGGCAGGCCCCGGATATGGCGGTCGTCGCGGCGCCGGCCGAGCTTCGCCCTGCCGCGCGTTCGCTCTTCGACCGGCCGATCCGCAGCATCCTCGCGGTGCGTGTCGATCAGTTGGGCGACGTCTCGGCCTCGCTGCCCGCCGTCGCGCGGCTGCGCGAGCTGTTCCCGGAAGCGCGTGTCACCATGCTCGTCCAGCCGGGCGTGCGCGCGGTGATCGAGGCCTCGGGTGTTGCCGAGGAGGTCGTGACCGTCGCGCTTCCCTATAACGCCGAGACGGAGCGCCGCCATCTGCCCGTCGAGGAGGAGGAGCGGCTGCGCACCCATTTCGACGAGGCGCATTTCGACCTCGCGATCGATCTCTGCCCCGGTGACGAGACGCGCCCGCTGCTGCTGCTCAGCAACGCGACCTATCTGGTGGGCTTCAACTCGGATCGCTTTACATATCTCGATTTCGGCATCGGCCTGCGTTCGCGCGACAAGGTGAACCAACTCGAAAAGCTCTCTCATGCGGCGACCGTGCTGACGCTGGTGGAGGCGCTGGCCGTTGCCGTGACGCCGAAGCGTCCGCCCGTCATCCGTGTCGCCAGCGGGGATGCGGTGCTGGTCAGGCAGGGGCTGACCGCACGGGGCTATGTCGTGCTGCACACCGGCGCGCGCCATGCGATCAACCGTTGGCCGGGCGAGCATTATCTGGCGCTCGCGGAGCGGATCGTGGCAGAGACGGCGTATGATGTCGCGATCTTCTGGGACGATCCCGCGGATCCCTCGCGTCCGGCCACGGTGGCTGACGAGCGCATCCATTTCCTTCACGGGCTCGACGCCGACGCCTTCGACGCGATCGTGGCGAATGCGCGCCTGATGGTGGGCAATGATTCCGGGCCGAAGCATCTCGCCGCCACGCGCGGGGTGCCGACGGTCAGCGTTCATGTCGACCGTCTCAACTGGAACGAGTGGGGGCAGGATAGCGAGGGTGTAATCGTCTCCAAGCGAATGCCATGCACCGGTTGCGGCCTGAACGATCTCCAGCTCTGCGGACGCGACGCGGTATGCGTGCGCTCGATCGGGGTAGACGAAGTTTATGAAGCCGCGCGTGCCTATCTGTAATGCGTGCGCAGCGTGAGGGAGCCGGCGTGAACGAGTTGGGCCAGGCAAGGGGTTGGGCGCGCGAATGGCTGCTGGACGCTGCATTGCCGCTCTGGTGGCAATCGGGCGCGGACCGGGAGTGTGGCGGCTTCTACGACCGGCTGGATCAGCACGCCCGCGCCGTTGACGGTCCCAAACGGCTGCGCGTGCAGGCGCGACAGGCGTTCGTCTATGCCGAGGCCGGCAAGCTGGGCTGGGATGGTCCTTGGCGCGACGCCGTGATGCACGGGCTCGATTTCATGCAGACCGCCTATCGGCGCGAGGACGGGCTGTTCCGCTCGGCCGTGACGCGTGACGGCGCGCCACATGTCGAAACGCCGGACCTCTACGATCAGGCCTTCGTGCTGTTCGGCTGGGCCTCGGCCTATGCGGCGTTGGGGCGGCCGGCCATGCTGCTGGAGCGCGCCGAGGCGTTGCTCGACACGCTGGAGGCGCTGTGGGCGCACCCCGAGCGCGGCTTTGAGGAGGCGAACCCACGCCGCTTGCCACTGCGTTCCAACCCGCACATGCATATGCTGGAGGCGTTGCTGGCGTGGGTCGAGGTGGGCGGCGGCGCGCGCTTCGAGCGGCAGGCGCGGGCCATCGTCGGGCTCGCGCTCGAACGGCTGATCGATCCGCAAACGGGCGCGATCGGCGAATATTATGACGGCGACTGGCGTTTCGCACCCGGCTCGGATGGTGGGCTGCGCGAGCCGGGGCATCAGTTCGAATGGGCCTTCCTCCTGCACCGCGCGGGTCGTGCGCTGGGCGGCGATCATCGCGAGGCCTCGGAGCGTCTATACCGCTTCGGCGAGCGTCATGGCATCCATGGCGGGTGCGCCATCTTCTCAACGGATGAGGTGGGCGGTGTCGTAGATGGCTCGGCGCGTCTCTGGGCGCAGACCGAGCGTCTGCGCACCATGCTCACGTTCGCGGATGCCATGCCGGAAGGTGAAGGCGAGGCCGCAGCGCTTGAATGCATCGCGACGCTGCGCCGCTATCTCGATGTGCCGGTAAAGGGCCTCTGGCGCGACCGGATCGATGCCGACGGCACGCTGCTGGACGAGCCGGCGCCGGCTTCCTCCTTTTACCACATCATGACCGGCTTCCTGCCGCTGCTCGACCCCGTTCGGAGCCCCGCATGACCGACCTGCCCGATTTCACAACGATCCGCATCCTGTGCGTGGGCGACGTGATGCTGGACCGCTTCGTCGAGGGGGGCGTCCAGCGTATCTCGCCGGAAAGTCCCGTTCCGATCATGCTCCGCAAGGCAACCGAGAGCGTACCCGGTGGCGCGGCGAATGTTGGGCGGAACATCTCGGCACTGGGCGGGCGCTGCACGCTGATCGGGGCCGTGGGCAATGATCCGGTGGGAGCCGAGTTGCGCGTTCTGCTCTCCGAATGCGGGCGGATCGATCCGGTGCTGGTGGTCGATGCGGCGCGGCCCTCGATCGAGAAGGTGCGCTTCGTGGCGCAAGGCCAGCATCTGCTCCGCGTCGATCATGAAGAGCCGGGCGACATCGCTGATGCGGCCGCGCGTGAGATCGTCGCACAGGTGGAGCAGCGGATCGGCCAACATCAGGTCATTGTGCTTTCCGATTATGCCAAGGGCGTGCTGACCGACGCTGTGATCCGCGACGTGATCGCGGTGGCGCGCAGGGCCGGCGTGCCCGTGGTGGTCGATCCCAAGTCGGCACGGCTGGCGCGCTATGCCGGCGCGAGCATCGTCACGCCCAACGCCAAGGAAGCAGGCGACGCGACTGGCATCGCTATCGACGAGGACGAGGATGCCGAGCGTGCCGGCGCCAAGGCACTGGCCGAAGCCGACATTGACGCGATGCTGATTACGCGCGCGGGTCGGGGCATGTCGCTGATCGGCCGTAACGGGGAGATAGCGCATCTCCCGGCCAGCGCGCGCGAGGTGTTCGACGTCGTTGGCGCGGGCGACACGGTGGTGGCGACGCTGGCGCTCTGCCTCGGCGGCGGCATGGCTGTGGCGGACGCGGCGCGGATCGCCAACGCTGCGGCCGGCCTCGTCGTGGGCAAGCATGGCACGGCGACGGTCACCTGCTCCGAGCTGGAGGACGAACTGGTCCGTCTCAGTCGCGCAGGGATGGTCTCGTCGCAGCTCAAGGTGATCTCGCAGGTCCACGCCGCGAGGCTGCGTGCCCAATGGGAGCGTGAGGGGCTGACTGTCGGCCTCACCAACGGCTGCTTCGACATTCTCCATGTCGGCCACATCCAGATCCTGGAGTTCGCGCGCTCACAGTGCGACCGGCTGATCGTGGCGGTAAACGACGATGCCTCCGTCCGCCGCCTCAAGGGGGACACGCGGCCGATCAACCATGAGGCGGACCGCGCGCAGATTCTCGGCGCCTTCGGCTTCGTCGACGCCGTGACGATGTTCGCCGAGGATACGCCCTACGAACTCATCAAGGCGCTCCAGCCCGACGTTCTGGTGAAGGGCTCGGACTACACGATCGAGCAAGTCGTCGGCCACGACATCGTGCAGGCGCGGGGAGGCAAGGTCGTCACCTTCGATCTTGTGCCGGGGCGATCGACCAGCAACATCATCGCCCGCGCGCAGGCTCCGGCGGAGTGAGCGGTCTCCCGGCCGTCTTGCTCGACCGGGACGGTACGATCATCGTCGAGCGCGATTATCTGAGCGATCCGGCGCTGATCGAGCTGGAGGCGGGGGCGGCCGAGGGCCTGCGCGCTCTGGCGCAAGCGGGATGGACGCTGGTGGTGCTGACCAACCAGTCCGGCATCGGGCGCGGCTATTTCGACCTTGCTGCGGCAGAGGCGGTCAACGCCCGTGTGGCGGAATTGCTGGCGGTGGAAGGCGTCTCCATCGCGGGCTGGTATCTCTGTCCCCATGCGCCGGGCGACGGGTGTGACTGCCGCAAGCCGCGCCCTGGCATGGCGAAGCAGGCGGCCGAAGATCTGGGCCTCGATCTCGCGCGGAGCTGGGTGATTGGCGACAAGCGCTCCGACGTGGGGCTGGCTGATGCGATAAGCGCGCGGGCAATCCTCGTCACGACGGGCCACGGCCAGAAGGATGAGGCCATGATGCGCGCGCGAGGCGTGCCTGTCTGCGCGACATTGGCGGAAGCGGCGGGGGTGATCCTCGCCTAGCTCGGTCGGGTCGTCGCCATGACGTGGGCGTACATGGCCTCCAGCCGGCGGAGATAGGGTTCCGGTGCGAAATGCCCGGCCTGTCGCGGGCCGTTTTCCATGAGGCGCCGGCGGAGTGCCGCATCGCCATCGAGTGCCCGTATCCCGTCGGCGATGGCGGTGACATCGAGCGGGTCGACCAGGACTGCTGCATCGCCCGCAACCTCGGGAAGCGAGCCCGCGGTCGAGGTCAGCACCGGCGCGCCGAGTTGGAGCGCCTCCAACACCGGCAAACCGAAACCCTCGTACAGTGACGGGAATAATACGGCCCGCGCTGAGCGGATCAGTCGCAGCAGTTCCATACGGGGTAGGAAATCGATCTGGACGATCCGCTCGCCGACCGGCCCATCGAGGAAGCCGTGAACGGGGAGCTGCGCCAACTCCGCCTCGCTCTGCCATGCGCGGGGGCCGACGATGACGAGTGGCGTCTCGGCCTTGAGCGAGCGGTAGGCCTCGATCAGGCGTCCGACGTTCTTCTTGGGTTCGATCGCGCCGAAGAACAGGAAATAGCCGCCGGGTTTGAGCCCTGAAAGCGATCCGTCGAAAGGCTTGTCCGATGTTTCCATCATGGGCGGCGGCGATGTCTGATAGGTGTTGGTGACATGATCCGGCCGCGCGTGGAGCAGTTCCACGATGTCGCGTTTGCTCGCTTCTGACACGGTGCAGACATGCGCGGCCTCGTCCACGCAACGCTGCACCAGACGTCGATAGTTTGGCTTCATGTCGAGCGTCGTGTGCGGCAGCACCAGCGGCACCAGATCGTGCAGCGTATAGACGTTGCGCGCGCCCTTGAGCGTGATCGGTATCGGATAGGTCCAGTGCATGATCTCGGGCGGGTTCTCCATCTCCAGCGTGACGAAGCGGCCGTGGAGCTTGAAATGCCGGTTGGCGACCATGAACAGGTCGGCCACGCTCGTCAGGCGCGAGAAGGAGGGAAGGCGCTGCGGGAAGTCACCCCGCGCGATCAGGTCGCCCAGCGGCACCTCGAAAGCACGCGCCTTGAGCGTCGGGGGGGCAGCCTTCAGCATCAACCGCGCGGCATCGCGGCGGTTGATTGGCTTGGGGTGGTGGCGGTGGAGCGCCTCGACAAAGCGGGCCTCGCGCACGGCATGGCGCAAGCCGACGTTCAGTCCGAACACGCCCTCGACGCTGTGCCCGGCCTCCAGCAACGTATCGGCGAGCGCGCGGCCGTAAGTCGCGACGCCGGTGCCCCGGTGCATCGCGAGATTATAGCCGTCGATGCCGATCCTGAGCCTGTCCAACGCGCGTCCCCTGGCTATATTCGATCGGCTAGGCAGCTTTGCATGGCCCCGCAAGGGGCCGGATGCCGCTGGGGATGGTGTTGCCCGCCAGATGATGCATCATGTCGGTAAGGTCGGCGTAGATCGCACCCTCGATGGAGAGCATTCTGGTGCGTGCGATCTCCTGCTCCTCGATATCGGACGGCGTATACCAAGGGGGCGTCTGCGACGCGCGACATGGGCCTGCTCTCAGCGGCGAGGTGCGAGGAAAAGCTCCTCCACGAAGCCCGCGCGCAGCCCGTGGCGCTGGCGATGGACCAGCCGGAAGCCCGCGTCGGCGATCAGCTTTGCAGCGGTCGGGCGCGGCTCATCTCCCGAAACCTCGCGGTTGAGATTGAGCATCGCCCGCGCACCCAGATCTGCGGCCTGGGAGAGAAAACCGGTTGCAGCCTCGGCATTCGTACCGGCCAGCGTATCCTCGTTCACCAGGATGTCGATCGAGCCGGGGACGACCTCCCCCATCCGGTCGAGCGATAATGGCGGTAGCGCGCCGGGCGTCTCCGCGAGCACGAAGGCCTGCACCGCGCTCATTTCGGGCCGGTCGAGCAGATGCCAGGCGCTGAGGCCCAGCCTTTGGGCGTAGAAGGCCGTCCAGCCGGCACCGCCGCCCAGTTCCAGAACACGATCGCCACCGATCAGTGGCGCCCATTCGCGTAAACGCCATGCGGTGTAGATCGCCTCCACCATGCGCAGATGGAGAACGATGCCGCGCCCCACCTCGATGCCCAGATAGCCGCCGACATGAGGAGCCGGCGTAAGGTCGACGCCCAGCCGTTCCTCGATCATCGCGAAGAGATCGGCCGGCTTGAGCAGTGCGTTCTGCCCCCAGCCGCCGACGTCCGGGTCTTCGAAGGGCAATGCGCCCACCATCTCGGCGAGCGAGACGAGCGCATCATAGGTCTTCTGCGCGCGCTGGCGGCCGAAGATCGGATCGCGCGCGATGCGGAGATGCTGGCGCTTGCCGCCGAAGAAGCCCTGCGCCAGTTCCGCGCGGCCGAGTTGCGCCAGTTCCGCCGCGACGGCTTCCTCTTCACCAGCGGCGAGGGAGGCGGCGAAGACGGTCTGGAAGGCAGGCGGGGCAAGGTGTGCGTCCGCCGCGCGCCACGTCTCGATCGCCTTGCGTGCTAGGTCCGCGCGGGGAGGCGGGACGGGGCGTTCGATCAGGTTGGGGCGCCGCCTCACCGAATGCAGGAACTGCGCCTGCTCGCGCAGGTCGTCCGGCAGCATCTCACATGCCGTCATAGCCGAGGGGCTGCCGTCATGGAGTAGAACCGTGCGGACATGTTCGACGATATTGCGGAATCGGGTATCGAAATTGTCGGCCTGTGCCCGCAGATGCTGACGGATGAAGCGGGCATGCATCGAATTGATGAATGTCATCGGCTCGACGAGCGTGGCATCCCCAATCGCCTGATCGTGCCGAAGGATCTGGTGGAGCAGATCCTGATCGTTGTCCGCCTCCAGCCACTCGCGGGCGTCTCGAAGGCGCTCGTCGCTGATGCGCGAGAAGGCGTTCCACCAGCTTTCGACGAGCCGCCGCCCCTGCTCATGGCCGAGATTAATCAAGGCGACGCCGGCATTCACATCCCAATGCTCACCGGTAACGCCCGAGGTCGCGAAGATCGCGCCGCGATCACTCTTGTCCGCCAGATAGCGCGGCAGGTCGAAGTCGAGATCGTGGATATAGGCGTCAGCGTCCAGATAGATCGCCCAGCCGGTGAAGCCGCGATCCAGCAATTCCTTGTACTGGGCGATGCGGTTATAGGTCGCCTGCCAGTTCCAGGTGCCGCGCTTCAGGCCGACGAAGCTCTCATAGGCGAAGCCGTGACGACGGCAATATTCGGTGACGGTGACCGAAGTGACCGCCAACATCGGCGCATAGCGGAAGGCGTCCGCCGTCTGGAGGAACAGCACCTCGGCATCGTGATGTGGCGAGGGAGTGAGGCGCTCGGCCCGATGCTTGGTCAAAATGGCGCAAAACTCCTGCCGGTCACGCGGTGTATCGTAGACGCCCTCTATGTCGAAGGCGGTAAGCCCCAGTGCCGCCAGCGTCTCGACCGCGGCACGGAAGCTCGCGGGTGTGAACTGCCAAGCGTGGACGTCAATATAACCGCCGTCGCTGTCATCATAATTCTTGAGCGCGTCGCCGATGCGATCGGGGAAATCATCCTCCCGCTGCACGCCATGATCGCCGTGCCAATGACGGGCGGCATCGTTGTGCGTGACGAGTGCGGTGTGCTCGATCACGCTTTTGAGGCTGTGGACCTGCCGCGCTTCCCGATAGGCGACGAGGATGTCCGCGATTGAGCTTTCGGGCAGATAATGGTCGAAGCAGAAGCGCTTGTCCGGGATGATGAGATAATAGCGTCCACCCTCATCGAGTATGCGGGCCACTTGCTCCAGATGGCGGATGAGATCCGGTTGATGCTCGACCGAATGGCTGCTGATGACGGCGTCGAAACGGCGGTCGACCTGTTCCAGATTGCCGACATAGTGGATAACGGGCGGACAGTCCGATGGATTGAGCTTGTGCCGGACGGCGCGCCGGCGCAGCCCTTCGGCATCCAGTACGTCGAGATATTCCACGCCCGCGCCGGTCAGCAGCGGATTGCAGAATGGGCCGATCTCGAGCACCGAGCCGTGCGTGCGGGCGATGTCGATGATGGCTTCCCGCTCTGCCAATGGGGAGGCGATCAGCCCCTCGTCGCGTCCGCTCTCCGCATAATGGGCGGCAGCCGCAGCATCGGTTTCGAGCGCGAGGCTGGGGTTGCGCGCGCGATAATAGCTGGGGTCGAAGACAGGGAAGGGGCGTTGGACGGCCATGCCATCCCTATAGCGAAGCCACGGGCGGAGAGAAGCCGGCTAGGCGGCATTCCTGCCTATGTCGTCTCCGCTAACCCGTGGGATCGGCGGAAGATGGAGGAGCTATCCCATCGCAAGGCACGCCACAGCCGTGAACGGGCCGCACCGGCAGGGCGGATCGGAATGATGCCGAGAAATACCCACCGCAAACGCCCGGTCGGAATGTGGAATTCAAACGCCTCCGGGGCCGGGTATAACGGTGGTTTCACGGACGGCCGGACTTGTAATCGCAAGTCATGGATCGGAGGCGAGGGGCTGAATGGCGTCGGCGGCGATCGAGCAATATTCCCCGGCCGAAAGACTGCGACATGCCCGGAACGCGATCGGGCGGAAGCTCGCCGCGCTGGTCGTGGACTGGCCCAAATATGCCGCGAGCTTCGCGAACGATCCCGGGCGCTTCGTTGAACTGGAGACGCACGCCTACGTCGACTATATCGCCGGCTATCTCGCAACGGGCGACGAGAATTACCGTCACCTCTACATCGGCGAGAAGGCCAAGCAACTCCATGACCCCACCGTCGACGCGCAGGAGCATAAGCGGCGCGTAGCGCATCTGCTCTCGGGTGAGCGGCGGGCCTTTGGCGAGGCGCTCGACGGGGATAGCGCCGCGCAGGGCCGGATCGACGATCTGTTCGACGTGATCGAGCATATGTTGACCGCCAGCGCCTCCGCCGAGGTGCGCGTGCTGTTCGTCGGCGACTGCCTCTATCTCGATGTCATCAGCTTCCTGACCGCGCCCGCGCTGGCCGACGGTGTGCGGTTGCGGCCGACGTTCGTGACCTCGCATGATGCGCTGGAGGTTCGCACCGCGCTCGGCCGGCTGGCGGACGAGTCGTTCGATATCGTCTGCTACAGCCCGCTGAACTATGCCCTGCCAAGCGATTACGGCGTGCTCCAGCGCACGCCGGGCCTGCTGCACCTGCCGACCCGGTTCGATCATGCGGATGCCGCCGTGGAGCAGGCGCTGAGGACGTTCGACGCGCTGGCCGACCTGTTCGACTGCCCGATCCTCGTCCATCAGCCGGTGCCGCTGATCCGCCATCAGGAGAGCGTGAAGGAGCGGGTGCGCGGGCGCCTGCTACTGCCGATGCTGAAGCGCGTGACGCGACGCTTCAACACGGCACTCAGGCAGCGCGTGGCGGAGCGGATGGCGCGGGGGCAGGTCTTCCACCTGCTCGACGAGCAGGCGATCGTCGGCGGACAGGGGCTGTGGGCGGCCGGGCGCTATCTCTATCGCTCGGACCTTCAGCATCCGGCGGTGTTCGGGGCGCTGCTCGCGCCTTATTATCGCGATGTGCTGGCGGTGGCGGGGCGGCTTCTCGGCCGCAAGCTGGTGGCGTGCGATCCCGGCGACACGCTCCTCGATCATCCCGACCGGCAGGCGACCCTGCTGAGGCTCAAGCAACGCGGCATCATCCTGGCCGCGAAGGTGGAGGATGGCTCGCCATGGCCTGCGGTGGAAGGGGGGCTGGCATCGGACGACTTCGCCTCGCATCAGCCGGACGTCGAACGCATCGCCGGGCACCTCAACCTCAAGCTCAAGAGCTTCGTCATCCTCGACAGCCGCGAGGGGGGTGAGCAATTCCCCATGGCGCTGACGCTGGATCCGGCTGATCCACGGAACTGGCGGCTGCTCGATCTGTGGGCCGATCTGCTCCCGGCGCGTCCGGGCGCGGACCGCACCGATTTCTATCGCCAGCGCGATGAACGGCAGCGCTTCATCACGGCCGAGACCGAGATGGACGCTGTCCAGCGCGACCGGCTCTATGCGCAGCTCCGCCTCCGCCTCACCATCCGCGAGGCGAGGCCGGAGGACGCGGAGCGCGCGGCCTCGCTCGTCAACCGCACCAACCAGTTCAACATGGCTGGCAGTCGCATCACCCGGCGCTGGATCGGGGAACGGATTGGGCGCGAGGACATCCGCGTCCTGATCGGCGAGGCGGCGGATCGATTCGGGCCGATGGGAACGATCGGTGTGCTGGTGATCGAGCGGACGGAGGGCGAGCTCGACATCCCCGTCTTCGTGCTGAGCTGCCGGGCGTTCGGCTTCGGCATGGAGCGCGCGCTGCTCGAAGAGGCGCGGCGGCTGGCGGGGCCGGAGCAGGCGCTCACCGGCGCTTTCCGGCCGACCGAGCATAACCAGCCTTGCCACCCGGTCTATCCCAAGGCGGGGTTCGTGGAGATCGAGGGCGGGTGGCGGCTGGAATCCGCCGCGGCGAAGGCGATCGAGGTCGCGCCCTGGCTGACGATCGACCGGCGCGTGCGGCCCTTCGAGGCCTAGACCCGCGCCGAGGGGATCATCCGCAGCCAGCCGGGCAGGCCCCGGCGCCACAGGGCGGCGGCGCGCTGGCGGGGCGGCAGATGGCGAGCCAGCCGCTCGATCTGCTGGCGCGACAGCCCCGAACGCTCGCAGAAGAAGGGGTGGCGCGGCCGCCGCGCGAAATAGCTGTAGAAGATCGCCGTCCGGTCCGCCCCCGTCGCCGGGCGGCCGCGATGATATTGGCGGGCGGTGTCGACGAAGAGCACGGTGCCCGCCCGTCCGGTGCAGCTCGTCACGCGCTCGGCGAACTCCTCTCCGAACGTGCGGCGCAGATCGTCGTCGGACATCAGATCATATGCGAAGCCGTCTTCGTCCGTCCGGCGCGGGCCTCTGACCGCCTCGAAGGGTCCGCCGTCCGCGTCGACGTCGTTCAGATAGATCGCGATCTTGAGCATCTTGCGATCTTCCCAGTCGCGATGCCAGCGCCGCGTGGAGACCTCGCGGCCGTCGGCGACGGTGTAGATGATCTGCATCCCGTCATAGGCCGCCGGCATACCCAGATAGGCCTCGGCGATGTCCAGCAGCCGGTCGCTGAGCCCCCAGGCGAAGACGCGCGGATTGACCACGATCCGCTCGGGGGGAACCATGTTGAACTCCACGCCGGCGGCCGCTTGCCGATGCGCCTCGGCGCTGAACTCGGCCGAGAGCATCTGCCCGATGCGTACCGTCTCGCGTGAATCCGGCAACCCCAGACAATCGAGCGAGGAGATGTAGATGCCGTCCCGATCGAGCGCCTCGACGATCGCGCGGTCTCCGGGAGAGAGCGTCGGCACCATGCGGCGATGGCTGGCGACCGCGCGGCGATATCGTGAGGCCAGCATCCGGCTCACCGGGCCGAGGCGCGTCACCCAAAAGGCGCTGCGGGCCGGGAAATCCCGCAGCCAGTCGGCATAATTCCGCCGCCGGGCCGCCTTGGCGGTGTGGAGAGGGGATGCCGGCGGTGTCGGCCCTTCCTGGGCGATCGCTTTCCCGGCCATGGCTCAACCCATCGCGACATGGAGGGAGGGCGCCGACGCGTCGCCGCCGATCGCCTGCCACCATTCCGGGTTTTCGACGAACCAGCGCACGGTGGCCGCGAAATCGCAGCGGAAATCGTGGACGGGCGCATAACCCAGCTCGCGGCGTATCCTGGCGTCGTCTATCTCGTAGCGCCTGTCATGCCCGAGCCGGTCGGTCACGAAGCGCTTGAGCGAGGCGGTGGGCCTGCCCTGCGCGGCGGGCGCGTGGGGGTGACGCGCGGCGAGGCCCGGATCGTGGGCGAACAGCGCATCGACGGCGGTGCAGAGCGTGTCGACGATCGTCATGTTGGGCAGCGCGCAGCCGCCGCCGATGCAATAGCTCTCGCCTACGCGTCCGCCGGTCAGGATCAACTCGATGGCGCGGCAATGATCGTCGACGAACAGCCAGTCGCGCACGTTCAGGCCGTCGCCGTAGATCGGCAGCGGCCGCCCCTCCAGCGCGTTGATGACGAAGAGGGGGATGAGCTTCTCGGGGAATTGATACGGCCCGTAATTGTTCGAGCAATGGGAGACGGTCGCCGGCAAGCCGTAGGTCTGGTGATAGGCGCGGACGAGATGATCGGCCGAGGCCTTGCTCGCCGAATAGGGCGAGTTGGGCGCGAACGGTGTGCCCTCATGGAAGGCGGGATCGTCGAGGCCGAGGCTGCCGAACACCTCGTCGGTGGAAACCTGATGGAAGCGGCATGTGCCTTCGGGCGCGCCGTCCCATGCCTCGCGCGCGCATTCGAGCAGCGTATGCGTGCCGATGATGTTGCTGTGGAGGAAGCCGCGCGGCGACGAGATCGAGCGATCGACATGCGTTTCCGCCGCGAAGTTCACGATGGTGTCGACGGCATGTTCGTCGATCAGGCCGCGCACCAGCGCCGCGTCGGCGATGTCGCCGCGCACGAAGCGGATGTCCGGCACGCCGGCCAGATTGGCGAGGTTGCCCGCATAGGTCAGCAGGTCGAGCACGAGGATGCGGTCGCCGGGGAAGCTGCGGCGCCAGTGGCGGGCGAAGTTCGATCCGATGAACCCGGCGCCACCGGTGACGAGGAGGCTCTTCATGATGCGGTCTCCGTCAGGCGACCTGGCTCAGGGGCGCGGCGCCCGTCTGGAGCAGGCGGAGCAGATAGTCGCCATAGCCGCTCTTGCGCAGCGGCAGCGCGATGCGTTCCAGTTCGGCGTCGGAAATGAAGCCCTGTCGCCAGGCGATCTCCTCCGGGCAGCAGATGCGCAGGCCCTGCCGCTGCTCGATCACCTGCACATAGGAGGAGGCCTCGTGCAGTGAGGCGTGGGTGCCCGTGTCGAGCCACGCGAAGCCGCGCCCGAGAAGCTGCACATCGAGCGCGCCGGCCTCCAGATAGAGGCGGTTGAGGTCGGTGATCTCATATTCTCCGCGCGCCGATGGGCGGATCGAGGCGGCAAGGTCTGCGGCGCGGCCGTCGTAGAAATAGAGGCCGGTCACGGCATATTGCGAGCGCGGGTGGGCGGGCTTCTCGTCGATGGCGACGGCGTGGCCGGCCTCGTCGAAGGTCACGACGCCATAGGCCGACGGGTTGCTGACCGGATAGCCGAACACGGTGGCGCCCTCGGTCTTCGCGTCGGCCTGCGCCATCAGGCTGCCGAAGCCGGGGCCATGGAAGATATTGTCCCCGAGGATCAGCGCGGAAGGCTCGCCCGCCACGAAGTCCGCGCCGATATGATAGGCCTGCGCGAGGCCCTCGGGGCGCGGCTGGGCGGCGTAGCTCAGCTCCAGCCCCCATTGCCGCCCGTCGCCGAGCAGCTTGCGGAAGGAGGCCTGATCCTCCGGCGTGGTGATGATGAGGATTTCGCGGATGCCCGCCAGCATCAGCGTCGATAGCGGATAATAGATCATCGGCTTGTCGAAGACGGGCATGAGCTGCTTGCTCACCGTGAGCGTCAGCGGGTGGAGCCGGGTGCCGGAGCCGCCCGCGAGGATGATCCCACGTCGCATGACTAATCCCCCTTCAGTGTGGACGGCGGGCCTTCAGGTCGTCGTAATAGGCGTAGTCGACATGCGATTTCTTGAGGGAGAGCGACTTGTTCAGCACCGAGCCGACGATCGGCGTGGTGCCGAGCAGGCGGAGCGCCTCCTCGACGTCGCTGCCGCGCGTGCGGCCTTCCTCGATCACCATCAGCACGCCGTCGACGTGGCGCGCGATCAGGTTGGCGTCGTCCAGCATCAGGATCGGCGGCGTGTCGACGATGCAGATCGGCGCGCCGGGCTGCGCCTTGAAGGAGGCGAAGACGCCGCGCAGCGCGTCGGAAGCGAGCAGTTCGGCGGTGTCCAGCCCCGGCTGGCGCGCGCCGTGGATGGTGAGCTGGGCGGAGGCGATCTTCTGCCCCGTGCTGTTCCAGTCCGCCTTGCCGGCGAGGAAATCCTCCACGCCGCAATCGACCGTCAGCCCGAAGCGTGGGGCGATCGACGGGCGGCGCAGGTCGAGATCGATCAGCGCGGTCGGATGGATGCGGCTGAGCGCGGCGGCGAGATTGGCGGTGACATAGGTCTTGCCCTCGCCGGGGCGCGTCGAGGTGACCGCGAGCACGCGTCCGCCGGACGCATGGAAGCGGTTCATCACCTGCGAGCGGAGCAGGACGAAGCTGCGCGAGCGGACGTCGAAGCTCTCGAACGCCCAGATGCCGTTGCGGATCAGCGTGTCGCGATCCAGCTCCACCTCGGCGCGCGGAGGCGTCGGGGCCGCCTGCCGGGGCCGGCCGCGCGTGATCGCGCCGGGAAGGGGGCGGGACCAGTCGGGAGAGATATCCTTCAGCATGTCACGCTGCCTCCTGACGAATGCGGGATGTCCAGAGCCGGTGCAGGCGGCCGAGCGGGCCGGGCGTGCGATCGGCGATGACGAGGGGAATGACGCCGAGCGGCGGCTCGCCCATCCAGCGCGTGACGCCGTTCTCGCCGTTGATCGGGCCGGACAGGAACTCCTTGCCGAGCACCACCGCCAGCCCCAGCGCAAGCCCGCCCGCCAGGCCCATCGCCAGCATCATCTTGCGCTTGGGGCGGATCGGCTCGACCGGCCGGCTCGGCGCGTTGACCAGCGAGAAGCGCTCGCCGCGATCTTCGGTCTGGAGGTTGGCGGCGGTCTGGGCTTCGAGCTGCTTCTCGCGGATGTCCTGATATTGCAGCTTGAGATTGTCATATTCGCGCTGGACGTTGTTCAGCTCGTAAGACGCCTGCGGGGCCTCGGCCGTGGTGTGCTGCAATTCCGCGATCTGGCCCATCAGTTCGCCGCGTCGGCTGGCGAGCGTCTGGATGCGGGCGTTGCTGGCGGCGATCTCGGACTGGATGATGCTGTTCGGGCCGCTGGCCGATCTCGCGGCGGCGGCGGCGCGGGCCTCCTCCACGGCGGCGCGGGCGGCGACCACGTCGGGATAGCGATCCGAATATTTCGCCTGGAGCTGGCGCAGATTGCTCTCCGCCAGCCGCAGCGCCTCGCGGCCCGGATCGGCGGCGGTGGGGGTGTCCGCCGAGCGGGCGGCGAGCATACTGTTCTGCTGCATGATGCCCTGCGTCTCGGAATCGATGCGCGAGACTTCGGCCTGGAGCGCGGAGTTGGACTGGGCGCTGAGGTTCACCTGATCCGGCAGCGCGCCGGCATAGCGCGCCTCGATCTCGCGGCGCTTGCCTTCGAGCGTGATGAGCTGGCCGCGGATCTCGTCCACGCGGCGGGTGAGGAAGGCGGAGGTGTTGAGCGCCTGCTCGGTGCGCAGCCTTTTATCTTCGTCGCGGAACATGGTGACCAGTTCGGTGGTCACCGCCTGCGCCACCTCTGCGTTGGGATAGGTGAAGGAGAGGTTGAGCGCGATCGTGGAGCGCGGCTTGGAATCGTTGACGCTGTCCGAGCCGACGAGGTCCATCGCGGTGTTGTCGCGCATGATCTGCAACACGTCGTCGAGCGGCATGTGCCTCCGCTCCTGCGGATAGAGATTCTGCTCCTTCACCAGCGCTGCCAGATTCTGTCGGCTGAGGATGCGCTGGCGGATCTTGGCGATCTGCTCGTCCGAATAGTTGGCGAGCGGGGCGGGGACGATGGTGGTGGGAATCTGCTGCGAGTCCACCAGCAGCGTCGCCGCCGATTGATAGACCGGCCGGATCACCAGCGAGGCGACCAGCGCGAGCGCCATGCAGAGGAGCAGCGGAGCGACCAGCCAATAGCGTCGCCGATAGAGGATCGCGGCGATCTCGCGCGGGCTGATGATGCTGATGTTGGTGGCGTCCTCAGTCATGGTCAGGCTGCCTTGGCTGAAAGCGAAGTTGAAGGCCGCCATAGGCGGCACCGATCCATCCCCCGCCAACGAGCTGGCGGCGGAGATATTGCCCTGTCCCGGAAAGGGTGAAGTGACGGCCGATCCGGCGATCGAGCTTGAGCGTGGCGCGCAGCGAGTCGAGCCCCGGAAAGGCGCCGCGCTGCGTTTCGGAATGGCGATATTCGACCATGCCGTTCATCGACGTCCGCTCGCTCAGCTTCTGCGTCACGGTGGCGGAGCCGGTCATGGTGCGCTGGAGGCCGCCCAGTCCGCTGATTTCGCTGTCGATCAGGCCGGCGAGGCAGGCGAGCCCATTGGGCACCTTGCGGCAGAGCTGCGCGCGGCCGCTCAGCCGGGTGGGGGTGGAAGAGGCGTTCAGCGCCGGATCCTGAACCGGGCCGATGCGATTTTCGGTCCGCTCCGCGCCGATTTCGGCGTCGAGCTGCCAGTGCGGGCTGATATCCTGCCGGATCGTCGCGTAGATCGCCTGCGAGTTTTCGGCGAGCGAGCCCGCCGCCTTGTTGAACAGCGCCTCCACCCGGATGCCGACCTGCGTGGAGGGGCTGATGCGGCGGCTGGCGGAGACGTCCGCCTTGAAGGTCCGCGTGTCGCGCAGCAGCGTGCTGTGGCTGTAGTCGGACGTCTCGTAGCGGACCTCGGGTACGATCTCGGTGCGCGCGTCGGGCGTCCAGCGCACGCGGAGCGCGCCGTCATAATCGGTGCGGATGCTCTGCGGGTCGATCACCGCGTCGATGCTGCTGGTCAGCACATCCACCGCGAGATCGCGCGAGAAGCCGCCATCGGCCTCCACCGTCAGATATTCGTTGCGGCGATATTTGCCGGCGGCATCGAACTTGCCCACCAGGAAATGGCCGTAATGCTGGCTGAACCATTTCTGGGTGACGGTGCCGTTGAGACCGAGCGTGGAGCCGGTGTCGCTGGTCAGCCTGACCTCGGGGCTCGCGGAAATCTGCATGAGCACGGCGCCGCGATCCGGCCCCGGCATCAGGAAGGGGTTGGACGAGGCCAGCGCCTGCGCGTCGAGCGTCAGGTTGGTCTCGGTCTGGCTCATGGCCGGCGAGCCCGTTCCGGCGAACGCCGCGGCAAGGAGGTATATCCCCCTGCGGAAGATGGGGCGGGGCATGGCGCCCTCCTGGCCTCAGGGAATGACCAGGACATCGCCGCTGCGGAGCATCGGGAGGGGCTCGGCCAGCTCGCCCGGCTTCAGGCGGCGATGGCCCTTGAGGACGGTGGCGAGCTCCACCGGTTCGACCACCTGCCCGTTGGGCGTGTGGCGCAGGATGACCGCATTCTTGACGTCGGCGAAGTCGGCGAGGCCGCCGGCCATGCTGAGCGCCTGAAGCGTGTCGACGGCGCGACCGGTGGAGAAGCTCCCCGGCGTGCGGACCTTGCCGACGACGTAGAAGCGCATCCCGGTCGCATCGCGCACGGCCACCGTCACCTCGGGAGGCGAGGTGCGGTAGTTGGGCGCGATGCGTTGGCGAATTTCCTCGGACACTTCCTCGACCGTCTTCGCCGCGGCGGTGATGGTGCCGGCGAGCGGGACGCTGATCGTGCCGTCGGGAAGGACGCGGGTGGTGCGCGTCATCTTCTCCTCGCCCCACACGCTGATGTCGAGATCGTCACCGGCGTTGATCCGGTAACCGGGATGGGCGCTGGTGACCGGGTCCGCAATGGAGGCCGCCGCGGCGAGCGTCGCGACCGGCTGGCTCCACGCCGGCGCCGTGCCGCAAAGGAGCAGGGCAGCGGCGGAAAGCGCCGCGCCGCGCCGCCATGCCGATCGCCGCTGAATGCGCGGATCGGCCGCACGATGCTCTTTGAACTGCCTCAGGGACATCGCCGCAACTCCCCCAATTCGATCGGAGGACTCTATGGCGGACGGCGGCGGCCGGGCACTCGGCCATTCACGCTGCGCCTCTTGCGTACTGCAAAAGCAGTATCCCCATCGGGCAGCCATGGTGGTTTTCCACCGGGGCAGGCTCGCCACGGAATCGGGCGGAGAGAGCCCGCGCGGCGGGATCGCTACCATGCGCCGGTTGCGGCTGGGAGAGGGCGACGATGACGACGGCAGGGGAAGGGAGCGACGGCCCGGCCAGCGCCGAGTTCCTCGACCTCCGCTTCGATCGCCTCGACGAGGCGCAGGCGGTGGCGATGATCGCCGCCCGCTCGGCCGATGCGCCCTTCGCCTATGTCGTGACGCCCAATGTCGATCATGTCGTGCGGCTGCATCATCGCCGCTCGGATCTGTGGCCGGCCTATCGTGGCGCCTGGCTGACGCTCTGCGACAGTCGCGTCCTCAAAGCGCTGGCGCGGTGGGCGGGGCTCGGCCTGCCGGTGGTGCCGGGGAGCGACCTCACCCGGCAACTGGTGCGCCACGCGATCGCGCCGGGGGACCGGATCGCCATCCTCGGCGGCGGCACCTCGATCGTGGAGGCGCTGCGTGCCGCTTATGGCCTCACCGATATCGCCCATTATGATCCGCCGATGGGTTTCGCCCGCGATCCCGCCGAGGTGGCGCGGGCGGCGGAGTTCCTGATCGGGGCGCGGGCGCGCTACAGCTTCCTCGCGGTCGGATCGCCGCAGCAGGAGATCGTCGCCCGGCAGGTCGAGCTGTCCGGCAGGGCGGTGGGCACCGGGCTGTGCATCGGGGCGAGCCTGGACTTCCTCGTCGGCCGCCAGACGCGCGCGCCGCGCCTGATGCAGGCGATGGGCATGGAATGGCTGTTCCGCCTGCTCTCCAGCCCGCGTCGGCTGTGGCGGCGCTATCTGGTGGACGGGCCGGCGATCTTCGGCCTGTTCACCGCCTGGCGGCGCGTTCGGAGCCTCCCTTGACCGCCTCGGCCGCATTCCACGCTCGCATCGCGTCATAGCGGGGCGAGGATGTCTGCCGCACCGATTCCAGCGCGGACCAGTTTCCCCATTTGGACGGCGTGCCGATGATGCCGTAGTTCATGAACAACGCGCCGCCCGCCGTCTGGAAAGCGCGGTAGTTCTGCGTTTCCAGCGCGCGGAATTCCGGCCGCCGCTGAAGCTTCGCGAGAAAATCGGTGTAGGCCTGATCGTCGCGATGGAAAGGCGGCGTGAACTCGCCATAGCCGGCCTCATAGGTGACGAGACGGAGCCCGTGCCGGCGCGCCTGTTCGCCATGATAGAGGTAGGTCGGAGCGTTCACCTGCGCGATGCGGGCCTTGAGCGCCGCTACCGCGCGGCCATAGCCGCCGTCCGCATCCCGCCACCAGCCGCGCACCGTGTCATAGGCCTCGTCGGTGTTCATGATGCCGTCGTAATAGCCGGCGACGGCATATTCGTCGAAATAGTCGGCCGGGTGGAGCATATGGCCCTGCGCGTCGCGCCAGCGATCGGTGTCGAGGCCATAGGCCTCCAGCCCCTTCCACGCGAACTGGGTGCCGAAGACCATCGCGACGCGACCGGGCTTCGCGGCGCGCGTCGGCGGTTCGCCGAACGCCGTCTTCCAGATCGCGCCGACCTGCGCCGCGCGCATCCCGTACCATTCGAGCCATTTGGCGTCCGGCCCGAACAGCGCATGGGCGCGCGCCTCGGCATAATGGGCCTGCGGGAAGCTCCAGTTCCACACCTCGTTGGACAGCTCGACATGCATCTTCAGTCCGGGCCGGAGATGATCGCGCACATAGGTGGCGAAGCCGCGGACATAATCGTCGCTGGCGTTGATCGGCATGGTGAACCAGGGCTCGGCGCCGGTGCGGTTGGCGATCTCGACCAGTAGTTCCACCGGCACGCCATGGCCGGCCTCGCCCCAGCTCCGATCCTCGGGACGCGGCCGGTCCCGCCAGTCGAGGAGCGGCGCGTTCGCGATCGCCGTGTCGCCCGTGAGCGCATGGCCCGCCTTGTCATAGAGGGTGTTGGTGCTCATCCAGTCCATGAAGCGCAGCGCCGGAAAGCCGCCGATCCGCTCCAGATAGGCGGGATCGAAGCTCTGCCCGGAACGGTAGAGCGGCAACAGGTCCGCACGGACGACGCGGATGTTGCGGAGATGATCCGCCGGATCGATCGCGGTGAGGACGAGCGCCAGGCCGCCGTCGTCCCCCGTCTCCACATCGATCCTGCCCGCCGACCGGTCCACGACCCTCGCGCCGAAGGTGGCGTCGATCATGCCTTTGCCGTCATAGAGCACGGCATAGCGCGTGTGCCCCTGCGCCGCCGGATTGTCGTGGAGGATGTTGACCAGCACCGATGTGGCGCGCGCGCCGCCGGCGAGATCGGGCAAGCGCTCGACCCAGCCCTGCGGATCGAGCTGGATGGGATCGCCCGTATCGTAGGTCGTGTCGCTGTGCGGCACCCACGGCCCGGCGGACTTCATGAGATCGAGCAGAGGGAGCGCCGGGCTCCAGTAGGAGAGCGCGTCCAGATTGGTGCCGATCGGCATGGCGAGCGGCCGGATGGCGGGGGGCTGCGGAGCGCTGCCGTGATGGACGGGCAGCCGATCCCATGCCGGGGCCTTGCCGGCGAAGCTCAGCGCGGCGGCGCCGCCCGCCAGCGCGATGAGCGACAGGCCGAAGACGATGCGCGGGCTGACGGATGGACGCTTCCCCATGTCCGCTCCTCACGGAATATCCGAAAACGGGCAGAAGAACCCGAACCCGCCCAAAATGCGACACTGATCCCGATGAGGACTATAGGCCGCTCCCCAGGTCGATGACAGGATGAGACGCGGCATTTTATTGCGGTGATGATTTGTCTCATCCGCGAGGGGCGGCTAGCTTCCCGGCGTCATCGGCGCGGGCAGGGGCCGTCCCGGCCGATCGGGGGATGGCGGATGGAATATGCCTATCTTCTTCTCATCAGCCTCGCCGTGCTGTGCGGGGTGCGGATGCTGCCGGGCGATATCCGGCGCGTGATCGGCCCGCACCAGTTCTTCGCGGCGGTGACGCTGCCGGCGGTCGGCTTCTTCGGTTATTATTACGCGATCTTCGCGCTGTTCACGGCCGGCCTGATCCTCTGCGCGCCGGCGCTGACGATGCGCGGGCTGGTGCTGGCGGACCGGCGGGCGCTGACGCTGCGTGCCAACCTCTTCATGTTCTGCCTGCCGCTGATGCCGATGCTGACCTACACGGTCGCGATCTCGGGCCTCACCATCCTTCAGTTCACCTTCGTCAACCTGCTGTCGATCGGCTTCATCCTGTCGATGCTGCTTTCAGGCGTGCGGCTGCGCAGTCCGGGGCTGGCGATGTGGGACATCGCCTTCGTCGCGATGCTGGCGATGCAGATCTTCATGGATGCGCGGGGGCACCAGCTCACATACGGGCTCAGGGCCTGCGTGATCGTGCCGCTCAACCTCGGCATCCCCTATTTCGCGATCAGCCGCGCCTGCTATCGCAGCGAGCCGCCCAACCGGATCATGCTCGCCTGCATCGTCGCCGGGTGCATCCTCTCCGCTGTCGCGGCGTTCGAGGCGCTGCGCCACTGGCTGCTCTATTACCGGATGCCAGCCTTCCTCCACGCCGACCCCGAGATGATCTCGGGCTATGCCAAGGAGCGCAATGGCCTGCTCCGCGGGCGGGCGACCTGGCCGGAATCGACCGGACTGTCGCTGTTCCTCGGCCTGCAACTGACGATGCTGGTGGCGCTCCGGCGGCAGGTGGGTTCCCGGATCGCCTTCTTCGGGCTGGTCGCCATGCTGCTGGTGGGGATCGTCTTCACCTTCGCGCGCGTCGGCTACATCATGATCGGCGTCGGCCTGATCGCCTGCTTCCTCTACGAGCGGCGCTGGACGCATCTGCTGGGCCTCGCGGTGCTGGGGCCGGTGGTGGTGGCCATGATCTTCGCGCTGTCGCACATCAGCCCGCAGGTCGCGGCGTCGATCGGCGCGGGCGGGGATGCGAGCGGCACGGTCGGCTACCGCTCCCAGCTTCTGACGGCGGGGCTGGCGCTGTTCCGCGCGCACTGGCTGACCGGCATGGACATGGACCAGATCTACAGCGCGCTCTTCTTCCTCAGGCAGGGGGAGGGGATCGTCGATCTGGTCAATCAGCCGCTGACGATCTTCATGCGCGGCGGGCTGTTCGGCGGGCTGATCTATTACGCGATCCTGCCGTGCATCCTCGTCAGCCTGTTCGTGCGGAGCCCCCGCCTGCCGGTCGAGAGCCGGGCCGCCGGGGGGGCCTGCTTCGCGGGGCTGCTCGGCCTCGTCGCGAGCCTGACGACGACGAGCTACGGCCGCAACGAGATCAGCTATGTCGTGCTGCTGGCGCTCGCGGCGGGCGTTCTGAGCCGCACCCCGGCCCGCAGCCCGCGCCGGCCGGCGGTGCGTTTCGGGGGCGCGCCGGTCGCCGCCTGAGCCTCAATGCAGCGGGTGATGGCCGATATGGGGCATCGCGGCGAGGAGCATCTGGCGCAGGTGGGCTGCGAAGGCGAAATAGAGGTTGTTGCAGAGCAGCCCCAGCCCGATGCCCGCGCCCAGCGCGGCCAGCATCAGCAGCTCCTCGTTCAGCCGGAACAGGCGGCTCTGGGCGAGCGCGAACCAGCAATAGAACATCACCGGCACCTCGATCAGGCCGACGGTGACGATCAGCCCCATCGGCCCGAACATCGCGAAGCCGGTGCTGCCCGCCACGGCGAGCCAGATCATGCGGACGATGTTGGCGTAGAAGAGCGTCTTCACCCGCCCCACCACGATCAGCACCTCGCGCGCGGCATAATTGTTGAGCGCGACCGCGGGGGCGAGGGCCAGGATGCGCAGGAAGATCGCCGCTTCGCTGTAGCGCGTGTCGTAGAGCAGATGCACGATGGCGGGCGCCATGCCGACGAAGCTGCCCATGGCGAGCAGATAGCCGATCATCGTCAGCCGACGGGTCCGGTAATATTCGTCGGCGAGCTGCTCCGGCCGCTCGCGCGCGGTGGCTGCGTAGGTCGGCAGCAGCACGCGGTTGGGGTAGAGCGAGGTGAACATCGATGGCGCGCCCGCGAGGTTCGAGGCGAGCGAATAGAGGCCGAAGGTGCCGAGCGGAAACAGCCGCGAGAGCACGAACTTGTCCACGTTCGACAGCATGATCTGGAGCGTGTGCGCGCTCGCGACCGTCTTGCCGAAGCGCCACAGCGCGGCGGCCTCCACCCGGTCGTAGAAGAAGCGGCGGCGCGATCCCTCGAACATCGCGTAGCTCAGCACCGCGCGCAGCAGCCCGCCGAGCAGGTTGGCGATCAGGATCGCCCAGAAATTGCGCAGCAGGATCGCGAGGATGATGCCGAACAGCGTCTGCGCGATGGAGGCGATGACGTCGAGCGTGCTGAGCCGGCCCAGCTTCTGCTCGCGCACCGCGGTGTAGGAGGCGAGCGAGGAGCCGCCGTCGAGCAGGAACTGGAAGGAGGTGGAGGCGATGATGATGCCCATCTCGGGCTTTTCGAGCAGCATCGCGATCGGCTGCGACAGCGCCAGCAGCGCGACGAAGAGCAGGATCGAGCGGAACAGCCGGATCGTCCAGATCGCATCCAGCCGGCGGGGATCGTCGCCCTGCGGGTGCTGGACGATATAGACCCCGAAGCCGAAGTCCGAGATCATGAACATCACCATCAGGATCGCCGAGGTGACGCCCACCACGCCATAATCGGACGGCGCGAGGATACGCGTGAGGACGATGGTGCTGACGATCCGCATCCCGTTGGATGCGAACATGGTCATGGCGATGAGGCCGATCCCGCTGCCGAGCGCGCGACGCCAGATCGGGACGGGAAGGGCCGTTGCCATGCCCTATGCTCCCCGACGGGGCGCGGCCCCGGTCATGCCGTCGCCGGCATCATGAGCGCCAGATAGCGGTCGGCGGAATAGCGGGTGGTGAACTGGTCCAGCCATGCGCGGGCGACGGGTTGCGGCCGTTCGCGCAACACGGCGAGGATCGCGGCGGTCAGCCGCTCGACATCGCCCACCGGCACCAGCGTTCCGCAGCGCCCGTTGTCGAGCGCCTCGGAAGGGCCGGAGGGGCAATCCGTCGCGATCACCGGAGTGCCCACGGCCATCGCCTCGATCACCACGTTGGAGAGGCTTTCGAAATCCGACGACATCGCCAGCAGCGTGGCCCGCGCCACATAGGCATGGGGATTGGGCAGGAAGCCCGGCATCGAGACTTCGCCATCGAGCCCGAGCGACGTGGTGAGCGCGCCGAGCATCTCCCGTTCCGATCCGTCGCCGAGGATGACCAGCCGGCAGGGCACCGACAGGCGGACCTTCGCGAAGGCCCGGATCAGCAGCGAGAAATTCTTCTGCGGCTCCATCCGGCCGACGGCGATGATGATCGGCAGTTCGGGATTGGTGAACCAGGGATGGTCGACCTGCTGCCGCGCCTGCTCGATCAGCGTATCGTTGACGATGGGGTTGTAGATGCAGTCGATGCTGCCCGGCTCGATGTCGATCACCCGCGCAAGATCGTTGGCCGTCCCCCGCGAAACGGCGACCCGCGTGTCGGCGAACGGATAGAGGAGGTGTGCGAGCGGGAAGAACCAGTAACGCGACTGCCACGGCTTGGGCGCGGCGCGGTCCACCGTCGGGAAGCAATGCTCGGTCAGCATCAGGTGGAAGCGGATGCCCGATATCCAGCGCACCACCACCGCATAGAGATTGGGAAAGCCGAAGCTCGCGCACTGCACGGCACGCGGCCGGACGCGGCGCAGATAGGCGCGCAGCTTGAGCAGCCGGGGGAGCGGCCCGCGCGCGTTCAGCACCTCGTATCGCACGCCCTTGGGGAGCAGGGCGCGGAAGGGTGAATAGATATTGTCGAGATCCACCACGATCGAGACGGTCATGCCGCGCTGGATGAATTCCTCGGCGAGATTGAAGACCACGCGGTCGACACCGCCATTGTGCAACTGGCGTGTGTAGAAGACGATATCGACGTGATCGTCAGTCATCGGGGGCGTCCTCTCAGAAGGAAGCGGGGTGGGGCCGGAGCTTCGGGGCCGCAGGGCGGACGGTGGCTTGGCCGGCGTGCGGCGCCTCGATCGCGTCGCGCAGGATGGTGAGGATGCGGGCGGCCTTGGCATCCCATCCCATGCCGTTCCGTTCGAGATGGCGGCGCGCGGCGAGGCCCATCCGGGTGCGCAGCTCGGCGGAATGGGCGAGGGTCCGCATCGCGTCGGTGAGCCCCTCGACGAGAGCCTCCTCGGAGGAGGGATCGACGAGCATCGCGCAGGTGCGGCTGGTATATTGCGCGGCGCCGCCCCAATCGACGCCGACGACCGGCAGGCCGACCGCCATCGCCTCCATCATCGCAAGACCGCCGCATTCGCGGAGGGAGGGCGTGACGAACACGTCGCTCTTGTCGAGCAGCGCGGCATAGCTTTCCACCGGGACGCGTCCGTGGAGGATGATCTGCCTTTCCAGCCCCTCGCGGCGAATCTGGTCGCGGATGTCGTCGAACAGCTCACCGTCGCCGATCAGATCGAGCCGGGCGCTGCCCTCCCGCGCCAGCGGGGCGAAGGCGCGGACCAGATAGGTGATGCCCTTCCAGTCCACGAACCGGCTGCAAAAGACGAAGGAGACGAGGTCCGACCGGCTCTTGGGATGCTCGGGCCGCCAGGGGAGGTGGGTGAAATCGACGCCGCTCTCCGCCTCCTGCACGATCCGCCCGCGAACGCCGGGCGGCAGCGAGGCACGGGTGCGTTCGTTGGAGACGAGAAGCGTGCTGGCCCTGAGCTTGCCGGGCGCGAGCCGGTGCAGCAGCGCGGAACCCCGCCGCGCCGCCGAGACGAGCCAGCGCGCGACGGGCCGGTCCATGTGGCGGAAGGCCGGGGGAAGCTCCATGCCGCCGTTCATCGGCCCGATCACCACCGGCCGGCCGAGCCCCGTCATGAAGCTGACCGCCTTGGCCGCGATCGGCGCGGGCTGGAAAACCACGTCGATGCCGTGCTGGGCGATCATCGCGCGGGCGATGCCGCGCATCCGCCACTGGGTGACGAAGGTGATGAGCTGGTTGATGGCGAGATCCTGCACCCGATAGGGCAGATGCCGGCCCAGCCGGAACAGCAGGCGCTGGAGGCCGCTGTCCTCCACGAAGCGGATGCGCGCGAACATGTCGGCCGGCAGATCGCGGCTGAGATCGTCGCGCACGCGGGCATGGCAGAGCACGCGCACGTCGTGGCCCGCCTCCAGGAACTGCCGGAAATAATGATAGGGAACGACGGTCTCGCCGCTCAGTCGGCGCGAGATGTTCTCCGCCACCAGCAGGATGCGCATCGGCGCCGCGCCGTCCTGTCCCTTGTCGCGCATGGCTGCCCTCCGGCGTGATCGTTTCGGCGGAAACCTAGCAGGCGGGGCGTGGGCGCCCATCCGACGCATCCTGTTCGACGCATCCTGTGCTGATTTTTCAGGAGGGCGTATGGACTATGGCGTGCGCCCCACGCGGAAGGCCGTATTCCGGCCGCGCGCATATCGGGCCAGCATCCCGGCCATGGCGACGACGGCCGAAACCCACTCTGTTCCCCCGGCGCAGCGCCCCGGCATGGCGGCCCCGCGCACGTCGCCCCGGCTGCGGCCGGTAGGGGAGGCGCCGGTGCCGGTCCGCATCGCCTATCTCACCAACGCCTATCCCAAGATCAGCCACAGCTTCATCCGCGACGAGATACTGGCGCTCGAACAGCAGGGCGTCTCGGTGCTGCGGTTCAGCGTCCGGCCGTCGCCCGAGGTGCCGGTCGATCCGCTCGATGTCGACGAGCAACGCCGTACCGAAGTGCTGCTCGATGGCCGGCCCTGGCGCCTGCTGGGCGCGCTGGCGGCGCGGGCGCTCCGCTCGCCGCGCCGTTTTGCCGTCGCCGCGCGGGAGGCTTTCTCGATCCCGGTCGGGCCGATCCGGGCCATGGCCTATCTCGCCGAGGCCTGCCGTCTGTCGGCGCGGCTGGAGGCGGAGGGCATCCGCCACGTCCATGTCCATTTCGGCACCAATCCGGCCGCCGTCGCGCGGCTGGCGAGCCTGCTCGGGCGGGTCGGCTACAGCATGACGGTGCATGGGCCGGAGGAGTTCGATGCGCCCAGGTCTCTCGATCTGGGTGCCAAGATCGCCGGCGCGCGCTTCGTGGCGGCGGTGAGCCATTATGGCCGGGGGCAGCTCCTGCGCTGGTCGGCGCCTCGGGATTGGGGGCGGATCAACGTCGTCCGCTGCGGGACGGCGGATCATTTCCTGCGCGATATGGGGGAGGATGACGGCGCCGGGCTGGCTTCGCGCAGGTTCGTCTGCGTGGCCCGGCTGAGCGCGCAGAAGGGCATTCCGTTGCTGATCGAAGCGGCGGCAATGGTGGCGCGCGATCAGCAATTCACGCTCCGCATCATCGGCGACGGCGAGATGCGCCCGGAGATCGAGGCGCAGATCCGCGCGGCCGGCCTTGAGGATCATGTCCACCTGCTCGGCTGGCAAGGGCGGGACGCCATCGTCGACGAGATCCGCGCCGCGCGCGCCTTCGTGCTGCCGAGCTTCGCGGAAGGGCTGCCCGTCGTGCTGATGGAGGCGCTGGCGCTCGGCCGCCCCGCGATCGCGACGGCGGTGGCGGGCATCCCCGAGCTGGTCGACGACCGGGCCGGCTGGCTGATCCCGGCGGGCTCGGCGGCCGCGCTGGCCGAAGCGATGCGTGCCGCGCTTGCGACGGACCGCCAGACGCTCGCCGTCATGGGGGCGGAAGGCCGCGCCCGCGTGCTGCGCGACCATGACGTCCACAAGAACGCCGCCGGCCTCGCCGCGCTGCTGAGGCCGCTGGCATGATCGCGGCGCTGCCCTGGCTGCTGTCGATCGGCGCGTCCTTCCCGATGCTGGTGCTGGCGGCCGAATGCCTGGCGGGCCTGCGCGCCGGGAAGAGCCTCGTGGAGGTGCCGCTAGAGGCCAGCCCCTATGCGGTGTTGATTCCCGCGCATGACGAAGCCCCCGGCATCACCCCCGTGATCGCCGCCGTCCGCGCCCAACTCCGCCCGTGCGACCGGGTGCTGGTGGTGGCGGACAATTGCGCGGACGCCACCGCCGCCGTCGCGCGCGGGGCGGGCGCAGAACTGATCGAGCGTTTCGACGCCGGCCGGCGCGGCAAGGCCTATGCGCTCGCCTGCGGGCGCGAACTGCTGCGCCGGAGCCCGCCGGCTACCATCATCGTGCTGGACGCGGACTGCGTGCCCGAGCCCGGTGCGCTGCTGGCGCTGGCTTGCTCGGCCGAGCGCCGGGCGGCGGCGGTGCAGGGGCGCTATCTGTTGCGCGCCGCGCGGGATGCCTCGCCGCTGGTCCGCATCTCGACCTTCGCCTTCCTTATCAAGAACAGCGTCCGCCAGCGGGGGCTGGAACGCCTCGGCGGACCCGCGCTGTTGCAGGGGACGGGCATGGCCTTCCCCTGGGCGATGTTCGACGCCGCGCCGCTGGAGACGGCATCGCTGGTCGAGGATCTGAAGCTCGGTCTGGACCTCGCCATTGCCGGACAGCCGGTGGGGTTCGAGGATCGGGCCGTCTTCCTCAGCCCGGCCAGCACGCAGGCGGCGACCCGTGGTCAGCGCACCCGCTGGGAGCATGGCGCGCTCGCTACGTTCGGCCGCTATGCCCCGCGTCTGATCGCGCGGGGGTTTTCGGGGCGGCCGGGCCTGCTCGCGCTCGCTGCCGATATCGCGGTGCCGCCGCTGATGCTGCTTCTCGCGGGTTCGGGGGTCGCCGGGGGACTGCTGCTCCCGTGGGCGATACTGACGGGCGCGGCCGGCCCGCTCGCCTTGCTGGGTAACGCGGGGCTGGTGCTGGCGGTGACGCTCTTCGCCGTGTGGCGCGCGTGGGGGCGGGCGCTGCTTCCGGCGGCCAGTCTGCTGCACCTGCCGCGCTATCTCTTCTGGAAACTGCCGATCTACGCCCGTTTCGTCACGCATCGCCAGCGTGACTGGGTCCGCACGGGGAGAGCGTGATGCCGGTGCCCTCGACGATCGTGCCGCTGATGGCCGAGGCCGATTATCGGCGGACGGTGGGCGCGGTGGTGATCGGGCGCAACGAAGGCACGAGGCTGGAACGTTGCCTCGACAGCGTGGCGCGGGATGTCGCCACGATCGTCTATGTCGATTCCGGCTCCAGCGACGACAGCGTCACTATGGCGCGGGAGCGGGGGATCGAGGTGGTGGAGCTGGAGCCGTGCGGGGGCTTCACCGCCGCCCGTGCCCGCAACGCAGGCTTCGCGCGGCTGGCCGAGATCTGCCCGGACCTCGCTTTCGTGCAGTTCGTCGACGGCGATTGCGAGCTCAGGCGCAACTGGCTGGCGCTGGGGCTGGGCGAACTGCAACGCCTGCCGAAGGCGGCGGCGGTGTGCGGGCGCCGGCGGGAGCGTCATCCCGACAACAGCCCTTATAACCGGCTCTGCGATCTCGAATGGGATACGCCCGTCGGCATCGCGGCGACATGCGGTGGCGACGCGCTGATGCGCGTGGAGGCGTTCCGCGAGGTGGGGGGCTTCACCGCGCGGCTGATCGCGGGCGAGGAGCCCGATCTCTGCCACCGGATGCGTGCCACGGGCTGGACGATCCACCGCCTGCCCTACGAGATGACCATCCACGACGCGGGCATGACCCGCATCGCCCAATGGTGGCAGCGCAATCGCCGCAGCGGCTACGCCACCGCCGAGGCGCTGGCGCTGCGCGGATGGAGCGAACCGCGAACGCTGCGCGAAGTCCTCAGCAATATCTTCTGGGCATCGCCGCTCGGCTGGCCGTTATGGCCGCTGCTCTGGTGGAAGACGCGGCGACATCGAGGCGCTTTGTACGCGACATTCGTGATGATGGGGAAAATTCCTCATCTTCAAGGGCAGTTCGATTACTGGATGAGAAGGCGTCAAATCATAGAATATAAGTGAAATGCGCGTCGGAATCCGGGTTTCACTACAATTTACTGGAGATCGATGATGGGCATCAGGTTCTGGACGGGGGCTTGTTTCATGACCTGCTTCTGTTTCCTGGGCTCGGCCGGCGCGCAGGAGCCGGCGCCCACGCACTGTCCGCCCGCCCCCAACGCCGCGGTGGGGCAGCGGGAGCCGGGCGAATCCGCCCCCGACCGGGCGCGCCAGCCCGGTTGCACCGAAGCGCGCCCGGCCATCACCGATGCGGACAAGGCGCTCGGCATCGCGCTGCTCGGTTGCGCCATCGCGTTCGGAAGCCATGTCGCCTGCCGCCGCTCCACCAAGGTGGTGCTGTCGTGATGGATCAGGCGGACGAAGCGTCACGCTGGCGTTGCGTGCTGATCGGCGGGGAGACGCTGCTGATCGAATGCGCGAGGATGCTGGAGGAACGCGGCCACGAGATCGTCGCGATCGTCAGCCGTAACGCGGATATCCGTGATTGGGCGGCCGCGCGCTCCGTGCCGGTGCTGGAAGCTTCCGGCATATTGATGCACGCGGGGCTGGCACCGTTCGACTATCTGTTCAGCGTCGCCAATCTCGCAATCCTCCCGCCGGACGTGCTGGCGCTGCCGCGTCGGGGGGCGATCAATTTCCACGATGGCCCGCTGCCGGGGCGGGGCGGCGTCAACGCCCCCGTCTGGGCGCTGCTCGACGGCGAGCGGCAGCATGAGGTGACCTGGCACCTGATGTCCGGCGAGGTCGATCAGGGCGATATCCTTGCCACGGCGAATGTCGAGCTGGACGAGGCGGACACGGCCTTTTCCGCCAACACCAAATGCTTCGCCGCCGCGGTCGAAAGTTTCGCCGTGCTGCTGGATGGGCTGGCGGACGGCGCACTCGCGCCCCGGCCGCAGGGGGAGGCGATGCGGCGATATCGCGGGCGCGCGGATCGCCCGTCCTGCGCGGCGACGATCGATTGGTATGCGCCCGCGGACGACATCGTCCGGCTTGTCCGCGCGCTCGATCATGGCGGCCATGCCAACCCGCTCGGCCTGCCCAAGTTCGGCATGGGTGGGGTTCTCCATCTGGTGCGCGCGGCGCGCGTCGAGGCTGCGGTTTCGGGTGTGGCGCCGGGCACGATCGTCGATGTCGGGGAAGGCCGTCTCACCGTGGCGAGCGGGACGGCCGGCGTTGTGATCGAGCGGATCACCACGCTCGACGGCCAGCCGGCAGACCTCACGGCCATGGCCGGACGGCGCATGGACATGATGACGGACGAGCAGGCGCGTCTGATCGACGAGCTGGATGCCGCGGCGGCCCGGCATGAGCGCTGGTGGCGCCGCCGTCTGGCCGCGCGGAGCCCCTATCTCCTCCCGCAGATCGACCGCTCCGCCCGCGCCGCCGGCGGGGCGTTCCGGTTCGTCGATCTCGCGCTGCCGATGGTGGACGACGCGGAGCCGGTGATGGCGGCGCTGACGGCCTATCTCGCCCGCCTCGCGGACAAAAGCGAGTTCGACCTGGGGTTCATCGATCCGGTATTCGCGGCGCGGTTCGAGGGCGCCGAAAACTGGTTCGCGCGTCAGGTGCCGCTCGCCGTCCGGCTGGATTTCGGCAGGGGACTGGCTGCATTGGGCGAGGAGCTGGCCGAGCAGATCTGCCAGCTTCACCGCCATGTTGGTCACGCCGCCGATCTGCCCGCGCGTTGCCCGGAGCTGGTGGGGCCAGGAAGCGTGCTGCCGGTTGCGATCGTGCTGGTCGACCGTCTGGAAGAGGCCGAGGCGCTGCCCGGCTCGGAGCTCACCATCGCGGTGCGCGGCGATGGCGGCGCGACCCGCTGGATTCATGACGAGGCGCTGCTCGACCGCGCGTCCGTCCGCGCGATGCAGCAGGGTTTCGAGGCCCTGCTCGCTGCCGCGCTGGCGGCACCGGACCGGCCGCTCGCCGAGCTTCCGGTGATGGGCGAGGCCTTGCTCGGCACGGTGATCGAAGGTTGGAACGACACCGCCGCCGCGTGGCGCGAGGGGGCCTGCATCCACCACCTCTTCACGGAGCAGGCGGTGCGGACGCCGGATCGGCCCGCCGTCACATGCCGGGGCAGGACGCTCAGCTATGCCGAGCTGGACGCGCGCTCGAACCAGTTGGCGCGGCATCTCACCAGCCTGGGCGTGGGGCCGGACGTGCTTGTCGGCCTTCATCTGGCGCGCTCGGTCGAGATGCTGGTGGCGCTGGTTGCTATCCACAAGGCGGGCGGCGCCTATGTTCCGCTCGACCCGGATTATCCGGCCGACCGGATCGCCCATATGATCGAGGATGCCGGTGCGCCGGTGATCCTCAGCCAATCGGACCTCGCGCCGGGGCTGCCGGCCACCGCCGCCCATATCATCCGCATCGATCGGGACGCGCCGCTCATCGCGCGGCAACCGGCCGAGCCGGTGGATGGCGGCGCCCGGCCTCATCATCTGGCCTATGTCATCTACACCTCGGGTTCGACGGGCCGGCCCAAGGGCGTGATGGTCGAGCATCGCAACGTCGCCAATTTCTTCGCCGGCATGGACGCGAAGATCGAGCCGGAAGGCGTCTGGCTCTCGGTCACCAGCCTGAGCTTCGACATCTCCGTCCTCGAACTATGCTGGACGCTGGCGCGCGGCTTCCACATCGTCATCGCGACCGGCGAGAACCTGGCCTTCGATGGCGCACGCCGTCGCGGCGCGGAGATCACGACCTCCGACGAGACGCTCGCCGGGCTGATGACGCGCCACCGCGTGACCCATCTGCAATGCACGCCCTCGATGGCCCAGATGCTGGTGGCGGATCAGGACGCCCGCTCCGCGCTGGCGGGGCTCAGGCGGATGATGGTGGGCGGAGAAGCCTTCCCGCCGACGCTGGCGCGTGAATTGCGCGGGCTGGTCGGCGGCGTGGTGATGAACATGTATGGGCCGACCGAGACGACGATCTGGTCCACCGTGCAGGAGCTGGATGGCACCGACGCTGGCGTGCCGCTCGGCCGGCCGCTCGCCAACCAGCAGGTCTATATCCTCGACAGCCGGCAGCAGCCTTTGCCGCCGGGCATTCCCGGCGAACTTGTGATCGGCGGCCGGGGCGTGGTGCGCGGCTATCTGCATCGACCGGAGCTGACGGCAGAGCGCTTCATCGCGCATCCCTTCCACGCCGGCGAGCGGGCCTATCGCACCGGCGATCTCGCGCGGCGGTTGGCCGACGGGACGCTCGAATTTCTCGGGCGGCTCGATCATCAGGTGAAGATCAGGGGCTATCGCATCGAGTTGGGCGAGATCGAGGCGGTGCTGGCGGACTTCCCCGGCGTGGAGCAGACGGTGGTCGTCGCGCGCGAGGATCGGCCGGGCGACGTGCGGCTGGTCGGCTATTATACGGGCGCGGCATCCCCACCGGCGGAGTTGCGGGCGCATCTTCAGGCCCGGTTGCCGGACTTCATGGTGCCCGCCCATCTGGTGCCGCTCGCGACGTTTCCGAAGACGCCCAACGGCAAGATCGCGCGCAACGCCCTGCCGCAGCCGATCGCGGAACTCGTCACCACACCGGGCGAGCCCTTCGCCGAACCCGCCGAGGGCGTGGAAGCGCAGATCGCCGCCATCTGGCGCGACGTTCTGAAGCTGCCGCGCGTCGGCAAGCGCGACAATTTCTTCGATCTCGGCGGGCATTCGCTGCTTGCGGTGCAGGTCCATCGGCGGCTTCGGGCCAGCTTCGCCCGGCCGCTTTCGATCACCGATGTCTTCCGCTTCCCCACCATCGAGGCGCTGAGCGCGCATCTGGGCGGAGCGGATCATGACGATGAGGCGGTTCGACAGGGGGAGGCGCGTGCCGCGAGCCGGCGCGCGGCGCTCCAGCGCAGAAGGGGGATGAACCTCCAGATCGGGGCTGGCGAGGGGAGTTGAGAGTATGCAGCATTTCGGCAGCGGCTTCGGCCAGGATCCTTCGGAGCCATGGGGCGATACGGCGGTGGCGATCGTCGGCATGGCGTGCCGCTTCGCCGGTGCGCGCTCGATCGACGATTATTGGGCAAACCTGTGCGGCGGGGTGCAATCCGTCATCCGCTATTCGGACGAGGAACTGATCGCCGCCGGCGTCGACCCCATGCTGCTCGCCGATCCGCGCTATGTGAAGGCAGGCGCCCCGCTGGCCGACATGGAATGTTTCGATGCCACGCTGTTCGGCCTCGGCCCGCGCGACGCGGCGCTGATGGACCCCCAGCATCGCCATTTCCTCGAATGCGCGTGGGAAGCGCTGGAGAATGCCGGCCATTCGCCCGAACGCTTCGCCGGCGCCATCGGCGTCTTCGCGGGCTCGGGCCACAATGGCTATATGACGGCCAATCTGCTCGGCGATCCAGCGTTGCGGCGCGAAGTCGGTCCGTTCCAGCTCCAGCACGCCGGCAACGACAAGGATTTCCTGACGACCCGCGTCTCCTATCTGCTGAACCTCCGGGGGCCGAGCATCAACATCCAGACCGCCTGCTCCACCTCGCTGGTGGCGGCGCACATGGCGATCCAGAGCCTGCTCAGCAACGAATGCGACATGGCGCTGGCGGGCGGGGTCTCGATCGGTGTTCCGCACCGGCAGGGCTATATGGTCGAGGAGGGCGGCATCCTCTCGCCCGACGGAGATTGCCGGCCGTTCGATGCGGCATCGAAGGGCACGGTGATCGGCAGCGGGGCCGGGATCATCGTCCTGCGCAGGCTACGCGACGCGATGGAGAGCGGCGATCATATCTACGCCGTGATCCGGGGCACCGCGATCAACAACGACGGCGCCGGGAAGGTCAGCTATCACGCTCCCAGCATCGACGGGCAGGCCCATGCCATCACCGAGGCGCTGAGCATCGCCGACGTGGATGCCGGGACGGTGGGCTATGTCGAGGCACACGGCACGGGCACGCCGGTGGGCGATTCCATCGAGATCGCCGCGCTGACGCAGGCTTTCCGCAAGGACAGCGCAGAGATCGGCTATTGCGGCCTCGGATCGGTGAAGGCGAACATCGGCCATGCCGATACGGCGGCCGGGGTTGCCAGCCTCATCAAGGTGGCGCTGTCGCTCCATCATGCGCAGTTGCCGCCGTCGCTGAACTTCACCGAAGCCGATCCCGCATCCGGGCTGGCGGAGAGCCCGTTCGTGGTCGGCGATGCGCTCAGGCCATGGGCGCGTCTGGGCGCGCAGCCGCTTCGTGCGGGCGTCAACGCGCTCGGCGTGGGAGGTACCAATGCGCACGCGATACTGGAGGAAGCGCCCCGCCGCGTGCCCGGCGACCCGAGCCGGCCGCATCAACTGCTCGTCCTCTCGGCGCGCTCGGCGGAGGCGCTCGACGCCAATACGGCGGCACTCGCCGATCATCTCGCGGCACATCCCGGCCTCAATCTGGCGGATGTCGCCTACACGATGAGCGTGGGGCGGCAGGCGCTGGGCCGGCGGCGGGTGGTGGTGGCCGAGAACCCGGCCGAGGCGGCGGCAGCGCTGGCCGACCCGGCGTCGCCCGGAGCGTTCACTGCGGATGCGATGGCGGACCCAACGGTGGCGCTTTTGTTCGCGGGGGCAGGCAGCCCCTATGTCGCGATGGGGGCGGGCCTCTATCGCAGCGAGCCGCTGTTCCGGTCGACGATCAACGATTGCATCGATCGGGTGAAGCGCATCGCCGGCATCGATCTCCATCCGGTCCTGCTGCCCCCGCCTGACGGGCAGGGCCTTGCCCGCGATATGCTGGAACGGCCGAGTGTCGCGCTGCCGGCGCTGCTGGCGGTGCAGGTGGCGCTGGGGCGGCTGCTGATGTCGTGGGGAGCGCGGCCGGCCGGCATGATCGGTCAGGATGCGGGCGAATATGCGGCGGCGCATCTGGCCGGGGTGTTCGGCATCGAGGATGCCCTGCGCATCGTCCATATGCGCGGACGCTTATCCGAGGATGTATCCGCCACGTCGGACGAGTTCCGATCCATGCTGCGCACCGTGCCGATGCAGGCGCCGGCCTTGCCCTTCGTATCGAGCCTCACCGGCAACTGGATCACGCCCGCCGAGGCGATGAGCGCCGATTATTGGGCTCGCCATCTGGAGGAGGCGGCGTGTTTCGACGAGGGGCTGGCCCGGCTGCGGGAGGCGCCCGATCGGGTGCTGCTGGAGGTGGGGCCGGGTCGCGTAACGGATGGCATCGCCACCTTGCATTCGCTCCGCCAACCGGAGGCGCCCGCCGCCGACACGGCTTTCCTGCTCAACACGCTCGGGCAGCTCTGGGCGCTGGGAGTGGACGTCAACTGGGGCCGCTACTGGATCGACGAAAAGCGTCTCCGCCTGCCGTTGCCGACCTATCGGTTCGAACGGCAGCGCCATTGGATCGAGTCCCCCGCACAGCCGGAGCCGACCGAGGATGAAACGGCGGACAAGCGCGCCGACATGGCCGACTGGTTCCATGAACCGCACTGGCGGCGCACGGCGCTTCCCATGGCACAGGTCGGCACGGCGGCGGCGCTGATCTTCGAGGATGGGCTGGGCATCGGCGCCGCCATCGCCCGGCATCTGCGCGCGGCGGGGCGCGCGGCGATCCTGGTGCGTCCCGGCCGCCGCTATCGGCAGGAGGCGGTGGACCGCTTCATCATCGATCCGCGCAGACCGGGCGATTATGCCGCGCTGCTGAAGGCGCTGGCGGCGAGGGGACGGCTGCCCGGCCAGATCTATCATCTCTGGCTGACGACCGGCTTCTGGCGAGGCTGGCGCGCATCCGATGGCGAGCAGATCCAGAAGCGGGGCTTCGACAGCCTGCGTTTCCTGACGCAGGCGCTTGCCGCCCATGAGCTCGCGGCGCCCGTGGAGATCGCTCTGGTGTCGGACGGCATCCAGCGCGTCTGCGACGAAGCCGTGCTGTCGCCGGCCAAGGCGACGGCGCTGGGGCCGTGTCGTGCCATCCGGCGGGAATATCCGCATCTCCATGCGCGCAGCGTCGATCTGGCCGTCCAGCAATGGAGCGATACGGGCCGATCCCGCATCGCGGATGCGCTGATCGCGGAACTGGCCTCGCCGGACGACGCGGAGGCGATCGCCTATCGTGCGGGGGAACGCTGGATACAGGATTTCCAGCCCACGCCTCGCGGAACGGGAAAGAGCCGCCTTCGGTCGCGCGGTGTCTATCTGATGACCGGCGGGCTGGAAGGGGCGGGCCTCGCGCTGGCCCGCCATCTTGCCGAGACGCAGCACGCGCGGCTGGCGCTGATCGAGCGCTCCGCCGTTCCGCCGCGTGAAAGCTGGGAGTCGGAGTTGGCTCGCCTGGCGCCGGACGATCCGCGCGGCGGTCGCCTCCGCGATCTGCTGGCGATCGAGCAGGCCGGCGGCGAAGTGCTGGCCATGGCGGCCGACATGACCGACGCAGGCGCCATGCGCCGCGCGATCCGGCAGGTGCGGGCGCGCTTCGGGGCGATCGATGGCATCTTCCACGCAGCGGGTCTGGTCGACACGGAGGTGGCGCACGCTGCCTTGATGCCGCCGGTGCTGGAAGAGGCGCTTGGGGCCGCGCAGCCCGGTTTCCTCGTCCTCTTCTCCCCGATCGGCACGATTGCGGAGCAGGCCGGTCAAGCTGCCGTTGCCGCCTTTCACGACGCCTATGCGCAGGCGCGCCGCGCCGATGAGCGGACGCGTGTCGTCTCGATCGGCTGGAGCCCTTGGGAGGAGGCCTCGGCCGGGATGTCGCCGGAGGAAAGATTTCGCGCGCTGGACAGAATCCTGAGCGGGCCGGATGCCGCGCATGTGATCGTCTCGCCCCGGCCGCTTGCAGCGCAGAGGCGGCGGATGAAGGCGTCGCACCGGCCACCCGCGCGGATCGCACGGGAGCTGCCGGCCGGAAGCGCCGCCGCCTTGCCCGCCACCGAGGCGGAGCGCCTGATCGCCAGCCTGTGGACCGAGATGCTCGGCGTCGAACCCGTGTTGCGCACGGACAGCTTCTTCGATCTGGGTGGGCAGTCGCTGCCGGCGGTGCAATTCGTCAGCCGTCTGCGTGAACGGACCGGCCGCACGCTGCCGTTGTCCACCCTGTTCGAGAACCCGACCGTCCAGCGGCTCGCGGCGATCCTTGATCCGAACAGCGCGCCGGTGGCAAGCGAGGCCGTTGCCGCCCCCACGGCCGCCGGGCTCGTCACCATCCGGCCGGGTGGCGAACGCCCACCGCTTTTCCTCGTGCATGACGGCCTGGGTGAGACTCTGCTCTATCGCGGCCTCGCGCTGCGGCTCCATGCCGGCCACGCCGTCTATGGCATCGAACCGAGGCGGCGGCCGGATGGCGGCTTCGCGCACACCCGCGTCGACGAGATGGCCGCCGATTATGTCGGGCGCATCCAGACGCTGCGCCCGCATGGGCCTTATCTGCTCGCGGGGCTGTGCGCCGGCGGCACCCTCGCGCTGGAGATAGCACGCTGGCTTCAGGACAAGGGCGAGACGGTGGCGTTCGTCGGCATCATGGATGCGGCGGACGTCGATGCCGGCAGGCGTCGCCTCTATGCCACGCGATCACGGCTGGAGCGGGTGAGGGCGCTGCTCTCGAATGCGGGCGGGCCGAGCGTGATTCCGGCGCTGCTCCGCAAGATCTGCAACTATTGCATCTGGCAGGTGCGTTCGCGGCTGGAGCGGCGCCAACGCCTCCAGATCGTCGACGACATGCGCGGCGCTGGGGCGGGCGCACCCGGCCTGCCCTTCGTGCAACTTTACGAGCTGGCGCATGAGGCGCATCGGCCGCGGGGCCTGTTCGCGGGTGGCGACGTCGCGCTGTTCCGGGCGACCAGCGGCGATGGCACGCCGGAGGACATTCCCTTCGCCGAAATCTACACCGATTGCATCCTAGGCTGGGGCAAGCGCGTGGCGGACGAGGTGGAGCTGGTCCCGGTTCCCGGCGGCCATGTCAGCCTGCTTCAGGAGCCGCATGTCGAGACGCTGGCCCGGCTTCTCCAGCAGCGGCTCGACGACAGTCTGGCGCGCTGGGCGCCGGGCGATGGCGCGGGGGCGGGCACGGGACGCTCGGCCGCGCAGGCCATCCGGCCCTCGCTCGTCCCGGCGGAGATGCTGCGATGATCCAGACCGATCCGCCGCTCCCGACGATGCTCGCCATCATCGTGAACTATCGGACGGGGCCGCTCGTGGTCGAATGCCTCGCCAGTCTGGAAAACGAAGTGCGCGAGATGCCGGGCCTGCAAGTGGTGGTGGTCGACAATGACTCGGGTGACGACTCGGTCCCGCTGATCGACTCGGCGATCCGAATGGAGGGCTGGGGCGGCTGGGCGGAACTGCTCGCCTCGCCGGTCAACGGCGGTTTCGCCAGCGGCAACAACCATGCGATCCGGCGCGCGCTGGCGGGCCGCAATCCGCCGGATATCGTCTGGCTGGTGAACCCGGATACCGTCATCCGCCCCGGCGCGGCGCGAACGCTTGCCGCCTTCATGCGCGATCGCCCGAAGGCCGGGATCGCCGGCAGCGCGCTCCAGTCGGCGGACGGCACGCCATGGCCTTATGCTTTCCGCTTCCCGACCATCCTTGGCGAGACGGAGCGCGGCGCGCGATTGGGCCTCGTCTCGCGGCTCCTGTCGTCGCACGCGATCGGCCGCACCATGGGGCAGGAGACGGCGCGGGTGGACTGGGTATCCGGCGCCAGCATGGTCATCCGCCGCGCGGTGTTCGACGATGCCGGGCTGATGGATGAGGGCTATTTCCTCTATTATGAGGAAACCGACTTCTGCCTTCAGGCGCGACGGGCCGGCTGGGAATGCTGGTACGTCCCGCAGGCGGTGGTGTTGCATATCTCCGGCCAGAGCACGGGCGTGACCGCCGCGACGACCGAGCCGAAGCGCATTCCGCGCTACTGGTTCGAGTCGCGCCGCCGCTATTTCCTGAAGAACCATGGACGCGCCTATGCCATCGCCGCCGATCTCGGCTGGGCGGGGATGCATATGCTGTGGCAGGTGCGGCGGCTGGCGATGCTCCGCCGCAATCCCGATCCGCCCCGGATGCTGGGCGATTTCCTGCGCAACTCGGCGCTGTTCCGGGCCTGACGGCTCAATAGGCGGAGCGCTGGAACAGCACGATCACCACCGTCCGCGCCAGGATGTAGAGATCGAACAGCAGCGAGCAATGCTCGACATAATAGAGATCGTGCCGGAGGCGCTGGATCAGCATCTCCTCCGACGTCGTCTCGCCACGCCAGCCGCAGACCTGCGCCCAGCCGGTCAGCCCCGGCTTCACATTGTGGCGCGTGGCGTAGGAAGCGCGAATTTCCGCGAAGAGCTTGCCGCCGGCGCGGGTGGAGGCGGCGTGCGGGCGCGGGCCGACCAGCGACATCGCGCCCGACAGCACGTTGAAGAGCTGCGGCAGCTCATCGATGCTCGTCCGGCGCAGGAAGGCGCCCACCCGCGTCACGCGCGGATCGCGGCGTGTGGTCTGCACCATGTCGCCGCTCTGGTGGCACCGATCGGCATACATGGTGCGGAATTTGAGGATCGGGAAAGGCTGGCAGTTATAGCCCTCCCGCATCTGCCGGAAGAGGACGGGGCCGGGCGAGTCGAGCTTGATCGCGATCGCCGCCGCCAGCAGCACCGGCGACAGCAGGATCACCGCGATCAGCGACAGCACCCGGTCCTCCACCGCCTTCACGAACAGCTTCCAGCCGGACAGCGGCGTTTCCAGCAGCGTCAGCACGGGCAGCCCGCCGAGCAGGATCATCGGCCGCCGGCCCCAGGCATAACCGGCCCATTCGGGCGCGAGGCGGATTTCGACCGGCGTCGTCCCCAACGCCTCCATGATCGACTGGAGGCGGGACTCGGCGGCCCACGGCATGGCGATGATGACCTTGTCGATCAGGCCGGCGCGGATCGAGCGCATCAGTTCGGGCATTCCGCCGAGATGGGCGAGGGGCAGCGCCTCCTGCGCGGCGCGCAACTGTGTGCGGTCGTCGAAGAAGCCGACGAGCGAGACGGCCAGCATGTCATGGCTCATGACATAGCGGGCGAGGTCGACCGCCTGCTTGCCCGTGCCGAAAATGGCGGTGCGCTTGTTGAAGATGCCCGCCCGGCGCAGATGCGCCAGCACCGACAGCAGGGCGAGGCGCGCGCAGACGATCGCCGCCGCGCCCAGCCCGCAGCCGATCAGGATCGCGCGGCGATGATCCCCGGTTCCGGGGCCGGTCGCCAGATCGAAGGCGAGCAGGAAGAGTGTCGTGGCGGTGGCGGCGCTCAGCAAAGGCGACCAGCAGCGCCGCCGGCACAGGATGGCGTCATGCTGATAGGCGCCGCTGATCTCGCCGAGCACGACGAAGAAGGCGGCGCCGAAGACGGACATGCGGAACGCCTCGCGCGCATGATCCGCGATCTGTGCGTCAAGCCGCCAGTGGATCAGCGCCCAGCCGGCCAGGATGATCGCCAGCCCATCGAGCACCCGCGTGACGAAGGACGCCAGCATGAGCGGCAACCGTGTCCGGTGACGCGAGAGGAAACCGGCCTGGATCCGCGGCGCCAACTCGATGGCGGGCGTGCGCCCGGCCCGATCCGATCGCAGGGTTTCGTCCCCTTCCGGCCGATCCAGCACATCGGGTGCGGCAGACGGCGAGTCCATCGCCGGGCACTCTTAATGGGCCACGAGTTCGGGCGTCCGCTCCGTCTCGTTGTGCCAGAGCATCCCTTGCTTGATGACATAGGCGATCATGTGGACCCGATTGCGGGTGCGCGTCTTCAGGCGGACATTCTCGACATGCCGTTCGACTGTGCAGCGCGCGATCTGCAATTCCTTGGCGACCTCCACCGCGGACAGCCCCCGCGCGACAAGATGGACGACCGCCAGTTCGCGACTGGTGAGATGAAAATCAGTGCTGTGCATCGTTTGCCCCCATGGGAACGATTCGTTCCCGAAACTGCTGCAAAACATCATCCCGGCAAGGGATGCGCCCCGGCGCTACGCACGACAGCTACCATGGAGCACAGGTAAATCCTTCTGGCGGCGCGAAATTTCAGCGCTTCAACAGAGAAGGGTGCCCTACTGACGAGACAAGCTAAGCACGACGCGGATGCGAAAGGGAAGCCCCTCCTTCTGGCACCTGTGCCATTTTGGCTTGGCTTGGAGGGGGTAGTCCCAACGGGCATTTCGAGCGGCCGGGAGGGGGAGTCGCGGTGCGGGTCGCGAGTGTAAAACCTCCCGACATCCGGTGAAAACTGTCCCGAAAATGCAACGGGGGAAAGCATATGGTCGATTGGCCGAGGATAATCGGCATGATAGGGAGAGTTTTCCGGCCCGATCGAGCGCGATCGATTGAGCAGGGGGCGTGTCGCGTCATTCTTGTAGCGAAGCTTTAGCCCGATGGTCCTGTCTGGACGGAGGGGCCGATGCCCGACGAGCATGATTTTACGAACGACTGGCTCACGCCACGGGAGACCGAGGTGCTTCGACTCGTGTCGAGCGGGCTTTCGGCGAAGGAGATCGGGAGAATGCTCGAGATCGCGCCGAGAACGGTCGATCGCCACATCGATCATATCCGCCTGAAGACGCGCACCAAGAACCGATCCCACATGATCGCCTTCGCCCTTTCCAACGGCATCCTGCCTTAGGAGGCGGAGGACGGCGCGCTTCAGGGCGCGTATTTCGTCTCGACCCGCGATCCGCCCGAGAGCGTCTTGTGGACGGGGCAGCGGTTGGCGATGTCGAGCAGCTTCGCCTGCTGCTCGGCGTCGAGATGGCCCTCGAACGAGATGGTGCGGGTGAACAGGTCCGGCGGTGTCGCGCCCTCGATCTTCTCATGCTCGACGCGCGTGCGGACATGCTCCAGCGGGAAGCCCTTATTGTCGGCGACCAGCTTCACGGTCATCGACGTGCAGGCGGCGAGGCCCGCGCTCAGCAGATCATAAGGGCTGGGGCCGCTGCCCATGCCGCCGAGGCTCTCCGGCTCGTCGGCGATGATGGTGAGCGGGCCGACGCGAACGGAAAGCTGGAACTTGCCTTCGCCCGTGGTCCGCGCATCCGCGCCCGAGACGATCGCTTCGAGCGGGGCGTCGGCCTGGATCGGCGGGAGATAGCGCGCCGCCCAGGCGGCGATGACACCCGCCGCGAAATCCGCGTCGCTCCGCCGGGTCAGCAGATGGTCGGCATCGTCGAGCGAGATGAAGCTCTTGGGATGCTTGGCGGCGCCGAAGATCTGCTGTGCATTCTCGATGCCCACCGTCTCGTCGCGCGGCGCGTGGAGGACGAGCAGCGGACGGCCCAGTTCGGCGATGCAGCCCGGCAGATCGAACTGGCGCAACTGCTCCAGAAAGCCGAGGCCCACGGAAAAGGGGCGCCCGGCGAGATGGACGTCGGCCTGCTGCTCGCGCTCGATCTTCTCGATCTGCTCGGGGCCGAACTGGTGCAGCACATGGCGGAGATGTCCCGGCGCGCCGATGGTGGCGACGGCCTTCACGGCGGGAAGCTCTCCCGCGGCGGCGAGCACCGCGGCGCCCCCCATGCTGTGGCCGATCAGGAGGGAGGGGGCTTTGCCTTCGGCGGCCATCGCCTCCGCCGCCGTGATGAGATCGCGAACGTCGGCGGCGAAATCCGCGAACTGTCCGCCGCTGGCGCCGAGGCCCGCGAAGTCGAACCGCAGCACGCCGATGCCCTTCTGGGCAAGCGCGCGGGTGATCCGCGTGGCGGCGATATTATCCTTCCCGCAGGTGAAGCAGTGGGCGAAGATCGCCCATCCGGCCGGCGTCGTCTCCGGCGCTTCCAGCCTGCCTGACAGGCGATAGCCCGAAGCGCTGTCGAAATCGAAGCTGCGCGTGCTCACCGATGCGTCTCCCGGCTCTGGACCTCGCGGCTCCTATCGCCGGAACGCGGGGCGGGCGCAATTCATTGCAGCATCAGCGCGCCGATCTGCTTGCGGAGCCGCGCCTTGGCGGCCTCCGAAAGCGCACCCCGGATGCCGCGCCGCTCGGCCGGGATATGCGCCTGCGCGCGGTCGAACACGACATGGTCGAACAGCGCGCGCCATGCCTCGCGCTGGCTTGCGGGCAGGTCTCCGAGGGCGAGGCTCGCATGGACCAGCGCGTCGATGGGCGCGAGGCCGGGCTGGGCCTTGGGCGTCGCCTCCCACCAATAATTCGCCAACATGCTGAACGCATCGAGCGAGCGCACATGATGCCACCACATATAGGGGATGAAGATCGCGTCGCCGGGGCCGAGTTCGGCGCTCTCCGCCTGCTCCAGCGCGGCGGCGAAGCGAGGGAAGAGGGTGAGGTCCGGCGCCTCGGGATCGGCGAGGCTGACGGGCGCGCCGTTGGGCGTGAACTCGAACGGGCCAATATAGAGGTTGGGCGCCTGCTCCGGTGGGAAGAGGGTGAAGCGCCGCCGTCCGGCGACTACCACCGCGATATTCTCCATCAGGTCGTGATGGGTGGCGACGACGATGCGGTTGCCGATCCAGAGGCGTGGCGTGACGGTCGGATCGACGAGGTCGAGCCGGTTCTCCGCCGCGAAGGCAGGCAGGGCGTCGCGCGATGCGAGCGACTGCACGGCGAGCGCCGGTGGCGTATCCTCGTTCGCGACGGCCGCCAGCCGGGCGAGGAGCGTTCCCAGCGTGCCCGCCTCGCGCGAGAAATTGAGGCCGCTCATGTCGGCGTTGTAGAAGATGCGGCCGCCGAATTCCGGCGCGCCGACGATCATCTCACAGTGCGCGCCGCTGCCGAGCCGCTCGATATAGGCCGGGACACCGCCCGCTTCGTTCGCGGCGCGCACCGCCGGCCAGTCCGCCGCGATCCCGCGCAGCACCGCCGGTCGTGCGGAGGGCAGGATCTCATCCTGAAAGCGCTCCCGGTCGATGCCGTCGATCTCGCGTATCGGGCGCATGGCGTCTCCTGTGGCGGTCTTCGTCAGGCCGAATCCCGGCCCGCGATCCAGCTCCGCTTCACCTGCCAGTCCTTGTCGACCAGCACGAGGTCCGCCGACAAGCCGGGCGCGATCGTGCCGGTCCGATCCGACAGGCCGAGGAAGGCCGCCGGCGTGGAGGACGCCATCGCCACCGCGCGGCGCAGGTCCACGCCGGTCTGCGCGATCATGTTGCGCACCGCCGCGTTCATGGTGAGCGTCGAGCCCGCCAGCGTGCCTGCGGCATCCACCAGGCGGTCGCCGTCACGCTGGATATGGCGGCCCTGCAGGATGAAATGATCCTCCTCGGTGCCGGTCAGCGCCATCGCGTCGGTGACGAGCATCAGCCGCTCATGCCCCTTGGCCTTGAGCGCGATGCGGATGACGGCCGGGTGGACATGATGCCCGTCGACGATCAGCCCCGCGGTGACGCCATCGTCCTCCAGCGCCGCCCCGGTCATGCCCGGTGCGCGGTTCACCAGCGGCGACATCGCGTTGAAGAGATGGGTGAAGCCGCTCAGCCCCTCACCGATGGCGCGGCGGACGGTGTCATAGTCCGCCTCGCTATGCCCCGCCGCGACGACCACGCCGGCATCCACCAGCGCCGCGACATCGCCCGGCTCGACGCATTCGGGCGCCAGCGTCACCAGCGTGCGGCTATGCCTGGCCGAGCCGAGCAACCGGATCGCCTCGCGGTCGATCCTGCGCAGGCGGCCGGCGTCGTGGATGCCGCGCCGCGCGTAGCTCAGGAACGGCCCCTCGATATGGATGCCAAGCACGCCCGGCACGCCCTGCTCGATCGCGGCGTCCACGGCGGCGATGCCGGCCTCGACCACCGAAAGATCGTCGCTGATGAGCGTCGGCAGCATCCCCGTCGTGCCGTAGCGCCGATGGGCGGCGGCCATGGTGGCGATGGTCTCGACGGTCGGCGCGTCGTTGAACAGCACGCCGCCGCCGCCGTTCACCTGCGTGTCGATGAAGCCCGGCAGCAGCATCTCGCCGCCGCAGTCGACGATCGTGGCGCCCTCCGGCGGCTCGGACGAAACGGAGCGGATGCGCCCGTCCGCGATCGTGACGGCGAGATCGTCGCGCAGGCCCTGGGGCAGCAGCACGCGGGCGTTGACGAGGGCGATCTCCATCACAGCGTTTCGGTCACCTTGGCGAGATGCGGCGGGCGATCCGGGTCACGCCCCCGCGCGATCGCGAGGAGATTGGCGAAGCGGTAGAAACTTTCCACCAGCAGGATCGGCTGGATCAGCGGATCGGCGTCGAGCGCGGGGAGGGCAAGACCCGGTGTCCCTTCCGGCAGCCCGGCGGTCAGCAATGCGGCGTCGCGCGTGCTGAACTCGGTCGCGAGCGCGGCGACGCTCTCCAGCGACTCGTCCTGCTGGCCGAGCAGCAGCACCGGGAAGCCATGCTCGACCAGCGCCATCGGTCCGTGGCGGACCTCGGCGGCGCTGAACGCCTCGGCATGGAGGCCGCAGGTTTCCTTGATCTTGAGCGCCGCTTCCTGTGCGATGCCGAAGCCGTGCCCGCGTCCCACGACATAGAAGCTGGCGGCGTCCCTCAGCACCGGCAGCGCCGCCGACCAATCGAGCGCCCACGCCTCGTCGAGCGCATCGGGAAGCGCCTCCAGCGCGGCCATCAGCGCCGGATCGCCGGTCCACTCCGCGACGAGGTGGAGCAGCGCCGAGAGGGAGGCGATGAAGGATTTGGTGGCGGCGACGCTCCTCTCCGGCCCGGCGCAGAGCGGCAGGAAGACGTCGGCTGTGGCGGCGAGCGGGGAGGCCTCATCATTGACCAGCGCGATCAGAAGCGCGCCCCGCGCCTTGGCGGCCTCGGCGGCGGCGACCAGATCGGGGCTGCGGCCGGATTGCGAGAGCGCGATCATCACCGCGCCCTGCATCGCCGGCGCCGCGTCATAGACCGAGGCGACCGACGGCGAGGAGGAACCGGTCAGCACGCCGGCATGGGTCTCGATCAGGTATCGGCCGAAGGTGGCGGCATTATCCGAGCTTCCGCGCGCCAGCGTGGCCACCGCGGAGGGCTTGTCCGCGCGCAGCCGCTCGCCGAGCGCCTTCATCGCAGGCCGGTTGCGCTCGATCTGGCGCCGGACGACGGCGCCGGCCTCGCCTGCTTCCTGATGCATCAATGTCGCTTCGGCGCGCGCCGCGAGGGGTTCGGACAACTCGATACTCCGGTGGTCAGAGGCGTTCACTTAGGGCGCGGCCTGGAGTTCGGCCACGAAGTCATAGGAATCGCCCCGATAGTAGGATCGTGTGAATTCCACGGTGCGGCCGTCGCCCGCAAAGCCCCGCCGTTCGATCAGCAGCCCGGCGGAGCTTTCCGGGATATGCAGGAGAGCGGCCTGCTCGGCGGTGAACAGCACGGCGCGCAGCCGTTGCAGCACGCGCACCGGCCGCGCCGTCCCCAGCGCGGCATAAAGCGAGGTGCCCACCGCATCGGGCGAGGGCAGCGAGGTGGCCGGCACCGTCGTATATTCGAGCGCCATCGACACATCGTCTGCGAAGCGGATGCGCGAGAAGCGATAGACCGCGCTGCCGGGGCTGAGCCCAAGCGCCATCGCCTCTTCCGGGCTCACCACGCCTTCGGAGCGGCTCAGCCACTCGCTCGACGGGCGGCGGCCTCTGCTCTCCATGTCCTCGGTGAAGGAGGAGATGGTGGCGAAATTCTTCTCCACGCGGGTGGCGACGAAAGTGCCCGCGCCCTGACGCCGGGTGAGGAGCCGCGCATCGACCAGCCCGTCCAGCGCCTTGCGCACCGTGACGCGGGAGACGCCATAGGCATCGGCCAGATCGCGCTCGGGGGGCAGGGCCTCGTCGGGCTGGAGCACCTGCCGCTCGATCGCGTCGCGCAGCACGCGCTGAAGCTGGAGATAGAGCGGCGCGCTGTCGCCCCCCTTCAGCATTCCCACCCGCTCCACGAACATGCCTTGCTCCCGCCTGGTCCTGTTTTCATGCATTACGTTAGATACCAATACAATACCGAAATTACAAAAAATTGGAATTGGAATCATTTTTGGTATTGCAATCTCGTGACGATGGTCTCCTTATTACATCGAACGCTCGTGATCGAAGCAAATTCTGACACGAGCCAGGGCGGCGCGGTAGGGACGTGGTCGTAAATTGGCCTTGTCTCCACCGGCATGAAGGGGAAACGGACATGGTCAGGGGAACCAAAGCTCTTTGGACGGTATCGGCGAGCTTGCTCGCGCTCGCAACAGCCATGCCGGCTGCCGCTGCGGACAATGCGGATGGCGTCGCCGTCGCTCCTGCGGCGGATGCCGCGACGCCCGGCGGCGAAGAGATCGTCGTCACCGGCCTGCGCGCGTCGATCGAGGCCTCGCTGATCCAGAAGAAGAAGTCGGACATGGTGTCCGAAGTCATCACCGCGCAGGACATCGGCAAATTCCCGGACAAGAACGTCGCCGACTCGCTCGGCCGCCTCACCGGCGTGAACGTGGTGACGGGCTCGGCCAATGCCGGCGGCTTCGGCGAGAACCAGTCCGTCTCGATCCGCGGCACCGATCCCAACCTCAACCTCACGCTGCTCGACGGACATAGCGTCGCCACCGGCGACTGGTTCGTGCTCGATCAGCAGAATGGCGGCCGCAGCTTCAACTTCTCGATGTTCCCGTCGGAAATCGTGGGTCAGCTCGAAGTCTACAAGAGCGCCGAGGCGGACATCCCCGAAGGCGCCATCGGCGGCACGATCAACGTCCACAGCCGTATGCCGCTCGATCTGCCGGCGGGTTCGGTCCATCTCTCCGGGCAGGGCGCCTATAACGATCTCGCGGCCAAGTGGGAGCCGCAATTCTCGGGCGTGGCGAGCTGGAAGAACAAGGACGAGACGTTCGGCGTCCTCGTCTCGGGCTTCTACGAGAAGCGCGCCTTCCGCCGCGACGGCCAGGAGTTCCTCGGCTACCAGACCGTCGATAATTTCGCGGACACCGGCCAGACGGTGCTGGCGCCGACGCTGATCGGCAACGCCTATTTCACGCAGCAGCGCGTCCGCAAGGGCGGCGACATCGCCGTGCAGTGGAAGCCGACCGACAATCTGGAACTGACCGCCACCGGCCTCTACACCCGGATGGACGCCAACAATACCAATGTGAACTCGATGGCGTGGACGTCGCGTCTGCTTGGCCAGAATTCCAGCGCCGGCCTCGACGATATCAGCAAAGACGAGGGCAACGCGCTCACCGGCTATACGATCAAGAATATCGGCGGCCAGAATGTGCTGACCGGCGCCACCTGGGCGAACACCGCCACCAACGGCGCACCGGTCTACGGCAAGGTGCAGGACGACATCTTCCGCACGGCCTACAGCTCCACCTGGGTCGCCAATTTCGACGCCAAGTGGCGGCCGACCGACGCGCTGACGCTGGACGGCGAGATCGGCTACACCAAGGGCAAGGGCGCCACCTCCGACACCGAGGCGTGGGAGACCTACTGGCGCACGGGCATGAGCTATGCCTTCGACGGCAAGCACGCCAATCTGAGCTTCCCGGATCTGCCGGCCGACAACAGCTCGGCCGCCTATCTCGACAATTTCTACAACTGGAGCTGGGGCGGCAAGATCGTCTCCCCCGACAGGGAGTTCTACGCCAAGGCCGATGCCGAATATGCCATCGACAATGGCTGGCTGAAGTCGATCAAGGTCGGCGGGCGCTACACCGATCACAAGCGCTCGCTCATCTATGATGCCTATCAGTGGGCCGGCAACGGGCTCTTCTCGGGCACGCAGACCATCGGCCTCGGCTCGGTCTATGACGGCGACATGACGCCGGGCGACTATTCGGATGGCATCGCCGGCGCGCCGCCTTATGCGCTCGCCAATCGCGACAAGGTGCTGGAGCTGCTCTCGCAGAATGGCGGCCGCGTGTTCGGCTTCTACCCGCCGCAGAGCTTCTCGGTGAAGGAGAAGGACGCCGCCGTCTACGCGATGGCCAAGGTCGGCAACGATCGTGACTGGCGCGGCAATATCGGCGTGCGCGCGGTCCACACGGATCTCGCCACGACGCAATATTCGCCGAACGCCGAGACGCTCGACGTCCATTCGATCTTCGGCGACTACGGCACGGTGCGCGACGGCAGCAAATATTGGGACGTGCTGCCGAGCGCCAACCTCACCTACAACATCAACGAGAAGCTGCTGGTGCGCGGCGCCGCGGCCAAGGTGATGTCGCGGCCGGGCTATGCGCAGCTTGCCGGCGCCTTCAGCCTCGACGATCTGGGCCTTACCGGCACGGCGGGCGGCAATCCGCACCTGAAGCCCTATCGCGCCTGGCAGTTCAACCTCGCGGCGGAATGGTATTACGCCCCGCAGGCGCTGTTCTCGGTCGGCCTCTTCGATCTCGACATCAAGAGCTACATCACCAGCCAGACCACGACCCAGTTCTACAAGACGCAGCAGCACCCCGACGGCGCGAACTTCCTCGTCACCGCGCCGGTGAACGGCGGCGGCGGCACCAACAAGGGCGTCGAGGTGAACTGGCAGCAGCCGATCGCCTGGGGCTTTGGCATCATCGCCAACTACACCTATTCGGACGCGAAGAAGAAGAAGAGCGCGGTCGTCGCCTCCGACGGCTTCAGCCGCGTGATCGACGGCAACTCGAAGCACACCTACAACGTCACCGGCTATTTCGAGGACAAGTGGGTTTCGGCGCGGCTCGCCTACAGCTTCCGCTCCAAGTTCCGCTCGGGCATCGATCGCTCGACCCCGATGTGGCAGGACGATTTCGGCCAGCTCGACGGATCGGTGCTGATCCACGTCACCAAGCAGGTCGACCTGAGCTTCGACGCGCAGAACATCACCAACTCGAAGCTCTATTATTTCGTCGGGGATAAGGCGGTGCCGCGTGCCTATTACGATAACGGCCGCACCTTCTACGCTGGCGCGCGGCTGAACTTCTGAGGCAGGATCGGCCGACGAACGGCTGGGAGGATTGAATGCGAGTGGCTTGGCGTCTTGCCGTTGCCTTGGCTCCACTGGTTGCAACGGGGGCCGCAGCGGCGGCCTCCACGCCACCGCTCCTGCCGATGCCGGCCTCCGTGGTGGCGGGCGAGGGGAGCTTCGCGCTTGCGGGCGAGGGGCTCATCCTTTCCGCCGATCCCGCCGACAAAGGGACGGTGGCGGCGCGGGAGCGCTTCCTCGATCTTGTCGCGAAGGGACATGGGGCGAAGTTCCGCGCCGGCCCGTCAGGCGGGGTGCGCTTCATCCGCGATGCCTCCGTGGCGGGCGAGGAGGCCTATCGGCTGGAGGTGACGCCTAAGGCCATCACCATCCGGGCCAGCGGGGACGCCGGACTCTTCTACGGCGCTGAAACCCTGTGGCAGCTTGTCGTCTCGGCGAAGGGTGGCCGCATCGCCGCCGTCCGCATCGAGGACAAGCCGGCCTTCGCCTGGCGCGGCGTGATGCTGGACAGCGCCCGCCACTTCCAGCCGGCGTCCTATGTCGAGCAACTGCTCGACCGGATGGCGGCGGAGAAGCTCAATGTCTTTCATTGGCACCTGACCGACGACGAGGGCTGGCGCATCGAGATCGACCGCTATCCGCGCCTCACGCAGATCGGCGCATGGCGTACTCCCGTCGGCGCGGCGGGGCGTGATCCCAAGACCGGACAGCCGGTACGTTACGGCGGCTTCTACACCAAGGACGAGATCCGCCGGATCGTCGCCTATGCGGCGGCGCGGCACATCACGATCGTTCCCGAGATCGACATGCCGGGCCATGCGACGGCGATGGTGGCGGCCTATCCCGAGCTGGGCTCGACCCCCAATCCGCCCAAGGTGCCCAGTTCGGACTGGGGCATCCTGCCCAATCTGCTCAACACCGAGGATTCGACCTTCACCTTCATCGACAATGTGCTCGACGAGGTGATGGCGCTGTTCCCCGGCACCTACATCCATGTCGGCGGCGACGAGGCGCCCAAGGGCCAGTGGAAGTCCGATCCGCGCGCGCAGGCCCGCATCAAGGCGCTCGGCCTCAAGGACGAGGAGGCGCTGCAAGGCTGGTTCACCGGCCGGCTGGGCGACTATCTGGAAAAGCACGGCCGCCGTCTGATCGGCTGGGACGAAATCCTCGAAGGCAGCGTGCCCGCCGATGCCACGGTGATGTCGTGGCGCGGCATGGATGGCGCGCTCAAGGCGGCGCGTCTTGGGCACGACACGGTGCTCGCGCCCGCGCCGGTGTTCTATCTCGACAACCGGCAGAGCGATTCCCCCGACGAGCCGCCCGGCCGTGGCGAGATCGTGAGCTGGAAGCGGCTCTATGATTTCGACACCGCACCGGCCGCGCTGAGCGCGGAAGAGCGGCGGCATATCCTGGGCGTTCAGGTCAATCTGTGGACCGAGCGGGTCCGCACCACGGATTTCGCCGATCGGATGATCTGGCCGCGCGCCGCCGTGCTGGCGGAGTTGGGCTGGTCGCCTGCGGGTACACGCGACTGGGCCGGCTTCATAAGGCGGCTCCAGCCGGAGCTGGCGCGCTGGCAGAGGCTCGGCTGGGCCTATGACCGGACGCCGCTCGACGTGGAGGCGAAGCTTGACGGTGGCGCGATCACGCTCGTCCAGCCGGCCACGATGGGCGAGGTTCGCGTCACGACCGATGGCAGTGCGCCGACCGCGAAGTCACCGCTCTACGCCGGGCCGATCGCCTTCACGGGCGCCAACCGGATCGCGGCGCAGGCCTTCCTCGACGGGACGCCGCTCGGCACCGCGCAGCGCTGGAGCTTCGATGCCGCCAGCCCCTTTACGCGCGCCGCGACGGCGATGAACCTGTGTTCCAACAAGCTGCCGGACCGCATCGAGGACGACGGCGCGACCGACGGCGTGCGGCGCATCCTCTGGGGCGACGCGATGCAGACGTGCTGGATCTGGCCAAAAGCCCCGCTCGATGGCGTGCGGTCGCTCAACGCCGAGGTGGGGAGCGTGCCGTTCAACTATCAGCTTGGGGCGGACATCGCTTCGGTGAAGTTCCGCAAGCCCGAGACGCCCGACGGCGAACTGGAAGTGCGGCAGGATAGTTGCGACGGCCCGCGCATCGCTAGCATCCCGCTCGCGCCCGCCACCCGTTCGGATGGCGTGACGACACTCTCCGGCCCGCTTGCGATGCCCGTCAAGGGCACGCACGATCTCTGCATGACCTTCACCCAGAAAGCACCGGACCCGCTGTGGCTGCTCGACCGATTGACGCTGAACCGATGACCCTCGCGGTCGCGAGCCCGCTGGCTGGCTGGCTGACCGGTCTGGAGGCCGTCCCGGACCCGGTGTTCGCCGAGCGGATGCTGGGCGACGGCGTCGCGATCGATCCGGTGGAGGGGCTGGTGCGCGCGCCGGTGTCGGGTCGGATCGCGACGCTCCACCCCGCGCGCCACGCCGTCACGCTGGAGAGCGATGAGGGAGCGGTGCTGCTCATCCATGTCGGGCTGGAGACGGTGGCGCTCGGCGGCGAGGGCTTCACGGCGCATGTGTCCGAAGGGGATCGGGTGACAGTGGGCGATCCACTGATCGGCTTCGATCTGGACGCGGTCGGGCGACGCGCGAAGAGCCTCGTCACGCCGATCATCCTCACCAATGGCGAGGCGTTTGCGTTGGCCGTGCCTGCTGTCGGCCGGATGATCGTGACCGGCGAAGCGTTGTTCGATCTCACGCCACGCGAGGGCGAGAGCCGGACCGCAGGGTCGGCCGGGCCGGCTGTGGAGCGCACGCTGATCCTGCCGCTGCGCCACGGGCTGCACGCACGGCCCGCCGCGCGGATCGCCGATTGCGCGCGGGGTTTCGATGCCGTGGTGGAGATCGTGGCGGACAAGGGGCGGGTGGCCTCGGCGCTGAGCCCGGTGGCGATGCTGGCACTCGCCTTGCCGCACGGGGCGCGGTTGCAGGTGCGCGCGACCGGTGCGGAGGCGGAACAGGCTGCGGAGGCCGTTGCCGCGCTGATCGAGAGCGGCATGGGCGAAGGGCTCGCCATTGCCACGCCGGTTGAGGAGAAGATGGTCGAGGCGGCGCTCCCCGGCCAGTTGCGCGGTGTCGCGGCGGCGCCGGGGCTGGCGAGCGGCCCGGCGTGGAAACTGGTGCGGCAGCGCTTCGACGTGGCCGAGCGCGGGCAGGGTATCGAGCAGGAGCGCAGGGCTCTGGCCGAAGCGCTCCAGTCGCTGCGAGCGGAGCCCGAGGCGCAGGATGGGGCGGCGGCGGCGATCGCGGCGGCGCATCAGGCCTTCCTCGCCGATCCCGAGTTGCTCGCGGCGGCGGAGCGCGACATCGCCTCCGGGCGGAGCGCGGGCTTCGCATGGCGTGAGGCCGTCGGCGGCTTCATCGCGCTGCTGGAAGGCACGGGCGACCAGCGTTTCGCCGAGCGGATCGACGATCTGCGCGATCTGGAGGGCCGTGTCCTCGGCGTCCTTCATGGCGCCCCTGCGATGATCGAGGCGCCGGCCGGCGCGATCCTCGTCGCGGAGGAATTGCTGCCCTCGCAGCTCATGGCGCTGGCAGGCAGCAAGCTTGCCGGCATCGCCACCGCCGGCGGCGGGCCGACCTCCCATGTCGCGATCATCGCCGCGGGTCTCGGCCTTCCTATGCTGGCGGCGCTGGGGCACGACGTCACGCGGATCGAGGATGGCACGACGCTGCTGCTCGACACGGGGACGGCGACGCTCTCCATCGATCCCCCGCCCGAGCATCTCGCCCGGATGCGCGACGATGCCGCCCGCCACGCGACATTCCGCGCCGAGGCGGAGACGCGGGCGCACGATTTCGCCATCACGCGCGATGATGTCCGCATCGAGGTCGTCGCCAACCTCGGCTCGCTGGACGAGGCGCACGCCGCGGCAAAGGCGGGTGCCGAGGGGTGCGGCCTGCTGCGCACCGAATTTCTCTTCCTCGATCGGCCCTCGCCGCCGGATGAGGAGGAACAGCACGCCACCTATCAGGCGATCGCCGACGCTCTCGACGGCAAGCCCCTGATCGTTCGCACCCTCGATATCGGGGCGGACAAGCCGGCGCCCTATCTCCCCATGCCGGCAGAGGAGAACCCGGCGCTCGGCTTGCGGGGCCTGCGCCTCGGGCTCGCGAGGCCGGCGTTGATGGAGACGCAGCTCCGCGCGCTCGCCCGCGTGAAGGGCGATGTCCGCATCATGCTGCCGATGGTGGTCGAGCCCGGCGAGGTGCGCCGCGTAAGGGCGATGCTGGCGGGGATCGCGGAGCGGCCACCGTCGCTCGGCATCATGGTCGAGACGCCCGCCGCCGCCATGCTGGCCGATGCGCTGGCGGTAGAGGCGGACTTCTTCTCGATCGGCAGCAACGATCTCAGCCAATATGCGCTGGCGATGGATCGCGGCAATCCGGCGGTGGCGGCGCAGCTCGACGCGTTGCATCCCTCTGTCCTCCGCCTGATCGCGGCCACGGTGGAGGGGGGACGCAAGCGTGATCGCTGGACGGGTGTGTGCGGCGGCATGGCGGCCGATCCGCTGGCCGTACCGATCCTGATCGGGCTCGGCGTCACGGAACTCTCCGTGCCCCCCTCGGCCCTCGCCGAGACGAAGGAGCGTGTGCGGCGGACCAGTCGCGCCGCCGCCCGCGATCTCGCCCGTGAGGCGATGGCGGCGGACGGAGCGGAAGCGGTGCGGGCGCTCGCCCGGCGGTTCGTGGAGGAGATGGGGGCATGAAGGTTTCGGTCCAGTCGCTCCAGGTGCTCGGCCGTGCGCTGATGCTGCCGATCGCCGTGCTGCCGATCGCGGGCCTGCTGCTCCGCCTTGGCCAGCCGGACCTGTTCAATATCCCCTTCGTCGCGGCGGCGGGGGCGGCGGTGTTCGACAATCTCGGCCTGCTCTTCGCGGTCGGCATCGCGGTGGGCTTCGCGCGGGACGGCAATGGCGCGGCGGGGCTCGCCGGGATCGTCTGTTTCCTCGTCGCCAGCCGGGGCGCCGCGACGCTGCTGACGGTGCCGCCGGAGACGGGCGCGGGCCTGCCCGCCGATGCGCTGGCGCTCGCCACGGAGGCCTTCCGCACCAAGGCCGTCGCCAAGCTCTCCGTGCCGATCGGCATCCTCTCCGGCGTCATCGCGGGGGGCGCGTATAACCGATGGTCGGGCATCCGCCTGCCGGATTATCTCTCGTTCTTCGGCGGGCGGCGTTTCGTGCCGATCGTGTGCGGGCTGGCGGGGCTGGTTCTCGCCGCCGTGATCGGCTTCGCCTATGCGGCGATCGCGGGCGGCATGGACACGCTGAGCGCCGGAGTCATCCATTCGGGCGTGTTCGGGCTGTTCCTCTATGGTGTTCTCAACCGCCTGCTGATCGTCACCGGGCTGCATCACATCCTGAACAATGTCGCCTGGTTCATCGTCGGCGATTTCCATGGGAGCACCGGCGATCTCAACCGCTTCTTCGCGGGTGATCCGACGGCGGGGGCCTTCATGTCGGGCTTCTTCCCGGTGATGATGTTCGGCCTGCCCGCCGCCTGCTTCGCCATGTATCGCGCGGCGCTGCCCGAGCGGCGCAAGGCTGTGGGCGGCCTGCTGCTCTCGATGGCGCTGACCGCCTTCCTGACCGGCGTGACCGAGCCGATCGAGTTCAGCTTCATGTTCCTGGCGCCCGCGCTCTACGGCCTGCACATGCTGCTGACCGGCCTCGCGATGGTGGTGATGGATCTGCTGGGCGTGAAGCTGGGCTTCACCTTCTCGGCCGGGCTACTCGATTATGCGCTGAACTTCCCCAAGGCGACGCACCCGCTGCTGCTGGTGCCGATCGGCCTTGCCTATTTCGCGCTCTATTATGGCGCGTTCCGCTGGGCCATCGCGCGCTTCGACATCCCCACACCCGGCCGCGAGGAGGAAGGAGCCCCGGCGGTGGACGCGGGGCAGCCCGTCGAGCGCGGCGCGGCCTTTGTGGAGGCGCTGGGCGGGGCGGGCAATCTCGTCTCGATCGACGCCTGCACCACGCGGCTGCGGCTGGTGGTCCGCGATCAGGCGGGGGCGAACGAGGCACGGCTGAGGGCGCTCGGCGCCAAGGGCTTCGTCCGCCCCTCGGCGCAGGCGTTGCAGGTGGTGCTTGGTCCGATCGCCGACATGGTGGCCGATGAGATGCGCGGCGCGGCGGGCGGGCTGGCGAAAATCGCTCCGGTCGAGGTGCCGGTTCCCGTGCGGGCAGGCCCGACAGTCGACGCCGCGCCATGGCTGGACGCGCTCGGCGGACGGGCGAACATCCTCGACGTCGCGGCCAATCCCAGCCGCTTGATGCTGCGGCTCGCGGAGCCTGCGCGGATCGATGAGCCGGCACTCCGGCGGCTCGGGTTGCGCGGCGTGGCGCGGACGGCGGACGGCGCGCTCCATCTGCTGCTCGACGGTGCGGAATCGATCGGCCGGGGGCTCGCGGCATGAGCGATGCGCCCACCGCCACCGGCCCACGCCATCCGCACGACCGTGCCGGACGGCGGCTGGTCTCGCTCGATCTGCTGCGCGGGCTGACCGTGCTGGGCATGATTATCGTCAACTCGACGGCGGGCGTGCAGAAGCACGACGGGCCGGTCTTCCCGCTGCTGCTCCATGCCGACTGGGCGGGGTTCACCATCGCGGACAGCATCTTCCCGGCCTTCATCCTGATGGTGGGCGTCTCGGTGGCGATCTCGTCGCGCGGAACGGCGCCGGAGACGAGGCGCGTGCTGCTGCGCGCCGGGCGGCTGATCCTGCTCGGCCTGTTCCTGTCCAACATGTTCTGGCTCTACACGAGCGCCAAATATCATCCGCGCCTGCCTGGCGTGTTGCAGCGGATCGGCATCGTCTATGCGGTGACGGCGCTGCTCTATCCGATCACGACGCCGCGGGTGCGTGCGGGGATCGCGGCGGCATTGCTGCTGCTTTACTGGCCGCTCTGCCTGATCCCCTCGCCGGACGGGCTGCCGACCGACATCTGGGTGCAGGGGCATAATTTCGCCTCCTGGGCGGATCGCGCCGTGCTCGGCACGCTGCGCTTCGTCAAGGGGCCGGACGGCTATGACCCGGAAGGCCTGCTCAGCACGATCCCGACTATCGCGGAGGCGCTGATCGGCACGCTGGTGGGCGATTATCTGAGGCGGGCCTTGCCGCCGGGCGAGGCATCGAAGCGGATGGCGCTGGCGGCCCTGGCGATGATCGCGGGCGGGCTCGTCTGGGGGCTGGTGTTCCCGATCGCCAAGAATCTCTGGACGAGCAGCTTCGTGCTGCTGACCGCCGGCATCGCGCTGCTGCTGCTGGCGGGGTTCCATCGTTTCCGCGACCGGCGGGATGCGCCGGAAGGGAAGGGAGGGCTGCTCGGCAGCTTCGGGCGCAACGCCATCGCGGCCTATGCGCTGCATGAGGTCGCGTCGATCATCCTGCTGTCGGATGCGCTGCAATGGCCCTTCCGCCAGCTCGCGCCGGTAACGGGCACGCAGGTCGCCGCGCTGGCGCCGGTGCTGCTCTTCACGGCGCTGGTCTGGTGGCCGATCGCGTCGATGGATCGGCGCGGCTGGTATCTGAAGATCTAGGCGTCGTATCCGCCAGCCTCCATCGCCGTCGACGATGGGGAGGATCGGTCCGAGCTGCGCCCGATAATTCTTCCACCGCCCGATCGAGCGATCGTGCAGCGGCTCGCGGACCTGCGCATAGCTGGGCGTGGGGGCGTGGCGGCGGCTCTCGTGGAAGCGCGCCTGCGCGGGCTCCGCGGGCAGGCCGGCATGGGCCATCAGCCGCTCCGTCTCGCCCGCCTGATCGGCGACGAAGCGCTCATAGGCGAAGATGTGGGGCGACAGGCCGAGCCCCTCGCGATAGCCCCCGGTCAGCGCGGATGCGGCGGCGAGCTGATGCGCGGCATCCTCCGGCCGATAGCCGCAGTCGAACCCGTGCGTCATGTCGTGCGCCATCACCGAGACGAGGATGTCGAGCGGGTGCCGGCGCACCGCGACCATCGGCGCCTCCGGGAAGGCGAGGTGGAGCAGCGGCAGATAGATTTCGTTGAGCGGCATCTTGTCGGTGAAGAAGGCGGGGCCGTGCTGCGTCAGGCCGTAAACTTCCGCGCGGGCAAGATAGAAGTCGCGGAGCAGGGCGGGGATATGGTGATGGTCCGCCGCCGCGAGCTTGTGAAGGCCATGGGGAAAGGGCTGGCCGTCGCCCAGCATCCGGCCGGCGAAATCGCGCAGCTCGGCGGTGAAGGGCAACTCGCCGCCAGCCGCGATCCGGGAATGGCTGGTGAGGAGCTGTTCGGTCATCGTCGTGCCCGAGCGCGGCATCCCGAGGATGAAGAGCGGTTGCGGCCCGTCGCGCCGTCCGACCTGTCGTATTTCAGGGAGGCGCATCGCCGCCAGCCGGGCGAAGTGCGCCTCCACGCCATGCGCATCATAGCGGCGGCCGGTGGCGGCAGAGAGCGCGGCCTTTCCGCTGGTGAAGTCGCTCCAGGCCTCCTCATAACGGCCTGCCCGGTCGCGCAGGCGACCACGCAGCAGGAGCGCGGCGCCGCTCATCGCGGGTTGTCGGTCGAGCAGGGTCAGCGCCTCTGCCCAGCGCGTGTCGCGGGAGAGCAAAGTCGCGCGGAGCAGCAGCACGTCTCGTCCTTCGCGCGCGGCGAGGCGGGCGGCTTGCTCGATCGCGCGGTGGGCGGCATCGAGGTCGCCGGCCTGCTCGGCGATCTCGACGGTCAGCACGGCCGCTGCGAGCAGGCCCGGCTGGGCGCGGGAGGTTTCGGCGGCGAGGGCGGAGGCCTCCTCCAGCGCGCCCTGCCGCATCAGGTTGCGCGCGAGGTTGAGCAGCAAGTGCGGATGCCGCCCGGCGAGCGCGATGGCGCGGCGCAGATGCCACGCGCCCTCGACCAGCGCTTCCCGCCCGGACAGGAAGGCGCCGAGCATCGCATGGGCATCGGCGTTCGCGGGCGACACCGCCACCGTCTCGCGGACTTCGGCTTCGGCCTCGGCCGCGCGTCCCGTGTCGAGCAGCAGCCGGGCGAGATCGTCGCGCGCCCAGCCGGCATCCGGCGCGATCGTGATGATCCGGCGCAGCTCGCGCTCGGCGGCCGCCGTGTCTCCCTTCTGCCGGGCGGCGAGGGAGAGGATTTCGAGGGCGTCGACGGAAGCGGGCTCGGCGGAAAGCACGTCGCGCGCCGTCGCGACGGCGGTATCGAGGCGGCCCGCGCGCATCGCCTCACGGGCCTGTTGGATCTTCATCGCAACCATGGCCGCACGATAGCGGGCCGTCGGAAAAGAACCAGCCGCCGACCGAAGCCGGCGGCTGGCCCTCGAGGTCAGAGCTTCAAGCCGACGCGGGCGTAGAAGAACTGGCCCGGCAGATCATATACGGCCGGATCATAATTGCTGAGCTGGCAGCTATAGCAGGCCGGCGGCGCGGTGCCGGCGATGTTGTTGACGCCCACCGAGAAGGTGACGGCGTCATGCGCCAGCCTGGTGTCCCAGCTCAGCAGCAGGTCGCCATAGAGACGCCGGCCGAGCGTGTGGCCGGGGTTGGAGCCGCCGCTCTCGGTCACGCCGCTCAGATAGCGCCCGGTCAGCGAAGCGGTGAAGCTGCCCAGCGTCCAGTCGGTCGTCGCGGTCGACTTGAAGCGCGGATAGGCCTGGCTGCCCGATTCCGTGCCGACGCGCTTGATGCGGACATTGCCGTCCGTGGTCGGCTGGATCTGATCGAAGCTGAAGGTGAAGGTGTTCTGCCAGTTGAAACCGAAGCTGCCATAGCCGGTTTCCGGCGAGCGATAGTTGAAGTTGATGTCGAGCCCGTCGGTCTTCAGGCTGGACAGGTTCTGGAGGATGCCGTCGATGCGGATGATCTGCCCGGTGGCGCTGCGGTGGATCTTCGAGCAGCTCAGCGGATCGCCGTTGACCTCGCAGGCTTCCAGCAGCGAGGTCGTGTCGACCGCGCCGATCGCGTTCTTCACCTTGATATGGTAATAGCTCGCCTCGAGCGTGAGCGTCCGCGCCCACGCGCTGGCCCAGGACGCCGAATAGACGGCGCCGCCCACCCAGCTTCGCGAGGTTTCCGGCTTCAAGGCGGGGTTTCCGCTGGTGTAGACCGGCAACTGCTCGTTGTTCTGGCCGTAATTGCCGTTCGGCGTGACGCCGTTGGCCGAGCAGTTGGCCACCAGATTGGCGGGCGACACGCCGGTCTGCACGCCGTTGCAGGGATCGGTCGCCGGATCGTCGAAGCGCGAGGGCGATCCGAAGGATTCCGCGATCGAAGGCGCGCGGAAGCCCTGCGCATAGGTGCCGCGCAGCAGCAGGTCATGCACCGGCTTCCAGTCCGCGCCCGCCTTCACCGTCGCCTTGGAGCCGCTGCTCGAATAGTTCGAATAGCGCGCCGCGAACGAGGCGTTCAGCATCTCGAAGAAGGGCTTGTCCTTGAGGACGGGGACCGACAACTCGCCATAGACTTCGTCGGCCTTGATATGCCCGGCGCTGGCCGCGGCGGGGATGTCGGCGCCGAGCCCCGCCTGGATGATCGGGTCTGGCGTGAAGGAGCCCTTCTGGTCGCGATGCTCGTAACCGAGCGCGATGCCGACCGGCCCCGCCGGCAGATCGAACAGCGAGCCGGTGAGGTTGACCGTGCCGTCCCAGAGGCGCTGCATCGAGCGATCATGCTGGGTGAAGGCGATGAAGTTGTACATTTCCGGCGTGATCGTGCCGGCGCCGCCAAACACGTTGAGCGGCACGCACGGATCGGTGCAGTCCGCGATCGGGCCGAGCGCCTGCTGCACCTTCGCCGCGTTGACGTTGCCGCTGACCGACTGCTGGGCGCGGCTGGTGCCGTAGATGCCGTTCACATCCCAGAACCAGTCGTGTGACAGGAACTGGAACTTTCCGCTCAGCGTCGCGGTGCCGTAATAGCTGTCGACGGTCTGCGCGTAATGGCGCGGGCCGCCCTCGACGAGACGGCGGGCGACGAAGCTGTAGTTGCTCGCCCCCGGCGCGGCGCTCAGCGTGCCGAATGGGTTATACGGGTTGCTGCCGTCGATCGTGATATTGTCGAGCAGGTTGCCGTTGCCCGAATCCGGGCCGATGAACAGCGGCAGCGGCGCCGCCTGGTTGGCGGACTGGCGGCGGTTGAAGAAGAATTTGCCGCTGAACTTGATGTCGTCGCCGAGCGGCTGCTCAACATTCGCGAAGGCCGAATAACGCTTGTAGGGCGTCAGCAGATAGTTGGTCGGCTGGAAATTATAGCGATCCGGCGTCGTGAAATCGCGATAGTCGGCCAGCGTGGGGATGCCGGTGATCGGAGCCTTGACCGTCAGATTCTGCCCCAGAACCAGAAAGCGGCCGTTCGGCGTCGCCGAGCTGCAACCCGAATTGCATTCGGTCAGGAACGGGTCCGGGAATTCCGAGAAGGTGCGATCGCCGGCGAACACCGGCTTCTGGCTCACATAGCTGCCGCCGACGATGATCTCGGTGCCGGTGCTCTTGATGCCGAAGCCATAGCTGATGTCGTAATTCTGGGTGAAGCCGTCGCCTTCCTTGAAGACGCCATGCTGGGCGCTGGCTTCGAGGCCATCCTGCTTGGTCTTGGTGATGATGTTCACCACGCCGCCGATCGCATCCGAACCGTAGATCGCGGACGCGCCGTCGTTCAGCACCTCGACACGTTCGATCGCGGCCTGCGGGATGGCGTTGAGGTCGACCGAGGCCGGGATGCCCGACGCCGACGATCCGTTGACGAAGCGCATCGAGTCCACCAGCACCAGCGTGCGCTTGGAGCCGAGATAGCGCAGGTTGATCTCCGACGCGCCCGCGCCGACGCCGCCGCCGTCCGGCGGATTGCCGAGATTGCCTGAATTGTTGCTCTTCGTGTTGAGGCCGCCGGCGGACCCCGGCAGGCGTTGCAGCACGTCGGCGATCGAGCTCAGTCCGGTGCGCGCGATGTCTTTCTGGTCGACGAAGGTGACGGGGGAGGGCTGGTCCAGCGGGCTGTGCCGGATGCGCGAGCCGGTGACGATGATCTCGCTCGAGGATTCAGCGTCGGTGCCGGTTTGCGCCACGCTCAGCGGTGCGTCGGGCGTGCCCGTCTGTGCGAGGGCGGGGCCGGCCGCGAGCGCGAGACTCAGCGCCGCGAAACCGGTGTGGCCAAGGAAATACGCCTGTTTCATGAGAAAACACCCCTTGTCTTGCAGGGGCTTTTGCCGCGCGGATCAGGTGCTCTGTCCCCGTCGTCGCCCCCGTCGCGGAGAGGGTGAGCAAGCCTTGTTGAGATTGCAACGGCGTTTGTATCCAAGCTGCAATTTCATTGCGATGTGTTGCAATCGGGAATGTAAACGGGCTGCGCCAAGGCTGTCGAAAGCGGCTAATGTTACGGGGAGATGCGTTCGTTGCATCAAAAACGGGCCTCGTGCGTACGGCCCCGGGCCTTGCGGTCAGGAAGGCCTCGCGCGGCTAGCCACGGGGAGCGAATTGCCTTATCTGCAACCCACCGAAGCCATACATGACGAGTAGGCCCTTTGACCGCCACGGATTTCCTGTCACCCGATAATCGCGAGAGGACGCTTGATTCCTGCGGCTTCATGCCTGCGCTTGCCAGTCGCATCGTCGGGATGGGGGGCAACGAGACGCCGGGCGATCCGGCCTATGCGTTTCATACCGAATATGTCCCGTGCGGCACGGGTACTGCGGTCTTCACGTTGCGGCCCGTCGACCTGTCCGCGACGAGGGGCAATCTGACGGTTCGGATCGGAGCGATCTCAACGGCGCCCGGCGCGGTTGCGCGCACGGTCAAGATGGCGATGATTCCACTGGAGGAGTTCGCCGCGACAGGTGAGATGCAGCTTTCGGTCAAGACCAAGAATGGCGTGCTCTATGCGGTCATTGGTCTGATCTATGGTTCGACGGACGCGACGGCTGACGATATCCATATCCTCCTCGAGGTGACGCCGAACGAGGATGCCGTCGCCGAAGAGGAAGTGAAGGCTTCCTACAGCACCTTCGGTCACGAGGTGACGCGGCCCACGTCCCAACTCGCGGCGCACGGCCCGGCAACGCTGGCGGCCCCCGTATCCCAGGTCTGTACGCGGGGGCAGATCGAGGACGCCGCTTACGCGCGGGCGGCCGCTTCGCTGGGGCTGGGAGGTGAAGGCGGTCTCCACGCATGGCGGCTGGCCTACGCTTATCGTGTATTGGAAAGCTATGGCGTGATCCAGTCCGGCGCGCGAGGGCTGGGATATATGATCGAACCGGATTCCTTGCCGGCGCGGCTGGCAGCGGATGGTTGCGGAATCATTGCCGCGGCCCATGCCGGGGAAGTGCAGGGCAAAAAACGCCTGACCTCGCTGGACGACCTCCGATATACCCATGTCGGATCGCACGAACGGCTCCACGAGGATGTCGCGGTTCGGACGATGGATGACTGGACGATTCCAGAGGATTTCGGGGATTTCGATTTCTGCTGGTCCACGGGCGCCATAGAACTGCTGGCATCGAAGCATGATGCGATCCAGTTCATCAAAGGGTCATTGCGGCCGTTGAAGATCGGTGGGCTGGCGGTCCATGTCCTTCCCTTCGATGCTGCCACTTCGGTGCAGGCCTATGGTGAGGGTGGACCGTTCTTCACGCGTGGGGATATTGAGCGGCTGGCTTTTGATATCGTCTCCTTCGGCCACGAGATCGCTCAGGTGAAATTCGGCACGGACGAGGATCGCGCCATGGGCGCCATCGGTCTGGTGCTGCGGAAGGGTGAATCGACCTTCTTTTGATCGGGAAACGGAAGAGCCTCGGGATATGGAACCCCGAGGCCCTTTGTTGGCACTCTCGCTTGTCTTTTTGCTTGGGATCAGGCCGCGAGGCGAGCCGCGTAGAAGAAGCCGTTCCCCCGCGCCGGTGACCGGTCGAAAATGACGAAGCCATTGTCCCGCAGGGGCTTCAGAAGGCTGTGCTGATCCTTATCGGGGAACATCGCGTGCCATTCGACCATGAATCCGTCGATCTTGCTGAACAGGCCAGCCCGATCGAGGGATTCGAAGATCGCGAACTCCGATCCTTCGCAATCCACCTTCAGGACGACGCTTCGGCCGTTGGCGCGTGCGCTCTCGATAATCGGGCGCAGCGTATCGCTGGCATCGCGCAGTTCCATGAAGGTCGGCCTGCCTCCGGCGACGCCCACGGTCGATCTGGCCCCTGAATCGCTCGTCGCTGCCGTCAGGATTTGGCCCGACCAGTTACGGTCGGAGATCCCGACGTTGTATGCGTGGATTTTTGCTATCAGGGTCGGATTAAGGTCCAGATTTTTCCGAGCCCGCTCGAATGTTTCAGGAAAAGGCTCGAAAGAATGGACTTCCTTAACCTCTGGCTTGGTCGCAAAGCTGAGTGTTGAGAGGCCAATATTCATCCCGATATCGATGACGCAGATGTCTCTCGATGACAGGATATTATAGGTATTCTCGAATAGAACTTCCCCGATGAAGGTGAGGTCGTCGCGCGAGCGCGCGAGGAAAGACATCCCACCCTTCGACAGAACGACGGCATCGCCTTCCAGGCGGAGGCCGAAGTCATTTTCATAGAGCGAGCGAAAGTACGCCTTGTTTTCGTTGAAGAAGGCATTGCCCGCATCGGCGCTTGGGAATTCGTGCTGCATGATCGCGTCTTGCGTAGTGCCGTCCAGTCGGATCACGCGGCGATATTCGTCGATAATGAGCGGAACTAGGCCCGATACGAATACCCGATATTCCATGCGGCTGGGTTCAGTGAGATCGAACGCGATCGTGAACTTGGTGTGTCCACCCTGGAGTTCCGATGTGTGAATATCTCGAGATGCGAGAATTTCATCCCCAAAATTGCGCGATACATCAAGGGTTGCGCAATTGACATTACTATTAACGGGCGTGTTCTGTGCCAGTTCGATATGAAATTCTACGATGTAGGATCCAGGATGCAGAAACTCGTAAGGACCGTAGACGGCATGTCCTGCCTTGTTCGCGTCCGTGGCAATGCGGGAGCGGCCTTCGTCCGAGGAGGAGGTTCCCAGCGCGAGGTTGAACATCAAAATTCCTAACCTTTTCTCGGCTCCCTCAATCACACCTCATTCTTAACTGTCAAGCGGGCCTGCCATGGGAACAGCGGCGCTTGCCGACCAGTCGTACCCATTGGGAGTTGCAGGACGATTTTCGCAGTAACGTGTTGGAATATGATATTTTTCTCATAAATTGGAGAGGCTTCGGTATCTCCGCTCCGGTGGCGGATGTGTCGATGGACGGTTCCGGTGTTCCGACGGATTCCATCAACCGCCAGCCTCCCGTCGCGGCATCGCCTTGTCGCCTCATTTGTGGCGGCATGGCGGATATGTGCTGTTCATTTTGTCGCACAAATTGGCATATGCGGCGCGGTTCGGAAGAGGAGATGCTCATGAAACGCGCTGTCCGGATTCTGGCCGCCATTGTCGCGCTGACGGTTTCCACGAAGAGTTGGGCCGAGGATCAATTCAAGATGCTGGTCCTGGCGGTGCCGAGCAAATATCATTACGAATATATTCCCATTGCTCGGGATAGTCTCGAAAAGATGGCCCGACAGCATTCCTTCGGAGTAACCTTTACCAGCAAGGTGGAGGCATTTGACGGCGACTTGCGGCAATATGCGGTAGTGATGTTCCTGAACACGCCCGCGGAGGAGTTGAACCCCGCCCAGCGCCGGAAATTCGAGGACTATATGCGCGCGGGCGGCAATGCGATCGTCGTGCATCGCGCTGCGATCATTCCGGCGAACAATTGGGTCTGGTACGAAAAGCTCGTCGGTCGCGCGGTCGGCGCCCATCCGATGTTGCAGACCGGGGTGGTGACCGTGGCGGACAAAGGGTTCCCCGCCACCTACGGGCTCCCCGAACGCTGGATCTGGAGCGACGAGTTCTATCCGACCACCAATCCTCATGACGTCCAGATCCACCCCGTGCTGGACGTCGACGAAACCAGCTATGATCCGACGAAAATCTGGCCGGGCCAGGTGGCGAAGGCGATGGGCAAGGATCATCCCGTCGCCTGGTATCATCATTATGAGAAGGGCCGGGTGTTCGTCACCACGCTCGGCCATGAAGGCGATGCCTATCGCGATCCGCAATATCTGGCCCACCTGCTGGGCGGAATCTACTGGACCGCGACCGGTCTGGGGCAGGCGCGCTGATCGACCTGCCCCCGGCAGGCGAACGGGCCGTGCGCGATCGATGGCGTCAGCCGCGCAGCCTCGCCTGTAACCACGGCCACATGCCCTGCGTATGGTGGGAGTGGAGAATATGAGGGCGAAGAATGTCGGTGGTGATGCAGGGATTGCAGGGCTTCGGAAGGAACCACTTCGCACGCTGGGCGCCGATTCCGCTGCGCCTGATCGTCGGCTACGGCTTCATGGAGCATGGTTTCGCGAAGCTCGGGCGCGGGGTGGAGATGTTCGCGCATATCCTCCAGGCCATGGGTATGCCCCTGCCGTCCGTGCTGGCGTGGGCCACGGTGCTGATCGAGATTTTCGGTGGCCTGGCGGTGCTGCTGGGCGGACTCGTCGCGCTGGCCAGCATTCCGATGGCCATCGTTCTGCTGGTCGCGATCTTCACCGTCCATCTCCCCAACGGCTTCAGTTCGATCAAACTGCAATCTTTCGGCCCGGCTGGAGCGCAATTCGGCCAGCCGGGTTATGAATGCGACCTGCTTTACCTCGGCGGCCTTGCGGCGCTCGTCATGGGCGGGGCCGGGCCGTTCTCGATTGACGGGCTTATCCGCCGGAAGATCGACCGGGCTCGCCCAATGCCTGTTCGGGTCAACAATGGAGGATGACATGCACGATATGCAGCGGTTGAAGCACCTGAAGGATCTCGATGCCGGAGCGCCGGAGGCGATCGCCGCGCTCTATCGCTGAGGTTCCGCGCCGAAGCCGTTGGGCAACCTTCCATTTTGAACTTCATGCACGCGAAGAGCGTTTCCGTGGCTATCGTCCGGGATGGGCGGATCGCGCGATACTTGGTGGGTGGACTCCATCGCATCGGTCGTTCGATCATGGGCTCGATGGCGCGGCCAGCAGGGAGAGGCATGATGGACAGGATGATCGCGTGCCTGTGGTTCGATCATGGTGAGGCGCGCCAGGCGGCCGAATTCTATGCGAGCGTCTTTCCCGACAGCCATGTGGGCGCCGCCCATGCCGCCGCCACCGATTTTCCCGGCGGCGAGCAGGGCATGGAGCTGACGGTCGATTTCACCGTGCTTGGCCGTCCGTTCGTGGGGCTCAACGGCGGGCCGCGTTTCAAGCCCAACGAAGCCGTCAGCTTCATGGTGCTGACCGAGGATCAGGAAGAGACCGACCGCTATTGGAATGCGATCATCGGCCATGGCGGCACGGAAAGCGCGTGCGGCTGGTGCAAGGATCGCTGGGGCTTTTCCTGGCAGATCACCCCGCGCGTGCTGCTCGAAGCGACCACCGATCCCGATCGCGCCGCCGCCAGGCGGGCGATGGAGGCGATGATGACCATGCGCAAGATCGACATCGCCACGATCGAGGCCGCGCGCCGGGGCGAGGCGGCCGATGCGTAGGATCGTCGGCAGCGTATTCCAGTCGCTCGACGGCGTGATGCAGGCGCCCGGCGGGCCTTCGGAGGATTGGACCGGCGGTTTCGAACTTGGCGGGTGGCTGTGGCCGCTCGACGACGAAGCGACCGGCGCGTGGATCGGCGAGCTGTTCGGCGGCGCCTATGACCTGCTGCTCGGTCGCAAGACCTACGAGATCTTCGCCGCCTATTGGCCCTATGTCTCCGGCGAGGAGGCGCCCATCGCCGACGCCTTCAACCGCGCCGGCAAATATGTGCTGACGCGCGGACAAGACCCGCTCGACTGGGAGAACAGCCACCGGCTCGCCAGCATCGATGCGATCGCCGCGCTCAGGCAGGGCGACGGCCCCGATCTCATCATACAGGGCAGCAGCACGCTCTATCCCGCGCTGCTGGAGGCCGGCCTGCTGGACCGGCTGACGACGCTGACCTATCCGCTGGTGCTGGGCAGCGGCAAACGGTTGTTCGGCGCCGGCACGCCACCCCGTTCGCTCAGGCTCGTGCGGCACAGCGTCTCGCCCAAGGGGACGATCATCGCGCATTACGAGCCCGATGGCGCGGTCTGCACCGGCAGCTTCCTGACGATCGAGCCGGGCGAGCGCGAGAAGGCGCGGCAACAGCGTATGAAGATGGAGGGCTGAGGATGGCGCTGGAGCTTTTCGGCCATCCCTTCTCGTCCTACACCTGGAAGGCGCTGATCGCGCTCTACGAGAATGACACGCCGTTCGCCTTCCGCACGCTCGGCCCCGATCATCCGGGAAATGGCGCGGCGTTCGCGGCGCTGTCGCCCGTGGGCAAATTCCCGGTGCTGGTGGATGGCGATCGCGCTATCGCCGAGGCGACCGCGATCATCGAATATCTCGACGTGGCCCATCCCGGCGCGGTGCGCCTCGTGCCCGACGATCGCATCGCGGCTATCGAGGTGCGGATGCTGGACCGCCTGTTCGACAATTATGTGATGACGCCGATGCAGACGATCGTCGGCGATGCGCTGCGTCCCGACGGCCAGCGCGATGCCTATGGCGTTGACCGGGCGAGGGCGATGCTCGATACGGCCTATGCATGGTGCGATCGCCATATGGCGACGCGCGATTGGGCGGCGGGCGGTGCCTTCTCGCTGGCCGATTGCGCCGCCGGACCGTCGCTGTTCTACGCCGACTGGGTGCATCCGATCGGCGATCGCTTCCCGGCGCTTGCCGCCTATCGCGCGCGACTGCTGGCGCGGCCGGGCATCAGGCGCTGCGTCGACGAGGCGAGGCCCTACCGCCCGCTATTCCCGCTCGGCGCGCCCGATCGCGACTGAAGGCGAGGCGGCCACGCCGCCGCGCAACGCGCGCGAGACGATGAGCGCGATCGGCAGGCCAACGAGAATGCAGTGCGAGAACAGCGCGTTGCCGATGCCATAAGCCGTGTGCGGGAGCGGCATGTCCGGCCAGCGCAGCGGCCTCACGATCCAATACATCACGATCCACAGCAGGACGCCGTAGCCGAGCCCTGCGCGCACCGGATGACGGACGAGCGCAGGCACCCGCCGCGCGCCCAGCGCATAGGCGGTCACCATGCACGCCATGATCGCATAGTGGACGACGATCCCCGCAAACGCCCAGCCGCCACCCTGGAGCGCCTTGTCGCCGAAGGGGCCGCTCGCGACGAAATGCAGGACGGCGGCCGGACCCACGCCGGCCAGACCCGCGAAACCGAAGGCCGAAAGGATGTCCAGCGTGCCGGCCGCGATCGCGGCTTCCACGATCGCGCCGGGGAGCGAGCCGCGTCCGGGCACGGACCGCCCGGCTTCGGATATCGGATTCATGTCAGCCCCTCCTCGTCGATGACCAAAACCGATGCCGCTCCATCCGGCGCAATGCGATGATCGCCCGATGTCACTGGCGGCGCGTGAAAAGATCCTTCGCAAGCGTCACATGCACGCCCTTGTTATGATCGACCAGTTCGGTGATCTCGACATCGCCCGCCACGCTGATGAGCATATAGGCGTCGTCCCGCGCCATGCCCTTGGTGGTGACGAGGAAGTCGATCATGTTCCGCAGGGCCTTGCGGGTGGCGTTGCTGAGATCGTCGTCGAAGCCCATCGCGATATAATGGGTCGGCGTTTCGGCGCGCGGATAGGTGGATTTCTCCCCCTTGTGCAGGATGAACTGGAAGGTGCCGGTCAGCGAGGTTTCGAGCGCGGTGATGTCGACCTCGCCATTGCCCTGGCCGGCATGGCCGTCGCCGACCTGGAACAGCGCGCCCGGCGCATGGACCGGCAGGAACAGGGTGGTTCCGGCGACGAGCGCCTTGTCGTCCATGTTGCCGCCGTTGATCGTCGGCGGCGCGCTGTCGTAACGGCCGAAGGAGGCGGGCGGGGCCACGCCCATGCTGCCGAAGAAGGGGTGGAGCGGTATGTCGATGCCCGGCCCGAACCGGGCCATCATCGCCTGCCGGTCGAGCGGGATGATCTTCATCCGCGCATAGGGGAAATCGTCGGTCAGGAAGCCCGCGCCGTAGCGGAAGGCGTTGTAGGCATAAGGGATCGCCAGATCGATCTTGAGGATGCGGATTTCCAGCGTATCGCCGATCTCCGCGCCCTCGATCGCGATCGGGCCGGTGAGGATATGGCCGCCCGGCCCGCGCGCGGATTGCGGCACGCCGTCGAACACGGCCTTGAGCGCCGGCTCGATATCGGCCTCCGCCACGCCGGCCTTGGCGAGGCCGGCCGGGCTGTTGGTGAGCAGCGTGTGGACCGTCACCGTGTCGCCCGACTTGACGGTGAGCACCGGTTTCGAGGTGGCGTCATAATGCCCCCAGGCGACCGTTTGCGGCGTTGCCGCAAGCTCATAGCGCGCGGCGATCGCGGGCATCGGCGCGAGGGCGAGGATCGTTGCCAGCAAGGCCTGCTTCATTTGCTGCTCCCCGGAGCCGGGCGCGGCGGCACGCCGGCGAAGGTGACGAGGCTCTCCGCGCCTGTCGCGCCAAGCGCCGACACGCCGAAGAAATGATCGTCGATGTTGACGTGGGCGAGGTCGAGCGAGGTGGCGGAGGCCGGCACGTCGCGCTGGTCGGTCCAGACGAAGCCGTCCGCGCGCCGCCAGCGGACCCGATAGCCGGAGGCGCCGGGCACCGGTTGCCAGGCGACATGGGTATCGTCGCTGAGCGCGCCCGCGATCGACACCCCGGCGGGCGCCGCCGGCGCGCTCGCCAGTTCGCGGATGACCGCGACGTTGAGCGCCGTCACGCGCGCGAGATAGGGGAAGTCGACGAACTCGATCGTGTCGCCATAGCGGCGCCCGTTCTCGGTGCGGATCGTCTGGTGCTGGCGGTCATAATCCTCGGTCGCCTCGCTGAAGCGCACCGCCGGATAGCCGGCCTGCAGGAAGGGGATATGATCGCCGCCGCGCTGGAAGCGATCGGGGCGGCGCACCGCGATCACGTCGAGGCCGATGCTCTTGTCGGCCTTGGCGACGCGCACGATCGCCTTCGCCAGCGCGCGGGAAGGGGAATCATCCTCGCCGCCGATCGCCCGCTGCTGCTTCACGCCCGCGGCGTCCGCCGCCGTCTCGATGCCCTCGCTGAACACGCGGACCCGATCGTCGACATGCTCGCCGCCGATGCCGTGGGTGTTGCCGACGATATCGTTGTTGAGCACCGCCGCGACCTTCCAGCCGCGCGCCTTCGCGGTGTCCGCCAGCAGCTTGCCGCCCCAGAGGCCCTGTTCCTCGCCCGAAAGCGCGGCGTAGACGATCGTCGCGGGGAATTTCTCGTGGGAGAGCAGGCGGGCAGCCTCCATCACCAGCGCCACGCCGGAGGCGTCGTCATTGGCGCCGGGCGCATCGGTGGTGGCGTCCATCACGTCGTTGACGCGGCTGTCGATATGCCCCTGCACGATGATGACGCGCCCCGGATCGCCCTTGCCCTTCTGGACCGCGATGACGTCCTCCACGCGAACTCCATTGGGCGCGCGCGGGCCGGAGGTGGTCGTGCCGATGGTCTCGACCGCGAGGCAGTCGCCGCAGCCATGGCCGATCTCCGCGAACCGTCCCGCGATCCAGCGGCGGGCCGCGCCGATGCCTCGCGCCGGGTCCGTCGTCGTGGAGAGCGTATGGCGCGTGCCGAAGCTCACCAGCTTGGCGATCGTGGCATGGAGCGCAGCGGGGTCCGTTGCGGGAGCAGGCGCGGCGGCGACGGCGAGCAGGGCGAGGAGCGGCTGTTTCATTACGCCTGTGTGTTGCACGCGGGGCCTATCCGCAACCCCGTTGCTCCGGGATTGGAAAGGGGCCTTGCCCAAGGCCCGTGCCGGCGCCCGGCAGTTTATCAGTAGCCTGACGTCATCGCCTTGCCCCGGCCCCCGAAATCCATAGGAATCGAGCGGCGCAATCATTGGGGCGACATGGATTATGGTGGGCACGTCCTGGCTCGTGGCTCTTCTGGCGGTGGCCGCCATCGGTTTCGCCAATCAGCGTGGCGGCACCTGCACCGTTGCGGCGATGAGCGAGATCGTCACCGAAGGTCGCTTCGGGCAGATGGCCGCGATGATGGAAGCGTCCATCTGGGTCGCGGGCGGATTGTTGCTGCTGTCGGTTCTGGGGCACTCTCCCTCGGTGTCGCCGGGCTATGCCGCGAGCAGCGCGACGATCGCCGGAGGGGTGCTGTTCGGGATCGGCGCGTTTTTGAACAGGGCCTGCTCGCTCGGGACGATCGCTCGCATCGGTTCGGGGGATTGGGCCTATCTTGCGACGCTCGCGGGCTTCTATCTCGGCGCATGGTCGACGCATGATTTGCCCGCGCCAGGCCAACTGACACAGGCTTCGCTTCTGCTCGGGACACCCGTGTGGTTGGCGATCTTCGTTCTGGCACTGCTGGCGGCGCGGGTCTTCACGCATGGCTGGCGGATACGGCGGGGCGGCCGGGTAGCGCTTCGGCACGTCTGGTCACCGCACCTCGCGACGACTGTGATCGGGATCGCCTTCCTGGTGGCATTGGTGACCGCAGGCTCGTGGAGCTACACCAGCTTCCTGGGCGATCTCGCTCGTGGTTCCTGGCATGACCTGAAGCTCAAGCTCGCGCTCAACCTCGCCCTGCTCAGTGGTGCGATCATAGGCGGGTGGACCGCCAACCGACTGGGCTTCGTTCTGCCCGACCGGAAGAGAATTGCGCGCTGCCTTGCTGGCGGGACGATCATGGGGGCCGGTGCCACGCTCATTCCAGGCGGCAATACCCGCCTGATCCTGATGGGAATGCCCTTGTTGCACGCATATGCCTGGCTGGCGTTCGCCAGCATGTGCATCACGCTTTACGCCTTGATCCGGCTCACGCGCGCCTGAGGGGAACCCCAAACGCGCCTAAACGTCATCGGCGGATCGCGGCCATTCCCGTCACTGCGTGACGCGGGGCTCCAGTCCCGTCAGCCGGTCGAGCGACCATCGTCCGCCGCCCAGCGCGATCAGCGGCAGCAGCAGCCCGGCCCAGCTCAGATGCGTCGGCCAGGCATCGGGATAGACGAAGATCTCGATCACGCTCGTCATCCCGAACAGGGCGAGTGCCGCGGGCCGGGTGAACAGGCCGAGCACCAGCAGGATCGGGAAGAGATGCTCGGAATAGGCCGCGACATGGGCGGCGACGATCGGGTCCATGAAGGGCAGCGCATAATCGGTGCGGAACAGTTCGTAGGTGGAATCGGTGATGGTGATGAGCCCCTCCACCTTGGTCCGCCCGGACTGGAAGAAGACCGCCGCGATGCCGAAGCGGGCGACGAGCAGCAGCAGGTCTTGCGGCAACAGGCGCCCGGCCAGGTGGCCGGCAAGTCGATAGGCGCGGATCGGCGAGAGCATGGCGGTTCCTTCTTCGAAAGGGCTGGGCTGTCCCGCCGCCGCCGGGCAGGGGCGACGGCGGGTGCGCGTGGCTCAGGCCCTGGGGGTGAGCGAGCCGAAGCCCTTGGGCGTCTTGATGCTGGTGCAGGTGCCGGCCTTCACCAGCTTCCACGCATTGCCCTGATAGTTGACCTTGGAGGTGCCCGCGCAGGTGGTGCCGGCGCCGGCCTTGCAGTCGTTCTTGCCGGCGAGCGCCACGCCGAAGCATTTCTCCATCGGAGCCTTGCCGGCGTCGGCGGCATGGGCCGCGCCCGCCGCGAAGCTGAGCGCGAGGGTGGCGGCGAGAGCCGCGTGGGTCTTGGTCATGGCGTTCCTCAGTCGAATGCCTCTCGCGCGGCGGCGGCCTGTGGGGGAACGGCCGGCCGCCACGCGGTGACCACGGGGAGGCGTGGGGGTTCCGGGTCACGGCTGAGGTTACGCGGCCACCCCGAGGTCGGTTACATGGGCCGGCCGACGAAAGTTTGGCGGGAGGGTGTAACCGCCCGCCCGCATCGCGCGTAGCTCTTTCCCGGAGGGCGAATGCAGGCCAGCGAGGAACAGCTCAAGGCATGGATGTTGGCGGGGCTCGACGGCGATGCCGCGGGCCATGCCTGTCTGTTGCGCACGCTCGTTCCGATGCTGCGCGGATTTTATCGGCGCCGGTTGCGCGGTGCCGAGGATGATGTCGAGGATCTGGTGCAGGAAACATTGATCTCGGTTCACACCAAGCGCGAAAGCTATGACCGGGATCGCCCCTTCACGGCCTGGCTCTACGCGATCGCGCGCTATCGCCTGATCGATCATTATCGCCGCCGCAAGGTGGTCGTGCCCATCGAGGATGTCGAGGCGATCCTCGTCGCCGAAGGCTTCGAAGAGGCGACCTCGGCGCGGATGGATGTCGATACCCTGCTCTCGACGCTCTCGCCCAAGCAGGCGCGGGCGATCCGCCACACGCATATCGACGGGCTCAGCGTCTCGGAGGCGGCGGCTCGCGCCGGCATCGGCGAGTCCGATGTGAAGGTTTCGGTGCATCGCGGACTGAAGACGCTGGCCGCCCGCCTGCGCGGGGAGGATCGGCGATGAACACCGACGATCTGATCCAGACGCTGAGCCGGGACGTGCCTCGCGTGTCGCACCGTGTGCTGGCGCGGCGGCTGGCGATCGGCATGGTCGGCGGCGGGATCATCACCATGATCCTCGTCACCGCCATCCTCGGCATCCGGCCGGATCTGCGCGTGGCGATGCACGGCTTCTCCTTCTGGATGAAGTGGACCTACACCCTCTCGCTGGGCGTGGGCGCGATCTTCGCCGTCTCGCGCCTCGCGCGGCCGACGCCGGTGTCGCTGCGCTGGCTCTGGCTGCTGGCGGTGCCGGTGCTGCTGCTCGCCGGCATCGGCATCGGGGAGCTGGTGGACACGCCCTCGCGCGACTGGCTGGCCATGTGGCTGGGCGGAAGCTGGAAGGTGTGCCCGTGGCTGGTGCTGACGCTGGCGATGCCGATCTTCGTGGGCCTGCTCTGGTCGTTCCGGCGGATGGCGCCGACGCGGCTGCGCGCGGCAGGAGCGGCGGCCGGCCTCGCGGCGGGCGCATGGGCGGCGACGATCTACTGCCTTCACTGCCCGGAGGTGTCGGCCATCTTCGTGCTCACCTGGTACAGCCTCGGCATCGTGCTGGCGGCGGCCGTCGGCGCGCTGATCGGGCCGAAGCTGATGCGCTGGTGAGGCTGTAACCGGGCTCGAAGGGGCTGCGTAGGAGGGGAGCCACTCCGGCACATCCTTTCGGGAGAGACCAAGATGACCCCTTCGAAGACCGCCGTCAGCTTCGCCGCCGCTGCCGCGCTTATCGCGCTGTCGGGCGCGAGCATCTCCAGCCCGGCGCTCGCCAAGGGCGCCAAGCTTGTCCACTGCTACGGCGTCAACGCCTGCAAGGGCCAGTCGGACTGCAAGTCGGGCAAACATGACTGCAAGGGCCTGAACGACTGCAAGGGGCAGGGCTTCAAGGCCGAGACCGCCAAGGCCTGCGCCGTCGACGGCGGCAGCCTGACCCCGCCGGCCAAGTGATCCCATGGGGCCGGCCCGGTGCGGCCGGCCCCTCTTCAAGGAGGCCCGGCATGTTCGACCGGCACCAGTTCGGCCTCGGCCTGCGCAAGCCGCATTATGGGGATTTCCTCGATGGAGACGCGGCGGTGCCCGTCGATTTCGTCGAGGTGATCTCGGAGAATTTCATGGTCGAGGGCGGCCGCCCGCTCGACGTGCTGGGCCATGTGCGGGAGCGGCATCCAGTGGCTCTCCATGGCGTCTCCATGTCGATCGGCTCGGCGGACGGGCTGGATGCGGACTATCTCCGGCGTTTGCGTGCGCTCGCCGATGCGATCGATCCGCTGTTCGTCTCCGATCATCTGAGCTGGTCGCGGATCGAGGGCTTCAACTCGCATGACCTGCTGCCGCTGCCCTATACCGGCGAGGCGCTGGACACGGTGTGCGCCAATGTCGCCCATGCGCAGGAGGTGCTCGGCCGCGCCATGCTGATCGAGAACCCGTCGAGCTACATCGCCTTCGCCGGAGAGATGAGCGAGTGGGAGTTCCTCGACGCGCTGTGCGCGCGGACCGGCTGCGGGCTGCTGCTCGACGTGAACAATATCTTCGTCAGCGCCAGCAACCATGGCTTCGATCCGATCGCCTATCTGGATGGCATCCCCGCCGCGCGGGTGCGGCAGATCCATCTTGCGGGGCACAGCCAGGGCGAGACGCTGCTGATCGACACGCATGACAAGCCGGTGCCGCATCCGGTCTGGTCGCTTTATGCAGCGGCGCTGGATCGGCTGGGGCCGGTCGCCACGATGATCGAGCGGGATGACGATATTCCGCCGCTGGCCGATCTGCTCGCCGAACTGGATGTCGCGCGCGGCATCGCCGGTGCGGGCCTGCGGAGGGCGGCGGCATGAGCCTGCTGGCCCTCCAGCGCGACTTCCGGGGCTGGCTGACGACGGAGGACGCCGGCACGGCGGCGCGCTTCGGAGCGCCAGCGGAGGCTGGTCTCGCCGTCTATCTCAACAATTATCGCGGGCAGTTGATGGCGTGCCTCTCGGAGAGCTTCGAGGTGGTGCGGGCGTGGATCGGCGATGCCGCCTTCGAGGCTGCGGCTGCCCAGCATATCGATCGCCTGCCGCCGCATAGCTGGACGCTCGACGCTTACGCACTCGATTTCCCGGAGACGCTGGACCGGCTCTACCCGGAAGACCCGGAGGTGGGCGAACTGGGCCGGCTGGAGCGCGCGCTGGGGCTGGCCTTTATCGGGCCGGATGCCGCGCCGTTCGACCCCGCGAGCCTCGACGGGATCGACTGGGACGAGGCCGTGCTGCACCTCGTGCCGACCCTCACATCCTTTCCGGTGACGACCAATGCCGGTGCGATCTGGTCGGCCATATCTGGCGGGAATCAGCCACCGGCCGCCAGTTTCCCATCTGAGCCCGCATCGATCATCGTCTGGCGCAGCGGGTTCGCGCCGTCCTTCCGCACGCTGGAGGCCGCCGAGGCCGAGGCGCTGGCCCTTATGCTGGAGGGGCGGAACTTTGGCGCGCTGTGTGTCGATCTTGTCGCACGCTTCGGCGAGGAGCAGGGGCCGGCTCTGGCGGGTGCTTTCCTCGGGCAATGGCTGGCCGACGGGCTGATCGCCTCCATTTCGTGACAGGGGGCAAGGGCCGGTTGCAGTAGCGTTGGGGCCATGCCCGATGCTGCGTCTCCTTCATGCGACATGATGCGGTGTCCGTTGAGCGGCGCGAGATCGCCCGGCGCATCGGCTGACAGCGACCGACCCATAGGGCTCCTCACAAATCCCCGGAACCATTCGCGCCGGTCGCGGGCCTGATCGGCCACGCGATCCGGCTTGCCCGCTATGGCGCCCTCGGGAAAACCGCCGATGATCCGCATCTTGAATTTGTAACCATTAAAATGTCCATTGACAGGTTACAAAATGAATCGTAACCGTCGTCATATCATTTGACAGGTTTTGCAATCGGGTGACGGACAAGGGAGGCCGAACATGGTCGCGCATCGCATGATTGTGGCGTTCGCCCGAAGTGTTTGGGCGCAGTCCCTCGAAGGGGAAGTCGCGCCGATGCGGAGCCCACTCCATTCGTTCGACGAAGCCAGGATGTTCGTCGCGAAGTTGATCGAGGTCACGCTGCCGGATCTGGCTTTCCTCCTCATGTGCGGGACGCTGCTGGTCCGCATGCGAGCGCCGATGCTCAGAGGCTTTTGAGCCCGTTTCATTGCAGAGTTAGTAACCTCAATGTAGGCTTTAATATAGTTATGTCATGAGGCGATGCGCCTCGGCACCCATCTTATCAAGGAGACGATCATGCGCGCCATCGTTCTGAACGGCTTCGGCGGCCTCGAAGCCCTATCCTATCGCGACATTCCCGAGCCGGAGCCGCTCGCCGGCCATGTCGTGATCGAGATCAAGGCGTTCGGCATCAACCATGCCGAGATGCACATGCGGCGAGGCGAATGGGCTGAGGCCGCGCCGGTCTCCGGCATCGAATGTGTCGGCATCGTCAAATCCTGCCCCGGCGGCGAATTTCCGGTGGGCGCCAAGGTGGCGGCGCTGATGGGTGGCATGGGCCGCACCATCAACGGCAGCTATGCGGAGTTCACCCGCGTGCCGGTCGGCAATGTCGCGCTGATCGAGGCGGACCTGCCCTGGGCGGAGCTGGCCGCCATCCCCGAAACCTATGCGACCGCGTGGACCTGCCTGTTCCGCAATCTGGAACTGAGGGCCGGGCAACCGATCGTCATCCGCGGCGCGACTTCCGCCTTCGGGCAGGCAGCGGTGAAGCTGGCGGTGAACGCCGGCGCGCGCGTGATCGCCACCACCCGCCAGAAGGAACGTTTCGCGATGCTGGAGGCGCTGGGCGTCGAACGCTGCGAGATCGAGCGGCCGGACCTGTCCCAGCATATCGCCGAGGCGAAAGAGATCGACGCCGTACTCGATCTGGTCGGCAACAGCGTGGCGCTGGATTCGCTGGCGATGCTGCGCCGGGGCGGTCGCTCCTGTCTGGCCGGCTGGCTGGGCGGGCTCGATCCGATCCCCGATTTCAACCCGCTGCTCCAGATGGCGAGCGGCGTCTATCTCACTTTCTTCGGCAGCTTCGTGTTCGGCACGGCAGGTTTCCCGCTCTCCGACGTGCCGCTGGGCGAGATCGCGCGCGAGGCGGCGGCCGGCCGGCTCGACGTCAGGCCGAAGCGCGTCTTCCGCTTCGAGGAGGTGCCGGAGGCGCACCGGCTGATGGAAGCCAATGCCGCCGGGGGCAAGATGGTGGTCGTCCACTGATCCTGTCGACCCCCACCCCGGAAGGCCGGTAATTCGCCTCATGTCATCCGTAACTTAACCCCGCCGGCTTGAAACCAAGCTGAAGCCCGGCTCCGTCACATCGTCTCGCAAGACGAGAGGCCCTCGATGGGGGCCTCTCGCGGTCATCATCAACGCGAGGTCGAAGACATGGCATCGGCGAAAGGCGGACAACGCTTCATCAAGGAGAACCGGGCGCCCCGCGTTCATATCGAATATGAGGTCGAAACCTACGGATCGCGACAGAAGATCGAGATTCCGTTCGTGATGGGCGTCATGTCGGATCTGTCCGGCAAGAGCCTGATCGAGAAGAAGCCGCATGAACAGCGCGACTTCGTCGAGTTCGACATGGACAATTTCGAGGAGCGGATGGAGCGCATCGCGCCCCGCGCGGCCTTCGCGGTGGAAAATACGCTCACCGGCGAAGGCCGCATGGGCGTCGATCTGACGTTCAAGACGCTGGAGGATTTCAATCCCGGTCAGGTCGCCCGCAACGTGCCGGCGCTCGCCAAGCTGCTGGAAGCGCGTGAGCAGCTCAACGACCTGATGCTCTACATGGACGGCAAGGCCGGCGCTCAGGAGCTTCTCGACAAGGTTCTGAAAGATCCGGCGTTGATGAAGGCGCTTGCCGCCGCACGTCCCGACGCCAGCGAGCAGGACACCGCCGCGGAATAACCGCCGGCCATTCCCGGAGAGAATTATGTCCCAGGAAATGCTTCAGCAGGCCGCGCCTGCCGAAATGACGACGGACGGCACGGCCGATGACTTCGCCCTGCTGCTCCAGAAGGAATTCAAGCCCGGCAACGACGCCAAGCAGGCCCGCATCGAGCAGGCGGTCAGGACGCTCGCCAGCCAAGCGCTGGAGGATGCGGCGATCATCGGCGAGGACGTGTTCCTGACCGTCGATGCGCTCAAGGCCGCGATCGACCGCAAGCTGACCGAGCAGATCAACCGCATCATCCACCACCCGGAATTCCAGGCGCTGGAATCCGCGTGGCGCGGCCTCTGGTATCTGGTCGGCAACACGTCGACCGGCAAGGATCTGAAGATCCGGGTGCTCAACATCTCCAAGGAGGAGACGCGCCGCCAGCTTCGCCAGTATCGCGATGCGGCGTGGGACCAGAGCCCGCTGTTCAAGAAGGTCTATGAGTCCGAGTTCGGGCAGCTCGGCGGGCAGCCTTACGGCGCCATCGTCTGCGATTATTATTTCGACCATGGCGGCCCGGACATCGAGGTGATGAAGGGCCTGTCGAAGATCGGCGCCGCGGCGCATTGCCCGGTGATCGCGGCGGCGGCTCCGGGCCTGATCGGCATGGATAGCTGGGGCGAGCTGTCGAACCCGCGCGACATCGCCAAGCAGTTCGACGCCACGGACTATATGGCGTGGCGCTCGTTCCGGTCGTCCAACGACAGCCGCTACATGGCGTTGACCCTGCCGCGCTTCCTCGGTCGCCCGCTCTATGGCGCGGATACCGATCCGGTGCCCGAGTTCGCCTTCGAGGAAGAGGTCGACGGCCAGCATGACAAGCATCTCTGGCTGAACGCGTCCTATGCGCTCGGCGTGCGGATCACCGAGGCGTTCAAGACCTATGGCTGGTGTACCCGCATCCGCGGCGTCGAATCCGGCGGCACCGTCGAGGATCTGCCGACCGCGCTGTTCCCGACCGACGAGGGCGGCGTCGATGCGAAGTGCCCGACCGAGATCGCCATCTCGGATCGTCGCGAGGCGGAGCTGTCCAAGGCGGGCCTGATGGCGCTGGTGCATCGCAAGAACACCGATCACGCCACCTTCATCGGCGCGCAGACGCTGCACCAGCCCAAGGCCTATGAGGATGCGGACGCCACGGCGAGCGCCAACCTGTCGGCGCGGCTGCCCTATATCTTCGCGAGCTGCCGCTTTGCCCATTATCTGAAGTGCATGGTGCGCGACTGGATCGGCAGCTCCCGCGAGGCGCCGCAGCTTCAGGCCGATCTCCAGAGCTGGATCATGCAATATGTCGACGTCCAGCCGGACTTCTCGACCGAGGAGACCAAGGCGCGCAAGCCGCTGAAGCAGGCGTCGGTCGAGGTGATCCCGGACCCGGAGAACCCCGGCTATTATCGCGGCCTGTTCCGCATGATCCCGCACTATCAGCTCGAGGGCATGGACGTGTCGCTCAGCATGGTCTCGCGCCTGCCGCGCGCGGAAAAATAAGCGCGGCTTCCGGCGGACCGAAATCCCCGAATTTTTCCTGATCCACGAAAAAGGACCACGTCATGGCTGTCGATATCTTCCTCAAGCTCACGGGCATCAACGGTGAGTCCGAGGATGCCAAACATGCCCAGGAGATCGATATCATCGGCTGGAACTGGGGCATGAGCAACACCGGCACCGCCCATCTCGGCGGCGGCGCCGGCACCGGCAAGGTCAATATCCACGATCTGTCCGTCACCAAATATGTCGACCTCGCCTCGACCCCGCTGATGCTGAGCTGCGCGCAGGGCAAGCATGTCACCACCGCCACGCTCACCATCCGCAAGGCCGGCGGCGACAACCCGCTGGAATATCTCATCATCACCATGACCGAGGTGATGGTCACCAACATCCAGCACGGCGGCAGCAGCGGCGACGAGCGCACGACCGAGGTGATCTCGCTCAACTTCGAGAAGATCGACGTGAAATACACCGAACAGAGCAAGACCGGCGGCAGCGGCGGCGCCAGCCCCGAGTTCAAGTGGGACATCCTCAAGAACCAGGCGGCCTGACGACCATGCGCGGCGTGCCCGGCCGATCGGGCACGCCATCGGGCCAGATGCTGTTGGAAGACCGTTATGCATCTCGAAACATTGGGTGGCGCCGTCTCTTATCAGCGGCTTCGCGGATCACAGGTCCATTCGCTCAGCACGCGGGCGTTCGCGGTTGAAAGCATCTCCAACATCCCGGCCCGGCTCGCCACGGGCGGGCTGGTGTTCAGCGAGGCGGGCGTCGGCGTCTTTCCGGTCGCCGTCATCGCCGACAGCGTGAAGCAGGCGCTCGACGCCATGAAGAAGAGCGACGTGCCGATCTATATCGAGCAAAAGGGCGCGCTCATGGAGGCGGGATTCTCGATATGCGGCAAGATCGTGCCGAATTTCACGGAAGTTCCGCCGCTGCGCATTTACGATGCCGACAAGATTCTCATCAAGAGGATTGGCGGGTTCTTCATAGATACCGTGGGGAACGCGCTCCAATCCATGGATGCCTTTATCACCTTCAGGGATAATGGAATGGGAGGCACGATACGCGAGGCGGTCACCAAGCTCCCCGAGACATTCGAGACTTATGGCGAAAGCCGGCGGCCGTTCGGATCGCCTCCGAAATCGGCGGCCAAGGCGGGCGTCATCATCTCGATGTATGACACGGGCGGCTGCATGAACTCGCGCCGGAAAGCGATTTCCATGGCGGAGCTCGGCCAGCTTCTGATGCGCCGGTTCACCTGAACGCGCACGCCCGCATGACAATCGTAACCTGATGCCCCGCCGTTGAAATCGGGGCGAAGCGGTGGAGCCCTAGCCCGGCTCCGTTCGGCAATCCGGCCATCAGCAGCGAGGGATGTATATGATGTCGGTCGTTTCCTTGAACGAAACGCACACCGCCCAACTGCTCGCGGCCGGGGACGTTGCCGAGGCGCGGCGGCAGCTCGTGCAGGGCGTGCGCGACCGCCCGGCGGACCAGCGTGCCCGGATGTTTCTGTTCCAGTTGCTTTGCGTAGAAGGCGAGTGGGAGAAGGCGCGGGCTCAGCTTCGCGCGCTCGCCGAATTGTCCCCGGAAGCGCAGATGCTCGCGGCGGCCTATGGCCAGGCCATCGAGGGCGAGCAGGCGCGCGCACGGGCGTTCGCGGGTGAGGAAGCCGCCTCCCTGCTGATCGAGGCCCCGGCCTGGGCGGAAGCCCTCGTGTCGGCCATCGCGACCGGTGAGCCGGACGCGGCGGCGCTCGATGCCTGTCCCGATACGCCGGGCGACGTGGACGGCCGACCGTTCGACTTCCTCTTCGACGGGGACGCCCGCTTCGGCCCGATGTTCGAAGCGATCGTTGCCGGGCGCTGGGGGCTGGTGCCCTTCGGCATGGTGGAGGAAATCAGCACCGAGGGACCAGTCGATCTGCGCGATCTCGTATGGTTGCCGGCCGAGATCCGCTTCCGTCAGGGACCGGCGCTCGCCGCCATGCTGCCGGTGCGCTACCCCGGCACCGAGCGCGAGCCGGAGGGCGGGCTGCGCCTTGCCCGGATGACCGAGTGGCGCGAAGCCGGCGGCCTTGTCCGGGGTATCGGCCAGCGCGTCTGGACCACTGGCGAGGGCGAGGATGTCGGCATCCTCTCGTTCCGCCGCATCCGCTTCGCCGATCCGTCATGAGCAGCCGGATCAACCCGACATTGTTCGACAAGCTGGTCGCCGACCTGGAGCTGGACGGCCTGCGCGACGATGGCGAGGATCTGACCGGGCTCGACCGGTCGCTCCGCTTCTACACCGTGCCGCGCCTGGAGCGGTTCAACGAGGCGGCGATGCGCGCCACCGTGTTGCGCGAGCTGAACTGGCTGCTCAACACCACCAGTTTCGGTTCCGTGCAGGATCTTGCGCAGGCGCCCGAGGTCGCGACCTCCACCCTCAATTATGGGCTGGGCGACCTGACCGGCAAGCTGCTGACCCGGCAGGCGGTGCAGTCCCGCGCGCGCGACATGCGCGAGGCGATCCAGCGTTACGAGCCGCGCGTCGACCGGCATAGCCTCGACGTCGAGGCCGACCCCGCGCGCGAGCGGGCCAACAGCGTCGGCTTCACCATCCGCGGCGACATCGCCACGGCGGTGCGCGCCTTGCCCGTCGAGTTCCGCACGGACGTCGAGATCGACACCGGCGCCGTGACGCTCTGGGGCGAATGATGGATCCCCGGCTGCTCCGCTTCTACAATGACGAACTCGTCTATCTGCGCGAGAGCGCGCGCGAGTTCGGCGAGGAATATGAGACGGTCGCCGGCCGTCTCGGCCTGGGCGCCACCACCGAGGTGGACCCCTATGTCGAGCGGCTGCTGGAAGGCGTGGCCTTCCTGGGCGCGCGGGTGCAGCTCAAGCTGCACGACCAGTTCCCCGATTTCACCCAGCATCTGTTGAATGCGGTGCAGCCCCATTATTGTGCGCCGACGCCTTCCATGTGCGTGGTGGGCTTCGAGCCGCGCGAAGGCGATACGGCGATGGCGAAGGGCGTGCCCGTGCCGCGCCACACGAAGCTCCATGCCATTGCCGGCGATCGCGACAATTCGCCTGTCACCTTCCGCACCGGCCATGAGGTGACGCTATGGCCGCTGGCCATCGTCGAGGCCGAATATCTGGGCTCGCGTTCGGAAGTGGCGCCTTTCGTGCCGGCGGGCGGCGGCGAGACGATCGAGGCGGGGCTGCGCCTGCGGATCGCGGCGACCGGCGGCGTGCGGCTCGCCGATCTGAAGCCGGGCGCGCTGCCCCTCTATCTCGACGGCGCGGAAGCGGCGCCGGGCGAGCTGTACCGCCAGTTCATCGGCGATGCCGTCGCCGTCGCCGCGCGTCCGGTCGGCTCGGCGACCGCCACGGTCCGCCTGCCGCTGCCGGCCCAGCACGGTTTTGACGAGCAGTGCGCATTGCTGCCGGCCGACCGGCGTTCGCATCGCGGCTATCGGCTGCTGAGCGAATATTTCGCCTGCCCCGAACGCTTCCTGTTCGTGCGGATCGAGGGGCTGGACGAGGCTTTCGCGGCCTGCGGCGATGCGCAGGCGTGCGATATCGTGATCCTGTTCCGGCGCGCTGTGGAGGGGCTCAAGGGCGCCGTCTCCTCCGCCAATTTCCGCCTGTTCGCGACGCCGGCCATCAACCTGTTCGAAAAGCAGGTGGACCGCATCCCCGTGAGCGGCTTCGAGCATGAGCGGCAGGTGATCGCGGACCGCACCCGTCCGCTCGGCTTCGAGATATACCGCCTGCTCGACGTGAAGGCGCATGGGCGGGACGGCGGCGATGCCCGGCCGGTGGCGCCGCTCTATGATTTCGCCGGGCTGCTCTACGACTGGAGCGATGCGCTTTTCCATGTGACGCGTCTGCGCCCGCGCCGTCTTTCCACGCGCGAGCAGCGGGCGCGGAGGCGCAGCGACTATGTCGGCACCGAAACCTGGCTCAGCCTGACCGCGCCGGGCCGGCCCGAGCGGCTGGAGGAAGTGCGCGAGCTGTCGGTCCGCGCGCTCGTCACCAACCGCGAATTGCCGGAACTGGTGCGGACGGGCGCCTCCTCGCCCTTCGTGGCGGAGGGATTGCCGGTGCGCGCCATCCATATCCTGCGCCCGCCGACGCCGCCGCGTTCGCCGATGGGCCTGAACGATGGCGCCTGGCGCGTGATCGGGCATCTGACGCCCAACTACACCTCCTTCGCGGCCGGCGAGGACGGCGATCCTTCTGTGCTGCGTGCCCACCTTGCGCTCTATGGGCGAGTGGAGGACGCGGCGCTGCGCCGGCAGGTGGACGGCGTGCGCTCGATCCGTGCCTCGCATGTCTCGCGCCGCGCGCCGGGGGCGGGGCCGAGCGCCTTCGTGCGGGGGCAGCGCCTTCGCATCGCGCTCGACGAGGCCAGCTTCGAGAACGCCCGCATGTTCCTGTTCGGCGCGGTGCTGGAGCGTTTCCTCGGAGAATTCGCCTCGATCAACAGCTTCACCGAATGCGCTTTCGACACCGCACAACATGGGACGTTCGCGTCATGGCCCGCCCGCATCGGCCAGCGCCCGACCATCTGAGCTATCTCGCCCGCGCTGCGGAGCGGATCGGCGCGCTGGCGCCGTTCGCGCTGCTGCGCGGGGCGGAAGCGCGCGCGCATGGCCGCCCTCGCATCGGCGCGTCACGCCTGCCGGTGCAGGATGTCGTCACGCTGGCGCAGGTGCCGTCGCTCGCTTTCCCCGCCGCGACGCTGGATTCCGTGCGCATCGCGGATGGGCGGGCGAGGGTGGAGGGGCATTGGCTGGGCCTGACCGGGCCGATGGCGCCGCTGCCGCTGCATCTGAGCGAGTTCGCCTCCTATGAGCGGCGTTATTCGAAGAAGCAGCCCTTCGGCGGCTTTCTCGATGTGTTCGCCGGGCGGATGCTCCAGCTTTTCTATCGGAGCTGGGCGATGGCGAGCCCCGCCGCCAGCGCCGACCGGCCGGAAGAGGATCATTTCGGCGATCGGATCGCCGCGCTGACCGGGGCCGAGCAGGGCGTGCGGCCCGATGCGCTGCTGCCCGCCCGCGCGCGGCTTCGCTATGCCGCGCTCTATGCCTCGCCGCGCAGCCCGGCGGCGATTCAGGATGCGCTGGCGGACCTGATGCGCGCGCCGGTCCGTATCGTCGAGCATGTCCCGCGCTGGCGTGGCGTGGAGCCCGACGAGCGCAGCCGCGCCGGTCGCGGCTTCGCCAGCCTCGGGCGCGACGCGGTGGCCGGCGGGCGCGTGCGGACCGTCTCCGATGCTTTCCGTGTCGTCGTCTCGGTGGCGAGCGCGGAGGTGATGAACGAGCTTCTGCCCGGCGGCCGTCGCTACGCTCTGCTGGTCGAGGCGCTCGATGCCTTCGCGCCGCCGCATCTCGAATGGGACATCGAGCTGGAAGTCTCGAACGGCGCCATCCGGCCCGCCCGGCTGGGCGGCGGCGGGCGTCTCGGCTGGGCGGGCTGGATCGGCCCGCTGCCGCCAGACGGAACCCGCTCAGACACCCGGCTCGGCATCAGCGCCCGCCGCCTTGCACAGACCCGAAAAGAGGAAGCTATCGCATGACCGAGATCAGCCGGTCCGCCCTGTTCGGGCGGCTCAACCCCACCGCTCTGAAGGCGATCGAGACGGCGACGGGCTTCTGTCGCATCCGGGGCAATCCTTATGTCGAGCTGGCGCATTGGCTGCATATCCTCTTGCAGGACAGCCAGAACGACGTCGCCGCGTTCCGCACGGCCTTCCGGGTGGACGATGCCATCGTGACGGGCGACGTGCTGGTCGCGCTCGACAGGCTGCCGCGCGGCGCCACCGCCGTGTCGGACTTCGCGCCCCAGATCGAGGAGGCGATCGAGAAGGCGTGGCTCTATGCCTCGCTGATGTTCGGCGCGCGGCATGTGCGGACCGGGCATCTGATCCTCGCCATGCTCAAGACGCCGACGCTGCGCTCGCTGCTGTTCGGCATCTCGCCCGAGTTCCGCAAGTTCTCGGCCGAGCGGATCGGGGAAGAATTTGCGAGCCTCGTCTCGGCATCCGCTGAAGGCTCCACAGAAATGGCCGCCGATCCGGCCGAGGGGGCCGCGTTGCCGGAGGCCGCGCCCGGCGAGGCGCTCGCCCGCTTCGCCGTGGACCTGACCGCCAGAGCGAGGGCCGGCGAGATCGATCGGATCGTCGGCCGCGATGCCGAGATACGGCAGGCGATCGACATCCTGTTGCGCCGTCGCCAGAACAACCCGATCCTCACCGGCGAGGCGGGCGTCGGCAAGACCGCCATCGTCGAGGGCCTCGCCCGCCGCATTGCCGACGGCGACGTGCCGCCCGCGCTCAAGGACGTGTCGCTCCACGCGCTCGACATCGGCCTGTTGCAGGCGGGCGCCGGCGTGAAGGGCGAGTTCGAGAAGCGGCTGCGGCAGGTGATCGACGAGGTGGAGGGATCGCCGCGCCCGATCATCCTCTTCATCGACGAGGCGCACACGCTGATCGGCGCGGGCGGTCAGGCGGGCACGGGTGACGCCGCCAACCTGCTCAAGCCCGCGCTCGCCCGTGGCCGGCTGCGCACCATCGCGGCGACCACCTGGGCCGAATATCGCCAATATTTCGAGAAGGATCCGGCGCTCACCCGCCGCTTCCAGCCGATCGCCGTGGGCGAGCCCGAAACGGATCGCGCGATCGCGATGCTGCGTTCGCTGAAGGGCGTGATGGAGAAGCATCATGACGTGGTGGTGCTCGACGAGGCGGTGCAGGCGGCGGTGCGCCTCTCGCAGCGCTACATCCCGGCGCGCCAGCTTCCCGACAAGGCGGTGAGCCTGCTCGACACGGCGGCCGCGCGCGTGGCGGTGTCGCAGCACGCGACGCCTGCGGCGGTCGAGGACGCGCGGCGGCGGATCGAGCTGCTGGAGGTGGAGCTTGAGGTCGCCACCCGCGAGAGCGAGGGCCGCTATGCCCCCGACGGCCGCGCCGCCATCATCGAGGCGCTGGAGGCGGCGCGCGGTGAGCGGGCTGATCTCGAAGCGCGATGGGAGGCCGAGAAGGCGGCCATCGCGGCCGTGAGCACCGCGCGTCAGGCGATGCTGGCGAACGGGGAGGGCGGCGAGGCTCTCGACGCCGCGCTCACCCGATCGAGGGAGTTGCGTGGGGATCGGCCGATGGTGTTCGGCGAGGTCGATGCCGACATGGTGGCTGCGGTGGTCGGCGACTGGACGGGCATTCCCGTCGGCCGGATGGTGAAGGACGAGATCGCCTCCGTCCTCGTCATCGAGGAGCGGCTGAAGCGCCGGGTGATCGGCCAGGACGAGGCGATGGACGCCATCGCCAGGCGCGTCCGCACCAGCCGCGCCAAGCTCGACAATCCGGTGAAGCCGGTGGGCGTCTTCCTGCTTTGCGGCCCGTCGGGCGTCGGCAAGACGGAGACGGCGCAGGCGCTGGCCGAGTTGCTCTATTCGGGCGACGACAGCCTCATCACCATCAACATGAGCGAGTTTCAGGAGGCGCACACCGTCTCGACGCTGAAGGGCGCGCCGGCCGGCTATGTCGGCTATGGGCAGGGCGGCGTGCTGACCGAAGCGGTGCGGCGGCGGCCCTATTCGGTGGTGCTGCTCGACGAGGTGGAGAAGGCCCACCCCGACGTCCATGAGATGTTCTTCCAGGTGTTCGACAAGGGCTACATGGAGGATGCCGAAGGCCGCTACATCGATTTCCGCAACACGCTGATCCTGCTCACCTCCAACGTCGGCACCGATCTCATCACCACGCTCTGCGAGGATGAGGAGATGGCGCCGGCTGCGGACGGGCTGGCGCAGGCGCTCAGGCCGGAGCTGCTCAAGGTCTTTCCGCCGGCGCTGCTCGGCCGGTTGACGGTGCTGCCCTACCGGCCGCTCGTGCCGGCGGTGCTGCGTGACATCGTGCGGCTCCAGCTCGATCGCGTCGTCCGCCGCGTGGACGACAATCTCGGCGCGCGGCTCGACTATGACGAGGCCGTGGTCGAACTCATCGTGTCGCGTTGCCAGGAGGTGGCGTCGGGCGGGCGCATGATCGACGCGATCCTCACCAACTCGATGCTGCCGGAGCTGTCGGTGACGGTGCTGGAGCGGCAGGCCGTCGGCGGTCGCCTCGCCAGCATCCATGTCGGCGCGGACGGGCAGGGCTTCACCTATCGCTACACCGACCGGGACGAAGCCGCCGAGTCACGGCTCGAAGCGGCGGAATGAGCGGGCGACATCCATCATGACAGGGGCCGACGACGTGAACGATCCAGACCTGCCCGCCGACGACCGCACCGTCGTGGCGCCGGAGGTGAGCGCGGGCGCGAGCGAGCGTCGTGGCCCGCGGCGCGAGGTGAGCCTCGAACCGGGCGACGTGCTGAACGGCATCTACCGCGTCGATCGCTTCATCGCGCGCGGCGGCATGGGCGAGGTGTTCGAAGGGGTGAACATCGAGAGTGACGAGCGTGTCGCGATCAAGGCGATGCGCAGTCATCTCGCCGCCGATCCCAAGGTGCTGGCGATGTTCCGCAAGGAAGCGCAGGTGCTCACCCGCATCGCGCATCCGGCGATCGTCCAGTATCGCGTGCTGGCCCGCGATCCCGATCTGGACCTGCATTATATCGTCACGGACTTCATCAACGGCGAGCCGCTGTCCGCCCATCTCGACGGCACGCGGCCGAGCATCGCGGCCGTGGTGCGCTTCGCCCGGCGGCTCGCCTCGGGGCTGGAGGCGGCGCATGAGCATGGCGCCATCCATCGCGACATGTCGCCCGACAATATCCTGCTGCCGGATGGCGTGCTCGAACGTGCCAAGATCATCGATTTCGGCATCGCCAAGAGCCTCGACGTCAGTGCCGAGACGGTGGTGGGGGACGGCTTCGCCGGCAAGCTCGGCTATGTCGCGCCTGAGCAGTTCGGCGATTTCGATCGACAGGTCGGCCCCTGGACCGACGTTTATTCGACGGCGCTGGTGCTGCTGGCCTTCATCCGCGGGCAGGCGCCCGATATGGGCAAGACGCTGTCCGAGGCGATCGAGCGGCGCCGGGAAAGGCCGGACCTGTCGGGCCTGCCGGCCGCGATCGAGCCGCTGCTGAGCCGGATGCTGGCCCCCGATCCGCGCGAGCGCATCCGCTCGATGGCGGACGTCCTGACCGAGCTGGACCTGATCGACGCGAGCGAGGAGGAGCCGGCGCCGATCGAAACGCCGGTCGCGCCTCCGGTGATGGCGGAGCCGGCGAAGGCCGTGGAAACGCCGCCCACCACCTTCCTGCCCGCCGATCCGCTCCCGCCGCCGCCGCCGATGGCACAGCCCAAGGCTGCGTCGGCGCCTGCCTCGCCGCCGCGCGCCAGACCGCGCAAGGCGGCGCGATCGTCGCGGCGCTGGATCGGCGGGGCGGTGGCGCTGCCGGTGGCGGCCATCGGCGCGGCGCTGCTTCTCCACCATAAGTCTCCGCCCCCCGCGCCAGCTCCGGTGCCCGTAGCGATGACAGGGATCGCCACCCCGCCGCCGCAGGCGAGAGTGGGTGATGTCGCCTCGCTGCTGAAGGCGATGCCCTGCGCATGGCTCCATGCGGATAGCGGCGCGCCAACGCTGCAAGTGTCGGGTGGTGCGCGCGATCCCGTGACGCTGGACGATCAGGTGATGGCATCCGCGCGGGCGAACGGCCTTGGCGTGCAGTCCGTCAATTCGGCGGGTGTCGTTCAGGTGCCCGAGACGCGCTGCGATCTGATCGAGGCCCTGCGCACCGTAGAGCCCGCCGGCGACGATGAGGCGTTCAAGCTCGTGTCGACGACCCGTTTGTTGACGCTCGGGGTCGGCACGCCGGGCTGTCCCACCGATCCCGCCGCCCGGACCGACCTGACCATAGTGGAGCGCGATCCCAGGCGGGATTTCGCGCTGTTCTCGATCCTGCCCGACGGCGGCGTGCATCTGCTGGTATCCGGGCGCAGGGAGTTCGCCGAGCTCGCCCGCCGCCAGCCCCGGAAGTTCCAGGATCTGGGCGATGGCCGCTTTCAGGTGTCCGCCTGCTACGGTGTTGCCGGGCCGGTGGGAATCGTGCTCGTGGATGGGCAGGGTGTGTTGGACCTTGGCCTGTCCGAAAACTTCACCGGACAGCCGCCGGAGGGCTTCGCGCGTCATGTCCGAAGCATGGCCTCGGCGCATGGCTGGCGCACGCGTTCGGTCTGGTTGCGGATCGACGCCGCCCCGCCGGGCGCGCCGGTCCACCCCGTCGCAGAACCCGCCGTCGACAAGCCGGCTACGGCCCTCGCACCTGCGCTGGCGCCGCCGCCGGTCGGCGCATCGAACGAGGCGCTGCGCCCGGCGTTCAGACAACATGCCGAGGCCACCAGCGCGTCCGATTTCTCCGCTTGCCGCCGCTGGGACGGCAAGCGGTGGACCGAACTTGGCTACAGCTCCCGCGCGGTCTGCGTGGAGCGCGTGTTCAAAAATCGCTGCGAGATTTCGAGCGGGCAGTTCGGCGACAATCCGCTTCGCCGCTATGACGGCCGCATCGAGTGGATGCGCGGCAATCGCTGGACCGCGATCGCGAAGGCGGACGCGTGCTAGGCCGGCTCGCTCTCGGCGTCCTTGCGCGCGAGGGCCAGGGCGACGGCGAGTTCGTGGACGCGTAGCGGGTAATGGAGTGTCTCGGACTCGTCGTGCGCAATGAGGGTCGCGACGACATGGGGCAGACCGGGCGCTTCGGTCAGCAATCGGTCGAGCGCTTCCGTCACGAAGCCCGGCTCCGCCCCCGCGATCAGCAGCAGATCGCTCTGCGTGATGCCCTCCAGCGCATCCTCGATCGTGGTGAAGCCCCACGGCTCATATCCGAGCGCGGCGATCAGCTCCTCATCGCGGCCCAATGCGCCGGGATCGGGATTGAGGAGCAGGATTGTCTGCCCGTCGCCGCGCATGACGGCCTGCGGCGCGGGCGCACGCTCCCTGTCGACCCGCGGCAGCCAGACGGCGAAGCGGCTGCCGCGCCCCACCTCGCTCCGCACGTCGATCGAGCCGCCATGCTGCTGAACGACCTCCCAGGCGGTGGAGAGGCCCAGCCCCGTGCCGTTGGGGCGCGTCGTGAAGAAGGGGTCGAACAGGCGCGGGAGCACGTTCGCGGGAATGCCATGCCCCTCATCGGAGATGGCGATCACGATATAATGCCCCGGCCGGATCGCGGCGTGGCTGAGGCGGCGCGAGGAAGGAAGCGCGACATGTTCGATGTCGCAGCGGATGCTGCCGCCCTCCGGCATGGCGAAGGCGGCGTTGTGGCAGAGATTCAGCAGCACCTGCTGAAGCTGGACCGCATCGGCTTCGAGCATGGTCGGGGAGACATGGTCCCCCAGATGGAGCGTGATGCTGGAGGGCAGCGAGGCACCGAGCAGGCGTGCCGTCTCCTCCACGAAGGGGCCGAGGGATACGGCCTCGTGAGGCCGCTCGGCCCGGCGGCCGAAGCGCAGCACCTGATCCACCAATATCCGCGCCCGCCCCACGGCGGAGCGGATCTCCATCAGATCGTGCCTGGCGGGCGAAGCGCCACGGAGATGCAGCTCGGCCGTCTCGGCAAAACCCGCGATCGCGCCGATGATGTTGTTGACGTTATGGGCGATGCCGCTGGCGAAGGCGCCGATCGTCTCCATGCGACGACCCTGGGCGAGCTTGCGCTCGAACTCCAGCCGCTCGGTCTCCAACTGGTCGCGATGGAGCGCCTGGAGGATGGCGACGAGCGCGGCCGAAAGGCCGGTCATCGTCTCCGTCTCGACACGCAGCGGGCACCCGTCGCTCTCGATCCCGAGCACAACGGCGTCCTCGGTCTCGGGTGAGCGCAGCAGGATCAGCGAGTGAGGCAGCACGCCTCCTTGATCGATCGCCATACGCTGCACGGCCGGAAGCGCGGCCAGCGAGCGCAGGTGGATGCGGTCGTCGGCCCATGGTTGCAGATGGATCGCCGCCTCGACCACGGCGCGGCTGCGGGCCGGCACGAAGTCTCCGCAACGGGACCAGAAATAGCTTGTCGAACGCGTGTCGTTGAGCAGCAGATAGGCGCGATCGGCCTCGACATGATGGGCCAGCCGCTCCAGCGCGTGCTGGATGCGCTCCGGCAGCTCGCGCGAGCGCGCATCGATCATCAGGCCGAGAATGGTCGCGTGGAGATGCTCGAAATCACCCCGGCGGCGGAGCGAGCGGACATGGAAATGAACCTCCAGGACCAGCAGCAGGAAGACGATCAGCGCGAAGCCCGTGATTCCGGCGAGGGCCAGCTTGCGGCGGTGGATGTCCCGGTTGATCGCATCGTCGATCCGGTTGATGGAAAGATGAACCTGATCGAGGTCGTGATCGACGGGAACAGCCAGGAAGCTCGCGGCGATCTGGTCCACCGCCGGCAGCAGGCGGACGAGCAGGCGGGCGTGGTTGAGGAGCTGGCGCGCCTCCTCGCTGTCCGCATAGTCTGGCGAATGTTCGTAACGGGCGATGCCCAGATCCGCATCGGCCACGACGTTGGGCGTGGTGTCGAGCGTCAGGCGCAGCACATGCGCGGCGAGCAGGCTGGCCGCTTTCGACGCTGTCGGCGTGGAGGAGGCAAGCGTGATGCGCGCCAGCGAATTCTGGAGGAGGGCGTTGTCCGACTTGAATTGCTCCGCCAGCCCCATGCGTACATTGCCGTCCGCGGCGAGCCGGCGGACGGCGCTTCCCAGCGCAGGATCGCGGGTGGCCAGCCGGGTCAACCTGGACAAAGAGGCGTCGATTTCCGCCGTGTCCGCCGTCATCGGATCGTAGTTTCGCAGCAGGCCGGCGCGCGCCATCAGCAGGTCGCGCTGGAGCGCGCGATCGGCCAGCGCATAGGAATCCAGCGCGTGATAGGCTCCGATGGTCCAGCGCTGCTCGGACATGCTGGGCATCAGCACGATCCACAGCCCTCCGCAGGCGAGGAGCGTGGCGATCGCCAGCGCGGTGCGCCAAAGCCTCACCGCCTCGGCGCCCGGACGGGGCGGCCCTTGTAGCTGCCCGTCAAAGTCCCGAGGAAGGCCGTGATGTCGGCGACGTCGCCGGGCGACAGGGTGATGTCGAGCTGCGCGCGAGCCATCGACAGGATGGCCGTCGAGAGATCCGGCGCGCTGCCATCGTGGAAATAGGGGGCGGTCGTCGCGACATTGCGCAGGCTGGGGACGCGCAGGACGGCGGGATTGGGGGATGCGAGCGGGTGGAAGATGCCGTGCCGCTGGAAGAGATTGCCGCCGATGTTCACGCCCTGATGGCAGGATACGCAGCCGACCGACTGGAAGCGCGCCCATCCGCGCCGTTCCTGCGCCGTCAGCGCCCGCCTGTTGCCCGCCAGCCATTGATCGAAGCGGGCGCCGGGTGTCGTCAGCGAGCGGAGATAGAGCGTCAGGGCGTCGATCACGGCGGGCTCGTCCAGCTCGCGATGATAGGCCGCGCGCACCTGGGCGGCGAGGACGGGATCGCGGCGGAGCCGCTCGATGCCCGGCCCGTCGCCTCCCATGACGTGCGGGTTGCGGAGCGACGCGGCGATCATGCCGGGCGCGCTCGTGATGTGACCGGTCCAGGTGAAGCGGAAATTCAGCGTGCTGTTGAACACGGTCGGCGTGTTGAGCGGCATCGCCGTGCCGTCATCGCCCCTGTCGAACGGCCGCGCGCTGGCGCCGTTGGTGGAGACGTCGTGGCAGGACCAGCAACTGATGCGACCATGCAGCGAAAGCCGAGGATCGGCGAACAGGCGCTCGCCCACCGCGATCCTCGCCTGATCCGGCGCGGGCCGGGATGGCAGGGGAAGAACCGGGCGGCGCGTGTCCGGCGCGGCGACGGCGCGCAACGAGAAAAGGCCCGACGCGGCCAGCGTCGCCGCGCCCAGCAGCAGGGCGAGCAAGGGCAGCCGCTGTTTCAACTCACCCGCACGTCGGCATCGAAGATATAGCCGGCGCCCCGCTGGGTGCGGATGAAACGCGGCGCGCGCGGATCGTCCTCCAGCTTGCGGCGCAGGCGCAGGATCTGCACGTCGATGCTGCGATCGAACACATCCTCATGCAGGCGCGTGGCCTGAAGGAGGTGCTCCCGGCTGAGCACCCGTCGCGGTGCTGCGACGAAGGCGCTGAGCAGCGCGAATTCGCCCTTGGTGAGCGATACGGTCTGCCCGTCCGGGCTGGTGAGCTCCCGGCTCCGCTGATCGAATTGCCAGCCTTCGAAGCTGTAGCGATGCTCGGTGCGACGGGCGGGCGTCAGGCTGTCCATGTTGCGGCGGCGGAGCGTGGCGCGGATACGGGCGAGCAGCTCGCGCATCCCGAACGGCTTGGTGATATAGTCGTCCGCACCCAGCTCCAGGCCCACCACGCGGTCGATCTCGTCGCGGCGATGGCCGGTGATGAGGATGATGGGGACGATGCTCTTCCCGCGCAGCTCGCGCAGCAGGTCGAGCCCGTCATCCTCGCCCAGATGCAGGTCGAGCACCACGAGATCCGGCTCGCGCACGGCGAGCGTGTGCATCAGCCCCTTGCGCCCGGATACCGCGCTGGCGCGCATGTTGTGCTCGTTCAGATAGTTGACGATCATACGCTGCATCGCGGGCTCATCGTCGACGACGAGGATTCGCGCGGCATGCGGTTCGGTTACGGTGCCAAACGCTTCGAGCATTCGCATGTCCGGTCCCACTCCACTCGATACGCAAACGGTTTCACGCACTAGACCGCGTTTCGTTCGAGGCAATGCTATGGTGACAAGCGCTGTCATCGAAACGAGGCGTCTGCGACGAAAGGATATCGTCGCGGGACGGCCCGCGGCTCGCGTCATCCGGCATGATGACGTCAGGCGGCCCCTCTAACGGCATGGTTTTCGAGCGTCCATGCGCGCGGATCGCTTCCGGTCCCCTGCATTACATTTGAAACGCGACAGCCCCCTGCGCGACATGGGTTTGAAACGCGGAGACCGCCATTCCGACGCCCTCTGGCCACCGGGAACGCTGTCGATGCTTTTCGCACATCTCCACACTCTGCCTGCCGCGACGAGGCGTCCGTGAAGGGTGGGCGGGTCGCCTGGCGGGAGGGGCTGTTCCTGCGCCAGCAGCATTTCCAGCAGCAGGATCGCCATATCGACGCGCTGGTCGCGGCCCATGCGCGCGGCGCCGGCCCCTATCGCTGGGGCGTGATCGAACTTCAGATCAATCGCGATCTCGCCGCGCTCGGCAAGTTCGCGGTGGAGAAGCTGGTCGGCATCCTGCCCGACGGCCTTCCCTTCGCCATCCCCGGAGACCTGCCGCCGCCACCGCCGATCGACATACCTGCCGACACCCGCGACGCGTTGCTTCAGCTCACTCTCCCGGCGCATCAGCCGGGCGCGCTCGAATATCGCACGCGCGGAGAGGGCGGGAGCGAGGCCGTCCGCTTCGTGGTGGACGAAGAAGAGGTGATCGACAATTTCGCCGAGGAGCGGACCGCCGAGCCGATCGAGATCGCACGCCCCAATCTCGCCTTCGGCATCACGCGCGACCAGACCTATGGCCGCATCCTGCTCGGCCTTGCCCGCATCCGCGAGACGAATGCGGGCGGGCTGCTGTTCGACGAGCGCTATATCCCTCCCTCGCTCGACATCCGGGCGAGCACGCGGCTTTCGGGCTTCCTCTCCGACATCGTCGGCCGCTCCGCGCAGCGGATCGAGGAGCTGGCCGTGCGCGCGGTCGAGGCGACCGATGGCGGGGCCGAGACCTTCGCCAATTTCCTGCTGCTCCAGGCGCTCAATCGCTGGAAGGGGCAGCTCGATCATCTGGCGGCGCTCCCGATGGTGCATCCCGAGCGGCTCTACGAGGCGTTTCTCGGCATGGCGGGCGAACTCGCCACGCTGACCCATCCCGATCGCCGGCCGCCGCCTTTCCCGGCCTATGACCATGAGCGGCTGCGCGAGACGTTCGAGCCCGTGGTGGAGGCGATCCAGGCGGCGCTGTCGGCGGTCTATGATCGCTCGGCCATCCAGCTCCCGCTCCAGCAGGCGGGGCCGGGGGCCTATACCTCGCGGATCACCGATCCGGCGCTCTACCAGACCGGCTATTTCTACCTCGCGGTGAGCGCGCGCCTGTCGCTCGACGATATCCGGGCGCGCTTCCCCTCGGTCGCCAAGATCGGGACGGTGCAGAAGATGCGCGCGATCGTGGACTCCGCGCTCGCCGGCGTGCCGCTTCGCCACACGCCGACGCCGCCACCCCAGATCCGGGGCATCCCCGGCTATGTCTATTTCGAGCTGGACCGCTCTTCGCCGGACTGGGCGGCCTTCGCCAGTGCCCCCGCGCTGGGCCTCCATGTCGCGGGCGACTGGCCGGAACTGAAGCTCGAACTCTGGTGCGTGAAGAAGGCGGCATCCCGATGACCGACGATCGCGCCGACAGCGAGCGGACGGTATTCAGCCCAACGCCACTTCAGGAATTGCGCTCGCGAGGGAGCGGCGGGACGGCCTTTGTCCCCGCGGCCGCCAACGGGGAGCTGGGGCCGTCCATCCGCTTCACGCCTGACGAGGACATGCCGGAGCCGCCGCCCCGCGCGCGGCCGCGCAACCTCCTGCTGGAGGCGGGATCGCCGCTCCTCGCGCTGATCGCGGCGGTGCGCTCCGGCCGGCTTTCCATCGAGTTGCCGCAACTCCATCAGAAGGCGACGGCCGCCGCCATGCGGTTCGACGATGCGCTGGCGAGCGCGGGCTATGACGACGAAACACGCCGCCGCGCGCGCTACGCCGTCTATGCGACGGTCGATGACGTGGCGCAGAACCTGCCCGGCAAGGCGGCCGACGGCGCCGAATGGGCGCGGCGCAGCATGGTGGTGCGCGGCTTCGGCGAGAATATCGGCGGTGACCGCTTCTGGGCGCTGCTCCAGGAAATGCTGTCGCGCCCGGCCGATTATGCCGAATTGATCGAACTCTATCATGCCTGCCTCGCCGCCGGGTTCGAGGGACGGCACCGGATCAGCGACGATGGCCGGAGCCGGCTGCGCCAGATCCTGACGAGCGCCTTTGCCGCCCTTCCGCACGCGCGCCGGGTCTCCGATACGGAACTGGTGCCGCATTGGCGGGGCCAGCCGACGCCGCTTGGCCGGGTCGGGTTCTGGGCACCGCTGGCGCTGGCGGCGAGCATCCTGCTCGGCGTGCTGCTGCTTGTGGTGCTGGCGCTGCGGTTGGTGCTGATCGAGACGGGGCAGCCCTCCATGGCGGCGTTGCTTGCGATCAATCCCGACCAGCCGCTCCGGCTTTCGCGAAGCGCGGCGTCACCGCCGCCGCAGTCCGACGCACAGCAGCAGCGCGTGCAGGCCTTCCTCGCCGACGAGATCGCCCGGAAGCTCGTCGTGGTCGAGGAAGACCCGGCCAGCCTGCGCGTCCGCACCACGGTGGGCCAGCTCTTCCAGTCCGGCTCGGACGCGCTGGAGCCGGGTCGGCAGGCCCTGTTCGAGCGGATCGCCGATGCCGTGGACAAGGAGAAGGGCACAATCCGCATCGATGGCCATACCGACAGCGATCCCATCTCGACGCTCACCTTCCCCGACAATCTCGCGCTGTCGAAGGCAAGGGCGGAAGCGGTGGCGCGGATCGTCCGCAGCCATCTCACCGACCCCTCACGCGTGACGGCGGCGGGGCTCGGCGCGACCCAGCCGATCGCCAGCAACGCCACGCCCGGCGGCAAGGCGCTCAACCGCCGCGTCGAGATCGTCATTCCACGGAGCCAGTGACATCATGGAAAAGCTCATGCGCGGCTGGTGGGCGCTCGCCGGCACGGCCGCTCTCATCCTGGCGCTGCTGGCCTCGATCGGATTGCCGACGCTGTTTCCGGCATTGCGGGCGGCATGGATACGCCTGCTTCTGATCGGCCTCGTCGCGCTCGGCCTCGCGGTGACGGCGGGGTGGCGGTGGTGGAAGGGGCGCAAGGCGTCCGACAGCCTCGCCGCCGAACTGGCCGAGCCCACGCCCGAGGAGGCGGAGGGCACGCTGCTGTCCGGCCGGATGCGGGATGCGATCGCCCGGCTCAAGGAGGCGGCGAACGGGCGCCGCGACTATCTCTACGCCAAGCCCTGGTATCTCATCATCGGCCCGCCGGGGGCCGGCAAGACGACGGCGCTCCTCAATTCCGGCGTGCGCTTCCCGTGGAGCGACAGCGCGTTGAAGGGCGTCGGCGGTACGCGCAATCTCGATTTCTGGTTCGCGGACGAGGCGGTGCTGGTCGACACCGCCGGGCGCTACACGACGCAGGATTCCGATGCGGCGGCCGATGCCGCGGGCTGGGAGAAGTTTCTGCGCCTGCTCCGCCGCGCGCGTCCGCTCCAGCCGGTGAACGGCATCCTCGTGACGCTGGGTGTGGACGAGCTGATGTCGGCGACGCGCGAGGGGATCGATGCCCATGCCGCCGCCGTGCGTCGCCGTCTGGCGGAACTGCGCCGCGTGCTGGGCGTCACCGCGCCCATCTATCTGCTTTTTCCCAAGACAGACCTGCTGGCGGGCTTCGGCGAATATTTCGCGGACCTGAGCGCGGAGGGGCGGCGCGCCGTGCTGGGCGCGACCTTCCCGCTCGAAGGCTCGACCGACGCTGCCAGCGTGATCGCCGAGTTCGACCAGATGGTCGAGGCGATCTGGGAACGCTGCTCCAAGCGGCTTCAGGACGAGCCCGATCAGCGCCGCCGCAGCCTGATCCTCTCCTTCCCGGCGCAGATCGCGTCGTTGCGCGCCCGCTTCGCCCGCTTCGTCGAAGGGGCCTTCCCGGCGGAGGGCGAGGGCGGCCACAGGTTGCGCGGCTTCTATTTCGCCAGTGGCGTGCAGGAGGGCGCGCCGCTCGATCGTGTGCTGAGCGCGATGGCGGCGGTCTATGAGGAGGAACAGGCTCCGGCTCGCGGGGCCACGCGCGGCAAGGCCTATTTCCTCAATCGCCTGCTGACCGAGGTGGTGTTCCCCGAGGCCGGGCTCGTCCGCGCCGAGCCTGGCATCCGCCGCCGCCGACGGATCATCCTGGGCGCGGCGCTGGGTGTCATGGCGGTGGTGGGCCTCGCGATCGTCGGCCTCTGGGCCAACAGCTTCGCGCGGAACAAGGCCTTGCAGTCGGCACTCCTCGCCAGCGGGCAGCAGGCGATCGGGCAGGAGCAGGCGAGCGGCATCGATCTGGTCGAGGTGCGCGACAGCGATCCCGATCTGGAGCAGGCGCTGCCGCTGCTCGACCGGCTGCGCGCCATGCCGCGCGGCTTTGCCGACCAGCAGGCGGGCGGGCCGCCCTGGTCGATGCGGCTCGGCCTGTTTCAGGCTGGCCATGCGGACGCCGCGCGGCAGGCCTATCTGGATGCGCTCCAGCGCGTGATGCTGCCGCGCATCCTGCTCCGCCTCGAACAGGCGATGCGGCAGGATGCCGACCGGCCGATCAGGCTCTACGAGCCGCTCAAGACCTACCTGATGCTGGGCGGCTATGGCCCGCTCGATGCCAGGGCGGTGCGCGCCTGGGTGGTGGAGGACTGGCGCGCCCAGTCGCTGGCGGGCGCAGACCGCGCCGAGGTGCGCGCGCGGCTGGAGAAGCATCTCGACGCGTTGCTGGCGGACCCCGATCTCGGCCGCGTCTGGCCGAGGCGGCGGGCGCCCCTCGACGGCGCCCTGATCGCCAGCACGCGCGCGGCGGTGCAGACCCTGTCGGTGGCGGACCGTGCCTATGCCGTGCTGCGCCAGCGTGCGGCCGCGGCGGGCAAGCCGGACTGGCGGGGCGATGCCGTGCTCGCAAGCGGCGATGCGCAGGCCTTCGCCAACGGGGCGGCGGTGCTCCAGATGTCCGTGCCATGGTTCTTCACGGCCGATGGCTATCACAAGGCCTATCAGCCCGGCCTGCTCGACGTGGAGGCGGAACTGGGCCGAGACCTCTGGGTGCTGGGGCCGGATGCCGCCAAGGCCTCGATCCGCGATCAGCTCCCCGCCATGCGCGCGGCCGTCGCGCAGGATTATGCGCGGGACTATATCCAGGCGTGGGACGCGGTGCTGGGCACGCCGCAGCCGGCCGACTATTTCACGAACCGCGCGGCACTGGGCGCCTTCACGCGGACGCCGTCGCCGATGAAGACGCTGCTGCTTGAAGCCCGGCGCAACACGATGCTGGGCAGCGACGGCGCTGGTGGCGGAGGCGGCTTCGACGCGGGGCGGGCGATCCAGGAGCATTTTCGCGGCGTGGCCGATTTCGCCGGGCAGAGCGTGAGCGTCGCCGCGCCGGTCGACGATCTGGTGAAGGCCATCCGTCAGGCGGCGGCCGCCACCACGGCGGCGGGCGTGCCGGGCGTGACGCTCGACGGCGGCGCGGTGCAGGGGCAGCTCGCCACGGCGCTCGGCGACCTGTCGACGGCGGGCGTGGTCGCGCCGCCCCAGCTCCAGCCCTTCGTCGCGCAGGCGACGCGGCGCGGGCAGGGGGCGGCCACGCGCACCGCGCTCTCGACGCTCAACCAGCAATATGCGGCCAGCGTGCTGCCCGCCTGCCTGTCGGTCGCGGAACGGCATTATCCGTTCGTCCGCACCGCGCGGAGCGATGTGGCGATGGCGGATCTCCAGCGCGTCTATGGCGCCAACGGCCAGATCGACGGCTTCACGCGCGACCGTCTTCAGCCGCTGCTCGATACCGCCGGGCCGGTCTGGCGCTGGCGATCGGGCGATCCGGTGGCGCAGGGGCTGAGGCCGTCGAGCGCGGCCCAGTTCCAGAAAGCGGCGGCGATCCGCGATCTGCTATCGGCGGGCCTCGCGCTCAACGTCAGCCTCGCCTCGCTCGGTCATGGCGTGGATGCCGTGGAGATTTCCGCCGGCGGCACGACCTATCGGCTCGACGCGAGGGACATGGCCACGCACCCTCTCATCTGGACGCCGACGGGCTTGCCGCACGCCCATGTCGTGCTGCTCTCGGGCAGCAAGGAGGTGCATCGCGACCAGTCGGACGGCGCGTGGGCGCTGTTCCATGTGCTCGACGCGGCGCGGGTGCGCAATGCGGGCGCCTCGGCCATCCAGGCGACCTTTGGCGCGGGCGGGCAGACTGCCAGCCTTCTCATCCGTCTGCCCTCGACGAGCAATGCTTTCGGGCGTGGCGGCCCATTCTCCTTTCAGTGCCCGGAGCGGCTATGACGACGGGTGGAGCCTTCCTGTTCGGAAAGCTGCCGGCGCTGGGCGATTTCGTCTGCCGCAACATGACGCCCGCCCAGCGCGATGCATGGGACGCGCGTTGCACCGATGCGCTGGCGGAGTTTCACGGGCATGGCGGCCACGCGCTATGGGAGAGCAGGCCACCGCACGGTTTCCTGATCGCGCCGAGCGCAGAGGAGCCCTTCTGGCAGATCGCCTGCGTCGCCCCGTCCTGCGATCGGGCAGGACGGCATTTCCTGCTCGTGCTGGGCGTCGCCCGCGAAGCGGGCTGGGGCGAGGAATGGCGCACGCTGGCCGGACGCCTGGAACCGTGCCTGCGAGCCGCGATCGCGCGGGGCCTCGATGCCGAGGCGGTGCTGGGGCTCGTCGCGGAGGCTCTCGTGACCGGGAAAGCCACGCGGATCGATACACGTGCAGGATGGCGGACCGACTGGCTCGGCGCTTCTCCGATCATGCAGGGAAGGGATGATTGATGGCACCGACGCTTCGCTTCGAGCAAGGCGTGCGCACGCATGTCGGGGCCGTGCGCAAGATCAACGAGGATTCGCACCTCGCTCGCCCGCAGGACGGGCTGTGGGCGGTCGCGGATGGCATGGGCGGGCATATCAAGGGGCAATGGGCCTCCTCGACGATCGTTCGCGCGCTGAGCGGCGTGTCGCTGGAAGGAGGTTTCGAGGATGCCGCGGCGAGCGTGATCTCGGCGCTCGAAAGCGCCAACGGGGAAATCTATCAGGCCGCCTGGGAAGCGGGCGGCGCGATCGGTTCGACGGTGGCGGTGCTGCTGATCCGGGGCGCCCGCTGCGCCGTGCTGTGGGCGGGGGACAGCCGGGTCTATCGGTGCCGCGATCGCGTGCTCCAGCCGCTCACCACCGATCATTCGCAGGTGGAGCAGATGGTCGCCTCGGGCTTGCTCGACCGCGCGGAGGCGGACAATCACCCGATGGCGCACGTCCTGTCCCGCGCGGTCGGCGTGCGCGAGGCGCTGGTGCTTGACCGGATCGACGCCGAGGTCGAAGCGGGCGATGTCTTCCTGCTGTGCAGCGACGGCCTCAGCCGCATGGTCCGCGCGCCGGAGATCCAGAACCTGCTCGTCGACAAGCCGCCGCGCGCGGTGGCCGCACGACTGGTCGACATGGCGCTCGACCGGGGCGCGCCGGATAATGTGACGGTCGCGGTCGTGGGCTGCGACGCGACGACGATGGTGGAGGTCGGCTGAGCGCCGGCCGCCGCTCTCAGTCGCGGCGGCGGGCTTTCATCTCCGCGATGTGCCGTTCGTAGGCGACGCGGAATTCCTTGGCGAACATATCCATGAAGGCCTCGTCCGCGCCGCGCACCACGCCCTCGAACTCGCGCTCATAGGCCTGCCACAGCGCCGCCTCGCGTGCGCCGGGCAGCAGGCGCGAAAGCCAGCCGCGCGTCTCCTGCCGCTCGCGGATCGCGGCGGGGGAGAAGCGGGCGAGCGTCTCCGCCAGCGCGCCGCGCATCGCGCCCAGCGTCGCCATCTGGTGTGCCTGCAAATCCTGATGCGCATCCTCCACCGCGCGCGCCGCATCCATGAAGCCGCGCTCCGGCGGTTCGAGGAGCTGGAGAAGGGCGCGTTCGGGCGCACGGATGAACTTGAGCGGATTGTTGCCCTCCAGCTCGAGGCTGGTCGCCTGTAGACCGAGCTGCGCCTTGGTGCGTGCCCGCGCGTCGACCATGAGGATGAGCCCCGCGATCATCTGGCGCAGCATCGCGCCGGCGCTGGCGAGAACGGTGGCGGGCGTGCCGCGAACCTGATCGGGGACGAGACCCGCGCCGCGCAGGAAGGCGTGCCACGCGTCAGGAGGCATAGTGGCGGCGGGCTCGGCGGGCGCTTCGGCGGAGGTTTCGGACGGAGCCTCGATCCGGCCCCATGCTTCGGGCTCCGGCTCCAGCCGACCGAAATCCCCTTGCGACCAGTCGATCTCGCTTTCCTGCGCGAGTTGCCCCCAGATATCCCCGGCGGAAGGCGGAGCGGCCTCGCGCGGCTCGCTCGACCAGGCGGACGGGCGACTGAGCGGGGCGGGCGTGTCCCATCCGCCACCGTCGGGAAGCGGCGGCGACACACGCGGCGCGTCCCGGCGTTCGGCGACGGACGCGCCCCATGAGACGGCGGGGCGAGGCTCGGGCGCCCAGTCGCCCCATGTGTCCGCCGCTGCCTGCGGTTGCGCAACCGGTTCGGCCGCTTCGTTGTGGGGGTAGCGTGCCACCACCTCATAGCCGCCGATCAGGATGCGGTCGCCCTCGGCGATGGCGTGCAGCGCTTCCAGACGCTCCGGCGAGCCGTTCACGAACGTGCCGTTGGTGCTGCGATCGGCGAGCAGATAGACGCCGTCGCGATAGCTGATCTCGCAATGGCGCGAGGAGATGTGGTTGCGCGGATCGGGCAGGCACCAGTCCGCATGGGTGGAGCGCCCGATCATCGCGCCGTGACGATCGAGCCGGAGCGTGGCGGGCTCGCCATTGTCGAGCGTGTCGCGGTTCTGGATGGTGAGGATGAGGGTCATGGCTGTCCTTCCGGCGCGCCGGTGGCGAGCCTGCTTCCATAATCGAGCGCCCATTGGAGCGTGGCATCGCGAGAGGGGCTGTCCGCCACCGCGATGAGCACGGCGCCGGCGGCGAAGCGGCCGACCGCGACCTTGGGAGCGGGATAGGGGGCCTTGCCCTCGGGCGCGAGCGAGCCGCCCGAGGTGAACACCGCGAACCCGCACAGCCGCGCGGCACTCGGATCGGGAGCCGCCCGCGCCGCGTCATAGGCGGCCCGCCGGTGCGCTTCGGACGGATCGCCGAGCCAGGCGGAGACGGCCGCCATCGCGCGCGGATCGGCCTGCGGCGAGCCATGCTCGACCGTGCGCGCGGCCCAGAGCACGGCCTCGTAGCGCGGCAGCGCCTGCCCGAGGAAGCGCACCGCGTCACGATCGCGCCCTTCGGCGCGCAGGCCCTCGAAGAAGCGATCGGGCGCGGCATCGTCGCCCGGCGCGGGTGGCCAGCCGAGCAGCGCGCCGATCTGCCGCGCCTCGCTCCAGATCGTGCGGGGCCAGCCGGTCATGCGATCACCAGCGCTCCGCCGAGCAGGTTGAGCATCACGTCGCCGGTGACGGTGGTGATGCTGCCGTTGAGCGTCATCGTCGTCTCGGCCTCGCCCGTGACGGTGAGGCCGTTCATGAGGATGCCCGCCTCGCTCAGCCGGATCTGCGTAGGGCCGACGCTGAGCGCGATGCCCAGCGCGTCGATGGTGATGCTATTCAGGCCGACCTTCAGCGTGATCCGCTTGGCGGCCTCGATCGTCGCCTCTCCGGCCCGGACCGAGACGCTGTAGTCGCCGGTCTCGACCGTCGTCCTGTCGTCCCGGTGGATGGTGGCGGTGCGATCGCGCTTGATGCGGGCTTCGTCGTCGAGCAGCACCTCGGTCAACCGGTTGCGCTGCGCCCGCAGATAGACCTGCTCGGAGCCGCCTTTATCTTCGAAGCTCAGCTCGTTGTAGCCGGGGGCGGGCGGCGTGCCTTCCGCGCCGTCATAGCTGCCGATCGCGCCGATGGTGCGGGATCGATAGAGCGAGCGGGTGCGATGCTCGGGCAGGGCATAGGGATGTTCATGATCGGAGTTGTAGACCCGACCCGTCACGATCGGGCGGTCGGGATTACGATCGAGGAAATCGACGATCACCTCCTGCCCGGTGCGTGGCAGCGTGACATGGCCGAAGGCCGCGCCGGCGGAAGGATGCGAGACGCGCAGCCAGCAGGAGCGCGCCTTCTCGGGCGCTTCGCCCGGCTTGCCCCACAGGAAGCGGACGCGGATGCGGCCCATCGCGTCGACATTGGTATCATCCGCGCCGCCGGTCATGACGATCGCCGTCTCCGGCCCGGCCACCGGCAGCGGTGTGACGAAGGGGGCGCGCCACTGGGTGTCGCTCGTCACCGCCTCGATGCGGACGCGGCGCGGCTGCTCGTCATTCCCGGAGCGATAGGGCTCGGCATATAGGCTGTAATCGAGCGCGGTGATGATGAACTCCTGCCCACGCTCGAACGCCGCGTCGGAATCCAGCGTGAAGGCACCCCCGCAGGCAAGGCCGATCGCGTCGCCCATGCCGGTGTAGACCCGCTGGCGCGCGCGAGCGGATTCCAGCCGGACCCTGGTCCAGTGATCGGCGAGCCCCTCGTCGACGAAATCGCCGGTGAACTCATAGACCTCCTGCATGTCGGCAGGATTGCGGGGCGGGCCGTCGGTGCGGCCGTCCTTGATGCTGGTCTGCTGATAGTCGAAGCTCTGGAGCAGGAAGCGCGTTTCGCCGCCGCTCGACACATGCTCCTGCCAATCCCACAGCGCTTCGGCGAGGCCGCCGCTGTGGCCCGACCAGTCGGCGCGCAGCTTCACCGTCTCATAGCCCGGTGCGGGCCGGTGCGCCCCGCGCCCGTCGGCCAGCACGAGAATATGATCGTCCCGCTCGTGGCGGAAATAATAATAGATGCCCTCGCGCTCCATCAGCCGCGAGATGAAGGCGAGATCGCTTTCCCGATATTGGGTGCAATAGGGCCAGGGCTGATAGCTGCCGGTCAGCTTGCCGTAATCGACATGCCGGCTTTGGGATTCCAGCACCTCCTTCAATATGTCGACGACGCTCTTCTGTTCGAAGACCCGATAAGCGCGGTTGTGGCCGAGCAGATGCAGCCAGGGGCGCAGCATCAGCCGATAGTGAAATCCCTGATCGTCCTGGGAGAGGTAATGCGCCTCGATCACCAGCGCATGGAAGAAGCGGACCGATTTCTCCAGCTCGAAGATTTCGATCAGTGCCGGCTTGCCGAGGATAGGGAGGAAGTCGACCTTGTCCTCCACGACGATTTCCGCGTCGATCCCGTAGATGGAGCTCAATCGTTCCCGGCAGTCGAACTTGATGAGCTTCAGTGTCGATCCGACATCGAGCGTCATTTCGGCTTGGCGTTTCATGCGTGGCTATCCGGGGCAAAGTTACAATTGTCGCGATTGGAGCGATTGAAGGCGGATATTTGTCCGTTAAGTCGCGAGGCGAACGCGGCCGATGGCGGCCGCCGCTGCGAAGGAGTTTCCCCGTCATGGCGCTCGATCTCGAAAAGCTGCTGGCCCCGGTCGCCGGGGAAGACCCGGCCGGGCCTGATCTCGCTTATGATCCGCAGCGGCATCTGATCGAGCAGGTGTTCGATGCGTCCGTCTCGATCGACGCATCCGGTGTCGCGGAGAATGCGGGTGACGTCGACTGGCGCGCCATCATCGCGGCGATCGCGGATCAGTCGGCGCGAACAAAGGATGTCTGGCTGCCGGTCTATCTCTGCCGTGCCGGTGCCCGCGCGGGGCAGCTTGCAACCGTCGAGACCGGCGTACTCGCGCTTGCCGGCATTCTGGAAAGATACTGGAGCAACGCGCATCCCCGGCTGGAGGAATATGGTTTTCTCGGCCGCAAGGGAGCCTGCGACACGCTCGCCAGCTTCCGCGAGTTCGTCGGGCCGCTGGGGCGCGTCGTGCTGGTGGAGCATGGCCGGTTCGGTCGCTTCACCGTCGAGGATCTGATCCGCTTCCGTCGCGGTGGCGAGGGCGAGGAGGGCTATGGCCCCTTCCGTGCGGCGCTGGAGGAAGGCGGGCAGGAGGGGCTCGGCGACGCCGCGGCCCGCCTGCAGGCGATCCACGATGCTTTCCGGCGCAGCGACGCCGTTCTGATGGAGCATGCCGGCCCGGAAGGCGGCACGAATTTCGCGCCGGTCTATGAATGTCTCGCGGCGGCGGAGGCCGCGATCGCGGCCTTCCTGCCGCGCGCGGAGCCGATTTCCGAGGACGAGGATCGGGGCGAGGAGGGGGAATTGATGAGCGATGCCCCGGCCGCCGGCCCGCGCATGACCGGTGTGGTCCGCAATCGGGAGGACGTGGCCCGGACGCTCGATCTCGTGATCGATTATTATCGGCGCAGCGAGCCGGCGAGCCCGGTTCCCATGCTGCTGGAGCGCGCCAAGGCCTGGGTGGCGCTCGATTTCATGACCGTGTTGCAGGACATCGCGCCCGGTGCGCTCGACGATGCGCGCTCGCTGTTGCAGAGCCGCCTGAACACCGATCAGGGCATATGATGGAAGAGGCACGTCAATCCCCGATCTGGGCTGATCCAATCGCGATCATCCAGTACTCGGGGGGACGGGCGTCCGATATTCCAAAGCGGTTTCACTTGAAATGGAAGGGCAGGTCCACCTCGCCGAGCTGTCGGGGGATTTCGGACGGTGGCCCGCAGCTCCCGCTTATGGCGAATAGTGCGTGAAAACGAGATCGTCGGCCTTGTCGAGCTTCGCATGGCAGGCGAAGCAGGCGCGGACGAGGGCGGGGTCTTCATTCGGCCTGCCGCTTTCGAACTGACCATAACCCCAGCCACCGCTTGCGCCGTACCGTTTCGAATCCTTGACGCTCACCTGCACATTGGTCGGCTCGCCCGCGACGAAGGATTGGGGAGCGGGAAACACGGCATCGTTCCGCGGGGACGATTGATATTGCCACGCCAGCCGGACGATGACCGTGCCGTCGGGGAAGGGGCGCTTCCCCTCCCGGAAGGCCCGCATGGCGATCTCGTTGCCGAGGATGGCGCGGATGTCGTTGTTCTTGCCGGCCTCATGCGCCACGCTGATGAGTTTCCAGTTCCGATAGCCGGCCGGCAACGCGACCCCATAGACTGGAGAGACCGCCGTCGCGGCGGATTCGCCCCGAGCCTCGGCCGAGACCTTGAAAAGCATGGCGGAGGCAAAGATCGCGACGCCGAGCGCGAGGCTCGCCAACGGCAGACCGGGCTTGGCGCGTTCAAGCCTCATATGAGCCTCGCAACTCCGGCACCGCTTGCGGGAAGGCACGAGAGGCCTTCCGGGGAAGAGTATGTCCTGTCCCGCCCGAGATGGTGCGATGCTCATGGGGATCGGTGAACGTGCGCCGATATGCGCCCTGCCATGTGCCGGCCGATGCCCGCGCGTGGACGGGGGCGGCAAGCAGCGTCGCGGCGGCGCCGTCCATGAACCCTCGTCGATCCGTTGCGACGGTCTCCGGCGACGGCTTCGGCATAGGCAGATTCCTCCAAACGCAAACAGAAAGCACAAGGATACCGCCATTGGCTACCCGGTGCGCGCCAAACGCTGCGATGCCGTGCGAGAGGGTAAAATCGCGCCGCGCTCACGGCGGACGAGAATATTTTATGGAGAGGTGACCGGTCTTGCGCCGCTGGCGAATAAAAGACCATGCGCTCCGATCTCCTATCGAGGCTCCTCTCCAAACCATCTCCGGGCGCGGCGCGGTATGGCCATGAGCGGCCATCGCTTGCCGCGCCGGACGAATGGGGCGGCTTGATGGTGGCGGCCCAGAATGGGCACGGTGGCGCCTATCGTCGATTGCTCGGTGAAATCTCGGGCTGGCTGCATCGTTATTTCCAGCGTCGCCTGCCTCACGGCGATGTGGAGGATGCCGTGCAGGAAACCCTGCTCGCGGTCCATCGGCGGCGCCACACCTACGATCCGCGATATCCCCTGGGTCCGTGGCTGGCGTCGATCGCCAAGCGCAAATGGATCGATCAGCTTCGGAGCCTTGGCCGCCGCCCGACCGAAGAGCTGACCGACGATCTTGCGGTCGGCGATCATGAGGCCTCCGTCACGAGCGCCTCGGTCCTCGCGAGCTTGCTGGACAATCTTCGGCCGGCGCAGGCGCGGATCATCATGCTGGTCAAGATACAGGGTCACAGCATCGAGGACGCGTCACGCGAGACGGGCTTGTCCGCCTCGGCCGTGAAAATGAACATCCACCGCGGGCTCGCACGCCTGACGGCCTTGCTTGAGAAGACCGAAGATGTCGAATGATGCCCTGATCCGCGAGCTGTCGGCCGATCTGGTTCCAGTCCGGCGCCGTCTCGTGCTGCGGGAAGCCGCCCTGTTGCTGGCGCTCGGTGCGGCCGAGCTTGGCCTGTTCCTCGGATTGGGGCTGATGCGGCCGGACATGGGCCAGAGGATCGCTTCTCCCTACATGATGTGGAAGCTGGGCGGCCTCGCGATGCTCGCCGGCGTCTGCTGCACGGTCGCGATCCGATCCTTCTCGCCAACCGCACGGCCTCGTCGTGGCTTGATGCTGGCTTTCATGCTCGCTGGCGCCGTGATGATCGGCGGCCTGTTCGTCGGGGCCGGCGACGCAAGCGGCCATACGCTCCTCGATCGCCTTTCACCCATGCGCGGCCTGCTCTGCGCATTCTCGATCGTCGTCCTGTCGATGCCGATGATGGCGATGCTGGCCGTGCTGATGCGGGCTGCCGCTCCCACGCATCCAGAAGGCAGCGCGCTCGCTTCCGGCATCGCCGCTGGCACATGCGGCGCCTTCATCTTCGCCTTTTGCTGCCCGATCAACGATCCGCTCTACATCGTCGTCTGGTATTCCGCGGGATGCGCGGTGGTGACCGCCATGGCACGATGGCTTCTGCCTCGGCGCTTCCGCTTATAGCTCCGCGCTTCCCCGTGGGGCGGTGCCTGCCGCGCCCGTGAACAATCGACCTTCCCCTCGTCACCAAGGCCGCCGGCTTCCGGCATCGGACGCGCGCGCCTTCATCAGGAGCCCATCATGGCAAAGATCGCCAAAGCCGCCGGATCAAACCGCAACTGGCTCAAGACCTATTACTTCCTTCGCTTCGCGGTTTCCGCCCTATGGGTCGCCTTGGCCTTTACGCTGGCCAGAAGCGTGCCATCCGTCGCGGCCGTCATGCTCGTCGCCTACCCGGCGTGGGATGCAATCGCGAATTGTCTGGATGCCGGCCACAGCGGCGGCCTTGCCCGCAACAGGAGCCAAATGCTGAACTGCATCGTGAGCGTCGTGGCGGCGATCGCCGTCGTCGTCGCTCTCGGCCGGAGCATGAACGCCGTTTTGCAGGTCTTTGGCGTCTGGGCCATCCTCGCCGGCCTGTTCCAGCTCGTGACGGGCGTGCGGCGCTGGACGTCATACGGCGCCCAGTGGGCAATGATATTGAGCGGTATGCAATCCATCCTCGCCGGAGGCTTCATGCTCAAGATGGCTGGCGGTTCCGAGCTTGTCGGCATCGCCAACATCGCGCCTTATGCAGCCTTCGGCGCTTTCTATTTCCTCGTGTCCGCCGTCTGGCTGACCGCGAACGACGCGCGTCGCGGCCCGAACGGCGCGGCATGAGAACCGAGGCCCGCCATCAAGGATTCAGCCGGTGCCTATCGAGATGACCTCGGGCGCTCGTCACCGCGACGGACAGTCATGCCGTTGCGATGGCGATGGTTTCAGGCAAATTAGCGTGGGTCGTTCCTCGACGATGTCCGGCATATCATCCACCTCGCCGGAAAAATGGAGACTTCGTATGCGTATCATCCCATTCGCCGCGCTGTTGCTCGCCACCGCCGCGCCCGCCGAGGCAAGCCGGACGGTGAGTGCGCAATCGGTCCGTGCGCATGAGGATTTCCTGGCGGGCGACACCTTGCGCGGGCGGGGCAGCGCGACCCACGACGAGGAGGTTGCGGCGGCCTATGTCGCCTCTCAGTTCGAAGGCTTCGGCTTGCAGCACGCGCCGGGGATGACGGGCTATCTCCAGACTGCCGGGATCGTGAGCACGCGCGTGGCGTCCGCTCCGACGCTGGAGATCGGTGGTCGGCCGGTCGAGGGCCTGAGGCTGATCGTTGGCTCGGCCGGCGATGTGCAAGGCCCGGTCGTGATCGCCGACAGCCTTGCCGCGCTGCCCGACAAGGCCGCGGTGGTGGTGTTCACCGCGAAGGATGTGCCGGCTTTCGATGTGTGGCGCGCGGTGCGCTCGAAGCATATCGGCCTGCTGATCGCGAAGGACGGCAAGAGCGCTGCCGACTGGTTCGCCAAGATCGGTGGACGGACGAATATGCCGCGCTATCTCGCCGAGGCGCCGCCCGCCCCACGCCCCGCCTTCGCGACCTTGCCGCCCGCGGCGGTCGATGGGATCAAGGCCGGCGAAAGCGCACGGCTGGCGGTCGCCGTCGCGCGCGACGAGACGACCACCAGCAACGCGATAGGCTATCTCCCCGGCACGGACCCCAAGGCCGGGGTGATCCTGCTCTCGGCCCATCTCGACCATCTCGGTCAGACCGGCGACGGGCCGGTGATGCACGGTGCCAACGATGACGCCTCGGGAACGACGGCGGTGCTCGAACTGGCACATGCGCTCGCGGAGGGCAAACCTCATCGGCGCGGCATTCTGTTCGTCTGCTACGGCAGCGAGGAGATTGGAGGGTATGGCTCCCGCTTTTTCGGCGCTCATCCGCCGGTGCCGCTCACCGACATCGTCGCCAATATCGAGTTCGAGATGATCGGTGCGCAGGATCCCAAGCTGCCCAAGGGCGCGCTGATGATGACCGGGTTCGATCGTTCGGACCTCGGCACGGCATTGCAGTCCCATGGCGGCCATGTCGCGCCCGATCCCTATCCGCAGGAGAAGTTTTTCGAGCGATCGGACAACTACTCGCTCGCGCTCAAGGGAGTCGTCGCGCACACGCTCTCGGGCTGGGCGGTGGTGCCGACCTATCACCAGCCGACCGACACGATCGCCAATCTCGATATCGATTATATGACGAGCGCGATCCAGTCGCTGATCGAGCCGGTCCGCTGGCTCGCGGATGGCGACTTCACGCCACACTGGACGGGCGCGGGCAAGCCAGCGGAGTAACGCGTATCGCCGTCCCTGCGCTCATTCGGCCTTCCGGCGAGCAGACCTCGATCCCGTCCGTGCATGTGGAGCATGATGGGATCGGGATGATGCCGCACGTCTTGCGGGTGGGAGCCGCGATCGGATGGAATGCATTGGCGGTTGCACTTGGCTCGGCGGCCGGCCCGACGATCGGTGCCCTGATCCTGTCGATTGCGGACTGGCGCTGGCTGTTCGTAGTCAACCTGCCTCTGGGGCCGGAGGCGGATCAGCCCATGACAGCCTTCGGCTCGAGATAGGCTTCGAGCCCGAACACGCCGTTTTCGCGACCGATGCCAGAGTGTTTGAACCCGCCGAACGGGGCCGACATCTCCATCGGCGCGGCGTTGACGATCACGCGACCTGCGATAATGCGATCCGCTACTGCGCGGGCGCGGATTTCGTCACAACCGGCGACATAAGCATGGAGGCCGTAATCGGTGTCGTTGGCGATCGCGATGGCCTGCTCGTCACTGGCGTAGGGAATGATCGCCAGCACGGGGCCGAAGATCTCGTCCCTCGCGATCGTCATGTCGTTGGACACGTTGCTGAAGATGGTAGGCTTGACGAACCAGCCGTCCGCCGTCCCGTCGGGGCGGCCCTCGCCACCCGCCAACAGCGTCGCGCCTTCCTCACAGCCTTTGCGGATATAGGATTGAACGCGATCCCACTGTCGCTGGCTGACCATGGGGCCAATCGCAGTCTCTGGATTGCGCGGGTCACCCGATTTCACGGCTGAGACCGCTTCCTTGATCCCCGCCTCGAATTCGGCGAGCCGGCTTTCGGGCACGAGGATGCGGGTGCCGGCGATGCAGGCCTGGCCGCTGTTGGCATAGCCGGCACCGAGTGCGAACGGGATCGCCATCGCAAAATCGGCATCATCGAGGATCACCATCGGCGACTTGCCGCCGAGTTCAAGCGTGACACGCTTGAAAGTCTCGGCGCTTGCACGAAGGATCGCGCGGCCGGTGGCGGTCGACCCGGTGAACGAAATCTTGGCGATGTCCGGGCTGTTGCTCAACTCGGCGCCAACCACATCGCCGCGACCGTTCACGATGTTGAACACACCCGCAGGCAAGCCCGCTTCGTGGAGCGCCTCGGTCACAATCTGGGTCTGGATCGCGCTCATCTCGCTGGGCTTTATCACGCAGGTCGATCCCGACGCGACGACCATCGCCAGCTTGTTGGCGATGAAGCCGGGGTTCGCGTTCCACGGTGTAATCAGCCCGACTACGCCAAGCGGTTCCATCGTGACGCGCGCAGAGCCGATCTGACGCGTGAAATCATAGGTCTCGAGCGTCTGCGCGGCCAGACGGAAGACGCTGACCGCATAATCTGCCATCCACGACGCGCGCGACAGGGGTGCGCCATATTCCTCGATCACGGCCTCGGTCAGGTCGGCGGTGCGCGCTTCGAGGGCGTCGGCGAGGCGGTTCAGCATCGCAATCCGGTCGGCCTTGGTCGTGCGTGAAAACGCCGGAAATGCGCGCTTGGCGGCGGCGATGGCTGCGTGCGTGTCGACAACATCGCCCAGCCGGACGCGGCCGATCACCCGCGCGGTGGCGGGATTGTGCAGGTCGAACAGTTCGGTGCCGTGCGGGGCGACGAAGACGCCGTCGATATAGATGCGGTCGATATTCTTCACGATTTGTCTCCGAGGGGTGCCCGGATTTAAGCGGCTATGATTGGTCAAATAAGCTGGATAAATCGGCATGAAGTGATGCAGGAATCGGGACAATGGCGAAGACTGGTCTGACCGAGTTGGACGCCGTGATCGCGGTCGCACGGCTTGGCAGTTTCCGCGCAGCAGCCACCGAACTCGGCATGTCGAGCTCGGCACTGAGCCATGCGGTCGCGGCGCTTGAAACCCGGCTCGGCGTTCGGTTGTTCAATCGCACCACCCGCAGCGTCTCGGCGACAGATGCGGGCGGGCAGTTCATTGCCCGCGTGGCCCCCGCCCTTGCTGAAATCGGCGGCGCAATCGAAGACATCAACAGCCACCGCGACACGCCTGTTGGCACCTTGCGCATCAACACATCGGCCGGCGCGGCCCGGATGATCCTGACGCCGATCATCCTCGACTATATGCGGCGCTACCCCGACATGAATGTCGTGCTGGTCACCGAGGGCCGGTTGGTCGACATCGTCGGGCAGGGATTCGATGCCGGTATCCGCCTCACCGAAGCGGTGCCGCAGGACATGATCGCCATCCCCATCGGCGGTGATGTTCGCACGGTGGTGGTCGGCTCACCCGATTACTTCGATAAGCGCGATATGCCGGTGGTTCCTGCCGACCTGCTCCGCCATCGTTGTATTCGCGCGCGAATGGCGACCGGTGCGATCTGGTCCTGGGAGTTCGAGCGGCGCGGCGAGGCGGTGGAAGTCGACGTCCCCGGTGCCCTCACACTTGATGAGACGACGCTGATGTTGGAGGCGACGCTGGCGGGTGCCGGTCTTGCGTATCTGAACGAATGGGCGGTACGCGATCATATCGCCGAAGGCCGCCTCGTCCCGGTGCTGGAGGAATGGAGCCCGCCCTATCCGGGGCTCTGCCTCTATTATCCTGGACGTCGGCACGTTCCCGCCGGCCTGCGCGCGTTGATCGAGCTTATCCGCGAAAGGAACAGAGCAGGCGACGTAATCGACGTCCCGAAGCCATGACCCGCCGCCGCATGTGAATGTCCGCTTCCATCTCGATCATCTATAAAGAGACGGGAAAACCGAGGGCCGTTCAGATCCCGCCCGGTCACGCCAGGATCGAGAACGCCGTCCGATACCTCGGCGTCGACGTCGAGGATGCATTGGCCTTCGCCGAAGGCACGGAAATCTGATGGTGTCGGCTCCTCCCCCATGAGAGGAGCCGATCGGCTCGGCGCCCATATCGGCTGTTCTGGCGCTATGGGGCTCTTCCTATGTGGGGGTCCGTCCGGTTTCGCCGGTTGAATATGTTTGGAAACGCTCCGGTCGTTCTTGGAGCGACCGCGAGCGGCTCGTCTGGACGGGTCAACCGATCTTCATGGAAAGCTCGACATCGTCGCCAAACGGGATGGAGAGATATCCGCCGCCGGCCGCACGGACCCGGGCCAGATAGTCCGGGCACATATCGGCATTGTCGCCGAGAAGCAGCGCGCCCGGCCGAAGGCGGCTCTCCAGCCGGTCGAGGATGTCGTTGTAGAGGCCCTTGGCGCCGTCGAGCAGGACGAGGTCGATCGTCTCGGGCAGGTCGTGCCCGAGTGTCTCCAGCGCATCGCCTTCGCGGATCTCGACCAGATCGAGCAAACCGCCTGCTGCGAGATGCTCCCGGGCGCGGACGATTTTCGATGGCTCGAACTCCGTGGTGATGACCCGGCCGCCACCATTGTCCCGGATTGCCGCCGCCAGATGGAGCGTCGATATGCCGAAGGAGGTGCCGAACTCGACGATCGAGCGGGCGTTGCCGAAGCGCGCCAGCATATAGAGCAGCGAGCCGGCCTCGCGGGAGACGGGGAGGGGCAGATCCTTCATGCGGGTGTAGAGGTCGATATACTCGGTCCTGCTGCCGAGCATGGCGTGGGCCTGGTCGTCGGACATGCCGGCAAAGGCGGCTGGGATATCGGCGCGGCTGGCGTCGGCCTCCGCGAAGAGGCGATCGAGCAGGGATGCGACCGGCTCGGAATGCAACATTGTCATCGGATTCTCCGTGGATGGGTCGGGGCGATCTTGTGCCCGCCGTCAAAATACGATTGATTCGTCGCTTTCGGTATTCGCGTTCGGAAGGCTGATTATGACAGGACAGGAGAAATCGAGGCTTTCCGCGCGAAAGGCGCCCCGGCAGGCGCGCTCGAACCAACTGGTGGAAGACATCCTCACGGCTGCTGCTCGCGTTCTGGCGGAGCATGGTGCGCACCGTTTCACGACAGCGCGAGTCGCGGAGCGAGCGGGAGTAAGTGTCGGGTCGCTCTATCAATATTTCCCCAACAAGGCGGCAATCCTCTTCCGCTTGCAGACCGACGAATGGCGGCAGAATGTCGCGCTACTGTGCGGCATCCTTGAGGACCGTTCGCTCCCGCCGCCCGACCGGTTGAGGAGGCTCGTCCGCGCCTTCGTCCGATCGGAGCGCGAGGAGGCGGAACTCCGAATCGCGCTCGCCGATGCCGCACCCTATTACCGAGATGCGACACTCGACGAGGATCCTCGGAATCGGGCGACCCAGGTGTTTCGCGACTTCATGGCGGAGGCGCTGCCCGACGTCCCGATCGAACGCCGCGAGGTGGCCATGACGATCCTGAAGATGACGATGTCGGAGACGGGAAAGCGGATTTCGGAGGAGCCGCCTTTGGCGGAGCGCGTCGACGTCTATGCCGATGCCGTGGCCGACATGTTCTGCGCCTATCTCGATCGTCTGGCCGTCGACGCCACCGTTCAACCGGCTTCCTGTCTGTCGATCGCCCCCTGAGGGCGGGTGAATTTTGTCACATCGTCATCGGCAAATAGCGTCCCGCCTTTATTGTCCCGTAGGCGAAGCTCGTGTCCAGCGCCGCAATCCCTGGGATCGCGTGCATCTTGAGCCGGATAAAGCTCTCGTAGCTTTCGAGATCCGAAACCGCGACGCGTAGGAGATAATCCGCGTCGCCCGTCATCAGGAAGCAATCTAGAACCTCGTCCAGCGCGCGAATGCGGTCCTCGAAAATTCTGACCTCCTCCTCGCCGTGGCGCACCAGCCGCACGCGAAGAAAGGCGGTGATCGCCAGCCCATATCGCTTCTGGTCGATGATTGCCGTGTAGCCAGCAATGACGCCGTCCGCTTCCAGCCGACGCACGCGCCTGAGGCATGGCGACGGTGAGAGGTTCACACGGTCAGCTAATTCCTGGTTGGTCAGGCGGCCATCCTCCTGAAGCATTCGAACGATCTGATGATCCTTGGCATCCATTTTTGGGGCCTTTTGGGGTAAATTATGCTAATATTTTGGCAAATCATGGGCCAGTTCGCAATGTCTCATCGGTGATTCTGCGCTATTTATGCCCCGAACTCAGGAAAGGGCGTAACATGGTGCTGTGGGCTGGCAAGGCGATGGATTTCACGACGGCTGCCATCCATCATGGCTATGATCCAGGCGATGAGCAGGGCGCGCTCGTGCCGCCGCTCCATCTCACGTCCACCTTCGCTTTCGAGACCGCCGAAGCTGGCGGTGAGATGTTCGCCGGCGAACGCGCCGGCCATTTCTACACGCGCATTTCCAACCCCACGCTCGACCTTCTGGAACGGCGTATCGCCTTTCTCGAAGGCGCGGAGGCCGGCGTGTCCACTGCCTCGGGTATGGGCGCGATTACCGCCGTATTGTGGACGTTCCTCAATGCGGGCGACGAAATTCTGACGGATAAGACGCTCTACGGTTGCACCTTCGGTTTCATGCAGCATGGGCTCACGCGATTTGGCGTGCGGGTCACCTATGTCGATATGACCGACACGGATGCCGTGGCGGCAGCGATCGGTCCGCGCACCAAGATCGTGTATTTCGAGACGCCGGCCAATCCCAATATGCGGCTCGTCGATATCGAGGCGGTTTCGAGGATCGCAAGGTCGCACGGCGCGCGAACCATCGTCGACAACACCTACGCGACACCATTTTTGACGCGCCCAATCGCCCACGGCGCAGACATTGTTGTTCATTCCGCGACCAAATATCTGGGAGGGCATGGCGACTTGGTCGCTGGCCTTGCGGTGGGCCGGGCCGAGGATATCGCGCAGGTGCGGATGGTTGGATTGAAGGATATGACGGGCGCCGCGCTCGCCCCGTTCAACGCCATGCTCATCATGCGCGGATTGAAGACGCTGGCGCTCAGAATGCAGCGGCACTCCGAGACGGCGCAACATATCGCCGAACGACTTGCCGCTCATCCGGCGGTCGCATTTGTCCGTTATCCGGGCTTGCCGACTTTTCCACAGCATGCGCTTGCCAAGCGCCAGATGGCCCTGCCGGGCGGCATGATAGCATTCGAACTGAAAGGCGGTTTCGCCGCAGGAATCCGCGTGATGAATCGGCTTAAACTCATCCTCCGTGCCGTATCGCTTGGAGATGCCGAAAGCTTAATCCAGCACCCGGCGAGCATGACTCACTCGGCCTATAGTGAAACCGAGCGTCTCGCCCATGGTATCACGCCGGGCCTGCTCCGCTTGTCCGTCGGGCTCGAGGACGTCGGCGACCTGGTCGATGATTTGTTCGGTGCGCTCGACGTCGAACTTCGCGACAGTGGCGCTGAAGATGCAATGAGCCTCTGTGAGGCAGATAGGCAGCGTCTATCTGAGACGGTCTAAATCCAGGACGGCCGGCGGCTCCGCGCCTAATGCCAGTCGTAGAACCGCTCTAGGGCGTTTCTTGATTGCCGGCGGTCAGCTTCCCAAGATAGCGGCGATCGGCGAAGGCGCCAGCTTTGCACAAGCTGACGCCTTTCGACATCGAGACGTAACGATCAGTCGATTCTCTCTTCGATCGCATCGACCCGATCGGGATAGAAAGCGAGATGGTCCCTGATCCCTGCGACGGCGTCATAGGGCGCCTCGTAGGTCCAGATCGCGTTCACCGAGCGCTCGCCGCCCGCGGGAATGCTGAAGTAGGAGGCATCGCCCTTATACGGGCAGTAGCTGGCATGGTCGGTCCGCTCGAGCGCCGTCATGTCGACATCCTTGCGGGGAATATACTGGACGGCGGGGTAGCTCGCCTCGCGCAGGGTGAGGGCGTCGGTGGTGTCGGCGATCACCTTGCCGCCCAGCGTGACGACGACGCGACGGGGATTGGGCGTGATCGTGATCGGATGATCGGCCCCCGGAATCCTGATGGCCTTGTCGGACATGGTACGTCTCCTGGAACAGGGTTGGGATGAATATGAGATCGCGGGCTCAGAGCTTCGAGCCGCCATCGACGCGCAGGGTGTCGCCACTGACCCATCGCGCCGCGTCGGAGGCGAGGAAGGCGATGGCACCGGCGATGTCCTCCGGCTGCGCCACGCGCTTCAGCGCCTGCATACCGAGCGTGACGTCCCTGCCTGCCTCGGTCTTGGCGAAGCTCGACATCTCGGTGGCGACCACGCCAGGGGCGACGGCGTTGACGCGGATGCCCTTGGGACCGAGCGCAGCAGCGAAGTGCTTCACCATCGTGTCGATCGCGCCCTTGGTGGAGGCATAAGCGGAGAGTGTGCCGACCGAGGCGTGCGCCGCGAGCGACGACGTGAAGATCACGCTCGATCCCTCGCGCAGGATCGGCAGCAGTTGCTGGACAAGGAAGAAGGGCGCGCGGACGTTGACGGCGAAGAGATTGTCGAAATCCTCGATCGTCGTCTCCTCGATGGTGGCCGATTTGGCGACGCCGGCATTGGCGACGAGGATGTCGAGCCGCTCGCCCGCGATCGCGCGGACCCTGGCGGCGAGCTCCGCCGGGCCGTTCGGCGCGGCGAGGTCGGCGCCCACTGCCTGCGCCTTGCCGCCGGCGGCCCTGATCTGCTCGACCACCGCGTCGGCTTCCGCGGCACCGCGGCCATAATGGACGAGGACGCACGCGCCCGCCTCGGCGAGGGCCAGGGCGACAGCGCGGCCGATGCCGCGTGAGGCGCCGGTGACGAGAGCGACTTTCCCGTTGCAGTTGGTCATGGGATGTCTCCTGAAGGAAAAAGGGGCGTGCAAGCCGCCGTCCGTCCCGGCAGGGGCCGAGCGGTGGCTCGCGGCGCGCGGGGAATGGGCTCAGGCGTCGAGGAAGATCGTCGCGTGGGCCACGAAAGCGTCTGGATACTGGTAGATGGAGCCGTGGTTGGAGTCCGGGTAGATGATGAGCTGCGCGTTCGGCAGGGTCTGCTGGAGCGTCACCGAGTGCATCGTCGGGATAATCACGTCGTTGCTGCCCTGCGCGATCAGCACCGGCTGCGTGATCGACTTCAGATAATCGATGCCGATATCGTCCGGCGTGATCCACTTGCCGATCGCCTCGCCCTGCGCGGCGACGGTCTGCTCGCTGACCTCCGGGTCACGATCCCGGCGGCGCCACTTGCGCTCCAGGAAGGCGAGGCCGGCCTTGCGGCTGGCTTCGGACGGCGAGAAGTGGACGTCCAGCCAGAGATGCTCGGGCGGATCGTAGCTACCGGCGAAGATTTCCGCCGAACGGCTGGCGGTCATGTCGTTGCCGCGATGGCCGGTGCCCACCAGGATCAGCTTGCGGACGAGGTCGCCGCCCTGCAGCGCGATCTCCTGCGCGACGAAGCCACCGATCGAGATGCCGAGCACATCAACCTGCGTAAGACCCAGCGCCCGGATGAAGGCGATCGCGTTGGCGCCCATTTCCTGAAAGCTGGACGGCGTCTCGCCCGACGAGTTGGAGACGCCGGCATTGTTGAACAGGATCACCTCGCGGGTGCGGGCAAGGCCGTCGGTCACCGCCGGATCCCAATAGTCCATGGTGCCGGTGTAATGCTGGTTGAAGACGATCGGCACGCCGCCCGGCCTGCCGAAGCGGCGATAGGCGAAGCAGATGCCGTTGGCCTCGATATATTGGGTCGGGGCCGTGTCGTGGGTGGCGGTCATCGTGCGATCCTTTCGAGGAAGATCGGCGCGCGGATATCCGCGCGCCGCAACAATCACGCGGCGAGCTTGCCGCCATCGACGCCGAGCACCTGCCCGGTCATGTATCCGGCCTGATCGGAGGCGAGGAAGACGATCGCGCCCGCCAGCTCGTCGACATGGCCGGCGCGCTTCATCGGCACGGTCGAGAGCAGGTCGGCCTTGTTCTCCGCATTGCCGGTAAAGCGATCGAGCATGTCGGTCTGCGTCGCGCCCGGCGCCACCGCGTTGACGCGGATGCCGGAGCCGGCGGTCTCCAGCGCCGCCGACTTGGTGAAGCCCTCGACCGCATGTTTGCTGGCGACATAGACCGAGGCATAGGCACCGCCACGCTGGCCGAAGGTCGAGCTGACGTTGACGATATTGCCGTGGCCCTGCGCCTGCATAACGCGGATTTCGTGCTTCATGCTGAGCAAGGTGCCGAGCACGTTGGTGTCGAAGGTGGCGGCATAGCTGTCGGCGGTCTGGTCGGTGATGAGGCCGGGCTGGCCCTCCGTGCCGGCGGCGTTCACCGCGGCATCGATCCGGCCGAAGCGGGCGACCGTCTGGTCGACGAGCGCGGCGACCTCGGTATCCTCGCGAACATCCGTCTGGATGAAGAGCGCCTCGCCGCCGAGCGACCTGAGCTCGGCTTCGAGCGCCTTGCCCTCGGCCTCGCGGCGACCGGCGACGACGACCGTGTCGCCCTGCTTCGCGAAGGCAAGCGCGGCGGCGCGGCCGATGCCGGAAATGCCGCCGGTGATGAGAATGATCTTCTTGTCCATGACCTGATCCTTTCGTGCGTTGCGCAGGCAAGGAGGGGACGCTCACGGAAGAGCCCTCCCGGGCTTCCATGCCTTGTCGTCATCCGTTTCTTCGATGGATCGTGATGTAGGCCCCTATCCCGGCCGCGAAAAAGACTTTGTGAGTCCATGAGCAATACCTGCTAGGCATGGCTGGTATGGAGCTTCGTCATCTTCGCTACTTCGTCGCGGTCGCCGAGGAGGGGAGCCTCACCGTCGCCGCCGAGAAGCGTCTGCACACGGCACAGCCCTCGCTCAGCCGGCAGTTGCGGGATCTGGAGCAGGAAGTCGGCGCCCAACTCTTCACGCGCGGCGCACGTGGCATCGAGCTGACACCCGCGGGACGCGCCTTCCTCGATCACGCGAGGCTGGCGCTAGGCCAGGCCGCGGAGGCGATCCAGGCGGCCCGCCGCGCCGCGCGACCGGCCAAGGCGGTCTTCTCGGTCGGCTTCCTCACCGGACAGGAGGTGGATTGGTTGCCGCACGTCACCCGCATCCTGCGCGCCGAACTGCCCACGATCGAGTTCAAGGTGACGAGTCTCTATTCGCCCGATCTCGGGGATGCGCTGCAGAGCGGGGAGATCGATCTCGGTTTCCTTCGGATCGAGCCGCGCCCGCATGTCACTTACAAAGTCGTCGCGGCGGAGCCGCTGGTCGCCATCCTGTCCAGCGATCACCGCCTCGCCGGACAGGCGGAGATCGATCCGCACGATCTGGAGGGCGAGACGTTCGTCGGCTTTTCTGACGTGCCCCATGTGCTGCGTGCGGTGGTGGAGGACTATCTCAGGCGCAATGGGGTCGATCTCCAACCCAGCTACCGCATCGACAATTTCGCTATGGGCATTTCCCTCGTCGCATCGACACGGGGTGTCGCCCTGCTTCCGGCCTATGTGGAGCCGCTGCTGCCGTGGTCGGTCGTCAGCAGGCCTCTCAAGGGCGATCCGGCGACGATCGATCTGGCCGTCGGTTATCGCAGCGATAACCCGTCGCCGGTGCTGCGCACCTTCCTGTCAAACATCGACGAGTTGATCGCAGCGGGTCCGGCGGGGCTGCGGGCGAAGGCGGGCTAGCGCCCGAGCCGGTCATTCCCCAGCCTGCCAGCCTTTCCTGATTCCGGTCGGGCCGATGTGCGCCGACCGCTGGCATCGCTGCCGACGTGCAACGTCTCTGGCGGGGACATTGCTGCCATTCTCTGGACGAGAGAAACTCGGCCCAAGCTGAATTTCCGCCTCGCGGACTACAAATGGATCTCCGCGTTTTGGCTGGAAGACGGGATGTAAAAGATAACGCCCCGGAAGATGGACGCGCCAAATGCGATATGAACAAAAATGCCGCAATTCCAGGGAATTGCGGCGTGCCGGCTTTCTGCTGGTTTGGCCTATTCGGCGCTTTCAAAGCTTAGCCGATTGAAAAACAATCGGAACAGATCGTTCGAAAGAGAATGGCTCCCCGGGCCTGATTCGAACAGGCGGCCGTCCGATTAACAGTCGGATGCTCTACCGCTGAGCTACCGGGGAACGTTTGCCTCGTGGCGTGGGCGGGCCTATGCATCAGCTTTTCCGGGCTTGCAACCCCGTTTGCGCGTTATCCACAACTAAACCGCGAATTGCTCCATCGTGATGCGATCGTCCAGCGCGTGCTCGGGATCGAACAGCAGCGTGAGTGCGATCGAGCGGTCGATCGAGATATCCACCACCGCCACATCGCGAATCTCGCGCTGATCCGCCACGGCGGAGACCGGGCGCTTCACCGGATCGATCACGCGGAAGGAGATGCGCGCCGTCTCGGGCAGGATCGCGCCGCGCCAGCGGCGCGGACGGAAGGCGCTGATCGGCGTCAGTGCCACCAGGCCGGAGCCCAGCGGCAGGATCGGCCCCTGCGCGGAGAGATTATAGGCCGTCGATCCTGCGGCCGTCGCCGCCATCACCCCGTCGCACACCAGTTCGGGCAATACGGTGCGGCCGTCGACGCTCACCTCGATCCACGCCGTCTGCCGCGTTTCGCGCAACAGCGAGACTTCGTTGATCGCCGGGCTGGAGCAGCGCTCGCCATCCACCGTCTCGGCCTCCATGCGCAGCGGCGCGACCGAGAAGGCGCGGGCGCGGGCGAGGCGATCGTGCAGCGCATCCAGTCGCCACTCGTTCATCAGGAAGCCGACGGTGCCGAGGTTCATCCCGAAGACGGGACGAATCTCGTGCTGATCGAGCATCGCGTGCAACGTCTGGAGCATGAAGCCGTCGCCGCCCAGCGCCACCACCATGTCGGCATGGGCGATGTCGGTCCATTCGTAACGCTGGCGCATCTCCGCTTCCGCCGCCTGCGCAGCGGGCGTGGGCGAGGCGACCAGCGCCAGACGAGGTTCGCGCCGGTCTTCCCGGCTCATGCCGCGGCTCATCCGCCGGTGACGCTCATATGGCGATCGACGGCAGGCGCGGCGTCGCGTCCGGCGATCTGGAAATGGTGGCGCTGAGGCTTGTGGCGCAGCGCCTCGTCGATCGCGGCATCGAGCGCGGCGCGGCCGCCCTCGCGCAGCGCCTGCTTGAGGTCGACGCGGTCGTCATGGCCGAGGCACATATAAAGGCGACCCTGCACGGTCACACGCATTCGATTGCAGCCTTCGCAGAAATTGTGGGTCAAGGGGGTGATGAAGCCCAGCCGTCCGCCTGTCTCCGCGACGCGGACATAGCGGGCGGGGCCGCCGGTGCGGTGGTTGTCGCCGATCAGCGTGAAGCGCTCCTCCAGCGCGCGGCGCACGCCATCGAGCGGCAGATAGCGATCCGTGCGATCCTCGTCGACGGCGCCGAGCGGCATCGTCTCGATCAGCGTCAGGTCGAGGCCCTGTTCGCCGCACCACTCGACCATGGCGGGAATCTCGGCCTCGTTGAGGCCTTTCAGCGCCACCATGTTGATCTTGATCGCGAGCCCGGCGGCCTTTGCGGCGGCGATGCCGCCCAGCACCTGCGTCACGTCGCCGGTGCGCGTGATATGGCGGAACAGCGCGGGATCGCGGCTGTCGAGGCTGACATTGATGCGGCGGATGCCGGCATCCGCCAGCGCTTCCGCCTGCTCGGCGAGGCGGGTGGCGTTGGTGGTGAGGGTCAATTCGTCGAGCGCGCCGGTCTTCAGATGGCGGCCGATGTCGCGCGCCAGATCGGGGAGGCCCCGCCGGGCGAGCGGCTCGCCGCCCGTCAGCCGGATCTTGCGCACCCCGCGCGCGATGAAGGCGTCCGCCAGCTCGGCCAGCTCCTCCAGCGAGAGCAGTTCGCGGCGGGGCAGGAAGCTCATCGCCTCGGCCATGCAATAGCGGCAGCGCAAGTCGCAGCGATCCGTCACCGAGATGCGCAGATAGTCGATGCGCCGCCCGAAGCCGTCGCGCAGCATCGCGGCGTCTGCCGACGCGTGGGCACGGGGAGGGGCGACATTGGTCATCCCATCAGAGCTAAGCCGTGCGACGCCGCTCGACAAGGCCGGCGGCGGCGCGCAGGAGGGCCGAATCCTGCCCAAGGCGGGACAGGACGACCGTCAAAGCCCGTTGGCGATGGCCACGGCGGCGGCTAGCGTGGCGGACGGGATAGTGGGGTGCGCTCCGTGGCGCATCCGCAGGAGACAAGAGATTTCCATCAGCGACGAAGCTCCGGCCGGGTCGACGCCTCTGTTCATGCTGTCGTTCCGGCAGCGTGACGAAATCGCCCGCATGGCGGAGCGCGCCGGCTGGGCGGCTTTCGCCGCGCGGCGCAGCGAAGGGCTGGAGCGGCGCTTTCTCGCCAGCGGTGCCCGCGTCGCGGTGATCGACGCGCGTGATACGCTGGCCGAGGGGCTGGGCGCGGCGCGCGCGCTTTCCGATGCGGTGCAGGCCAATGGCGCGGCGCTGCTGTTCCTGATCGGCCGGCGCGAGGCTTCGGCGGTGGCGGCGGCGTTCGAGGCGGGGGCGACGCATTACCTCACCTCTCCCTTCGCGGAGGGCGAGTTCGCGCAGGCGCTCCGCTTCGCCAAGCGCCATGCCGATCGGCTGGCGGGCGGCCATCGCGCCGCCGCCGGTCAGGCGCAGATGACGGCGAACGAGGCGATGATCTGGCGCTGGTCGCCCGATCGGCCGGCGATCCTGACGCTGAGCCCGGCGCTGGCGAAGGCGAGCGGGCTTGCCGAAGGTGGCGTCGAGGTGACGCGCGGGCAGGCGCAGCGATGGCTCGGCCGGGGCGGGATGCGGGCGGCGCTCCACGCCGTCTCGCGGCTGCGCGAGGAGGGCGGCGTGACCCCCTTCGCCCATAACGCCGCAGATGGCCGCCGGGTCGCGCATCATCTCATGCTGGAGAAGGGCGGCGCGCGCGGGCCGTCGGTGATCGGCCATGTCCAGCCGCTCGACGGCGAGCGGAGCGGGGCGAGCCCGCGCGATCCGCTCACCGGGCTGGACGACGGCCATGGCGCGCGTCGCTGGATCGAGGCGCGGCTGGCGCGCGGCGAGGCGACGATCCTGCTGGTGATCGGGCTCAGCCGCTTCGATACGGTCAACGCGGCGTTCGGGCGCGCGGTGGGGGATACGATCATCGGATCGGTCGCCCGCCGGATCGAGCGGATCGCCGGGCCGCTGGCGCCGCATCGGCGGATGGTCGCCCGCCTCGCCGGCGCGGAATTCGCGATCGGGATGCCGACGCCGAGCACTATCGACGAGGCTGAGCTGCTGGCGAGCGAGCTGCTCGCCGCGATCAGCCGGCCCTTCGTGGCGGGCGAGCATGTCGTGACGCTGACCGCGCGCATCGGCATCGCCGGCTCGCGCCCCGAGGAACGGGATGCGAGCGAGCTGCTGCGCCGCGCCAGCCTCGCGCTGGCCGATGCGCGGGAGGGGGAGGCGGGGCGCGTGCGCGTCTTCGCCGAAGGGCAGCAGAGCCGGCGTGCCGAGGATCGCCGTCTGGAGCTGGACGTTCGCCTCGCGCTCGACGAAGATCGGATCGAAATCCTCTGGCAGCCGCAGGTGTCGGTGGCGACGGGGCGGATCGTCGGCGTCGAGGCGCTGGCGCGCTGGCGTCATCCGGTGCTGGGCGAGCTGGGCGCGGAGGCGCTGTTCGCGGCGGCGGAACGCTCGGACTATCTGGTCGAACTCTCCAACCATGTGCAGGCCAAGGCGATCGCCGCCGCCGCCGCGTGGGAGGGCGCGCTGGCGGACCTGCGCGTGGCGATCAACGTCACCGCCGCCGATCTGGCCGAGCCGGGCTTCGCGAGCCGGATGCTGGCGCGGGCCGAGGCGACGGGGCTTCGCGAGCGGCTGACCGTGGAGGTCACCGAAAGCGGGCTGATCGAGGATTTGGCGCGCGCCGCCGATATCCTCGCCGACCTGCGCTCGGGAGGGCTGCGCGTCGCCATCGACGATTTCGGCACCGGCTATTCCAGCCTCGCCTATCTGAAGGCCCTCCCGCTCGACACGATCAAGATCGACCGCCGTCTGGCGCAGGACATCGTCGGCAGCCCGCGCGATCGCATCGTGGTGCGCTCGGTGATCGACATGGGCCGTTCGCTCGGTCTCGCCGTGATCGCGGAGGGCGTCGAGACGGAGGACCAGCTCACCCTGCTGGCGCGGGCGGGCTGCAACTTCTTCCAGGGCTTCCTCTGCGCCCCGCCGGTCGACGTCAGGACGCTGGAGGAACTGGTCCGCTAAGCCGCTATCGGGGCAGAGGCGTCGTCTTGTATCGCAGCGGCCAAGGCCGCCGCGGCTCGACTTCGCGATCAGGACGAGGCAAAGCGCGCGGCCATGACGAAGCCCCGTTTCTCCTTCCAGATCGCCGCCACCGACGGCAAGGCGCGCACCGGCACCATCCAGATGCAGCGCGGCGAGATCCGCACGCCCGCCTTCATGCCGGTGGGCACCGCCGCCACCGTCAAGGCGATGAAGCCCGCCGACGTGCGCGCGGTGGGCGCGGACATCATTCTCGGCAACACCTATCACCTGATGCTTCGCCCCGGCGCGGAGCGGGTGGCGAAGCTGGGCGGACTGCACCGGTTCATGCAGTGGGATCGCCCGATCCTGACCGACAGCGGCGGCTATCAGGTGATGTCCTTGTCCGCGCTCACCAAGCGGAGCGAGGAGGGGGTGGCGTTCGCCAGCCATGTCGACGGCTCGCGCCACATGATCTCGCCGGAGCGCTCGATCGAAATCCAGCGCCTGCTCGGCTCCGACATCGTGATGGCGTTCGACGAGCTGGTGCCGACCACCTCGACCCGCGAGGTGCAGGCCAGGGCGATGGAGCGCTCGATGCGCTGGGCGAAGCGCTCGCGCGATGCGTTCGACGGCGGCGGAGACCATGCCGCGCGCGCGGCGCTGTTCGGTATCCAGCAGGGCGCGCTCGACGAGAAGCTGCGCAAGGCCTCGGCCGACGCGCTGCTCGATATCGGCTTCGACGGTTATGCCGTGGGCGGCCTTGCGGTGGGCGAGGGGCAGGAGGCGATGTTCGGCTGCCTCGATTATGCGCCGGGACAGCTTGATCCGTCCAAGCCGCGCTATCTGATGGGCGTCGGCAAGCCGGACGACATCGTCGGCGCGGTGGAGCGCGGCATCGACATGTTCGACTGCGTGCTGCCGACCCGCTCGGGCCGCAACGGACAGGCCTTCACCTGGGACGGCCCGCTCAACATCCGCAACGCGAAGTTCGCCGAGGATCAATCCCCGCTCGATCCCGAGAGCCCGACGGCGGCGTGGTCGAAGGCCTATCTCCACCACCTCGTCCGCTCGGGCGAGATGCTGGGCGCGATGCTGATGACCGAGCACAACCTCTGGTTCTACCAGCGCCTGATGCAGGAACTCCGCGCCGCGATCGCGGAAGGGCGGCTGAAGAGCTTCGCGGACGGGTTCCGCGCGAGATATGGAGCGCGGGGGAAGTAACCGCGTATCCGCTGGCGCGTTTCTCGTCTCGCTTCGTCACCCCGGACTTGATCCGGGGTCCAGCTTCCTGATCTGCCGTCTAAAGAAAGAAGCGGGATGCCGGATCACGTCCGGCATGACGGGGATTGGTGGAAAGCGCTCGGGCACCTTTTGGGCTACCGATGTCGATTGCGGACATCCGCTCTGCGTGTCAGCTTCGAACGATGGACCGTACCTTGGAAGCCGTCGCGATAGCGACCGAGTATTTGAGCGAGCGCCTATCACCCCTTCAGGCAGCGTCCGGCATGCGAAGCCTCAATGTTAGTTCGCTCCCCTGTTGGGCGGGCACAGGCGGCCCGAACGGACCGTTATCGAGCTTCTACAGCGCTGCCGATGAAGCCGACAAATGCCATTTCCTTGGCGAGGATGTTGAGCGATGGCACTCGCATATCCGCGAGCAGAAGCGAGCCGAACTGACGGCCGCCGAAGAGCGTTGGCGTGGACCAGTCGATCATGCATGCCGAATGCTAATCGAATATGCTGTCACGCATTAGCGGCAGCTTTCTGTTTTGTCGGAAGTTGGCCCGAAAGGCGGCCTATGGGGCGAAATCCGCCGTCCCAATCGGTACCAGCCTAAAAAGTCGCTTATTCTTGACAATAATAACCGAATAGGTTACAAGTCTCCCCGTTCACCCCGGCCAGTGATCGCGGCCGGGAGGAGCAAGGTCCGGGTTGAACCCCCGGGCGGCCGGCGCGGAGTCATCCGGTGATAGCCGAGGCTTCGCAAAATTCTCCAACGGCCATTGGACCGGACGCCCTTCCCTGCCAAACAGGAAGAGCCGCCGGCCCCTCGCCACAGACGCGGATGCATAGATACATCCGCAGCGGACCAATCAGGTTCGCAAAACCGGGTGCGCGGCAGAGAACGCGCCGGCCGCTATCCTTCCATCCCCAAACGCGGGAGAGATGCGCCCGCAAATCCTACAGCGATGGCCTGCTCGACTGGTCCGCACGCAGCCGCGCCTACGCCGCCGCCTTCCAGCAGACCACCCGGTCGCGGCCGTCGGCCTTGGCGTCGTAGAGCGCCTGGTCCGCCCGATCGATCAGGTTCTGCGCGCTGTCTTCGCGGTCCAGCCCGGCGACGCCGAGCGACAGCGTGACCTTGCCGATCTCGCGGCCCGACTGGCGGGCGCGGACGGTGCGCGTGCCGATATGCTGGCGGAAGCGCTCGGCGAACTGGGTCGCCTCCTCGGCTTCGTGGCCGGGCATGACGATCACGAACTCCTCGCCGCCCCAGCGCGAGACGAAGCCACGGCCGTGGAAGAAGCGCTCCAGGCTCTGCGCCACGAGGCGGAGCACCTCGTCGCCCATCCGGTGGCCGTAATTGTCGTTGAACTTCTTGAAATGATCGATGTCGAGGAAGATCAGGCTCATCGGCCGCTCCTCGCTCATCGCGCGGTCGATCTGGGCGTCGAGATAGTCGCAGCAGGCCTTGCGGTTGGCGAGGCCGGTCAGCGCGTCCGAACGGGCGTCGACACGGGCGATCTCCAGATCCGCCTTCAGCGCATCGATCTCGCGCGAGGAAGCGGTCAGCTCGGACTGGAGCTGCTCGGTGGTGGCGATCATCTGGTTGGTCGCCTCGATCATCTCGGCGAGCATGGTGCGCTGGCGCTCCAGCGTCGCGGCGGCGTCGAGATCGGAGCGGCTGACGTCCAGACGCGAGGCATAGTTGCGCGCGTCGGCGTCGGAACGCTCGATATAATCGTTCATCCGGGCGAGCTGCGCCTCGGTATCCTCCAGCACGCGGCCGACGCCGGCCCGGCCGGTGCCGTAAAGTTCGCGGCGGATGTTGGCGAGGATGCGGTCGCTGAGCTGGCCCTTGGTGCGGCGCACGGCATCCACCGCCTCGACCAGTTGAGGATCGGCGCCGCTTACATATCGATAAAGAAATTCATAATTCGACGGCGTCGGCGCGATCGCGCTTTCCTCGAGCAATGCTCGAATACGATCGAATGTGCCCCTCGTGTCGGTCACGATACCGCAGTCCATCCCCCGAAGCGAAGGATTGCGGCCTCATTGTCGGCCGAATCTCTCACCTTCCACTTTGGTAGCGGAGAAGCGTAAAGAAAGCGCGAAAGATTTGCTTCGCTTAGTCTACGATCCGCCGATGGAGGAAGGCCGGAACGGGGCCGTTCCAAGTGGCATCGGCGTCGTTCGCGATGGGCTCCGCCGTGGGCGCCGAAGCGCGCTGCGGCGCGGAATCGCGACGATCACGCTCGGCACGCGACCGCTCGCCACCGCCACGACGACCGCCGGGGCGGCGCTCCTCGGCGGCAGCCGGCGCCTCGCGCTCGGCCTTGATGCCCTCGATACGGGGGATTTTCTGGCCGGTGAGCTTTTCGATGTTGGCGATGCTCTCGGCATCGTCATCGGTGATGAGGGTGAAGGCCTTGCCCGTCGCGCCCGCGCGGCCGGTGCGGCCGATCCGGTGGACGTAATCGTCCGGGTGCCAGGGCGCGTCGAAGTTGAAGACGTGGCTCACGCCCTTGATGTCGAGCCCGCGCGCCGCGACGTCGGAGGCGACGAGGATGTTGATGTCGCCGGCCTTGAAGCGATCCAGCTCCTTCAGGCGCGAAGACTGGTCCATGTCGCCATGGATCTCGCCCGAAGAGAAGCCGTGGCGCTGCAACGACTGATTGAGATCGCGCACCGTCGTCTTGCGATTGGCGAAGATGATCGCGGTGCTCATGTCCTCGGCGCGCAGCAGGCCGCGCAGCGTCTCGCGCTTGGCGCGCGAGGTGGTGGCCACGAGCGCCTGCTCGATCGAGGCATTGGTCGAGCCGGTGCGCGCGACCTCGATCTGCTTCGGGTTCGACAGGAATTTGTCCGCCAGCTTCTTGATGGGCGGCGGCATCGTCGCGGAGAAGAGCAGCGTCTGCCGCGAGGCGGGCAGCTTGGTGCAGATTTCCTCGATGTCGGGGATGAAGCCCATGTCGAGCATCCGGTCCGCCTCGTCGATGACGAGCAGAGAGCAGCCGGTCAGCAGGATCTTGCCGCGCTGGAACAGGTCCATCAGGCGGCCGGGGGTCGCGATCAGGACGTCCACGCCCTTTTCCAGCGCCGCCACCTGATCGCCCATGTTCACGCCGCCGATCAGCAGGGCCATCGAGAGCTTGTGGTACTTGCCGTATTTCTCGAAATTCTCGGCGACCTGGGCGGCGAGTTCGCGCGTCGGCTCGAGGATCAGCGAGCGCGGCATCCGCGCACGGCTGCGGCCATGGGCAAGGATGTCGATCATCGGCAGCACGAAGCTGGCGGTCTTGCCGGTGCCGGTCTGCGCGATCGCGATCAGATCGCGATTCATCAGCACGGGCGTGATGGCGGCGGCCTGCACCGGCGTGGGCTCGGTGTAGCCGGCGTCCGCGATGGCGCGGAGCAATTCATCGGATAGGCCGAGGTCGGCGAAGCTCATGCACGGTTCCGGGAATGACCACTTGCGACAGGCAGGTGGAATCGCACGCTGCCCTGTCGCGCCAGGCCCGCCTTGTCAAGGGGTTGGGGGTTAATGTTGGGGGATCGGTATCAGCAGCCGGAAGCGGTCCACCTGGCAATCGCCCCCCGAACGGGTGTGGATCGAATCGCGGTTGGCGCAGATTTTCCCGTCGCCCGCGGGCTTCACATAGAAGCCCGAATAATAATCGAGCGCGGGGCATTCGTCCTCCAGCCGGGCGCGGACCCGCTGGCCGCCGCGGAGGATGAAATCCACGCTGTCCGGCGCGGAGATGGCGGCGCCGGCGATGGCGCCCGCCTCGATGCAGCGTGGCCCCCTGCGATCGCGGAAGACGGGCATCGCGGGCGGATCGACATGGGCGCGCCGATTGGCGCGGTGGGACCGGCGCGCGGGCACCCGGATGATGACCGACTGCGTGACGGTCAACTGCTCGACCGTCGCGGTGGCGACGCTCTGGCGGCCGGGCGCGCCGGTGCTGCCGAAGAGGATGGCAATGAGCGCGAGCGCTATCACCAGTGAAGGCCCCATGGTGGAAAAAGCATGACGGCTGCTTACGCTGACCATGCCGGGTTGAACATGCGATGAATTAAGATGCAGCCAATCGTGGCCGATCAATCGGGCGTTTCCGCATCCGCGTTATGGCTCTAGGAGGGGAGGCATGACCTATCCGATGCCTTCTCCCGCGTTGCTGGCGCGCCTGTCCGAGCGGCTGGGGCCATCGGGCTTCGCCACCGAGCCGGCCGATCTCGCGCCCTGGCTTACCGACTGGCGGCGGCGGCTGACGGGCTCGGCGGCGGCGCTGGTCTCGCCGGCCAACGCGGAGGAGGCGGCATTCGTCGTCGCACAGGCGGCGGCCGAGGGCGTGGCGATCGTGCCGCAGGGCGGCAACAGCTCGATGGTCGCGGGGGCGACGCCCGCCGGGATCGGCGAGGGGCGGGCGCTGCTCGTCTCGATGCGGCGGATGCGGGCGATCCGCTCGGTTTCGGCGGCGGACAATGCGGTGACGGCGGAAGCGGGCGTCGTGCTGGCCGATCTCCATGCCGCGGTGGAGGGACAAGGGCGGCGCTTCCCGCTGTCGCTGGCGTCCAAGGGCAATGCGACGGTCGGCGGGCTGATCTCCACCAATGCGGGGGGCACGCAGGTTCTGCGCTTCGGGCCGATGCGCTCGCTGGTGCTGGGGCTTGAAGCGGTCTTGCCGGACGGATCGATGCTCCGGGGCCTGGCGCCGCTCCGCAAGGACAATCGCGGCTATGATCTGAAGCAGTTGCTGATCGGCGGCGAGGGGACGCTCGGGCTGGTGACGGCCGCGACGCTGAAGCTGGTGCCTGCGATCGGGGAGCGGGCGGTCGCCTGGGTGGGCTTCCGCGATCCCGAACAGGCGCTCGCCCTGCTGCGCCGGCTGGAGGATCGGCTGGGCGAGGGGATCGAGAGTTTCGAGCTGGTGCCGGCCGAGGGCTTGGCGCTGGTGCTCCGCCACATTCCCAATACCCGCGCGCCGCTCGGCCAGGCGTGGCCGTGGAACGTGCTGATCGAGGCGGTGGCGCCTGCCGGAGATGCTCCGCTGGGTGCCCGGCTGGAGGCTGCGTTGGCCGACGCGCTGGACGCGGGGCTGATCGGCGACGCCGCGCTTGCCGCCAGCGAGGCGCAGGCCGATGCCTTCTGGAAACTGCGCGAGAGCATGTCCGAGGCCGAGGCGCGGGACGGCATGGCCGCCAAGCATGACATCTCCGTCACCGTCGCCGACATGCCTGCCTTCATGGCACGGGCGAGCGCGGCGGTGGTCGAGCGTTTCCCCGGCGCGCGGCCGATCGCCTTCGGCCATCTCGGCGACGGCAACGTCCATTTCAACGTCCGCGCGCCTGTCGGGGGAGACGACAGGGCCTGGTTCAAGGCCACCGCCGCCGACGTCTCCCGCTTCGTCCACGGCCTCGTCACCGAGGCGGGCGGATCGCTTTCGGCGGAGCATGGCATCGGCCGCTTCAAGCGGGCCGATTTCCTCCATCTGATCGATCCGGCGCGGCTCGCCGCGATGATGGCGGTGAAGCGCGCGCTCGATCCGGCCGGAATCATGAACCCCGGAGCGCTGCTGCCGCTTGCAGAAGCCGCTTCCGGGCCATAGACGACTTTGTCTTCAAAAGGGGTGGCGGGGGGCCTCTCCCGTCCAGTGGTTTTCAGGAGAGCAAGTTTATGGCGAGCGCACCCAATCAGGGCCTGCCGCTGTTCTACAACGATCTGACGCCGATCTCGAGCCAGGTGCATGCCGATTGGCGCATCCGCCCGGTCGAGGGCGCGCCGTTCCTCAAGAACGTTCATGCCGTGCCCCTGCTGGTCGAGGAGTTCATCTCCGCCAGCCGTCATTTCCCGATCGTCTTCTCGGTCGGCGACAATCCTGTGCCGCTGGCGCTGATGGGCCTGAACGAGGGCATCAACACCTTCGTCGACGAGAACGGCCTGTTCCCGGCCGACGTCTATGTCCCGGCCTATATCCGCCGCTATCCCTTCATGCTGGCGCGCCTGCGCCCGGATACGGACGAGCTGTCGCTCTGCGTCGATCCCACCTCCGACGTGGTCGGCGCCTATGACGAGGGCGATCTGCTGTTCGAAGACGGCAACCCGACCGAGCGCACCAAGGCGATCCTGAGCTTCTGCGAGCAGGTGGAGCAGAGCAGCCTGCTGACCGGCGCCTTCTTCAAGGACATCGCCGAGCAGAAGCTGCTGATCGACGGGGAATTCTCGGCCCAGCCGGCCGAGGCGCCGCAGCCTTATGTGTATCGCGGCTTCCAGATCATCTCGGAAGAGGCGGTCAAGAATCTGCGCGGCGACGTGGCTCGCAAGTGGATCCAGAGCGGGCTGATGGCGCTGATCTACGCGCACCTCTTCTCGCTCCAGCGCATGGCCGACATCTTTGGCCGTCAGGCACAGCAGGGCAAGCTGCCCGTGCCGGACATGCCGCTGATCTGATCCGCGACCGGAACGACCAACATGAGGTGGTGATGATGGGGACCGTGTTCTCGGGTGCCGGCCTGACGCGCTACACGCGGGTGGCCATCGCGTTGCACTGGACGATCGCGGTCCTTCTCGTCACCAACCTTGGCATCGGCTTGCTGATGGACGATCTGCCCGACGGTATCGTGCCCATCCACAAGTCGATCGGAATGCTGGTGCTGCTGCTCAGCCTCGTGCGACTGGGCTGGCGGATCGGCCATCGGCCGCCGCCGCTGCCGGCCAGCGTGAAGCCCTGGGAGAAGGGGCTTGCCCACGCGGTCCACTGGATTTTCTACGCCTTCATGATCTTCATCCCGCTGTCGGGATGGATCTTCACGTCGGCCTCGCCCAAGCGCCATGCGCTCACTTTCTTCGGGCTTTTCGGGCTGCCTTATTTTCCCGTGCCGCAGGAGAAGGCGATCAGCCATGTCTGGCATGGCCGGCATGAGACGGTCGCCTATCTGATGCTCGCGCTGCTGGTTCTGCATGTCGCGGCCGCGCTGAAGCACCGCTTCCTGGATCGCGACCGCACGCTGGATCGGATGCTGCCGGGCGCGGGGCCGCGCTAAAGCAAGCCTTTAATCGCCTCTCGATAGTTTTTTAGTCGAGTCGTGGCTTTTTTGCATCTTTGCGCTTGAAATCGATCCCCCGCGCCCTATTTTTGTGATGCGTGGTCACGCCCCCCTTCGTGATCGCGCATGACGCGCCTCCGGGCGCGTTCCTCCCTGAACCTTGGCCGCCTCGCGCATTTGCGCGGGGCGGTTTTTTTTAATGGTGCGCCGCTTACTCGGCCGCAAGCGCAAGTCCGCGCGCCTCGTCCTCCAGCGCGGCGGCGATCGCCTGCACCAGTCGCCGGGTTTCGGCGAGGCCGGGGCCGGGCTCCAGCCCCGGAGGATCGAGATATAGCGAGCGGTCGACTTCGATCTGGATCGCGTGACGCCCCCGGCGTGGCTGGCCATGGAGATCGAGCGTATGGCCACCGGCATAGGGGTGGTTGCGCGCCACGGTGAGCCCGGCATCGCGCACCGTGCCCATCACGGCTGCGACGAACCGCATGGCGGCCGAGCGGCCGTGCCGATCCCCCACCACCACGCGCGGCGAGGGGCCTCGGCCGGCCAGCGACGGCATGGAGTGGCAGTCGAGCAGGATCGCGATGCCATGCACCGCCATCGCCTCGTCCATCGCGGCGGCGATGGCGGCATGATAGGGGCGGTGGACGCCCGCCATCCGCGCCTCCAGCTCCGCCTCGCTGAACGGCTGCGTCCAGACGGCTCCGCCTGCCGCGATGCGGCTCGGCACCACGCCCAGCCCACCCGCGACCTTGGGTGAGGCGATGAGCATTCCGGGCGATGGGCGCGTCGTCAGCAGCACCGGATCGATCTCCTGCTCGTCGCGATTGAGATCGACATAGGCGCGGGCGGTCTGCGCCACGATCGCCACGGCGCCGGCCTGCACGGCGTCGCTGACCAGCAGATCGGCATAGCGATCCTCGATCGTCTCCAGCGCGCTCCGGGGCAGGCGGGCGGCCTCCAACATCGCGGGCGGATAATGCCGCCCGGCGTGCGGGACGGTGATCACCAGCGGGCTGCGCGCGCCCACCTGTCCCAACCTGGCATAGGCGATCGGTTCCGAAGGCTTCATGGCCATGCTATTCTGCTAGGCAGTCGCTGTGCGGTGAGCAATGGTCTGCGCACTCGCCAATAGGTGAGGGGTGGAAGCGGAGGCGAACCCGCCGCGTGATCCGCCCGATGCGTTGGGAGCCGATACGCCCTTTCCGCGGTCGTGCCGCGAGGGGCCATCCGGGGTGTGTGAGAGACGATGATAAGGATATTGCTCGCCGAGGACGATCGCTCGATGCGCGAGTATCTGGCGCGCGCGCTGGAGAAGGTCGGCTATTCCGTCACTGCGGTCGACTGCGGCACGGCGGCGCTGCCGCTGCTGGAGGCTGAGCGGTTCGATCTGCTGCTGACCGATATCGTGATGCCCGAGATGGACGGTATCGAACTCGCTCAGCGCGCGGCGCGGATGGCGCCGGACATGCGGGTGATGTTCATCACGGGCTTCGCGGCGGTGGCGCTGAAGGGCGGCATCTCGCATCCCAACGCGAAGGTGCTCTCCAAGCCGTTCCACCTGCGCGATCTGGTGCTGGAGGTGGATCGGCTGTTCGGCGTGGGCACGATGGCGGGCGAGCCCTGAAGCGGAGTTATCCCCAAAAAATCGTAACAAGGCGCTTGTCATCCTCCGCCATGCTGGCTAGAGGCCCATCCCACGGCGGGCGTGTAGCTCAGTGGTAGAGCACTGTGTTGACATCGCAGGGGTCGCAAGTTCAATCCTTGCCACGCCCACCATAGAAAGCCCCGGAAAACATCTTGTTTTCCGGGGCTTTTTTATGTCTCCCGATCAGGCTTTCCTACCTCTGCACCTTCGGCGCTTCCGGTGTCTATCCTGTGGATCAGCGTGGAAAAAGGACCCCGTTAGCGGGGTGATAGGCGTCGAAAAGGGACCCCTCATCCCGGTGGTCTAGGCACGCGCGCTTGGCGGTGGTCGAGCGGCGAGATCGGGATGTTG
>Ga0153956_1000054_pt1 | contig 148644 bp, 114 predicted proteins | sample TSFL040MetaG_FD_104704 | JGI IMG/M metagenome (GOLD analysis project Ga0153956, IMG submission 104704) | Attine ant fungus gardens microbial communities from Florida, USA - TSFL040 MetaG | ecosystem: Host-associated > Fungi > Mycelium > Unclassified | place: USA: Florida, Wekiwa Springs... | reverse complement strand
TGACTCTCGCGGTTGCCTCTCGCGGTTGACTCTCGCGGTTGACTCTCGCGGTTGACTCTCGCGGTTGACTCTCGCGGTTGACTCTCGCGGTTGACTCTCGCGGTTGACTCTCGCGGTTGACTCTCGCGGTTGACTGATTGTAGCGGCGGGTGGTGGCGGATTGCTGCGAGGCGGGTTCGGAGTTCGGGGTTCGACGATTGCGCTGGCCGGCGGCGGCCGGCGTGGCCAATGCTTCGAAGTGCGGGCGTAATTTGCTTATCCGAATTTATCGGTTCGTCCGCGACAGCGGACGAATTATCGTCGGGGCCAATCGGGCCATTTCGTGTCCGTCATTTTTCTCTTTAACGAGCATTCTTATGTCCCGTCACCCGCTGCTCACGCGCCGCGCGTTTCTTGCCGGCGCGGGCGCTTCGCTGGCCGCCGCCGCGTTGCCGATCGTCTCCGCCACCACTTTTGCCGCCGACGCTCACGCGAAAGAAATCCGCATCGGCTACCAGAAAGCAGCGAGCACCCTCGTGCTGCTCAAAGCGCATGGCACGCTCGAAAAGCGGCTCGCACCGCACGGCATTGCGGTCAGGTGGACCGAGTTTCCGGCCGGACCACAATTGCTCGAAGGGTTGAATGTCGGAGCGATCGATTTCGGCTATGTCGGCGAAGCACCGCCGGTGTTCGCGCAGGCCGCGGGCGCGGACTTCGTGTACACCGCTTATGAAATCCCAACACCGCATGCCGAGGGCATCCTCGTTCATCCGGATGCGCCGATCAAAACACTGGCCGATCTGAAGGGAAAGAAAATCGCGCTGAACCGGGGCTCGGATGTGCACTGGTTTCTGGTCGCCGCGTTGGCCAGGAACGACGTGAAATTCAACGAGATTCAGCCGGTCTATCTAGCGCCCGCCGATGCACGCGCAGCATTCGAACGCGGCGCAATCGACGCATGGGCGATCTGGGATCCGTTCCTCGAAGCCGCGAAGCGGCAAACGAACGCACGTCTGCTCGCGGATGCGGAAGGTATCGTGAGTCACCATCAGTTCTTTCTGAGCGCCCGGCCGTTCGCGCAACAGAACGGCGACGTGCTCGCGATCGTGATGGATGAAGTGGGCAAGGAAGGGGAGTGGGTGCGCGGGCATTACCGCGAGGCAGCCGCGCAACTCGCACCGATCCAGGGGCTCGATGCGAGCGTGATCGAAGCAGGGTTGCGCCATTACGCACATATCTACAAACCCGTCGATGCGAATGTGCTTGCGGAACAGCAACGCATTGCGGATGCGTTCACGGACCTGCGTCTGATCCCGGCCAAAATCGTCGCCAGGGACGCGACGCTGCCGGGCAAGGCATAGCGCCGTCGCGTGGACTTGCACCACGCGCTACTTCATTTCGACGCGACCTCTATCAGTCAAAGAGCGCCGCAACGTTTTCCGGCGGGCGGCCGATAACTGCCCGCCCGTTTCTGACCACGATCGGACGTTGCAGCAGAATCGGATGCTTCGCCAGTGCGTCATAGAGCTGGGCGTCGGTCAACGAGGGATCGGCGAGATTGAGTTCTTTGTATTCGGCTTCGGTGTCCCGGATCATCTCGCGGACCGGGCAACCGAGTTGGGCGTTGAGCTCCTGGAGTTGTGCGACGCTCAGCGGGTGTTTCAGGTATTCGATGACTTCCGTTGCCTCGTTTGCGCTGTTGTACGCGCTGGCGATGAGTTCGCAGGCACCGCGCGATTTGGAGCAGCGGGGATTGTGGTAGATGGTGATCATTGGCGATTGAGCTGTGTGCTGTGGATGGTTGTTGCGCGAAGAGCGTTTGAGGATTCTAGCGGGAGAGTGTGATGAGCGTGGCGTGTGGGCCACGGAGATTGGCCGCGTTCGTGCTCGGGAGTTTATGCGCATAAATCAGCACGGGTTCAGGACTGGAAGCCGATCGGCGAGGGCCCGTCACGGGAGTATCCGAATCTACGCGTCGAGCGCGCCTCGAATGCGAGGACAGCCGCCGAAACCACCGCTGACGCCGATGACACGGTGGCATGTCTATCGGTATCCGGCGGCATGAGCCCCTTAGCCGTCGGGCTACATTCTGGCTTCTATGGCAAGACCACTTCCCTCGTTCTGCGGCCTTGAGGCTTTATGCGCATAAAGCCTCGCATTCCATTTATCGCGCACCGAAAGTGCATCGTCCTTTCGAGCGGCAACGGTCCGATAGCCCCAAACCTGATCGCATCGCGCTGATGTCTGTCGCACGGCAAGACGGCCGCGCTATCTCCGATCTCGATCCACGCCGGTCACCGTGCCGCGAAAAATACCCTCAAGCGTGCCAGACGCACCCTGCATCACATCCGATCTCCTCTGCACCCTGTGTCCTCTTTATGCGCATAAACCTTGGCCGAACGGCTAATTTCTCTCTCGTTTTATACAAATCATTTGAAATAGGAATTCATCCAGGTAAAATCCATTTGCGTCTAAAAAGAGGAGGTGAAATTTGGCAGCGGAAATCATCGCGGTAACACAGCAGAAAGGCGGGGTCGGAAAAAGCACAATCGCGATGCATCTCGGTGCTGCCTTTCACGAGAAGGGCAAACGCGTTCTCGTTGTCGACGCGGATGGTCAAAACACGCTGATCCACTGGGCCAGCGCATCCTCTGACGGCGACGTCGGCATCCCATTCGCGGTCGTCAATCTCTCCGAAGCAGGCAGCCAGATCCATCGCGAGATCAAGAAGTTCGTGGCCGACTACGACATCATCGTTGTCGATTGCCCGCCATCCATTACCGAAAAAGTCTCCGGTGTTGTCCTGCTTGCCGCAAGCGTTGCAGTAATCCCGACCTCGTCATCCCCCGCCGACTACTGGTCGAGCATCGGCCTCGTCAAACTGGTTCAGCAAGCCCAGGTGATGAACGAAGACCTGCGTGCCGTCTTCCTGCTCAACAAGACCGAGGAGAAACGGATGCTGACGCGCGAGTTGAAGCGCGCGTTGGAGGAACTCGGCTTCCCTCTGCTCAAAACCCAGATCCCGACACGCGAAGCCTATAAGCAGGCAATGGCGCTCGGGCAAACGGTGCTGCAGATGAACGACCGCGGCGCCAAACTCGCCGCTATCGAAGTACGGGCGTGCGCGAATGAGATCGCCGCCTTGCTCCCGTGAATTTATGCGCATAAAGGACCCTGAATGAAACCGTCCCAATTCGCCAAAGGCTTTCAAGCACGCCCCGATACCACCAGCAGCGAAAAGCGCACCGCTCTTGATCGCCTGAATGCAATCGATGGCCTAGTCAGAGCCGAGCCCGCGAACACCACGAGCGCAGCACGCACGATTCCGGCCATCGTGTCGCCGCGCCTGCATGAAGTCGACGCGGTCGACTCGGCCGACGAATCGGCGGCCTACCGCGCGTGGCGACTCGAACACGGCTATCGGCCGGGTCAGGTGATCGAGCTCGCGCTCAAAACCATCAAGCCGAGTCCGTTCAATCCGCGGCACTTCTACCTGAAATCGTCGATTGCCGAGCTCGCTGTCAATCTGGCGAAGCAGGGGCAGCAGCAAGCAATTCACGTGATCCCCGATTACGACAACCCCGGTACCTACTTCGTCAGCGACGGAGGCCGGCGTGTGCGTGCGCTGAAAGAAGCAAACAAGGAATCGGTGAAGGCGATCGTCATCGACCTGCCGATCGGCATCGAGAGCTACAAGCTCGGCTACGACCTCAACGTCCAGCGCGACTCGCAGACGGTGTTCGACAACGCGGTCGTCTGGAAACGCTTTCTCGACGAGCGGCATTTCCAAAGCCAGAAAGAGCTTGCCGAGCATCTCGGGCTCGACGAATCGACCATCGCGGTCGCGCTTTCGATCGCCAAATTGCCGGAAGCCGTGATGCAGGAAATGGTCGCGCGCACCGATCGCTTCGGCTCGAACATGGCGTATCAGGTGGGCCGCTACCACACGGCCCGAGGCGCCGACGCCACGCTGCGGCTGATCAATCGGATCCTGTCCGACGATCTGAGCACGCGGCAGGTCGCCGATATCGTCAAGGGCCGGGCGACCGCGCAGGAAACGGCGAAGCCGCCCGGCCGGCAGCGCTATGCGCAGCGTCTGGAAATCAAGCTTGGGGGAGTCTCTGTCGGCGATCTCAAGTCGTATGGAGACGATCGGCTCGAGCTGCGCCTGAAGGGCCTGTCGCGCGAAAAGCGCGATGACATCCTCAGGCAGATCGAAAAGATGCTGAAGTAAAGCGGATCAGGCGGATGTGTTTGTCGCCGCCCAGGATTCGACTTGCGGGCCGGTCGCCAGACAGTCAGGCGGCCGGACAGACCATCAAACCGGCCATCAATCGCGCAGCCATCAGGCCGCGCGCGACTGGCTCAGCGTGAAGGCAAGCAGGTCGCCATCGGTCGGTTCGCCCCACGTTCTGCGCGCGAGCCAATCGAAGAATGCCGTTTCGACGATCTTCGAATCCAGCCCACGACGGCGCCAGTCGTCGCGCATGTGCGAGCCCAGCCCCGGCAGTTCCTCCTCCTCGAACGACTGGCGCGCGATATCCCGCTCCGACTCCCCTTGCTCGTTGTACAACTCGTACGCCTGCTTGCGGCGGTACGCCGAGTATTCGCCGAGCAAACGCGCCTTCAGATCGTCGGCCGGAGCCGCGACGCCCTTGCCTGCACCGCCGGCTAACGGCAGCGCCCCGACAGGCGGCGCATAGCCCTTCTTCAACGCGTCCTTGAATAGCGCCGGCGCGCTGCGCACCGGCGGCAGCGACGTGCTGCGCATGCGTTGCTCGGTCATCTGCAACGCGGCGCGGATGCGGTTTTCCTCGCTGTCCGCATACAGCGTCTGTGCTTCTTTCAGCGGGATGCCGATCTTCACCATCCGGTCGACGAGCGTGCTGTCGAATACGTTCGGATGTTCGTCGAGCGCGAGCATCGGCTGCTTGCGCTCGGTCACGCGAAACTGGATTTCGGCCACGCGCCGCCCCTCGCGATGCTCGATCAGCTCGACGAAGATGTTCGTCACCGCGTTGACCTCGGCGATGGCCGGGCGCAGATAGTCGCGCTTGAAATACTTGTACTCGCGCTTCGCTTCGTCACCCGCCTCGGTGTCTGGCGTGCCGGATAGAATCGGACGCCACCATTCCCACGTCTCACGCATCGTCAGGTGGCTCGGGTTGGTCAGATAGCGCACGCAGATCTCGTAAAGCGCGAGGCCCGCGCTGCTGCGTAACTGGCTCTGGAATTGCAGGCTCAGACGCGCGTACTGAACCGGGTCGAGCAGCTTCTTCTTGATTTTCGGAGCAAAGGAGAACTCGACCCACACGCGGCGCGTGGTCGGATCCTCGAGAATTTCGGCGTCGGCGATCAGCGTCGAGATGCCCCATTTGCGGCCGGGCTTCTGACTCGACGTGCCGGTGCTCCATTCGACCTGCACCGACACCATGCGGCGCAGATGCTCCTTGACGAGCGCGGTATCGTTGGAATCGAACGCGGAATTGGCGACGATATCGGACAGCAATGCCCGATACGTGTCGCCCGATTCGTCGGCCTGCTGCGCGACGGCGAGCAGCACGTTGAACAGCTTGCGAGTGAGCAGCGTGATCTTGCCGCTCTTGGGCTGGATCGCGATTGCCTCGACGGCCTTGCGCAATTCAGCCGAACTCGGGCTGACTACATCGGTCTTTTTCGCGCGCTTCGTGGCCATGCGTCCAGGCTGAGGAGGGATTTCGCGAGAGGATACCGGCTGTGGTGATACGCGTCTATAGCGCCCATCTCACCGTTGCCGGTGAAGCGAGTTTACGAGGCGCGACTCACCTCGAGCCATTCCCGAAAACCCTCACCTCACCCGTGGGCGGCCAGTTTCGGCCTCTCCTTGCAGGTCGCGGTGTCTACGAATCCGGATGATTGGGTGCCGCGCGCGAACGGAGAGCAAGCGATCCCGAATTTCCTCACCTCAAAAAATTTTCCGCTTTTTCGCGACGTTGTATGGATGCGCCGAGCCGGTTGCCGGAGACCGGGCTACCGGGCGATCGGCTCCGGCGATCTGGCTTTCTACCTGGCTCGCTTCTTCCGCGGCGCCGCCGTGGGACAGGTCATGCGATCGACCACGATATGGGATCGACGAATATGCTCCACGCGTCACCCGGCGCAGGTATCACGAGCCGGGCAACAGCGAACTTCGCTGGAGCCGTCAGCCACTCGGCGCGTTGCCTTTTCGGCGGATCCCGGCGAGCGCCGGGGGTTCCGCGCCGAGCGCCGCCCTTCCGCTCTCTCACCCGCACGGGCTGCAGGACGGGTCATCACGTGCAGACTTTCTATTCCGTACCGAAGCGCCGCAAACCATGGCGACGATGGCACCCATCGCATCGCCACTGACGCTGGCAGCCAAAAACGGCCCCTCAAACGGTCATCGGGAGTCGTCATTCGTGTCGAGCTCGCGCGAACGGCAAAGTCTCGTCGCCAGAGGTCCCCGAAAAAGCTCACCTTAACGCCGGCGAGCCGTATACCACGACACCCGCCGAAGCCGCGTCAGCACCGACCTTCACTAAAACACTCCCCCGAAAAGCCTCACCTTCAGGAGTTGTGGGCCTCAAAGCTCGACCCTATGGGCTGGTCCCGAAAACTCTCACCTTTGACGCTCATAGATAAAAATCCACATATTTTCAATGAGTTACATTGAATCGCACGGCTCGATCCCTGATCGCATCTCCCGAAAACGCTCACCTCGAGCCGATTTTCAGCGGCCGAGGCCTTTTCTTTTCTTGCCGATAATCTTCCCGAAAAGCCTCACCTTCGAAATCCAGCTCCGGTAAACCGTGCCAGCCGGAACCGGCATCAACAGGAGATCTCCGGCCGATAAATCCCAATTCTTTCCCCGGATTTCCTCACCTTAACCAGCTCAATCCGTACAAAAGTCTCCCGAAAAACCTCACCTGTCGCCGAAATCGCAGTTCCAATAACGGTAAAGGTCCACCGGAGCCGCACGATCCCGAATTCGCTCACCTTTACATCCTGCACGTTGCAGGCCAGCCGGGGCAACGGTGCCTGTTTCACCAACAAAGCCGCATCGGCTCCCGAAAATCCTCACCTCAGCCTGCCAAACGCCCAAACTTTATGCAAAAGTGGCCGCCAAGCCCCGTAAAACCTCACCTTCGGTTCGCGTTTTCTCCTGCACTGGCTCACCAGTCGGGTAAACCACCACCGGACAGCGCCCAAAAACAGCGTTTACGACCGTCCCGAAAGCCCTCACCTTTGCGCCGGACGGCCACCCCAGGGACTTTCGAGCCCAGCCGGGCGATCCGTGGTATTCATGTCCCGCAAAACCTCACCTTTGCCAGACCTGTGTGTTGACGGGGTTTCCCGAACCCGCTCACGTTCTGTCCCGCAGCCCCTCACCGAGCTCCCCGAACCCCATCACTCAACTCTCCCGCACAATCTCACCACGTCTCCCGCAAAGCTTCACCTTATCAAGCTGTAACCCCCACCAGGTAAGGCTTTGCCGCGGCGTTAACGTTTTTAACAAGGGTTCAAAGGTGTTTACTTTTATTACTCTCTAAGCTTTCCCCGCGAGTTCGCCGTAAAAACAACCCACAACATCCATCTCCCGGTTCTTCACCTCGTGAAACAGTGCGCGATCACGAAAACCTCCCACAAAACGCTTTATTTACAATAGCTTATTGGCTATTCTTCGTTTTGTTTCACGGAAAAAACCAATCCACACACGTTTACCATCGAGATTCACTCACCCAAGCCTGCCTATTTCCGCCAACTTCCCTGTTGCGCATAAATTGGTAGCAAACACTACGTAAATTGTTATGATCCATCCAATTCAAGCAAGACCGAGGTAAACATGAATCTGGATCAGGAACGACAAACCATTCGCGATGAGCTTGAATCAATGCGGGCGCAGGGCATGCGCCGGCAGGATCTGTCGCTTCACGCATGTAAGCGGCTCTTTTTTGATCTGGGCATCCGTCCGTCGATGGCGGCGGTTCGCGATTTGACCCAAACCGGTAGTGCAAGCGACATCCCGAAAGACATCGATCATTTCTGGGAGCGCATCCGCAACGTGTCGCGCGTGAAGATTGGCGCCGGTGCGATTCCAAAGACACTCGAAGATCGCGCGGGCGAGCTGTTGGGGGCGTTGTTCGAAGAAGCGATTGCACAAGCGAAACTAACGCTCGATGGCGAACGCGAAGAAATCCACGCGCAAATCGCCACAGCCGACCAGCGTGCACGGGACGCCGATATTCGCCGCAACGCGGCCGACGAGGCAATCGCGCGTAGCGACGCACGCGCCGAAGCCGCGTGGGAGCGGGTTCGCGCACTGGAAGCCGAATTGTCGAGTGCAACGACGCACGGCAACGTTCACCTCGAAGGGCTGCAAGCAACGACGCGGCGGCTCGACCTGGAAAACGAAGCATTGCGTCAACGTCTCGAAACCGAACAGAGCACGAACGCTGCGCTGCGCGACAGAATCGATGCATTGCACGTCGAATTGCGGCAAAGCACCGAACACTATGCGCAACAGATCAAGGACGCGGTTGCCGAAGCCGAGCGGCGCGTGAAGCCGATGCTGGTCGAACTCGACTCACTACGGACGATGGCGGCGACTTATCAGTCTGGCGTTCGCGACGCGAGCCGCAAGGAATTCGACTTCATTCAACAGATCTCCGCGGCCAAGGCGCGTGCGGACCGGCTCGACGCGCAATTGCGCGAGCAGTCGGACGAAGTGGATACATTGACGAAAGAAGTTGCCGCGCTGCGCGGCCAGCAAGGTATCGATCCGGAAATCGCCATCCTGCTGTGTTCGCTGGTCAGCGCCGGCCGGCTGACAAATGCCGAACTGAGCATGATCGGCACCGCGGCGGATGGGCATGTCACGCTGCCCGCGCGTTGCCCGAAATGCGAAGAAGGGGAACCGGAGCTCTCGCAGATCGATCACCGTTTTGAACTGTCGTGCCCGGAATGCGAACACTCGTCGGGCCTCGGCGATTCGAGGCTCGCCGCGCTCAGTCAGTTTCTCTCAAATGAAGATTCGGCCGCGTCGTCCAAAAGCACGATCGGCGCAATGCGCTAAAGAAAACGGGCGGATAAAACATCGAAGGTGAGAAAATTCGGGAGCTTGAAGGTGAGGGTTTCCAGGACTCCCCGACTCACGCTTTCCTTGTCAAACGCTCGTCGCGTCTAGGTTCGACCAACGGCGTCGCGGCCGGATCCGGCTCTTCTGTCAGCGGCGAATCCTGCTGATCCATCCATATCTGCCACGCGCGATACAGCCGGTTCGCGGATACCGCTTGCACGAAGCCGAGCCACTGACCCACCTGCTCGGCTTCGACTCCGCTCTCGAACAAATCCGCCGCGAAACTGTTGCGTAAGGTTTGCGGGCTCGCACGCGATTTTCGCGATGCGGCAATCCCTGCGGTATCGACCAGCGCATCGACTGCGCGCAGCATCGTGGCTTTGTGCATCGAGCGTCCGGACGGCGATGCGGGAAACACCAGATTGCCGGCCAGTTCCATCTGGCGTCGTTCAGCCAGCCATGCGTCGAGAATCGCCGTTGCGAACGGCGCGAGCCTTGTGCGCCGCGTCAATATCGGGTTGGCCGATTCGATCGTGACCCACGCCATGCCCTCTCTTACACAACTAACCGTAAGCGCAGCCGCTTCGTCGGTTTTTAGGCCGCCACCAAGAAACACCGCGATCAACGCGCGATCGCGCCGCTCTCGCCAACGCTGCCCCGTCGATAGGTCCGGCAACGATGCGAATAGCTGTGCGATCAGCGCGGTCCGTTCCGCATGGGTCAGAAAGCCGGTCGGGTCATTGTCGCGCGCGTTGCGCCACGCAGCCTCACCATCCTGAGCGATGAAGCGAGCCGGATTGGTCGACGCCGATTCGATTTCGCGAACGTGGTCGAGCACGCGCTCGATCAGCCGCAAATACCGCATCCGTTGCGTCTTCTTGATATCGAGCCCGGCGACGAATTCCGCGATGGCGGGTGTGTCCACCGTCGCAAGGCCCTTTTGCCGTGCACCGAGCCAGTCGAGAAATTGCCCCCATTGCGCCTGATAGACGAGTGCCGACGAGCGTCTGAAATCCTGCTTCGCGAGCCACGCGTCGAAAGCGATTTGCGGGTCGAGGCGCCAGTCTTCGCGCTGCTGATCGAAGAGATCGGTCGACGGAGCAGGTCGTGGGACAGGGTCAGTCAGATGAGGAGGTGACATTGGCAATCTTTCGATTAGTTGCGCCCGCTTGCTGTGCGTATTGTAGGCGCCGACTCACGAACCGCTGACAATTCAACTCGAGCGGGCGGTTTCATCAGCCGCCCCAGGCTCGCGCGCGCTTCAGCGTTGCGCCGCGTGGCGCCGGCTGTTGCGCCGCACCGTGCGTCACCTCGCGCGCGGCTTCTTCATAAGCATTGACGGCAAACGCAAAAACGGCCGGCAGCGCATTGGACGTACCGAAGTCCACCGTGTCGTCGGTTTCGGGATAAGGCAGATCGGACGGCCGCTGGAACAGGCCGAGCATCAGCGCGTCATGCCGGCTCGCAAAGCCGAGATCGGCCAGCGCCTCGGCCTCGATGGCGTGCAGCAGACGCCAGGTGAGCGGCACCTGCCTGGCGATATAGCGCGCGGCGATGCTGCGCACGATGTGTTCGAGATCGCGCGCGGCGGTTTGATAGCGCAGCGCGGCCAGAGCTTGATCGGTGCGATCGGTTTTCAGGTTGTTCATTGTCGGCTCCAGTCCATAGCGAATACTGTACAAACATACAGTGTTCGATGCAACCTCGGCCGAATGGCCTATTGCGCGAACGGCTCGCGGCCGGGCGCTCAGCCGTGAATGACCACCAGCAGCGCTTTCGCCTCGCCCTTGCCGGCGTTGCGAATCGCATGCGGTTCGTCGGCGACGTAGCGCGCGGTGTCGGCCGCCTTCAGGCGCTTCGTCGCGCCGGCTGCCTCGATTTCGATCGATCCGTGCAGCACGGTCAGATGCTCGCGCGTGCCCGGTTCGTGCGCGTTCGAAACCAGTGCGCCGCCTGGCTGCAATGTCAACTCGTACCACTCGAATTTGCCGGCCAGCTCGATCGGGCCCCACACGCGCAACTGGTATTTCGCGTCGTGACCGCTTAGCGTAGGAATATCGTGCGGGCCGGAAACGGCAATTGCCTCCGGTGCTTTCGGTGGTGCAAACAGGGAATCGAGGCTTACGCCGAGCGCGTTGGTCAGGCGCCACGCGACCGCGATCGTCGGATTGGCCTTGTCGCGTTCGATTTCGGAGAGCATCGACTTCGACACGCCGGCCGCGCGCGACAGGTCGTCGAGCGTCATACGCCGTTCGGCACGCAGCCGCTGGATCTGCTCGCCCACGCGCGGCGGCGCCGCATTCGTCGACGGCGCCGCATTCGTCGACGGCGCCGCCGCGCCCGACGCGGGGGCCGCGTTGACCGTTGCATTGGCCGCGCCGCGGCGGCTACCCGAACTTGCCATTTCCTGATCCATCGTTTAGAGTTGTTCGATATACCGGATTTTAGTTCGAAAAAACGAAAATATCCGATAAAGCCGACAGCCGACTATAACAGGCCGCTTCGCCGTCAACCATGCTATCCGTGCCGCCGAACGGATCACGGAGGCACGCGCGGGCGCCGCCATCATCAGGAGTTCCGTTCATGCGAGACCAATACTTGGCCCATCTGCGCGGCACACTGCAGCAGATTCGCGCCGACGGCTTTTACAAGAGCGAACGCGTGATCGCGAGTCCGCAATCGGCCGACGTGCGCCTCGCCGACGGCACCGCCGTGCTGAACTTCTGCGCGAACAACTATCTCGGCCTCGCGGATGACGCCCGGCTGATCGAAGCCGCGAAAGCCGGGCTCGACAACGATGGTTTCGGCATGGCGTCGGTACGCTTTATCTGCGGCACGCAAACCGTGCACAAGGAACTCGAGCAGGCGCTCGCGGCGTTCCTGCAAACCGACGATTGCATTCTCTATTCGAGCTGTTTCGACGCGAACGGTGGTCTGTTCGAAACGCTGCTCGACGAAAACGACGCGATCATCAGCGACGAACTGAATCACGCGAGCATCATCGACGGGGTGCGGCTCTCGAAAGCGAAACGTTTCCGCTACAGGAACAACGATCTCGCCGATCTCGAAGCGCGCCTGCGGGAAGCCGATGCGGCGGGCGCACGCTTCAAGCTGATCGCGACCGACGGCGTGTTCTCGATGGACGGCATCATCGCGAATCTCGCGGGCGTCTGCGATCTCGCGGACAAATACGGCGCGCTCGTGATGGTCGACGACTCGCACGCGGTCGGCTTCATCGGCGAACATGGGCGCGGCACGCCCGAGCATTGTGGTGTGATGTCGCGCGTCGACATCATCACCGGCACACTAGGCAAGGCACTCGGCGGTGCATCGGGCGGCTATGTCGCCGCGCGCAAGGAAATTGTCGAATTGCTGCGGCAGCGCTCGCGCCCATATCTGTTTTCCAACACGCTGACGCCGAGCATCGCCGCCGCCTCGCTAAAGGTACTCGAACTGCTCGCGAGCGACGAAGGCGCGCAACTGCGCACGCGGGTGCGCGAAAACGGCCAGCACTTCCGCGGCGCGATGAGCGCGCTCGGCTTCACGCTCGTGCCAGGCGAACATCCGATCATTCCGGTGATGCTCGGCGATGCGCAACTCGCCGGCAAGATGGCCGATGCGCTGCTGAAAGAAGGCGTCTACGTGATCGGCTTCTCGTTCCCGGTGGTGCCGCGCGGTCGCGCGCGCATCCGCACGCAGATGAGCGCCGCGCATACCGCGGAACAGATCGACCGCGCGGTCGCCGCGTTTGCGCGCGTCGGTCGCGAACTCGGCGTGATTCCCGCGTGATCGGCAAGGAGCGATAGATGAAAGCATTGGCAAAACTCGAACGCGCTGCGGGCCTCACGCTCACGGACGTGCGCAAGCCGGAAGTCGGCCATAACGACGTGATGATCCGCATCACGCGCACCGCGATTTGCGGCACCGACATTCATATCTGGAAGTGGGACGACTGGGCGCAAAAGACGATTCCGGTACCGATGCATGTCGGCCATGAATACGTCGGCGAAATCGTCGAGATGGGACAGGAAGTGCGCGGCTTTGCGATCGGCGATCGCGTGTCGGGCGAAGGGCATATTACGTGCGGCTTCTGTCGCAACTGTCGCGCGGGGCGTCGGCATTTGTGCCGCAATACGGTCGGCGTCGGCGTGAATCGCGAGGGCGCGTTTGCCGAATACCTGGTGATTCCGGCCTTCAACGCATTCAAGATTCCACCGGAGATTTCCGACGATCTCGCCGCGATCTTCGATCCGTTCGGCAACGCGACGCACACCGCGCTGTCGTTCAATCTCGTCGGCGAGGACGTGCTGATTACCGGCGCGGGACCGATCGGCATCATGGCGGTCGCGATTGCGAAGCACGTCGGCGCGCGCAACGTCGTGATCACCGACGTCAACGACTATCGCCTCGAACTCGCGCGCAAGATGGGCGCGACGCGCGCGGTGAATGTGTCGCGCGAATCGTTGCGGGACGTGATGCACGATCTGCACATGACCGAAGGCTTCGACGTCGGCCTCGAAATGTCCGGCGTGCCGAGCGCATTCACGAGCATGCTCGAAGCGATGAACCACGGCGGCAAGGTCGCGCTGCTCGGCATTCCGCCGGCGCAAACCGCGATCGACTGGAATCAGGTGATCTTCAAAGGCCTTGAAATCAAGGGTATTTATGGTCGAGAGATGTTCGAGACCTGGTACAAGATGGTCGCGATGCTGCAAAGCGGTCTCGATCTGTCGCCGATCCTCACGCACCGTTTCAAGGTGGACGACTATCAGCAGGCGTTCGCGACGATGCTCTCCGGCGAGAGCGGCAAAGTGATTCTCGACTGGACCGCGGCCTGAGCCAGCGCGACATCATCGCCTGTTTCCGACGCCCGCAACGCGCTCACGCGCCTGCGGGCGTTTTCACGAATTCCGCCTGAATACGCACGTGAATATCGTCGCCGACGGCCGGGTACCACGTCGCCAGGCCAAACTTTGCGCGGCTGAAATGGCCGTCCGCGGAAAAGCCGAGCGTGTCTTTTTTCGTTAGCGGATCCGGTGCGAAGCCGTTGAACGTGACATCGAGCGTGACCGGTTGCGTGACGCCGCGAATCGTCAGATCGCCGGTTAGCGTGCCGCGCGATTCGCCGGTTCGCTCAAAGCGCGTGCTGGCAAAGCGGATCTGCGGATACTGCGACACCCCGAGCATGCTGTCGCTTTTCACCATCTTGTCGAGCAACGGCACGTTCGTGTCGATGCTCGCGGCGTCGATCGTGACCGACGCGGTGCTCCGCTCGAGCCCGCCTTCATTCCAGTCGAGCTGCCCGTGCTTGCGATCGAAACGCATCGTAAAGCGCGAATACTTGAAGTGATCGATATCGAACGTGATGCTCGTATGGTCCTGGTCGATCTGGTAGCGGCCGGCCGGCACGCGCGCCTCGTTCTGGCTGACCGAATGCGTGAGCACCTGCACCGGTGTGCAGGCTACGGCTGCCAGCAGCGACGCGCCGAGCAGCGCCCGCATCCAGATGAGGCGAATTGAGGACGGGTTCATCGAAGCGATTCCGGTTGAGCGAACTTTGTCACGATAGCAGCAAGCATACCCATGCCGCGGAAGCCGCGCGAAGACACAAAAAACTTGACGAAGTAGAATGATCGTTCTACCTTTCGTCCATGACACACGAAACCTCGAGCGATGTCGAGCAAGACTCGATGTCATCCGGCAACGCCCGCGAGCGGCTGCTCGATGCCGCCGAGGCGCTGATCTACGCCGGTGGCATCCATGCGGCCGGCGTAGATGCGATCGTGCGGCAGTCCGGCGCGGCGCGCAAAAGTTTCTACACGCATTTCGGTTCGAAAGATGCACTGATTGCCGCCGCACTCGAACGGCGCGACGAACGCTGGATGAACTGGTTCATCACCGGCACGCAGCGGCGCGGCAAGACCGCGCGCAAACGCCTGCTCGGCATGTTCGATGTGCTGCGTGAATGGTTCGAATCGGAAGATTTCCACGGCTGTGCGTTTCTGAACGCGGCCGGCGAAATTGCTTCGTGCGACGATCCGATCCGGGTCGTCGCACGCAAACACAAGCAGCGTCTGCTGGATTTCGTGCGGACCCAATGCAATGCATTCGCGACGGAGTCCGCTATCGATGCGCGCCGCGCGGCACGTCTCGCGCGGCAATGGCTGGTTCTGCTCGATGGCGCGATCGCGGTGGCGCTCGTGAGTGGCGAGGCCGACGCGGCGCGCGATGCGCTGGCCACCGCGCGGACGTTGCTCGACGCCGAGACCGCGAAATCCGCGGATAAGCCGACAAGAAATTCCACCACGACATCCACGAACCAACCCGCCACCAGACGGCCGCCATCCCGGCGCACCGCCACCTGACAGAGGTACCATCATGGCCGACACAATCGAAACCCGCCCGCCGCTGCCGCCGTTCACACGGGAAACCGCCATCAAGAAAGTGCGCGGTGCGGAAGACGCGTGGAATACGCGCGAGCCCGAACGCGTATCGCTGGCTTACACGACGGACAGCGTGTGGCGCAACCGCGGCGAATTCGTCCAGGGCCGCGAGGCGATCGTCGGCTTTCTGCGTCGCAAGTGGGTAAGGGAACTCGACTATCGCCTGATCAAGGAACTGTGGGCGTTTACCGAGAATCGCATTGCAGTGCGTTTCGCGTACGAATGGCACGACGATTCGAATAACTGGTTTCGCTCGTACGGCAATGAGAACTGGGAATTCAACGAGCACGGGTTGATGGCCTATCGTCACGCCAGCATCAACGATCTGCCGATCCGTGAAGCCGACCGTCTGTATCAGTGGCCGCTCGGCCGCCGTCCGGACGATCATCCGAGCCTGTCGGACCTCAGCCTGTAGACGTTTTTCCCCGACGCTTTCCTTACGTTCATCGCCGATGGCGTGCGCAGCGCACGCCGAGAATCCCTCGCTGATTCATCACTTCGCCATCGGTTCTCCGTTATCGTTGCGGTTTCGGCTGCGCGGCACGTACCGTGCTCACCCGTGCGAGCGTGTTCCCAACCTCGCTTGCGCGGGTTGGGGTACAGTGCGCGACGAGCGGCAGGCAGATCGCCAGAACAGCAATGACACCGGCGCCCGACCGGTGACGGAGAATCCATGCACTTTCGGCAGATGAACAAGAAAATCCGGCATATCGCAGTAGCGCTCGTCGCGAGCCTGGCGGCTTGCGCCGCGCATGCGGGCAACTGGTGCGAAGGCGGCATATGGGTCGACGCGATGCTCGGCTCGTATCACATCAATCCCGATCCCGGTACCGACTTCGAGCAGTTCAATCCTGGCCTCGGCGTCGAATGCTGGCTGAACAACCAATGGGCGCTGACGGTCGGCGGTTTTCGCAACTCGTTGCGACGGCCTTCGTACTATGGCGGCGGTGTGTGGGCGCCGGAGTTTGCGCACTGGGGCTTCGTGCGACTCGCGGCGATAGGCGGGATTATTTCCGGCTACAACTACGGCAACTGGGGGCTCGGCCGCAATCACACGGTTGGGCCGGTGGTCGCGCCGATCGTGATGGTCAGCTACAAACGCGTTGGCGCGAACTTTATCGTGGTGCCGCCGATCCCTTCGGATAACCTGCCGTTTACGATCGGATTTCAGGTCAAGGTGAAGTTTTGAAGGTGAGGATTTTCGGGGGCAAGGTGAGCGGATTGTTCGGTGATCCGAAGAACGTGAGTTCGCTTCACCTATGTTTTAGCTCCTGGAATTCCTCACCGTTCTAAAACACACTGCTTTACCATCTCCTGGAATCACTCACCATCCTGGAAGAACTCACCTTTCGCGGTGAGTTCGCTCCGCTCCTGGAAATCCTCACCATTCGCGATTCAACGCTGAGCGCTCATTCGACGTAATCCTGCGGATTTTCTTTCGTCGCGCTCTGATAAAGAATCATCACCAGCGGAATGCCGGGCTCCGCGGTCGCATCGGTACGAAACCCCGTCACCTGGCCGGTTGCCTGGGCCGTATATTCCGCGACTACTTCGCCGAACGTGTTGCGCTGGATCGCGACCTTCTGCCCGGGCGTGACCTTATCGTTGAGCTTGACCAGCAACTCGACGAATCCGCCATGCGACGACACGACCGTATGGCCGCTGTTGCCGACAAAAATCCCGACATCCTTTCCGGTGCGCCCCATCGGTCCGGCAATCACGCCGTAGCGCTTGAGCACATTCAGCGTGCCTTCGACGAACGACGGAATTATCTGGAAATCGAGAACTCGTGCCGCACCTATCTCAGGTGTGATCGCGGGAATGCCCACGTCGATCAACGCATTGGCCAGCAGCGTCGGATAGGCGGGGTTATCGAAGATCTGCCTGATCGGAAACAGTTCAGCCATCGCGCGCGGCTCCGGCAGTTCCATCCGCGCGAGATTGAACGACGTGATATCCATGCCGGTCGTGCCGGTATGACAATCGAGCGCGTAGTCGGTGTTCGGACGCAGCAGCCGGTTGAATATCAGCCCCGCATGCCGGCTCGGCGCGCTCGGGCCGTTCTCGTTGCCCGGCCATTCGCGGTTGATGTCGATTAGGCCCGTGCCCAGGCTCGAGTTGGGCCATCTGCGTTCCATCGCTTCGAGCGCGGGGCGCGATACGTCCAGCACCGCGAGCACCGTGCCCGACATCTGCGCCGGATCGAGCTGGCTCACGACGGTTTGGATCATGTGCACCGGGCTCATTTCGTCGCCATGCACGCCGCTAATAAGTGCGACGCGCTTGCCCGGCTTCGCGCCGTGCACGACGATCACCGACACATACCAATGCTGGCCGGTCGGCATCTGCACGCCCTGAAAATAGAACATGTGCTTCTTGCCGCGCGGCAGGTCGTCGACGTCGAGCGCGCTGATCACCTTTTTGCCATCGATCACGTCGCCGGTGTAGACCGTGCCGTGAGTCGCGCCAGCGCTTGCGGCCGGTGCATTTGCGTTTTGCGCGTAAGCGCTGCCCGCCTGCGTGACGAGCGCGGACGATGCACCGACCAGCGCGATTGCAGTCTTCATGAAGTTGCGTCGATCGACACCGTCTTTCGATTCATTCTGCATGGCGAGGGATCCTATGGTGAGTATGAACATGTGACCAGGATGCGCTGGCGGCTACGGTACCACGTACCGCAATCCTTATCGCACGGATTTCACCCGTGCTAAAGGGGGGGGCCCCTCATTGTGCTCGCCTGTGTCTGCTACTTCGCAGCCGTCGTACAGTCGCCCCGCGAACGAGTCGCTGCCACGCTGCCACGATGTCGTAAGAGTGCGGCGTTGATGCTTTGCGTTAGCCGGCGCTCACGCGCACGACGGCTCCCGTAAATCCTCACCATTGAGCCATCGGCGCGTCATCTCCTGGAACACCTCACCGTTCGCGCTACTTCATAAAAGCCATCTGCACGACCTTCACGATGACAAGACCAATCGCGATCAGCAGATAGCCGCGCAGCGCACCCATCCATACGCGCTTGGCGAGCGTCAGATTCGGCGGCGGCAATTCGTCGAGCGGCGGCATGCGCCACGTATTGCGACTCTCCTTCGAACAAACCGGCATCGGTTCGTCGGCCGGCTCGCCGCGCAGCTTGCGCATCCCGAGCGTCGCCGCATAACCGGCGACAGCCAGCAACGTACCGCCGGCGAGCACTTCGATAATCGTTGCGCCGGCGATGTCCGGATAAATCACCGATGCGGTCAGAACGATCGACAACATCACGAGCGTCCAGACGACCGCGCCGGTAAACAGATTGAGCTTGTTCGAATTGACCCAGGGGCCGAGCACCGCGCGGTCGTTGCAAAGCAGCAGCAGGAACACGGTCGCACTCGGCAGCAGTACGCCGGCGAGCGTTTGCACCGCTTCGGTCAGCAGACCGAGCGGGGTGCCGGGAATCAGCACGAGCGCCGCGGCCGTCGCCACGATCGCGAAGTACACGAGATAAAAGCCCTTCGCATCCGACACGCTACGATGCAGCGAATGGCGGATATTGAACACATCGCCGATCGCATACGCGGTCGACAGCGACACCGCCGCTGCGCCGATGATGCATGCGTCCAGCAGCGCAATCGCAAACAGCACCGCCGAGGTCCGCCCCGCGTATCTTTCAAGGCCGGCGATCACGCCACCCGCATCCGTGAAGTTGCCGAACTCGGGCCGCCCTTCGAACAGCGCCGCGCTGAACGATATCATCGCGACCGCACCGATCAGCACGAACACGATGCCGATCCACAGGTCGGCCTTTTCGTAGTTCATGAAGCGCGGCGTGATGCGTTTATCCACGACATAGCTCTGCTGGAAAAACAGCTGCCACGGCGCCACGGTCGTGCCGACGATGCCGATTACGAGCAGCATCACGTCGGAGAGCTTCGAATGCGCGGGCCAGTTCGGAATGAAGAAATCGCGCGCGATCTGGCTGGCCGGTGGATGAATCGACACGAGCACCGGCACGAGCAGCAGGCTCAGCAGACACAGCACCACCGCGAAGCGCTCGAAGCGCCGGAAGTCGCCGGTGCTGACGGCGGCCATCGTCAGTGCCGCGGCAATGCATACGCCCGCGATCTTCGAGACACCGAAGAAGTCGAGCACGAACGTGATGCCGATGAACTCGGTCACGATGGTCAGCGCGTTGAGGATCAACAGATCGACGACGCTAAAAGCTCCCCAGAATTTGCCGAAGCGCTCGAAGATCAGGCGCGCATGACCGACGCCCGTCACCGCGCCGAGCCGCAACACCATCTCCTGATTGACGAACAGCACCGGTACCAGCAACAGCATCGTCCACAGCAGCGTGGTGCCGTAGTTCTGTCCGGCCTGCGTGTAGGTGCCGAAAGCGCCCGCATCGTTGTCGCCGACCATCACGATGAGACCGGGGCCGAGAATCGCGAGCAGCGTGCGCACGCGGGCCCACCACGTGGTGCGTGGCGCGACGTCATGATGAGGGATCGTGCCGAGCGCGCCTCTGATGTCGCCAACATGCGCGGCATCGAGCACCGCGCTGCGGGCGGAGGAAATATTCGTCGGAGTAGACATGCCGTTCTCTCCTGGTTGTGGTTATCAATAGAAACCCAGGTTGCTTCGGCATACGCAAGGACGTGAGCCGGTGGCCGCGTCGCTTGCGTATGACGGACGGATTGCAAACGCTATGCGGCGCTTGCGGTCAGACGACGCCAGAAGGCGGCCAACGGATGCGCTTCGCGCACGTGCAGCACGAGCATTGCGTCGTAGTGAGCGCGCGCTTCCTGCACGCGCGGGAACTTCGAAAGAAGGAGGCCGAATTGCATCAGATGTCTCCGTGCGCCGAATTCGACGCGCTGGTGGAAAGCCAGCAGACACGGAGGCCGGGTGCGTCGAAGCGCGGCGGCGGAGGTCTACTCGCTTTCCTCAGTTAAAAGATCGGGTAAGCGGCATATGGGGTAACTATCACTGTCTGGCATGACGGCTCCTTGTCGGGTAGTTGTCGGATGATTGTTGGTATTGCGTAAGCATGCGTTGGATACTGCTCGATCCACGCGTGCCGGTCCACGCGTACGCGTGCGCTCCGTTGAACTGACGAAACGCGCGCGAACGCTGCTGCGAGTTCGGCGCTCGCAATGCGGCGGCCTATCGGCGACTGGGCGCGATCACACGCGGCGATCCACAGAACGCTGATAAGACGCTAACAAGGTGCACGGAGAGATACTGGGCGCGCACCGTCTGCCTGCTGGCAAGACGGCGGCTATAGAAGGGAGCGCGGACGTCCTGCCGGTCAGGCAGCGAATTTGTTCGAAAGTCGGCTACTGCAGGTGTCCAAGGCATAAGCCCCATTGATGAAGATTTTTTAATTCTAGAAGGCGCATTTGGCCAAGGTCAACCTGTTTCTCGAGCACAGTGCAAAAGCGTGTGTGGTGAACAACGCTGCGCGGCTCGAGGGATTGGGCAGATGAAATTGCGAGATGTCGGCGCGGCGGATCGTGCTTGCGCTAAAGCACATGAACGGCCGCGCGGGCCGATGCGGAAGTGCTCAGAAGTCGCCGGGGCGCCGGGGTGGCAAAGGCGGCATCGAGTCATCCAGGCGATGGTCGATGACCGAGGCCGCCCACGCATGACTCAATGACCGCTGGAATGTCTCGTCCGCACGGTCAGTCTGTTCGACACGGATCTCACGCCCCGCACCGAACGGGCCGCATTGCCGGCCCGCTGGATTTGCGAGCGCTGCGGAACCCAGCCCGTCAGCGTGACTACGCCGTGGCGCGCGGTGACGTGAATCCCCGTGGAATTGAGACCCGTCGTGCGCGTGAACGCGCGGCGAACGTCGCGGACGATCTGGCTGTCCGAGCGGTTCTGATTCGGCCGTGCCGCGACAGACTGGTTTTGCGCGGACATGTCGGCCGGCATGCCACCGCCAGCCTGTGCGTTTGCATAGGTCGTGCAAGTCGCGATGGCCACCGCGAACATCGCGCCGATGATTTTGCTCGAGCCGTTTGCTTTCATTCTTTCTCCTTTGCCGGTTTGTCAGGAACTACCGTTCGAGCCGCGTGATGCCAGCGGGGAGAGGCGGTGAAAACGCGATGCCGCCTCGCGACGAGTGATCGACCGTCGGCACTGATTATATGCCGCGATGACGGCACGAATAGCGCGTTCACGGCGATGTCACGAGCGGCGCTGGTGCGGCGCTGGTGACGCTGTCGACCGGTCGATTTGCGGGATCGGGCGAGTACGGAAAAATCCAAAGGTGAGGAGATTCGGGAACTGCCGCGGTGAAAATAGGCGCACCTGTATGCGCACTTCAAATAGATAGGTGAGGGAATTCAGGAGGCGAGCAGGCGACCCGCGAAGCAGGGACTCCGAGTCGAGATTCCGTTGTGCGGATACTCGATGAATGCGCGCGTCGAGTCTCGATTCGACGCTTCGCATCATGACGAAGACTACGTTAAGTGCCTTATTCAACGATGCATTATGGCTCGTGACGCGTAGGCCAGTGGATCGTCGCGCGAAAGGTGAGAGTTTTCGGGAGCAGCGCGCGGACAGTTCTTTGCCGCGACTCGAACATGTGCGATACGAAACTAACTGTCTGTCGAACTGATTGCTGCGACGCGCGTATCCAGGTCGATATCCCGGTTCGTTTGCCTAAAGGTGAGCATATTCGGGAGTCAAGCGGACGTATCACCGGATGCGCCGCACCGACCATCTCGCGATGAATAAGCGTACACGTCAGGCCAGTTTCGTCATGTAACCCATTGAATGTCCAGGCGATATGCCGTGCTGCACGATCGGCGCCGGGCAGCCGGGCGGCTCGCATTCATCCAAAGGTGAGGATTTTCGGGAGCAACGCGGGTCAGGTGCAAACGATCTGTCGAAACATGCCGTTACCCGCGCCGAAACGCCTGAAGGTGAGGCTTTTCGGGAGCAATGGCGACGGCTTCGTACGCCGATTCGCCACCGCTTCGTACCAAAGGTGAGAATTTTCGGGAGCGTTGGATTCGCCAACTCAGGCCGGCTTCGCGATTTCGCGAATATCCGCCACCGCGGCATCGCCGAACGCATCGCTGAGCGCGTAATCGATCAGTTGCGCCGCACATTGCTCGGGCGTCGACAGTTGGCCGTTGCGTTTCAGGTCTTCGAACCGCGCGCGCATCGGGAACTGTTCTTCGCCGCTGCCGCGAATCTGCGCCTGCATGTCGGTGTCGATCACGCCGGGCGCGAGACTGCAGATGCGCAGTGCGCGATTAGCGTCGAGCGCAACCGCGCGCGCGTGATGATCGAGCGCGGCCTTCGTCGCGCAGTAGACGCTCCAGCCCGGATACGCATTGCGCGCCGCGCCGCTCGAGATGTGGACGATGCGCCGGTCGGTCGCGTCGACAGCCGCGGCGGCGAGTGCGCTCGCGAGAATCAGCGGGGTCGCGACATTCAGGCTCACCGCGTTTGCGATTGCGCTCGCGTCCTGTCCTTCGATCGGACCGATCGGCTGCACCATGCCCGCGTTGTTGATCAGCAGCACCGTTTGCGCGCCGCTGACGAAGTTGCGCAGCGCGTCGGTGGCAACCCATTGCGCGACGCGCGCGGGGTCGGCCAGTTGCAATTCGATTTCTTCGAGCTGCGCGGGAAAGCGCGCCTTCAGCGCCGCATGCCGCGAGCGCGACAGACCCAGCACCGCGACGTTGCGCGCGAGCAGTTGTTCGGCCAGCGCCGCGCCCAGGCCGCGCGCGTGGCCGGTGACGATCGCGCGAATCGGAGAAGAGGAGGTCATGTCGTTCCTTGTGATCGTTGGCTTGTTGAGTTCGTCATTTTCTCACGCGCTATTCGATGCACGCAGGCGACGCGCCATCACGGGTCGGGCGGGCCGTTCCCGCCGCATTCAGGCCGAGCGAAAACGCTCGCGATACTGCATCGGCGTCACGCCGAGCCGCTTCGCAAACACGATGCGCATGCGGTCCGCGGTGCCGAAGCCGCAATCGTAGGCAATCGTCTTGAGGGCCGAGCCGCTGCTTTCGAGCAGTTTGCGCGCCGCATCCACGCGCGCGCGTTCGACGAATTCATGCGGCGTCACGCCGGTTTCCTGCACGAACACGCGTGCGAAGTTGCGCGCGCTCATGCCCGCGACATCGGCGAGCTGCTTCACGGTGAAGCTCTCGCGAATGCGCGCCATCACGTGTGCCTGGACTTTCGCGGCGGGCGACGTGTCGTCGGCGGGCGCGGTCAGATACGGGCTGAACTGTGACTGACCGCCCTGCCGCTGCGCAAACACGACGAGCCGTTTGGCGACCGCCAGCGCGGTGTGCGGACCGTGATCCTCGGCTACCAATGCGAGCGAAAGATCGATGCCGGCCGTCACGCCCGCCGATGTGACGAGCGGCCCGTCGCGTAGATAGATACGGTCGAAGTCGACCTGGGCGAGCGGAAACTGCGCGGCGAGTTGCGCCGCATGCTGCCAGTGCGTCGTCACATTGCGCGCATCGAGCAGACCCGCGTGGCCGAGCGCGAACGCACCGGTGCAGATCGAGCCGTAACGGCCGCATTGCGTCGCGACGCTCGACAGCCATTCCAGCAGTCTTGGGTCGGGCACTTGGTTGTCCGGCAACGCGGGGCCGCCGGCGACGAGCGCGAGGTCGAACGGCTCGCGTGCTTGCTCGAACGTCGCATCGGCAACCAGCGTCATGCCGTTCGATGCACGCAGCGGCTCGGCCTCGGCGGCGACCAGCTTCACTTCATATCGATGGCTCGGCGCGATAAAGCGGTTTGCCTCGGCAAACACGTCGACGGGGCCCGCGACGTCGAGCGCCTGTACGCCGGGAAAGATGGCAATCGCAACGGTGGACATCGAAAGACTTCCTTTGACGAGCAACGGACCCCGCACGCCCCGGCAGTTCGCGCGGTGTGTTTGGCAGTGTCCAACGGTTTGCGGCGATTGTACGCGGGCGCACGTTAGCCAATACTCGATTCATCGCACGCGCGACGGCAAATGCAGGCCCGAAGCAAGGGTGTCGTCGCGCGGAGCCCGGCCGGCATATCAAAACGCGCATCGAGGCTGCACCGCGCGTTCCGTTCATTTGCACCGTTATTCGCACCGTTCAAGGAGTACACGACATGACTACGATCGCAGGCATCAAGATTCCCGACAGCATGATGGCGCGCGAAGCGACGCAACTCGTGCGCGACACCGAAACCGATCTGCTGTATCACCATTCGCGGCGCGTGTTCCTGTTCGGCTCGCTGGCCGGGCAGCGCAAACAGTTGAAGTACGACCCCGAGCTGCTGTACATCGGCGCGATGTTTCACGACATGGGGCTCGTCGCGCCTTATAGCAGCGAACATGAGCGCTTCGAAGTGGACGGCGCGAACGCCGCGCGCGATTTTCTGCGCAGTCATGGCATCGGCGCAGACGATATCGAGCAGGTGTGGACTTCGATCGCGCTGCACACGACGCCCGGTGTTCCGCAGCATATGAAGCCGGTGATCGCGCTCGTCACCGCGGGCGTGGAGATGGACGTGCTCGGGCTGGCGTACGACGAATTCAGCGAGCAACAACGCGAGGCCGTGGTGCACGCGCATCCGCGCGGCGCGCACTTCAAGGAGAACATCATCGAGGCGTTTGCCTGCGGCACGATCCACAAGCCGCACACGACCTTCGGCAACGTGAAGGCCGACGTGCTTGCGCTGAAGGACCCGCACTATCATCGCGAGAACTTCTGCACGATCATCCTGGAGTCGTCGTGGAAGGATTGATGTGAGCGGAGCGCGGCGCGGATCGGGCGGTATGCCACGCTAGTCCCCCCGGTTTGCGCATCTCGGTCACAATACGCGCATCGCCGACAACCAGAGCCGCGCCATGGTCATCAAAAACCTGCTTCGCAAGCTCGACCTCACTACGCTCCAGCTGTTTCTCGCGGTCTTCGAGGAAGGCACGCTCACCCGCGCGGCCGAACGGGAGGCGATTGCGGTGTCGGCGGCGAGCAAGCGGCTGCTCGAACTCGAACAGGCGGTCGGCGCGACGCTGTTTCAGCGCAACGCGCGCGGCATGACACTGACGCCCGCCGGCGAAACGCTGCTGCATCACGCGCGCCGCGTGATGCGCGACATCGAGAACATCGGTATCGAGCTGGCCGGCCATGCGAGCGGGGTGCTCGGCTATGTGCGGATGATGGCGAACCTGTCGGCGATCGTCGAATTTCTGCCCGAAGATCTGCGCGGGTTTCAGGCGCGGCACGAACGTGTGAAGATCGATCTGGAGGAGCGGCCGAGCGGCGGCGTCGTCAAGGGCGTCGACGAAAGTCTTGCCGACCTCGGCATCTGTTCCGCCGAAGCCGACACGCGCGATCTGCACGTCGAGCACTACCGGCGCGATTCGCTGGTGATCGTGATGCGCGACGATCACCCGCTCGCGGCGCGCACCAGCATCGCGTTCGCCGAAACGCTCGATGGCGATCATGTCGGCTTGCACTCGGCCAGTTCGATCAACGCGCGCACCCATCTCGCCGCGCGCCAGGCTGGCAAGCCGCTGCGGCTGCGCATCCACGTGCCGGGCTTCGACGCGGTCTGCCGGATGGTGCAGGCCGGCATGGGCGTCGGCGTGCTGCCGCGCAAGGTGTATCAGCTGATGGGCCATCCGCTCGGCCTGGTCGGCACGCCGCTCGAGGACGATTGGGCGGAGCGCAGCCTCGTGCTGGCGGTGCGCGACGTCGAGGCGCTGTCGCCGGTGAGCCGGCTGCTGTTCGAACATCTGCGCACGGTGGAAGCGCAGGAAGCGTCCGGCGCCGCCGCCATTACCGCGAGTGCCGGCAGCCCCGCCACCTGAAACCCGGCCGCCGTGGCCGGCGCGCAGCGCTGGTCGTCGCGGCGGGCCGCATCATCCCCCGGGAAGCCCGCCGTGCGCCGGTGGCCGCCGACCGTTCGTCATCCGCGAACGGTCGTTGGCGAATTGCGGTTGGACGCGGGCGCCGCGCCGCTTCTAAGCTGTCTCCCAACACGAACCATATCGGAGACAGCAACATGGCTGGACCCCTCCAGGGCATCCGCGTCGTCGAGATCGGAACCCTCATCGCCGCGCCGTTCGCGGCGCGGCTCATGGCCGAATTCGGCGCCGACGTCGTCAAGATCGAAGCCCCCGGTACCGGCGACCCCCTTCGCAAATGGCGCAAGCTGCATGAAGGCACCTCGCTCTGGTGGTATCTGCAGTCGCGTAACAAGAAGTCGGTTTGCGTAAATCTGAAGTCCGAGGAAGGCGTCGAGATCGTCAAACGGCTTGCCGCCGATGCCGACGTCGTGATCGAAAACCTGCGCCCCGGCGCGCTCGAAAAGCTCGGTCTCGGCTGGGACGTGCTGCACGCGATCAACCCGAAACTGACGATGGTGCGCATCTCCGGTTACGGCCAGTCCGGCCCGTATCGCGACCGGCCGGGCTTCGGCGCGATCGGCGAGGCGATGGGCGGCATCCGCTATACGACCGGCGAAGTCGATGGCGCGCCCGCGCGCGTCGGCGTGAGCCTCGGCGATTCGCTCGCGTCGCTGCATGGCGTGATCGGTGCGCTGATGTCGCTGCTGCGCGTGAAGACGGGGCAGGGCGAAGGCCAGGTGGTCGACGTATCGCTGGTCGAGAGCGTGTTCAATCTGATGGAAAGCCTGGTTCCCGAATACGATCTGCTCGGCCATGTGCGCGAGCGCAGCGGCGGCGCGCTGCCGGGCATTGCGCCGTCGAACACGTATCGCACCGTGGACGGCAGCTATGTCGTGATCGCGGGCAATAGCGATCCGATTTTCAAGCGTCTGATGCATCTGATCGGTCGCCCCGATCTCGCCGGCGACCCCGCGCTCGCCTATAACGACGGCCGCGTGAAGCAGGTGGCGATGCTCGATCAGGCGATCACCGCATGGACGTCGCATCACTCGACCGAAGACGTGCTGGCCGCGCTCGAACGCGCCGAAGTGCCGTCGGGTCGCATCTATTCGGTGGCCGACATCGTCGCCGATCCGCACTACCAGGCGCGTGACATGCTGCTGCCGGCGCAATTGCCGGGCGGCGCGCAGGTGAAGATGCCGGGCATCGTGCCGAAGCTGTCGGACACGCCGGGCGAAGTGCGCTGGCAAGGGCCGGCGCTGGGCGAACACACCGGCAGCGTGCTCGGCGAACTCGGCTTTGCCGACGACGATATCGCGCGGCTGCGTCAGGAAGGAGCTGTGCAATGAGCGCCACGACTTATTTCTCCGCCGGCGCCACGTCGTTCGACAAACTGATCGTGCAGGAAGTCGCGCCGCGCGACGGCCTGCAGATCGAGCCGACATGGGTCGACACACCGGACAAGATCGCGCTGATCAACGGCTTGTCCACCTGCGGATTCACGCGTATCGAAGGCGGCTCGTTCGTATCGCCGAAAGCGATTCCGGCGCTGCGCGACGGCGAGGCCGTGTTCCAGCGGATCGAGCGCCATCCGGGCGTGATCTACGTGGCGCTGGTGCCGAATCTGAAGGGCGCCGAGCGCGCGCTGTCGGCCGGCGCCAACGAACTGAACCTCGTGATGTCCGCGAGCCAGACCCACAACCGCGCGAACATGCGCATGAGCTGCGAGTCGTCGCTCGCCGCGTTCGCCGACATCGTGCGTCACGTCGAGGGCTCGCCGGTGCTGCTCAACGCGACGGTGGCGACCGCGTTCGGCTGCCCGTTCGAAGGCCGCATCGACGAAGACCACGTGATCGGCATCGTCGATACGTACCGCGAGATGGGCATCGAAGGCATCACGCTCGCCGACACGACCGGCATGGCGAACCCGCGCCAGGTCGCGCGGCTCGTCGCGCGCGTGCTCGAACGGCTGCCGGCTGCCGCGCTCACGCTGCACTTTCACAACACCCGCGGCCTCGGCCTCGCCAACGTGCTGGCGGCCTACGAAGCCGGCGCGCGCCGCTTCGACGCGGCGCTCGGCGGTCTCGGCGGCTGCCCGTTCGCACCGGGTGCGTCGGGCAACATCTGCACGGAAGACCTCGTCAACATGTGCGACGAAATGGGCATCCCGACCGGCATCGACCTCGAAAAGCTGCTCGTGCTGTCGCGCGCTCTGCCGGCATTGCTCGGCCACGACGTGCCCGGGCAACTCGCCAAAGCAGGCCGCAATCGCGACCTGCATCCGGTACCTGAATACGTACGGCAGATCTGATCAGCCGCGACAAGCAAACCCACCAACAACCGATCAAGCGACCGGACGGCCCCGCCGAATCCGGCATTGGAGACAAGCATGAGTGACCTGGACGTAGTTGCGGGCAGCCGCGAGCAAGACACGGACAGTATCGCGGCGATCATCCGCAAAGTTGCGTGGCGGCTAATGCCGCTGATCATGGTCTGTTATCTGTTCGCGTTCTTCGACCGCATCAACATCAGCTTCGCGAAGTTCCAGCTGCAGAGCAGTCTCGGTCTGTCCGACACCGCATACGGTCTCGGCGCGAGTCTGTTCGTGATCGGCTACGTGCTGTTCGAGGTGCCGAGCAATATGCTGCTGTACAAGGTCGGCGCGCGTCGCTGGATTGCGCGGATCATGATTTCGTGGGGCTTTGCCACCGCGGCGATGGTGTTCGTCGGCAACGAATGGCAGTTCTACGGTCTGCGCTTTTTGATCGGCGCGATGGAAGCGGGCTTCGCACCCGGCGTGCTGTACTACCTGACGCTGTGGTTCCCGACCGCCTACCGCGGACGCATCACGTCGATGCTGTTCCTCGCGTCGGCGTTTTCGGGGCTGGTCGGCGCGCCGCTCGCCGGACTCGTGATCGGCCATCTGGACGGCGCGCTCGGCATGCCTGGCTGGCACTGGCTGTTCCTGCTCGGCGGGCTGCCTTGTATCGTGCTCGGCGTGCTGGTGCTGAAGGTGCTGAAGGATCGTATCGAAGACGCGGGCTGGCTGTCGGCGACGGAAAAGGCGGTGCTCGCATCGCAGATCGCACAGCAAAGCCGCCAGCCGGCCAGCGGTCATTCGCTGGCGGGCGCGCTGAAGACACCGGGCTTTCTGACGCTGTGTCTCGTGTACTTTCTGATCCAGGTCGCGTCGTATGGCTTGAACTTCTGGGCGCCGCATCTGATTCATGTCGCGGGCACGAAGAATCCGACCGTGGTCGGCTTGCTGACCGCAGTGCCTTATGTGTGCGGTGCGATCTGCATGGTGGTCGTCGGGCGTCTGTCGGACGCGAGCGGCGAACGTCGCAAGTACGTGTTCGGCCTGCTGCTGATGTCGGCCATCGGCTTCTTCGCCGCGGGCTTCTTCGATAAACAGACCACGATGCTGGTCGTCGCACTCGCGGTGATGGGCGCGGGCGTGGTGGCGTCGATTCCGGCGTTCTGGGCGCTGCCGCCGAAGCTGCTTACCGGCGCCGGCGCCGCGGGCGGGATCGCGCTGATCAATACGCTCGGGCAGCTCGGCGGGATCGTGAGCCCGATCATGGTGGGCCGCGTGATGGACGTGACCGGCAGCACGACACCGGCGTTATACGTGATCGGCGCGATGAGCGTGGTGTGCGCGTTGATCGTGCTGTTTGGTTTTCCGCAGACGCTGCGCAACAGGGAGACGGCGCAGTAAAAACGACGTGAATGGCGGGCGAGTTTCGGCACTGGCAGCGTGGGCCGCGCCGCTGCCCGCTACCGCACCCGCGACAGATAGGCCCGCCGCATCAATCACCTGGCGCACCTATGCGCAGGTTGTCCACAAGCTTGTTCCCAGATTATGTGGACAACTGGATGCCGGATGCGACGCGCCAAGCGTGGCGTCGCGGCTAACCGGACTCTTCAGCCTCGGCGACGCATCGTGCCTATGCTTGCGCCGCGCGAAATTAAAGTCCGCGCGTCAAGTACTTAGGCGGGCTATGAGAACGTTGTCCACAGGCTTGCGAACAATTTAGGTGGACAAGTTTTCCGGTCTGGCTTTGAACCCGGCGGCGTGCTGGCGATGGCGCTGCAATGACGCGCCGATAGCCGAAGCGCCGGCGCAAACGCGTAACTCAGCTCGCAATGACCTGCCGATACGCGCCCGGCGTTACGCCCACGGCCTCGCGAAAGCGATGACTGAAGTGGCTGGCATTCGCATAGCCGCACTGCTCCGCGATACGCGCGAGCGGCAGCGTGGTCGTGCGCAGCAGCATGCGCGCGCGATCGATCCGCTGTCGCGCGATCCACGCGGCCGGCGGCAAGCCGAACGACTCGCGAAACATCCGCGCAAGATGAAACTCCGATAGCGCCGCGACGCCGGACAAATCGCCGAGCGTCAGCGGCTGCGCGAGATGGCTGTCGATATAGTCGCGCAAGCGGCGGCGCGTGGCGGCCGACAAGCCGCCCCTGAGCGACACGTTCGGGCGCCGCACGCCTTGCCCGAGCAACAGCAGGCTCAGCACTTCGTGCGCGGTCTCGTTGGTGCGCAGCACACCGTCCGGGCTCTGCCAGTCTTCGTTGACGAGCGACTGGCACAGACTCGCGATGCGCGGATCCTCGAAATAGGTGCGATCGGCGAGCGTCAGTTCGCGCGGCTCGCGGTCGAGTTCCTGTACCGCGCGGCGCGTGAAGTGCTCGGGCAGAAAGTACAGGTGCATGAAGTGCATATGACCGCGCACCCACCAGCGCGATTCGTGATCGCCGGGCAATGCGCACAGCCGCGACGGCGCGCCGTAGTGGCCGGGCATTTTCTGGCGCTCGGTGCGATAGCCGCCATCGAGGTAGCACGACAACGTGTGATGGCCGGGCTGATCGTAGACGGTTTCCGCCACTTTCGTGTCGCGCGTCCACAGTGCGATCGCGAGCCCGTCGCCGAGCCACGCGAAGCGGTCCAGATTCGCGTTGGCGCTGGCGAGCGTGTGACACACCGATTGCAGGCCGAACGGCGCGCCGGCGGTGGATCTCATGGGGCTGGACGGACTGGCGTTCACGGCGGCGGGGGGAGGTTTTCCGGTGAAATAGCTGAGCGGCCAGTATACGGCGGCCCTCGCTTTGCCGCGTATCGGCGCGAAAAAGTGCGCAAGCCTGGACAATCGCGTGCAGCCGCGCAGTTGCATAGTGGGATTTTCGTCATTGCCGCCTGCCGTTGCCGCTCGTAATGGCGGCGGTCTGTTTGAAGGCCCACCATGAATCTTCTGCTTTATGCGTCCACCGTGCTGATCTGGGGCACCACGTGGATCGCGATCAAATGGCAACTCGGCGCGGTGCCGCCACCGGTTTCGATTGCGTGGCGTTTCTGGATCGCCGCGCTATTGCTGTTCGCGTTGCTGCGCATCTTGCGCCGGCCGATGTGGCCGCCGCGCGCCGCGTGGCGCTTTCTCGCCGCGCAAGGCCTGACGCTGTTCTGCGTCAATTTCCTGTGCTTTTACTACGCCGAACAGATCGTGCCGAGCGGCCTCGTCGCGGTGGTGTTCTCGACCTCGCCGCTGCTGAACTCGATCAACGGCCGGCTGTTCATGGGCCGGCCGCTGCAAACCGGTGCCATTGCGGGGGCGTTGCTCGGACTCGTCGGCATCGTCTGTCTGTTCGTTCAGCAGATGGCCGGCCATCTCGGCGATCACGCCGCGTGGCTCGGGCTGGGCATCGCGTTTCTCGGCACGATGTGCTTTTCGGCCGGTAATTTGCTGTCGAGCCGGATGCAGTCGATGGGCTTGCACCCGTTCGCCACCAATAGCTGGGCGATGCTGATCGGCGCGAGCTTGCTGACGATCGGCAGCGTGTTTGCCGGTTATTCGTTCGCGCTCGAACCCACCGCGCGCTACCTCGGCGCGCTCGCGTATCTCGCGGTGTTCGGCTCGGTGATCGGCTTTACCGCGTACCTGATGCTGGTCGGCCGCATGGGTCCGGAGCGGGCCGCGTATTGCACGGTGCTGTTCCCGATCGTCGCGCTGGCGGCCTCGACTATCTTCGAGGGCTACCGCTGGTCCGCGCTCGCGGTGGTCGGCCTGTTGCTCGTAGTGGCCGGCAATCTGGTCGCGTTCGATCTGACGCGGCGGATCTTCGTGCGGCGCGCGGTGACGCGATCGTGACGAGCGGCTTCACGCTGCCAGACGTTCGTACCGTGGTTCGTGCCGTGAAGCGATTCAAGGTGAGGATTTACAGGAGCAGAAAACACCACTGAATCGGTAACAGGTGAGTCTTTTCAGGAGCCGGTTTTTACCGGCTCCAATCCTTTGGTGATATCGATTATTGCCGATCCTATGCGATCAGAATTATTTGAACGGATCGAATGTTAAATATGATTTTTTTAGCAATTAATTCACGATTTTCTGTGCGAGGATAAAGCGCGACTACCGATGTATGCGCGCGCGAAGTTCGCATGAATCCGCACGCGTGTACCAGCGAGCCCACGCCGCGCGAACCGGCTGCGTGCGCCTCGCGCCTTGCAAGGAAATACCGCCGTGAAGCTCATTCCCCGCCTTGGCAGCGCCGTGGTTTTAATTCACAGCCTGATTTCGCCGAATATCCACGCGCAATCCCAACTCAATTACACGACCTCATGGATCGGCAATAGCTTCGGCTTTGGCGACGGCAAATGGATGCAGCAGGATATCCAGGCGATTAGCGTCGGCGCCGACGGCACTGTTTATACGAATGCGCCATGGGACGAAAGCGGCAGCGAAATCGCCGCCTATCGCGCCGGCGACAAACTCGCGGTGGCCGGCTCGACGCACGGCTGGGGCGCGGCCGGCGGCGATGCTGTCGCGGTGAATCACACGTACCTGTACGCGGCGATGTCGATCGGCAACCAGAACAACGGGCTGGTCGGCGCGGACTACCCGCCGGCCAATCAGACCTGGTACGGCATCACGCGCCGCACGCTCGCGAATCTGGCGGCCGGCGCGCCGTTCAGCGGCGGCATCGGCAATAGCGCGAACGCGACGAAGAACAGCTTCGTGCCGGTCGAAACGGTGACGACCGGCATCGACGCGAGCATTCGCGGTCTCGCCGCGACCGATAGCGAACTCTATGTAGCCGATACCTACGGCAATCGCATCGCGGTGTACGACGCGCAGTCGATGCAGCCGCTGCGTTCATGGAGCGTGAATTCGCCGGGACGCATCGCGATCGATACCGATGCGACGCTGTGGATCTTCAGCGGCGTGCTGTCGGGCAATCCGGGCATCCTGCACTACGCCGCCGACGGCACCGCGCTTGGCGGTCCACTGCCGCTGCCCGCGGGCACCGTGCCCACCGACCTCACGGTGACGCCGGCGGGGCAGTTGCTCGTCGCCGACAACGGCCCGTCACAGCAGATTCTCGTCTTCAACAAGGGCGCGGACGGTCAGTGGCAGGCGGGCGCCGCAATCGGCACGCGCAACGGCATCTTCCACCCGGTGCCAGGCGTGCCGGGCGATGTGCGCTTCAACGGCATCACGGGGATCGGCGTCGATCAGGCCGGCAACCTGTATGTCGCGCAAAACGGCGAGGGGCCACGCGCGCCGGGCTCGGCATCGGTCGGACAAGGCGCGGTGCTCGAGAGCTACGTGTATGGCTCGCGCGTGCTGAACTGGCGGCTGTACGGACTGACGTTCGTCGATAGCGCCGCCTTCGATCCGGCCACGCCCGCGTCGGTCTACACGGGCTCGAAGCGCTTCACGCTCGACTACCGGCAGCCGCCGGGCCACGAATGGTCGTATGCGGGTTTCACGCTCGATCGCTTCGATTATCCGGACGACCCTGCGTTTCACCAGCCGCGCGGCGTGCGCGGCGAGCCGATGGTGCGCCGGTTCAACGGTCGGCGCTTTCTCTATACGCTCGATCCCGGCGCGCATTACCTGAACGTCTATCGCTTCGATGCCGCGCATGGCGAGAGCGCGATTCCCGCGGGTCTGTTCGCGCAGAATCCGCTGCCGGGCACGTGGCCGGCCGGGCAACCCGGCTTCGGCGAATGGCTGTGGCGCGACAGCAATGGTGATGGCGTCGTCGATGCCAACGAGATCAGCAGCAATCCGTCGACCGGCAGCACGGTCGGCAATGGCTTCTGGTGGGTCGACGAACCGGGCAACGTGTGGCTCGCCACGCCGCTGAGCGGGATCCGCGAGATGCCGCTGCAGGGCTTCGATGCGGCGGGCAATCCGATCTATACGTACGCAAGTGCGAAGACGTTCGCGATGCCCGCGCCGTTCACGCGACTCGCGCGGCTGGTCTATTTCGCGTCGACCGACACGATGTACCTGTCCGGTTTCACGAGCGCGGTTCCGTGGGATGCGACGCACTGGAAGGAAGCGGGCCCGGTGCTCGCGCGCTATGACAACTGGAGCTCCGGCGCGCCCACTCAGGCCTACGCGATCCCGCTGCCGTGGAACACGCAAAGCGATCCGCAGACCACCACGGTCGGCATCGCGGTGGCGGGCAATTACATCTTCGTCGCGGAGCTGTACACCGCGAAAGTCGACGTGTATGACGCGCGCAGCGGCGCGGCGGTCGGCTATATGACGCCGGGCGCAAGCGTCGGCAACACCAGTGGCTGGGTCGACGTGTATCTCGGCATCAGCGCGGTACAGCGCGACAACGGCGAGTACGTCGTGCTGCTGGAAGACGATGCGCGCGCGAAGATTCTGATGTATCGCTGGACGCCTTGATGCGGATCGCACTCACGCCGAACACGAATGGACGGCGGCACACGATCGGTATATAACAACGTGACCGGGTCGTCTTATCGATGCATTGACAGGAGCGATGTTTCACCATGACGCAAGACATTCCTCCCAAGCCGCCCTCCGACGATCGTCCCGAGATCGAGCATCTGGATGCGGCGCTCAGTCACGTCAATCAGCAGGTGTCGTCGGGCGGCATTGCGTCGGGTGCGGCGAAAGGGATCGTGTACAGCCTGATCGAAACGCTGGGTGCGCTGGTGGGCGATCCCGATCTGCCGGAGCATGCGCGTTCGGGTTACGAAGGATTGCTGGAAGCGGCGCGCGAGTTGCGCGCGAAACTGGACCGTTAGAAGGCGTGCGTCGCGACGCTATCGCGGAGTCGCCGGCGTCGAAAAACACGCAATGCGCGTAAAGCGGAACCCCAAAAGCCGGATGCCGGCTTTTGGGGTTTTTTCATGCGCATGCAGCCGATCAGGCACCGGACGCGACGGCTTCCTCGGCCGATGCCGCCAGCAATTGATGAATCTGCGCGACGACCGCCGCGCCTTCGCCGACCGCAGCGGCCACGCGTTTGGTCGAGCCCGCGCGCGCATCGCCGATCGCATAGACGCCTTCGACGGTGGTCGCGAGATCGCAGGCCGCGGCCGAGCCATCCGCGCCGACGCCGGTCAGCACGAAACCCTTCGGATCCAGCTGCACGCCACAGGTGCGCAGCCAGTCGGTATTCGGATCGGCGCCGGTGAAGAGGAACAGATGGCGCGTATCGAAGCGATCGACACCATCGGGTAGCGGCTTTTTCAGCGCGACCGACGCCAGCCCGTGTTCATCGGCATCGAGCCGGTCGATTTCCGAATTCGGATGCACGAACACGTTCGGCAGTGAGCGGATCCGGTCGATCAGATAGCGCGACATCGTCGCTTCGAAACCGCTGCGGCGGATCAGCACGTGGACCTTCGCCGCATGCGTCGCCAGATAGACGATCGCCTGGCCGGCCGAATTGCCTCCGCCCACCAGCACGATTTCCTGGCGCTTGCACAGCTTTGCCTCGACCGGCGACGCCCAGTAGTACACGCCGCGTCCGTCGAAGCGGTCGAGCCCTTCGAGCACGGGCCGCCGGTACACCGCGCCGCTGGCGATAACGATCGTGCGCGCGCTGATATGGCCGCCGCACTTGGTTTCGAGCCGGTATGGCGTTTGCCCGCAGTGCAGCGCGTTCACATTGACCGGAATCGCGACGCGCGCGCCGAACTTCTGGGCCTGCACGAACGCGCGGCCGGCCAGCGCCTGGCCGGAAATGCCGGTCGGGAAGCCCAGGTAGTTCTCGATCCGCGAGCTTGCGCCGGCCTGGCCGCCCGGCGCGCGGCTGTCGAGCACGATCACGGAGAGCCCCTCGGAGGCCGCGTACACGGCGGTGGCAAGACCCGCCGGACCCGCGCCGACGATCGCCACGTCGTACACATAGGTGTCGTCGAGATCGGGCAGCAGCCCGAGGCAGGTCGCCAGTTCCGGCATGCTCGGATGACGCAGCACCGAGCCGTCCGGGCAGATCACGAGCGGCAGGTCTTCGCGTTGCGCGGCGAACTGCTCGATCAGGCGCAGCGCGTCTTCGTCGCGCTCGTCGATCACCGAATGCGGATGGCCGTTGCGCGACAGAAAGCCTTGCAGCATCACGAGCCGCGAGTCGTTGCTATTGCCGATGAGGATCGGGCCGCCCGAGCCTTTTTCGATCAGCGCCACGCGCCGCAGGATCAGCGCGCGCATGATGCGCTCGCCCAGCTCGGCCTCGGCGACCAGCAGCGCGCGCAGCCGGTCGGGCGGGATCAGCAGCGTTTCGACCGCGCAGGTGGCGACGCCGTTCACGAGCGCCGGCTTACCCGACAATTGGCCGACCTCCGCCAGAAACTCGCCCGGGCCATGTTCGCCGATCACGATCTCGCGGCCGATGCCGTCGCGTTGATAGACCTTTACGTTTCCTTCGAGCACCACGAACATGCCGGCGCCGGGGAGGCCGGTCTCGAACAGCAGCTCGCCGGACTGCCAGCGGCTGATTTCGCCGAAGCGGCGAATCCGCTCGACCTCCGTGGAAGTGAGCAGGGGGAACATCTGATGCCTGCGCGTCGACAGCGTCGAAAATGGCGCATCGGCAACCACATCCTGCTGTCCTTGTACTTTCTGAGCCGACACTTCCTGAGTCGAAACTTCCTGAGTGGAAAGCATGGAACTGCTCCTTCGGTGTTCATTGCCAGGTTGAACACGAGACCTGGCGGCGTGCCGGGGCCGTCGGCGCGGCACGCTTCTCGAATGGGTGAGGCGCGCCTGGGCGGCGCCGTGACGCTAGACGGCTTTGGGCGCGACGTCGTCGACTGCGACTTCCGGTGCGCGCGTGTCGGGCAGCGTGTCGACCGGTTCGCCCGAATCGCGCCAGGCTTCCATGCCGCCGCGCAGCGGCAGCACGTCGGAGAAACCGGCCTCGTTCAGCTGCTTCGCCATCCACGCCGCGGAAATCTCGTTCGGGCAGGAACAGTAAATGACGAGTTTCTGATCGCGCGGATAGGTCGAGACGATGTCGCCGAGTTGCCGTTCGTCGGCGAATTGCGCGCCCGGAATCACGAACGGATCGAGTTTGCGCTTTTCTTGCGAACGGATGTCGAACACGACTGGCGGCTTGCCGGCCGAGAACAGCTGCGCGAGTTCGTCGACCTCGATGCGGGCGGATGCGAGCTTCGCGATCAACTGACGGCGCCGGATCCACCGGTACGCCGCGTACAACGCCAGCAGCACGATGACGACGAGCGCGGCGGTACGGCCGAGCCGCCCGGCGATCGCGAACAGCATGTCGATCTGCCGCGCGAACAGGGCACCGATGATGAGCCCGGTGCCGGACCACAGCGCGGCGCCGACGCCGTCGTAAGTGAGAAAGGTGCGGTAACGGGTGCCCATCGCGCCCGCCATCGGAATCGACACGATCGCGAGGCCCGGCACGAACTTCGCGACCGCCAGCACGCGCACGCCCCAGCGGCCGAAAAAACGCTCGGTCTTTTTCACGCAGGTGTCACGCGACAGCGACAGCCGGCAGATCGTTTTCAGCGTATTGCCGCCGTAGATGCGGCCGGCGAGATACCACGCGCTGTCGCCCAGCAACGTCGCGAAGATCGCCAGCACGAGCACCGGCATCAACTGGGTGCCGACAGAGCCGGGGTGCGTCGCGGCCATCGCTCCGAACAGCACGAGCGACGGCATCGCCGGCACCGGCAGCCCGAGCGCGGCGGCCAGCACGTTGACGAAGACGAGCGCCGGTCCATATTGCTCGACGAGATCATGTAGCATCGGTTTACATCCGCAGCCCTTGCGGGCGCAGCGCGGTAAGGATCGCAAAGGGGAATGCAAGGATTATGGACGTATTTTCGAGACGTGCAACCGGCCTGAAAATACGTGCGCCGACTGGCGGGGTTTGCGCGGCAGCCAGGCGGGAAACCGTGCGCGCGGTACGTTCATCCCGGTAAAGGCAAACCTCGCAACGAGCGCGGCGGCGCTTGCCAAATGCCGTAGAACCCCCCGAATTGGCGGCGTGTGCGGAACAAAGAGGCATCGGCCGATGCGCGCGAGCGACGCAGGCGCGAACCATGCCGTGCATCGCTTGCGATGCACGGCCCATATGACAGGCGACGGGCAACGCGCGCGGCTCTCAGGCCGACGCGCCGCCCATGTCAGGAGCGATGGTTGTGCTGCTCGCCGGGCAACTCGGCGCCGTGCGCGCGGATAGTGGCGATCAGCTCGGCCGGCGTGATTTCGTAACGCACTTCGCGGTGTATGCCCGGTTTGCGCTCATCGACTTCGATCAGCAGGATGGCTTTGCCGTCTTCTGACGATTCGAGCCGCAACGAGCGCATTTCGCGCCCCGTTGCGTCGTCGGATTCGGTGAGCAGGGCCATTGACCCGGAGGACCCGGTAATGCGCATCGAGTTTGTCCTTCTTCCATTGTTGATCGAACCATTGTACGGGCAGCAACCAGCGCCGTCTGCCGCGCCGCGAACGATCAGTTTAACGCGACTCCCCGCGATGACGGCTGCATTTTTCGTGCCCCTCGCGAGGCGGTCCCCATTGCCGGTTGTCATGCCGCTGACGCACGCGCGGCGTAGGCAACGGAAGCTTCTGCGGCCTGTCCTGATGCGTCGTTTTTCGGCGGGTCCGCGGGAGTCGCTGGAGCTTCGGCTCCCGAACTTCCTCACCAGACTGTTTGACGGGCGCCACGCAAAAAATGGCCCGTCCGGATCGGGACGGGCCGTTAAACGCCGTTGTTACTCGGGTCAGCCTGCCCTTGCAACATTGGGCGCTGACGGGTTCCATCGTCTTTCTTCGGTTGCGCGTTGTCGAGGTGGGAGTAATGCCGATCTGTCAGATCAAAGCGGTTCGGCCGGCTGAAGATCGCGCCGGGCGGGGCCGGCGCGGATGTCGTCAGTCGCCCCCGCGTGGCGCGCGCGCCACGCTCAAACCAGGCCGGTCGCGTAATACACGGAGATCACGAAAAACACCGCCATGGTTTTGATCACCGTGACCGCGAAGATGTCGCGGTACGACTGCCGGTGCGTGAGACCCGTCACCGCCAGCAGCGTGATCACCGCGCCGTTGTGCGGCAGCGTATCCATGCCGCCGCTTGCCATCGCGACCACCCGATGCAGCACTTCCAGCGGAATATGCGCGGCTTCCGCGGCCTTGATGAACAGATCCGACATCGCCGCGAGCGCGATGCTCATACCGCCCGACGCCGAACCGGTGATGCCTGCGAGCGTGCTGACCGACACAGCCGCGTTGACGAGCGGATTCGGAATGCTCTTCAGCGCATTGCCGACGACCAGAAAGCCCGGCAGCGCCGCGATCACGCCGCCAAAGCCGTATTCCGACGCCGTGTTCAGCGACGCGAGCAGCGCACCCGCCACCGCCGCCTTGGTGCCTACCGCGAAGCGCTGGCTGACGCGGCCGAACGCGGTCACGACCACCATCACGATGCCGAGCAGCAACGCGCCTTGCACCGCCCAGATCGCCACCACCGCCTTGACGGTCGTCTCGACCGGCGCATGCAGGCCCGGCAGGATATCCGGCGTGATCGTATAGGTCGAACCGTACCAGCTCGGAATCCAGCGCGTCAGCAGGAAGTTCGCGACGCCCACCACGACGAGCGGCGCCACCGCCAGCAGCGGATGCGGCAACTGCTTCGCTTCGATGCGTTCCGGCTCGTTGACGAGATCGGTGCCATAACCCTCGCCGGTTGCCATCGCGGCACGGCGGCGCCATTCCAGATAGGTGAGGCCGACCACGATGATGAACAGCGAGCCGATCACGCCCAGCGTCGGCGCGGCCCACGAGGTCGTTTTGAAGAACGTGGTCGGAATGATGTTCTGGATCTGCGGCGTGCCCGGCAGCGAATCCATCGTGAACGAAAATGCGCCGAGCGCGATCGCGCCGGGCATCAGCCGTTTCGGGATATTGCTTTGCCGATACAGCTCGGCCGCGAACGGATAGACCGCGAACACGACGACGAACAGCGACACGCCGCCATAGGTGAGCAGCGCGCACACCGCGACGATCACCGCATTCGCGCGCGAGCGGCCGATATAGCGGATCGCGGCGGCGACGATCGATTCCGAAAAGCCCGACAGCTCGATGACCTTGCCGAATACGGCGCCGAGCAGGAATACCGGGAAATAGAGTTTGACGAAGCCGACCATCTTGTCCATGAAGATGCTCGTGAACACCGGCGCGACGGCGGCGGGCTCGGTCAGCAGGACGGCGGCGAGCGCCGCGATCGGCGCGAACAGGATGACGCTGTAGCCGCGATACGCGGCGAACATCAGAAACGCCAACGCGGCGAGGACGATGACAAAGGACATTGAGTCTCCAGAACTTGGTTATTCACTACATGTGCGTCGTCCCGATGGTGCGATGACGGCGCGGCGCGGGCGAAACGCAGGTTCCATGCCATGCGGGCGGTCTTAGCCGCGGCGCCTGCTAGTGTAAGCCGCAACGTGAATCGGGGCCGACAGACGGCGCGGACGATTGTACCCAAATGTCTCTAAATTGGGATTTTATTGGGCTGAAGATAGCGTGAATTCCATGAAATCACCGGAAAATCGGGCTTGTGCCGTGTCTCTATATAGAGATAATGACGTCTATAAATAGAGACAAACACAATTAGAACCATACACGGAGACAGCGACAGCATGATGACTGACTGGGCGGGCCTGCCGGCCGACTATGGCGACGTATTGCGCCGGGCGATGGATTCGCTCTTTCGCACCTTCGAAAATTTCAGCGAAGGCACCTTCATCGTCGACGCCGACGCACGCGTCGTCTGGATCAACAAGCGCTATGCGGCGCGCTTCGGGTTTCCGGATCCGCAGCAGGCGATCGGCCGCGACTGCGAAGCGGTGATCCCGAACAGCCTGATGCGCGAGGTCGTGAGCACCGGCAAGCCGATCCTGCTCGACATCATGGAGACGGATCGCGAACCGCTCGTCGTCACGCGCCTGCCGCTGAAGGACGACGCGGGCGCAACCGTCGGCGCGGTCGGCTTTGCGCTGTTCGACGAGCTGAAGGCGCTCACGCCGCTCTTTTCCCACTACTCGCGGCTGCAGCAGGAACTGATCGCAACGCGCCAGTCGCTCGCGCAGGCGCGGCGCGCGCGCTATACGTTCGGCAGCTTCGTCGGCACCAGCGCGGCCAGCCTCGAAGTGAAGCGCCAGGCGCGCCGCGCGGCGCAACTCGAATCGCCGGTGTTGCTGCTCGGCGAAACCGGCACCGGCAAGGAGCTGCTCGCGCATGCGATCCACGGCGGCTCGGCGCGCGCGAATCAACCGCTCGTCACCGTCAACGTCGCGGCGATTCCCGACACGCTGCTCGAAGTCGAGTTCTTCGGCGCCGCGCCCGGCGCCTACATCGGCGCAGATCGCAAAGGCCGGGTCGGCAAGTTCGAGCTGGCGAACGGCGGCACGCTGTTTCTCGACGAAATCGGCGATATGCCGCTGCCGTTGCAGGGCAAGCTGCTGCGTGTGCTGCAGGACAACGAGTTCGAACCGCCCGGCGCGAACCGGATCGTGCGCGCGGACGTGCGGATCATCGCGGCGACATCGGCCGATTTGCCCGCGCTCGTCGCGGCCGGGCGCTTTCGCGCGGACCTGTTCTACCGGCTCAATGTGCTGACGATTCACGCACCGGCGCTGCGCGAACGTTCGTCCGATATCGAAGCACTCGCGTACGCGATGCTGGAAGATCTTGCGACGCAGGCACACGGCAGCCATTTCCAGTTGCAGGACGACGCGTTGCGGCTGCTGTGCGGGTACGACTGGCCGGGCAACGTACGGGAATTGCGCAATACCCTGGAACGGGCGGTGATGCTGTCCGACAGCGAGCGGATCGACGCGCGGGCGCTCGCGCCGTTCATCGGCTCGGGCCAGCGTGCCGGCGGGTTGCGTGCAACCGTCGGCGGCGCGCCCGTGCCGGCGCGTGGGAAGGTCGCCGCGCCGGCCCCCGGCGCGATCAGCGCGGATCGCGTCGAGAGCGCCGCCGAGCCCGCCTCGTGGAGCGGCGCGATGGACGCGTTCGAAAAGCGCTTCCTGAGCGACGCGTTGCGCGCGAACGGCGGACGCGTGATCGACACCGCGAAGCAGATCGGCATGGGGCGGGCGACGCTCTACAAGAAGATCGCCGCGCACGGCATCGAAGTCTGAACACGAAGCGGGCTTGCCGGCAAGCCGCGATCACACGGTCCTTCGCGGCGAGTGACGCAGTGCAATTGCCGCGTGGCACAATCGCGAGATCGAACAACAAGACGTGATCGGGGCTTCCAATGAAACGCAGTCTTTCCTTCTTCGCGTGTCGCTCGAGTTTCATGCTGGCGGCCGGCGCGCTGGCGATGCTCAGCGGTTGCAGCAGCAGCCCGCCGTTGTTCCTGTCGGACGGGCGCGCAACCACGCTGGTGCAATGTCCGGCCGGCTCCGACTCGTGCTCGCAGCAGGCCGCCGCCGGCTGCAACGGCGCGTACGATGTCGTGCGGCAGACGACCGAAAACGGTACGCTCAGCCTGATCTACGCGTGCCGCGCGGCCGCGAAGTAAGCGTGGTGGCCGCGCGCCCGGCGCGGCATCCGATAAAACGGCACCTTCTCTTTCTTTTCTCCGTGAACGGCAGGCGCGGCTTTTGATCGTGTCCGCGACGCCCGCCGTTTGCCGGCCCGCCAGATTTCGCGATTCGCGCGCTCGTGTCATTGCGACAGACGCATAGCCGTCATAAAACTCTGTGCCTAATATGCGTCCGATAACCCGTTACCACCCATATCGAATTTAGAGATGACGTTTTGAAGGCTGTGAGTCGCACGTTCGTAATTATTTGTCGCGGCGCTCATGGTTCAATAATCGCTAACCGTTTTCGATGTCGAACGGAGTCGGTGCGGAAGCCAACGGAACGCGAAGTTTGGCGGCAGTATTCTTTTTAAACCGTTGGCGATTTAGCCTGGCAGCAGATTTTGCCGGGTTTTTTCTGAGGCAGTACCTGTTCAGGAAGGTTTTTCCGCTCCCGGTACACGTGACACAGGCCTTTGCCCGTTGCCGCACGTGCATGCTTGCGATTTTTGCTTCGACATTAATTCAATAGAATCCGGGGAAAGCAATGAATCATCAGCAACTCGAAAGAGATATTCAACATCTGGAGCGGGTTATCTCGCACATTTCGCCGCAGGACCGCATTCCACTGTCTTATTGGCGCAGCCGCATCGAACTGGTTTCGGACGCGGTTATCGTTCCCGCTCAGGCGACCCGCGTCAAACGGCTGAATGCCGCGCTTTGCGCATTGGAAGACCAGCAAAAGCCCGAATCTCGAAACTGAATGCCGGCAATGAAGGATTTCGTCGTGTACGCTTCGGGCGGATAAGTTTCCGCAGGCATCCGCAGTTGAGCCGCAGGCGGCACGAATGCCGGCGCGGCTTGCGCGCGCTGGATGCGCTCGCCTCTCGACGAGCGCGCGGACTTTCCTTTACCGACACAGGACGAACATGCACGGAGCGGGACTTGCCACGGGCCGGCTGGCGGCGTTGACCAACGCGATGCAGGGCTACGTGGAACGCGGTGAAGTCGCAGGGGTGGTGGCGCTGGTATGGCGGCGCGGCGAAATCGGCTACTTCGAGCCGCTGGGTCTGCGCGACGACACCGCACAATTGCCGATCGAACGCGACACACTGTTCCGTATCGCATCGATGACGAAGCCAGTGACGAGCGCCGCGATCATGATGCTGATCGAGGAGGACCGTCTCGCGCTCGATACGCCGATCTCGCTATGGCTGCCCGAATTGGCGTCGCCGCGCGTGCTGCGCGATCCGGCCGGCTCGCTCGACGATACCGATCCGGCGCACGCGCCGATCACGGTGCTCGATCTGCTCACGCATCGCGCCGGCTTCGCGTATCACTTCACGGCGACCGGGCCGCTCGCCGATGCGTACGCGGCGGCGTTCAACGGTTTCGAAGCGAATGGCGGCAGCAACGCATGGCTCGCGCGCATCGCCGCGTTGCCGCTGATTTTCCAGCCCGGCTCGCGTTGGCACTATGGCGTCGCGACCGATGTGCTCGGCGTGCTGATCGAACGTATAAGCGGGATGCCGCTCGGCGAGTTTTTCCGCACGCGTATTTTCGAGCCGCTCGGCATGCGCGATACCGCGTTCTGGGTGCCGGATGCGCAATTGCGGCGCCTCGCTACCGCGTACAACATCGATCCCGGCACGCGGCGGCGCGTGGTCGAGGATCATCCCGATGCGAGCCGCTGGGCAAATCCGCAACGGTTCCAGAGTGGCGGCGGCGGGCTCGTATCGACCGCCGAGGACTATCTGCAGTTCGCGCAACTGCTGCTGGGCCGCGGACGCGTCGGCGACACGCGGCTGCTGTCGCATCGCTCGGTCGACCTGATGCGCAGCAATTTCCTGACGCCCGATCAGCGCCGCGTGCCGGCCTTCGGACGGATGATCTGGGCCGGGCAGGGTTTCGGCCTCGGCCTCGCGATCGTCGATGATCCCGCGCGGCAACTGCCGCAAGGCTACCGTTCGCGCGGCTCGTTCGGCTGGCCGGGCGCCTACGGCACGAGCTGGTTTGCCGATCCCGCCGAAGATCTGATCGGCGTGATGCTGATCCAGCGCCGCTCGATCGACCCGTTTCCGATGGCCATCGACTTCGAACGCCGCGTCTATGACGCAATCGACGATTGAGCGCGCTGTCGCGATTGCGCGTTCCGCGCGGGCCTCGCCGTAGCCATGACACGCAGATGGCCGTGCAAGTCACTTTTCTGTGAATTATTCGTCTGGTACTGTCCGCACAACGCAGTTCGTGACAGTTCATCCAATCGATGGGGGAGCACCGGCATGGCCTCTTACAAACAATTGACCGCGCAACTCGAAAAACTTCATAAGGAAGTCGCCGCGGCCCGCGAGAAGGAAGTCGCACAGGCTATCGCCGACATCAAACAGAAAATCGACGAGTACGACCTGAGCGCCGAGGAACTCGGTTTCACTAGCAGCCCGCGCAAGCCGAAGCGCAAGACGGCGTCCGCGTCGGTTGCGAAGTACCGCAATCCGAAGACCGGCGAAACGTGGAGCGGCCGCGGACGTTCGCCGGCGTGGCTGGCCGGCAAGAATCGCGAGCGCTTTCTGATCGACGGTTGACGCGTGCGGGGCGTCGTCTGAATTTTGAAGTGATGCGCGATCCCGCCATGTCCGCACTGTTGCGCAGATCCCGAAAACGCTCACCTTTGAGACGCGCTTGCGTACGGCCAGCGAGGTTTGCCGTGTGCGATGCGCTTGCGCGCTTGCTTCGGTGAGCCTGGGTTTGACGTGCGGCGCACCGATCAGGTTATAGGCGGACGATTCTTCGCGCGCCCGCGCGCGGCGTATTGGACACCCGCGTCAGCCTTTGCTGGCGGGCCTTTCCAGCCATTTCGACGGATTTATCAGGCATTAAACCGCGACCTGCCGGTAACCGTAGCGAGCTTTGCTGACGACCCGCGTCCGTTCGGAATCGCGTTTCGCCCACGACAGCCGGTGCGCGGCCGATTTTCGCGATCCTCACCTTTTTGCCGTCAGGCGGCCGCCGTCGTTCCAGGTCCCGAAAACGCTCACCTTTGGCGAGTTCATCGCCCGAGGTTCGCCGTGACGTGACGTAGACCCGCACCGTATCGACCGGCAAAACACGGGCCACCGGCCGGCAAACGCGCCGGACGTGTATCATTCGCTCCTTGCGCTGTTCTGCGCTGGCGATTCCCGAATTGTCGAAGCCCGGCTCGCGACCTCGTTCGCAGCCCGTTTTCGACGCCGCGAGCGCGCCGGTCGATGCGGGCCTCCGCCCGACTCCCGCAGCTCGACGCCGCCGCGCCGCGCGCGGCATACCGGCCGCCTCGAGGCCGCCGGGAACCGCCTGAACCCCTTTCCGTGACCGCCAGACCCGATGTCAGTCTCCGAACTCAAACGCCGCCGCACGTTCGCGGTCATTTCCCACCCGGACGCGGGTAAAACCACACTCACCGAAAAACTGCTGCTGTTCTCCGGCGCGATCCAGATCGCCGGTACCGTGAAGGGCCGCAAGAGCAACCGCTACGCGACCTCCGACTGGATGGAGATCGAAAAGCAGCGCGGCATTTCGGTTGCGAGCTCGGTGATGCAGTTCGAGTACGGCGACTGCGTGATCAACCTGCTCGACACGCCGGGTCACGAGGACTTCTCCGAAGATACCTACCGTGTGCTGACCGCGGTCGATGCCGCGGTGATGGTGATCGACGGCGCGAACGGCGTCGAAGCGCAGACGCTGAAGCTGCTCGAAGTCTGCCGCAGCCGCAAGACGCCGATCGTCACGTTCATCAACAAGCTCGACCGCGAAGTGCGCGAGCCGCTCGAACTGCTCGATGAAATCGAGCAGCACCTGGGCGTGTCGGCCGTGCCGTTCACCTGGCCGATCGGCATGGGCAAGGATTTCCAGGGCGTCTACGACGTCCAGCGCGATCAGGTGCGCGTGTTCCGCGCCGGCCAGGATACGGCCGGCGGCGCGGTGGAAACGCTGCAGGCGCTCGGCGACGACGAAGGCGAGCGCCGCTTCGGCCACGCATGGGTGCGCGCGAAAGAAGAGATCGACCTGATCAGCGGCGCGACGCCCGAGTTCGATCGCGAGCAATTCCTCGCCGGTCAACAGTCGCCGGTGCTGTTCGGCTCGGCGATCAACAACTTCGGCGTGAAGGAGATTCTCGATGCGCTGGTCGATCTGGCGCCGCCGCCGTCGATGCGCATGACGGTGCAGCGTCCGGTGCAGCCGGACGAGCCGAAGTTCACCGGCGTGGTGTTCAAGGTGCAGGCGAACATGGACCTCGCGCACCGCGACCGGGTGGCGTTCATCCGCGTGTGCTCGGGACGTTTCGAGCGCGGCATGGCGGTGAAGGTCACGCGCTCGAACAAGACGTTCCGCGCGAACAACGTCGTGACGTTCCTGTCGCAGCGCCGTGAAACCGTAAGCGAGGCGTATCCGGGCGACATCATCGGTATCCCGAATCACGGCACGCTGAGTCTCGGCGATACGCTGACCGAAGGCGAGCAACTGCAATTCGTCGGCCTGCCGTTCTTCGCGCCGGAAATTTTTCAGACCGTCGAAGTGGTCGATCCGATGCGCGCGAAGCAGCTCGGCGAAGCGCTGAAGCAGTTGGGCGAAGAGGGCGCGATCCAGGTGTTCCGTCCGGAAGCCGGCGGCCTGATGATTCTCGGCGCGGTCGGTCAACTGCAGTTCGAAGTGGTGTCGCATCGCCTGTCGACCGAGTACAAGGTCGATGTGCGCATGGCGCCGGCGCGTTACCGTTTGTCGCGCTGGGTGACCAGCGACGACGCGGCCGAGCTGCGCCGCTTCACCGATTCGTACTCGGCGCGGATTGCGCTCGATGCATCCGATGCACCGACGTACCTGGCCTCGCACGTGTCGGAAATCGAAGTCGCGCAGAAGGCCTGGCCGAAGATCGTGTTCAACGAGTTGCGCGAGCACTCGGGCGCGCCGTTCCGGAAGTCGATGTAAAACTTCGCGCGGTCGGATTGAAAAATAGTTTTTATTGTTAAAAAAATAGTTCTCGTTTGGATCCAGATCACGCGACGCGGTGTGATCTGGATTATTTCCATATAAGTCGACGAAATACGAGCATCGACTAGTTGACGTGGTGCTCCTTCGCAGTTGCGATGACGCTTCGCCTAAGTGGGCATGCTCTCAAGGCTGCGTTTGCTCAACTGCGCGACTGTTACGATGAACGGAAGAGTTGCACCCGCTCGGTCATACGTCCCCCAGTCACCCCGCGCTCGATTAAAAGCGTGTACGTATCGCGACACGTACGAGTGCCTGCCTCGCGTTCGAAGAATCGCCGAGGTTACCGATATTCGCCACCGCCGCGGCGCCGGTCGACGACACACCGGAAGCCTTCTGGAACGACGCTTCCGCATAGAAGTCGGTCCGTTTCGACACGAAGTAATCGGCCATCGCCGCTACCTGATTGAAGTGCTGGTTACCCACGGTTCCACCGGCGCCGTTGTCGACCGCATTGCCTTTCGTATACATGTAGCCCAGGCCCGCATAGAAGACCGGCGTGAACTGATACTTGAAGCCGGCTTCTGCCGTGTTGAACTTTGCGGAGTTCCCGCCTAGCGCAGTGATGTTGCCGTATTCGACGTTCGAATAGGCGGCTCCGATCGTTGCATTGCCGATCCGGTACGTCGCGCCGCCCGTGATTACCTGATATGAGGCAGCGGAAGTGTAGCCGCTGTTGAGTATGCCGCTCAGCTGTGTCGCGCCATTCGGATTGCCCGTGAAGAAGCCCGTGCTGCCCGCGGTCCCAGTCGGATTCTTGAAGTACGCGTACGCGGCACCGAACGCAAATGGCCCGTTGGTGTACGCCATCCCCACGTTGTAGCCGCTGCCCCCGGTAAAGTTGCCTGGTTGTCCGCCGATGCTCCACTGGCCACCAAACGTCAGGCCACGATAGTTCGAACTGCTGTAGCGGATCGAGTTGTTTAGCCGCAGCGAATTGTTCAGGTTGTCGAGGTCCCCGGGGTGGGAAAACGCGGTGCTTCCGAAGTAGCCCATCGTTGATACCGGCTGGACGTAATAGAAAATCGAGTCGTACTGACGTCCAAGCGTAAGCGTGCCAAAGGTGCGGCTCGACAGGCCGACGAACGCCTGGCGGCCGAACAGAGCACCGCCCTGAGCAAGCTGGCCGTTATTCAGGTTGATACCCGACTCCAGCGTGAAGACTGCCGCGAGGCCGTCCCCCAGGTCTTCTGCGCCTCTCAGACCCCAGCGGCTGCCGTTGATGCCGCTGGTCGAATCGAGAGCGAATTGTCGGCCGCCGACATTGTGGCCATTAACCACGTTCTTATTGTTGCTCACGAACTGTATGCCCTCATCGATGATGCCGTACAGCGTCACCGAGCTTTGCGCGTGCGCATAGGGCACACAAAGCAGACCCGCCAGGCAGGCCGCGGTTTGCATTCTCATCTATCCATCTCCTTCGTTCTTGTTGTCGAATGCCTCGGCCGCCACGATCAGCAACGAACGAGGTACGTCGAGGTGATTTGTGGAAAATATTTTCGGAAAACATTTCCAGAAATTATAGCGACGTAGCTACAGACTTGCGCAAGTGAAATTTCACCAGGGTTTGTGCGGAGGGAATATCTCGTTTTTGACGAGCATCTCAGGTTGACGGCGACAATCTCGCCGCGTATTCTGAAAACACTTTCTGGAAACTATTTCCAAGAAATGAATCCACCTAATCAACGGAGACCGATATGCAGCTGGGTACGGCGCAACAGGCCGCGCGACTGATCGAAGACGGAGACACCGTTCTAATTACGGGCTCCGGGTCCGGGATGGCAGTTCCAGAAGCGTTGCTCGCTGCAATCGAAGCTCGCTATCGCGAGGAGAGCGCCCCTCGTCGGATCACGGCCATTCATCCGGTTGGCCTCGGTAACCGTGGCGATGAGCTCGGTGCAAGCCATCTCGCGCACGAAGGACTACTCAAGCGGGTGGTATGCGGTACGGTTGTCGACGCACCTCCAATTGCGAAGCTCGCGCTGGCGGACCAGATCGAGATTTATACGCTCCCACAGGGTGTGCTATCGCAACTGATACGTGAAGTTGCCGGCGGCCGTCCCGGGCTCACGACGCACGTCGGACTCAATACCTTCGTCGATCCGCGGCATCAGGGCGGCAAGCAGAGCAGGCTCGCCACCGAGGATCTGGTCGAGCTGATCGAGCGGGACGGAAGGGAATGGTTGTTCTACAAGTCGTTCAAGCCGAATGTCGCGTTGTTACGCGGCACGACGGCCGATGAGGACGGCAACATCTCACATGAGCACGAGGCCATTTTCGGGGAGATGTTATCCATGGCGCAGGCAGTGCGGCGCAATGGCGGCATCGTCATAGTTCAGGTAAAGCGGCTCGCGCGGCGAGGGACGTTGCCGGCCAGGACGGTGAAGATCCCGGCTAACCTCGTCGACTTCGTCGTGGTGGAGCCGCAGCAGATGCAGACCTACCAGACGTTCTACGATCCGTCGTTCTCCGGAGAGTTGAAGACCCCGCTTGCGACCTTTCCGTCATTGCCTCTCGACGAGCGCGGCGTGATTGCCCGCCGCGCTGCCCTCGAGCTTCGGCGCGGTGCGGTTTGCAATATCGGTTCCGGAGTATGTACCGGTATCGGGCTCGTCGCGGCTCGTGAAGACGTACTCGAGCTCGTCACCCTGACCAACGAGCAGGGCCTGATTGGGGGAGCGCCCGGAAACGGACTGGATGCCGGCGCTGCGCGCAATTACTCGGCTATCGTCGATCAGCCTTATCAGTTCGATTTTTACGATGGCGGTGGCATCGATATCGCGTTCCTGTCGTGCGTCGAGATAGACCACACCGGCAGCGTAAATATCACGCGATTTGCGGATCGGCTCGTGGGCGTGGGCGGTTTCATCAACATTAGCCAGAATGCAAAGAAGATGGTGTTTGGTGGATCGTTTACGGCGGGCGGGCTGAAGGTCGCGGTGACGGACGGTCGCTTGCAGATCGTCGAGGAAGGTCGCCATTCGAAATTCGTGGACTCACTTGCGCAGATTTCATTCAGTTCTAAGAACGCGCGGGCAAGCGGTCAAAAAGTCATTTACGTCACGGAAAGGGCCGTCTTCTCGCTGGCACAGGATGCGCTCGAGCTGATCGAGATCGCACCCGGCATAGATTTGCACAGAGATGTACTCGACCGCATTCCGTTCGACGTGAAGGTCTCGCCACAATTGAAGGAAATGGCCCCGGAAGTTTTCTCCGACGGCTCACTAGGGTTGAAGGCGCGACTCGAAGCTGAACCGTTGCCGATGCATCCGAAGATCAAGGCGCTGATGGGACAGGCCAGCTGATCCCGTTCGTAATGGACAAGGGCGAGGCTCGCCGCATCCGGACGACCGCCGCGAGGCGGGCGAGTTTCGTTTTGTGATTCACCGTCAAGCGTCCGGCACACCAAACAGGAGACATCGTGAACAACCTTAATGCGGCACCCGAGACACGCCGACGCTGGTATCGGGAGATCAATCGCGCGCAATGGCTGACGCTCGTCGGCGCGTGGTGTTTGTGGGCGCTTGATGCAGTGGACTTTCTACTCATCACGTTCGTGCTGATCGACATTTCAAAGACCTTTGGGGTCGAGCTTCACACGGCATCCCTGCTGATTCTGGCGACCTTCGGAGTACGGTGGCTGGGCGGAATGCTGTTTGGCAATCTAAGCGATCGTATCGGACGAAAAATACCAATGCTGATCGCTCTTGGATGGTTCACCGCGGGAGCCGCATTGACCGGTCTTGCGTGGAGTTTTACCGCAGTATTCGCGTTCCGGTTGTTGCTCGGTTTCGGCATGGCGCCCATTCTCACGCTCGGCTCGACGATGATCGCCGAAACCTGGCCTGAGAAGTATCGCGCGATCGGCATCGGTATCCTCGATACCGGCTGGGGTTTCGGCTCGGTGCTTGCTGCAACTCTATACGGGCTGATTTATCCTCATTTCGGTTGGCGGCCGCTGTTTTTCGCGGGCATCGTACCAGGGCTGCTCGTGGGGCTCTACATCTGGCGTTTTGTGCCGGAATCGCCGGTATGGCTTAAAGCACGCAACAAGGGACTTGTTGCTCGCGGCCGGTCGCCGGCCATCACGCTCTTTCGTGATCATTTTGGGCTGGTACTGGTACTGAGCCTCGTGCAGTTTCTGCTGCAGTTCGGATCGTGGCCACTGCAAGGCCTGCTGGCGACGTACCTGCGTCAATTGCATGTCCCGACGGCCTCGATAAGCCTGATTACAAGTCTTGGCGCGATCGGGCAGATCTGCGGCTTCTTCAGTTCCGGATTCATTGCCGAATGGATCGGCCGTAGAAATGCAATTGCATTCATGCTGGCGATCGGCTGCGCGTGCGTGTTTGCACTGGTTAACCTGGCACCCGGTTCCGTGGAGATCGGCGGCGTTTTCGCGTTCCTGAGTGGCTTCTTTATTGTTGGCGCATCGGGCATATATCCGACAATTCTCGCGGAAAACCTGCCGTCGAACGTCAGGGCGACCGGCGTCGGTTTGATGTACAACATCGGCGTGATCGGTGGTGGTATCGCGCCTTTCGTCGTGCTTGCCTCGCTTGATTTTTTCAACGTCAGGATGTCCACCGGCATTTTCTTTTACACGCTGCTCGGCGACGTGCTCGGCGTGACTATCATCTATCTGGCAACTCGGGAGACGCGAGGCATCTCGATCGAAGACGCAGGAATGCACGATATGAAGATTGAACAGGAGGGTATCCGTCGTGATGCTTGGTAAAGCAGCGCTCGCATTCTGGAACGGCATACAGGCCGGCGGGGATGCCGAATTTCTGGCTTGGCACGTATCGGAACACATCCCCGAGCGGATCGGTTTGCCGGGGTTTATTCGCGGTAGACGGTACGTGGCCAGCGAAGGAAGTCCGCCTTACTTCAACTTCTACGAGGTGGAGTCGATCGACGTGCTCGAGTCGGCCGCGTATCGCGACCGACTGGATCACCCGACGCCGTGGACGACCAAAGTCGTCGCAACCTTTGTCGACACATCGCGAACTCAGTGCCGGGTTGAACATACGCAAGGTGTCGGCGAAGGAGCGTGGATTCAGACGATTCGCTTCGCGTTTCCGGAGCAGCGCAGCCAGTGCATTGAAGCGTTGATCTCGGTCCTCGAGGATCTGCCGGCTCAGATGCCGCTCGTGGGTGCACATCTGCTTGATGGCTTGCGCCGCGAACAGGCGGTAACGCGAGAGCTTCAGTTGCGCGGGCAGCCTGACGCGCAGATCGACGGCGTGATCCTCGTCGAGGCGGCGGACGGAGAAACACTCGCTATGCTCGCGAACGGACCGCTGGCCGATGGGGCGCTTCGCGGCACCGGTATTCACTCAGTGCTTCGTGGCACGTATCAGTTGCAGTACAGCCTGAGCGCCGGACGCTGAAGGCCCGGTTGTTTTTTGCTTTTTCGCCATCTAGAAGGAAGCCGCATGAAACTGTTTCGCTTCGGACCGGTAGGTTCTGAAAAACCAGGCGTGGTCGACGCATCAGGCGTTCACCGTGACCTGTCGGGAGTCATCGCCGACGTTGACCCGGAGACGATTGCGTCAGGGCTCGCCGGTCGGCTGGCTGGTATCGATCTGACGAGATTGCCGGAAGTGCCGAAAGACGTTCGCTTCGGCCCTTGTCTGTCCAAACCCGGAAACTTCCTCGCAATCGGCCTGAACTACGTCGAACATGCGAAGGAAACCAACTCACCGTTGCCCAGTGAGCCGATTCTCTTCAATAAAGCGCCAAGCTGCGTCGTCGGACCGAACGACGACATCGTGCTGCCGCGCGGATCGAAAAAAACGGACTGGGAAGTGGAGCTTGCCTTTGTGATCGGCAAGCGGGCGCATTATGTGACCCAGGCCGATGCGCTGTCCTATGTGTTCGGCTACTGCGTCTGTAACGACGTGTCGGAGCGTGAGTTCCAGCTTGAGCGCGGCGGCCAGTGGATGAAAGGAAAGTGCGCGCCGTCATTCGGACCGATTGGACCCTATCTCGTCACAGCCGACGAGGTTCCGGACCCGCAGAAGCTGCCGCTGTGGCTCGAAGTGAACGGACAGCGAGTACAGAACAGTGACACGTCCGATATGATCTTCTCGATCAGCACGATCGTGTCGTATCTGAGTGAATTCATGGTGCTGATGCCGGGCGATCTGGTGACCACGGGCACGCCACCAGGGGTCGGGTTGGGCATGAAACCGGAGCGTTACCTCAAACGGGGCGACACGGTGCGCCTCGGGGTCGAGGGACTGGGCGTGCAGGCCCAGCGCGTCGTATGAGCGCCCCCCTCACGCTGCCGGTGACAGGCAGTACCGCGCTTTATGTGATCGTCGGCGACCCCGTCGCTCAGGTACGTTCGCCTCAGGTTATCAACGCATTATTCTCCCAGGCGGGGATAGATGCGCTACTGGTGCCGCTTCATGTCCCGGAGGCGCGCTTTGTTGAGACAATGCGATCCTTGATGAACATCCGCAATCTGCAAGGTATCGTACTGACAGTGCCGTTCAAGGTAGCCGCCATGCCTCTGGTTGGGCGGACATTGGCTGGAGCACAGGCAGCAGGTGCGCTCAATGCAATGCGTCGTACCGCCCAGGGGGACTGGGAGGGGGACATGTTCGACGGTGCTGGCCTCGTGCGCGCCCTCGAAGATGAAGGTTATCCGGTCGGGGGGCGGCGCGTGCTGCTGGTCGGTACCGGTGGTGCCGGCCGTGCGATTGCGGTTGCTCTTGCTCAGCATGGCGTCGGTGAAATCGCGCTGAGCGACATCGATACAGCGCGGGCCCAAGGTGTAGCGCAAGCAGTCCGGCAGGCGGCTCCCGCCTGCCGTTGTGATCTGGCGGCACCAGCGTTCGACGGACACGATATCGTAATCAATGCGACGCCTCTCGGCATGCAGCCCGACGATCCGTTGCCGCTTGATTTGCGCGATATGGGACCGGCACAGGTGCTATTTGACATCGTGCCGAAGCCCGATGTCACGCCACTGATGCGGCAAGCACAATCTCGTGGCGTGCCGACGATTGGCGGCAAAAGGATGATTGAAGGGCAAGCGAAAGCGATTGCCGGATTTTTCGGTCATTGTGTCTGACCGTGGCGACGGTGCGGGAGATGTCGATGCGGCCAGCGCAATTTACATTCAACCCATTTGAAGCAGGTGACTTATGAGTGTCGCACTGGAACGAGGCATGGCAATCCTTGAACTGCTGTCTACGGACCGTAATGGTATGCAGTTGAGTCGCGTTTCGGAAGCATTGGACATTCCACACAGCGCGACTCACAGGCTACTCACGTCTCTTATGGAGATGGGATACGTGCATCAGACACGTGAGATGGGCAATTACTGCCTGTCGCTAAAAGCGGTTTCACTCGGTATCCGATTCGTGTCAAAAAACGATCTCATCGATCTGGCTCGACCGTTGATCGACGAGTTGGCGAGCGTGTCGGGCGAGCTCTCCCGTATCGGACTGATCGACGGCGAGCGGCTGGTTTGGGTGGCGAAATCGCTCGGCACACGCGCCGGGCTGCGCTACGACCCGGATAGCGGCGCGGAGGCACCGCTTTTCTGTACAGCCTCGGGGTTGGTCTGGCTTGCATCAATGAGCGACGAGGAAGCGCTCGCGCGCGTCCTGAAAGCCGGGTTCGGTCGAGCTGAGGATTACGGACCCAATGCGGCTCGTACACCGGAAGAATTCCTGAAGCAGCTGCGGCGGACGCGGGCGGCCGGATATGCGACCGTGACGAATAGTTTTGAAGTCGCGACGGCTGCAATGGCAGCCTTGATTCGCGAGCAGAACGGCCAGCCGGTGGGGGTGTTGACCATTGCCGGGCCGATGTTTCGTATGACCGCGAAGCGCATGCAGGAACTTGCGCCGACGCTGCTCCGCGCCGTGGATTCGCTGTCGGAAGTAAATACGCGTGTATTTGCCATGCCGCCGGTGGGTATGCGAACCCGGGAGACGTCATGATGCGATCAGTTGGACAAGACGTGTCTGAATAAAACAGGAGACATGAAATGAATGAAGTGCGTCCAGTGGACGAACCCGCCAGGTCCGGAAGAATGCTCTCCCCTGGGCTGTATGGTTTGAACGACATCCAGGTCGGCGACTATTTTCTGACTGCGGGGGTCACAGTGACTGAGACCCACGTCGTGAATTTCGCCGGTGTGTCGGGCGATCACTATGATATTCACGTCGACGATGTCGCTGCGCAGGAAGCGGGCTTTCCGCGCCGGATTGCGCACGGGCTGCTCGGCTTGTCGCTCGCCGATGGTCTCAAGACTCGCTGCCCGGTATTGCTCAAAGGCCTGGCGACGCTAGGATGGAATTGGTCGTTTCGCGCACCATTGATGATTGACGACCGGATCCATGTGGATATCGAAATTGTCGCCAAGCGACTCACGAAGCGACCGGATAGGGGCATCGTCACCATGCGCCTGAAGATCCTCAATCAGCACGGCGATGTGGTTCAGGAAGGCGAAACACTGATGTTGATGCCGACCACGGTGAACTGACTTCCCGGCCTTTATTCCTGGTACGGAATTATTCTTATGCGTGATCTGTCGCAAAACTACGAATACTTCGCGTTGAATACCGCGACACTCAAGCAATGGACACTCGAGCGCATCATCGAGGCGTGCGGAAGAAAGGGCGTCCGCGCGATAGCACCCTGGCACGACGAGGTTGAGCGTGTCGGTGTCGCGCAGACGAAGCGCCTACTGCATGAGGCGAACGTGAGTCTGTGCGGCTATTGTCGCGGCGGCCTGTTTCCCGTAGCGACCAAAGCTGAACGTTCGACGGTCATGGATCGCAACCGTCGGGTGATCGACTATGCCCGCGAACTTGACGCGCCATGCGTTGTGATGGTGGTAGGCGGATTGCCCGGCGCAATGCAGGGCGCGCCCACGAGTCGTGATCTCGTAGCAGCCCGCGAGCAGGTACGTGAGGGGATCGCGCGGGTTCTTGATTATGCAAAAGACGTCGGTATGCCTCTGGCAATCGAACCGCTCCATCCGATGTACGCCGCGGATCGGGCCTGCGTCAACACGCTGGAGCACGCGCTAGACCTTTGCGACGAGCTCGATCCAGAGGCGCAGGGTGCGCTTGGCGTGGCGCTCGACTGTTATCACGTCTGGTGGGACCCAAAGCTCGAGATGCAAATCGCGCGCGCCGGAAAGCGACGCCTGCTTGGCTTTCACGTGTGCGACTGGCTGGTTCCCACGCGCGACCTGCTCAACGATCGAGGAATGATGGGTGACGGCGTGATCGACATTCCGCGGATACGCGCGTGGGTGGAGAACACAGGATTCGCCGGTTATGCGGAGGTAGAGATCTTTTCGAACGCGAACTGGTGGCAGCGCGACGGTAATGAGGTACTTGACACCTGTATTGCACGTTATCAATCGGCGGTGTGACGGAACGCTCGCGCCGACTCAATGACAATTCCCAGAAAGGAGCAGGAGAATGAGTAAATCGGGACTCGACTTTGTCGAGGTTGGACAACGCTATACGTTTGGCAAGACCGTATCGGAGACGGATGTCATGCTGTTCGCCGGCATTACCGGCGACTTCAGTCCAACGCACGTCAACGAGCAGTACGCTCGAGAGAAATCGAATCTCGGCGGTCGCATTGCACACGGCGCATTGATGGTCGGCTATATGTCGACGGCGTCGACTCTCAGTATCGAGCATGTCATCCATCGAGAAGACCTAAGCGATTTCCCAGTTTCGTCGGGCTACGACAAGCTTCGGTTTCTCAAGCCGGTGAGCCTCGGCGATACCATCACCGTCGTCTATGAGGTGATCGAAGTCGACAAGGAAAAGGGCCGCAGCATCGCGAAGAACGAAGTGTTCAATCAGCGCGGCGAAATCGTTGCCGTTGGCCAGCACGTGATGCGCTGGGCGAAGAAACTGAAGAACGTCTGAACCCTGGGTTTTCGCGCTCGAACGTTTCGCCAGCTCGCGGCCCGGCATGGCGTCAGGCATACCTGCCAACGATACGAGGATGTGTTGTCGAGTGCGGAGGTCGACGCGGTTTATATCCCGCTTGCCAATTCCGATCATTATCCTTGGTCTCGCGCGGCGTTGGAGGCGGGCAAGCACGTGTTGTGCGAAAAGCCGATTGCCATGCATGCCGACCAGATACTGGAGCTCATCGCGGTTCGGGACCGGGTGGGCCGCGTGTGTGCAGAGGCGATGATGATCGGTCATCATCCGCAATGGGCGCTGGTCGAGAAACTTCTGTGGTCCGGAGAAATCGGATACCTTCTCCGCGCCGAAGGATGCTTTACCTATTAGAGCGGCGCACACGGCTGCTATCCCCAACAACATCCGCGCACCGTCCGCGGACTTCGCCTATCCTGACTGAACCGCGTCTCGCCGCGAGGCCGGCTTACCTCTCCATTACCCGCATGGAGCGCCCGTGACCGTTCGCAATCTCGACGCACTGTTTCGACCCAAATCCGTCGCCGTGATCGGCGCCTCCGAACGGCCGCGCAGCACTGGCGCGATGGTGTGGGCGCGCGTGCTCGAAGGCGGCTTCGCCGGCCCGCTGTGGCCCGTCAACCCGAAGTACGAAACACTCGCAGGCCACGCGGTGATCCACGAGGCGGGCGATCTGCCGCAGGCGCCTGGCGTCGCGGTGATCTGCACGCCCCCCGCGACGTGGCCCGCGCTGATCCACCGGCTCGGCGGGATGGGCACGCGCGCGGCGATCATCGTCGGCGAGGTGCGCGACGATGACGACCGGCTCGCGATGCGGCATGCGCTAGCGGCGGCGCGCCCGCATCTGCTGCGCATCGTCGGGCCGGGCAGCATGGGCGTGGTATCGCCGGCGCTCGGCGCGCATCTGGGCGCGCCGTCGTGCACGGTCAAGGCGGGCGGCGTCGCGTGGGTGTCGCAGTCGAATGCGCTGACCAATGCGGTGCTCGGCTGGGCCCACGCGCGCGGGCTCGGTTTTTCGCACGCGGTGGCGCTCGGCGATGAGGCCGATGTCGATGCCGGCGACGTGCTCGATTACCTCGCGAGCGATCCGGGCACGCGCGCGATTCTGCTCGAACTCGATAGCGTGCGGGCCGCGCGCAAATTCATGTCGGCCGCGCGCGCGGCGGCGCGCAACAAGCCGGTGCTCGCGCTGCGCTCGGGCCGCGATGATCCCGCCGACGGGATTTACACCGCCGCGTTCCGGCGCGCCGGCATGGTGCGTGTGGACGCGCTCGACGATCTGCTCGACGAAATCGAAACGCTCGGCGTCGGGCGGGTGGCGGCGGGGGCTACGGCGACGCTGATCACCAGCGATCGCGGTCTGGCGACGCTCGCGCGCGATGCGTTCGCCGCCGCCGGCGGCGTGCTCGCGCCGTGGCCCGCCGCGGCGTCGGACGCGCTGCAACAGGCGCTGCCGTATGCGGCGGACGGCAATCCGCTGCTGCTTGGCGATACCGCGCGCGCCGAGCATTTCGGCACCGCGCTGCAACTGCTCGCCGGACATCGCGAGACCGGCACGGCCTTCGTGGTCCATGCGTCGACGCACAGCGCGCCGGTCGACGAAGTCGCGCAGGCGCTGATCGCGCATCAGCGCTTTGCGTACCGTGGCCTGCTCGCGTGCTTTTTCGGCGGCGTCGATGCGGCGACGCGCGACGCGCTGCATGCGCAGGGCATTCCGGTTCACACGACGCCGCGGCGGCTCGCGCGTGCGTTCGCGCGTCTGGTCGACTACCGGCTGGGCCGCGAGTTGCTGATGCAAACGCCGGAGGGCTCGCCCGCGCAAATTCCGGAGGCGATCGACGCGGCCCAGGCTCAGGCCCGGGAGGCGCTTGCAGCGGGGCAAAGGCAGCTCAGCGGCGCGGCGGCGGCGCGGTTTCTGGCGAAGTTTGGCTTGCGCGTGCGGGATGGCGGGGCGGATGAGAGTGCGGATGAGAGCGCGCCGAGCAGCGAAAGCGGCGCGGTAGTCAATACGGCCAGCGTTACCGCGAACAGCGCGGCAAGCGGCGCCAAGAATCATGCGTCCGACCCGTCCACCGCAAATGCGATCGTCGACCTCGCCATCGAACTGCGCGACGACGATAACTTCGGGCCCGTGTTCCGCTTCACCGCGCCGCCGGTCGATGGCGTGTCCGACGGGTTGCGCGTCTATGGTTTGCCGCCGCTCAATCCGATGCTCGCGCGCGATATCGTCACGCGTTCGCATTACGCGCGGCTCGTTGCGCCGGAGCCGACGCTCGCCGCGTTGACGGCGTTGTCGCAAGCGGTTTGCGATGTGCGCGAGATCGTTGGGCTTGCATTGACGCTGAGGGTCTATGCGGACCACGTGATGGTGGTCGCCCCCGTGCTGAAGCTCGGCGCGCAACGCAGCCGCCTTGCGATCGTGCCTTATCCGCGCCGCTTCGAAGAGACGCTCGACTGGCACGGGATGCGCGTGACGGTGCGGCCGATCCGCCCCGAAGACGAAATCGCGCATCGCGATTTTGTGCACGCGATGACACCCGAGGATTTGCGACTGCGCTTCTTCGGCGCGATCGGTGCGTTCGATCATTCGCAGCTCGCGCGCATGACGCAGATTGACTACGACCGCGAAATGGCGCTAATCGCGACCACCGTCAACGAGGAAGGTGTTACGCAGACGCTCGGCGTCGTGCGGGCGGTAGCCGATCCCGACAACGAGACGGCTGAATTCGCGGTGGCCGTGCGCTCGGACCAGAAAGGCCGGCGTCTTGGCCAGTTGCTGATGCAACGGATCATCGCTTACGCGCGAGTGCGCGGGATTCACTGGCTGGTCGGTGAGGCGTTGCGCGAGAACAGCGCGATGATCTCGCTCGCGAAGTCCAGCGGTTTCACAATTACCCGGACCGAAGATCCTGGCGTGGTCGGGTTTCGGATGGCGCTCGACGAGCCGGCCGCCGCGGATGCGAAGAGCGGGCCGACGACAGACCGGCGATCGCCCTCTCGCGGATAACGATAGGTTCTTCCTCGAGATTTTTGGGACGCGGCTCAGCACCGCGGTTCGATCGGGGTACACAACCGCCGAATGTGGCGCATCAAGCTCATCTTTTGTCTTCATTGGCTAAACAGCCAAGCATAAAAAGTACTGTCAATTCGAAACAGATGTGGATAGGGCGCGGCTTCGGGATCCCGAAGCCTATAGGTACGGGTTTTTCCGAAGATCGCCCTTTTCGCTCACGGCTACTTCTTATGGCTATCTTTTAAGGTCGGATCCAGATGAGCACGCCTGCTTTCGCGACACTCAAGACCCGTGTGAAACGCCGCATCAAATGGCCGTTGATTGCGCTCGTGGCATTACTTCCCGATAGCCTGCAATCCGCTCTTTTCATGCCCCATGTTCGGCGCTTCGGCGAGCGCGTGCCGGTGTTGCGCGTTGTCTATACCGGCTGCTACCGCACGCATCCGATCGATCGTGAGCTGGGCACCGATACCGGCGGCATCTTTCCACCCGAGCCGCTCGACGGCTTCGGCGCGGAGAGCGGCAATCTGCCGTACATGGGTTCACAGCCGAGCATCGTGCGACGCGTGCTCGTGCAACTCGGCGATGTACGCGGACATACGTTCATCGACGTAGGCTGCGGCAAAGGGCGTCCAATGATTGTCGCGACCGAGTTCCCTTTCGACGCGGTGCTTGGCTATGATCTCGCCGCGCGTCTCGTGGACGTCGCAAACAGGAATGCAAAGATCGTGGCGCGAGCACATCCTGAACGCACGCCGATGCAAGCGTTCGCGGCGGACGCGCTGGAACTCGAATTCACCCAGCGCAAGCTGGTTATCTTCCTCTTTAATCCGTTTGGCTCGAGCGTGATGTCGAGGCTGCTCGGCAATCTGGAGCGCGCGTTGGCAGAAGGAGCGATAGAGACATTGAGGGTCGTTTATATCTACCCTGTTTGCGCGCATTTGTTTGACGCTTCACCAATGCTCGCGCGCGATTGGTCCGGCTGCGTGCCGTATGAAACTGACGAAATCGGCTACGGCACAGAAGACCGACAAGACGTCGTCACCTGGAAAAGCATCGCGAAGCCAGAACACGAGCTTGCATCACTGTCGTAATAACGGATGGTGGGCGCCGGTCTCCGACATCACCGAAAAATACCAGAATGTGAGACACGGAGACTGGGTGAGCCATCGGCTTCGAATAGAATTCGAAAGCCGTGCACGGCGTCACCCGCGAAAACGAAGGTAGTGGCCGAGTATCGTTTTTATCTCGCGCTTACCCGGCTCGCCACGTTACTGCGTCGACCGGCCGCTTCAGGCCGCTCTTTCGTTCGGAACCATCTATTCCCGTAGCCTGGGACTTACCCGGCAAAAGTACCATGCGCGACCACTCGTATTGCGAAGCCGGTTTGATGCCGATTTGTCTAAACGTTACGGAGAGCCGCGCAAACAGGACCTCTTTATGTCACCGAGTACAAATACAAATTAAAGATATTGAAGAAGGCGGCGCCACCGTCCAATAGCAGCATCGAAAGTTTCTTTTTCGCGAATCGAAGCAGGCTCGACAATTCGAAATGAATCGTTTAGCGTGTTGAAGAATGAAATGCCGACCCACCGGCAGAGTCGGTAATAAATATCCTGGTGGGGTTTGTTCGGGGGCCATGAGAAATACCGGACCGCGTGTAGCCGATCATGCTTTGCTGTCTGGAGAGTGGCAATGGATTCGACACAACTCAACGAGCGCGCCGAAGTTTACATTTCCGCGACGAAAAATATTACAGGGGTGGAGATCGTTGTATTCGACGGTTTCTCATTACCGAAGATCGTGGCGATTATCGAAATCTTTCAAAATGCCAACGAATCGATACAGGCGCAAGTTAATGGACAACCGCGCTATGCCGTTTCACTCCTGTCCTCGTCAGGCGGAAGAATAGCCAGTTCATCCGCCGTGGATGTGTGGACTGAAAAAGCGAGTTTCGACAGTGCCACCACTTCAACGGTTCTGCTATTCATTGCCGGAGGGGCGGGCGCGATGCGGGCGGCGTGCGACGAGCGGCTTTCCGGCTGGGTTCGCCGACGCTATGCAACCAGCGCCATCGTGTGTCCAATCTCGGAAGGCAAACTGATTCTGGATGCAGCCGGCTTAACGGGCCGATATGATCCGCAGTCCGACCAGCCGCACGGCGCATCTCATATCCACGAGCACGAGCAGTGGAAGAATTCAGCGAATCCCATTCGGGCGGTGCTTCAACTCGTCGACGAAGATTTCGGTACGCCGACGACGAAGCATTCGCCAGATGCCATGCGCCCACACGTGCTGTCTCCTCCGCGCGTCAGCGACAAGATCATGGCATCCGCTCGCTGGCTGGACGCGAACGTCGATCGCCCGATTTCCATCGGCCTGGCAGCCGATGTGGCCGCCATGAGCGAACGAAACTTCCTGCGTCGCTTCAAGGCTGAAATCGGCATGACACCGTCGGACTATCTTCAGAACGCACGACTCAGGCTGAGTTGCCGCATGCTGGTCGAATCGCAACTCCCGGTGGACAAGATTGCGCGCCGTTGCGGGATCGGCAGTGGCGGGCAACTCGCAAAGCTATTTAAAAGACATCTGTCGATTACGCCGACGGACTACCGGCTCGGCAACATACATCACGAGAAGATCGGTATCGGGTTTCGCGATGTTGAGCCGGCGAATCGGCCTTGTCGTTTTGCAATGAACGAGGGGCCGTGAGAGCAAGCCCGTGCGCTCGAGGTGGATTCGAGTTGTCCTGGCTAGCCGAGCCCTAACCGATCAACCCGGATAGGCCGTGCCTGACGATTCCTATTCGACCGGGGCGTTCTTTTCGGCATCACGCTTGCGGGTCGATTTTATAAACTCGCGCGTACGCGCACGTGCGCCGCGTATAAGTGCGAAGTCAGCGCGCATGTATTCGAACTGGTAACGCCGCACCAGTTGCCCGCCGAAACCCGAAAGGAATTGCAGAATCCCCGCTGTCGAAACGCCGTCGAAGTCGAATTCGACGCCGCGTTCGCGGGCGATCTTCATCGCTTGCCAGATCAGCAGCGCGACTGCGCCACTGTGCGCGGTAGCTTTGCGCGTCGCCAGAATGTAGTAGAGGTTGGCCCGGTCCCATACGAGCGCGGTCGCCGCAGTCAGCGAACCGTCGCTATCGAAGGAACCGAGTAGCGTGCCGGCTTCGTGTTTCAAGACTTCGGTCAGTAGCCGCCGCATGATCGTAGAGCCATAGATGTTATCGAGTTCGCGCGCGGAAAGGTTCGAATCGTAAAAGCTGACGAATGCGTCGACGTCCGTGATCGGCTGTATGACGAATCGCTCCGACGAGCGCCGCACGTGATTGCGGGTGTTTCGGCGAAGTCTGCTCCAAACCGTTTCTTCGTCCAGGCCGGCCGGTAATTTGAGCGTGAATTGCACGGAGACCTTGAAACCGGCCAGCGCGAATGCGGCTGCCTCGGCCTCCGATACGAGCGGATCCGCAAGCTGCTGAAAGTGCGCGCAGCGAGGCAACTGCGCGATCAATTCGCGTGTGACGTCCAGACGATGGAGCCATTCGGGGCCGCCGGCGTGCGCGGATTGGCGCTTGATGACCGGCCCGAGGGTACGAGTGACAGGCGGCAGATACGACACTTGCCATAGGCCTTTCTTCGTTAGCGTGTACGGCATTTCGCCAATGATCTGATCGCCCGATTTGACGACGGCCATGTGCCAGTCTTCGCCTGCCGTGGCATCCAGCCACCATGGTTGATGAAAGAGAGATCTTTCTACTAGCCCCACCAATGGATCCGGACGAAGCGACGACTCCAGACGCCGGTCGAACGGTGGCTTGACCGCGTTCGACTTGAGGGCATCAGGCACGATGACGACCGGAGCGCTGTCTCTTTTCATGACAATCGATTCCTCTCATATTGCGACCCATGCTAATTAAGCGTGTGCGTTCGCTTACGTCAAATCTTTGGCCTATTCCGACAAGCGCTGTAGATAGAGATCACGAACGCCGCTTTCGTTGCCCGGCACTCGTGACGTCGGTCTGAAACTGGTTCCGACATTTGGCGGAATCAATCACAACAGTGACCGAATTCTCCATGCTGGCTGCCATAGGCTTAGGCCGTACAGCATCCAAACGACGCGGCATGATTCCGGAACGTTGAAGGCAATCGACATGCAAACCAAGCAGCTGTTGATCATGGGAACACGGGGCGTTCCGGCGCAACACGGCGGTTTCGAGACATTCGCGGAACGACTCGCGCTTTATCTGACGAGACGTGGTTGGGCTGTGACTGTCTATTGCCAGGGCCAGGTCGGCGGCGCGCAACTCACCGAGGACAACTGGTGCGGAATCAGACGTATCTTCGTACCGGTCAAGCGGGACGGGGCGATAGGAACCGTGGAATTCGACTGGAAGTCGGTTCGAAGCGCCGCGGAAGACGAGGGTTCGCTTGTGTTGACATTGGGATACAACACCGCGATTTTCTGTACTTATCTACGTTGGCGTGGCATCACGAACCTGATCAACATGGACGGCCTCGAATGGCGCCGCACCAAATGGCGTTGGCATGAGCGCGCGTGGCTGTATATGAACGAGCGCATTGGCTGCTGGACAGGCAACCATCTGATTGCCGATCACCCGTCCATTGCCGCTCACCTCGGAACGCGCGTGAATCATCGCAAAATCACGATGATTCCGTACGGCGCCGATCATATCGACGAACGCAGTGGCGATCTGCCCAAAGAACTGAGCCTGGATAAGACATCCTATGCGCTCGTTATTGCGCGCCCCGAACCCGAGAATTCGGTACTCGAGATCGTGACTGCTTTCTCGCGTCGCCCGCGGGGGGCCAAGCTCGTCGTACTCGGCAAATACGATTCCCAGCGGAACGCGTACCATCGCCAGGTCATCGATGCGGCGGGACCGGAGGTGTTGTTTCCCGGCGCCATCTATGATCAGAAGGCTGTGAATGCGCTGAGACGCCACGCGCTTTTCTATCTGCATGGGCATCAGGTCGGCGGCACTAATCCTTCGCTCGTCGAAGCGCTGGGCGCGAGCTGCGCGGTCATTGCGCACGACAACGAATTCAACCGTTGGGTAGCAGGGCCCGAGGCGCGCTTTTTCTCGACCGAATCGGATTGCGATCTACACATCTCGGCGCTGCTTGCCGATGCCACTACCGTGCGCGCGATGCGCGAAGCAAGCGGCCGGCGTTTCGACAGCGCTTTTCGCTGGGATAGCGTACTTGCGCAGTACGAGGCGCTACTCGAGCGCAATCTGCAAAGCGGGCGCAAGCAGAAAGTGTCGCCGATGCTGCCGTCGAGCGCATCGCCGCAGCTCAACGCCGTGCGCGAACCGGCGGCGAACGCGGGACCGCTGGTGGCGACAGGCACGTTGTCTCATGCCGCGAATCTCGAAGTCGAGGCGATCTTCGTTGATAAGGAAGTCGTCAATCACCAGTAGTGTCGCAACGGCCTATCGATACGTATCAGCGAAGTCAACGAAATTCGGACCGAGTCCCCAACTATGAATGCCCGCAGTCCTCGACCGTTAGATCCCACGCATGAGTCTGAAGAGTATGGACTCGTCCGCCTCGTCGATATCATCGTCGAGCAACGCCGGATGATAATTCTCATCACGCTCGCCTTTGCTTTGTTGGGAGCGTCATATGCTTTCCTCGCGCCTCCCGTCTATCAGGCCGACATCATGGTCCAGGTCGAGGATAGCCCGGAGGCGTCGGCGGGCAAGAGCCTGCTTGCCGACGTGTCGGCGCTGTTCAGTGTGAAGTCGACTGCCGCCGCCGAAGCCCAGATACTCGGATCACGCCTCGTCGTCGCTCGTGCGGTCGACGCGGTGCATGCGTATATCGTCGCTGCGCCAAAGCGGTTTCCCGTGATTGGCCGTCTGATCGCGCAACAGGCATCCGGACTTTCGAGCCCGGGGCTGTTCGGTCGAGGCGGTTATACGTGGGGTACCGAGGAAATCGACGTTCCGCTATTCGATGTGCCGGTTCGTAGCGAAGACAAGAACTTTACGTTGACGCTTCGTAATGGCGGCCACTATGCGTTGTCCGGCCCTGGGCTCGAAGCGCCGGTACAAGGCAGCATCGGAACCAGGGAGGTGTTTCGCGGACAGAATGGCGACATCTCGCTTCTCGTTCAATCGGTCACGGGAAAGCCGGGCGCCGCGTTCGTGCTGAAGCGACGCTCGCGACCGATGACGATTCGTGACATCCAGGCAGGTTTGAATATTCAGGAAAAAATCAAACAGTCGGGCGTCGTCATCGCCACGCTTCAGGGCAAGGATGCCGTGTACCTGCGCGATCTGATGACACAGATAGGCAAGGAATACGTCAAGCAGAATGTCGATCGAAAATCCGAAGACGCGGCTTTGTCGCTCAAATTCCTCGAGGCCCAGTTGCCGGTGCTCAAGCAGCAGCTTCAAACGTCTGAACAAAGTCTGACGAAACTGCGTGACCAGAACGCCACGTTCGATCTGGACGAAGAAGCGAGGATCATTCTCGGACAGGCAGTCGATACCAAAACGCGATTGGTCCAGTTCCAGCAGAAGAAGCAGGAGCTGTCGGCTCATTGGGGGCCCGCGTCCAAAGAAGTTTTGACAGTCGATCAACAGATTGACGTGCTGCAGAAGCAGGCGGATCAATTAAACACCAAACTGAAGCTATTGCCGGACTTGCAGCAACAACTGGCCAGAGCCATGCTGGATGTCAAGGTCAATACGGACCTGTACACGTCGCTGCTCACCAACGCTCAGCAACTGCTGCTGGTCAAAGCGGGCAAGGTGGGCAATGTCAGACTCGTCGACACGCCCGCATTGCCGGACGAGCCGGTCAAACCGAAGAAAGCTCTCGTAATTGCAGCGTCTCTGGTATTTGGGTTGATAGCGGCTACCGTCGCCGCTTATGCCCGAAGTGTGCTGTTTGGCGGCTTCAGTTCAGCGTCGCAGATCGAACAGAGTATTGGTTTGCGCGTGTACGCGACGATTCCATTCAGCAAAATTCAAGCGGCCATTACGCGAAAAGCCGGCGATCGTCATCCTCGTGTCCGCATGCTTGCGCTGGAAGCGCCGCATGATCCCGCCGTGGAAAGCCTGCGTGGTCTGCGCACCGCATTGAAGTTCGCCCTCTTCGAAGCGACCAGCAAGATAGTGCTCGTCACCGGTCCGACGCCAGGCGTTGGTAAATCGTTTGTATCGGCCAATCTTGCGGCGCTTCTGGCGGCAACGGGCAAACGGGTCCTGCTCATAGACTGCGATATTCGCGAGGGACGTCTGCATCGCTATTTCGACGGACCTACCGCGATTGGCTTCACCGATCTGATCTCGGGTATGGCCGGCCCCGAAGCCGCGGTCAGACGCGTGGCTCCCAATCTCGACTTCATTGCAAGAGGTTCGATGCAACAAAACCCATCCGAGTTATTGATGGACGATCGCCTACCCGAACTCGTCAACCAGTTGTCGGCCGGATACGACATCGTGCTGATGGATTCGGCGCCGGTGCTCACGGTAACCGACGCGACGGTGTTGGCGCCGGCAGCCGGAACGGTATTCATTGTCGCAAAGGCGGGTGTGACAAAGGCCGGCGAACTGAAGGAGTCGATAAAGCGGCTAGCGCAGAATGGTGTGACGCCGAACGGCGTTCTTTTCAACGGGGTCAATCCGAATCTGGGCCGATACGGATTCGGCTCGATTTACGGGAGCTATCGGTACGCTGCTTATACGTACGAGGACCCTCCCCGGCTCGGCAGGTAGTTCAGTGGACTCGAGGATCGTCCACGGCGAGCGCCGGTCATGAGCCGACTCCACATCCGTAACCGCAACATGCAAGAGCCGATGATATCCGTGTTGATGCCTGTGCATAACGGCGCCAAATTCCTCGCGGAAGCGGTCCATTCGATTTTGCAGCAGCAATATCGAAACTTTGAACTGTTGATTGTCGATGATGGATCGAATGATCAGACTAACGCGATCGCTACCTGGCTGCGTCTGTTCGACAGGCGCGTCCATGTTCTGTGGCAGGAGAAGAGCGGAATCGTGGCGGCGTTGAACAACGCGATGAACCACGCGAATGGAAAGTATCTTGCGAGAATGGACGCCGACGACATTGCACATCCGTTGAGGCTGGCGATGCAGGTGGCGAGGATGGAAACCGAGCCGGGGCTGATAGCTTGTGGAACCGACTTCGTCAAATTTGGGGATGCGGCGCAGTACGTATCCACACCGCGCACCGATGAGGATTGCAAGGCACTGTTGATGATCGAGAGCTGCTTCGCGCATCCGACGGTGATGATGCGTGCGCAGGTCATCAAACAGGAAGGCCTCGTATACCGCAGCGACTCCGAATATGTCGAAGACTACAGGTTATGGACCGAACTGGCGCGCTTCGGGAAGTTCGCCAACATTCCGCAACCGCTGCTGCGCTACCGGGTGCATGGCCAGCAGGTCAGCACGTTACGGGTCGACCGTCAACGGGATGCCCACGTCAGGATAGCGAGCGAAATGCTGGAACAACACGGTTGCACGGTTCAAACCCGAAAACTCAGAGAATTTCTTTGGCCCTCGGTTTCCGGTGTGGAAAAGGCGATTCCGTACTTTATCAGCTCACGCGTACTGGCAAAGGATATCAACGCGGCGGCGCCGCAGTGCAATTGGCTGCATATGCGCATCAGAAGAATCCGGCTGCGTAACACGGTGAAGATGGCAGACGGCCAGAACATATAGGGAAATTCCACGTGAATACGGTCCAGACGTTATCTATGTATACGAAACCCACGGTGGATGTGAGCATGGTCGTGGCCAATTTCAACAATGGACGTTACCTCGACGAATTTTTCCGCTCGATCCTTTGCTCGACAGCCTTGCCGCGAGAGATCATTTTTGTCGACGACGGCTCCACCGATGACTCGCTGGTCATCGCGCGCCGTGCGGCGGAAGACGTGAAATGTATGAAGATCATTGCCTTGCCGAAAAACGTCGGCTTTGCCAATGCGTTGAATGCCGGTATAGCAAGCAGCGTTGCGAGCTATATCATGAGGATGGATCCCGACGATATCCTGTTGCCCACACGCATAGAACGCCAGTACGACTACATCACCCGGCACGAGCTGGATGTAGTTGGAGGCAACGCGCTCATTTTCCACAGCTCGACGGGTGCTTCCATCGGTTCGACGAACTTCCCGTCGGATCATTCGGACATCGAGAAGACGATCATCAAGGGCGAGAACGGCGTGCTGCACGCCACGGTGATGGGGCGCGCCGCATTCTTCAAAAGCGAACCCTACATCCAGGAAAATGTTCCCGCCGAGGACTACGACATTTTCGCGAGATTCCTGACACGGGGAGCCAGATTTGGCAATTTTACCGAGCCGCTGATCCGCTACCGGATACATGACACGAGTGCATCCGCGCGGCTGCGCTATTCGACGATTCTGCGCACCTATCAGCTGCGCGACAGTATTTTCGGTGGACACACCCCACGCTGGAAGGTGCGCACCTATTACTGGTTCATCAAGTGCTACCGGAACTATCTTGATTCGCGATCGACTGTGTCGAAATACGTTTGGGCCGGGCTCTCGTCGGTGTGCTATCCGCAGAAGCTCGCAAGAAAAATTGCGAGACGCGTTGCTTACCGGCCAGGAAGATGAGCATGAGCGAGCGAATCCACGACCGGCGCTTCGCTAACGAACGTCCATTGAATGGCGGCCGTCCTGTTCGCGCGGATCGCTCGCCGCGCGGATCGCTGCTATCCGTGATCGGCGAGGACTGGCGTTGCAATCCTCATTTCAAGTCCCGGTTCGTGCTCGCGCTTTTCCGCCTTGCGCATGCGTCGTATAACGATCGGCGGTACTTTACGCGAGCGCTAACGGCGCCGTACAGGCTGCTTTATCGGCTTATCGTGGACTGGGTGATGGGGATCGATATTCCGTGCCAGGTCACGATTGGCAGACGTGTGGTGCTCTATCACTGCGTTGGTATTGTGATCAACGACCGTGTGACGATTGGCGACGGCTGCATCATCCGGCACGGAGTAACGATAGGAAACAAGCTGCGGGAAGACGGCGAGAGTGCTCCGCCGAGCGTCGGGCAGCGCGTCGAATTTGGTGCGGGTGCGATCGTGATCGGAGATATCAGCATTGGCGATGACGCTAAAGTCGGCGCCGGCGCGGTGGTCACCCGCAATGTAGCGCAAGGCGCAATAGTGGCCGGCAATCCCGCACGGGAGGTCGCTCGAAATGCGCCGCGAACCTGATGATCTTCCGCTCTACTTTATCGTCTGTGCCTTTGCGTTGGATAACGCGGTCAATTACTTTGCCGCGCTTCCGGTGTACGTCGCATCGATCCCCGTATCGATACTCCTGATGTTTCGTTGCACGCGCGATCAGATGGACCGGCTTTGGTTTATCGCGTCCCTACTGCTTCTGATGGCATCGGTGCTGATCAACTTTGCGCGCTTCAGGATGTCGATCGAAGATGTCTCCGATATCCTGTTCCTCGCACAGTTTTTTTCGGCTTTCTTTTATGCCCGGAATGCACGCGTCAGTCCGTGCGCGATCAGTCAGGCGACCTACGTCTTCGCACTGCTCTTCCTGCCGGCATTGATAGACATCAATGCGAGCGGCTTCGGTGAGGATGTCGACGTGTTCACGTCGGGGTCGACCGACGTCGAGTTTCTGAGAGTTTACAACCAGGGCTTATATCGGCTTCCTCACGTCGCCTCCTACATGCTCGCCTTCAGCAGCCTCTGGTGGACTTATGTCGCCACGTATAGCCGGAAGATACGGCACTTGATACTCGCCGCGATATTTCTCGGGTTCACGCTGTACACCGGGTCGAGAACTCCAGTGATCGTGATGGGCGCAGCCTATCTCGTCGCGAACGTCCGGCTTCGGGTACGAGAGATGGCGGTCACCACGGGGATCGTCGTTCTCACGGCGCTGCTTTTTGCCTACATGACGGAGATCCTGAACGCTCTGTTCGGAAGTTTCCTGTATCAATACGTGTCGTTCTTCGAGACGATGCACGACAACTTTGACCGATTGAGTCGCGTGATCATCTGGAACAGCTGGTTCTCGGCGATTTCGTCGTTCAACGCGCTCGATTTCTTCGTCGGCCGCAATTTTTCGAGCTCATTCGATTTCAACGCACGCGAAATCGGTCTGTACATCTGGTTCCATAACGACTTCTTGAGCGTCTTTTACTCGTACGGTATCTGGGTCTTCATCGCGTACGTCGTGCCGCATCTGCTGGCGATAAAGAGATCGTTTCAGGTCGCCTCGTCATTCAGATTGCTTTCGATGCTAGGCTTTTATATCGTCGCGGCTGCCTTTGTAAATGGTTTCTATAAGTATTTGCCGGTCATCTTCTTCGTGCTGCTGTTCTCCGATGAAGCGGCCGTGGCCGCCTACGCCAGGGGCGGCAAGCCATCGGCCGACACTGTTCCGGCTGAGGTTGAGATTGAGCAAGGCGATCACGTAGCGAGTGCGCGATGAAAACCGCATCTGCATTGTTTCGCGCATTGGCAGCCTTGCTGTTTGCGATCGCGTTCGTGATATCCGCGCTCGGCGCGGAAACGAAGAACTACAGCGTTGGCGTTTACTACTATCCGGGCTGGCGGTTTGCCCCTCCGCTGGTCCGGGAGCCGCCCTGGGATGCAATACGCGAATACGGGGGGCGCAAACCGGTTCTGGGCTGGTACGACGAAGGGAAGACCGGTATAGCGACACGCCAGCTCCAATGGATGCACGAGTACGCCATCGACTTTGTGATTTACGATTGGTACTGGATCAACGACGGAGGTCCGGCTCTTACGCATGCAATAGACGCCTATTTGCAATCGCCGGCTCGCACCGCCGTCAAATTTTCGATACTTTGGGCGAACCATACCGATACGCCGTCTTCACTGCAGCAGTTCGATGCGATCGTCGACTATTGGATCCGTCATTACTTTTCCCGGCAATCGTACTATCGCGTCGATGGCATGCCTGCCGTTTTTATCTTTTCACCCGACAACCTCGAGCGTAAGGCTGCGTCGTTCGGTACCAACGCCGAACAGCTGTTGGCGCGGGCACGACGGAAAGCGGTCAACGCAGGTCTGCCGGGAATTTATTTCGTCGGAACGAGCCAGGCCGTCGCCGGGCCTATTCAGCATGATCTGCCGGCGTCCGGCTACGACGCCGTCAGTGCATACAACTATCACATGGGGCTGTCGGGTAACTATTCGGTAAACATTCCGCTTTCGCATTCGTATCGTGAGCTGACCGATGGCTACCGTCAGAGCTGGAACTGGATTCTCTCGCATTCGCGCCTGCCTTATTTCGTACCGGTCACGTCCGGCTGGGACAAACGCCCGTGGGGTGGTAGTCCCGACAAGTTGCATGACCAGTCGTACAGCACGCCGCGCGAGTTCAAGGAGCATCTGGAAGGTGCGAAATCGCTGATCGACCGATATCCGGATGAAACACGCCGTACCGTGGTCATCTGTTGCTGGAACGAGTTTGGGGAAGGTTCTTACATCGAGCCGACAGAGAAGTGGGGTTTCGAATATCTGCAACAGGTAAAGAGTGTGTTCGGCGCGCGCACACAATAACAGGCACCTGTCAGCTGATATCCGCGCATAGACAGACCGGAATTCGGATGTTCGCGTTTTTGAAAGATCGAATAGATGTCCATGTACGTTGCTGATGCGGATTCTAAGGGTCATTTCGAATGTTTCGCCAAAAATCGGCAACCGTTATCAATCCACGAGATTCCGTGGTGTCGCTATGCGGGGTCGTTACTGCCCAGCTTGCGATGTTCGTCTGTGTGTACCTGCTGGGCCATTGGCACGGGCAAGGTGCGCTCGGGCGATTCAACTATTGGCTTGCGATAGGTTCCTTTACCAGTTCCATCCTCGCTTTTCGCTTTGAACTCGCCTGCGCCGACGACCGGCCGTCGGCCTCCTTCAGTGCGTTTATCCACTCGAGCGTGATGGCGGTCGCGGTCATTCTCGCGGCGCTGCCGGTCATCTATCTACTCGGTGACCCGGACTACTACGTCATTGCACTGTTCTCGCTGGCGTCGTTCATTCAGATCGCGGCGTCGCTGTACTACAACAGCTTACGCAGCTACGGAAAGCTCGCAGTTCCCCGAACGGCGATCAACCTGCTGTTCATCGGCTATCTGATTTTCGATCACTTTCGCGCGCAGCCCGACGGCTCGGAACCTTTCGTCTGGTACACGTGGATCAGCGCGAGTGTCGCCCTGGTGATGGTAATCAGCATCGTCAGAGGTGCGAGAAAGGAGGGATTTGCTTTCCGGATTTCGAGGCGCTTCTTCGTCGAAAACCGGCGCTTCGCTATCTACATTCTGCCGTCGACAGTGTGTGAATCGCTCGTGGGCTGCGCGCTGGCGGTTGTCATTCCGAGATGGTACGGCGTAGAAAGCGCCGGTTATTTCGCGGTGGCCTATCGTCTGGGATTTTCCCCCGTCTCACTAATCGGTCAAAGTCTGGGGGGTGTTTTCAGACGGGACGCGCTCGCTGCGATATCGGAAGACACCACGGGGATGGAGTTGCGGCGGGTCTATGCCGCCTATGCGCGTACATTGACGGCGCTTGGGGCGCTTTACGCGTTGGGTGGCGGTTTGCTGTTTGCACCGCTCGTGAGACTTACCTTCGGTTCGAGTTGGCATGAGACGATCGAGCTGTTCTTTCGTCTCTTACCATGGTTCACCCTGCAAATCATCTTCCTGCCGCTCGCGCAGATTTTTCTTGCCGCCAGAGTACAGCGCACGCATTTCCTGTTTCAGTTCACGTCCTGCGTGGGACTTTGGGCGACGTTATATCTGACGAGGATGGCGGGACTGCCGGTTCAGGAATCCGTTCAGGCCTTTTCACTGGCGGCCACGGTGTTGACTGTACTGGGGATTGCTCTGACATATCGTGCGGTCAATGCGAATGGGGCGCTTTCAAGTAAACAGGCTTGACTTTGCTGAACGCGCCTGGAAGCCCGAGGCTTTTCCACGGGGCCTCGCTATTGGGCTGGGCTGTTCTGCGGCTCTCCGGCGCGATCGACTTGCGGCGCTTCGATATCTTTTCCCGACGTGCTTGCGTGCTTCACGACACTGCGCAGCAAGCAGCGCACATAGAAGGCCACGAGGCCCCACGGTGAATTGATACCTAGCGTCGTACAGCAATAGCTTTGATTGCCGCGTGACCAGTAGGACTTGAATTCCTCGGCGCCGGGTCCGCATTCAAAATCGAGGTGAAGCTCGAATGCCCACTTTGCAGTGAGTTCGACGCTCAGCAAACCGGGCGACCACTTTCCGAACGCCGCATCGAAACTCGACATGATTCCTGTCACCGCGCGAGCGTCGGAGCAGACCAGCACGACCGCGACGGGCACGTCATCTACAGCGATAACGGTTGCTCGGCTTCTGACCGCGTTGCCTTCCGTGCTCAACCACGCAACGAGGAAATTGCGGTAGTGCTCCGAATGGAGCCACGGTCCCTGCTTACCCGCGCGGGCGGCCCAATCGCGTTTCCACGCAAGCATCGTGTCGACCGCCGCGGCGATTCGCGCGTTATCGGTCCAGTCGAGCACATCGATGGCGACCCGTCCTGCCGTCGCAAGGCGCCGTTCGAGTTTGCCCGGCTTTTTCCGGTAAAAGGTGCCAAGGGAGTCGCAAAAGGCCTTCCAGTCGTAACGTTGCGATTCTTCACTAGTTATCGCGACATAGCGGGGCGTATGTTCACGCACCATGAAGCGACGTTGCTTCAGCGCGAGCCGGTGCAGGTCCGTCGAGTCGGGGACATAGGGCATCTGGATGAAATCCGCGCCGCAACGCTGGCGCACCGCGTCCCACGCGCCCTCGACGAGTGCCGCGGTGCGTGCGTTGTCTTCGACCAGAACGCTTGTCAGGTCTGCGGATTCGGACGACAACGGCATCAGATAAGTCCAAAGGGCTCGTCGGTAAGTGATCAGCGGAAAGATCAGCACGACGCCGCCCGCGTCGCGTCGCACGATGATGTGCAGCTTTTTGCCAAGCGGCCTTGCTATTTGCTCCCAGGCGAGCCGGCAATAACCGAACGACTGGTAATACCATCCGCGTGCGCGTGCCCATAGATCATCCCATTCTGGCTGGAGCGCGCGAAAGCCTGCTTCTTCTGTGACGATTTCGTATGCCGTACTCGCGTCGTTCATTGTTTTCCCTGACGGTGGGCACGTTGGATTGCAGCGGCTTGAGATTCGTGCGTGCGATCCGGCGAGTTCCGATTCCTGAGATAGCGGTGCTAATGTGCCGGCGCTGCGGTGACAAGGATTGGACACGGCTGTGTTCCATTCCGGTGATGCACGCGGTAAACGACGCGGCGGCACCGAGAGTCGAGAATGCCCGATTCGAGCGCGACGTGTGTGCGATCGCGCACGCTGCGCAGCAAATTCATGCGAAGGCGCGCCATGGCTTTGGCTGACGTTATGCTGCGCAGATACGCCCCTTCCTATCTCGCCGGAAGTAAAGTTCGAGAGGGCGTTCGAACGCTCGAGGGCAAAACGGGGACGGCTCGCCGCCGTCAGCTGACGCCCGTCGGATCGCGGTGAGTTTCCGGAGCCGCCAAAAAAGCGATTTTGTGCGATACCTGCGGAGGACTTTATCCGGTATATCTATTCGGCAATATCGAATCGCCGGAGTCCTTTAAAGTCGGAGAACCCTTGTTCGTTTAACAGAAAGGGCGTAGCGTTTGCTTCGCCGCGCCTCATTTCCGTTAACAGGTTTTCGGCAGTATTCGTCGGACGAATGGTGCGCGAAGCCGCTTGTCCGGGCTCCCACGGTCGTATCCTTGTGCAAGAAGTTTTTCCCATTCGGAGCAGGTATGTCACTACCTTTGCCGTTGGTGAACTATGCGCAACTCCACGCCGCCTTTGGCGATTCACTCGATGCGTTCAAATCGGGAAGACCCGAAGCCGCTCTGCTAGCCTCGAACGGCTCGAACCTGAGCCAGGTGCAGTTGATCGGCTTCATTTCGTCCGCGATGCAGCAGTTGGACAAGGCGAAACGAACTGACGGCACCATGGAGACGGTGGACGATCGAAACGCGTCATTGCTGCAAACTTTTCTTGCGAGACAGGCCGGCATCCATGAGAAGACCACGCAGATAGCGGAAACCGGACTTGAAGCAAAGTTCGACAGTCACGATATTCTCGGCTGGGCGGGTAGTCTTTTTGACTGGCTCAAGGGACTCGACAAACACCCGTTCATATCCAACCCTCAGCCGCTACCCGAACCCATGAAGAATTCCTGGCGCGTGGCCGTGCTGAGCGATTGGGGCACGGGTCTCTACGGCGCCCCGGTGTGTGCCGCGAGTATAAAAAACAGCGCGCCGTTCGATATGCTGCTGCATCTGGGCGACGTCTATTATTCCGGCGACATCGACGAAGTAGAAGCACGATTTCTGAATGTCTGGCCGACGGACGCCGGCGCGATTAGCCGCTCGCTCAATTCCAATCACGAGATGTACTCCGGTGGTCATGGTTATTTCGAGAAAATCCTGCCCGCTTTCGGACAAACTTGCAGCTACTTTGCGCTGCAAAACGACCATTGGCTGATTGCGGCTCTGGACACCGGTTATGCCGAGCATGACCTGTACGGAGACCAGGCCGAATGGCTCATCGAACTGGTGAAGAAGGCCGACCAGCGCAAGGTTGTGCTGTTCTCTCATCATCAACCGTATTCGCTGTTCGAAGCTCAAGGTGATTTGCTGATCCAGAAACTCGGGCCGCTCCTTCAGGCGCAGAAGATCTTTGCCTGGTACTGGGGCCATGAGCACCGCTGCGCGATCTATAAAAAGCATCCGATCTGGAATCTGCTCGGACGTTGCGTCGGCCATAGCGGCTTTCCCTACTTCAGGGACGACTTCAGAAACGACGCGCTGGACCATTCCGACTGGATCGCTCGCGACGGAAAAAATCTGATCCCTGGCTGCGATGTACTGGACGGACCCAATCCCTATGTCAAGGACGATCCCCGGAAATACGGTCCAAACGGCTATGTCACGCTTGACTTTAACGACGCGATGCTAACGGAAACATTTCACGATCCGGACGGCACGGTGCTCAGGAAGAACACCCTGACGTAGTCGTTCGCCGAATATCCGTCAGGTGGTGACGAGAACTGGAGGCGGTATGCTGCTAGGCAAGCCCAGAGAATTGCTCAGGCTCGCGCTGGAAGACGCATTTCAGAGTTTTGACGAGCTCAACCGGTTTTCGAAAGAAGCGCTTCAATTCAGTCTGCTGTTGAAGTCGGCGCCGATACTTCAGTCCGGCATAGAAGCATTGATAACCGAAATGGACCAGAAAGACGAACTCGACGTTCTGGTCGCGGCGGCACGAACGGAGCGCCCGAAAAACGCCCGGCTCAGAGAAATCGAACAGCGGCTGCTCAATGCGTCCGATCCGTTCGCGGACGTTCAGGCGCCTGCCGCATTGCTTCCGAAAGTCACCCAAACCGGCGCTGAGGCAATCATCGTCGCGAGCGCGGGCTTCCCGTCGGCGGCGAGCTTCATTTCCGCTTTAGGGCTTGCCGAATTGCGCGTATGCACGCTCTCGTATGCACTGCCGGGCGGTAAATCAGTGTGTGGGACGGGATTTCTGATCGCCGACGATCTGATCCTGACAAACGAACACGTGATCCGGCGCGCCACCACCCCGACGAGTCCATTCACGCTGGCGGGCACACAGATAAGCGCGGGGTTCGATTTCAGGACGCCGGGTACGGCGCCGCGCGAATATCCGCTAGCCGACTCCGACTGGCTCGTCGCTTCGAACCCCGAGCGGCTGGAGGATGGAACGCAAGGACTCGATTACGCCGTGGTGAGACTCAAAACTTCTGTAGGCGCGGAGCCGGCTGGAGTGATGACTGATGCGCCCGAACGCGGGTTCCTGAAACCCGTCGCTTATCGGCCATCTGCTAACGAGCCGATCCTGATTCTTCAGCACCCGTATGACGAGCTCGATGCAAAGCAGTCGCCGATGCGCCTCACCATAGGGTTCGTTCTCGACGCGGCGGATGGCGTTATCCGCCATTCCGCCAATTCGTCGCCGGGATCCTCGGGGGCGCCGATCTTCAATTCGCGCATGGAATTGATCGGCTTGCATCACTGGGGAAGTCCCGACTTCAATCGGGGTATCCAGATCGGCGCAATCAAGGAGGATTTGATAAAGAAGGGCTTGCGGATGTTTTCATGATGGATGCATGACGCGTAGCACGGTATTAATTTCGGATGGAGCAGGCAATGAATCTGGATAGTCAAAGTCAATTCGACTTGAAGACGGCCCTAAGCAATGCCTTCCAGAATTACGCCGACTTGAGGCAATACATCCTCGATAAGTGCGGTAAAGACCTGAACCAGGTGACATCGCAGAACGTCGGAATGAGCGAGGTATATGACAAGCTCATTGCGTGGGCGGACGAATTCTGGCTCGACCTGCTGCTGGACTCGCTTACCACTCACAACAGCAATTTGTTGAGGGCTCGCGCACGGCAGCTTAAGAAAGCGCTCGCCGCGGAAAGAATGATCGACTTCCAGAGGGCAATTCAGGATCCGTTGAACACGCTGTTTCTTGCCAGGGGGGAGTGTTTCATCGGCCGGGAAATCTTCAGGTCGCAGCTGAAGGATATGCGATCCGATACGGGTGTGCGCGTGCTGATGGTTTCGGGTACCAAGACATGCGGCAAAAGCTACGGCTTCCGTCTGTTACGCATGCTGGACAAGATCGACGCGAACAATATCGTCATCAAGATAGATTTCAGGGAATTCAGGGAAGGCGAGCTCGCGCGGCGCTATCAGGAAATCGTCAGCCATATCAACACCCGGCTCGGCGTGCCATACGACGAGATTCTCCCGCATCTCGAGGCCGACACTCGCTGGTTCGAGCATGCCGTGCGCAGGTTCGACAGCGTCGTTCGCGGGCGCAGACAGAAGTTATGGCTCGTATTCGACCATATACGGAGCGAGCAAGGAGTCGAAGCGAGTATCGCCGATGCCCTTGCAAGACTGGTCAAGTATGCAATCGACGATACGGCGGAATTGCGCATCGTGCTGATCGACATGAATCCCGCCGATCTTCAGCTCGAACCCGTGTTCAAGAACAGAATAGAAAAGGATACGGCGTCGCTGCCCAATACCAGGGCCGATATCGTCGGCTTCTTTAAAAAGGCACGCGAGGCGAAGGCCGCGCCGATCGATGTTGCCGAATTGGAGAGTGCGGCGAGCGATGTCCTGGCGGCGCTGGCTGCCTATGCGCCGGAAGAACTCGCTTATAGCCTGCCCAAAGAAACATGGCGGCAAGCCGTCCGGTTGAACTTGTGCTGAGGAATTCACACTATGTCCAAGCTCAACGGTGACTTCCCTGAAGCATTTCCAGGCGGTGCCTATGTACTCGCGGCTTCGGTGCTCGATACGTTCAACCCGGATACGGTCCGGCCGCTGATACCGCAGCAAGGCGGCGATTCCGCCTCCCATGACGCGGAATTCGATGCGCTGTTGTCAAACGCGGTGGCTACCCAGACGGGCGAGTCCTCATTTGCGTGGCGTCTGTCTGACGAGACACGCAAGGAAGCCATTGGCTTTCTGTATTCGAACAATCTGCTCGAGCACGCGATCAAGTTGAACACAGATGCGGTGGTCGAGAGAAACGAGTATCAAAACATCTTCGAGATGTTTGCGACCGGGCAGAAGCCGGCGCTAGAAGGTCAGTCTCTGGAGGAGTTGCAGGCGAGCCTGCAGGCTATACGCCTGCTCGGCAACACCGAACTAGAACTTCCCGATGAGCGCAAGGTCGCGTCCATGGTGCTGCGCGAAAGCGCCCTGGAGGAGCTTCGGCGGCTTGCCGACGCTCACTTTACCGGAAGAGACCGGGAGCTCGAAACGCTCGAGGAATTTGTCGACGCAGTGCCCTCGTCGAGTCTCTGGCGGCGCTTTACGCGTTCTGCCGGAAACCTCGCGAGCGATCTGCTCGGCAAAAGAGAGTTGGTTCAGCGATTGCCGCTGCTGGTGACAGGCAGGGGCGGCATCGGAAAATCGGCGTTCCTTGCAAAATTCCTTCTGGACCACATCACGCGCGTGGATGACGGAACGCTTGCATTCGCCTATCTGGATTTCGATCGAACGGCGATATGGCCTGACGAACCGCTGACGCTGCTGGCGGATATCGCATTCCAGTTGTCGAATCAGATTCCCGCGGTGTCTGTTCCGCTGCTCGATATGCATAGTCGAATCGTCGAGGAGCTGGCAGAGGGGCAGAGCTTTACCGCCGACTACGACTCCTTCGAGTCGTTCGAAGGAAACAATCTGTCCGCAAGCAGAACCACTCGTTACACCCATGAGTTCGAGAAGATATTGTCCGAGGTCTTTTCACGCAGAAGCAGCATTACGTTGCTATTGCTGATGGACACCTTCGAGGAAGTCACGCAGCGTGGCACGACGTATGTCGACGCGCTCTGGAGCTTCATGGAGAAACTACAGGACGTGCTGCCGCGCCTGCGCGTGGTGATCTCCGGACGCTCGGGTTTGCCGAAAGATATACCTCATGGGCTTCTCGAATTGCCGCCTCTCGATAAGCGCACGGTCAACTCGCTGCTTCGTTCATACGGCCTGACCGACCAGCGCAATATCGACGCCATTACGGAGCGGGTCGGCGGTCATCCGCTGAGCGTGAAACTCACGATCCAACTGCTGCAGTCAATGGCGCGAAACGGCGCCACGCTGGATGAATGCGCACGCGACCGGCTATTCGAAGAGAAATGGAATCAGAAACTGGTGGACGGTGTTCTGTACCGACGCATCGTCGACCATATCGACGACCCGTTGGTCAAAAAACTGGCTAATCCGGGATTCGCGCTCAGAGAGGTCACGCCGCAGATTCTTCTGGACGTGCTGAACGGACCTTGCGATCTGCAGCTCGGCTCCCTGGAAGAGGCCAAAGGTCTATTTTCGAAACTGGCCCGCTACAACTCGCTCGTCAGTCCGCGCAGCGAATGGATCCTGCACCACCGGCCCGAAATACGGGCAATGGTGCTCGACAAATTATTGTTGGTGAGCCGCCAGCAATGCCTGGACATATGGAAAAATGCGGTCGAATTCTATTCCGCTCAACTCACGATTCGTGCGCGGGCCGAAGAACTCTATTACCGCATGATGCTCGGTGCGTTGTCGGATCAACTCGATGATCGATGGATACCCGGCGTGGAAAAGCATCTGATGGGGACGAGGGCCGAATTGCCCCAGGGCGCGCGCGATTTCCTCGAGTACCGTGTCTTGCTGTCCGATCAACGCAGTCAACCGGGACAACGTACGAGCCAGGCAAGTAGCCGCGATCTGCGAACCGTGCAGGAGATGAAACGCGCACTTGCGCTCGCTCGCCCCGAAAGGGCGCTGGAGATCTACCGGGCCGATCACAAGAAGGAGATGCCGGATCCGGCCGGACCGCTTTTCCCATTGGTCGCCAGAGCCCATGCCCAGCTACGCGACTTCGGCCGCGCTCTCGATATGGTCGAGCGCGGTCTCGCCTGGCTGGAGCGCGAAACGATGAGCGCAACCTATGCGTACCTCGACCTGTTGCTATTGCAAGCACAGATAGCGCTTCTCGCCGCTCGTGAGATGCCCGTTGGAGGGTCTACGCGAGCGAACTCATCGGACATGTCAATTTCAGCGGAAAAGATCTGGGAGAGATTTCGCGCTCAACTCAGGTTGCGGACCGATGACTACCAGTTGTTCCGCATAGGTATCTATGTGCTTGAATTACTCGAACTCGACGACGGAGAAATTCTGCTGGACGTCTCGTCCGTCTTTGAGACCGAACGGGAATTTAGCGACGGAGCGAACTACCTTCGCAGCCAACCTGAATATGTGAGAGCGTGTGCGGAAGCGGAACTGGAGCTGCTCGGATACATCCGTTTCGAGCGCGAGGACGCGGATGCGCTTTTGCTGCTCCGGGCATTCGCATGGCTAGGCAGCTATTTTCCCGAGCGGCCGCCGGTCTATCGGCTCATGCTTCGCAGTGAAGTCGAGCATGTCATAACAACCCAGTATTCCGATTTACTGGAGAGCGAGTACGAATTTCTCGAATACGGCAGCGATGCTCTGCGGGACGCGATTGCCTCGGGTGATTACGCGAATCATGCCGGCGCGTCCGACAGGCCGTTTTCTTTCTCGATGCAGGATGCGTGGCTGCTCGCGCTACTGCTGAAAAGGCGGATTCAGAGGCAGGAGCGGGCCGCATTAGTGACTAGCCATTCCAGGCGCGGAAGACGATAACCGGCATCGAGCTCGATCATTAACCCGGCGACTGGCTCAAGCGGCCAATTTCCCCACCGCCTCATCCACCTGTGCACGCGTCACCGCCAGCTCGTCGAGCCAGGTCTGCGCATACACCGCGCCAGTCTCACGTTCGAGACGCGCGATCGTCGCCGCGCAACGGGCCGCATCCTTCTGCGTCGCGATAAACGACTTCACCGATTCACCGGCCTTGAACGCGTCGAACAGCGGCACGCGGATTTCGTCGGGCAGCGCACGCGTGGTCCATTGATACGGTTTGCCGTTGAACGTCAGCGACGGCGGCAGCACGCGCTCCTTGCGCGCGGCCGGAATCAGCCCATAGGTGCGCGCCGCTTCGCCGATCTGGTCGGGCGAAAACAGCTCGTCGGGGGTGATGTCGAATTGCTGGATGAAGGTTTCGATGCTTTGCATCGCGGTAGCGCGATCGTCGCGGCGCTTCTGCGCGTGGGCGACGATGTCGCGAAGTTCGTCGGCCTCTTCGGAGGTGATCGTGAAGCTCGACTGCTTCTGCTGGAGTTCGGAAAAACGCTGAAATTCGGAATCGGTCAGAAGTTTGGCCATTGCTCAATCGATGCGCACGCATGAGCGATTCATGCGGCGTAATTTTGAAAGGGCCGCCATTCTAAACCATGTGCGCGAGCGCCCAGCCGATCAGATAGATCTCCGCGCGTGGCAAGTGTCGTCGCGCACCCGCTTGCGCATGCATTACGCGGCCTGCTCCCGAGACATCGACAACGCCTGCACTGTATCGCGCAGCAAGCCAGTCGCCGCTTCGAGCGTCGGCGCGACGTATTCGTCGATCCGTCGCAGATACGGGCAAGTGAGCACGGCGATCGCCTGACCGGCAGGCCCGAGAATCGGAAACGTCACATCGGTTACGCCGAAAGTCTGCTGGCTGTCCTTCTGCGAATAACCGGCCGCGTGAATCCGCTCGAACGCCTGATCGAGCGCTTCGCGGTCGATCGTCACTTCGCCCTTCACCTTGGTGTGCTCCGCGAGCATCTGCTGACGCTGTTCGGCGCTCTGGAACGCGAGCATCACGCTCCCCGAACCGGTGTCGATCAGACCGACCCGCGAGCCGAGACGCACCGACATCCCCCACGTACCCGGCCCGTCGACCTGCGCGATCACCAGCAGATTGCCGCGATCGTAGACGACCAGATGGCACGACTGCTCGGCCAGATCGGCGAAACGTTGCATCAGCGGCAGCGCCTCGGAGATCAGCCGGTTCATCGGCGGATGACGATGCGCAAGCGCGTACAGCTTCAGGCTCAGCGAATAGCGGTCGCCGGCCGCCGAGCGCACCACGTACTGGCGCGCGACGAGGCGCTCGAGCATCCGGTACATCTCGCTCGCATTGCGCCCGAGCAGCTTGGTGATTTCGGCGCGCGTGAGCCCTTCCTTCTGCTCGGACAGCAGTTCGAGGATGTCGAGGCCTTTGTCGAGCGCGGGCGCGCGGTAACGGTCGTCGTCTTTGTCTTCTGCGTCCATCGTGATCGTTAGCAAAGGTGCGGGTGCGTGTCTCATTATCTGGCGCGCGAGGGTATGTGCGTAGCGATTCCCACCGCGGACCGGGCCCGTCCAGGGAAAATCCGGACGCCACGCGCGTGTCCTTTCCTTGACTTCAAAAAATTCGTATATGAATAATACGTTCATTGGTGAATTAACACCACGGCGATATCTGATAAAGAAGCCGCAGGACGAAGCGCCGGCGACGACCGGCTCATACAGTTCCACTACACCTGGCAGGAGACACACTATTTCGTTCGCTCAACAGCTTCGCGCGGGCCGCCGTCTGTTCTGTCCGAACGGCGATCCCGCTGACGCTTGCACAGGTGCCGTCGTTCTGGATTCAGGCGATTTACGGCGCGATCATTCTCGGCTCGCTGATGGCGGCGCGCCTCGCCGGCGGCGAAGGCCAGAACTGATGCGCGCGCATGACGGAGAACCGCTTTGACGAGCCATCCTTTGCATTCATTGCCGACCGACCCGCGCCTGATTTTGCTGAGCCCCGCCGACAACTGCCTGATCGCGGCGGCGCGGCTCGCGGCGGGCACGCAGGTCGATATCGAAGGCGAGCGCGTCACGCTCGCGAAGACTATCGAACTCGGTCACAAGGTCGCGCGCCGGGAACTGGCGAAGGACGACAAGGTGCTGCGCTACGGCGCGTCGATCGGTCACGTCACCGCGACGGTGGCGCGCGGCGAGCATCTGCATACGCACAATCTCGCGAGCGACTACCTGCCCACCTATACGCACGACGCAGGCCACGAGTTCGTTCATCACCGACACGATCATGACTGACATCTCCGCAACAAGCGCCATTGCAAGCGCGATGCAGCAGCCGATGCTGCAAGGCTATCTGCGCGGCGACGGCCGCAAGGGCATCCGCAACGTGGTCGCGGTCGCCTATCTGGTCGAATGCGCGCATCACGTGGCGCGCGAAATCGTCATGCAGTTTCGCGCGCCGCTCGATGCGTTCGACGACCCTACCCCCGAGCGCGAACCGCCGGTGCATCTGATCGGCTTTCCCGGCTGCTATCCGAACGAGTACGCGGAGAAGATGCTGGAGCGTCTGACTACGCATCCGAATGTCGGCGCGGTGCTGTTCGTGTCGCTCGGCTGCGAGAGCATGAACAAGCACTATCTGGTCGACGTGGTGCGCGCGAGCGGCCGTCCGGTCGAAGTGCTGACGATTCAGGAAAAGGGCGGCACGCGCAGTACGATTCAATACGGCGTCGACTGGGTTCGCGGCGCGCGCGAACAACTCGCCGCGCAGCACAAGGTGCCGATGGCGCTCAGCGAACTGGTGGTCGCGACGATCTGCGGCGGCTCCGACGGCACCAGCGGGATCACCGCGAACCCTGCCGTGGGCCGCGCGTTCGATCATCTGATCGACGCGGGCGCGGCGTGCATCTTCGAGGAAACCGGCGAACTGGTGGGCTGCGAATTCCATATGAAGTCGCGTGCGGCGCGCCCGGAACTCGGTGACGAAATCGTCGCGTGCGTCGCGAAGGCGGCGCGCTATTACTCGATTCTCGGCCACGGCAGTTTCGCGGTCGGCAACGCGGATGGCGGTCTCACGACGCAGGAAGAAAAGTCGCTCGGCGCATATGCGAAAAGCGGCGCGTCGCCGATCGTCGGCATCATCAAGCCGGGCGATATTCCGCCGACCGGCGGCCTTTATCTGCTCGACGTGGTGCCCGATGGCGAGCCGCGCTTTGGCTTTCCTAACATCAGCGACAACGCGGAGATTGGCGAGTTGATCGCGTGCGGCGCGCATGTGGTGCTGTTCACGACCGGGCGCGGCTCGGTGGTCGGCTCGGCGATTTCGCCGGTGATCAAGGTGTGTGCGAATCCGGCCACTTACCGCAACCTGTCCGGCGATATGGATGTCGACGCCGGGCGGATTCTCGAAGGACGCGGCACGCTCGATGAAGTGGGCCGCGAGGTGTTCGAGCGAACGGTTGCCGTGTCGTCGGGCGGGGCGTCGAAATCCGAGGCGCTTGGGCACCAGGAATTCATTCTGACTTACAAGACGTTCGAGCCGGTCGGACCTGCGTGTTTGCCGTCGAATGTGGCCGTCGGGCAGCGGGTTGTGACGCTCGCACGGCAATGAGCGGCTGGCGGCGAGCAATGCACGAAGCAAATCTTGCCCGCGCATGGTAAAAACACGAGAAAACATGGAGACGCCCGCAATGACGGCATCGACCGGATCGAAGATCGGGCAGCGGCGCCGCATCGGCCGCGGCGCGCTGGAGGTAAGCGGACTGAGTCTAGGTACCGCACCGCTCGGCGGCCTGTACCGCGACCTGTCTGACGAGGAGGCCCACGCCACGATCGCCGCCGCATGGGATGCCGGCGTGCGCTACTTCGACACCGCGCCGCACTACGGCAACACGAAAGCCGAGCATCGCCTCGGCGCCGCTTTGCGCCACTACCCGCGCGGCGACTACGTGCTGTCTACGAAGGTTGGCCGCCGCTTCGTGCCGCGCACGTCGCCGTTCGACGATCGTGAAGGCTGGCAGAATCCGCTGCCGTTCGAAGCGATCTACGACTACACGCACGACGGCATTCTGCGTTCGTTCGAGGACAGCCAGCAGCGCCTCGGCATTATCGATATCGACATCCTGCTCGTGCATGACATCGGCCGCGTCACGCATGGCGACCGGCATCCGCATTACTGGCGGCAACTGACCGAAGGCGGCGGTTTTCGCGCGCTCGACCGCTTGCGTTCGAGCGGCGCGATCAAGGCGGTCGGCCTCGGCGTCAACGAAGGCGCGGTGATTCTCGATGCGATGGCCGAGTTCGATATCGATTGCGCGTTGCTCGCCGGCCGTTATACGCTGCTCGAGCAGAGCACCCTCGACGACCTGCTGCCCGCCTGCGAGGCGCGCGGCGTCGGCATCCTGTCAGGCGGCGCGTTCAATTCGGGCATTCTGGCGCGCGGTGTCGCGGGCGATCTGAAATTCAACTACGGCGCGGCGCCGGCCGAGGTGATCGAGCGCGTTGCGCGTCTGGAGGCGGTGTGCCGTCAGCATCGCGTGCCGCTCGCCGCCGCCGCGTTGCAGTTTCCGTATGCGCATCCGGCGGTCGCCACCGTGCTGACCGGCGCGCGCAGTGCCGACGAATTGCGCGAGAACGTCGCGTCGTTCGAGTTGCCGATTCCCGCCGCGCTGTGGTCCGCGTTGCGCGAAGCCGGCCTGCTCGACGTTCGCGCGCCCGCTCCCGAGGATTGATCCGACCATGGCGATCGACGCTCACCAGCACTATTGGGACCCCGCGCGAGGCGATTACGAGTGGCTGACGCCCGAGCTGAAAATCCTCTACCGGCCGTTCGGCCCAGCTGATCTGCAGCCGCTGCGCGAGCAGGCGGGCATCGAGCGGACCGTGCTCGTGCAGGCCGCGCCGACGCTCGACGAAACCCGCTATCTGCTCGACATCGCGCGAGATGAACCGTCGATCGCCGGAGTGGTCGGCTGGGTGCCGCTGCTGCTGCCGAATGCGCCCGAACTGATCGAGACGCTCGCGCGCGAGCCGAAGTTCAAGGGCGTGCGGCCGATGCTGCAGGATATTCCCGACGACGGCTGGATCGCGAATCCCGACCTCGCGCCGGCAATCGACGCGTTGATCGCGCATGATCTTGCTTTCGATGCGCTGATCTACGCGCGTCACGTCGAGTACGTCGAAATCTTCGCGCAGCGCTTTCCGGCGCTGCGTATCGTCGTCGATCATGGCGCGAAGCCGCAGATTCGCTATGGCCACTCGGGCTACCAGGTGTGGGCCGATGCGATCAGACGGCTCGCCGCGCTGCCGCAGGTGCATTGCAAGTTGTCGGGCCTTGCGACCGAAGCTGCGCCGGGCTGGACCGAGGACACACTGCGGCCGTACGTCGAGCATCTATTGAATGCGTTCGGCCCCGCGCGGCTGATGTGGGGCAGCGACTGGCCAGTGCTCGAACTGAACGGCGACTATCTGCTCTGGCATTCGGTGGCGACTACGCTGCTTGCGTCGTTGAGCGATGCCGAACGCGATGCGGTATTCGGAGAAAATGCCGCCGCGTTTTACCGGCTTTGATTTTTTGGACCACTTGGCACTTTGCAACGTTAGCAGCCCATTCAACTGGAGTCGTAGATGACACAAAGACTGGCCGGCAAAACGGCCCTGATCACCGCGGCGGGACAAGGCATCGGTCTCGCCACCGCCGAACTGTTCGCGCGCGAAGGCGCGCGTGTGATCGCCACCGATATCCGCATCGACGGACTGGCCGGCAAGCCGGTCGACGCGCGCAAGCTCGACGTGCTGGACGGTGCGGCGATCAAGGCGCTGGCCGCGGAAATCGGCACGGTCGACGTGCTGTTCAACTGCGCGGGCTTCGTGCATGCGGGCAATATCCTCGAATGCAGCGAAGAGGACTGGGACTTCGCGTTCGATCTCAACGCAAAAGCGATGTACCGGATGATCCGCGCGTTCTTGCCGGGGATGCTGGAGAAGGGCAGCGGCTCGATCATCAATATGTCGTCGGCGGCATCGAGCGTGAAGGGTGTGCCGAACCGCTTCGCGTACGGCGCGTCGAAAGCTGCGGTAATCGGGCTGACCAAGGCGGTTGCCGCGGATTTCGTCACGCGTGGTGTACGCTGTAACGCGATTTGCCCGGGCACGGTGTCGTCGCCGTCGCTCGAACAGCGAATCGCCGCGCAGGCCCAGGCGCAGGGCGCGACCCTCGACGCAGTGCAGGCCGCGTTCGTCGCGCGTCAGCCGATGGGCCGCATCGGCAAGCCGGACGAGATTGCCGCGCTCGCGCTGTATCTCGCGTCCGACGAGTCGTCGTTCACGACGGGCCAGGCGCATGTGATCGACGGCGGCTGGTCGAACTGATCTGATCCTGACCGATCCGATCGACGAACCGAACACAACTGAACTCAAGGAAAGTGCAACGATGAAACTGCTTCGTTATGGGCCGAAAGGCCAGGAAAAGCCGGGCCTGCTCGACGCGCAAGGCAAGATTCGCGATTTGTCGAAGGTGCTCGGCGATATCGACGGCGCTGCGTTGAGCGATGAAAGCCTCGCGAAACTGCGCACGCTCGATCCGGCGTCGCTGCCGGTCGTCGAAGGCAATCCGCGTATCGGGCCGTGCGTCGGCAAGATCGGCAAGTTCATCTGCATCGGGTTGAACTACGCGGATCACGCAGCGGAATCCAATCTGCCGGTGCCGGCCGAACCGGTGATCTTCAACAAGTGGACGAGCGCAATTTCCGGCCCGAACGACGACATCGAAATTCCGCGCGGCTCGAAGAAGACCGACTGGGAGGTCGAGCTCGGCGTGGTGATCGGCAAGGCGGCGAAGTATGTCGACGAAGCGAACGCACTCGACTACGTGGCGGGCTACTGCGTGATCAACGACGTGTCGGAGCGCGAATGGCAGATCGAGCGCGGCGGCACCTGGGACAAAGGCAAGGGCTTCGACACGTTCGGCCCGATCGGCCCCTGGATGGTTACGCGCGATGAAGTTGCCGATCCGCAGAACCTGAGCATGTGGCTCGAAGTGGACGGCCATCGTTACCAGAACGGCAGCACGAAGACGATGATCTTCAACGTCGCGAAGGTCGTGTCGTATGTGTCGCAGTGCATGAGCCTGCAACCGGGCGACGTGATCTCGACCGGTACGCCGCCGGGCGTCGGCATGGGCGTCAAGCCGAACCCGGTGTATCTGAAGCCGGGGCAGACGGTGCGTCTCGGTATCGAAGGGCTGGGCGAGCAGACGCAGAAAACTTACGCGGCGGAGTGAGAAAGATGCCGCGTGAACGCCTTCTGAGTTAGTCTGGCGTCGAGTTTTATAAGCAGTATTGCAGGAAGAAAAGCCGTTCCCGTTTTTGCGGGAGCGGCTTTTTTTTCGTCCGTCGCGGCGATCCGGGTTTCGGCGGTCATGCCGGCATTCACGAACGCGGGGAATGCTCACGACCGGCAAGGAGTTGGTTATCAGCGGTGCGTCCGCCTCGCGTGTTTAGCCCAGAAGACACCGGAGCTGCGATTTTCAGATGGGATGCATTGTTCGTTCGCACCCGGAAATCGACAGCCTGGAAGGCAGGCGCGATGAAAATTCGTACTGGTCCCGTTATGTCGATACGACCGTCTGATTTCGGGGGATGACTGGTTTTCTGACAATGACAGCCAATACGAGATTTCGAATCTCAGCAAAGTCGCGCCAGGTATCTGAATCGATCATTTAAACGAAGAGCATTGCCTCATCGTTTTTTCCAACCCGGATTGCGGTTCAGGCCTCCTTCCTCAAACGATCAATCTAATCGGTTCCAATCATGACTCAACACATTGTGCCTGACCCGCATGTTGTGCCGCAGGCCTTCCCACACGAGAACCACCGTCCAGGTTGGTTGTGCCGTCCCGTGGCCTGGCTGATTTCGTCACTGATGGTGTTGCTTGCGTCGCCGGTGAGTGCCACTGTGAATGAGCAACCCAATTCCGATACGGCGCAGACGAGCGGTGCTGAAACCGCACTGAAATCGACATCGGCTGAAGTGAAACAGCCATCCACGTCGGCAAGTCGTACGCCTCCGGCGACGTTTGCTCAATGGCTTGAAACCGAACCGTCCAGTACTGGTGGAGAACCTGCTGTGGATTCGGCCACGTTGCGCCGCATCTTCCTGAGTGCAGTCGAGAAGGCAGAAAAGCGCAGTCCCGAAATTGGACAGGCTTACGCCACCTACGAAGCCGCGAATGCAGACGTAGACGAGGCGAAAGGGCAGCGGTGGCCGCAAGTCGAGATCGGCTCGCAAACCCAGGCTTTGCAATTCGGGCCCGGCAATCGGAATGGCTATAACAATGGCAATGCGGTGTCGGCGACCGTCACGACGACGCTGTACGACTGGGGCCGCACAAAGAATACGATTGGGAGCCGCGAGCAGCTTTCGGATGCCGCGCGCAGCGAGCACACCGTGGTTCGCCAGGAGAATGCGTTCGAAGTGACGAGCACGCTTGTGGAACTGGGCAAGCAGCGCGCAATCGTTAATCTGAGCCAGCAATTCGTCGATCGCATGGGCACGCTCGTGAAAATGCTCAGCGAAATCGTGGCTGTCGACCGCGGTCGCGGCAGCGAACTCACGCAGGCGAAAGCGCGTCTGTTACAGGCCGAATCCGCACGTGACGACGCGCAAGCCAAGGTGCGCGATGCGGAACTGAAGCTGCAGAAACTGGTTGGTGAGAGTGCACCGCCGATTCCGCATGCGGGAGGTTGGCCGATCGAGCCGGGCAATCTGCCACAACTTTTGCAGCAGGTAGATGCTCATCCGAGCCTGCATCGAATTCAGTCCGAAGCCAACGCAGCCGACCTGAATACCAAGGCCGTGAAGGCGTTCGGGCTGCCGTCGGTGAACTGGGTTGTCAGTGCGAATGCCGGAGTTGGAGGCGTAGGCGCAGGACAACGGGCGCCATGGCAGACCATGTTGACGCTGAATTGGTCGGCATTTCGCGGTGGCTCGACGCGAGCGGCAACGGCTGCGGCCGGCTATCGAGCGCAGGCCACATGGCAGCGCCTGGATCAGCAGCGGCGTGACCTCGAATATGGCATTCGTGCCGCCGATCAGGATGCGCACACGATGCTCAGCCGCGCGGACCAGTACAAGCGGCTATCCGCCGAGACCGATCAGGTGCGCAAGGCCTTCTTCGAACAGTGGTACCACCTGGGCAAACGAACCCTGCTGGATGTGTTGCTCGCGGAGAACGATCACTATGGCAACAGCGTGAGCGAAGTGACGAGCCGCTTCGACGGCTATGCGGCGGTATTGCGTGAATACGCATCGGCAGGGGCGCTGGTTGACTGGCTGGAGACAGGACGTACTAGCGGTTAGATGCACCGAATTAGAGCTGCATTGTGCGTGGGATATTTGTGATGGGCTGCCTTCCTTGCAGGATGGCAGCCCTTTTTGTGTAACGGCCAGTTCTGTCCTATGCGGCTCACATGCGAAAACAACCGGATTGAATCCGTTCTTTGCCCTTTGTAATAGCACTGGGGCACTACTGCTCATGATTTTCCAGCGAAAAAATGAGCTTTCGTTCCAGTCCCATTCCGCTTTATTTGGCGCTCGCCAAAAATGTAGATAGATCGGCAACCAGGTGGTTGCCATGTCGCCACTTCTTATCCATGCGCCGGCCAGCCGAGTCGGCCCCCACTCTCTGAATGAAAGGAACTATCGTGAGTACGAGTTCAGTGAAGCTCGCTGTTATCAACGGCAACACCATCAAGCAGACGGTCGAATTGCGCGCTTCCGCGCAAGGCACACCAGTTCATATCAACGCCATCAAGGGTGGCAAATACATTCTGGCCCAAAGCAATAGCGGCCACGCTCCTGAAAACATCACCGTGCGCCGTTACGGCAAGAAACTTCTGGTCAGTCTGGAAGGGACGGAGCTCGACCAGCCGCAACTGATCATCGAAGACTTTTACGGCAATGAAGGACAACTGGTCGGTTGGGGCGAAGACGGGGCCTACCACGAATACGTCGCCGCAGACGGCGAGAATGACCACGAGGCAGTTTTCCTTGTGGATGGTACTGACTCGCCTCTGGTCCTGGGCGCAGAGCAACTGAATGGATTCGGCGCGAATCTCGCTGCCGCACCTGGCGTCGGCCTGGCCGGCCTCGGTCTTCTGGGTCTCGGTGCGCTTGCAGCGCTGGGTGCGGGGATCGCGGCAGGTGGTGGCGGCGGTAGTGGTGGCGCAGGGATAGCGGATGCTATTGACGACAGGCAACCGCCGTCGGGAGTGCCAGACGATGCTGATGCCGATGCGGATGCGGATGCGGATGCTGACGCCGATGCTGACGCGGACGCGGACGCGGACGCGGATGCGGATGCGGATGCGGATGCGGATGCCGATGCGGATGCGGATGCGGATGCGGATGCCGATGCGGATGCGGATGCGGATGCTGATGCGGATGCCGACGCGGATGCGGATGCGGATGCCGATGCCGATGCCGATGCGGATGCGGATGCGGATGCGGATGCGGATGCAGATGCAGATGCCGATGCCGATGCCGATGCTGATGCTGATGCCGATGCCGATGCCGATGCTGATGCTGATGCTGATGCCGATGCGGATGCTGACGCCGATGCGGATGCTGACGCCGATGCGGATGCCGATGCCGACGCGGATGCAGATGCTGACTCTGACGCTGACTCTGACGCTGACTCTGACGCTGACGCTGACGCCGATGCAGATGCGGATGCGGATGCGGATGCGGATGCCGACGCCGATGCGGATGCCGATGCGGATGCCGATGCGGATGCCGATGCCGATGCCGATGCGGATGCTGACGCCGATGCGGATGCGGATGCCGATGCCGATGCCGATGCTGATGCTGATGCTGATGCTGACGCCGATGCGGATGCAGATGCCGACGCGGATGCAGATGCTGACGCGGATGCAGATGCGGATGCTGACGCCGATGCCGATGCCGATGCCGATGCCGATGCCGATGCTGATGCGGATGCTGATGCGGATGCGGATGCGGATGCGGATGCGGATGCTGATGCGGATGCTGACGCCGATGTGGATGCCGATGCCGACGCGGATGCAGATGCTGACGCGGATGCAGATGCAGATGCAGATGCTGACGCCGATGCCGATGCCGATGCCGATGCCGATGCCGATGCCGATGCCGACGCGGATGCGGATGCGGATGCGGATGCGGATGCGGATGCAGATGCAGATGCAGATGCCGACGCGGATGCTGACGCCGATGCCGATGCCGATGCCGATGCCGATGTCGATGCCGATGCCGACGCGGATGCGGATGCGGATGCGGATGCGGATGCAGATGCAGATGCAGATGCAGATGCCGATGCCGATGCCGACGCGGATGCGGATGCGGATGCGGATGCGGATGCGGATGCGGATGCGGATGCCGATGCCGATGCTGATGCTGACGCGGATGCAGATGCAGATGCTGACGCCGATGCCGATGCCGATGCCGATGCCGATGCCGATGCCGATGCTGATGCCGACGCGGATGCTGACGCCGATGCTGATGCTGATGCCGACGCGGATGCTGACGCCGATGCGGATGCTGACGCCGATGCGGATGCCGATGCCGATGCCGATGCCGATGCTGACGCCGATGCAGATGCAGATGCTGATGCTGATGCCGATGCGGATGCTGACGCCGATGCGGATGCTGATGCCGATGCTGATGCTGATGCTGATGCTGATGCCGATGCTGATGCCGATGCTGATGCTGATGCCGATGCTGATGCCGATGCTGATGCCGATGCGGATGCAGATGCGGATGCGGATGCAGATGCTGATGCTGATGCTGATGCAGATGCAGATGCAGATGCAGATGCAGATGCAGATGCAGATGCAGATGCAGATGCAGATGCGGACGCCGATGCCGATGAACCGGACACGCCGTCGATTGGCAAAGTGATTGATAACGAAGGTCTAATCCAGGGTCCGGTGGCCAATGGCGAAAGCACGGACGACACGAAGCCGACGCTGGAGGGCAAGGGCGAGCCGGGCGACACGATCGTCGTGAAAGACAACGACACGCCGATTGGCGAGACGACGGTCGACGAGGATGGCAACTGGAGCTTCACACCTGATAAAGAACTGGGCGAAGGCGAGCACAAGTTCACGGTGGTGGAGCGTAATCCTGCGGGCAACGAAAGCAAGCCGTCGGATCCGTGGACAGTCATCGTGGACACGACTGCGCCGGACAAGCCGTCGATTGGCGAAGTGATTGATGACGTGGGTCTGATTCAGGGTCCGGTGGCCAACGGTGGGAGCACGGACGACACGAAGCCGACGCTGGAGGGCAAGGGTGTGCCGGGCGACACGATCATCGTGAAAGACTACGACACGCCGATTGGCGAGACGACGGTCGACCGGGACGGCAACTGGAGCTTTACGCCTCGTGAGCCGCTGGGCGAAGGCAAGCACGAGTTCACGGTGGTGGAGCGCGATCCTGCGGGCAACGAAAGCAAGCCGTCGGATCCGTGGACTGTGTACATGCCGCCGCCGCTAGACCTGCTTGCGCCTGAGGTGCCTGAGATGGCAGACGGAAAGATCGATGCGAAGGAGGCCAGTGACGGCACGTTGGTGCGTATCCCGGTCTATGAGGGCATGGCTGTGGGTGACGTGGTCATGTTAGGTTGGCCTGAATTGTCCCTCACGCAGGTGGTGAAGGCGGAGGACCTCTCCACTGGGGTTGAGTTCACCATTCCGGCGGAGTACCTGGTCAACCAGGATGTGACTATCTCCTTGTATTATGGGGTGGTCGACGCGACGGGCCGCGTGTACGCGAGCCCATATACGGAGGTGATCCTCAGTACGAAAGTGCCCGCGCCGACACTGGGCGAAGTGATTGACGACGAAGGTCCGATCACGGGTCCGGTGGGCAACGGTGAGAGCACGGACGACACGACGCCGACGCTGAAGGGCAAGGGTGAGCCGGGCGACACGATCGTCGTGATTGACAACGGCACGCCGATTGGCGAGACGACGGTCGACCGGGACGGCAACTGGAGCTTTACGCCTGGTGAGCAACTGGGCGAAGGCGAGCACAAGTTCACGGTGGTGGAGCGCAATCCTGCAGGCAACGAAAGCAGGCCGTCGGATCCGTGGACAATCATCGTGGACACGACTGCGCCGGATGCTCAGGCGACCATTACGTACATGGGTAAGGATCACAACTTGGCTTACCGCAACGTAGCTCCAAATAATTATTTCTCGACCAATGATGGTTCAGCGGGCCGACTGATCATGGGTTCGCTCACCGCGGAACTGGCGGATGGCGAGAAGGTTCAGGTGTCGGTGGACGGCGGCAAGACATGGCGGGATGCGCTGATTGACGACAAGGGGAGCTGGGTATTCCAGGACAATACCTCTCACGAAGCCAGTTGGACGATCCAGACGCGCGTGGTCGATGAGGCAGGCAACTGGGGCGATGAGGTGTCACAACAGGTAACGCTTGATACGATTGCTCCAGATGCTCCGGTGAGCGCTAGGGTGATTTATAACCCCACGATTGATAACCTCATGGTTCGAGTGGAATATCCTTCGAGCGTTGCGGTGGGCGATCTTGTCTTGATCGCAATTGGAGACATGGGATCTTTTGCTCACAAGGTGACTGAGGCAGATCAGATGCAGGGGTTTACCAATATCGTGCTAACGATCGAGGGTTCTGAGGCGCTTCAATCAGGTGCTACATTCGGCGGGGTTGCGCTTTTCGACCTAGCAGGCAATCTCTCTGCCTATAGCGGCGGGAATGCCGAGACGGAACAGTTCCATGTCGTGGAGAGCGGAAGGATTAAGACAGGTGGCGTCGGTTACAACGTCTATATTGGCAGCGATGGGGATAATGTCTTCACGGTGGACGACGTGAATATTTCGAACATGACCCTGTTCGGTAACGGCGGTCTCGATACGCTGAAGCTGACAGGCGCGGAGCAGACCCTGGACCTGAGCAAGACTGTTGTTCGTCTGATGTCGATCGAAGTGTTCGACATCACGGGCACAGGCGACAACACGCTCAAGTTGTCGCTGGGCGATGTGCTCGATCTGGGCGGCAAGGACCTGTTCATTGCTGATGGCCGCACGCAGGTGATGGTCAAGGGCGATGCAGGCGACAAGGTCGATCTGTCCGATCTGCTGCCCGACGGTGGTGACGTCGGCGACTGGGCGCAACAGTCCGGCACTACGACCGTGGGTGGCGTCGAGTATGACGTTTTCTACCACTCGGGTCTGAATGCCGACCTGCTGGTACAGCACGGTGTCGAGACGGTGTTGAACAACCACTGACCTCCGGTCGGTCCGCGACGCTTGACCTGCGTCGCGGACCCGGAAATTGACCAATCATTTGACCAGATCCCTGGAGCCGCATCGGGCGGCTCGGGGAGCTGTTTTGGTGAACCAACATGACTTTCAATCAAACTCTGAAGCACGCGCTCGCAGGCGCATTGATTGTGACGGCCGGCATCCTGCCTGCCGTCGCACAGCAAACTTTCTCTAACCAGCCGTCGCCGGCTACCCAGGTCGGCGCCGATATACAACCCGGCAAGATATTCGGCCAGACCTACGCGCCGGTTGGCCAGGTCAGCTCGCAACAGGCACAGATCGTCTACTACCGTGACGCATCCGCCGGGGCGGGTCGTTCGGCCGCCGCTAACGTCTACGTTGATGGCCATCTGCAGACCGCGTTGCTGCCTGATGGTTATAGCGTCTTCTGCGTGAAGCCGGGAGAACACACGCTGGGTGCGTACATCCACGATGCACCGCTATACAAAGGCAAAACCACCGGTGGATCCCGCGCTGAACTAAAAGGCGGCATGACCTACTTTGTAAAGGTTGCACCAGTTGGCAGCGATGGCGTACCGGTGGTGGTGCCGCGCAACGAAGCCGAAACCCAGTTGCAGGGTATGCGCTCGCAAATGCACGTGCTCTCCCGTGCAGCGGCAGTCCAGGCGTGTGACTATCCGTCAGTCCCGGTGGTACAACCAGCCGCGGTAAAGAACTACACGCTCAAGGGCGACACGCTGTTCGCCTTCGGTAAGTCCGGCAGTCGAGACATGACCGGCGAAGGCCGGGCGGAGATATCGCGTCTTGCCGAGCAGATTCTCGCGGAGAACGCGTCGCTGGAAGCTGTGACGGTGATTGGCCACGCGGACCTGATCGGCTCGGATGCGGCGGCGCAGAAACTTGGCGAGCAGCGTGCGATGACGGTTCGCCGGATGTTGATTGAGCAGGGTGTTTCGACGTTGAAAATTACAGCCGAAAGCGCAGGCAACTCCGATCCTGTCGTGACGGAGTGCAGCGGCACGATGCAGCAGAAGATTGCCTGTAACGAGCCCAACCGCCGTGTGGTGGTGCGTGTGAACCTGTCCCATCCGGCCTGACGGCACGGCGGGCGCAGGTTCCCGCGGCGCGCGACCTTCCTGAATCGGAGCGGTCGCGCTCCCACTTTTCCTTAATCTGTTTTCGCCAAGGCAAACGACGAGGGCTTTAAATGCGGAGTTGTGATGGCCAAACAAACAGCGATTTCTGCAATCAACGTATTACTCGCGTATGCGGCGTTGCCCGACCGCGATCAACAGTTATTCAACAGTATGCTCAATGACTTCGTTTTTGCATCCTGGGTGCACAAACGAGAGTTGATCGAGCAGTGGCGGCAGCAGATCGTGTCGGTCGATGCAATGCCGATTGCTCCGATACACGACCGACTCTCCGAAAAAGCGGAATTCGGGAAAGTTCTAGTCTTCTAATGGCAAATCCGAACTTCTACAAAAGCATAGTTTGACGAGTGTATATACTGGATTAGTCGATTGCGTTGGTCGGTTTTCATGGGCCGCCGCTAGATGAAATATTGTCGCCAGGTGTCTGGCCGAAGGTGAATTGTCATCCCCTTACCCGAGAGTAAAACCATGGTGCCTACCCTGTCCGCCCCCACAGACTTTCCCGCTCTATTCGCGGGCTTGCGCGCTGTCGTTGAGCCGCAGCTCAATGCTCTGGCGTCGCCTTGGCCGTCCTTCGTCCTGTTCTTTTCGTGGAGCGATGGGCAGCGGCGAGCCGAGGTCGTGAGCGCGACGGCATCGACGTTTGCCGAGGCTTGGGATGTTGGCATGGACCGGGCGACGCAGGTTAGCGGTGTAACCGGCGCGAGCGTTCAGTGGCTTCGCGTCGATTGGGTTGAAAACGTTGAAGGCATTACTTGGGAAACTCTACGGCACCGCCTCGAACAGACCAAACGCAACTACTTCCGGTACGGCCTATCGCTGGACAGCAGTTTCCGACATGCTTTCCTCGAGACCGAACTGAATGCCAATGCGATGCTCTATGGTGGCGCGGCACAGGCGCATCCCGTTGTGAACACGAAGAACTTCGAACGGTACGCCGCGATCCGGCACCAGCTCGCCAATGTGGATTTCTCGGACGCGCGAGAGGTGTGTGTGTTCTCGACCCGCGGGGCTTTCATGAGTCTGCAATCGCAGGAAGTGCATCTTTTGCACGGAACTGGCCTGACCGCGGGCCGCCGCATCATTGAACGACTTCAGCCGGAGGACGTCAGGGCGCTCGTCGCATCCGGCAGCCGCTATCTGGCCGGACAGGTACAGCAAGGCGGACGCTTTCATTACGGCTGGCATCCCTGCTTCGATCGGGCTATCGGCACCTACAACACTCTGCGCCATGCAAGTTCGGTCTATGCAATGCTCGAAGCATGGGAAGTGACCCGGGATAACGACCTCAAGATAGCGATCGACGCAGCCCTGCATTATCTCGTCAACGAACTCATCATGCCGGTGGAGTTGCCGTCCGGCGTCCGGGCAGCGTTTCTGGTCGACGCACAGGCGGAAATCAAACTGGGTGGAAACGGTGTCTGTCTGCTGGCACTCGTCAAATATTGTCAACTGACCGGCTCCGAAGAATATCTGACTCTGCTTGAACAACTCGCGACAGGTATCCTCTTCATGCAGGATGCGGACACCGGCAAGTTCAGCCATGTACTGAACTATCCGGATCTGTCGGTGAAACAGGAATTCCGGATCATCTATTACGATGGCGAGGCGGCCTTCGGCCTGATGCGCCTCTATGGCCTGACTGGTGATGCGAGATGGCTAGAAGCGGTAGAAAAGGCGTTCGGTCATTTCATCGAGGCGAAACACTGGAACGCACATGACCACTGGCTTAGCTATTGCGTGAACGAGCTGACCCGCTACAAGCCACTGGAAGCCTATTACAAATTTGGGATCCAGAACTTCGCCGGGTACCTCGATTTCGTGATCGAGAGAATTACGACATTTCCGACCTTGCTCGAATTGATGATGGCTGCCGAGCAGATGGTCAGTCGCCTGCAGCAGCAACCCGAAATGGCGCATCTGCTCGCCGGAGTCGATCTGGATAAGTTCTTCCATGCACTGCATGCGCGGGCGCAGCGACTTCTGAATGGCTATTTCTGGCCGGAACTTGCCATGTACTTCGCCAATCCAGGCAGAATCACCGGCAGCTTTTTTATCCGTCACCACGCCTTCCGGGTCCGCATTGATGACGTGGAGCACTATCTGTCCGGCTTTGTCGCCTATCTGAACTATTTGAACAAACAGCAGCACCCTGTAGCCCCCCTGCCGGGGCGGGAATGGAGCGCATCGGTTATCGAGTCAGTCACGCAAGGTACGTGGCTTACGTCGCCGCCCTCGGGCTGGACGGCGAATGGCCTTTGTATCTATGCGCCTGCCATGCAGGCCGGAAGCGTGGTGGTTGCCCGAGTCGGTGACGGCGACCGGGGAATTCCTGTTCATGTCATTCGGCGGATGCGCATGCGCCCGGCGGGTGTCATCACGAGCGATCCTGGTGTACAGGCTCAACTCAACGACCTGCCAGTGCTGCATGTCGCGGATACGGGCGAGGCAATTCTTGCGATGGGTGCCTACGCACGCCAGCAGATCCGTGGGCCCGTCCTGGCGGTGACGGGAAGCGCCGGCAAGACTACGCTCGTGGCCATGCTTTCTGATGCTCTCAATGCCTATGGCCAGACGGCGTCGAGTGCCTTCAACGCCAATCTCCCGCACGGCTTGAGCTGGAACCTCGCGTCGATCAACTGGGATACCCCGCATGTCGTGCTGGAAGTGGCCGTGGGGAATATGCGGAAAAGCGCGCTCATTGCTCGCCCGGACATTGGCATTTTTACCAACGTCCAGCCTGCTCACCTCGGCAAAAGCAGCACAATCACCGATATTGCCCGGACTAAGAGCTTGCTCTTTCTCGGCATGTCTGCGGGAAGTACCGTGATACTCAATCGCGACATGCTGGAATGGGACACCGTCTACAAAGCTGCCATTGAACGGGGCCTGAAGATCGTTACTTATGGCACGACTGTGGAGAGTGATTTTCAACTCGTGGACCATGATGCGTCGCGGCAGTCGGCCACCGTCCGTATCAAAGGGCGGGAGATCACCTATCCGCTCGGCGCTGCCGGTTTGCACATGGCACTGAACAGCGTGGCCGTTCTCGCTGCAGTTTTGGCGCTCGACTATCCGCTCGAACCCGCGCTGAAACAGATCGCGCGCTTTGCCGCCCTGTCCGGCCGCGGCGAGGAGCTGGAGCTGACGCTTGACGGACAACACCTGACCGTCGTTGACCACGCCTACAACGCCAACCCCGGATCGATGCGGGCGGCCTTGGAGCATTTGAGGGACATGAAGCATGCCCGTAGACGGGTTGCGGTGCTAGGCGAGATGGCGGAACTGGGTCCCGAGGCGCCGATGCTTCATGCTGACCTCGCCGCGGTGATCGAGAGTTGTGCGATTGATCGCGTCTATGTCATGGGTAATCTCTATACCAACTTCTGGGAGCGGTTGCCGGCCGCGCGCCGTGGACGTTTCACGAATTCCCTGGATGAGCTGAAGTCAGCACTTCACGAAGAACTCGCCGCCGAAGACGTGGTGCTACTCAAGGGCTCCAACAGTACAGGCATACACGAGATCGTGGCCTGGATGAAGGCATGCGCGCAAAAGCAGGCCGTATCGACGAACGTCGGGTCTTCCGGCAATACATCTCGTCAGGTGTAACTTAAGGGCCTGACGACCGCGGCGCCGTTCTCGTGAGAAAGCCCGCGTCGAATCGATCGTGCGCGCTCGTGACGATCATTGATCATTTCTGTTTTTTCTGCACAACTTCGTGGGATCTTGTTCATGCAATTGTCTGGCCGATCTTTTCGGCGTTTATCTCACGTTCTGCGCTGGCGACTCCGGCGTTTCCTGTTCGTTGCTTTTGGCATGTGGGGAGTGACCGAACCCAGCCTCGGGGATCGGCCCGCACTGGGTCCGTTCGAGGACCCGCGGCCCGGAGAGCTCAACATCCCCGTGGGAGGCGAGCCGTTCGATGTTGCGCAAGCCCTGAATGGCTCATTCAGTTCAGCGGAGCACTGTGCGCGGGTACCCGATAGCCTCTGGGTCGAAGTTAACGGAAAGGGGGAATGCATTCGATACTACGCGCACGGATTTGCCGATGGTGAGAATCCCACCGCGCTCGTTTATTTCAGCGGCGATGTCATGCTGAGAACGGCGAAGGGAGTCAGATACATCACGCCCTCCTATCGGGCCGCTTCGCCCATGCAGATCGGGAAGGAAATGGCCGACTGGTCTGCCGACGCCGGCGTCCCCGCGCTGTATCTGGCTCGCCCAGGTATCTATGGCTCCTCCGGCGACCATAATATGCGGCGCACTCACCGTGAGATCGAACTCATGGAGCGCGCAATGGACATGCTCAAGGAGCACTACAACATCAAGTCATTCATCCTCGCCGGCCATTCCGCTGGAGCCCAGATCGCCGCCGCACTTCTGAACAGGCGGCAGGACATCGTCGCATCGGTTTTTTCTTCAGGCCTCGTTTCCGTGAAACAGGTCGCCGCGTATTGGGAATTCAGACGTGAAATTCCCGGCCGACTGCTCTATAACGCCAGGAGTTACTACGATCCTGTCGACGAGATCAGGCGTATTCGCCACGACTCACCGCCGGAAATCTATCTGATTTCGGATCCCGAAGATCGTGCTGTTCCTTTTTATAGTCAACTGTATTACATTCGTCGGCTTCGTGGCGCGGGCCTCAAGCCGCATCACATCTACGCCTATGCTCCGGGGCCGCAACATCACCTGCTCGCGAGACACGCGAAACGCGCGGCGGCGCTGTTGGCTCAGAAAAAGTCCGTGGAGGATATCCGCATGGCGCTCGCCGAACTTGATATACAGGATGCTCGGTAGATCGCTGAGCGAAGTGCGAGATTCCGTGAAGCATTGTGAGTGATGGTCACGGCGTTGGCATCGAGAAAATAAGAGCACGTTCTTCAAGTCAGGCAGCCGTCGCGGTCATCACCCCCACCCGAACTAGTGCGAACCGTTATTGGACACTCGATGGATTTTTTCGTAATCTCATTCAATGGCGGGTGGGCTGTTGCGGTCCCGATGCTCACGGACTTAATGTCGGCGGTCTGAGTCGTCACGCAAAAACTGAGGGTTCAAATGGCGGGTATCGATCCGAAGCGATTCGGCAAGGTCGCGGTGCTGTCTGGTGGAGTGTCCGCCGAGCGTGAAGTGTCGATCAATTCCGGCCGTCTCGTGCTGCAAGGTTTGCGTGACGGAGGCGTCGACGCATACCTTTTTGATCCGTCTGTCCGGCCGCTGTCAGCCTTGAAGGAAGAAGGCTTTATACGCGCGTTCAACGCGCTGCACGGTGGCTACGGCGAGAACGGGCAGATTCAGGGCGCGCTCGATTTCTACGGTATTCGTTATACGGGTAGCGGCGTGCTCGGTTCTGCACTCGGGCTCGACAAGTTTCGCGCAAAACTCGTGTGGCAGCAGTTGGGTATTCCAACGCCCCCGTTCGAGGCTGTGATGCGCGGTGATGATTACGATGCGCGGGCACGAGCGATCGTCGCTCAACTCGGCCTGCCGCTTTTTGTAAAGCCTGCCAGTGAAGGCTCGAGCGTCGCGGTGATCAAGGTAAAGGTAGCTAAGGAGCTGCCAGCAGCTATCGCGGAAGCCGCAAAATTCGACACGATAGTGCTGATCGAGAAGAGCATCGAAGGTGGCGGTGAGTACACTGCATGCATTGCGGGTGATCTGGATTTGCCAGTCATCCGCATCGTGCCGGGAAGCGAGTTCTACGACTACGATGCAAAGTACATCTCCGACACGACGCAATACCTGATTCCGTGCGGACTGGCGGTGTCGGAGGAGATGCGCCTCAAGGTACTCGCGCGCCGCGCGTTTGAGGCGCTTGGCTGCACCGATTGGGGCCGCGCCGATTTCATGCTGGACAGTGACGGCAATCCGTACTTCCTCGAAGTCAATACGGCGCCCGGAATGACAGATCACTCGCTGCCGCCGAAGGCCGCTCGCGCGGTTGGCGTCAGCTATGAGGAACTGGTGATAAAAGTATTGTCACTTACGCTGAAGGATGATGGCGTCTACAGGTGAAGCATGAGATGACAATGACTTGCTGAAGGCCGATTCGATTCATCGGCGTACTCGGCTGAAAGCACTTGAATTGTCGAATTGGCTACTCTGGAATAAGGACGTTGCTCAATACCATCGGCCGACTTAAGCGCCCGGCGATATCCCTGAATTAGGTGCGGAAAACCATCATCGGCAACTCAGCGGTACGTCGCTGTCTCCACGTCAATTTAATTTAAATCGACGAGTCTCCACGAATCCGGCTGTAGTTCAGCATAAAAACCCGGCGGAATTCAACGCGCTCACGGACGTTTGCGCGGCAGGGCGGCGAAAAAAGGCGAACAATGGTTCGCCTTTTTTAATGCTGGCGGAGTGGACGGGACTCGAACCCGCGACCCCCGGCGTGACAGGCCGGTATTCTAACCAACTGAACTACCACTCCTTAATTTATGAACTCAGTTTAGCTTATTCGAACGCGATTTGCGAGCCAATTTGCTTTTTTCATCAAGATCCCTATGCGATCCATTTCCGTTGGAAATGTGACATTGAAGACAATTTCACCTCAAGCGCATTACAGGACTTTATCGGTTGGGCATTGCGACTATCGCGCTATAAGTACGAGTTCTGAAGCGAGCCCCTTCGACCGACGACTAACGCTCCCGAAACGCCTCACGAGCCTTGAAGATTGGCTTCAGCAAGTAGTCGAGAATGGTTTTCTCGCCGGTTCGAATGTCGGCCGTCGCAACCATGCCCGGCAGAATCGGCAAGCTCTTTCCGGCGGCATGCAACTCACTCGAGTCCGTCAACACAAGCACACGGTAGTAGGTGGCATCAGCCCTGCCCGCCGCGGCTTTCTGGTCATCCTTCAGGGTGTCGGGGCTAATGTGCTCAACCTTGCCCTTCAGTCCGCCATAAATGCCGTAGTCGTAGGCGGTGATCTTCACCGTAGCCGGCTGACCGGGATGCAGGAATGCGACATCGGAAGGCTTGATGCGTGCCTCGACGAGCAGTTGATCTTCCAGCGGAACAATTTCCATGATGTGCTCGCCTGGCTGAATGACCCCCCCAATCGTATTGACGCGCACGTTCTTTACGGTACCGTACACGGGTGCGACCACGGTCGTGCGCTCCAGGACATCAGCTCGGCCCACCACGGTTTCGCTGGTTTGCGCCAGTTCCAGTTCCAGCTTCGTCAGTTCCGAGTTGGCATCAGCCTGAAACCTGTTGCGCCGCTCGACAATCTGCGAGCGCAGCTCGTTTGCCTGACGGCGCATACGCAGCAACTCGACCTCGGACACCAGACCCTTGGCCGCCAGCGGCTCGGCCAGGCCGATTTCCTTGTTCGACAGCGACAAGCTTTTTTCCAGCGCCGTCACGCTGTCGTCCAGCGCGCGGCGTCGCGCGTTGTAGGCGAGTGTCTCCTGCTTCACGACTGCAGGGACGGCTTTCACTTCGTCGGGAAACGTCAGTGGTTGCCCATATGCTTCGGCCCGCAAGCGCGCAATCGTCGCCTTCAGTCCGACCAATTTGGACCATGCTTCCCGGTAGCTCGTTTCGGCACGCGTCGGGTCGATCTTTGCGAGTACCTGGCCTTTCTTGACGATATCGCCTTCGCGCACATCCAGTTGTTCGAGAATGCCGCCTTCAAGACTTTGGATGACCTGTTCCCGGCTCTTCGAAATGATGGTCCCCTCGCCGTGAGTGATTTCCTCCACGCGCGCAAAGTGCGCCCAGGTCAGACCGCCTGTCAGGACCGCCAGGATCAGGTACAGCACGATCATCGTGCCGGGAGTCGACTGCGTGAGCAGCGATTCCTGGATGTCGTTCATGAATGCGGCGTCGCCGGGAGTGAGTTTGGCCTTTTTCGGGCCGCGTTTAAAAGGATTGAATCTCATTGCGTTTGCTCCTTGTTCGGCACATCTGCGCGTGTGTTGCCAGCTTGCGCAACGGCTGCGGGAACGACCTTTTTGCTGGCCACGACTCTGATACCGTTGGCGGCTTTTGGCGCCGCGGGCGTCGCGACTGACGCGGAAGCTGTTGCGGGCACGACTTCCGGCGCGGTGCGTTGTTGCACGCGGGTCTGCGCTGCATCTGCCGCGGGTGCGTCTGTGTTGCTCGACAGCGCCGCGAGGATCTTGTCCTTCGGACCGTCGGCCACGACCTTGCCGTCCTCGACCACGACAATCCGGTCAACCAACGCCAGCAACGAAGACCGATGAGTGACGACCACGATCGCCTGCCCCGCGGTTGCCCGCGCGAGGTGCTCCAGGAAGGCCGCTTCGGTCTGGCTATCCATCGCGCTGGTCGGCTCATCGAGCAACAGAAGCTGTGGGCGTGCAAGCAGGCTGCGGGCCAACGACACGAGTTGACGCTGCCCGCCGGAGATGCCCAGGCCACCTTCTCCGATTGGCAGGTTGATGCCCTGCGGATGACGGCTGGCGACGTGGTCGAGACCGGTCAGACGCATCACGCGCAGAAACTCGTCAGCGCTCGCTTCGGGGCGGCCGATCATCACGTTTTCGCGCAGGCTGCCGTGAAAAAGACGCGCGTCCTGGCCCACGTAACCCACCGCTTTGCGCCAATCGGCCAGATCGATTTGCTCGACGTCCAGACCGTCCGTGAACATCTGGCCTTCGACCGGTGCGTAAAGACGCGCCATCATGCGCAGCAGAGTCGATTTACCGCTACCGATGCGGCCCAGAATGGCAACCCGCTCACCGGCCTCGATGCTCAGATTGACGTCCTTCAGAACCGGCGAGTTGGGTTGATTCCCCGACGCGGGATATGAGAAGCAAACGTCCTTGAGGGTGACTTGTCCCGAGAGCGGCGGCTTGGGCAGATAGGCGCGCGAGGGGTCCCGATCGACCGGCATCGCCATCAGGCTGTTCAACGAATGCAGCGCGGCCTTCGCCTGCTGGAAGCGCAACGCGAGTCCCATTACCTGGCCCAGCGGCGCGGTAATCCGACCCGCCAGTATTACCGTACCGATCAACGCACCTTGCGTCAGCTCGCCTGCGTCAATCAGATACACACCCAGCACGACCAGTACCACGGTCTGTAGTTGTTGCAAAAGGGTAATGAAACTCGTCGCCTTGCTGGAAATCTGGCGTGATCTCATCGACGAGGATGCCGCCATCGCGCTGCAGGCCTCCCAGCGCTTTTGCATATGGCCTTCGCCACCCACCGCTTTGAGTGTTTCCAGACCCTCGACGGACTCGATCAGCACGCCCTGTTTGAGCGACGCTTCCTTGAGGTTCTCTTTCATCAGGCGAGCAAGCGGCCATTGCACGAGCAGACTCGTACCGATAATCAACGGGATCATCAGCAGCGGCACCCAGCCGAGCGAACCACCGACCGCGAACAGCACTCCCACGAAGACGAACACGAACGGCAGATCGGAAATCGCCGACAGCGTCGCGGAAGTTGCGAAGTCGCGTACCGACTCGAACTCGCGCAGTTGGTTGGCGAATGAACCTGCCGACGCAGGCTTGTGCTCCATCCGGATGGAGAGCGCTCGCCGGAATAGAAGCGTGCCCATCACGAGGTCGGCCTTCTTGCCGGCGACATCCAGCAAATGGCTGCGAACGTGGCGCGCGATCGCTTCGAACAGCATCGCGATACCAACCCCGATCGCGAGCGACCAGAGCGTGACATATGCCTGATTCGGTACCACGCGGTCGTACACGTTCATCGTGAAAAAGACGCTGGCGAGACCGAGCACATTGATCAGCAACGCACCGAGCGCGGCACTCGCGTAATAGCGTCGATAGCGCCACAGTGTGCCCGCCAGCCAGTGGCCGGACGGCTCGACATTGTCCTCTTTGGCTGGTTCGACATTGGCCGTGGGCTTGACCAGAATGGCGTAGCCCGCGTAGATCTCATCCATTTCTTGCTGGGTGTACTCCACCGGCTCGGGACCGATTTCCGGCACCACCACCTGATACACAATGCGGCTTTTGGCTTCCTTGTCTGGATTCGCGCGTCGACCCACCAGCACGCAGCCACCCATGCGGCGATGCAACAGAATGATCGGCAGCAGGTGCTCCGGCAGCAGTTGCAGGCGGCGCTCCACCAACCCTGCCGTGAGTCCCGCATTTGACAGGGCATCAAGCGCGAGTGACGGCGAGAGTATCCCGCTCTTCGGCAGCCCGGCGGTCAGCGCCTCCGCCGTCTTGCCGTAGCCGTAGTGCTCGCAAGTCCACATGACGGAACCGAGGAGGCCATCCTCGTTGGTGAAGGCCTGTGCCGCATCCTGCACATTAGGGACAAAGTCTTGACTCATGATAGGAACCGGTTAGCTTGATCGTTTGGTGGCGTCACGCGTGAATGGAAATCAGACTCGCTGAACGAGCAGTGCTCGTCGCTCGAAGTGTTCATTCGGCTATTTCGCGTGACTTGATGAGCGAAGCAGAGTTTTCGTACCGGTTTCAATTGTCGAAAAACCAGTCTCGCGCCGGAATAAGACAATCGCACCGACGGATCGGGACCAGTACGAATTTGAATTTTTCGAGTGTTTCGCTCTGTTGATTTATCCGCTCGATTAGCCCACTAGATGGGCTCGTCCACATAAACAGTTGTCCGCCTGCTATTCACCTGTTACTTTCGTACAAGTACGAGCGCGTACCGGTCGGGTTGCTAGTTCTAGTTAAACGCGTTCTAGCATGCTGCATGGAAAGCGGCACCGATTCACATCGAATCGACATCCGCGGACAGGCCGATCAGCCTCCGGAAACGAGCCCTGTCGTTTTATCGTTGGAATGCTTATTCGGTATTCGTAATGCACGCCATCGCTGCCCTTAGATAAAAGGACGCCAAAATGGACGATTTCACAATCCAGGTCATCGTTGCGGATGATCACCCCGCGGTCATTGCCGGTCTGCTTCACATGCTCAAAGAACACCGCGCCGTCCGAGTCGTCAGCACGTGTGCGAACTCGACCGAACTCATCGCGGCACTCGGCACGCACCCGTGCGACGTGCTGGTGTCGGATTACGCGATGCCCGGTGGCGATTATGGTGACGGCATTACGCTCTTTTCGTTTTTGCGGCGCCGATACCCGGCCATGCGTATTGTCGTGCTGACGATGATCGATAATCCAGGCATCATCCGCTCCCTGCTGAAGCTCGACATTCAGTGCATTCTCAGCAAGGCGGACGCGGTGACTCATTTGCTGGCGGCGATTCACGGGGCATATGCGCACGGCCGTTATTTTTCGCCGAGCATTTCAAAGATCGTGTGGCAAATCGATGTTGAAACACCGATCTCCAATACGCGGGCGCTTACTACGCGCGAGTCCGAAGTGATCCGACTCTTCGTATCGGGATATTCGGTCAACGAAATCGCGGCGCAACTCAAACGCAGCAAACAGACCATCAGTTCACAGAAAGCCAATGCCATGCGCAAGCTCGGAGTGGAAAGCGACACCGATCTGATCAAATACTCGATCGGCGCGGCGCTTGCCGTCGTACCGGAAGACGGTGTTCGTGACGTGTCGGACACAACGCCTCCGCGCGAAGGCTAGTATCAATCTGTGCGATTTCCGGTTGAGCCTGAACCCGTACAACATCGAAGCGCTATTGCTCGAGCGTGATGTCGTCGCGGCAAAGCTTCTGCGGAGAGTGTCGGGTTCAAACCCGGTGCCGCGCGAGATCGAGGCTTTCGCGATATGCGTCGCACCCGGGCGTTTCGGTCATGCGCCGGCCCGAAGTCGATGCACCGCGTTATTGCAGCAGAACCCGCAGATGATCGGTGAGCGCATCGATCGCGGCCTGCGCCGCCTGGACACCGTCCTTCGATACCGCGATTCGCGCTTGCCCGCACTGATCCGCCAGTGCCTCGTAGCCGAACACGGCCAATGCTCCCCGCAACGAATGCAACTCCGCGAGTATCCGCGCCGAATCATCGGCATCGTACGCTTCACATAGCACGGCTAGCGATGCCTCGCACGATTTCAGGAACGTTGCTTGAACTTCTTCCGGCATGGAGCGCCCGCCCAGCAGGCCCTCGCATTTGTCCTCGCTTGCTTCCGCTTGCGCGGGCATCCCCGGCACGCCGGTCACCTCCGACAACGTCACCGACAGCTCATCCAATTGCATCGGCTTGAACACCACCCGCGATATGCCCGCCGCCTCGCAGCGCTTTCGCTCTTCCAGCGTCGCGCTCGCAGTCGCCGCCACGATCGGCATCTCCGGCCAGCGCGCCCGTGCTTCGCGCGCCAGCGCAAAGCCGTCGAGCATCGGCATCGCGAGGTCGGTGAGCAGCACGTCGAAGCGCTCTCGCGACAAGTATTCCACTGCCTGCTGTCCATCTTTCGCGAGCTGCGCGTCGCATCCGAGGAGCTTCAGTTGTTCTTCGAATAGTTGCCGGTTCACCGCGTTGTCTTCCGCTACCAGCACCTTCAGCCGGCGCGACAGTACCCGCTGCGTCTCTCGGTTCACCTCCAGTGGCTCGCCTTGCAACATGTACCGCAGCGCGGTCGCCAGGCCCTTCAGACCATAGCTCGATACCCGCACTATCTGTTCTGTCGCGACGGGATAGGCCGGGCCGTCGGCACTGCAGTCGACTATCCACATCGACGCCTGGGCTAGCTCGCGCTCATCATCCGCATGCCATGTCTCACGTTCGCCGCAGAGGATCAGCGTGTCCGCGTCTTTCAGCGTCGCCGCGTCGAGTTGCGCCGGATGCCGGCACGTCCGCACCGTTAGCCCCCATGCCTGCAGTGCCGCGACCGCATAGGCGTGCCATGCGTCCGCATGCGCGACGAACAACACCTGTTCGCCGAGGAAATGCGGTCTGTCCGGCTCCGGCGCGTCTTCAGCGTTCGTCAAAGGCAACTGCACGGTAAAGATGCTGCCTACCCCGAGTGCGCTCCTTACCCCGATCGTCCCGCCCATCGCACTCATGAGCCGCGCGCTCAATGCCAGGCCTAGCCCCGTGCCACCAAAGCGACGACTGATTGTCGCGTCCGCCTGGCTGAATGCCTGGAAGAGGATCGTCTGCTGCTCAGGCGACATCCCGATCCCGCTGTCTTCCACCTCGATGACGAGCTGACCGTCCCGACCGTTGTGGCCCTCCTGCACCGACAGCCGCAGCGTCACCTCACCCTGCTCCGTGAACTTGATGGCATTCGATAACAGGTTGTTCATCACCTGGCCGAGCCGCGTCGGATCGCCCAGCATCGGCTGCGTTGCGCAGATGCCAAACTCACCCGACAGCCTCACACCCTTTGCGCCGGCCGCCGGTCCGAACATCGTCAAAGCGCGTGCGGCCACCTCCTGCACGTCGAACACGATGCACTCCAGCGTCATTTCGCCGACTTCGATCTTCGAAAAATCCAGCACGTCGCTGACGATCGCAAGCAGGCCATCGGAGGAACTGCGAATCGTCTTTAAGCGGTCGCGCTGCAACGCGTCGAGCGGCGAGTGCGACAGCAGCTCGAGATTTCCCAGGATCGCATTCAGTGGCGTACGGATCTCATGGCTCGTCGCCGCAAGGAACGCCGATTTGGCCGCATTGGCCGAGTCGGCCGCCTGCTTCGCTTCCCGTAGTTGTCGCTGCAGGTTCTTTTCCGCTGTTACGTCCGTGAACGCCGTCACCAGCACGTCCTGCCCCTTGTAGCGGGCCGGCACTGCACTGACCGACAGCTCCATCGTTCCGCCTTCGCGTGTCGGCAACGACAGTTCCTCGCGAGTCACATCTTTCGTCTCGCCCGCATCGCCTCGCTGCCTATGGCGGCGCACCAGTTCCGCTGACAGCGCGGGCGCCGGCACGACCATTTGCGTTGTGGTGTTAACCATCGTCGCGCTGCTCAACAGCACCTGGCCACTCTCCAGCGCGATCAGCTCGAGTCCGACGGGCGCCGTCTCGACCAGCATGCGGCTCAGGTGCTCGCTTTCGAACACCCGTTGCGATCGCGCCAGCACTGGCTGGAAGACGCGCCGATTGAACAGCAGGATGAGCGTCCATACCAGCAGAATGATCGCGGCGGTCATCGCCGCCGATACGCCGACAGGACCACTCACGTCCTTTGCGATGGTGCGCCACGGCTCGACAAAAACGAGCGTTGCGCCCGACGCGCCGATTGGCCAGCCATACAGCACGTGACCGTCGCGAAAGATGGTCCCTGTCGCCTTGCTGATGCCTTCCGTACCAAGAGCGCGCGCGACGGCCAATGCCTTCGGGTCGATCCGATGCCCCACAGGCGATGTGATCAGCCGTCCTTCACGCGTGAAAAACAGAAGCGACGCATCGAAGCCGGTCTTTCCCAAAGCCGCTTCGATAACGGCGACGGGTAATTCCGCGACAGCGATGCCGAACGGCTCTTGCTTGTCATCGAGCAAGGTTGCGGCAACCCGGATCGCGGGGCTGTCACTCAACGGACTATCGTACGTGGGGAGCCAGCGGAGCACACTAAGCCCGGTGTGCGGATCGCGTAATGGAACGTTTCGGGGGGCGAAAAGATTGCCATTGGCTTGGGTCAGCGAGGCCACAAGCGCTGCAGGATCGGAAAGCAGCGCCTCCATCCGCGCGTCATCCGGCCACGGCGTCACGGAAAAGCCCAGCATCGCGAAATCGGGACTGTATATCCATGAACTCGAAATGCCGCCGTTTCGCTCCATGGAGCCGGTTCGTGCACGACTCATCTGCTGGGCAAGCCGGATATACCGGCTAACCGCGGCAGCGGGCGGAACTTTGGAAGATGTGCCGACCAACATCACAGGAACCTGATCCGGCGCCTGCTGCAGCAGAAGCTTCTGGCCGTCGCTGCGGAACTTGTCGACAAGAGCCGGCTCGGCCCGCTCACCTTCTCTCCAGGCGATTTCGACGAGCCGTATGTTGCTTTGAAAAATCGCGACCCTGCGTGTGTACAGGTCCAGGACCTGGTTTGCATTGAGCGAGACTTCCTGATGCAGAAGCTCGATATAGGCACGCACGATGGATGCCACGTTGATGACGAACGCGAGCAGCACCACCACCGTTATCGCAATCCCGCCTCCGAACATCAACAGACGTTGATAGCGACTAAAGCTGTCCAGCACTTTCCCCTGCGCGGATCGGGTCATAGCTGTCAGGCGTGCCTGCGTTCGCCGGTATCGCCGTAGGTCGGCCTATTCAACAGATAATAGTGTTTGTTCGTCGGCACGGCGAAGCAACGAAGAGGGGGTTACCCATCGTTGCGGCTGACATTGGGGGGTGCCCGCAGCAGGTGGGCTTATCAGTTCCCCCCCGTTTCGTCCCCGTTCTCCCCAATCCGACTAACCGTCCCCTGCGCGACCGCAACCAGCTTTTCCCGGTTCCCATCCATCACATACACGCTGCACTGACAGGTTGCCTGATGCCGTCCCGCATACACGACGCTTGCGCGGGCGATCAACGTGCCGTTTACGGCCGGACGCAGATAGTTGATCTTGTATTCGCCGGTCACGACTTTCGGTCCGAGCGACAGCGCTCCCGCGAACGTCAGCGCATTGTCGGCCAGATAGCTGATGACCCCGCCATGCACGAAGCCATGCTGCTGCCTCAGCTCATCTCGAATCGGCAGACACAGGGTGAGCTCGTTGCCGCCGGTGTGCATCAATTCCGCGCCTAGCAGCATGCTGAACGGCTGGGCGTGCAGCGCGCCGCGTGCCCGGTCGAGAAGATCAGTCATTGTGATTCCTTCGTGCGACGCCCCGTCGTGTGTGAATAGATCCGCGGCGGACGGCGTGCCCCGCGCGGTCCTACCCACTCTAGGAAGCGGGGCGGCGGCGCGCAAGGTGATTCAGCACCACGCGACCCACATTGTTGCGCGAAACGGATGCAATCCCGACGATGGGCGATGAAACTGGCATATAACACGCTTTTTGCTGAAATTGGCCTCAAGCCACGCGCTGACCTGCCGTTAACCCTGGCATAGCTTCCGTCCTTCCTTTGCCTTTCAGGTGTTCACGATGTTCAGCAAGATCAGGGTCGCATCCGGCCTGCTATGTGTCCTCGCCGCCTTCTGTGTTTTTCAGCTCGTCACGGTCGGGCTTGGTTTCTGGTCGCTGACGCGCACGCACGACGATGTGGGCGATCTGTCGAGTATCGCGCTCAAGCAGGTCGATGCAGTCAACCAGACGACTGAGCGTCTGATGGACGCGCGCATCAACCTGTCCCGCGCCGGCACGCGCATGGTGCGCGGCGGCGCGGAGCCGACCGATATCGTGCAGCACGCGCGCGAGCAACTGACCGCCGCCGATCAATCGTTTGCGGCCTTCATGAGCGCGGACAAAACGAGCGAGGAAAACAGCGCGCGCGCCGCCGCGCTCGCCGAGCGCTACAAGAAGCTGCATGGCGCGCTGACCGAACTTGCGCAGTTTCTCGATTCGAACAACATCCAGGCCTTCCTCGATCAGCCGACCCAGTCGTTCCAGGACGCGTATGTGACCGAATCGAACAACTTCGCGAAATTCGGCAACACCGCGAGCCGTGCGTCGCTCGATTCGATCGATGCGCGGATGGCGGCGTTTCGGATCGTCAGCGTGGTGATCCTGCTCGTGCTGGTGGCCGGCACGGCCGCGGTTTACGCGGCGCTGCGCCGTGGCGTGGTCGCGCCGCTCGAAGAGGCGGGCCGCCACTTCGAGCGCATCGCGCAAGGGCGCCTCGATCAGCCGATCGCCGCACGCGGGAGCAACGAAATCGGCCGCCTGTTTTCCGGCCTCGCGACGATGCAGGCGAGCGTCGCGCGCACCGTGCAGGCGGTGCGCGAATCGGCCGACTCGATCCATATCGGCGCCGATGAAATCGCCACCGGCAACGCCGATCTGTCGGCGCGTACTGAAAACCAGGCGGCGTCGCTCGAAGAAACCGCCTCGAGCATGGAAGAACTGACCGCGACCGTGCGCCAGAACGCCGACCACGCGCGTGAAGCGAACGATCTCGCCGGGACCGCGCTCGACGCCACCTCGCGCGGCAGCGAAGTCGTCAACCAGGTGGTCGACAAGATGCGGGGCATCGCGCAAAGCTCGGACAAGATCGCGGAGATCATCTCGGTGATCGACGGTATCGCATTCCAGACCAACATCCTCGCGTTGAACGCGGCCGTCGAGGCGGCGCGCGCGGGCGAGCAGGGCCGCGGCTTCGCAGTCGTCGCCGGCGAAGTGCGCGGGCTCGCGCAGCGCAGCGCGCAGTCGGCGAAGGAGATCAAGATGCTGATCAGCGAATCGGTCGCGGAGATTCAGGGCGGCTCCGCGTTGGTCGAGCGCGCCGGCGAAGCGATGGGCCACGTGTCCACGTCGATTTCGCGTGTCACGCAGATGATGGCGGAGATCAGCGCATCGTCGCTCGAACAGAGCACCGGCATCGAGCAGGTCAATCAGGCAGTGGTCCAGATGGACGAGATGACGCAACAGAACGCGGCGCTCGTCGAACAGGCCGCGGCGGCGGCCGCGTCGCTGCATCAGCAGACCGAGCAATTAAAGCAGGCTGTTTCCGTGTTCGAAATTTCTGAAACTGTGTTGCGCACGCAACAGCCCGGCGCAATGCCGGTGCCGAATACGCAATTCGGATTAACCGGAACGCCTGCTGTTTAAAGCGTCAACGCTTAAAAAGAAGGCACTGAAAAAGAAAATGGCTCGCCAAAAGCGAGCCATTTTGCATTCGACGCAGGGGCCTTAAAAGGCGCCTATAGTGACGTCCAGATCTGAGTCAAAGTACCCGAGGTACTTAAACAGCCTGGATGTTCGCAGCCTGCTTGCCCTTCGGGCCTTGCTTCACTTCGAACGACACTTTCTGGTTTTCCTGCAGGGACTTGAAGCCCGATGCCTGGATTTCCGAGAAGTGCGCGAACAGGTCTTCGCCGCCGTCGTCCGGCGTGATGAAACCAAAACCCTTCGCATCGTTAAACCACTTAACAGTACCTGTTGCCATTTTCGATCCAATAAATGTTGTGTATTGCATTCGCGTTCGCTATTTCTCGACGTGAGGGCGAGCGCGAGGGGAGAGTTGTATCACGTCTTTATGACAGACGCCAATCAACCTGCATCCGGGTATTCCCCGGGTTAGCGTTTTTTTAACCGCTTGGAGCGGCTTCGCGAGGGTTTCCAGGGGCCAGGGTATACCAGTGGTATGGCCTGGCGGGGGAAGGGCGGGGCTGTTTGGGCCACCCGGCGCCCGCCTTTGCCGAATCGTTGGGCCCGCTCACGGCTTGTGTCGCCGGCCGCGCTCGCTCACGACGGCATGGCCGGGTCCGCCGCGCCCGGCAGCGCCGCGTATGCGGTGGCGAGGTGATACGGTGTCGTCGAAGGCATGTCCGCGCGGGCGATCTGGCCGTCCGCCGTTTTGCATTCGAACCAGCCGCGCGGATGCAGAAAGCGCTGCTCGAAGCGTTCGATTTGCCGCGGCAGCCGCGCACGCACGGCCGGGTCGTCGTGGCAGGAGAGCGCGCGCAGATATTCCGTTTGCGCCCATATCCGCTGGGTTGCGTCCTTGACGGCGCCGGCTTCGTCCAGCGATGCGCATACGCCGCCGCTGTCCGGGTCCACGCCATGCTGCTGCGCGAAGGCAAACGCGCGGTCGAGCGCTTCGGCTAGCCCGCTGCCGTCGAACAGTGCGCCTGCCTGCTTGACGAGCCAGTACCACTCGAACTGGTGCCCCGGCTCCAGCCGGTTGTCGCTCATGCCGACCGGCAGTTCGGCGATGCAGCCGCTCGGCGCATGCACGAAGTGCCGCTCGATCGCGACGGCGAGACGGCGCAGCGCGGCGCTGAACGCGTTGTCATGCGTCGTTTCGCAGGCGGCGAGCCAGGCTTCGGTCAGGTGCATCAGCGGGTTTTGCAGCGGCGCGAGCGTGACCGTCGAGAAGTCCACGCTCAGCGCGGCATTGAACAGATCGCCGTCGGCCGCGAAGTTCGACTGGATCAGCGCCGTCGTGTTGTGCACGAGCTTCAGCGCGTCATGGTTATCGGCGCGGCGCGCGTATTCCGCGCAGGCGAATACGACGAACGCGTGCGTGTAGAGGTCCTTGGTCGTGTCGAGCGGCACGCCGAGCGCGTCGACGCTATAGAACCATCCGCCGTGGTCGGTGTCCTGAAAGGTGTGTGTCAGCGAATCGAACAGCACCCGCGCATGCTCGAGGTCGCCCGCCTGCGCGAACGTGAACAACTGCCGCGCGCACGCCATTGCCCGGTAGCGCTGCACGGTCGGCGGCTGATGATCGTCGGCGCCGAGCGCTTCGTAGGGCAGCTGCAACGCGCTGTTGAAGCCGGGCCCGCGCCACATCGGCAACACCACGTTCGCGAAATGCTCGCGCAGTGAGCCGGCGGTGACGGTCGTTGGAGCGGGGGGGAGGGTCGTGCTTGGCATGATCGGATCGGGTGGGCGCAGTGTGCGCAGTGTGTCGAGGCGGCGGTTCAAGTCGTGATGGATCGCCGCAATTCAATGCCGCGGTCACGGGCCGGGCCAAGGGCCGTCGCGGTGTGCGGCTTAGCATAAAGCAAACGCTTTGCGCTGACACGCCGGCTCGGGCATGTGACGCATGTGACATTCGAGACGCATATCAGGCGCACTCCATACGCACGATGGGACCACCTCCCCGGCTTATTCGAATAAGGAGGAACGACGATGTTGGGCAATCTAGAACTCATTTCCCGTCTCGTGCTGGCCGCGGCGCTCGGCAGTGTAATCGGCTTCGAGCGCGAGCGGCTTTCGTGGGCGGCGGGGTTGCGCACGCATATGCTGGTCTGCGTGGGCTCGACGCTGATCATGATCGTGTCGGCGTACGGTTTCGCCGACGTGCTGACGGACGAGCACGTCGTGCTCGATCCGTCGCGGATCGCCGCCCAGGTCGTATCCGGCATCGGTTTTCTCGGCGCGGGCTCCATCCTGCTGCGCGGCGAGATCGTGCGCGGGCTCACGACCGCGGCGAGCCTGTGGTCGGTCGCGGCGATCGGGCTGGCGGTCGGCGGCGGGTTATACACGGCGTCGATCGCGGCGACGATCATCATTCTGATCATTCTGGCGGGCATCAAGCCGCTCGAGCGGCGCTTTATCACGGTCAAGCAGCGGCGCCAGCTGACGATGGTCATCGAGCGCGGCACGCTGACGTTTCACACGCTGCATGACGAACTCGGCGCCGCGAGTCCGCGCGTCAAGCAGTTCGTGATGCAGCAAAGCGACGATGCACCCGAATGCGACGAGGTGATGATCACGCTGCATCGCGTGTCAAATCTCGAATACGAGTCGATTTGCGCACGCTTGCGGCAACTGCCCGGTGTGAGGCAGTTCCGCCAGGACGACACGTCGTCTTCGTGACACGCGAAATCGTCGCAAATCGTTGAGCGGTGGCTTCGGCGCGCGGGGACCGCCATGCGACAATGCGAACTCTAAAAATTCCAACGGCAATGGCGAGCGGTATCCGGCGCCTGCGTTTGCGGCGACGACCGCTTTTTTTCCATGACAGATTCCGCAGCATCCCCGCAGTCCAAGCCCCGGCGCGCCGCTTCGAAAAAGCAGCGCCAGGGCGGCGTCTCCACCGAAACCGAAAACAAGCTGGCGCGCGCGGCACGCTCGGCGCAGCGCCTTGCGCAACTGAGCGGTGTCGAGCGCGACGGCAGCACGCTCGACATGTTCCCCGACGACCCCACCCGTGCGACGCTCGAAGCGATGAATATCGACGTTCGCCAGGGCACGCTGGACGGCTTCGAGCTGCCGGAAGTGGTGCTCCAGGCGGTCGGCGCACTGGACGACGGCGCGTCGCTCGACAAGGCGGCGCGCCGCATGCCGCGCGCAGTGAAGCTCGATGCGCCGGAGCCGGTCAATGAGCAGTTGAGCGGGTTCGATATCGAGCCGGCCATGCTCGCTGGCGCAGATACCGCTGTCGCACCCGATACCGATACGCGCGCGAGCGAGCTGGCGATCGACAACGCCATCGGCGGTGCCGGCGGCGAGATAGCGCCGACAGTCGACGCAGCCGCCAACGACAAGCCCGCCGTGCCCGTTCGCGATCAGCCCTCGCCGCTTACGTCGGCGATGGCGGCCGCGACCGTCGCGCGCAGCGTGACCGCGTTGTGCCAGGCGGGCGAAGCAGCTTCGGCCGGCATCGCGGCTGCCGCCGGCGGCAAGCCGCAGCGTTTCTCCACGACCTTCACTAAAGCCACGAAGGCTTCGCGGGACGCGGCACCGCAAGCTACCGCAGCCGACGCAGGCGTCCCCGAGCAGTCCGCCGGCGACGTCTCTACCCAAACGCGCGCGGGGTCCGCGCCCTCCACCTCATCGGCATCGGCACCGGCATCGGCGGAACTGGCGAACGCGAAGCAGGCCAGCGAGCCTTCAGCCGCGGTTTCAGCATCTCTGGACAGCCACAGCCCACTCGCCGCGCCCTCGCGCGAAGCGCGTCGCGCCGAGGCCACCGGCGCGGCGCTGCGCGCTGAGCCGGAACTCGATCGCGCACGGGCCACCGCGTTTGCGGATACGGTCGACGCGCTCTACGGCGTAATCGCCGATCAGCGCCGCGCCGCAACCGATCACTCGCGTCGCATGAAGTGGATGTTGTCGATCGTGGTCGGCGCGCTACTGGTCACGGTGGCGATCGGCATCGCGCAGACCTTGCTGCTGATGCGTCTGACGCGCGAGACCACCGCGCAGCAGCAGCGCATCGAGCAAATGATGCAGAACCAGCAGGCGGCGATGATCAGTCTGCTGGACGCGCATACCGCGGGGGCCGTCGCGGCGGCCAACGCGGTGCCCGCACCGAGCGCGACAACGCCTGCCGTCTCCGCGCCGGCAGGCCCGGTCCCGGCAGCGGTTCATGGCAAACACGCCGCCCGCGCGCCGCACGGCCACAAGGCGAAAGCGTCCCGCTCGAACTGACCGCGGCGCCGCGACGGCGGCCACACGCCGGCGCGCCTCGGCGCATCACCGACACCTTTGCCCGCATAACACAGCCCAAACGCTCCGGGCTGTCATCGCTTCGGGCAAGCGTTGCCCGCAAACCGGCACGCAGCGCCCGGATCTCGTAGACGACCTTCCATCTCGCCAATATGCGGCCCGAATTGTTAAATGGGGACGTGGTCATGATGCGACGCATCACGGCGGCAATTACACCCGTGACACCGCACCACACCGAAATTTGCTGCGCCGCACTAGTTTTTTCTAGGGAAAACCCTTATAATCTCGTCTAAGGGAAAACCCTAGCAATGCAGTCACTAACCGGGAGTCGCCATGAGCTACATCTTTGCACTGTTCCAAAAGGTCAGCGACCTCTTCGCGTCGCCCCATCTGCCGCTGGATTCGGACTACTCGTATGCAGCGCGTAGCCGCGAAGCGGAGCGTATGCGCCGCGCGCAAGCCACGCTGTTCGGCATCAAGCTGAGCGACTAAGACCAGCCTCACCATTCCTGGCGCGAAACCATGCGCCGGGGTGCGCGCTCAAGGTGCGCATCGCTATTGAAGCCGCTGTTCGCCAACGCGAATCGCGGCTCTGTTTTTTGGGCCGCGAGTGCGATCGAAAATCGCGTCCTGCCGCGCCACGCTTACGATCCGCTGACATCGGCGATGCGCGGTTCTTGCCAAATATTTCGCGGCCGAAATGAATGTAACGAGCCCTTCGTTCCGACGCTGGGCGCCGCGCCGCCGTCCCTCGCTGTAAGGCTTGGGGAATGGGGCTCGAAAGCAAAAACGCGGCTTCATCATCCGGCCCCATCTATGAAATTCTCGCTTACAAGTGCTCACGTCTTCACCGCTTTCGGGCCGCTAAAGTGCCTCTCAAGCGTACGGCGTCTGGTTCGGGCCGCCAGCGAATCGAACAGATCGAATCGTGAAGCTCGAACGACCACGGACGCTGCCTGGAATAAAACTTTGACGGGAGATTCATCATGAAAACGTTTAGCAAGGCATCGCGTACGGTTATCGCAACTCTGCTCGCTGGCGGCGCACTGATCGCTGCCGGCAGCGCATCGGCCCAGCAACGGGTCATCATCCAGAGCGGCCCGGCGCCGGTCGTGTACGGCCAGCCGCAGATGATGCCGGTGGGCTTGTCGGTCAACATTGGCTGGCATGGCGATCGTTACTGGGACGGTCATCGCTACTGGGCGCATGACGACTGGATGCGCCGTCATCCGCACGACTACGATCCGCACCATCACGACGACCATCGTGGCCCGCACCACGACCACTATTGATACGGGCGTGATGGCGCCGCGCGGCGCGGCGTGAGTCGGCGAAGCCGGTCTTTCCCTGGCGGGAAGACCGGCTTCGTCGCGTTTGGCGCGTAGGTTCCGGCCGTGCGCGGCTCGATTTGCCAGCGCGGCGCGCTGCGTTATGCTTTTCAGCTTTCATCGATGGCAACGGGAGCGCGCATGGACACGGCAACGCAACACATCGCGATAGGCGTGGTAGGCACTGGGCTGATGGGCGTCGGCATTGCGACGCAGGCTGCGCTGCATGGGTACCGGACGATCGTGCACGACATCGATCCGGCGCGGCTTGCCAGCGTGATGCCGAAAGCGCAAGCGGTGCTCGACGAGTTGATCGATGCGGGCCGTATCGATCATGCGGCCAAACAGGCGGCGCTGGCGCGCATCGAAACGCACGCGCAACTCGACGCGATCGCGTCGGCGCATTTCGTGGTCGAGGCGATCCCCGAAGTGCTCGAACTCAAGCATCGTCTGTATGCGGCGCTGACCGGCCTGCTCGCCGACGACGCCATTCTCGCCAGCAACACCAGCAGCTTTCCCCCCGATCAGCTCGCCACGCCGCTGCGCGCAAAAGAACGCTTCGTGATCGCGCATTTCTGGAACCCGCCGCATATGATCCCGCTCGTCGAAGTCGTGCCCGGCAGCGCGACCGCGCCGGAGGTCACGCAGCGGACCGCCACGCTGATGTCGTCGATCGGCATGGAGCCGGTGGTGCTCGCGAAGGCGATTCCGGGGTTCGTCGGTAACCGGCTGCAGTTCGCGGTGCTGCGCGAGGCGCTGAATATCGTGCGTTCGGGCGCGGCGACGCCCGAGGTGATCGATACGGTGATGAAGGCCTCGCTGGGACGCCGCTGGGGCATTGTCGGACCGTTCGAGGGCGCGGACATGGGCGGGCTCGACACGTTCGTCGACATCGCCACGCATCTGATGCCGCAACTCGCGAAGGACGAGGACGTGCTCGACCTGCTGCGCGCCAAGGTTGCCGCCGGGCGGGTCGGCGTGCGCAGCGGCGCGGGCTTTCACGAATGGGATGACGCGCAGCTCGAACGCGTCAGGCAAGGACGCAGGCGTGTGATCGAGCGCGGCTAGTGCGGTATAAATTGTTGCTGCCGATCTCATTCGCCGCGCTTTGCGCTGCTTTTTTCATCACCCGTCACACCTCACACTCAACTCCACGTTAATTGAACGCCACGTCATGTCTCATTACTTCTACGATCCCCTCGCCGGTCACGGTCTGCCGCACGATCCGTTCAAGGCGATCGTCGCGCCGCGGCTGATCGGCTGGATTTCGTCGCGCGACGCGCAAGGCACGCTCAATCTCGCGCCGTACAGTTTCTTCGGTGCGTTCGCGACGTTTCCGCCGGTCATCGGTTTTTCGAGCGAGGGTCGCAAGGACAGCCTCGCGAACATCGAGGCGACCGGCGAATTCGTCTGGAATCTCGCGAGCCGGCCGCTCGCCGAGCAGATGAACCGCTCGTCGGCGCCGGTTGCGGCGCATGTCGACGAATTCGAACTGGCCGGACTCACGCCCGCGCCAGGCCGCAATGTCGCGGTGCCGCACGTCGCCGAATCGCCGGCCGCGCTCGAATGCAAGCTGTTGCAGATCGTGCGTCTGCACGACGTCGACGGCAAGCCGCTGGACAACTATCTGTCGCTTGGCCAGGTGGTCGGCGTGCATATCGACGAAGCGTATTTGAAGGACGGCCTGTTCGATACCCAGGCCGCGCAGCCGATCATGCGCGCCGGTTACCGTGCCGACTATGCGCAGATTGGCGAGATGTTTCAGATGTTCCGGCCGCAGGCGTAAGCGTTTCGTCCGCGAGCGGCGCTCGGCGCGCCCAACCCGTTCGTGCAGGCGCGGCACGGCACGGCATTCGGTGCGTTCAAACACACCGCCGGCCGCACCTAGCGCGCGCGATCCTCCACGCGACCCGTCGTGCCGTGCCACGTACGCAGCAGCAATGCGTTGGTTACGACGCTCACGCTCGAAAATGCCATCGCGGCGCCCGCGAGCATCGGATTCAGCAGGCCGAATGCGGCGAGCGGAATGCCGATCAGGTTGTAGACGAACGCCCAGAACAGATTCTGCTGGATCTTGCGCCACGTCCTGCGCGAGATGTCGATCGCATCCGCGACGAGCGCGGGGTCGCCACGCATCAGCGTAACGCCGGCTGCGTGCATCGCAACGTCGGTGCCGGTCGCCATCGCGATGCCGATGTCGGCCGCGGCGAGCGCGGGCGCGTCGTTGATGCCGTCGCCGGCCATCGCGACGATGCCGGCGTGGCGCATCTTCAGGTCGCGAATCACGCTGGCCTTGTCGTCCGGCAGCACTTGCGCGTGGAATTCGTCGATGCCGAGCGCGCTTGCGACGCTCGCCGCGCTGCCGTGATTGTCGCCGGTGACGAGCACGCTGCGGATGCCCATCCGCGCAAGCCGCTCGACGGCCGTGCGGGCGGTCGGCTTGACCGTGTCGCCGAACGCGATCAGCGCGAGTGCCTGCGGTGCTTGCGGCGCGCGCACCATCAGCCACGAGACCGTGTTGCCGGCTGCTTCGAGTTCCCGGGCCCGCGCGGCGAGCGTGGCCGGCAGCGTGATGCCGAGTTCATGCAGCCAGCGCGTGCTGCCGAGCGCGAGCGTGCGGCCATCGACATCGGCTTCGACACCCCGGCCGGGCACCGCCCGCGAGGCGGTCGCGGCGAGGCGCCCGTCTCCAGCGGTCTCGACGGCCCCCGAGACGGCGACGGTGTCTTGCGCGGCGCGCCGATACGCGTCGACCACTGCCCGCGCCAACGGATGATCGCTATGCCGCTGAACCGCGGCGGCGAGTGCCAGCGCGTCGTCCCGGCTCATGCCGCCGACCGGCTCGAACGCCGTCACCGACGGCTGACCGAGCGTCAACGTGCCGGTTTTATCGAACGCGATGATCGACACCCGGTGCGCGATTTCGAGCGCTTCCGCGTCCTTGATCAGCACGCCGTGGCGCGCGGCGACCCCGGTGCCGGCCATGATCGCCGCCGGTGTCGCGAGTCCGAGCGCGCACGGGCAGGCGATCACGAGCACCGCGACCGCGTTCAGGATCGCGGTTTCGCCGCCTGCGCCGGCGATCAGCCAGCCAATCAGCGTGAGCGCGGCAATCGCCAGAATCGCCGGCACGAAGATTTCGCTGACCCGGTCGACCAGCCGCTGGATCGGCGCCTTCTCCGCCTGCGCGCTTTCGACCAGCCGGATGATGCGCGCGAGCGTCGTCTCCGCGCCGATCGCGGTGGTCGTCACCGTAAGCGCGCCTTCGCCGTTGATCGAACCGGCCGTGACCGCATCGCCGGTCTGTTTCGCCACCGGCAGGCTTTCGCCGGTGATCAGCGATTCGTCGATATGCGTGCGGCCCTCGAGCACCGCGCCATCGACCGGCACGCGTTCGCCCGGCCGCACGATCACGACGGTGCCGACCCGCACCTGCGCGAGCGGCACCTCGCGCTCGCCCGCGCTGTCGCGGATGCGCGCACGCTCGGGGCGCAGCGCGTTGAGCGCGCGGATCGCGTCGGTGGTCTGGCGCTTCGCGCGCGCTTCGAGCCACTTGCCGAAGCGCACCAGCGTAATCACGACTGCCGACGCCTCGAAGTACAGATGCATCGTATCGCCGGGATGCATCACCAGTTCGTAGACGCTGATGCCGTACGCGGCCGACGTGCCGAGCGCGACCAGCAGATCCATATTCCCCGCGCCGGCGCGTACCGCCCGATAGGCGGCGCGATAAAAGCGCGCGCCGAACGCGAACTGCACGATCGACGCGAGGACGAACTGCAGCGCCGCCGGCAGCATCGCGTGAATGCCGAACCATTCGCCGGCCATCGGCGCGACGAGCGGCAGTGTCAGCAGCGCGGCGGCGATGACGGTCACCAGTTCGCGGCGGGCCTGGGCCTGTTTGCGATCGGCGGCGGTGATCGGGGGCGCGTCGCCGGCGGGTGCGGGCGCGCTCGTGTCGAGCGCGTCGGGGGGCACCGGCGGCGCGATCAGCGTGGCTCCGTAGCCCGCTTTGCCGACGGCGGCGATCAGCGCATCCGGGTCGGCGCACGCAGTGGATGAATTGACGGTGGCGGTTTCCGTTGCGAGATTCACCGATGCCCGCGCGACGCCCGGCACTTTCGACAGCGCCTTTTCGACGCGCATCGCACACGATGCACAGGTCATTCCGCCGATCGCGAGTTCGAATTCGGCGGTCGGCGGCGTTGCCGCAGGCGCTTGCGCCTGCGCCGCGGTGCCCGCGACCAGCGTGGCTTCATACCCCGCCTTACGCACCGCGTCCGCAAGTCGTTCCGGCTCGACCGCCGCATCGCTCTCGACGCGAGCGCGCTCAGTCGCGAGATTCACCGACGCGCGCGCGACGCCGGGGACCTTCGCCAGCGCTTTTTCGACGCGTGCGACGCAGGCCGCGCAAGTCATCCCGTCGATATCCAATTCGACGGCACGCGTAAGCGAGGCTGGGGAGGAGGGAGTGGCGGCAGCGCCGGCGGCGCGCCGCGGATTGGCAAGTTCGGTCATGGCAGGCGAGGTTCATGGCGGCAGGGGGCCGCATCGTGAATCCAGTATTGGTCTTCCCATGATGGGAAGGTCAAGGACGGATTACGCGGCCGCCGCGGGATGCGCGCTGGGACCGCCCAGCCTGAAGAGGTCCGGCTTCAAAACGCCGGCGGCGCGTCCAGCATCGCCTGCCCGACGGCCTGCTGCTGATCCCCTTCGCGCGCAAGCAGCGTTTCGGCGGCGCCGCGCCGGTCCGCGGCGTCCTTGTTCTGCCCGAGTTTCCATTTACCGACGAGCCGCGTCACCTCGATCTCGATACCGACGATCGCGCCGAGCATCTGCGAGATGAAGTCGGCGGGTGCGTCGCCCATCTTCCACGGCATCGGCTCGCCGGCTTCCATTTTGCGGGTCAGTCTTGCGACGAGCCCGCGCAGAAACATTTCGTCATCGTGCACCACAATCCTGCCATGTGCATGCACGACCATATAGTTATAGGTCGGCACCTGCCTGTGGGTTGCGTGTTTGCTCGGATACCAGGTCGGCGAGATATAGGCGGCCGGCCCCTGGAATATGACCAGCGCGTCGGGATGCGTGGCTGCTTCCTGCCAGAGCGGATTGGCGCGGGCGACGTGCGCGCGCAGCACGAGACGCGCCGGGGCGTCGCCGGTGTTCGCCGCGGCGCCCGTGGCGTCGACCAGCTGCGCTTCGAACGGCACATGATTTGCGTCGAGCCCGTTCGGGCCGTTGGTAATCAGCGCGCCGAACGGCTGCTCGGCGATCAGGCGGTGGAGAACCTCTGGACGATTCTCTTCGAAATGGGTGGGCAGATACATTGAAGCGCTCCCGATACAGTCGACGAAAGAGTGGGCGAATTGAAAAGAATCGTTTGTGAACGATGGGGGACTCGCGCGCGAGCCGCCGATGCGAATACGGCAAGCACGCTGTTTGTGACGTTTGCGAAACCGGTGCGCGCTAACAGGCGCAATTCCCCGCTTTGTGCTTGCCTGGTTAGCAAGGATACGATACAACGCGATGTTGTCGGAATCGCAATCCGCGGAATGGCAGCGCGGGGCTTCGGGAGGCCTCGCATTTGCCTGGCGCTGCGCACCGGCAACTCCTATAGGACCGCACGCTCCGCACTTTGAAGAATGATAAAAAATCGCCAAGCGCTTTTTTCGTTTCACCGGACCTGCGCGTCGTTCGCAGGCATCGCAGTTCTGGCCGGCTGCGCGTCGACGCCATATGTGGCCCAACAAAGCACCGGCTGGATCAAGGATGAAGTCGCCGATTCCTATGTATTCGGCTATCCGCTCGTGCTGATGAGCACCGCGCGCGACGCGGCGGTCGGCACCGACCCCGGCCAGGCGCCGTTCAACACGCTACGTCACGCGCAGGCGCTGCCGCCGATCGGCGCATCGAACCCGCCACAGCCGAGCGTCGATACGCTCGACTCGACCGGCTGGCTCGACATCGGCGACGAACCCGTCATCCTGTCGCTGCCCGATTCGCATGGCCGCTATGTCGACGCCCGCGTGCTCGACATGTGGACCAACGTCGCGTGGTCGACCGGTCCGCAGTTCGCGGCCGGTGCGAAAGGCCTGCGCGCGCAGACGATCGCGTTCGTCAAACCCGGCTGGCAGGGCGAGTTGCCGAAGGGCGCGAAACGCGTCGAGGTGCCGACTCGCAATGCGTGGGTGAGCGTGCGCATCCAGTCGAACGCCGCGCGCGATCTGACGGCGATCCGCAAGCTGCAACGCGGCATCCGTCTTGCGCCGCTGAGCGTCTACGAGGGCGACGCGGCACCGGCCGTACCTTCGCGCGGCAATGCAAACGTTGTCGCGGGCGCGAACGGCACGCCGGCCCAGCAGGTCGCCGCGCTCGACGCGAGCGCTTTCTTCGGCCGTCTCGCCGATGCGCTGGCTGACAATCCGCCGACACCGGCCGATCCGCATGCAATGAAATTCCTGTCGGACCTCGGCGTCACGCCCGGCGATCCGGTCACGCTGCCGAAGGAGCAGAAAGCGCTCGCGGCGGGTCTCGCCGACGGCCGCGAGCGGGTCGCCACGCCGCCTTCCAATCTGCTGAGCGCGAACGGCTGGAACTGGTTCGGCGACGGCGTCGGCAACTACGGTCCCGACTATGCGCTGCGTGCCTATGCGGCGAGCACGCAAGCGGGTATCGGGACGAAGGGCGACGAAGTGCGCGCGGTTGTCACACAGGATAGCGACGGCAATACGTTGAACGGCGCGAATCGCTACGTGATCCACTTCGCGGCGAATCAGTTGCCGTCGGTGCGCGGCTTCTGGTCGATCACCGCGTACACGAAGGACGGCGCGTTGAGCGAAAACCCGCCGGCGCGGCTCGCGGTCGGCGATCGCAACGGTGCGCGCCGCAATCGCGACGGGTCGCTCGACGTAGTCGTGTCGTCGACGCGCGGCAGAGCCGGTAACTGGCTGCCGGCGCCGCGCGCCGACATGCAACTGGTGCTGCGGCTGTACGCGCCGAAGCCGCAAGCCACCGACGGCAACTGGCAGCCGCCGCCGGTCGTGCGGCAGTAACGCCGGAGCCCGGCCGGCGGATGCGGCGCGTGGCCAATCCGCGCGCTGTTAACAAACGCTAACAAAAAAACGCCCGCAAAACGCATCGACGAAAGCGCGTCGGCAGGAAGACGCCGGCGTGCGTCCGATGCGTTGCTCGACGCGTGTGCGCCGGTGCTTCGCGAGGCAACGGCGGGGTCACGATGCGCCGGGTCAGCCGCGCGAATCTTCAAACCGTGCCTGACATTGCTGTCTCGTAATGGATTCGCGACTTATACTGCCGCTTGCGGGATTGTGTTTTTCGCGGCGGGCTTGCCGCCGCATTTATCCAGATCGAGCATGGCAAGCCTCAATAAAGCATCGTTAGCCTCCTCCATGCAGACTGTGCGCGAAGTCGCGCAGTCGCGCCGTACCCGTCGCGTCCTGATAGGGCTGTTGATCTTCGTCGTCGTGTTCGGCCTGCTCGGCTTTTTCGCGGCGCCGCCGCTGATACGCCATATCGCGAGCCAGCAGTTGAGCAAACAGCTCGACCGCCCGGCGTCGATCGGCCGCATCGCGCTCAATCCCTATACGCTCAGATTCGAAGCCGATAACGTGCATATCGGCGAGCGCGGCGGCGCGGGCGATTTCGTCGATATTTCGCGGCTTATCCTTCAACCTTCGTGGAGTTCGCTGTTTCGCGGCGCGCCGATCGTCGACGAGGTCCAGGTCGATTCGCCGCGCTTTCATATCGTTCGCTACGACGCGCAGCATTTCAATTTCACCGACCTGATCGAGAAGTTCGCGAACCAGCCGGCCAGGCCCAACAGCAAACCGACGTCGTTTTCCGTCTCCAATATTCGTATCGAGAACGGCCAGATCACCTTCGACGACCGGCTGCTCGGCACGAGCCATGTGATCGATCAATGGAAGCTCGGCATTCCGTTCATCGCGACGCTGCCGTCGAAAACCGATATCTTCGTCGAGCCGATACTGCGCGCGCGCATCGACGGCAATAGTCAAATCGCGATCGACGGCAAGACCAAGCCGTTCGCGGCGTCGCGCGAATCGGAAGTGTCGCTGCGCTTCGACGCGCTCGACGTGCCGAAGCTGATTTCCTATATGCCGACCAAACTGCCGGTGATCGTGCAGTCGGGCAAGCTGTCTACCGACCTGAAGCTCAATTTCGTGATGTCGAACGAGACGCCGTCGCTGCGCGTCGCGGGCACCGTCGATATGAACGACGTCGACGTGCAGGATCAGAGCAAGGCGCCGTTCTTCGCGGCGCGCGCGGTGCACGTGGCGGCGGCGTCGCTCGAGCCGCTGAAGAGCATCTATCACTTCGACGACATCCGCATCGATGCGCCGAGCGCCAGTCTCGCGCGCGACAAGGACGGCGTGCTCAGTGTGGAGAAGATGTTCGCGCCGGCGCCCGGCGGGTCTGCCGGATCCGCCGCGTCTGAAAAGGCGTCCGCATCCGCGAGCGCGGCGGCCACGGCATCCGGCGCGACAGCCGGAGCCGATGCCAACGTTAAAACCGCTACCGCTACCACCACCGCCAGCGCGGAAAAAGCCGCGCCGCCGTTCGACCTCGCGATCAAACGTTTCGCACTCAACGACGGCACGCTGAACGTTCACGATGAAGCAGCGGCGCGTCCGCTCGACGCCGGTCTGCAAAACCTCGCGGTCACGCTGACCGATTTTTCGACGCTCGCGTCGGCGCCCGCGCATTACACGCTGAATACCAATTTCGAGGGCGACGCCGGCTCGCTCGCCGCCGACGGCACGGTCGGCCTCGCGGCGAAAACTGCAAGCGCGAAGCTCGATCTGAAATCGCTGAAGCTGCCGCGACTGCAGCCTTATCTCGACACCGCGACATCCGCTCAGGTGATCGACGGCGCGCTGTCCGCGACGACGAATGTCGACGCGAACTGGTCGAAGTCGCCCATCGCGCTGACGGTCGCCGATACGCAGCTCGGTTTGCAGTCGCTGAAGCTTGCGGCGCACGGCGAGAAAGCGCCGCTGATCTCGCTCGCACAGGGCAATGTCGTGGTCAAGCAGGTGGACGTGGCGGCGCGCACGGCAGACGTGACGAGCGTCGACGCCACCGGCCTCGCGGTCGACGCGCAGCGTCTGAAGGACGGCAGCATCAATCTGGTATCGCTTGCCGGCGCGCACCAGCAGGCGCAGCAGCGCACCGCGATCCACGCGGCGGAAAAGGCGCAGGCCGAGGGCCCCGTGTGGCACTACAAGATCGGTGAACTGACGCTGAAGGACGGAACCGTCAATTTCACCGACAACACGACGCCGCAGCCGGTCAAGCTGAGCATCACGCCGCTGCAACTGAACGTGCAGCAGATCAGCGACGACCTGAGCCGTCCGCTGCCGGTCGATCTGCAAGCGACGTTGAACAAGAAAGGCACGCTGAACCTGAAGGGCGACGTGACCGCGACGCCGCTCAAGCTGGCGGTCAAGATCGACGCGAACCGGCTCGATGCGGCGGCGTTCGAGCCGTACTTCGGCAGCAAGCTGAATGCGGCGATCGCGAGCGCGCTGCTCGATGCGAAAGGCGATCTCGCGGTGACGCAGGCCAAGTCGTTGAAGGCGAACTATCGCGGCGATGTGGCGCTGGTCGACGTGCGTATGATCGATAAAGCGACCTCCGACCCGTTCGCCGGCTGGGGCTCGCTCGCGCTGTCGAATCTGAAGGCCGATTATGGCGAACACGGCACCGTGGTCGACGCGGGCCGCGTCACGTTCTCGAAGTTCTACGGGCGCGTGCTGCTCAGCGCGCAAGGCAAACTCAACCTGAAGGACGTGGTGGCGGATGAAGGCGGCGAGACCCAGTCGCTCACGCGCGACGGCAGCGGGGCCAAGCCGATTCCGCTGACGCCGCGGGCGGTGTCGGAAGCGGTGGCCGCGTCCGCGCCTGCCGCGCCGGTGGCGGCGTCGGCTGCGCCGGCCAAGGCGGCGGCCCCCGCGCCCGCATCCGCAACGGCGACGGCCGCGACGCCGCCGCAAAACCCGGTGAAGCTGCACTTCGGACAACTGGTGCTGCAACAGGGCCGCGTCACCTACACGGACAACTTCATCAAGCCGAATTACACCGCGGATCTCGTCGACATTCACGGCACGGTCGGCGCATTCGGCACGGAATCGACGACCCCCGCGCCGGTCGACGTCGCCGCGAAGCTCGCGGCCAACGGCCCGTTGACGATTCGCGGCACCGTCAATCCGTTGATCGCGAAACCGGCGCTCGATCTGACCGCGACCGCGCACGACATCGAGCTGACCAATCTCACGCCGTATTCGGCGAAATACGCGGGCTATCCGATCACCAAGGGCAAGCTCAACGTCGATCTGCACTACCAGCTCGACAACGACCAGTTGAACGCGAACAACCATCTGTTCATCGACCAGCTCACGTTCGGCGATCACGTCGACAACGACACGGCGACCAGGCTGCCGGTGCGTCTCGCAATCTCGCTGCTGAAAAATTCGCGCGGCGAAATCGATGTGAATCTGCCGGTGTCGGGTTCGCTGTCGAACCCGGAATTCAGCGTCGGCGGCCTGATCTGGCATGCGGTGCTCAATCTGATCGAGAAGGCGGTGACCGCGCCGTTCTCGCTGATTGCGAACGCGTTCGGCGGCGGCGGGCAGGAACTCGGCTATGTCGAATTCGACGCGGGTTCGGCGAAGCTCACCGACGCGGACAAGCAGAAGCTCGATACGATCGTGAAGGCGCTCACGGACAAGCCGTCGATCCGCATGGACCTGATCGGCCGCGTCGATCCGAAGGTCGATGAACCGGCGCTGCGCACGCAGTACGTGGACCGGCTGGTCAAGCAGCAGAAGATCAAGGACGTGGTGGGCAATGGCGAGAGCGTCGATCTGTCCACCGTGACCGTCGACCCGAAGGATTACGACAAGTACCTGACCAAGGCCTATAAGTCCGGCGACTTCAAGAAGCCGCGCAACTTCATCGGCATGACCAAGACGCTGCCGGACGACGACATGAAGGGCGCGCTCGAGGCCAACGCGCCGATCGACGACGCGAGCCTGCGTCAGCTCGCGCAGCAGCGCGCGCAAAGCGTGCAGCAGTATCTGGATGGCAAGATCGACAGCAGCCGCCTGTTTATCGTTGCGCCGAAGCTGAATGCCGACGGCATCAAGGACAAGGGCGCGACGACTCGGGTGGACTTCGGGCTGAAGTGAGCAGGGCGGCGTGAGTCTTTACGCTACTGCCTGCTTCAGCGCGGTGCGCTCGATCACCTGCGCGAGCGTATCGAACGCCGGGCCGATCTTTTCGTTCGGCACGCACGCATAGCCGACCAGCAGGCCGCGGCGCGGCTGCGCCGGGTTGCTGTAGTAGCTCGTGAGCGGGCGCACGATCACGCCGGCGTCATAGGCTGCGGACGTCACCGCATGATCGTCCGAGTAGTCGGGCAGGCCGAGCACGAGGTGCAGCCCCGCTTCGTCGCCCATTACCGGCAGTTCGCTGCCGAAGCGCGCGGTAATCGCATCGATCAGTATTTGCCGCCGCTCGCCGTACAGCGCGCGCATGCGGCGCACGTGCGAGGTCAGGTGGCCGTCCATGATGAATTCGGTCATCACCGCCTGCTGCATCAACTGACCCTCGCGGTATAGCTCCGCGACACCGGTCCTGAACGTATCGACCAGATGCTCCGGCGCGATCATGTAGCCGATTCGCAGGCCGGGAAACAGCATCTTGCCCAGGCTGCCCACGTAGATCACCCGGCCCGCTTCGTCGAGCCCCTGCAGCGACGCGAGCGGGCGGCTGCCGTAGCGGAATTCGCTGTCGTAGTCGTCCTCGATGATCCAGACGTTGTGCTGGCGCGCGTATTCGAGCAGCGTGCGGCGGCGCGCGAGGCTCATCACCATGCCGAGCGGATACTGATGCGACGGCGTGACCAGCGCGAGCCGCGGCGGCTGTTGCAGGTCTTCGTCACGCGGATTGAGGCCTTCGCCGTCGACCGGCACCGGCGCGAGCGTCACGCCCGACGACTGCAGCACGCTGCGCAGCCCCCAATAGCACGGCTCCTCGATCCACGCGCGGTCGCCGACGTCGGTCAGCAGGCGCACCGCGAGATCGATCGACTGATGGATGCCGGTCGTGATGATGATCTGATCCGGCGTGCAAGTTACCGAGCGCGCGACGCGCAGGTAATCCGACAGCGCGCGCCGCAGCGGCCGGTAGCCGCCGCCGGGCGCGTAGGTGAGCAGGTCGGCATTGGCTTCCTTCCACAGCCGCGCCTGCAGGCGGCTCCATGTGCGCGCCGGGAATTCGGAGACGTCGGGCACGCCCGGCATGAACGCGCCCCATTGCTTCGCGGACACGCCCGCCTGAGCAACCAGCCGGCGGCCGCGCGCGGACAGGTCATCGCGTTCGGGTTGCGCCGGCTGCGGGTTGCTACTGGCGGATTGGCTTGCCGGTTCCGCCGCCACCACCGCCACCGGCTTGGGGCGGCTGTTCACGGTGGCGGCATCCGGGCGGGTATCGGCGACATAAGTGCCGCTGCCGGTGGTCGAGATAACGTACCCTTCAGCTGTCAGCTGGTCGTAAACGTGCAGCACCGTGTTGCGCGCGATGCCGAGGTCTTCGGCAAGCGTGCGCGAACTCGGCAGCTTGGTGCCGGGCGGCAGCTGGCCGGTCAGGATGGCCTGTTGCGCGAGCCTTAGGGTTTGCCGGTAGATCGGTTCGGCGGCGCCGCGATCGAGCCGCGCGGCGAGCCAGTCCGACAGGATCACAGTATCCAAGTGGTTCCATCCGGAATAATGAAATGGCTCCATATTGTAGAACCGTAACGGTCTATAGTGAGCCACGCAATCGATGCTATTTCGCCTGCGAAAGCCGTAAGACAGAGGAGACGAAGCTATGAAGACAGATGACGTGATCGTCAGCTTTCGAGGCGTGCGCAAGACCTACGACGGCGAAACGCTGGTCGTCAAACAGCTCGACCTGGATATCTACCAGGGCGAATTCCTGACGCTGCTCGGGCCGTCCGGCTCCGGCAAGACCACCTGTCTGATGATGCTGGCGGGCTTCGAATTTCCGACCGGCGGCGAGATCTGGCTCGATGGTCAGTTGCTCAACAACGTGCCGCCGCACAAGCGCAACATCGGCATGGTGTTTCAGAACTACGCGCTGTTCCCGCATCTGACGGTCGAGCAGAACGTCGCATATCCGTTGACCGTGCGCAAACTTCCCACCGACGAACGCGCGCAGCGCGTGAACAACGCACTGAAAATGGTGCGCATGGAGAGCTTCGCGAAGCGTTATCCGGCGCAACTTTCCGGCGGCCAGCAGCAGCGCATCGCGCTTGCGCGGGCGCTCGTGTTCGAGCCGAAGCTGGTGCTGATGGACGAACCGCTCGGCGCGCTCGATAAACAGCTGCGCGAGCACATGCAGTACGAACTCAAATCGCTGCACGAAAAGCTCGGCGTCACGTTCGTCTACGTCACGCACGACCAGGGCGAGGCACTGACGATGTCCGACCGCGTCGCGGTGTTCGACAAGGGCATCGTGCAGCAGCTCGACACGGTAGATAGCCTCTACGAATCGCCATGCAACGAGTTCGTCGCGAACTTCATCGGCGACAGCAACCGGCTGCGCGGCACGATCGCGAATGTCGACGGCGACTACTGCGAATTCCATCTCAGCGACGGCACCCGTCTGACCGGCCGCAATATCGGCGGCGCGCGGGCGGGCTCGCCGGCGGTCGCGTGTATCCGGCCGGAGCGGATGAAGCTCGCGAACGGCGTCGCGCGCGCGGGTGCCAATGCGCTGGCCGGCGAGGCGCGCGGGCTCATCTATTTCGGCGATCACGTGCGCATGCGTTGCGGCGTGCGGCAACAGGACGAGTGCTTCGTCAAAGTGCCGCTCGGCACTGATGCGCTCGATACCTTCGCACCCGGCGCGCCGGTCGCGCTCGAGTTCGCTCCCGAGCATTTGCGGGTGTTCGCGGGGCATGAGGCAACTTAAGGCAGCTTGACGCAGGCAGGGAAGTAAAGCGCGCCGCACGCGGGAGACGTCGGCGCGGTGGTTCAGCGGCACAACAAAGCCGTCGGCGGGCGGTCCTTCATGACCGCACCGTGTCGGGCGCTACACACATCGAGACATCACGGACATCACCCAAGGAGACTCACCATGAACAAGATCGGGAAATCGCGCTGCGCCATCGCGGTCGCTGCCGCTGCCGCTGCCGCTGCCACGCTCGCGCTCGGCGCCGCGCAGGTCTACGCGACGGAGATAACGGTCGTCAATTTCGGCGGAGCGAATGGCGACGCGCAGAAGGTCGCGTTCAACCAGCCGTTCGAAAGCGCCACCGGCAACAAGGTGACCGTCGTCGAATACAACGGCGAGCAGGCCAAGGTGAAGGCGATGGTCGAAGCGAAGCACGTGAACTGGGACGTGGTGGAAGTCGAATCGGGCGACATCGGCCGGGGCTGCGACGAGGGGCTGTACGAGAAACTGGACTGGTCGAAGATCGGCAAGAAGTCCGATCTGATTCCGGACGCACCGCAAACCTGCGGCGTCGGCTTTTTCGTGTGGTCGACCGCGCTCGCATATAACGGCGACAAGCTGAAGACCGCGCCGACCGGCTGGGCCGATTTCTGGGACACCAGGAAATTCCCCGGCAAGCGCGCGATGCGCAAGGGCGCGCGCTACAACCTCGAATTCGCGCTGATGGCCGATGGCGTGCCGCCGAAGGACGTCTACAAGGTGCTCGCGACCAAGGAAGGCCAGGATCGCGCGTTCAGGAAGCTCGACGAACTCAAGCCGAATATCCAGTGGTGGGAAGCGGGCGCGCAGCCGCCGCAGTTTCTGGTGGCCGGCGACGTCGTGATGTCGACCGCGTATAACGGCCGGATCGACGCCGCGCAGCGTGAAGGCAAGAACCTGAAGGTCGTGTGGAACGGCAGCATTTACGACCTCGACTATTGGGCGATTCCGAAAGGCACGCCGAACAAGGCGGTTGCCGAGCAGTACATTGCCTATTCGCTGACGTCGAAGCCGCAGCAGGATTACGCGCGCCACATCGCGTACGGTCCCGTGAACGTGGCGGCGATCAAGGCGCTCGATGCGAAGACGCTCGCCGATTTGCCGAACTCGCCGGCCAACGGCAAGAACGCGGTGCTGCAGAACCTGTCGTTCTGGACGGATCACGGCGATGAGCTGGAGCAGCGCTTTGCGTCGTGGGCGTCGAAGTAATTGGAGTCGGGGCCTGTCGAGTCTTCTGCTGACAGGCTCGCAGGCTTCTGGTGACAGGGCGCGGCCTCGCGATCACGCGAGCCGCGCAGTATCGAGGAACACCACCGTGACTACGATAACGATCGCCGCCGATCCGACGCCTGAATCGTCCGGTCGGCTCAAGCGCGAACTGAAGGCCGCCGAGGCGAAAAAGCGCGCGATGGCGCTGCTGCTGATCGCGCCGCTCGCGATTTTTCTGCTGCTGATTTTCGTGGTGCCGATCGGCGCGCTGCTGACGCGCGCCGCGCAAAATCCCGAGGTCGCGAGTGCACTGCCGCACACGTTGCATGCGCTAAAGAGTTGGGACCGCAAGACGACGCCGCCCGACGACGCGTTTGTCGCGCTCGCCACCGATCTCTCCGCGATCGCCGATAGCGACGGTATGGGCGCGCTGGCGCGGCGCCTGAACGTCGAGATTCCGGGTTATCGCTCGCTGGTCGCGAAGTCCGCGCGCGCGATGCCGTTCGCCGACGACAACAACCAGCCGCTGCATCTGTCGCCGCGGCAGACGCGCGCGAAATTCGTCGAACTCGACGAGCGCTGGAACGATGTCGCGTACTGGCAGGCGATCGCGAAGAATTCGGGCACGCTGTCGCCGTTTTATCTGCTCGCCGCGCTCGATCACAAGCAGGACGCGTTCGGCCGCATCGTGCCGACCGATCCCGATCAACAGATCTATCTGAAGGTGTTCAGCCGTACGTTCGTGATTGGCGCAGCCGTCACGCTGTTCACGCTGCTGCTCGGCTATCCGCTTGCGTACTGGATTTCGACGCTGTCCGAGCGGCGCGCGAATCTGGTGATGATCCTCGTGCTGATCCCGTTCTGGACGTCGATCCTCGTGCGCGTGGCCGCGTGGATCGTGATCCTGCAAAGCGAGGGGCTCGTGAACAAGGCGCTGATCGCCAGCGGCTTGCTGCACGATCCGCTGGCGCTGCTGTTCAACCGCACCGGCGTCTATATCTCGATGACGCATATCCTGCTGCCGTTCATGATCTTGCCGCTCTACAGCGTGATGAAGTCGATCCCGCCCACCTATCAGCGCGCGGCGATCTCGCTCGGCAGTCATCCGTTTGCCGCGTTCTGGCGCGTGTACGTGCCGCAGACCTATCCGGGCATCGGCGCGGGCGCGCTGCTCGTGTTCATCCTCGCGATCGGCTACTACATCACCCCTGCGCTGCTCGGCGGACCGAACGATCAGATGGTCAGCTACTACGTCGCGTACTTCACGAACGTGACGATCAACTGGGGGATGGCGTGTGCGCTCGGCGGGTTGCTGCTTGCTGCGACGCTCGTGCTGTACGTGATCTACGGACGCTTTACGCGTTCTTCGTTGAGCCTCGGTTGAGCTTGGGTTGAGTTTTGGTTGAGCCGAAGAAATGAATCGAACCGGACGGAGCAAACCGCGATGAAACTTGCCAGGCCCCTGTTCGCGCCACATACATCGGCCGTTGAGCGCGTGTGGTATTTCGCGTTGCGCGCGCTGGTCGTGTTGACGCTGCTGTATCTGATCCTGCCGGTGCTCGCGATCGTACCGCTGTCGTTTTCGTCGAGCACGTTTCTTGTGTATCCGATTCCGGGGTGGTCGCTTCGCTGGTATCAGAATCTCGTTGCTTCCGACGAATGGCGGATGGCTGCGAAGAATAGTTTTATCGTTGCGCCGTCGGCGACGGTGGTGGCGACCGTGCTTGGCACGCTCGCGGCGATCGGACTCACGAAGGCGAACTTTCGCGGCAAGGGTCTGCTGATGGCGGTGCTGATTTCGCCGATGATCGTGCCGGTGGTGGTAGTGGGTGTCGGTATGTATTTGTTCTTCGCGCCGCTGGGGCTTGCGAATACGTATATCGGGTTGATTCTTGCGCATGCGTCGCTTGGCGTGCCGTTTGTCGTGACGACGGTTGCTGCGACGTTGCAGGGGTTTAATTACAACCTCGTGCGTGCGAGCCTGTCGCTTGGCGCGAATCCGGTGAAGACGTTTTTTCGTATCACGTTGCCGGTGATTGCGCCTGGGGTGATTTCGGGGGCGTTGTTCGCGTTTGCGACTTCGTTTGATGAGGTTGTCGTTACGTTGTTTCTTGCGGGGGCGGATCAGACTACTTTGCCGCGGCAGATGTTTACTGGGATCCGCGAGAATATCAGCCCGACGATTGCGGCGTTGGCGACGATTTTGATCGTGTTTTCGACTTGTTTGTTGCTGGCGCTTGAGTGGTTGCGGGGGAGGAATGCGGCGCGGGCGGTGAAGGCTTGAGGTAAAAGTGGGTCAAAGAAGAGTTCTTTGCGGATTTTCGGGGAGTGTGCTGCGGACAGGTGTAGCCGGCCATGAAGCGACACTCACGCGTTCCGCTCGGATGTCCGCTTCCGGAAACATTGCCTCGCCCTATAGCTCCGGGCGCTTGACGCGGAAGAGTCCGTCGGAGCCGAACGCAAACTCGGCGAACCGTTCGCCGATGCGCCGATGCGCGCGGCCATCCGGGTGGAGTTGGTCGGGAAGCGGCAGATCGGCGAAATCCTGTTGGCTGTACAGGTCTAGTCCATCGAGATAGTGCAGGTGCGGATCGTCCGCGGCTCGCTGCTGCACAATGCGCTGCAATTCTTCCCGGATGACGGTCAACGTCAGCTTGCCAGCCTTACGCTCGGCAGGGTCGCCGGTCGCGCGAAACGATACCCTTCCTGCCGCCAGCTCACTTTGGTCGAATGCGCCGGGGCCAGGCGTGTGCTCGTGAATTGGGCAGTAGAGAGGCGAAATGACGAGTAGCGGTGTGGCCGGGTGGCCCTCGCGGATTGTGTCGAGAAAGCCATGAACTGCTGGCGTAAAGGCGCGCAAACGCATCAAGTCCATGTTGACGAGGTTGATGCCGATTTTCACGCTGACCAGGTTGGCCGGGGTGTCTCGCATCGCCCGAGCCGTGAAAGGGTCGAGTAAAGCGCCGCCGCCGAAGCCGAGATTAATGAGCTCCACGCCACCGCGCGAGGCGGCGAGCGCAGGCCAGATCGCGGTGGGACTGTCGCCATTGGAACCTTGGCTGATGGAGCTGCTGTGGTGCAGCCAGACCTTTCGACCGTGATCCACATCAAGACCGATGCGGGCGTCGGTACGCAACGCAACGAGCTCCGTGGTTTCGTTGTGCGGCAGCCATATCTCGACTTTCTTGTCGTGGCTGCGCAGACCGGTGAAACGGACGGTGCCGACCTGACCTGACTGTTTCGAAGCGGTACCGGCGGCCATGTCGATCGTGATGACGTCTCCGCCGACCACGCTGCACTGGCGGACCAGTTGACCATCGACGAGCAGGTCATACACGCCGGCCGGCCTGGGCGGGACGCCGGCATAGACGTACCGCGTCGGGAACACATCGATCTCAATAACCGTCGCCTGGGTGTGGAACACCAGTCGCACGCCCGACGGCTGCGACTCTGCCATCGCCAACTGAGGATCCATGCACTGGGCGCGAGCCCGAGCGGACAGGCGGTGCGGTATGAGTCCGCGGCTGGTTTGTTCCAATTCGGCGGCACCGCGCAACAGTTCCGGGGTAATGGGCGTAGCAACCGAAAGCTGCCGGTCGTTTGTCATATATGATCGATCCCAACTTGAGAGCAGCGATCTTAGCAAACCGTGCGTGGCTGCCGACCCGTGCTTTAGCCAGTAATGGTCGTTCGGCGCGGCCGATCGAATGATCTATCGGGTCGGTTTTTGGCGTCCGCGCCGGGCAGTGGTCGGCCAGGTGCAGTCACTGGCTGGTTGGGGTGTCGCGCGCACAAACGTCCGTTTAGCCCCCGTTATCAGGCCTCAGAGTGCTTCACAGGGGTGTTGGAAGCCGCCACGCTTGCCACAGTCCCTGTGACGCGCGTTCATTTGACAATGGTACAAAACTTGGTACAATGATATCTGTTGCACTGTTCAGCAGACACAGCATCTCTCCCTGTCCGGAGAGTGTCCGCTGTAGCGAGCCTCCGGCCTGACAATGATCTAATACCTGAAACTGATCCTGACGCCGCTCACTGAAAATTGAACTGATACTGTCAAAGCTAAACGACTACTGACCTCGATATTGATACTTCTGGCGCTAATTTACCTCTCTATCTAACTGATGAATATTTGCCGGGATCGGACAGGATCCCTTGGAGCTCTTGATGAACATCCTGACTTTCAGCGAGGCGCGAGCCGGCCTGAAGCAGGCGATGGACGACGTTTGCCGCGATCATGAGCCCGCTGTGATCACCCGGCAGCGCGGAGAGCATGTGGTATTGATGTCGCTTGACGACTTCAACAGCATGCAGGAGACCTTGCGGCTGCTTGAATCTCCTGCCAATGCGAAACGGCTCAGCGAGTCCATCGCCCAATTCAATGCTGGCAAGACCTCCATTCGAGGTTTGACTAATGAACCAGCAGAAAAAGAAGGCCCGGAACAAAGCCGAGGCCGTAAGCGCAGTTAAGGTTGCGTGGTCTGATCATGCATGGGATGACTACCTGTTCTGGCAAAAAAGCGACATGGCAGTCGTCCGCGAGATCAACGGTTTGCTCGAAGAGATTTCGCGCGATCCGTTTCGAGGAACCGGCAAACCCGAGCCCTTAAAGGGAAGTCTCACTGGCTTCTGGTCTCGCCGAATCACCAAAGGCGACCGCTTGGTGTACGTGGTTCAAGCCGGTGTGATTCACGTGATGCAATGCCGCTACCACTATTAACCTAACGAAGGGCACCGGAGACGGTGCCTTTTTTATGGCTTAGGGAGTTTTCGAGCCGGCAGCTTTGATTACCGCACTATTTTTTTCCGGCATTCGTGGATGAACGAGCGCGGCATCGACCAAAATGGTCTAATCGACTGGCCAGCGCCCGCAACTTCATCGTGTACGCCGGCCGTTTTATCTGGCCTTCGATACCACCGAGTCTCCTTGGGATCTGCCATTGGTCAAAGGAAATATAAAGCAGTTCGATGATCCGCGCACCTACGGGCGATTCTCCAGCGCCATGGAGATCATGGACGATTTCTCGGGATGCAAGGAAGCGATGCGGGTGCATCTCGTCGCCCTGTTCGAAACCGTGAAATGATCGCACTTTCGTGCACCACCCTCTGAGCATGGTGAATGTCCGTTCAATGCCGGTGAACAGTCACCATGGAATCTGAAACTGTATTTTCGAAATGGGTCGACTCCGGTTAGACCTCCAGATCCAGGCTTTTCCGGCGTCGATCCAGCCCATCGAGCCTGCATCCGTTTCTACCAATCTCTGCCGTCTGGAAGCTCGAGATCCGCTTTCGCTCCCACGGTCGATCAGGTGCGAGAGAGCATTGGTGAATCCGGCCGAAGGGGCGCTCACGGATCAAACGGAAAGCGCGGAATACGAACGAATAGCCCTCGGAAATAAATGTAATTGCAAATCAGATGTCCGTTCTGCGTTAACCTGAGTGCCCCTTTGGGGCGATTCCAGCCTTCCAGGCTCCCTGAGTGCAGCCATCGATTGATGTCACTTTCTGTCGGCGGGCGTTTGCCTGCGACGATTGAGCATTGAGCACCTCCACGATGGTCCCCGCGCCCCTTTTGCCGTCTTCCGTGCGAATATCTTATGAAAAAAGAACTTCAAAATCGGGTTCTACGTAAAACAATCCTCCTCGCGACTGCATTACAGGAACGGCAGCGGACAAATCCTCTTTGACGGTACGAATCGTTTCATCACAGTCCTTATTGACAGGCACTGGACGCCTCACTGCATTACGTAAACTAGCCTCGCTCACAACGAGTCGAATAACGGTCGGTCTAATCCGCCCTTTTTTTATTTTCGATTCTCTCGGTTCGAGCACAGCAGTCGGGTCAATTTCAATTTCGAATTCGCCACAACGGTACTTAAGAAGCTGATCATGGTCAATATCACGAAACTTGAAAGTATAAAAAACCTCGACGTCGCGCGATCGATCGATAGCAACGTGTTTGTTTTGATCCCATTCAAATGCCATAATTTCCTCTCTACGGAAGCGATTGCTATGGCAAGCGATGCCTCGGGCAATTCGCCGATACCGCTTTTGCCGAGAAACGAAGATTTGTTCATATCTTCCGTTTGCCAAGGATCTATCTTGCCAATACCGTTGGACGCGGGATTGCTCCTGGTCCGCTCCGGGCCAAACAGAACCCTCCCCCCACAAACCCACAAAAAACATAAAAAAAGCCCGACCGAAGTCGGGCTTCAAAGTCGGCCACGCCCTCCACAGGACGCAGCCCCTGCAAAACAGCAAAAACAGCAACGCTATTCGCGTTACCGCCAGCCTTAAGCAGCCAGCAGCGAACGCAGCACGAACGGCAGAATACCGCCGTGCTTGTAGTAGTCGACTTCGATCGGCGTATCGATACGCAGCAGCACCGGAACGCGCTTGTCGCCGTTCTTGCCGTGGATCACCAGCGTGACTTCCTGTTGCGGCTTGAAGTCGTTGCCGAGGCCTTCGATGTCGTACGTTTCTTCGCCGGTGATGCCGAGCGATTGCACGCTATCCGAGCCCTTGAACTGCAGCGGCAGAACGCCCATGCCGACCAGGTTCGAACGGTGGATCCGCTCGAAGCTGCGTGCGACCACGGCCTTCACGCCCAGCAGTTGCGTACCCTTCGCGGCCCAGTCGCGCGACGAGCCGGTGCCGTACTCTTCGCCGGCGAACACGACGGTCGGCGTGTCGGCGTCGATGTACTTCATCGCCGCGTCGTAAATCGACAGCTGTTCGCCGCTCGGCTGGTGAATCGTCAGGCCGCCTTCGACGCGCGTGCCGTCGGCCTTCGCCGGGATCATCAGGTTTTTGATACGGACGTTCGCGAACGTGCCGCGCATCATCACGTCGTGGTTGCCGCGGCGCGAGCCGTAGCTGTTGAAGTCGGCCTTCTGCACGCCGTTTGCCTTCAGCCACTTGCCTGCCGGCGAATCTTCCTTGATCGAGCCTGCCGGGCTGATGTGGTCGGTCGTGACCGAGTCACCGAAGATGCCCAGCGCGCGCGCGCCCTTGACCGGAGCGATGCTGGAAGCCGGCGTCATCGAGAAGTCGTTGCCGAAGAACGGCGGCTCGGCGATGTAGGTCGACTTCGGCCAGTCGTAGACCTGGCCTTCCTCGCCCTCGATCTTGCTCCACAGGTCGCCCTTCTTCGTGAGCTGCGAGTAGTTCTTGCGGAACGCGTCGGCATCCATCGCGTACTTCAGCAGCGCGTTGACTTCATCGCTGGTCGGCCAGATGTCGCCCAGGTAAATGTCCTTGCCGCCCGTGCCCTTGCCGACCGGCTCGGTCATCAGGTCGCGCGTGATGTTGCCGGCGATCGCGTACGCGACGACGAGCGGCGGCGACGCGAGGAAGTTCGCGCGGATGTTCGGGTGAATACGCGCTTCGAAGTTACGGTTGCCCGACAGCACCGCTGCCGCGACGATGTCGTTCTTCGTGATCGCTTCGTTCAGTTCCGGCGTCAGATCGCCCGCGTTACCGATACAGGTCGTGCAGCCGTAAGCAGCCAGCGTGAAGCCGAGCTTGTCGAGGTACTTCAGCAGGTCGGTCTTCGTCAGGTACTCGGTGACGATACGCGATCCCGGCGCGAGCGACGTCTTGATGTGCGGTGCGACCGTCAGGCCGGCTTCGACGGCCTTCTTCGCGAGCAGACCGGCGGCCAGCAGCACGCTCGGGTTCGACGTGTTCGTGCACGACGTGATCGCGGCGATCAGCACGTCGCCGTTTTTCACGTCGACGCCGTTGCTGGTCGTGTATTGCGCGTCGAGATCGGCTGGCTTCTTCGCGAAGCCGTTTTCACCGACCGGCTTCGAGAACAGGTCGCTGAAGGTCGACTTCACGTTGCCGATTTCGATCCGGTCTTGCGGACGCTTCGGGCCTGCCAGCGACGGCGCGACCGAGCCGAGGTCGAGCGTGACGACCTTCGTGTAGTCGATGTCGCCTTCAGCCGGAATGCCGAACAGCTCCTGCGCCTTGAAGTAGTTTTCGAACGCCGAGATTTCCGCGTCGGTGCGGCCCGTGCCGTGGAAGTAGGCGATGGTCTTTTCGTCGACCGGGAAGAAGCCCATCGTCGCGCCGTATTCCGGCGCCATGTTGCCGATCGTCGCGCGGTCCGGCAGTGACAGCGAACGTGTGCCTTCGCCGAAGAACTCGACGAACTTGCCGACAACCTTCTCTTTACGCAGCAGTTCGGTGATCGTCAGCACGAGGTCGGTGGCGGTCACGCCTTCGCGCAGCTTGCCCTTCAGGTTCACGCCGACGACGTCCGGCGTCAGGAAGTACACCGGCTGGCCGAGCATGCCGGCTTCCGCTTCGATGCCGCCCACGCCCCAGCCCACCACGCCGATGCCGTTGATCATCGTGGTGTGGCTGTCGGTGCCGACCAGCGAATCCGGGTAATACACGGTGTCCGCGCCGTCAGCCTTCTTGTGCACGCCGCGTGCGAGGTATTCGAGGTTCACCTGGTGAACGATGCCGACGCCCGGTGGCACGACCTTGAACGTGTCGAACGCCTGCATGCCCCACTTCATGAACTGGTAGCGCTCGTTGTTGCGCTGGAATTCCAGCTTCATGTTCAGGTCGAGCGCACCCTTCTCGCGGAAGTGGTCGATCTGCACCGAGTGGTCGACGACGAGGTCCACCGGCACCAGCGGCTCGATCGACTTCGGGTTCTTGCCGACGGCCTTCGCCACACCGCGCATCGCGGCGATGTCGGCGAGCAGCGGCACGCCGGTGAAGTCCTGCAGCACGACGCGCGACACGACGAACGGGATTTCGTCGACGCGCGCGGCGGTCGGCTTCCAGTTCGCGAGCTGCGTGATGTGTTCTTCGGCGATTTTCTTGCCGTCGTAGTTACGCAGCACCGATTCCAGCACGATACGGATCGAAACCGGCAGGCGGTCGATCTTGAGGTTCAGTGCCTTGCCGAGTTGCGGCAGGGAGTAGAACTTGCCTTTGCCGGAACCGCTGTCGAATTCCTTGAGCGTTTTGTGGAGGTTGTGGGCCATGGTGTTTTCCTTGGTTTGGATCGCGGAACTACAGTACTTAACCTAGATGACGTACAGATCGACATATTCATTGACCGGCATCGATTCGAGCCTCGCCTGATCGAGCGATATGTCGAGAATCGCCAGTTGCTGCTTGACCGGAAAGCGCCGCGCGAGGTTGGTCCTGAACTTCTCGACCAGCAACGGGATACCGTCCTCGCGACGGCGTTTGTGACCGATCGGGTATTCGACTACGACTTCATCGAACTTCGACCCGTCGTTGAATTCGATCGTCAGTGCATTGGCGATCGAACGCTTCTCCGGGTCGTGATAATCCTTCGTGAACTGCGGGTCTTCGACGCATTCCATCCTGGCGCGCAGCGTGTCGATGCGCGCGTCCTGTGCGACTGAATCTTCGTAATCGGCGGCGGTCAGGCGGCCGAAGATCAGCGGCACCGCGATCATGTACTGGATGCAGTGATCGCGGTCGGCCGGATTGTTCAGCGGGCCTTTTTTATCGATGATGCGGATCGCCGCCTCGTGCGTGCGAATCGTGATGCGCCGAATGTCTTCGACGCGCTTGCCCGCCGCGTTCAACTGCGCATGCAGCGTGAGCGCCGCCTCGGCTGCGGTCTGCGCGTGGAATTCGGCCGGAAACGAGATCTTGAACAGCACGTTTTCCATCACGTACGAGCCGTACGGGCGCTGGAACCTGAACGCGTTGCCTTTGAACAGCACGTCGTAAAAGCCCCACGTTTTCGCGGTGAGTACCGACGGATAGCCCATCTCGCCGGTCTTCGAAATCAGTGCGAGGCGTACCGCGCGCGAGGTCGCGTCGCCCGCGGCCCACGATTTGCGCGAGCCTGTATTCGGTGCGTGGCGGTAGGTGCGCAGCGCCTGCCCATCGACGAGCGCCTGCGATACCGCGTTGATCAGCTCGTCGCGCGTCAGGCCGATCATCTGACCGGCCACCGCGGTGGAAGCGAGCTTGACGAGCAGCACGTGATCGAGCCCGACCTTGTTGAACGAGTTCTCGAGCGCGATGCAGCCTTGAATTTCGTGCGCCTTGATCATCGCGATCAGGACGTCTTTGATCGTCAGCGGCGCCTTGCCTGCTGCGATGGCGGTGCGCGAGAGCCAGTCGGCCGTCGCGAGAATCGCGCCGAGGTTATCCGACGGATGGCCCCATTCGGCGGCGAGCCAGGTGTCGTTGAAGTCGAGCCAGCGGATCATCGCGCCGATGTTGAAGGCGGCCTGAACCGGGTCCAACTGGAACGACGTGCCCGGCACCTTCGCGCCGTTGGGGACGATCGTGCCCGGCACGATCGGTCCCATCAGCTTGGTGCAGGCCGGGTAGGTGAGCGCTTCGAGTCCGCAACCGAGCGTGTCGATCAGGCAATGACGCGCGGTTTCCAGCGCAAGCGCGCTGTCGATCCGGTAATCCAGCACGTAGTCGACGATGTCGACCAGGACTGAGTCCGGGGCGGGCCGTACGTTGGAGATCGGAGCAGACATCGGAGAGCGTTCCTGATGGCAGGATCAGTTGCTGGTCTTGTTGATCGCGTTCGATTGCGTGGCAGCCGGCGCGCCTTGTTCCATCGCGGCCGTCTTGCACTCGTCGGCGAGACGCGAGCTGTCCTTGTCCTGGAACAGCATGGCCTTGGTCGGGATCACGACCAGGTCCATGCCGGTGGCGGCGTCGTGGAAACGGTCCGCGCCGGTGGTGGTCGTTTCGCGCGGCAGGTTGTAGTTTTTGTTCGCCCAGTGGACGGTGACGATCTGGTCACGCTTCATGTCGCCTTTCATTTCGAAAGCCAGGCCGTCCTTGCACGACCACTTTTCGGCGCCGTCCGGGACCGGATCGACCTTCGCTTCCTTCGCCGGATTCGGCTTGCGCTTGATCAGGCGGCGCGGCTCCGGGCGCTTGGCGACAGCCTTCTTGGCAACCGGCTTTTTCGCGGTCGTGGTGGCCGTGTCCGCTGCGGCGGCGTCAGTCGCGACAGACAGCATCGTCGTGGACAGGGCGCCAATCATAGCGGCGATCATCAGCTTTTTCATGGAGAAAACCTTTCTATCTGAAATCAGTGAGCAGTGCGCGGACGACCGGTCCGGCGGCCGCGCGGGTTGAACTGCACGCGCTTTGGAGCGCGCAGCGACCGCTATTTTCTCCTATTTAGCGGCACGAACTTTAAATTCTCCGGTCCGGTGTAATTCGCGCTCGGACGGATGATCTTGTTGTCGATGCGCTGCTCGATGATGTGCGCGCTCCAGCCGGCCGTGCGCGCGATCACGAACACCGGCGTGAACATCGCGGTCGGC
>Ga0153956_1000053_pt1 | contig 150448 bp, 128 predicted proteins | sample TSFL040MetaG_FD_104704 | JGI IMG/M metagenome (GOLD analysis project Ga0153956, IMG submission 104704) | Attine ant fungus gardens microbial communities from Florida, USA - TSFL040 MetaG | ecosystem: Host-associated > Fungi > Mycelium > Unclassified | place: USA: Florida, Wekiwa Springs... | reverse complement strand
GGTGCCGCGGTTGATGCCGTCGATCAGCGAGTGGCGGCAGCCGTAGAGGTTGTCGAACTTGGACTTGGTGACCGAGTCGTTGACGTTGATCGCCGGGAACAGCAGCGTGCCGGCCTCGGCGAACTGGTACAGACGATGGACGCCGGTCGTCGTCTCCTCCGTGACGCCCTTGATCGCGGCGGCGGCGCGCGTCCAGCGCTGGTCGTCGGCGGCGAAGCCGCGCGTCAGCGTCTCGAGGATCACGCGGTACTCGTCGTTGTCGGCGGTCGCCGGGTCCGGCACGACGCCGGCGGCCTCGAACTCGACGCCCTTGTGGACCAGCAGCGTGGCGTCGCCGCCGTCGTCGAGGATCATGTTCGGGCCGTCGCCGTCGGGCCAGGTCAGCGCCTGCTCGGTGCACCACCAGTACTCCTCGAGCGTCTCGCCCTTCCAAGCGAAGACCGGGATGCCGGCGGCGGCGATCGCGGCGGCGGCGTGGTCCTGCGTCGAGAAGATGTTGCAGGAGGCCCAGCGGACCTCGGCGCCGAGCGCGACGAGCGTCTCGATCAGCACGGCCGTCTGGATCGTCATGTGCAGCGAGCCGGTGATGCGCGCGCCCTTCAGCGGCTGCGCGTCGGCGTACTCGGCGCGCGTGGCCATCAGGCCCGGCATCTCGTGCTCGGCCAGCTCGATCTCCTTGCGGCCGAAGGCGGCCAGCGAGATGTCGGCGACCTTGTAGTCGGACTGGACGTCGGTTGCGGTCATGCGATCTCCGGGACGGGTGTGGAAGGTGAGCTGCTGCTGCGACGTGCGACGGCGGCGAGCAGCCGCTGGTGCTTGGTCTGCTCGAAGCCCAGCCAGTCCGCCGCCGGTACGTCGGCGGGGCGCTGGGGCTCGGCGTCCAGCCAGGCGTCCGTCGCCTGGCGGAGCGCGGCCTCACGACGCAGCCTGAGCGCGAACGCGAGGTCCGAGAGTCCGATCTCGTGCGCGTCCAGCAGCTCGCGCAGGGTGCGCAGGCGCTGCAGCTCGGCGGGGCCGTAGAGGCGGTAGCCTGCCGCCGAGCGGCGCGGCTCGACGAGCCCGACGCGCTCCACGTAGCGCAGCATGCGCGGGCTCCAGCCCGTCGTCTCCGCGGCCTCGTGGATCGTCAGCGCGTCCATTCGGCGCCAGTCTAGCGCCACATTGACACAACTATGTCAAGGTTCCGGGCCGATGCCGCAGCCGCCTGAGAGCGACGACAAGCTGACGACGCCGCTGGAGCTGTTCTTCGACCTCGTGTTCGTCTTCGCGGTCACGCAGGTCACGACGCTGATCGCGCGCGACCCGAGCTGGGCCGGACTGGCGCGCGGGCTGCTGGTCTTCTCGGCGCTCTGGTGAGCCTGGGCCGCCTACTCGTGGCTGACCGACAGCGTCGACGCCGACGCCGACGGCTCGCGCAGCGTGATGCTCGCGGCGATGGCGGCGACGCTCGTCGCCTCGCTCGCGGTCCCGCATGCGTTCGGCCACGACGCGCTCGCGTTCGCGCTCGCCTACGCGGTCGTGCGCGGGCTGCACGTCGTGCTCTACGTGCGCGCGGCGCCGTCGAGCGACGTGCGCGCCGCGATCATCCGAATGGCGCCCGGCTTCGTCGTCTTCTGCGGGCTGCTGGTGCTCGCGGCGGCCTTCGACGGCTGGCTGCAGGGCGCGATCTGGGTGCTGGCGCTGGTCGTGCACGTCGTCGGGCTCTGGTTCACGGGCGTGCGCGGCTGGCAGGTCTCGCCGGCGCACTTCAGCGAGCGCTACGGCTCGTTCGTGATCATCGCGCTCGGCGAGTCGGTCGTCTCGGTCGGCGTCGGCGCGAACGAGCGCGATCTGAGCCTCGAGCTGGTGCTCGCCGCCGTGCTCGGGATCGCGATCGCCGCGGCGCTCTGGTGGGCCTACTTCGACGTCGTCGCGCCGGTCGCGACGCGGCGGCTGCGCGCGCTGACGGGCGAGGCGCGGGCGCGGATGGCGCGCGACTCCTACACCTACCTGCATCTGCCGATGGTCGCCGGCATCGTGCTGCTGGCGCTCGGCGTCAAGCTGACGGTGGCGCGGCCGCACGAGCGGCTCGCCTGGGTGCCGGCGGTCGCGCTCTGCGGCGGCGCGGCGCTGTACCTGCTGGCGCTGGTCGCCTTCCGGCTGCGCAACCTGCGCACCGTCAACCGGCCGCGGGTCGTCGCCGGCGCCGTCTGCCTGGCGCTGATCCCGCTGGCGACGACGATCGCCGCGCTGGCATCGCTGGCGCTCGTCGCGCTCGTGCTCTGCGCGCTGATCGCCTACGAGGCGCTGCGCTACGCGGCGGCGCGCGAGCGCGTGCGGCATCCGGTCGAGCGATAGCGTCCCGCGCCATGAGCACCGGAGCGCGCGAGATCGTCGAGCAGCTGGAGCGAGCGGGCGTCGACGTCTGCTTCGGGCTCCCGGGCGTGCACAACCTGGCGCTGTGGGAGGCGCTGCGCGAGTCCTCGATCCGGCTCGTCGGCGTGCGCCACGAGCAGACGGCGGCCTACGCGGCGGACGGCTACGCGCGCGCGACCGGCCGGCTCGGCGTGGCGCTGACGACGACCGGGCCGGGCGCCGCGAACACGCTCGGCGCGGTCGGCGAGGCGTGGGCGTCGCGCTCGCCGATCCTCGTGATCGCGACCGACATCCCGGCGCGGCTGCGGCGCGCGGGCGCCTATCGCGGCGTGCTGCACGAGACGGACGGCCAGGCGGCGATGTTCGCCCCGGTCGTCAAGGCCGCGCACCTGGCGCACGCGCCCGCGACGGTCGCCGGCGCCTGCGCGGCGGCGCTGCGCGACGCGCTCGCGGCGCCGACGCGGCCGGTCTACCTCGAGGTCGCGACCGACGTGCTGACCGCCGAGCTGGCGTCGACCGCCGGCGCGGCGCGCGAGACCGCCGTCGCACGCGCCGGAGACGCCGGCGCGACGGACGCCGGGGCCGCGGACGCGCTCGCTCGCGCGGTCGCGCTGCTCGACGGCGCCGAACGGCCGCTGCTCTGGGTCGGCGGCGGCGCGCGCGACGCCGGCGCGGCGGTCGCGGCGCTCGCCGAGCGGCTCGGCGCGCCGGTGCTGACCACTTACGGCGCCGCCGGCGTGCTGGCGCCCGAGCATCCCTGCCGCGTCGGGCTGCCGCCGCACGTCGAGGCGGCCGGCCGGCTCTGGGACGAGGCCGACGTCGTGCTCGCGCTCGGCTCGGACCTCGACGGCGTGCAGACGCAGAACTTCGCCCAGCCGCGGCCGCCGGCGCTGATCGCCGTCTCGCTCGAGCCGCTGCAGACCTACGCGCCCGACGTCTGGCTGCGGGCCGACGCCGGCGCGGCCGCCGCGGCGCTCGCCGCCGCCGTGCGCGACCGCGGCACGCCGCCGCCTGACCTGGCGGCGCTGCGCGCCGGCGCGCTCACGAGGATCGACGCCGACGCCCGCGCCTTCCTCGCCACGATGCGCCGCGCGCTGCCCGCCGACGCGCTGCTCGTGACCGACATGTGCATCCCCGGCTACTGGCTGGCGGGCTTCCACGCGCCGGCGGCGCCGCGCCGGCTGCAGGTGCCGCTCGGCTGGGGCACGCTCGGCTACGCCTTCCCGGCGGCGATCGGCGCCGCGCTCGCCGGCGCCGCCGGACCGGTCGTCTCGATCTCCGGCGACGGCGGCTTCCTCTACGCCTGCGGCGAGCTGGCGACGGTCGCGCAGGAGCGCGTGCCGCTGACCGCCGTCGTGGTCGACGACGGCGGCTACGGGATGCTCCGCTACGACCAGCGCGACGCCGGCGAGGCCAGCTACGGCGTCGACCTGCTGACGCCGGACTTCGCGGCGCTGGCGGCGTCCTTCGGCGTGCGCGCGGAGGCGGTCGACGGGCTCGGCGACGCCTTCGAGCAGGCGCTGCGCCGCCACGTCGCCGACCCACGGCCGAGCCTGCTCGCGGCGCGCACGCCGACGGCGCTGGTCCCGCCGCCGAACACCTCGCCTAACTGGTACCGCAAGTAACGTCGCCCGCAGGTCAGCGGTGCGAACCCGCCGGCACCGCGAGAAGCACCGCACCGCACCGATGACCGGAGGGCGAAACCCGATATCCGAGGTCAGCGGTGCGAACCCGCCGGCACCGCGAGACACGCCACGCCCGCACCGATGACCGGAGGGCGAAACCCGATATCCGAGGTCAGCGGTGCGAACCCGCCGGCACCGCGAGAAGCACCGCACCGCACCGATGGCGGGAGAGCGACGCTCCATCCAAGCGGACGAACTATGTGTAGCGGCGCTTGATGCGCGCAACACGTTTGGGGTCGATCGCTGCGCTCCGATCGGCCGCCGACTCGTAGAAGTTCGTCCTGTCGGCGATGCGCGAGAAGTCTTGCTCCGAGATCCATCGACGCTCCACTGCACCGCGCGGCAAATCGAGGGGCGCCGGTGTCTTGCACCCTTCGATCGCCTCATAGGCCAGGGTCACGATCGTCTTCTCTGGGAAGCGATCAGCGACGAACTGCAGCGCCGGCACGAGATCGGTGTCGGCGGACGCGAGCACGACCGTGTCGAATGCGTCGTCCAACGCTAGAGCCACGAGGTCGATCGCGAGTTCGACGTCAACGCCCTTCTCCTGCGGCGGCCCCTTCGCCCCATATCGAAGCGAGCGAGGGAAATCTCAACCTTCGTGGGTGCTTCGGCGACCCAAGCGAGCATTCGGCGCTGCATCTGGCCGTGCTGCGTGGGATTCCGCTGAGGTGTGTGAATGCCGCTGTAGACCCGAACCTGTGCCAGTGTCTTGCCACCGCGAGCAGCTTGGCGACCAAGCCCATACGGTCGAAAATTGCCATAGTGACCGCCTTCGGCACCCCACCCGAAGGCGTCGCGCGCGCTCCGGTACATGTTCTGATAATCGATGAACAGCACTACTCGGTCCGGGCTCGGCCGAGGCGCTTCTTCGGTACTCGCTGGGGCACTCGCCGCCGCCTCAACGACTTCGTTCGTGGCACTCCCGACGTCTCGGCTCATCTTCGCGTGTCGTCCGCCGGTAGAATCGTTGTCGTCGTGGCCTTGCGCGCAGTTGGTTGCGTCGGTTAGGCTGCGGCCTATCATTGCTGCCGCCCATCTCCTCTGGGGATTGGGCGGCTTTTTTGAGGCAGTCGTGAGAGGCTACTCGCGCGATCGGACGACACGTCGTCGGCACTGTCCCCCGCGTCACGGAGGCGGTCAGAGTTCGAAGCTCTCGTCCGCCGGAAGCTCGACGACGTCCATCTGCGCCTTCTGCAGCTTGCCGGCGTAGTCCCAGTTCATCGACTGCCAGCGCGTGAACTGGTCGAGCACCCAGATGCCCGACTGGCGCGAGCCGTTGCCGGACTTGCCGTTGCCGCCGAAGGGCAGGTGCGCCTCGGCGCCGGAGGTCGAGTTGTTGACCGAGACCATGCCGGCGCCGATCCGCTCGCGGAAGCGGAAGGCGTGCTCGCCCGAGCGCGTGTAGATCGCCGACGAGAGCCCGTAGCCGTGGCCGTTGGCCAGCTCGATCGCCTCGTCGAACGTCGAGAAGCGCGCGACGCCGACGATCGGGCCGAAGGTCTCGGTCAGCGCCAGCTCGTCGTCCCCGCGCACGCCGACGACCAGCGACGGGTGGTAGAAGAGCCCGCCGTCCGGGTCGCCGACGAAGCCCGCGCGCGGGTTGCCGGCGCCGATCCGGCCGCGGCCGCCGGAGCCGAGCACGCGCTGGTGCGGGCGGATCAGCTCGAGCCAGCGCTCGAAGCGCTCGGCGAAGCGCTCGTGGATCATCGGTCCGTAGAGCACGTCCGCGGTCGGGTCGCCGATCGCGGCCGCGCGCAGCCGCGCGTCGAGCCGCGCGACGAACTCGTCGTGCAGCGTCTCGTGGACGATCGCGGTGCCGAGCGAGGTGCAGCGCTGCCCGGCGGTGCCGAAGCCGGCGAACAGCGCGCCCTCGACGGCGAGGTCGAGGTCGGCGTCGTCCATCACGACCATCGGGTTCTTGCCGCCGAGCTCCAGGCAGGGCGACTGCAGGTGGCGGCCGCAGAGCTCGCCGACGCGCGCGCCGACCGCGCTCGAGCCGGTGAAGCCGACCTTGTCGACGAGGCCCTCGCCGAGCGCGCGCTCGAGCCCGGCGAAGGTCGCCTCGCCGTCGGCCTGGACGACGTTCAGCACGCCCGCCGGCAGGCCGCCGGCGATGAACAGCCGCGCCAGCGCGTCGCCGAGCGCGGCGCTGTACTCGGCCGGCTTGAAGACGACCGCGTTGCCGCACAGCAGCGCCGGCACGAGGTACCAGGACGGGACGGCGACGGGGAAGTTGCCGGCCGTCACGATCGCGGCGACGCCGACCGGCGTGCGGAAGGTGAAGAGCTGCTTGTCCGGCATCTCCGACGGCACCGTCTGGCCGTACAGGCGCCGGCCCTCGCCGACGAAGAAGTCGCAGGTGTCGACGATCTCCTGCACCTCGCCGAGCGCCTCGGCGTACGGCTTGCCGACCTCGCGCGTGACGAGCGCCGAGAGCGCCGGCTTGTTCGCCTCGACCAGCCGGCCGATCTGCGCGATCACGCGGCCGCGCACGGGCGCCGGGACGCGCGCCCAGTCGCGCTGGGCGGCGCGCGCCGCGCGGGCGGCGGCGACGAACGTGCCGGCATCGCCGAGCCGCACGTGGGCGACGGCGTCGGCGAGCTTCGCGGGATTGGTCGACGTGCGCGTGCCGCCCGGCGCGTCGGCGAGCGTCGCGCCGGCGACGATCGACGCGATCGTCGGGACGTCGGCGCCGGCTTGGCCGGCGGCGGGATCGGAGGCCGTGCTGGACATGGCGGGCACGCTACCGGGCCGCACCGCTCGCCCGCCTGCCGCGCCGCCGCGGTGTGCCGCGACCGTGAGCTCAGAAGTCGCGGTAGGTCCAGCGGCCGCGGGCGATCGTGCCGATCACGCGCGCGCCGGCGAGGTCGAGCGCGGGATCGCGGTCGAGCACGACGAGGTCGGCGGCGAGCCCGGCCGCGAGCATGCCGCGCTCGCGCTCGCGGCCCTCCAGCCAGGCCGGGACGACGGTCCAGGCGCGCAGCGCGGTCTCGAGGTCGAGCGCCTGCTCGGACCGCCACGGCTCGCGCTCGCCGCGCGTGCGCAGGACGGCGCAGCGGATCCCGTCGAGCGGCGCCAGCGGCTCGACCGGCGCGTCCGAGCCGCCGGCCAGGCGCGCGCCGGCGTCGCGCAGGGCCGCGTAGGCGTAGGCGCGCTCGATCCGCTCGGGCCAGAGCCGCTCGGCGACGGCCCGATCGGTCACCGCCATCGCCGGCTGGATGGACGCGGTCACGCCGAGCGTCGCGAAGCGCGGCAGGTCGTCCGGGTGCACGCACTGCGCGTGCTCGATCCGCTGGCGCAGGCCGAGCGGCCGCCAGACCGGCGCCGTCAGCTCGAAGGCGTCGAGCGCGTCGCGGACCGCCTGGTCACCGATCGCGTGCACGGCGATCGGCAGCCCCGCGCGGGCGCCGCGCTCGATCAGCGCCGCGAACGCGTCGCGGCTCGTGACCTCGACGCCACCGCCGCCGATCAGCCGCGCCGTGCGCGAGCCGAGCGTGCCGTCCATGTACGCCTTCAGGTAGTCGGCGCCCGCGAGCGACGGCGCGGCGGCCGGCAGCGAGTGCCAGACGCGGAACGGCAGCTCCGCCTCGGCGCGCAGCTCGCGCACGACGTCGACGCTGCCGAGCATCCCGTCCTTGTCGTGCACGGCGACGACGCCGGCGCGCGCGACGCGGTCGAGCGCGGCGCGCAGGGCGTCGCGCAGCTCGTCGCGGCTCGGCGACGAGACGCGGTCGCGGAAGGCCCAGGCGGCCGCCTCGCGCAGCACGCCGGTCGGGCGGCCGTCGGCGTCGCGCTCGACGACGCCGCCCGGCACGTCGAGCGGCTCGCGGGCGAGCGCGAGCGCGGCCGAGTTGACCCACAGCGAGTGCCAGTCGTGCGCGAGCAGCGCGACCGGCGTGTCGGGCGCGACCGCGTCCAGCTCGGCGCGCGTCAGCTCGCGCTCGCCCGCCGGCCAGGCCTCGACGCTGAAGCCGAAGCCGCGCAGCCAGCGCGGCCGCCGCGCCGCCGCCTCGGCGACCAGCCGCAGCAGCTGCGCGCGGTCGCCGACCTCGTGCAGCGGCAGCTCGCGCAGCGACGAGGCCCAGCTGAGCAGGTGCGCGTGCGCGTCGCTGAAGCCGGGCAGGACGACGGCGCCGTCGGGCAGCCGCAGCGCGCCGTCGGCGGCGGCGTCGTGCAGCGCGACGATCGTGCCGCCGCGCAGCGTCACGCCGGCGGCCCGCGGCCGCGCCGGATCGAGCGTGCGGACGTCGCCGCGCAGCACCAGGTCGCCGCTCACGCCGCGCATCCTCGCAGGGCGCGAGCGACGCCGCGCCCCCGGCGGCGCGGCGGCTCAGCCGAGCAGCCGCTCGATCGCCGCCGGCAGCTCCGCCGGCGCGCCGACGTGCGCCTCGGCCTCACGCAGCTCGTGCGCGTCGCCGATCCCCCAGCCGACCGCGATCGCCGGGATCGCGTTGGCGTGCGCGCCCTCGACGTCGTAGCTGCGGTCGCCGACCATCACCGCGCGCTCGCAGCCGAGCGCGTCCAGCGCGCTGCACACCGTCGTCGCCTTGCTCTGCAGCTCGTCGTCGAGCGCCGGCGCGCCGACGAACGCGAAGTGCCGGCGCAGGTCGAGCGCCGCCAGCAGCGGCTCCGAGTAGGGGCGCGGCTTGGAGGTCGCGACCGCCAGCGCGTGCGTCGCGCCGAGACGCTCCAGCACGTCGACGATCCCCGGCACGACCAGCGTCTCGGTCAGCGACGCGACCCGGTAGCGCTCGCGATAGGCGGCCGCCAGCGCGACCACCTCCGGTGCGTCGATCGGCTCGCCGACGATCTGCGAGTAGGCCCACAGCAGCGGCGGGCCGATGTAGCGGTGCAGTTGCTCGACCGGCGGCGCCGCGTGCCCGCGCGCGACCAGCGCGGCGTGCATGCTGTTGCCGATCGCCGCGCGCGAGTCGACCAGGACGCCGTCGAGGTCGAAGAGCACCGCCGCGGCGGCGCTCACCGCGCGGCGAGCTCGGTCTTCAGCGCGTCCAGCGCCGCGATCCGCACCGGGTCGACCCCGCGCAGCACCGCGAGGTAGATCGAGACGAGGTCGCCGAGCAGGACGAGCGAGACGAGCCGCTCCAGCCGCGTCTCGCCGCGCGCGGCGACGCGCACGACGGCGGTCGCGCCCTCGGCCGCGAGCTTCGCGGTCAGCTCGCCGCGCAGCAGGTTGCGCTCGCCGGCCTTCGGATCCTCGAGCACGACGCAGGCGAAGCGGCCGAGCTCGCCCGCCGCGTCCCAGCCGACGATCTCGTTGTGGTTGGCCTCGGGCAGCGCCGACGCGAACGCCGGCAGCTCGCCGTTCTCGTTGATCTGCGTCTTCCAGCGGTACGCCACGGCGGCCGCCAGCTCGGCGCCGACGATCACCGGCACGCTGCCGTGCAGCGTCCGCGCGATCGCCTTGGCCTCGCCGTCCTGCGCGCCGTCCGGCCCCCACTCGGCGGCCAGCCGCTCGGCGAGCGCCGCCGCGCCCTCGATCTCGTCCGCGAGCGCCGGCGCCGCGCCCGCGAGCCGCGCCGCCTCGAGAGCCGCGACGAGCGCGTAGCCGACCGCCGCGCGCGGCTGGAAGCCGCCCGGCACCGGGATCACGGGCACGCCGTCGCGCCGCGCGCGCTCGGCCAGCGGACCGCCGGTGGTCGACGCCAGCAGCGGCGCGCCGAGCTCGCGCGCCGCGTCGTAGCAGGCAAGCGTCTCCTCGGTCGCGCCCGAGTAGCTGGAGGCGAGCACGAGCGTCCGCGGCCCGGCCCAGCCCGGCAGCTCGTAGCCGTCGGCGACGGCCAGCGGCCGCGTCAGCCGCGGGCCGAGCGCGCCGAGCGCCAGCCGGCCGCCGGTCGCGGAGCCGCCCATGCCGGCGACGATCAGGCCGCCGGGCGCGTCGACCGGCGCCGCGCCGGAGGACTCGACGCGCCAGAGCGCGTCGCGCAGATGCGTCGGCAGGTCGAGCACCTCGGCGATCTGCCCGGTGCTGTCGACCGCGGCGACCGCCGCACTGTCGAGCGAAGTCGAGGTCAAGGTCATCAGAAGCTCAACGCCTCAGCCGGCAGATCGACGCGCGGAAACACCCGGACGCCGGCGCTCGCCGGGCGAAGGGGCCAGCACCTTAGCGCGAGGGCCGGTCCGAGCCGGCGGCGCGCAGCCCGCGCGTCTCCTCCCTATAGTCGCCTGGCGCACCGTGCGGGACCTCTTCATCAGTTTGATCGCCAGTGCGATCGCCTTCCTCGCCGGCCTTGCCACGCGCAGCATCTCCGAGCGGGTGCGCAGGACGCGGCGGGCGCGCAACCAGCGCCTGATCCGCGAGCAGCGGCATCCGCGGTTCACGCGCCAATGGCTCGTCGACTACTACGAGCGGCAGGGGAATGGTCACGAGCTGTTCTCGCATCGTCATGGCGACGCGCTGATCCGCGTGCCGCTCCTGATGAAGCCGACCTGGCATCTCGAGGACTGCGACGAGCGGCGGCTGATCGGCCAGACGCTGCCGCAGCGCCGGTCCGGCGCGAGCATCGACGCCCGCGCGCTGTCCCGGCGCGGCGCGTACCTCAGCCTGTCGGCCGAAGGCGGCGAGCCGTGGAACGAGCTGCTCGCCTGCGTCTTCGCCGTCGAGGAGGGCGAGGACGGCCCGACCCTCCAGCTCGGCGTGGCCGAGTACTTCCAGTTCCTGTCGGCCTGCGGCTCGCTCGAGGACGAGACCTACGCCGCCGTCCGTCACCCTCGGCGCCGGACGCGGCTGCGCGACCGCGTCCTGCCGTCGGCCGCGGCGGCCGCGACGTGCCGGCTCGGCGCCCACGGCTTCGGCATGCAGGTGGCGGTCGTCTTCCACGTCGACGGCGACCTGCACGTGCTGATCCAGCGCCGATCGCACTCCGTCTCGCTCTACGGCGGCGCGCTCGCCGTGGTCCCCGTCTTCGGCTGCCAGACGCTGGATCAGAGCGCGGACACGGAGATCTCGCTGTTCCACAACTTCCTCCGCGAGATCTACGAGGAGCTCTACGGCGGCGTCGAGGCCGAGCAGCACTCGGGGCGCGTCGACCCGCGCTGGTTCTATCGCGAGCCGCCGCTGGAGCGCATCCTCACGGCGCGCGAGCAGGGGCTGCTCGACTTCAGCCTGCTCGGCTTCGGGTTCGACTCGCTCAACGGCGAGATGGACCTGATGGCGCTGGCCTTCTTCAAGCAGAGCCGCTTCACGGACATCGAGCTGCACGAGATGAAGACGAACTGGGAGATCAACGACATCCACGTCTGGCCGCTGTTCGGACAGCACCTGACGGACGCCCTGCTGGACGGGCAGTTCTCCCCCGGGAGCGTCTACGCGCTGGTCCGGACGCGCGAGCGGCTGCGTCCGCTCTGGGAGTCGATCAAATGAGTCGCCCCCACCACCCCTGTCCGCTCTGCTCGGACCGCCGGCGCAGCGTCCTGCACACGCTCGAGCGCGGCCGGATCGTCCGCTGCGACGGCTGCGACCTCGTGTCGATGATCGCGCTGGACGGCCCGGACCTCGTGACCTGCGAGTACGACCGGACCTACTTCTACCCCGCCGCCGGCAAGACGGTCGGGTACGCCGACTACTTCGGCGCCGAGCGCGAGCTGAGGACGCAGGTGGCCGAGTGCTTCGCCGCGTCGCTCGGCCGCCCGCTGCGGACGTCGCTGGACGTCGGCTGCGGCGGCGGCTACCTCGTGGCAGCGCTCCGGCGCCACGGCGTTCGGGCCTGGGGCGTCGATCCGGCCGCGGCGGTGCTCGAAGGCGCCGACCCCGCATGTCGGCGGTGGCTGCTCCATGCCGAGCTCGACGCGCCCGAGGTCGCCGCGCGCGGCCCGTTCGACCTCGTCACCGCGATGGACGTGATCGAGCACATCGCGGACCCGGTCGCGTTCCTCAGGACCGCCGCCGGCCTGGTCCGGCCCGGCGGCGCGCTCGTCCTGCTCACGCCGCGCTTCGGTGGACCGCTGTCACGCGAGGCGGGCGCGGCGTACGTCCACTTCAACGTCGACCACGTCCACTACTTCGACGAGGCGTCGCTCGGTCGCTGCGTCATGCAGGCCACGGGCGCCGCGCCGGCGATCTCCCCCGTCGTGGCGTTCTGGCGCGACGCCGGCGTGGCGATCCCGCCGGCCGTCCTGTCGAAGTACACGCGGCAGCGCGACAGCATCGTCGCCGTCGGCGTCAAGCGCTAGAGCAGCTTCGAGTGAGCGGTCTCGCTCAGCGCCTCGACCAGCTGCTTGACCTCCTGCACCCGATCGCGCGGGCAGATCAGCAGCGCGTCCTCGGTGTCGATCACCGCGAGGTCCTCGACGCCGATCGCCGCCAGCAGCTTTCCGGCCCCCGGATGCAGCACCAGGTTCTTCGCGTCCTTGATCATCACGGCGCCGTCGGCCGCCTCGCCCGGCTCGCCGTCGGGCGGAAGCGGCTCGTCCGAGCCGATCACGACGTTGCCGTGGACGTCGGGAGCGCTGATCTCGCCGAGCGTGTTGAAGTCGCCGACGTCGGTCCAGCGGAAGCGCCCGCGCACCGTGCCGACGCGGCTGCGGTCGGACGCCGGCTCCATCACGAGGTACTCCACCGCCATCCTCGTCAGCGTCGGCCAGATCGCCGCCAGCGCGTCGGCGCGATCTGGCGTGTCCCAGGCCGCGGCCAGGCTCGTGACGCCGCGATGCATCTCCGGATCCTGGCCGCGCAGCTCGTCGAGGAAGACCTCGGGGCGCCAGACGAACATGCTGGCGTTCCACAGGTACTCGCCCGTGCTCAGGAACGCCGTCGCGACCGCGGGCGTCGGCTTCTCCTTGAAGCGCGCGACGGCGTAGACGCCGTCGGCCTCCGAGCCCGCGTCGAAGTGGATGTAGCCGTAGCCGGGGTCGGGCCGCGTCGGCTCGACGCCGATCGTCATCAGCAGGTCGCGCTCGGCGCCGCGGATCGCCACGCGCAGGGCGTCCACGAACGACGCCGCGTCCGGGATGTAGTGATCGGCGGCGAACGATCCCATGACGCTGCCCGGATGGCGCTGGGCGATGACCGCCGCGGCGAGCGCGATCGCCGGGCCGGAGTCCATCGGGAACGGCTCGGCGAGCACGTTGTCAGGGACGAGCGCCGGCGCCTCCGCGAGGATCCGGTCGACGTGGCTCTCGCCCGTCACCACGTAGGTGTTCGCGGGCGGCGCGAGGCACTCGAGTCGCGCCAGCGTCTGCTGCAGCAGGTTCGCGCCGGCGCCGACCGGCATCAGGAACTTCGGCGCCCGCGCGCGTGAGAGCGGCCACAGCCGCTTGCCGCTCCCGCCGGCGGGGATCACGGCGTAGAAGCTCACGTGGCGGCGGACCTCACGCTCGCGCTCGCACGGCCGACGCCCTCGTAGATCAGCCCCGCGTCGCGCACGCGCTCGGGATCGAGGAAGTTGCGCCCGTCGATCAGCAGCGTGCCGCGCATCGCCTCGGCCAGCTCGCCGAAGTCGACGTCCTGGAACTCCGGCCACTCGGTGACCAGCACGACCGCGTCCGCCCCCTCGGCGACGCCGAGCGGCGAGGCCTTGAACTCGACGCCGGTGATCAGCTTGCGCGCCTCGGACTCGGCGATCGGGTCGTACGCGCGCACGCGCGCCCCGACGCCCTGCAGCCGCGCCGAGAGCACCAGCGAGGAGGCCTCGCGCATGTCGTCGGTGTTGGCCTTGAAGGCCAGCCCGAGCAGGCCGATCTCCTTGCCGACGAGCGAGCCGAGATGGCGCTCGAGCTTGGCGATCACGCGCCGCTTCTGCAGCTCGTTGACCTCGATCACCGAGTTCAACAGCTGGAAGTGGTAGCCGGAGTTGCCGGCCAGCTGCTTGAGCGCGGTCACGTCCTTGGGGAAGCAGGAGCCGCCGAAGCCGATGCCGGCGCGCAGGAACTTCGGGCCGATGCGGTCGTCGAGCCCCATGCCGCGCGCGACCTCGACGACGTCCGCGCCCGTCTCCTCGCAGACGTTCGCGATCTCGTTGATGAACGAGATCTTCGTCGCCAGGAACGCGTTGGAGGCGAGCTTGACCATCTCGGCGCTGCGGATGTCGGTGCGCACCAGCGGCGCCTCGAGCGGCGCGTAGAGCTCGACGACGGCGTCGCCGGCCCAGTCGCCGTCGTCGCCGACGACGACGCGGTCGGGCTCGAGGAAGTCGCCGATCGCCGACCCCTCCTTGAGGAACTCCGGGCAGGAGACGTAGCGGAAGCCCTTGCCCTGCTCGGCGAAGACGCGCTTGATCGTCTCGCCGGTGCCGACCGGGACCGTCGACTTCATCACCAGCGCATGCTCGTCGGACGCGGGCATCGCGTCGACGACGGCGTGGACCGCCGACAGGTCGGCGTCACCGGAGTAGGTCGGCGGCGTGCCGACGGCGACGAACAGCAGCCGCGCGTGCTCGAGCGCGTCCGCAAGATCCGTCGAGAAGTGCATCCGGTCGCGGTTCTTGGCGACCAGCTCCGCGAGCCCGGGCTCGTAGATCGGGATGCGCCCCTGGCGCAGCCCCTCGATCTTGGCCTCGTCGATGTCGATGCAGTAGACCTCGTTGCCGAGCTCCGCGAAGCCGGCGGCGGTGACGAGCCCGACGTATCCCGTTCCGATCACGCCGATCGGTTCCCGATGCGAGTTCATGAAGGCGGTCCAGCTTACTGTCGAAGGTGACGGAGCCCGCCCGCGAGCGCGAGCATCTGCGAGTTCGTGAGCCCCTGCGTGAGCGTGTTGGAGATCCAGTACGCCGCCTGGTGGGTTCGCCAGCCGACGATCCGCAGATGGCTGCCGTTGTAGTACAGGAGCAGCTTGCGGCCGTGCACGGTCCGCGTCCCGTCGGGGTCGTCGAGGATCGGCGGCGTGCGCCAGCTGATGCCCTGCACGCCGTAGTACTCGCCGTCCAGGCCGGTCGACAGCACGAGCCGGTAGGCGCCGTGCTTGTGGCCGGTCTCGTCGGGGATCGTGTAGATCCGCGGCTGCGGCGAGGTGAAGGCCGAGCCGGCGACGATCTTCGACGGGAAGTAGAACGAGAAGGACAGCTTCGGATCGGCCAGCACGGCCATGTCCTGGCCGACCGTCTGCGCCGACTGGTAGCCGGCGGACGAGGACGAGCTCGACGAGGAGCGCTTGTGCGAGCGCGAGCTCGCGTGCTTGCGGCGCGAGGACGAGGACGCATGCGAGCGCGCGTGGCTGGAGCTGCCGGACGCGCTCGAGCCGCCGGTCGCCGCACCGCCGTTCAGGAACTCGTCGACCGCCTTCCTCAGATCGGCCTTGTGGAAGTAGAGGTCGGTGTTGATCGTCGGGTTCGACGCCTGGTAGTACGGGAACGAGATCTGGTCGATCGGCACCTTCTTGCCGGCCAGGAACAGGCCCATCTGGGCCAGCTGGATCAGGTTCGAGGGCTCCAGGAACGACTTGTCGACCTCGAAGTACTTGCCGAAGATGTGCGCCAGCGACTTGCGCTTGGAGATGTCCAGCAGCTTGCGCACGCCGTCCTGGTGCGAGACCTGGCGCAGGAAGTCCTGCTGGCGCGCGGCGCGGAAGAAGTCGCTGTCGCCGTGGCGATAGCGGACGTAGTCGAGCGCGTCCTGGCCCTTCAGCCGCTGGTAGCCGGGCTGGACGTCGATCGTCGCGTAGCCCTGCCCCGGCGCCGCCGTCGAGTTGTCGTTGTAGTAGCGGCGGTCGACGTCGACGTAGACGCCGCCGACGTAGTTGACGGCGCGGCGGAAACCGGCGAAGCTGACGCTGATCACGTTGTTGATCGCGAAGTCGCGGCCGAGCACGCCGCCGAGCAGGTGCTTGATCGTCTTGACCGTCTTGCGCGGCCCGCCGTCCGCGTAGGCGGCGTTGATCTTGTCGGTGCCGTCGCCCGGGATCGCCACCTTCAGGTCGCGCGGGATCGAGAGCACGGCGATGCGCTTGCGCGGCGGGTCGACGCGGACCAGCAGCAGCGTGTCCGAGCGCGGCTTCAGGCCGGCCTTGGCGTCGCCGTAGCGCGCGTCGGTGCCGAGGATCAGGAACGTGCGCGCGGCGCCGGCCTGCGCCTGCGTGACCTCCGGGATGTCGATCGCCGTGCGCCCGTTGGCCTCGAACGCGCCGGTGACGTCCTTGATCTCCAGCAGCACGGCGGCGGCGACGGCGGTCGCCGACAGCAGCACGGTGACGACGGCCGCGATCAGCGCCCGCAGCAGCAGGCCGCGTCCTGGCCGCGGCGGCCGGTCGAGCCGCTTCACGCCAGCCCGCCGTCCGCGCTGCGCAGCTCCGGCTCGCCCTCGACCCCGAAGGGCTCGCCGACGCTCTGCGCGAAGTCGACCAGCGCCCGCCGGTAGCGCGCCAACGAGGCGATCGAGACCCACTCGTCGGGCCCGTGGTGGCCGCTGCCGGCGGGGCCGAACTCGACCGCCGGCACGCCGGCCTTCAGGAACGCGACGGCGTCGGAGGCGCCGTCGCGGCCGACGCTCATCGACTCGCCGTCGGTCAGCCGCGACGCGGCGCGCGAGAGCGCGACGACGTACGGGTTGGCGCGCTCGACGCGCGCCGGCGGCCAGATGAACGAGCGCTCGACCTGGACGTCCGGGATCGCGCGGATCTGCGCCAGCAGCTGGTTCGGGTCCTGCTCGGGCAGGTAGCGGATGTCGACGTCCATCGCGCACAGCTCGGGGACCTTGTTCGGCGCGTCGCCGCCGACGATCCGGCCGAGGTTGACCGACGGCCTGTCGAACAGCTCCGAGGACTCCTGCGTGAACGGCATCGACTCGATCCGCCGGAAGACGTCGATCGCCTTCAGCACCGCGTTGTCGCCGAGCCACGGCGTCGAGCCGTGCGCCGAGGTGCCGTGCACGAGCACGCGCAGCGCCAGCACGCCCTTGGCCTGGATGCCGACGTGCAGGTTGGTCGGCTCGCCGGTGATCGCGAAGTCGCCCACGTGTCCCGCGCGCACGAGGATGTCGGACGCGCGCGCGTCGATGTCCTCGGACTCCTCGTCGGGGACGCAGACGAAGCGCACGCGCACGCGTTCCTGCTCGGACAGGTCCTGCAGCGCGCACATCATCGCCGCCAGGCCGCCCTTCATGTCGTAGGCGCCGCGGCCGATCAGCCGGTCGCCCTGGACGCGCGGCTCGAACTGCTCGGCGCGCGCCGGCACGACGTCGTAGTGGCCGTGGAAGACCAGCGTCGGTACGTCGTCGCGCTGCGGGCCCACCGACGCGGTGAGCGCGTAGCGCTCGTTCAGCTCATGTGCGGCGACCGGGATCGCGCGCGCCTCGAGCCAGCCCTTGATGAAGCCCGCCGCGCCGCGGAGGCCTTCAGGACCGGACGTGTCGTACGTGATCAGACGCTCCGCGAGAACGCGCTCGTCCATTCCAGCTGAGGGTAGAGGCCCCGCCGCGCAGGCGACGGCCGCGACGTTTGATGAGGATTTCCACTTGACGACGGCCGATCGGCCAGACAGAGTCCCAGCGGGGTGGTCCAGCCGCGGGATCGGGTCGCGGCCGGCCATCACGGGTTAGAGGGGTTCCCAAACGGAGGGATGGCGAATGAAGCCAGGGAAGGGCGCGCGTCTTCGCGGCGCGCGATTCGGTGCGCTTGCGCTGACGCTCGGGGTCGCCTTGGTGGCGCCCGGGGCGGCGCATGCGGACGGCGCGACGACGCTGACGCGCTTTCAGCTGCCCAGCGCCGCCGACGTCGACAAGCTCAACGACATGGGCGTCGATCTGACGGAGAACGTGATTCCGGGCCCGAACGGCTCGGTCTACGCGGACGCCGTCGTCGACGCCAGCGAGAAGGCGCAGCTGCAGGCGCTCGGCTACCAGCCGACGATGACGCTGTTCGACGAGCAGATGGCGCAGGACAACGCCGCGGCACGCAACCAGGCGCTCCAGCAGGAGAAGGACGCCTTCGCGAACCTGGCCGCCGGCAAGGCGGTCGACAAGGCGCAGGGCTCGAGCATTGCCGCCGACACGGTCCAGGCCTCGCGCGCGGACTACTTCGAGAACTACGCCGGCCGCTTCGTCTCGATCGAGGGTTGGACCAGCGACGGCACCACCAACGGCAACAGCTACTCCGGCCCGGCGCTGACGGCGTCCTGGCTGGACGCCGGCGGCACCACGCTCGGCAGCGGCAACCTGAGCGCGTTCGTCGACGACGGCAAGTACCTGTACAGCCGCAACCTGTTCCGCGTCGGCAACGTCGGCGACGGGGGCATGCCGGCGTCGATCCGCATCGCCTCCGCCAACGGCGGCGTCGACACGCTGGCGGTCAAGCAGTGGGTCTCCAAGGACGGCTCGGGTCAGTTCCCGAACGGCTTCCTGAAGGACTTCACGACGCACTACGTCGACCCGCAGGAGGCCTACGCCAAGATCACGTCGCTGGCGGCCGAGTTCCCGACCATCTCGTCGGTCGTCTCGCTGCCGAACCAGACGCCGGGCTACCAGCGTCAGTCGCAGGCGATCGTCGGCACGGCGACGGCGTACGACCCGCTGATGTCGTCGCTGACCAGCGCCGGCAGCGTCTCCGCGGCCGACCAGGCCAAGGCGGTCGTCGTCACGTCGGCGAAGATGGGCCAGAGCGGCGGCAACGCGCAGTCGATCGAGCTCGACGACCCGCACGCGGCCAGCCAGCCGCTGACGGTCTCGATCACGGGCGGCACGACCGTCGTCGTCAAGCTCGCGACCGACGCCGGCGGCGCGATCACGAGCACGGCGGCGCAGGTCGTCAACGCGATCAACAGCTCGTCGGCGCACATCCTGATGACGGCGGGCACGTACCGCACGAACTCGGGCGCCGGCGTCGTCTCGGCGACGGCCAACACCAAGCTCAGCGACTTCCTGAAGGCGCCCACGACCTACCCGCGTGGCCCGCAGACGGTGAAGATGCTGAAGATCGGCAAGGACCAGAGCGACGGCAAGACGGGCGTCTTCATCTACTGCCAGGAGCACGCCCGCGAGTGGGTCACGCCGCTGGTCTGCCTGGAGACGGCCGAGCGCCTGCTGCGCAACTACGGCACCGATCCCGAGACGACGAGCCTCGTCGACAACCTCGACATCTACATCGTCCCGGTGATCAACGCCGACGGCGCCGCGTACTCGATGTACGACTACAACAGCCAGCGCAAGAACATGGTCGACTACTGCACGAGCCCGGGCAACACCGACCCGACCTCGCGCAACAGCTGGGGCGTCGACCTGAACCGCAACTTCTCGGTCGGCTCGCTCTTCGACGGCTACTCCGGCGGCGGCTCGAGCTGCACCGGCGAGACGTTCTCCGGCCCGTTCGAGCTCTCCGAGCCCGAGGTCCAGAACGAGACCTACATCCAGAGCACGTACACGAACATCAAGTTCGCGATGAACATCCACTCCTACGGCGGCTACTTCATGTGGCCTCCTGGCGCCTACAAGACGGCCAACCGCGAGACGCTTCCGTACCCGTCCTACGGCACGCAGGCGTACTTCCAGCAGACCGCCGACTCGGTGCTCGACCGGATCAAGAGCTACCGCGGCACGGCGATCCTGCCGGCGCGCACGGGTCCGGTCGCGGACGTCCTGTACTCCGCCGCCGGCAACTCCGCCGACGAGGCGTACTACAACCACAACATCATCGGCTACGACTTCGAGGTCGGCGCCGACCGCTTCTCGTCGACGACGACGGGCACCGGCCAATCGCCGGTCAACTTCCAGCCGCCGTACGGCACGCCGGGCGCCGGCCAGAACCAGTCGCTGGTCAACGAGGGCCATGACGAGGCGATGGAGTTCGCCAACGGCAACTACTCGCTGCTCGACGCGGCGCTCGCCTACGAGAAGGACGCGACGGCTCCGACCGTCACGCCCGTCGGCCCCGACACCTCGCCGACGCCGTTCAGCGTCACGCTCAGCTCGGACGAGGCGGCGGACATCCACTACACGACGGACGGCTCGACGCCGACCACCGACTCGCCCGTGTACCAGCCGCCGCGGCCGCGTGCACTGCCGACGCCGATCCCGATCGACAGCACGACGACGCTGCGCTGGATCGCGACGGACTTCAAGGGCAACACGTCGACCGGCTCGAAGACGTTCACGATCGGCACGCAGGAGGAAGGCGGCACGAGCGGTGACGTGCCGGCGACGCTGACGCTCTCGCTCGGCGCCGCGCCGACCTTCGGCGCCTTCGCGGTCGGCGTCGACATGTCCTACGACGCCTCCTCGACGGCGACCGTGCTGTCGACGGCGGGCGACGCCGCGCTGAGCATCAGCGACAGCGACGCCGCGCATCCGGGCCACCTCGTCAACGGCACGTTCTCGCTCGCCGACGCCGTCCAGGCGATGGGCGCGAGCGCCGGCGGCGCCAGCACCGGCATCGGCGCGGTCGGCGGCTCGCCGCGGACCCTGGAGACCTGGGACGGGCCGATCTCCAACGACGCGGTCACGCTGAGCTACAAGCAGCACATCGGTGGCGGCGAGGCGCTGCGCACCGGCAACTACAGCAAGACGTTCGTCTACACCCTGTCGACGACGACCCCGTAGCACGCCTGCGGCGCCGGCGGCCTGGCCGCCGGCGCCGCACCTCATCTGGTACTTATGTCTGGTTTGGCGGGCCGACCGTTGACTGAGGGGCCCGGGTCGTGCAAAGTGCTCTCTCGGTCAGGAGCATGAGTCAGGGGATGACGATGAAGAAGTCATGGATGGGTGTGCTCGGCGCAACCCTTGGTGTCGCGGCGCTGCCCGCCAGCGCGGTCGCGCAGGCTCCAGCCTCTCCGATCACCGTCACGATCGCCTCGCCGGCTGAGGGCGACGTCTTCACGCAGGGCCAGCAGGTCCCGGCCTCGTACATGTGCAGCGACACGGTCGCGACGGTGATCGTCTGCCAAGGCCCGGTGCCGAGCACGACGCCGCTCGACACGAGCACGCTCGGCCAGCACGCCTTCACGGTCGTCGCGGTCGACAGCGCGCCGACGCCGAACTTCGCCTTCGTCACGCACAACTACACGGTCGTGTCGGCCACGCCGACGCTGTCGCTGACGCTCGGCCAGGGCACGTCCTTCTCGCCCTTCCAGGTCGGCGTCGCCAACACCTACACGGCGACGCAGACGGCGACGGCCACCTCGACGTACGCCAACGCCTCGCTGTCGGTCGTCGATCCCGACACCGCCGCGCCGGGCCACCTGGTCAACGGCGGCTACGCGCTGGCGCAGCCGCTGAAGGTCTCGGCGACGAGCTCGCACGGGACGCCCAGCGCCGGCGACGGCAGCGTCTCCGGCACGCCGGCGCCGCTGCTCGGCTGGACCGCGCCGTTCGACAACGACGCGATCACGATGACCTTCTCGCAGACGATCGGCGCGACCGAGGCGCTGCGCAGCGGCGACTACTCGAAGACGCTGACGTTCACGCTGTCGACGACGACGCCGTAGCCGCCTGAAACGCGAAGGGGCCCCGACGCCGCGGCGGCGTCGGGGCCCTTTCGTCGTTCTGGGGCGGCGCCGGAGCGCCGCTAGGAGGCGATCTTCAGGAAGGCGTCGTAGCGGCGCTTGTCGCGCGCCGCCAACCGCGCCTCCTCGCTGCCCTTCTCGGCCCGCGCGAGCTCGCCGGCGGCGCGCTCGGCGCGCTCGCGCAGGTCGCCAGCGTCGAGCTCGTCGATCGGGAAGACCTCGTCGACGAGCACCAGCGCGTGCTCGCCGGTCATCTGCAGGAAGCCCTCGCCCTGCGCCAGGCGCACGATCTCGTTCTCGGAGCGGTACAGCCGCAGCTCGGTCGGGTTGAGCATCGCCAGCAGCGGCTGGTGATGCGCGAGGACGCCGATCGAGCCGACGGACGTGACCGTCGAGAGCATCTCGACGTCGTCGTTGAAGACCTCGCCCTCGGGCGTCAGGACCTCGACCTTGAAGGTCGTGCGCGCCACCTAGCGGCCCTTCTTCGCGGCCTCGATGACGTCCTCGATCTTGCCCTTGAGCAGGAACGCCGACTCCGGCAGCTCGTCGTGCTGGCCGTCGAGGATCTCCTTGAACGAGCGCACCGTGTCGCCGATCGAGACGTAGACGCCGGGCGTGCCCGTGAAGGCCTCGGCGACGTGGAACGGCTGCGACAGGAAGCGCTCGATCTTGCGCGCGCGCTGGACCAGCAGACGGTCCTCGTCGGAGAGCTCGTCGATGCCGAGGATCGCGATGATGTCCTGCAGCTCGCGGTAGCGCTGCAGCACGCTCTTGACCCGGTTGGCGACCGTGTAGTGCTCCTCGCCGACGATCTCCGGCTTGAGGATCGTCGAGGTCGAGTCGAGCGGGTCGACGGCCGGGTAGATGCCCTTCTCGGCGATCGAGCGCGAGAGCGACGTCGTCGAGTTCAGGTGCGCGAACACCGAGGCCGGCGCCGGGTCGGTGAGGTCGTCGGCCGGCACGTAGATCGCCTGGATCGACGTGACCGAGCCCTTGCGCGTCGAGGTGATGCGCTCCTGCAGCTGCCCCATCTCGGACTCCAGCGTCGGCTGGTAGCCGACCTGCGAGGGCATGCGCCCGAGCAGCGCCGAGACCTCGGAGCCGGCCTGGACGAAGCGGAAGATGTTGTCGATGAACAGCAGCACGTCCTGGCCGCGCTGGTCGCGGAAGTACTCGGCCATCGTCAGGCCGGTCAGCGCGACGCGCATGCGCGCCCCGGGCGGCTCGTTCATCTGGCCGAAGACGAGCATCGTCTTGTCGATGACGCCCGACTCGGTCATCTCGAGCCAGAGGTCGTTGCCCTCGCGCGAGCGCTCGCCGACGCCGCAGAAGGCCGACAGACCGCCGTGCTCCTGCGCCAGGTTGTTGATCAGCTCCTGGATCAGGACGGTCTTGCCGACGCCGGCGCCGCCGAACAGGCCGACCTTGCCGCCCTGCGCGTACGGCGCGAGCAGGTCGACGACCTTGATGCCCGTCTCGAACATCTGCGTCGTCGGGGTCAGCTCCTCGACGCTCGGCGCCGGGCGATGGATCGGCCAGCGCTCCTTGACCTCGATCGGGGCGCCCTGGTCGATCGGCTCGCCGAGCAGGTTGAAGATGCGGCCGAGCGTGACGTCGCCGACCGGGACCGTGATCGGCCCGCCGGTGTCGATCACCTCGGTGCCGCGCGCGAGACCGTCGGTGGTGTCCATCGCGACCGCGCGGACGCGATCGTCGCCGAGATGCTGCTGGACCTCGCAGATCAGGTGCGTGCCGGTGCCGGCCGAGACGCCCTCGGCCTCCTCCGGGTTGTCCGTGCGCTCGACGAGGATCGCGGAGTTGATCTCCGGCAGCTTGTCGGGGAAGACGGCTTCGATGACGACGCCCTGGATCTCCTCGATCCGGCCGACGTTGCGAGTCTTGGGTTCAGTGGTGGCGGCCATTCAAATTTCTCCGCGATGTCGGTGCGACGTTAGGTGAGCGACTCCGCGCCCGCGACGACTTCCATGATCTCCTGCGTGATCGCGGCCTGGCGCTCGCGATTGAACTCGAGCGTGAGGTCCTTGATGATGTCCCCGGCGTTGTCGGACGCGCTGCGCATGGCGGTCATGCGGGCGCCCAGCTCGGATGCGCTGGACTCCAGCAGCGCCCGGAAGATCGAGATCTCGACGTAGGCCGGGATCAGGCGCTCGAGGATCTCGCCCGGCTCGGGCTCGTACTCGACCAGCGCGCGTGGCGCGCCCTTGGCGGGCTCGTCGACATCGCCGGCGCGGCCCGCGAGCGAGTCGTCGCCGCCCTCGGCCAGGATCGTCGCCTGTTGCAGCGGCAGCAGCGTCTCGCGCGTGACCTCCTGGGTCAGCGGCGAGACGTAGCGGTTGTAGATGATCTCGACGCGATCGACCTCGCCGTCGACGAAGGCGGCCATCAGGTCGGACGCGATCGCGCGGGCGTCGGCGTAGGTCGGCCGCTCGGTGAAGCCGGTGTAGGCCCCCGTCGGCTCGTGCCCGCGGAACGTCAGCGACGAGACGCCGCGGCGCCCGGAGGCGTACCAGGCCGTCTGCTTGCCGCCCTCGTCGAGCTCGCCGCCGAGGCGGATGCCCGCGCGCACGATCTGCGAGTTGAAGGCGCCCGCGAGGCCGCGGTCGCCCGTCACCAGCAGCAGCGCGACGCGCTGCTCGCTCTCGTGCTCGTTGAGAATCGGCAGGTTCGGCACGTTGCCCGCGGCCTCGGCGGCCTGCCGGGTCATCCGCCGGATCGCGCCGGCGTAGGGCCGCAGCGACTCGATCCGCTGCTCGGCCCGGCGCAGGCGCGCGGCGGCGACCATCTCCATCGCGCGCGTGATCTTCTGGATGTTCTTGACCGCGGAGATGCGGGTCTTGACGTCCTTGAGCGCCATTGCGCCTCGCTACGCCCCCGCGCCGACCGGCTCGGGCTCGCGACCCTCGTCGCCGCGCGACGTGCGGCCCTCGCCCGGCTGGAGCGGCTCGTCGCCGGTCAGCGGGTGGCCCTCCTCGTCGAGGTCGTAGCCGAAGTCGCCGGCGAACTGCTCGATCGAGTCGCGCAGCTGCTGCTGCGTGCCGTCCGACCAGTCGCCGCCGCCGATCGCCTTCAGCGTCTCGGGCGCCTCGGCGTGCAGGCGGTCGAGCAGCCGGCGCTGGAACTCCGGCACGCGCTCGGTCGTGACGCGGTCCAGGAAGCCGCTGGTCGCCGCGAAGATCACGGCCACCTGGTCCTGCACCGGCATCGGGTCGCGCTCGTTCTGGTTGAGCGTCGCGACCAGCCGCTCGCCGCGCGCCAGCGTGCGCTGCGTGTCGGCGTCCAGGTCGGAGCCGAACTGCGCGAAGGCCTCGAGGTCGCGGAACTGCGACAGCTCGATCTTCAGGCGGCCGGCGATCTTGCGCATCGGGCCGACCTGCGCGCTGCCGCCGACGCGCGACACCGAGATGCCGACGTTGATGGCCGGGCGCACGCCCGAGTTGAAGAGGTTGGGCTCGAGGAAGATCTGCCCGTCGGTGATCGAGATCACGTTCGTCGGGATGTAGGCCGAGACGTCGCCGGCCTGCGTCTCGATGATCGGCAGCGCCGTCAGCGAGCCGCCGCCGAGGCTGTCGTTGAGCTTGACCGCGCGCTCGAGCAGCCGCGAGTGCAGGTAGAAGACGTCGCCCGGGTAGGCCTCGCGCCCCGGCGGGCGGCGCAGCAGCAGCGACATCTGGCGGTACGCGTAGGCGTGCTTGGTCAGGTCGTCGTAGACGATCAGCGCGTGGTCGCCGCGGTAGAGGAAGTACTCCGCCATCGCGCAGCCGGCGTACGGCGCCATGTACTTGATCGGCGCGGCCTCGTCGGCCGGAGCGGCGACGATGATCGTCGAGTCGAGCGCGCCGGCGTCCTCGAGCGTCTTCGCGAAGCCGACGACCGTCGAGAGGCGCTGGCCGATCGCGACGTAGACCGAGACGACGCCCGAGTCCTTGTTGTTGATGATCGTGTCGAGCGCGATCGCCGTCTTGCCGGTCTGGCGGTCGCCGATGATCAGCTCGCGCTGGCCGCGGCCGATCGGGATCATCGCGTCGATCGCCTTCAGGCCGGTCTGCATCGGCTCCTTGACCGGCTGGCGCTGGACGACGCCGGGCGCCTTGAACTCGGCCGGGCGCGTCTCGGTCGTCTTGATCTCGCCCTTGCCGTCGAGCGGCTGGCCGAGCGGCGTGACGATGCGGCCGAGCATCGCGTCGCCGACCGGGATCTCGAGCAGACGACCGGTGCGCTTGACCGTGTCGCCCTCGACGATGTGCTGCCAGGGGCCGAAGAGCACGGCGCCGACGTTGTCGGACTCGAGGTTCAGCGCCAGGCCCGTCACGTCATGCGGCAGCTCGAGCATCTCGAACGCCTGGCAGTTCTCCAGGCCATGGATGCGCGCGATGCCGTCGCCCACGGAGAGCACCGTGCCGACCTCGGTCAGCTCAGCCTGGCCGGCGTCGAGGCCCTCGATGCGGGACTTGAGGATGGAGGTGATCTCGTCGGGCTTGATTTCCATTGAAGGTGTCCTTTGGAAGCGTCGGCGGGCGGCTCAGCCCGCGCGCACGACCTGCTTGCGAAGTTGCTGGAGGCGGTTGCGGACGGAGGCGTCGAGCACCGAGTTGCCGACGCGGACGACGATGCCGCCGAGGATCTCCGGATCGACGACGGCGGCCAGGTCGACGGTCTCGCCAGTCTGCTCGGCGATCCGGTCGCCGATCTGGCCGACCGTCTCCGGGTCGAGCTCGACCGCCGACGTGATGCGCACCGGCAGGCGCCGGTTCTCGCGCTCCCAGAGCTCGTCGTAGGCGCGCCGCACGCGGAAGATCGCCGGCATGCGGTGGTTCTCGATCAGCAGCTCGAGGAAGTTCAGGACCACGGGGTCCGCGCCCGAGACGGCACGCTTCAGCCCGTCCTGCTTCTCGCTCGTCGAGAAGTAGGGCGAGAAGAAGAACACCTGCAGCTCGCGCGAGCTCTCGAGCGTGTCGGCGAACGTGCCGAGCTGGTCGCGGACCTCGTCGAGCTTGCGCTGCTCGGAGGCGACCTCGAACAGCGAGCGGGCGTAGACCCTCGCGATCTCTTCCATCGCTATCGGCGCTCCTCGGCCAGGGTCGCGAAGTCGAGCTCGGCGAGCGCCTCCTCGACGAGCCGGCGCTGATCGGCCGAGTCGAGCGACTTGCGCGTCACCTTCTCCGTCGCGAGCACGGTCAGGTCGGCGACCTCGGAGCGGATCTGCTCGATCGCGCGCCGCGTCTCGGCCTGGATGTCACGACGGGTCTGCTCGAGCAGCTCCTCGCGCTTGGCGCGCGCCTCGTTGAGCGTCTCGGCCTCTGCGGCGTCGGCGCTGCGGCGGGCACGGGCGACGATCTCGTCGGCCTGCGTGCGGGCGTCCGCGAGGCGCTCGCGGTAGTCGGCGAGCAGCTTGTCGGCCTCGACGCGGATCTGCTCGGCGTGGTCGATCGAGTCCTCGATCCCCTTCTGGCGCTTGTCGAGCGCCTCGGCGATGCGCGGGAACGCGACCTTCCAGAGCACGATCAGCGTCAGGCCGAAGACGACCAGCGTCCAGATCATCAGCCCGACGTTCGGGCTGACGAGGAAGCTGCCTCCGCTCTCGGCGATGACGGGATGCATCGCCTAGAGGAAGAAGGCGATCAGGCCCGCCACGAGGCCGTAGAAGAAGCAGGCCTCGGTAAGAGCGAAGCCGAGCCACTGGATCGAGGTGATCTCGTCGCGCATCTCGGGCTGGCGCGTGATCGCCTCGATCACCTTGCCGAAGATGATGCCGATGCCGACGCCGGCGCCCACGGCTCCAAGACCGCCGCCGACACCCAGCGCGATGGCCTTGCCCGCGTCGCTGCCGTCATTCGCCGCGGCGAAGAAGGTCGAGACAAGGACGGTCAGAAAGTGCACGTTCGTGGACTCCTTCTAGTGGGACTCGGCGACCGCGCCGCCGATGTAGATGGCTGACAGGGTGGCGAAGATGAACGCCTGCAGCGTCGCGACCAGGCCGACCTCGAAGAGGAACAGCACGAGGCCCGCGGGCAGCGTGATGACGCCGAGCCCCTCGATCCCCAGCAGCACGGCGAGGCCGCCGGACATGAAGAGGATGATCAGGTGGCCGGCGAGCATGTTGGCGAAGAGACGGACGGAGAGGCTGAGCAGGCGCATCGCCGTCGACGCGATCTCCAGCGGGAAGATCAGGAGCACCATCGGCCCGTGCACGCCCGCCGGGATCAGGCTCTTCAGGTAGCCGCCGACGCCCTTGGCGCGGATGCCCTCGGCGATGAACGAGATGAAGACGATCAGCGCGAGCACGAGCGGGACAGACACGTTCGCGGTCGCGGCGTAGAGGGCGAAGGCCGGGATGTGGGCGCCGAAGAGGTCGAACTTCTCGCCCGAGTTCGTCGGCAGCGGGACGAAGCCGATCAGGTTCGAGAACCAGATGAAGAGGAAGAGCGTGCCGATGAACGGGAACCACTTCGCCGCCATCTCACGCGACATGTTGCCGGCGGTGATGTTGTCGCGCATCAGCGTGAACAGCACCTCGACGGCGGTCTGCACGCGGTTCGGCCGCTGCTGCATCCGCTTGGAGATGTAGAGCATCGTGATCAGCGTGAGGATCGACGCGAGGACGATGTAGAGGACGCCCTTGTTGATGTCGACCGGCCCGATCGAGAACCACGTCAGGAGCTTGAACTCGTTCTGCGGCTTGAACTCGAGGTTGTCGCGCCGACTCCAACCGAAGATCGCGACGACGATGACGATCAGCAGGATCCATGCCGCGGCGCATGCGAGGAGGATCTTCCTGGACTTGCTCATGGACGGTTGGAGTTCCTCTCCAGCGGGCGGATGATCAGATTCGTCGCGAAGTAGATGGTGAACGCGACCAGCAAGGTGACGGCGGCCATCAGCCCGTCCTTGCGCGACCCGATGAGGCCGACGGCGAGCACGGCGATGCCGAGCAGCCAGGCGCGCCCGAGCAGCGCGCCGAAGTTCAGGCCGACCACGGCGCGCGGGTTCTCGCGCGTGGCGGCGTGGCGCTCGACGGCGGCGCCGGCGAAGCGCGTCGCCACCCAGCAGGCGAGCGCGACGAGATAGCCGACCACGGGCGCCCCCGTGAGGATCACGAACGGCGCAGCGAGGACGACCACGACCACGTCGAGGTAGCGAACGACGATCAGTGGATCGGATGTCGGCGTCACGGTGGAGCTCATCGCAGGCTGAACCGCCGGGCCAGGCCATCCCCACGCGGAATCGCGCGGCGGGAGAGGAACGAAAGAGCTCCCCGGCCGGTCCAGCGCGGGCCATAGTAGCGGTTCATCGAAGTTTGTAACAACTTTGTGACACCCGCCTCTAGCGGATGTCCTTAAACCCTTGGTGAGGGCGGGCCGTCTGCACGCGCCCGGCCAGCAGGCTAGCCGGCGCGTCCCGCCATGTAGCTCTCGATCACCCGCGTGCGATCGCCGCCCCGGCTCCCGGCCGCGCCGATGGCGCGCAGGACCTGCTGCATGGCGCGGTAGCCGGTGCGCGCCGGCGGCGTCGGCGCGCTGCCGAAGCTGGCGCGGAAACGCGCGTCGAAGCCGGCCGGGACGCTGCCGGCGGCGCCCAGCGGCGCCGCCGAGTCCAGGCCCGAGGGCAGCTCGTTCGGGTCGCTCGTCAGCGCCAGGTCGCCGCCCGGCGCCACCTGCAGGATGCCGGCGGCGTTGAACAGCGGCACGATCGCCGGCGTCGCGTCGGCGATCACGGCGACGATCTGGCCGTCGCTGATCGCGCTGCGCGCGGCGTCGGCGGCGGTCGTGCGGTCGCCGCCGCCGGCGTCCAGCGAGGCGAAGTTGACGGCCAGCGCGCCGGCCATGCCGTGGGCGTCGGCGAGCGCCAGCTTCTCCCCCTCGACCATCGCCGCCGACGGCCCGCTGCCGGCGTTCGGCAGCAGCGAGTAGACGGTCACCGTCTGCCCGATCACCTTGCCGCCGCCGACCAGGCTCTTGTCGCTGGCCGCGTCGCAGCCGCTGAGCGCCAGCGCCGCGACGGCGGCCGCGGCTAGGAGTGCGGATGTGCGCGAAGCCACGTCCGCAGCACCTTATAGGCGGGGCGCGCCTGGTCGTGCGCGTTGACCAGCGCCGAGTCCCAGGTCGGGTCCGGGTCGGTCGAGGGCGCCCACTGATAGAAGTAGATCCGCTTCACGCGCGGCGACAGCTTGGCGAGCCTGAAGACCTGCGTCGTCGCCTTCGCGGCGTGGCTGATCGAGCCCGGGAAGAGGATCTTCGAGCCGTTGTCGCGCATCACGAGCCCGGCCGTCTCGGTGAACCAGACGTCGCCCTTGGTCGCCTTCAGCAGCGCCTGCGTGCCGCTGGTGCGGAAGCGGTTGGCGTCGATGTAGTTGTGCAGCCCCCAGGTCAGCTTGTGCCCGGGGCCGATCCGCTTCAGGAAGCGCTTGATCCAGGGCAGCATGCGGCTGCTGTCGAGCAGGTCGGCGGCGACGATCTTGCAGCCCGGGCAGGTGCGCTTGGCGGCCAGGTAGAAGTCCGCGGCGCGCTCGGGGTTCTTGCACGTCGGCTCGCCGCAGACGTCCTCCTCGTTCCACGTGATGAAGTCGTGGACCCACGGGTAGCGCGCGCGCAGGCGCTTGAGCTCCTTCGTGTAGACGGCGACCGTCGGCAGGTGGTGGTGCTTGGCGTCGACGCGCGAGTGGCCGATGCCGAGCAGCACGCGCGCGCCGGCCGTGTGCGCCGCCGCCATGTAGGCGTCCAGCTCCGCCCGCTGCCAGCCGGAGTCGAGCGCGTCGTAGGCCGCGATCACACGCACGTTCGGCAGCCGCAGCTGCTGCCAGAGCGGGTCGCTGAACATCGTCGGCTGCTGATCGCCGATGCCGATCACCGGCACCGTGGCGCGCGCGTCGGCGGCGCCGGCGGCGGCCAGCGCCGCGAGCAGCGCGACGAGCACGGCGAGCGCTCGGGCGGTGCGGCGGGCTTGATCGTGGCGGGTCGGCATCGAGAGCGGCGGAGGGTATCGGCACTCGAACACGCCGAGACGCCGCGATGTTGCGCTCAGCCCTGCGCCGGGAACTCGCCGGTCTCGAGCTCCTTCGCCACCTGGGCGTCGATCTCGTGCTCGGACGTCTCCGGGTCGGCGCGGCGCAGCTGCCAGGCGCGCAGCCGCCGCAGCTTGACGATCTCGAGCACGTAGACGAGGTAGGCGCTGGCCGCGACGCCGAGCGCCAGCAGCGCCGCCATCACGAGCGCCCAGCCGGCGATCAGCTGGCCGTCCGTGCGCGAGTACGGGACGAAGCGCAGGGCGACGGCGTCGCCGGCCATGATCAGCGTCCAGGCGTACAGGTACAGCACCGTGCGGCGCTGCGAGAAGCCGATCCTGTGCAGCCGGTGGTGGAAGTGGTTCGAGTCGCCGCGGTAGATCGGCCGCCGGTACTTGATCCGCTTGGCGACGACGAAGCCGGTGTCCAGGAACGGCACGGCGAGCACGACGAGCGGGCCGACGAGCGCGATCAGGGCGTTGGTCTTCAACGAGCCCTCGACGATGATCGTGCCGAGCAGCAGCCCGAGCAGGTTCGAGCCGCAGTCGCCCATGAAGACCGACGCCGGGTGGAAGTTGAAGAGCAGGAAGCCGAGCGCGGCGCCGCAGGTGATGCCGGCGAGGATGCCGGCGGTCGTGCGGTCGAGGTCGAAGGCGATGATCGCGAAGGCCAGCGCCGAGATCGCGCAGACGCCGGCCGCGAGCCCGTCGACGCCGTCGGAGAAGTTGACGACGTTCATCAGCAGCACGAGCCCGATCACGGTGACCGGCCCGCCGGCGTCGCCGAGGTCGACGTGGCCGAGGAACGGCAGCGTCAGCGTCGCGACGCGCACGCCGGCGGTGACGAGGATCACGGCGGCGCCGACCTGGCCGGCGAGCTTGATCAGCGGCGACAGGTCGAAGGCGTCGTCGAGCGCGCCGACGATCGCGATCAGCGCCGCCGCCTCGAGGATCGCGCGCGTGCGGTCGCCGCCCGGGACGAAGAGCAGCCCGGCGACGAGCGCGCCGGCGAAGATCGCCAGGCCGCCGAGCAGCGGCGTCGCCTCGCGCGCCAGGCCGCGCTCCTTGACCTCGTCGACGACGCCGAGCTGGCGCGCGGCGCGCGCCACCAGCGGCGTCAGCACGGCGGCCACCGCGAAGGCGACCAGCCCGGCGTAGACGGCCCGCATCTCCATGACGAGCCGCCCGTGACCTCCGGCTAGACGGTCGCCGGAGCGCCCAGCTGCGAGTAGAGCGGGTAGCGCTCGACGATCGCGCCCACGCGCCCGGACAGCTCGCCGCGCCGCTGCTCGAAGCCCGGCTGCAGCGCCGCGCCGATGATCGTGCCCAGCTCGCGGAAGTCCTCGACCTGCAGCCCGCGCGTCGCCAGCGCCGGCGTGCCGATGCGCAGGCCGCTGGTGACCATCGGTGGCCGCGGGTCGAACGGGACCGCGTTGCGGTTGACCGTGATGCCGATCTCGTGCAGGCGGTCCTCGGCCTGCTGGCCGTCGAGCTCGGACTCGCGCAGGTCCGCCAGCACCAGGTGCACGTCGGTGCCGCCGGTGAGGACGTTGACGCTCTCGGCGCCGAGCAGCTCCTCGGCGAGCGCCTTGGCGCCGGCGACCGTGCGCCGCTGGCGCTCCTTGAAGAGCTCCGAGGCGGCGATCTTGAAGGCGACCGCCTTGGCGGCGATCGCGTGCTCGAGCGGGCCGCCCTGCTGGCCGGGGAAGACCGCCGAGTCGATCTTCTTGGCGTACGGCTCGCGGCAGAGGATCACGCCCGAGCGCGGGCCACCGAGCGTCTTGTGCACCGTGCTGGTGACGACGTCGGCGTAGGGCACCGGGCTCGGGTGCACGCCGGCGGCGACGAGGCCGGCGAAGTGCGCCATGTCGACCATCAGCAGCGCGCCGACCTCGTCGGCGATCGCGCGGAAGCGCTCGAAGTCCAGGAAGCGTGGGTAGGCCGACCAGCCGGCGAGCAGCAGCTTCGGGCGCTGCTCCTTGGCGAGCCGCTCGACCTCGTCCATGTCGATCCGGTGATCCTCAGGGGACACCTCGTACGGGACGATGTCGTAGAGCCGGCCGGAGACGTTCAGCCGCATGCCGTGGCTGAGGTGGCCGCCGTGCGGCAGCGCCAGGCCCATGATCTTGTCGCCCGGCTGCAGCAGCGCGTGGTAGACGGCCGTGTTGGCCTGCGCGCCGGCGTGCGGCTGGACGTTCGCGTGCTCGGCGCCGAACAGCGCCGTGGCGCGCTCGATCGCGAGCCGCTCGATCACGTCGACGAACTCGCAGCCGCCGTAGTAGCGGCGGCCCGGGTAGCCCTCGGCGTACTTGTTGGTCAGCACGCTCCCCTGGCACTCCAGCACCGCCTGCGGCACGAAGTTCTCGGACGCGATCATCTCCAGCGTGCGCTGCTGGCGGTCGAGCTCGCGCCCGATCGCGTCGGCGACCTCTGGATCGACCTCGGCGAGCGGACGCTCGAAGTAATCGGGCTGCAATGGCGTCATCGTGCGTCTCCTGGCGAGCGGGATGATGAACGTAGCGAACGCCGCGGCGCGCTCAGGCCACGACCTGCGCCGCGGCGCGGGCCACCACGGCCTCCGGCAGCAACCCCGGGCGCACGATCGCGTAGGCGCCGTCGCGCTCGAAGCGGCGCAGGTCGATCACCGTCGAGGGCGTACCCGGCAGCTCGCCGCCGTCGAGCACGAGGTCGGCGCCGGCGCGCAGCGCCGCCGGCACCTGCGCCAGCGTGCGCGCGTCAGGCTCGCCGGCGCGGTTGGCCGAGGACTGCAGCGCCGGCCGCGTGACCGCCGCCAGCGCCGGCAGCCGCGGCACGCGCAGGCCGAGCGTCGCGGGGTCAGGGCCACAGGCCAGCGGGAAGCGCCGGTTGGGGTTCGGCAGCAGCAGGCTGACCGCGCCCGGCAGCAGCAGCGCGGCGAGCGCGCGCGTGCGCGGCCCAAGGTCGTCGCCGAGCGCCGCCAGCGCCCGCTCGAGCGCGAAGAACATGACCGCCGACGGCTTGCGCGGCGGGCGGCCCTTGAGCTCGTAGAGCCGCGCGACGGCGTCCGCGTCCTCGGGATCGCAGGCCAGCCCGTAGACCGTGTCGGCGGGGAAGACGGCGACGCCGCCGGCCGCGAGGCAGCGCTCCAGCGCCGCCGCGTCGCCGCCCGCGCCGCCCGCGCCGCCCGCGCCGCCCGCGCGAGGGTCGCGCGCCGCCGCGTCGCCGGTCGTCATCGCCGCCCCACGAGCACGCGCTCGAAGCCCGCGAGGTCGCGGATCCGCTCGGTCGCCTCGAAGCCGGCCGCGTGGACGATCCGCTCGACGGCGTCGGCCTGGGACGCGCCGTGCTCGAGCGCGAGGAAGCGCGCGCCGGCGGCGGCCGCGGCCGGCGCCAGCCGGCGGATCACCGCGAGCCCGTCGGCGCCGGCGAACAGCGCCTGGTGCGGCTCGTGGCGCGCGACGTCCGCCATCAGCGGCTCGCCCTCGCCGACGTACGGCGGGTTCGAGACGACGGCGTCGACCGGCGCGACGCCGGCCAGCAGGTCGCCGTGCACGAGCTCGACGTCGAGCGCCAGCGCGCGGGCGTTGGCGCGCGCGACCGCGAGCGCGTCGGCGCTGGCGTCGGTCGCCAGCACGCGCAGGTCGCCGCGCTCGTGCTTGAGCGCCAGCGCGACGGCGCCGGAGCCGGTGCCGACGTCGACCACGCGCGCGCCGGCCGGCAGCTCGAGCGCCGCCTCGACCAGGTGCTCGGTCTCCGGCCGCGGCACCAGCACGCGCCGGTCGACGGCCAGCTCGATGCCGCGGAACCCCTTGCGGCCGACGATGTAGGCGACCGGCTCGCGCCCCTGCCGGCGCTTGACGGCGGTCAAGAACGCGCGCGCCTGGGCGCGGTCGAGCTCGCGGTCGCGCTCCAGGAAGAGCGCCGTGCGATCGGTGCCGAGCAGGTCGGCGAGCAGCACCTCGGCGTCCAGCCGCGGCGTGTCGACGCCGGCGGCGGTCAGCCCGACGACAGCGGAGTCGAGCGCATCGCGGACGCTGGTGCCGGCGGGCGAGCGGGGCATCGCGCGACAGGGTGGCACGCCGACCCTCGCGCCCCCAGCGTCCATGCCGTCGCTCGGAGACGGCATGGCGGCTCGCCGCGCCGTCGGCGCGGCGATGTCAGGAGAGGCCGTTCGGGTACGCGCTGAGGTACCAGCGCGTCGCCTCGACGCGATTGTTGACGTCGAGCTTGCGGTAGATGTTCGTGACGTGCGTGCGTGCCGTGGCGCGCGAGATCTCGAGCTGTGCCGCGATCTCGCGAGCGGACCGGCCATCGGCCAGCAGCTCGATCACCTGCAACTCGCGCGCGGTCAGCTCAGCCGATCGGGCGATGGTGTGCACCGCAGAAACCCCCCGTAGTCGAACGAATCACTGCTTTCCAGCAGACCATTGCGCCTCCAGCCATCTGCCTGCAATGGTGCAAATGACTGATTTGATCGGACTGCCCGGCGTTCACTTCGACAACATTCGCGCCAGCTCGGTCCGGTTGCGCACGCCGAGCTTGGCCAGCGCGCGCGTCACGTGCGTGTTGATCGTCGCCGGACTGCGCGAGAGCGCCGCCGCGATCTCCTTGTTGGTGGCGCCGCGGGCCAGCAGCAGCGCCACCTCGATCTCGCGCGCGGAGAGCCCCGCCTCGCGCAGCATCTGGCTCGGATCCGGCTGCCCGGCGATGTGCAGCACGGCGACGTAGGAGGTCTGCAGCAGCGGCTGCGCGGAGCGCGCGAGCCGCAGCTCGCCGGCGCCGAAGAGCGGCCGCCCGGCGCTGCGCTCGAGCGTGAAGAAGCCAGCGACGCGGCCCGCGTCGTGCAGGTAGAGCGCGCAGCTGTCGGCCAGCCCGCAGCGCGCCAGCACGCGGCTCAGCTCCAGCGCCGGCGCGCCGTCGCGCGCCGGCGAGCTGGCGACGTGCACGACCGCCGGCGCGTCGGGAGCGCGCCCGCGCGGGTCCTCGGGATCGCCGCCGGCGCCGAGCGTCAGCGCGCGCTGACGCACCACCTCGGCGGCCGGCGCGGCGCGCGGCGCGCGATCGAGCACGATCAGCTCGCGACTCAGCTCGTCGCGCGCGTCGAGCCGCCGGAAGCCGACGCGATCGGCGTCGAGCATCGCATGCAGCAGCTCGCCGGCCTGCGCGATCCAGCGCTCGCCCAACTCCGCCGACTGACGCGCGACCTCGGAGGCTCGCACGATCACTCCGGCGCCGGCCGCACCGCCGCCCACCTGCTGCACCGCACCTCCGAGCGCTCGGCATCGACTGACGCCGCGAGGGTAGATGATCCGTTCAGCGGATCACAACCGGTTACACACCGTTCTCGTGTGTTCTACGTAGCTGGAGGTCCGAAAACAGACCTTTCAGTCCTGCGCGTCCTCCAACCGCCGGCGCTTCTCGGCATCCTGCAACGCCGATGTCAGCTCGTCGGGCTCGCCGGCGAGCACCTGCTCGAGGTTGTGGACCGTGAAGTTGATGCGATGGTCCGTCACGCGGCGCTGCGGGAAGTTGTAGGTGCGGATCTTCTCCGCGCGCTCGCCGCTGCCGACCTGCGAGCGGCGGTCCGCCGCCAGCTCCTTCTGCTGCTCGGCGAGCTTGGCCTCGTACAGGCGCGCTCGCAGCACCTTCATCGCCCGCTCGCGGTTCTGCAGCTGCGACTTCTCATCCTGCATCGAGACGACGACGCCGCTCGGCTTGTGCGTGATGCGTACGGCGGAGTCGGTCGTGTTGACCGACTGGCCGCCCGGGCCGGAGGAGCGGTAGACGTCGATCTGCAGGTCGTTCGGGTCGATCTCGACCTCGACCTCCTCGGCCGCCGGCAGCACCGCGACGGTCGCCGTCGACGTGTGGATGCGGCCCTGGGACTCGGTCTCCGGGACGCGCTGGACGCGATGCGTGCCGCCCTCGTACTTGAAGACCGAGAAGGCGCCGTCGCCCTTGACCTCGAACGTGTAGGAGCCGTCGCTGGCGGCCAGCGTGTCGGTCGTGAACCCGCGCCGCTCGGCGTAGCGCGTGAGCATCTTGTAGAGGTCGCCGGCCCACAGCCCGGCCTCCTCGCCGCCGGCGCCGCCGCGGATCTCGACGATCACGTCCTTGTCGTCGTTGGGGTCGCGCTCGACCATCGCGAGCCGGATCTCCTCGGCCAGCTGCTCGACGCGCTCGCGCGACTCCGTCAGCAGCGCGCGGATCTCGGCGTCCTCGCCCTCGGCCAGCAGCTCCTCGGCGCCGGCGGCGTCGGACGTCGCGCGGCGCCAGGACTCGGCCAGCCGCGCGGCCGGCGCCAGCTGGTTGAAGAGGCGGCCGGCGTCGGCGAAGCGCTGCCGATCCGCGATCACCTCGGGATCGGACATCTGCGCCTGCACGTCGGCGAAGCGGGCCTCGATCTGCTCGACGAGCGACTCGATCATTGGCCCAGGGAGGATAGGAGCCCGCCGCGCGGGCGCGGACGCAGCCACGCCCGCGCCCGCGCGGCAGGGCGACTACTTGGCGGCGGCGCGGCGGCGAGCGGCGCGGCGCTGGAAGCGCTCGACGCGACCGCCGGTGTCCACCAGCTTCTGCTTGCCCGTATAAAACGGGTGGCAGTTCGAGCAGATCTCGACGTGGATGTCGCCCTTCGTCGAGCGCGTCACGAACTCATTCCCGCAGGTGCAGCGGACGGTGGCCTCGGCGTACTCGGGATGGATCTCGGTCTTCATGGGCCTTCCAGTGTAGGCCGCCGCGGGCGGCGCTCAGCAGGTCACGCTGATCGTCGCCGTCGGCGCGTCGGCGGCGTCGAGCGCACTGCCGGGATCGACCGTCGCGCTGACCACGTCGCCGCGGCGGCAGGCCGGCGCCTGCAGCGTCGCGGTCGTGCTCGCGCCGGCCGCCAGCGCGGCCAGCTGGACGGTCCCGAGCGGCGCGCCGTTGAGCGAGAAGTCGACCGCGAAGGCGGCCGCCGCGCTGCGGCCGCGATTGCTCACGCGCACGCCGTAGTGCGGCGACAGCCGCAGCGCCGACAGCCGCAGGCGCGGCCGCGCGTCGGGCTGGCGGCAGCTCGGCGAGGTCGCCCGCGCGCTGCGCACGACGCGGCCCGTCGCGGCGCGCCAGCGGAAGTCGACGACGGCGCGGTACTGCGCCGGCGCCAGCAGCTTCTGCACGGTCTTGTCGTAGATGTAGCGGCCGATCCCCGCCGGCGCGACGATCCAGCTGCCGAAGCCCGGCGCGCGCACCGCGTGCCAGCCGCCGCCCTGGTCCGGCGTGCGCACCTGCAGCGTGAAGCGCAGCTGCATCCGCGCCGCGCGCGCGAGCGTCGCGATCCGGCCCTCGAAGGTCGCGCTGCGCTGCTGGGCGTCGCAGCTCACCAGCAGCGCCTGCTGGGACGGCGACGCGGCGCGCGCGCTCGTCGCCGTGGCGGCGAGGGCGAGCGCGATGGCGAGGACGGCGAGCGGGCGTGGCATGGCGTTGCGGATGCCGAAACCCACGAGCCGCGCGCGAGTTTCGCCTACGGTCGTTCGCCTCGATGCCCGGTCTCGACCCCGATCGCCCGCTCGCCGACCTGCGCGGCGCTCGCTCTGCGAGCTGAGCGCCGCGCGGCTGGGCCTCAGGTGATTTGGTAGAGCGGCCCGTCGCCGCCCTCGGGCGGCGTCAGGCGCCCGCCCTTGGCGGTGATCGCGCCGCACTGGACGCAGTTGGAGGGGTTGACGATCAGGTCGACCATGCCCTCCTGCGGCGCGTCCTCGGGCAGCTCGTAGACGCCGGCCGGGCACATCCAGGCCCAGCCCTCGGCGACCTCGCGCGGCACGTGCGTCTGGATGCGGATGTGCGAGGGCGCGTCGTCGCGCGTCGCGTTGCCGGTCAGGAAGACGCCCGAGAGCTTGTCGAACGTGTACTTGCCGTCCGGCTTCGGGTAGCGCGTGTCGCGGTCGGTCAGCCGCAGCGGCGTGCGGCTGTCGCGGTGCGTCGGCCAGTGGCCGCCGGGGAAGCGGCCCTTGGTCGCGACCATCGCGTTCGTGATCGCGCCGCCGAGCACGAGCCCCTTCGCGAACGGCTGCTTCATGTTGCGCGAGTCGTAGAGCTGGCGGCCGATCGGCGAGCCGAGGATGTCCTGCTCGTACTGCGAGAAGTCGCTCGACCCGGCCTTCAGCTGGCGGTAGATCGTCTCCGCCGCCAGCCGGCCGGACTCGATCGCGTAGTGGATCCCCTTCAGCTTCGGCACGTTGACGAGCCCGCCGGCGTCGCCGACGATCGCCAGCCCCGGCGCGTGCAGCCGCGGGATCGCCCACCAGCCGCCCTCCGGGATCGCCTTCGCGCCCCAGGCCACGCGCTCGCCGTCGGCGAGGATCCCGCGCACCAGCGGATGCAGCTTGAACTCCTGCAGCACGTCGTGGACCGACAGCCGCGCGTCGGCGTGGTCGAGCCCGACGACGAAGCCGAGCGAGACCCGCGCCGGCTCGCCCGGCCGGTTCATCCCGTAGATCCAGGAGCCGCCGAACTCCTTCCACTTGCCGGCCGAGCGCAGCGGCCAGCCGAGCGTGTGCACGACCTTCTCGAACGGCCGCGGCAGCTCCCAGACCTCCTTGACGCCGAGCGCCCAGACCTGCGGGTCGCCGGAGGCGAGGTCGAGCGTCTTGACGGCGGCGCCGGTCAGGTGGCCCCAGGCGCCCTCGGCCAGCACGGTCGCCTTGGCGATCACGTCCGAGCCCGGCTCGAAGTTGCCCTTCTCGGCGCCTGACTTGTCGCGGCCCTTGTCGCCGGTGCGCACGCCGACGACGCGGCCGTCCTGCACGAGCAGCTTCTGGCCGACCGTCTCGGCGAGCACGTAGGCGCCGGCCTCCTCGGCCTTCTCGCCGAGCCAGCGGTTCAGCTCGGCGACCGAGACGACGTAGTTGCCGTGGTTGCGGAACGGCGGCGGCGTCGGCTTCAGCGGCAGCGCGCGCTTGCGGTTCGGCATGAAGTAGACCGTCTCGCGGTCGACCTGCCCCCAGTGCGGCCAGCTGTCGTCGTCGGGGAGCAGCGTGCGGATCGCGGACGGCTCCATCACGCCGCCGGAGAGCTGGTGCGCGCCGGCGACGCGGCCCTTCTCGATCACCGCGACCGGGACCTCGCCGAGCCGCTCGGCGAGCTCCGGGTCGTCCGCCAGCAGCTGCATCAGCCGGATCGCGCACGCCAGCCCGGCCTGGCCGCCGCCGACGATCGCGACGCCGACCTCGATGCGCTCGTCCTCCGGGTCCGTCGGCGTGCCGACGAACTCGGCGGCGGAGTCGACCGGCGGCGGGAACTGGCTGGGTGCGGCCGACACCGGCTAGGCGCCCTTCCGGGCCTTCACGGCCTCCGTCAGCTTGGGCACGATCTTGTGCAGGTCGCCGACGATGCCGAGGTCGGAGAACTCGAAGATCGGGGCGTTCGCGTCCTTGTTGATCGCGACGATGTTCTCGGACGCCTGCATGCCGACCTTGTGCTGGATCGCGCCGGAGATGCCGGCGGCGAGGTACAGCTTCGGCGCGACGGTCTTGCCCGTCTGGCCGATCTGCGCGCTGTAGGAGTACCAGCCGGCGTCGACGACGGCGCGCGTCGCCGCGACCGCGCCGCCGAGCGCGTCGGCGAGCTCCTCGAGCTGCTCGAAGCCCTCGGCCTTGAGCAGCCCGCGGCCGCCGGCGACGAGCACGTCGGCGTCCTCGATGTCGACCTGCTCGCCGCGCTGCTCGCCGCGCTTGACCATCGTCGCCCGCAGCGAGTGGCCGCGGAACTCGACGGCGACGTCCTCGACCGTCGCGCGTCCCTCCCCCGCCGTCGCCTCGAAGGCGTTCAGGCGGCCGATGATCACGCCGACGCCGGAGCGGTAGTGCACCGAGGCGACCTGCGAGTCGTTCAGGATCGGGCGCTCGGCGACCAGCTTGCCGGCCTCCTCACGCACGCTCGTGACCTCCATGCAGACGCCGGCGTCCAGCCGCGCGGCGAGGCCGGCGCCGATCTCGAAGCCGAGCAGGCCGCCGCCGAACAGCGCGTAGCCGTGGCCGCTGGCGCCGATCACCTGCGCCATCGCGTCGACGACCGGCTGCGCCAGGCCCTCGGGGCCCTCGACGCGGAAGACCTTGCTGGCGCCGTAGGCGCCGAGCGAGGCCGCGAGCTCGTCGCCGATCCCCTCGCCGAGCACGATCGCGTGCGCCTTGCCGCCGAGCTTGGCCGCCAGCCGCGCGGCCTCGGAGACGGCGCCGAGCGAGTTCTTGTTGAACGCGCCGTCGTTGTGCAGCGCGTAGACCAGGATGTCGCTCATGCCAGGAGCTTCCTCTCGTCCAGCCAGGCGACGATCTTCGCGACCGTCTCGGCGGTGTCCTCGTCCTCGATGATCTGGCCGGCGGCCTTCGCGGGCGGCGCGTGGAACGCGGCGCAGTGCGCGCGCGCGTGGTCGTAGCCGACGCGCTCGGGCGCGATGCCGGCGTCGGCGGCCGAGAACGTCGCCAGCGGCTTCTTCTTGGCGCCCATGATCGCCTTCAGCGAGGGGTAGCGCGGCTCGTTGATCGCGTCGCCGACGGAGATCACGGCCGGCAGCGCGATCCGCACGGTGTCGTAGCCGTACTCGGCCTGGCGCTCGCAGATCAGCGCGTCGCCGTCGACCTCGATCTTGATCACCTGCGTCAGCGAGGGCATCTCGAGGTGGTCGGCGACGACCGCGCCGATCGTGTAGCACTCGCCGTCGTCGGACTGCTGGCCGAGCAGGACGAGGTCCGGCGACTCGGTCTCGAGCAGCTTCGCCAGCGCGTAGCCGGTGCCGTTGACGTCCGAGCCGGCGAGCGCGGCGTCGGTCAGGTGCACGGAGCGGTCGGCGCCGAGCGAGACCGCCTTGGTGAGCGCGCGCACGGCGCTCTCGGGCCCCATCGTGACGGCGACGATCTCCTCGACGGGCACCTGCCCGCCCTCCTTGAGCTGCATCGCCGCCTCGATCGCATGGGTGTCGAACGGGTTGAGGTTCTTCTCCCCGCTGCGGTCCATCCGCCCCGTCGAGGCGTCGATGCGCTTCACGACGGCGGCGTCCGGCACCTCTTTCACCAGGACGCAGATCTTCACTGAGTCACCTCTCCACGTGAGCGTAAGGTCGACAGCCTAGCGAATTGACTGACGAGTCAATCGGCCGGCCCGGCGAGCTCCAGCAGCCGGCTCAGCACCTGCTCGCGCAACGCACCGGTCGGTGGTGCCATGCCCAGCAGCTCCGCCAGCCAGAGCCCGTCCGCCGCGAGCCGCGCCACGGTGGCGTCGACGCGGTCGGCGCCCGCCTGCTCGACGCGATCCTGCCAGATCGCGTAGTGCGAGCGCACGCCCGCGAGTACGGCCGGGTCGGCGACCAGCGCCGCCAGCAGGCCGAGCTCGTCGGCGACCGCGCCGGCCGGGTCCGAGGCCAGCACGTAGCCGCGCGCGAAGTTCGGGTCGGCGGCGTCGATGTCGCGCTGGAACTCCTGCAGCCAGCGCGCGACGAGCGCCTCGAGCAGCTCGCGCTTGCTCTTGTAGTGGTACAGCAGCCCGCCCTTGGAGACGCCGGCCTGCGCGGCGACGGCGTCGAGCGTGAGCGCCTGCGGCCCGTCGCGGCGGATGACCGCCGCGGCGGCGTCGAGCAGGCGGTCCTTGGTGGACCTAGTGGGAGCCGGCGACATTGAGCCCGATCACGCCCAGCACGATAAGGCCGAGCGAGGCGAGCTTGAGCGCGCCGCCGCCCTCGCCGTAGGCGAGCATGCCGATCAGCGCGATCGCGGCGGTGCCGACGGCCGACCAGACGGCGTAGGTCGTGCCGATCGAGAGGTGCTTGAGCACCAGCGCCAGCAGCCAGAACGACAGTCCGTAGCCCACGACGACGATCGTCGCGGGCAGCGGTCTGGAGAAGCCCTCGGAGGCCTTCAGGGCAACAGTGGCGCTGACTTCCGAGCCGATGGCGAGGGCGAGCAGGAGGACGGTCATAGCTCATGACTATACCGTCCAGACGGTATAGTCAGCGCACGGGGACGGCGCCGCGGATGAAGTCGATGATCGCCTGCGTCGGCGCGCCGGGCGTGAAGACCTCGGCGACGCCGAGCTCTTTCAGCTTCGGGATGTCCTGGCTCGGGATCGTCCCGCCGACGGTGACGACGACGTCGCCCGCGTCCTGTGCAGCGAGCAGCTCGACGACGCGCGGGACGAGCGTCATGTGCGCGCCGGAGAGGATCGACAGGCCGACGGCGTCGGCGTCCTCCTGCAGCACGGTCTCGACGATCTGCTCGGGCGTCTGGTGCAGGCCGGTGTAGATGACCTCCATCCCGGCGTCGCGCAGCGCCCGCGCGATGATCTTGGCGCCGCGGTCGTGCCCGTCAAGGCCGGGCTTGGCGACGACGACGCGGATCTTGTGAACGGTGGCCATGATGCGGGGAGCGTAGTCTCAGCCGCGCATCGCCGCGCCCAGCAGCGCCCGCGCGATGACGAGCCGCTGGATCTCGCTCGTGCCCTCGTAGATCTCGGTCACCTTGGCGTCGCGGTAGTAGCGCTCCGCCGGGAACTCCTTCGTGTAGCCGTAGCCGCCGAGGATCTGGATCGCCTCGCCCGTCTGCCGGCGCGCGACGGCCGAGGCGAACAGCTTCGCCTGCGCGCCCTCGACGCCGTGCGGCAGCCCGGCCTGCTTGAGCCGCGCGGCGCGCCAGGTCAGCGCGCGCGCCGCCTCGATCTCGGTCTGCATGTCGGCGAGCTTGTGCTGGATCGCCTGCTGGCGCGCGATCGGGCCGCCGAAGGCGACGCGCTCGCCGGCGTAGGCGGTCGCCAGCTCGAGCGCCGCCTGCGCGATCCCGACCGCCTGCGCGGCGATGCCGATGCGGCCGCCGTCGAGCGTGCGCAGCGCGACGCGCATGCCGGCGCCGGGCGCGTCGAGCCGCTCGCCGGGCGTCGCCTCGAACGCCAGGTCGGCGGTCGAGGAGGAGTTCAGGCCCATTTTCTCCTCCTCGCGCGTGACCGCGAAGCCCGGCGCGCCGACGCGGACGACGAAGGCCGAGGGGCCGAGCTCGCCTTCGCGCGCGAAGACGATGAAGGTCGAGGCATGCGAGCCGTTGGTGATCCACTGCTTGGCGCCGCTGATCCGCAGCTCGCCGTCGACGCGGCTGCGCATCGCGCTCGCGTCCGAGCCCGAGCCGGCCTCGGTCAGCGCGAACGCGGCCAGCTGCTCGCCCGCCGCCAGCGGCGGCACCAGCGTCTCGATCTGCTCGGCCGTGCCGTGGTGCAGCAGCGGCAGCGTGCCGGCGCTGGTGTGGACCGCGACGGTGACGCCGACGCCGGCGTCGCCGCGCGAGAGCTCCTCCAGCACGAGTACGTAGGAGAGGAAGTCGGCGCCGGCGCCGCCGTGCTCCTCCGGCACGCAGACGCCCATCAGCCCGAGCTCGCCGAGCTCGGCGAAGAGCGCGCGCGGGAACTCGTGCGCGCGATCCCAGCGAGCCGCGTTGGGGGCGATCCGCTCGTCGGCGAAGCGGCGCGCGAGCGCGCGGATCTCGCGCTGCTCGTCGCTCAGCTCGTGCAGGCTCATACGCGGACGATCACGGCGTCGCCCTGACCGCCGCCCGAGCAGATCGCGGCCACGCCGTAGCCGCCGCCGCGGCGCCGCAGCTCGAGCACGAGCGCGCCGAGGATGCGGGCGCCGGAGGCGCCGAGCGGGTGGCCGAGCGCGATCGCGCCGCCGTTGACGTTGACGCGCGCCTCGTCGACGCCGAGCATCCGCACCGAGTTCAGCGCGACCGACGCGAACGCCTCGTTGATCTCCCAGAGGTCGATGTCGCCCGGCTGCAGGCCGGCGCGATCGAGCGCCTTCAGCGCCGCCTTCGCCGGCGTGCGCGCCAGGTAGGCGAACTCGTCGGCGACCGCGGCCTGGCCGACGATCGTCGCCAGCGGCTCGCGGCCGCTGCGCTCGGCCCACTCCTCCGAGGCCAGCACCAGCGCGGCGGCGCCGTCGTTGACGCCCGGCGAGTTGCCGGCCGTGTGCGAGCCCTCCCTGCCGTGCAGACCGGGCAGCTTCGCCAGCGCCTCCAGCGAGGTCTCGCGGCGCGGCGCCTCGTCGACCTCGACCGTCGTCTCGTCGCGGCGGCCGCGCACGCTGACCGGCACGATCTCCTCCGGCAGCCGGCCGGCGTCGGTCGCCGCGACCGCGCGCTCGTGCGAGCGCAGCGCCCAGCGGTCCAGGTCGGGCCGCGCGATCTCCAGCTCGTCGCCGATCTCCGTCGCCTCGACGAACATCTGCTTGCCCGAGAAGGGGCTGCGCAGGCCGTCCTCGAGCATCGCGTCGAGCGCCTGCACGTCGCCCATGCGGAAGCCGGCGCGCGCGCCCGGCAGCAGGTAGGGCGCCTGCGACATCGACTCCATGCCGCCGGCGACGGCGACGTCGAGGTCGCCGGCGCGCACGGCCTGGTCGATCATGCCGGCGGCGCGGATGCCCGACGCGCAGACCTTGTTGATCGTCTCGGACGTGACCTCGATCGGGATGCCGGCCTCGACCTGCGCCTGGCGCGAGGGGATCTGCCCCTGCCCCGCCTGCAGCACCGTGCCCATCACGACGTGCTCGACCTGCTCGGGCTCGACGCCGGAGCGCTCCAGCGCGGCGCGGATCGCGATCCCTCCGAGGTACGTCGCGGGAAGCGTCGAGAGACCACCGCCGAGCTTGCCGATCGGCGTGCGCGCGGTGCCGAGGATCACGGTTCTGGACATGGCGCGAGTCTATTAACGTCGCGCCGCATGCGAGTGACAGCAACCACCGCGGCGCCGCTGGACGTCGACGCCGACACGATCGCGGTCGGCGTCTTCGAGGACGAGGCCGTCGCGCACGACCACGGCGACGCGCTGCAGGCGCTGGTCGACTCCGGCGAGGCAAAGCGCGGCCTGCGCAAGCTCGCCGTCACGCACGCGGCCGGCCGGCGCATCGTGCTCGTCGGGCTCGGCGCGCGCGAGGGCTTCACGCCCGAGCGCGCGCGGATCGCCGCCGCCGTCGCGCTCGGCCGCGCGCGCGAGCTGGGCGCGCGGCGGCTCTGCTGGGAGCTGCCGCACCACGTCGGCGACGCGCACGCCGCCGCGATCGTCGACGGCACGCTCGGCGCCGCCTACCGCTTCACGGAGCTCAAGAGCGCGCCGTCCGACGACGCGCCGGCACCGGAGGCGCTGATCCTCTCGGCGCACTACGACGTCGGCGCGGCGGTGCGCCACGGCGAGATCGTCGGCGCCGCCGTCAACGCGGCGCGCGACCTGCAGAACCGGCCCGGCAACGTGCTGACGCCGGCGGCGCTGGCCGACCGCGCGCAGGCGGTCGCCGGCGTCGAGGCCGTCGTGCTCGACCGCGCCGGCATCGAGGCCGCCGGGATGGGCGCGTTCGCCGCGGTCGCGCGCGGCTCGGACGTCGAGCCGCGGCTGATCACGCTGCGCTACGAGCCGGCGGACGCCGTCGGCCCGCTGCTCGGGCTGGTCGGCAAGGCCGTCACCTTCGACAGCGGCGGCATCTCGCTCAAGCCGGCACCGAAGATGGGCGAGATGAAGTTCGACATGTCAGGCGGCGCCGCCGTGCTCGCGGCGACCGAGGCGATCGCCGCGCTGCGGCTGCCGATCCGGCTCGTCAGCGTGATCGGCGCGACCGAGAACATGCCTTCTGGGCGCGCCGTGAAGCCGGGCGACGTCGTACGCGCGAAGACCGGCACGACGATCGAGGTGCTCAACACCGACGCCGAGGGCCGGCTCGTGCTGGCCGACTGCCTCGCCCACGCGGTCGAGCAGGGCGCCGAGCGGCTGGTCGACCTGGCGACGCTGACCGGCGCGATCGTGACGACCTTCGGCGGCGTCTACGCCGGCCTCTTCGCCAGCGACGACGACTGGTCCGCGCAGCTGACGACGGCCGGCGAGGCCGGCGGCGAGCGGCTCTGGCGGCTGCCGCTGCACGAGGAGTACGCGAAGGCGATCGAGGGCCGCTACGCGGACGTCGCCAACGCCGTCGAGGACCGCCGCGCCGGCTCGATCGTCGCCGCCGAGTTCCTGCGCCGCTTCGTCGGCGACGTGCCCTGGGCGCACCTGGACATCGCCGGCACGGCCTGGGATCGCGGGCTTCCCTACGCCGACAAGGGCGGCGCCGGCTACGGCGTGCGCACGCTGGTCGCGCTGGCCGAGGCGCTGGTCGCCGCCGGCTGAGCGCGTCGCCGGGCCGCCGCTCGCAGCCGTCCGCTCTCACGCTCCGCCGGGCACAATGGCTGCGATGCGGCTCGCCGCGCTCTGGCTGATCCTCTTCGCGGCCTACGCCGCCACGCTCGGCGTTCCCGCGCGGGCCGGCGTCGACTACGGCGGCAGCGAGGCACACCACCTGCTCGCCGCCGAGTCGCTGGTCGCCGACGGCGACGTCGACCTCGCCAACCAGTACCGCGACCGCGACTACGCGCACTGGTACCCCGGCACGCTGCGGACCGACGGCACCGTCGTGCAGGGCCGGCTCGTCGAGCCGCACGGGATCGGCTACGCGCTGCTGATCGCGCCGGCCTACGACGTCGGCGGGCCGAAGGCGGTGCAGATCGAGATGGCGGCGCTGCTGGCGCTCGCGCTGGTGCTCGGCGCGGCGCTGGCGCGGCGGATCGTGCCGGAGCCGTGGGCCGGCCTCGGCGCGCTGCTCGCCGGCCTCTCGCCGCCGGCGCTCGCCGCCGGCACGACCGTCACGCCGTCGGTGCCGGCGGCCGTCGCGCTGACCGGCGCGGCGCTCTGCGCGCTCAAGCTCGACGAGCGCGCGCGACGGCGGCACATCTTCGGCGGCGCGCTGCTGCTGGCGACGCTGCCCTGGCTCGGCTGGACCTTCATCGTCCCCGGCGTCGCCGTCGCCTTCATGCTGGTGCGGCGCGCGCTGCGCGAGCGGCGGCGGATGGCGGCGCTGTTCGCCGGCGAGGCGCTGGCCGCGTCGCTCGTCTTCTACGCGACGCTGAACGACCGCTTCTACGGCGGCTGGACGCCGCGCGCGGCCGGCGCCGCGGCGGTGCCGGACTTCCCGCTCGGCTATGTCGAGCGGCTGCCGCGGCTGGCCTCGCTGTGGCTCGACCGCGACTACGGGCTGATCCGCTGGGTGCCGGTGATCGCGCTGGCGTTCGTCGGCTGCTGGCAGCTGTACCGCTCGCGCCGCGACCAGCTGGCGCGCGTGGCGCCGGCGCGGCGCGCGGCCGAGGCGGCCGCGCGGCTGGCGCTGGCGATCGTCCTCGGGCAGCTGCTGGTGACCGCGCTGGCCGCCGCCGACCCGCGCTCGCCCGGGCTCTTCCCCGGCGTCGACATGATCGCGGCGCTGCCGGCCGCGGCGGCGCTGACCGCGTGGGGCCTGCGCCACGTGCCGCGGCCGGTCGCCGCGCTGCTGGGGCTGCTGACGCTCGGCGCCAGCGCCTGGGTCGGCATCGACCTGCTGACCGGGCACGCGAGCGGCTGGCTGGCGGTCTCGACGAGCGCGCCGTGGGGCCCGCTGGTCAACGTCTTCCCCAGCTTCGCGGGCGCGCCGGCCTGGCCGATCGCGGCCTGCGCGCTGATCGCGCTGGGCGTCGTCGCGCTGGCGCTGCACGAGCGCCGCGAGCTCGGCGAGTGGCGCCGCTCCGTCGCCGCGGCGCGGACGTCGCGCGCGATGCACTGAGCGCCCCGCCCCGCCCGCGCAATTACGCGAACGGTCACGAGCCGCGGCGCTCGGGGTGCCACGATGCCGGGGTGTCTTCTCCCCAGGCTCGATTCGATGCGGCCTCTCACGAGTCCGCGGCGCGCAGCTATGCGCGCCGGCTTCCGATGGTGCTCGCCTCGGCCAGCGGCGCCGTCGTTCGCGACGTCGACGGCAACGAGTACGTCGACTGCCTCGCCGGCGCCGGCGCGCTGGCGCTCGGGCATCGGCATCCGGTCGTCGCCGAGGCGCTGCAGCGGGCACTCGCGGACGGCGTCCCGCTGACGACGCTCGACCTCTCGACGCCGCTGCGCGAGGCCTACCTCGAGCAGCTGTTCGGCGCGCTGCCGCCGGCCTTCGCCGACGGCCGCGCGCTGTTCTGCGGCCCGAGCGGCGCCGACGCGGTCGAGGCGGCGGTCAAGCTCGCCAAGACGGCGACCGGCCGCGGCGGCATGCTCGCCTTCGGCGGCGGCTACCACGGGATGACGCAGGCGACGCTGGCGCTGTCAGGCGGCCGCGCCGCGAAGGCGCCGCTGGGCGCGCTCGGCGAGGTCCAGCACCTGCCGTTCCCAAGCGCCTTCCGCTGCCCGCTCGGCGCCGGCGAGGCCAGCGGCGCCGCCTGCGCGCGCGTCGTCGAATGGCTGCTGAGCGACGAGGGCAGCGGCGTCGTGACGCCGGCGGCGGTCGTCGTCGAGCCGGTCCAGGGCGAGGGCGGCGTGCAGCCGATGCCGGCCGACTTCGCGCACGCGCTGCGCCGCGCGACGCGCGAGGCGGGCGTGCTGCTGATCGCCGACGAGGTGCAGACCGGGCTCGGCCGCACCGGCGAGCTGTGGGCCAGCGAGGCGCTGGACCCTGACGTGCTCGTGCTCTCGAAGGCGGTCGGCGGCGGGCTGCCGCTGGCGCTGATCGTCTTCAAGCCCGAGCTCGACGTCTGGCAGCCGGGCGCGCACGCCGGCACCTTCCGCGGCAACCAGCTGGCGTTCGCGGCCGGCGCGGCGACGATCGAGGAGGTCGTGCGCGCGCGGCTCGACGTGCACGCGGCGGCGCTCGGCGCGCGCCTGCGGGACGGGCTGCGCGCGGCGGCCGGCGGCGTCGACGCGGTCGGCGACGTGCGCGGCCGCGGGCTGATGGTCGGCGCCGAGCTGGTCGACCCCGACGCGCTCGACCGCCACGGCGTGCCGGTGCCGGACGGGACGCTGGCGCGCGCGGTCCAGCGCGGAATGCTCGAGCGCGGCGTGATCGTCGAGCTCGGCGGCCGCGCCGACGCGGTCGTGCGCTTCCTGCCGCCGCTGATCGTCAGCGAGGCGCAGATCGACCAGGTCGTCGAGGCCTTCGACGGCGCGCTGCGCGAGGCGCTCGCCGGCCGCGAGCCGGCGGCGTGCGCGACGTGAGCGACGTCGAGTTCGCGACCGGCGAGGGCGCGGGCGCCGCGCTGGCGCAGGCCGCCGGCGAGGTTGCGGCGGCGCTGGCGCGCGTCGCCGCGCTGCCCGGCCCGCGCTCGCCGCTGTCGGCGGCGCAGATCGCCGACGCGGTCGCCGCGATCGACCCCTGCCCGGAGGCGGGCGTGCCGCTCGCGCAGGCGCTCGCGGACGTCGCGCCGCTGCTCGACGCCGGCGTGCGCGTCGCGCACCCGTGGGCGGTCGCGCACCTGCACCCGCCGCCGCTGCTCGCCGCCGCGGCCGCCGAGCTGGCGGTCGCCGTGACCAACCAGTCGCAGGACTCCTTCGACGGCTCGCCGGCCGGCAGCTACGCGGAGGACCAGCTCGTTCGCTGGCTGGCGCGGCGGCACGGGCTCGGCGAGCGCGGCAGCGGCGTGATGACGCTCGGCGGCACCGCCTCGAACCTGCTCGGCCTGCTGCTGGCGCGCGACCGCGCCGGCGAGCACGTCCGCCGCGACGGGCTGCCGGCCGACCACGCGCGCTGGCGGATCGTCGCGTCCGAGGGCTCGCACGACAGCATCCGCCGCTCGGCGGCGCTCCTCGGCCTCGGCACCGAGGCGGTCGTCGCCGTCGCGACCGACGCGCGCGGCGCGATGTCGCTGCCGGCGCTCGACGCCGCGCTCGAGCGGCTGCGCGCCGACGGCCGGCGCGCGATCGCGATCGCCGCGACCGCGGGCACGACCGACCTCGGCGCGATCGACCCGCTCGCCGCGCTCGCCGACCGCGCGCGCGAGCTCGGCGCCTGGCTGCACGTCGACGCCGCCGTCGGCTCCGGGCTGACGCTGTCGGACGCGCTGCGGCCGCGGCTGGCGGGGATCGAGCGCGCCGACTCGGTCACCGCCGACCTGCACAAGCTCTGGTGGCAGCCGTTCCCGGCCAGCGCGCTGCTCGTCCCCGACGTCGAGCGCCTGCGCGCCGTCCACCACGCGAGCGTCTACCTCAACCGTCCCGAGGACGAGGCCGAGGGCCAGCTCAACCTGGTCGGCCGCTCGCTCGACACCTCGCGCCGCTTCGACGCGCTGAAGGTGCTGATCGCGCTGCGCGCGACCGGTCGCGCGCGGCTCGCGCAGATGGCCGAGCACTGCGTCGCGCTGGCCGAGCACGCCGCCGCGCGCGTGCGCGCGCATCCGGCGCTGGAGCTGGTCGCCGAGCCCTCGACGGTGATGGTCGTGCTGCGCGTGCGCGGCGGCGACGAGGCCAACGTCGCCGTCCAGCGCGCGCTGTTCGCGAGCGGCGTCGCGCTGCTCGGGCGCACGCGCGTGCGCGGCCGCGTCGTGCTCAAGCTGACGCTCGTGAACCCGACGACGAGCACCGCCGACGTCGACGCGCTGCTCGAGCGGATCGCCGCGGAGGCCGCCGCGCTCGCCGCCTGACGCGCGCGCCGCGTGGCAGGCCGCCGCGACGCGCCGCCGCCGGTTCGACGCCGTGGCGCGCCGCCGGCGGCTCGGCGCCGCCGGCGCTCAGTGCCTGACGCGCCGCGAGACGCTCACCGTGCGCTCGTCGTCGCCCGTCAGCGTCCCAACCAGGCGGACGCTGACGAGCTTCGCCGTGCGGCGCAGGCCGGCGAGCGTCAGCCGCCGGTCGATCCGCCGGCCGGCGCCGGCGTGCACGTGGACGCGCGCGCCGAGCACGACGCGGCCGCTCGCGAGCCGCCCGCGCAGCCGCAGCGAGACCGTGCAGGCGTGCTCGCAGGCGGTGCGCAGCCGCACCCGCCGCTTGCCGTCGAGCCGGCTCAGCGAGACGGCGATCAGCCGCGGCACGGGCCGCGTGACGTGGATCGTGATCGTGCCGGCGCTGCGCAGCGCGGCCGGTCCGCTGCCGATCGTCGCGCCGTAGCCGATCGTCTCGACGCCGGCGAAGCTCGGCTGCGGCGTGTAGGTGACGGCCGCGGTGCCGGCGGCCGTCGGGCGCGCGCTCGTCGCCAGGCTCGCCCGGCCGTAAGCCGCGACGCTGACGAAGTAGCCGGCGGCGCTCAGCGGGCAGCTGACGGAGATCGTGATCGGCTCGCCGGCGACGGCGTCGACCTCGCGATCCGCGCACGGCTTCGCCCGCGGCTCGACCAGCGTCAGCACCGGCGCGTTCGAGACGCAGCTGATCGTCGTGCCGGTCGTGCACGGCTGCCAGGCGGGATCGCTGTACGGGCCGGCCTGGCTCGGCACCGCCGCGCCGCCCGCCGCCCCGGCGGCGATCAGCAGGCGCTGGGCGCCGCTCGGCACGTCGACGGCGCGCAGATCGCCGGCGGCGGTCGCGAAGACGACGCTGGCCGCGTCCGGCGCCCAGGCCGGCGCGACGTCGCGCTGGCCGAGGACCGGCGCCGCCAGCTGGCGCGTGCTCCTGTCGCCGACGGCGACCATGCCGAGCCCGCCGTCGGCGGTCGCGTAGGCGAGCGCGCCGCCGTCCGGCGACCAGGCCGGGGTGCCGCGGACGCCGCTCGCCACGAGCAGGCTCTGGCGCGACTCGCCCGGCGCGTTCAGCCGCAGCGCGTCGTCGCCGGCGAGCACGCTCGCGACCGCGGCGCCGGGAGCGATCGCCGCCGCGGCGGTGTTCCAGGGCAGCGACGTGGCGAGCGTGACGCCGTCGGAGCCGTCGGCCGCGATCGACAGCAGCGACTGCGGCTGGTCGCGCCGCGGCGCCGCCGACGCGCGCCGCAGCAGGATCCGCCCGAACGTGGTCCAGGCGGGGTCGAGGTCGTCGGTCGGCGTCGCCGGCGCGGATGCGCTGACGAGCCGCGTGGCGCCGCTCGCGAGATCGAAGACGGCGATCCGCGACGTGCCGGCGGCGTCCGTCTGCACGAAGGCGATCGCGTTGCCGTCCGGCGACCAGGCGGGCGCGGCGATCGTCGCGCCGGCGGGCGCCGTGTAGCGCACCGTCGCGGCGCTCGGCGGCGTGACGTCGAAGGTCTCCAGCACGCGCTCGTCGGAGACGACGGCGACCTGCCCGTCGCTCGCCGCCCGCGCGCTCGCCGCCGCGGCGCCGAAGCTGACGGCGCAGAGCACGGCGACGGCCGCGATCCCCCTCATGACGCCACCATAGCGGCGGCGCGTCAGCGTCCGGCGCGCTGCGGCGCCACGTCGCCGCGCGCGAGGATCTCGGCGGCGGCGCTCGCCGGATCGAGCCGGCGGGCGACGACCTCGTCGAGCAGCCGCTGGACGTCCGGGTCGTCGCGCAGGCGCGCCTCGAGCGCCTGGCGCAGGCGCATCGTCGCGATCCCGACGACCTCGCCCAGCAGGTTGCGCCGGCGCCGCTCGGACAGCGTCCCCTCGGCCTCGACGTGCGCGCGGTGCTCCCGCAGCCGCCGCGCCAGCTCCTCGATCCCCTCGCCGCGCAGCGCCTCCGTCTTGACGATCGGCACGCGCCAGCCGTGCTGGGACCCGAGCGAGAGCACGCCGCGGATCTCGCGCACCATCGTGTCCGTCAGCGGGTGGTCGGCCTTGTTGACGACGATCACGTCAGGGATCTCCATCACGCCGGCCTTCAGCGCCTGGATCGAGTCGCCGGAGCCCGGGATCAGCACCAGCACGACCGAGTCGGCGTGGTCGATCACGTCGACCTCCGCCTGGCCGACGCCGACCGTCTCCAGGAAGACGTCGTCCTTGCCGGCGGCGTCCATCAGCAGCGCCGTCTGCAGCGCCGCCTCGGCGAGGCCGCCGAGCGCGCCGCGCGTCGCCATCGAGCGGATGAAGACGCCGGGATCGAGGAAGTGGTCGGCGAGCCGGATCCGGTCGCCCAGCAGCGCGCCGCCGCGGAACGGCGAGGAGGGGTCGATCGAGAGCACGCCGACGCTGCGCTCGAGCTTCCGCTGGTGCGCGATCAGCGCGCCGATCAGCGTCGACTTGCCGGCGCCGGGCGGGCCGGTGAAGCCGACGACGGCCGCCGAGCCGGTGTGCGGATAGACCTCGCGGACGAGCTCGCGGCCGGCCGGGTCGTCGTCCTCGACGAGCGAGATCGCGCGCGCCAACGCACGCTTGTCGCCGGCCAGCAGGCGCTGCGCGAGCGAGTCCGTCATAGGGTCGGGCAGGATAGTCGCGGGCCTGGATCCCCTTGCTCGTCGAGGCATGCCTGGCCATCCGAACGGGATGGCTTTCGTACGAGCGCGAGACCCGTGATCGTTCGACGCATGTTGAGTGAAGAGCGCCCGGCGTCCGCGTGAGCGCGCGCAGCTGGGGCACGCTGGCGGCCGTGGCCGCCGCCGCCCTGACCGCCTCGTCGGCGCCCGCTCGCGCGGACGTCGCCGCGACCGTCGAGCAGCCGCTGCCGGCGGCGGTCGCGCGAGCGGGCGGCGCGACGGCCCGGGCGTACCGCGCCCTCGCGCAGGCGTTTCCCGAGCTCGCGGCGCCGGCGCCGAACGGGACGCCGGCGGCGGGCGGCGACCGCGTGACGGGCTATGCGGCCGACAACGTCGCGCGCGTGGCCGGGCCTGGCGGGACGCGCATCGTCGTCTCGTCGAGGCCGCTGCGGACCACCTCGGCGAGCGGCGCCTCGCGGCCGGTTGACCTGACGCTGACGTCGACCGCCGGCGGCAGCCTGCGGACGCCGAGCAACGCGCCGTTCTCGCTGCGGCTCGCCACGGCCGTCGCGGCGGGGTTCACGATCGGGCCTGACGCCGCGCACGCCGTCCACGTGACGCCGCTCGCGACCGATCCGACGGTCAGCGCGGTCGACGTCGGCAACCAGCTGCTCGCGGCGGGCACGCAGACCGGCGTCGACACGCTGCTGCGTCCGACGACGACCGGCCTGGCGACCTTCGCGCAGATCACCGACCCGGCGGCGCCGGAGCGCTACGGCTACCAGCTCGATCTCGCTCCCGGCCAGACGATCGACGCGCGCGACGGCGTCGTGACCGTCGGCGAGGGCGGTGCGACGATCCTCACGATCGCCGTGCCCGTCGCCGTCGACGCCAGCGGCGCATCCGTGCCGATCGACCTGACGGCGAGCGGCGACACGATCACGATGACCGTCCGGCACCGCAGTCCGAGCACGACGTATCCGGTCCTCGCGGACCCGGAGTGGTACTCGTCCTACGACTGGTCGACGCAGGCCGGGATCGGCACCGAGGGCTGGTACGTCGCCTCGATCACCGATCCGGCGTTCTACGCCACCGACATCCTGACCGAGCCGATCGGGACGCCGCGGCGCGACGGCGTCGGGATCCGGATCACGCCCAAGGGCGGTCAGACCTATCCGGAGAACGTCGCGGGCGAGGTCGCGTGGACGGCGCCGGGGACGACGACGATCCTCAGCGCGGACTTCAAGGACGTGATCGAGCGCGACGACAGCGACCGTCAGACCAGCCGGCTGCAGCTTGCCGGCGGCAGCGGCCCGCTCCCGACCCACGACTACTTCGCCGCCGGACCGGTCGCCGACGTGCTCGACGACGTGCCGCTGCTCAGCCCGAACGGCGACGCCACCTCGGCGATCGTCGAGCTGTTCACGCCTCCGTGCACGGCGGAAGAGCTCGCGACGTCCCCACCGAGCTGCCCGCGTCAGGTCAAGAGCGGCTCGCAGTCGCAGCTGAGGGTCGGCTCAGTCGATCTTTCGCTCACCGATGACGACGACCCCACGGCGAGGGCATCCGGCCCGTTGCGCGATCTCGCCGATCGCTGGACGCAGGGCACCACGCCGCTGGACGTCGACCTGGACTTCGGCGACCCGGGCTCGGGCGTCGACTCGTGGAGCTTGACCTCGACCGACGCGGCCGGCGATCACGCGATCGACATGAGCGGCCCGCTGTGCGACGCGGCGCATCTGACGCCGGGACAGAGCGGCCAGATCTGCCCCTTCACAAGCGGCGCGCACGGCGTGTCGATCGACGTTGCGGGACTGCCGGAAGGACAGAACCGCTTCACGGCGGCCGCCACCGACTTCGCCGGCAACGCCAGCGGCGACGGCAGCGACGTCTGGAGCGTCTACGTCGACCGCGGCCCGCCCAGCCTCACGGCGACCGGCCCGCTGGTCGACGCCGAGCGCAGCTGGGTCGACCCCGGCCAGCTGACGCCGACGGTCCGCCTCGCGGCGCACGACGACCGCTCCGGGGTCGAGCGCACCGACCTGACCGCGACCGACGAGGCGGGCGCGACGGTGCTGACCAGCACCAGCGACGCCTGCGCGGCGCCAGGCCCGATCGGGCAGCCGTGCCCCAACGACTACGCCGACGACATCGCGCTGAACGCGAACGCGCTGCCTGAGGGCACGCTCTCGTTCAGCGCGAGCGCCGTCGATCACGTCGGCCTGAAGTCGGCTCCCGCCACGTGGACGCTGCAGCTGGACCGCACGCCGCCGATCGCCCGCGCCGCCGGCGACCTGGTCGCGCTGCAGGATCAGTGGACGAACCGGGCCGGCCCGGTCAGCGTCACGCTCGACGGCCGCGACGCGCTGTCGGGCGTCAGCGAGCTCGAGCTGGTCGCCGTCAACGACGACGGACGCCACACGATCGCCTCGGCGAGCACCTGCGACTCGCCCGCCGACGACGGCTCCTGCCCGCACCTGACGAGCACGACCGTCGACCTCGACGCCGGCGCGCTCCCCGACGGCCTGAACCACTTCGAGGTCCAAGCGCGCGACCGAGCCGGACACGTCAGCCGCACTGGCGACACGTGGGACGCCTACATCGACCACACCCCGCCGCCCGAGCCGACCGGCGCCGTCGTCACGAGCAACAGCCCGGACAGCCTCTCGATCGCCTGGAACCCGGTCGTCGACGTGCCCGAAGGCGCGGCCGGAGTCAGCTACGAGTACCTGGTCCTCGATCACGGCACGCCCGTCACGCAATGGACCAGCACGCCCCGCCCCAGCGCGATCATCCCGGGCCTGTCGCCTGGCGTGGAGTACGAGATCCGGCTCTGCGCGTCAGACCTGGCGAAGAACCAGTCCAAGTGCGCCGTCCCCAGCGGCCGCACCGCGAACGGACCGACGGCGCACACGGCGCTGAAGCCCCCGACAGCCGAGCAGATCCGCGTGGCGATAGGCCTCGACGCGCTCGGCGGCTCGGTCGCCGCCGCCGCGCGGAACGCCGCGCTGAAGGGGCTCGAGGCGGGCGCGCTGCGCACCGTCCTGCGGGACGTCGCCGACTTCGCGTCGAAGGCCAACGTCATCACGCTGATCGTCACGACGGCCACCGACGTCCTCGCGGGCGACGGCAACCCGGACTGCGAGCAGGGGCCGCTCTACATGCGCGCGAAGCCGACCTTCAAGAACGCGGGCACCGCGCTCAAGGCCGCGGCGGGCGCCAAGGTCGGCGCGGTCGCGGCGACACGTCGCACGCTCGCCTCCGCGCTCAGCGCGGTCGACAAGCTGACCGCGTTCACCGTGGCGAACAAGGCCGTCAAGGGCTGCAGAGGCCCGAACACCGTCGCGACCATGGTGATCGCCAAGCTCCGCCCAGCCCTCGTCGCGGCCCAGCTCCACGTCCACGAGCTCGACGTCGACCCGGCCGACGTCAAGCGGTTCCTCGACCAGAATCAAACTGATTTCAACAACAAATCGAACGGGCTGAGACTGCAGTCGCTGGTCGAGGCCCGCATCGCGTTCCGATCGTGCCTTGACACAGCCACCCGCGCCCAGTGCTTCACGCTCAAGGTCTTCCTGCCTGGCAGCGACATCCAAGGCACGACAGACAACGACCGCAACGCGATCTTCGAACTCAATTCGCGCCCCCGACACCCCGCAATATTGCACTGGGCACCTAAACCCGACCGAACCGCAAAACGCCAATGGTATTACAATGATCCCCACAAAGAGAACAAGGCAAATCCATGCGAGCACCTTCAGGATCTGTCGTGTGACGAGTATCCGTTTAACTCGACGATCGAGGGCGGCCCCCAGCCTGGGCGTCCTTTCCCCAGCCTAGCCTCCGTACCGCTCGCCGAGAACAAGCTGCAAGGAACCCGCTTGCAGCAATTCTATCTGGCGTGCCAGCTTACTAGCCCAGACCGTAACGATGCACGCTTTGTAGTCGCCCCGCTCCCTAACAGGGCCGACGGACACGCAATCCTTTCGACAAGAATCGCCTGCAATCGCGAGCATGGAGCCACATGATGAACCACACTGTCACAATGCTGAGCATCGACCTCCTCGAACGCTTCGGCACTGCATTGCGCGCACTCGGCCTGCCCATCGCCGAGGAACTCAACCCAGGACTATCTGATGCCGAAATGGATGCACTGACCGGTCCGCTTGGCTTCGCACTTCCCACCGAACTCCGCACCCTATTCGGCTGGCACGATGGCTCGCGGCGCACCCCAGATGCCGACCTCGCATTCTCAGTCTTCGCCCCCGGCGGCGGTTTTCGTCCGCTAACCGAGATGATCGAGGACTATAAGTCGTCCTGCAAGATCGCCGCCGACGCCGCACCCTACGGACTCTGGCTTCCGACCTTCTTCCCCGTCGTCCTGATGAACCCCTCCCCCGGCGCGCACCTCGACGTACCCGAAGGAGCACCATCCCCCGTCAACCTCGTCTACTGGGGTGACGCCGAATCTCCCGGAGAACCCGACCTGCGATCAGTCGGAGAACTCTTTACCTACTACTGCCTCGCCCTCGAAGAGGGCGTCTACGTTCACCAAGGCAACGGCAGGATCCACATCAGTAGAGAAAACGCCAACAAATTCACCTGGCCAAACGCCCTGCCATAGCCGCAAACCCGTGTCACACATCGGACTGTCGGCATAGACTACGATGCTCGCCTTCGAACTACTCGAGCGGTTCCACGCGGCGCTGCGCGCGCTCGACCTGCGGATCGCCGGCGAGCTCAACCCCGGCCTCTCAGACGCCGAGATGGACGCGCTCACCGAACCACTCGGCTTCACACTCCCCACCGAGCTCCGCACCTCTTCAGCTGGCACAACGGCTCACGCCCCACCCCCGACGCCGAGGGTCCGTACTCCATCTTCGCGCCTGGCGCAGGCTTCCGCCCACTGACAGAGATGATTGAAGAGTACACGACATCGGTTGAACTCGGTGCCGAGACCGCCCCAGACAGTCTCTGGCTGCCGACCCTCTTCCCTATCGCCCTGATGCGCCCCTCCCCTGGCGCACACCTCGATACATCCCCTGGTGCACCGTCCCCTGTGCACCTCGTCTACTGGAGTGCCGCCGACCCACTCGGCGAACCCGACCTCCCAAGCGTCGGCGATCTCTTCACCTACTGGTGCATCGCCCTCGAAGAAGGCGTCTACGTCCACGAAGGCGACGGCAACATCTACACCAGCGACCGCGCCGACGACTTCACCTGGCCCAACAACATGCCATAGCTCGACCCCAATCGCGATGCTCACCATCGACTTACTCGAACGCTTCCACACCGCGCTACGCGCGCTCGACCTGCGGATCGCCGACGAGCTCAACCCCGGCCTCTCAGACGCCGAGATGGACGCCCTCACCGAACCGCTCGGCTTCACGCTCCCCACCGAGCTGCGCACCCTCTTCAGCTGGCACAACGGCTCACGCCGCTTCCCAGACCCCGAATGGCCGTACTCGATCTTCGCGCCCGGCGGCAGCTTCCGCCCGCTGGCAGAGATGATCGAGCACTACAAGACGTCAGTCGAGATCGCCGACGACGCAGCCCCATACGGGCTCTGGAAGCCGACATTCTTCCCGGTCGTAGAGATGAACCCCTCTCCGGGCGCGCACCTCGACGTACCCGAAGGCGCACCATCGCCGGTAAATCTCGTCTACTGGGGCGACGCCGAACCTCCCGGCGAACCCGACCTCCAATCAGTCGGCGACCTCTTCACCCACTGGTGCATCGCCCTCGAAGAGGGCATCTACGTCCCCGAAGACGACTGGATCTTCATCAGCGAACGCGCCGACGGCTTCACCTGGCCGCACGGCCTGCCCTGACGCTCGTAGCCGCGCGGCGCCGCGGGCTAGGATCGCGCCCGCGATGTCAGCCGCCGAGCCTCCCGTCCACGGCGTCCCCGCGCCGCTGCGCGGCGGGCCGCTGGAGCTGTGGCGCTTCATGCGCCGCAACGGCATGCTCAACCATCGCTATCTGCGGCTGCTGACGCGGCTCGCGTTCCTGAAGCTGCGCTTCCGCGGCCGCCTGCAGACCGACGGCCTCTGCTTCGTCGGCCCGCATGTGAAGCTGGAGATCGGCCGCGACGCCGTGCTGCGGCTCGGGCGCTGGTCCTGGCTCGGGCACGGCACGAAGATCCGCGTGCACGAAGGCGTTTGCGAGATCGGCGCCAAGACGGTGCTCGGGCAGGAGTGCACGATCTCCGCGTTCCAGCGTGTCGAGATCGGGCGCGAGTGCGTGATCGCCGACCGCGTGATGCTGATCGACTTCGACCACGGCGTCGTCGAGGTCGAGCGGCCGATCCGCGAGCAGGGCATCTACAAGCGCGACGTGCGCGTCGGCAGCAACTGCTGGATCGGCTACGGCGCCTGCATCCTGCGCGGCGTCGAGGTCGGCGACAACGTCGTGATCGGCGCCAACACCGTCGTCACCAAGGACGTCACCGCCGACGCGGTCGTCGCCGGGGCGCCCGCGCGGCTGCTGCGCTCGCGCGCGACCCCGGCGACGCTGCGCTGGCGCTGAGCGCCGCGCGGTCAGCCGCCGATCTGCGCGCCGCAGGCCGGCCAGGGCGCGAGGCCGCGCTGGGCGTAGAGCTTGGCCGCCATCGCGTCCTGCGTCGCCTCGGACGCCGCCGCGGGATCGCCGTGGCCGCCGAGCGAGCGCCAGGTCGCCCGCGTGAACTGGTACTTGCCGCGGTACTGCCCGTCCGGCGAGACGGCCGCCGGATTCCCGCCCGACTCGCACTGCGCGATCGACGCAAGCGCGTCCGACCCGCTCGTCGAGGTCGACGTCGTCGTCGAGCTGAAGCTGCGCGCGCCCGCGCCTGACAGGCCGAGCGCGGCGACCGTCGCGCTGTCGATCGCGCCGCTGACCGGCAGCCCGTGCGCGCGCTGGAAGCGGCGCAGCGCGGCGCGCGTGATCGGGCCGACGACGCCGTCGGCGGTGACGCCGAGCGCGCTCTGGACGGCCGCGGCCGAGACCGGCGCCGCCGTCGCGGCGACGCTCGTGCTCGTGCCCGCGCTGGTGCCGCCGCTCGAGCTGGCGGCGAAGGCGCCGCCGGCGGCGAAGGTCAGCGACGCCAGCGTGACGGCGACGGAGCTGCGCGAGACGCGCACGCGGCGGCGCGTCCGCAGGGCGAGCGCACGCCGCGCACGCGAGCGCTCGAGGGATTCCCGCCAGGGTTTGGCGGACGACAGATCGTGATTGGACACGACGCGAAGCTCCTTGGTCTCATCGCGCCTACGGGGTTAGCTGTCGGGCTCGCGCGATGACCTGCGCTACGCCACCATGATGGTGGCGATTCGCCCCGGGAGCCGTGACCTGTGGCTCCAGTGGTTCCCCCGCTCCCCGCCGACTGGACGGCAGGGACTCGGCTCTTGTGGGCGAACAGGTTACACGAAGGTGCCGGCGGCGACGTGGCGCGCGAGGTTGCGCGGCCGCGGCGGACGCTCGCCGAGCGCGGCCGCCAGGTGCGCCTCGACACGCTGGCGCGGGTAGTCGCCGGCCGTCCCCGCGTCGATCAGGAAGGCCCAGTCGGAGGCCTGCGCGGCAAGCAGCTCGCGCAGCGCCGGCTCGCGGCCGGACGCCGCGCTCGCGCCGCGCGCGGCCACGCCCGCACCGCCGCCGGCCGCGCCTACGCCGCCGCCGAGCGCGCCCGCGTCGCCGGCGGCCGCGGCCGCGCCGTCGCCCCCCTGCCGCGCGGACGCCAGCAGCGCCAGCTCCGCGGCGCGCTGGCGCCAGGCGAGCCCGCCGGCGCGCGGCGCGCTCCAGGTGCGCAGGTCGCGGCCCGCGCCCCAGCTCGTCGGCGCCGGCGCGGACGGCGCGCGCTCGAGCCGCCCGCAGCCGGCCAGCACGTCGTCGAGCGGCCGCACCGGCAGCCGCACGCGCTCGGCCTCCTCGAGCACCGCGCGCAGCCAGTCGACGCCCTCGTGCCAGAAGTGCCCCAGCAGCTCCGTGTCGACGGCGACGACGCACGGCCCCGGCCCGCGCCCGCGCACCCGGGCGACGAAGTCGCGCGCGTCCGCGCGCGCCCGCTCGCGCGCCCGCCGCTCGTCGTAGACCGCGCCGTCGTTGGCCCAGACGCGATGGTCGCGCGGCGTGCGCCGGTGCGAGTCGCGGTAGGCCGCGTGCCGCGGATAGCCGTCGCGGTGCCAGACGAGGTCGATCGCCTCGCGGTCGAGCGGCACCAGCGTCAGCCCGGCCGCCGAGCGGCGCGGCGCCCGCGCGCCCGGGCCGAGCACGTCGGTCCAGTCGACGCAGGTCGCGTGCACGCCGGCCTCGACCAGCAGCCGGTCGAGCCACGGCGCGTGCGCGCACTCGGGCAGCCAGAAGCCGCCGCGCCAGCCGGCGCCGCCGCGCTCGCGGAACGCGCGCACGCCGCTGGCGACCTGCAGCCGGACGCCGGCATCGGTCGCCAGCAGCGGCAGCACCGCGTGCGTCGCCGACGAGGTCCAGCCGGCGTGCCGCGCGAGCGCCGCCAGCAGGTCGCCGCGCGCCGCCAGCGCGTCGGCGGCGGCCGCGTAGCGCGCCGCTGAGCGCTCCAGCGCGGCGCGCACGCCCGCGCCGCGCGCCTCGGCCAGGTCGAGCGCGTGCGACGCCGGCCGCAGCTCGCGCAGGAACGCCAGGCAGCGCGCCAGCGCGCCCGGCGCCTCGAGCTGGTCGCCGAGCACCGGCGTCAGCGAGAGCGTGACCCGCCCGGGCGCCTCGTCGAGCAGGTCCAGCAGCGGCAGGTAGCTGGTCGCGATCGCCTCCCACAGCCACTCCTCGCCGAACGGCCACGTGCCGAAGCCCTCGACGTAGGGCATGTGCGTGTGCAGGACGATGCTCAGCGAGCTCACGGGCGCAGCACGGCGACGAGGTCGAGCGCGCGCTCCAGCGGGTCCGGCCGCAGGGCGAAATCGCGCGTCGAGATCGCCGGCACGAAGCGGTCGTAGAACGGCGTCGTGATCCGCAGCGCCGCGTGCACGCGATCCCAGCCCGCGCGCAGCGCCAGCTCGTGCGCGCGCAGCTTGCGCGCATGGAAGAGCCCGTAGAGCTCGACCTGCGCGAAGTGCGCCGAGCACAGCGCGCGGTACTCCTGCGGCCGGTACTCGCGCACGTGCCAGGGATTGCCGGAGCGCTCGGCGCCCTTCGGCGCCAGCGTCAGCACGTTCGGCGTCGAGACGATCGCGATCCCCCGCTCGCCGATCAGCGCGCGCACGTGCTCGAGCACCGCGTCGGGGTCCGGCACGTGCTCGATCGTCTGCAGGAAGACGACGGCGTCGACGTCGCCGCTCCAGCGCTCGACCATGTCGCGCTCGAACGTCACCCCGGGCCGCGTGTACCTGGCGCGCGCGTGCTCGAACGCCTCCGGGTTGGCGTCGACGCCGACGGCGCTCGCGGCCGTCGTCCCCAGCAGCGCCGTGCCGTAGCCCTCGCCGCAGGCGAGGTCGACGACGCGCCTGCCGGCCAGCAGCAGCGACGCCCACTCGTAGACGACCAGGTGGCGCCGGAACCAGTAGTTCTCCTCGGGCACGTCCGGCAGCGTGCGCTCGCCGGTCAGCTGCAGCGGCGGCACGCCGGGCGGCTGGTCGCGCTGGACGTAGAGGTCCGTCATGCGGCGTGCAAGCCTAGACTCCGGTTCGTGGCACCGCTCGAGAACTTCCCGCTGTTCCCGCTGGAGCTGGTCGCGCTGCCGAGCGAGCTCGTGCCGCTGCACATCTTCGAGGACCGCTACAAGGCGCTGCTCGCGCGCGTGCTCGAGGAGGAGTCGGAGTTCGGCATCGTCTGGCTGGCCGAGGACGGCCTGCGCGCCGTCGGCTGCGCCTGCGAGGTCGCGGAGGTGCTGGAGCGGCTGCCGGACGGCCGCGTGAACCTGGTCGCGCGCGGCACGCGGCCGTTCCGGATCGAGTCGCGCCAGGACGCGCTGGCCTACCCGGCGGCGACGATCGAGCTGCTGCCGGACAGCGACGAGCCGGTCGACCCGGCGATCCGGGCGACGGCGCAGTCGGCCTACGCCGAGCTGGTCGAGCAGGCGACCGACCGCACGATCGAGCCGGCCGAGCTGGCGGCGCTCAGCGCCTACGAGATGGCGGCGACCGTCGAGTTCGGGCTCGAGGCCAAGCAGGGGCTGCTCGAGCTGCGCTCCGAGTCGGCGCGACTGGTGCTGCTGGCGCGGCTGCTGCGGGCGGCGCTGAAGCGGCTCGAGCTCGTCGAGCGCGCGCAGGAGCGCGCGCGCTCGAACGGCAAGCTGCGCTTCTCGCGCTGACGCCCTACTGGCGCGAGAGGCCGCAGACCTGCTCGCCGATCGTCGTCGTGAACAGCTGCAGCTCGGAGAACGAGCGCGGCAGCGGGCGCGAGGTGTCCGCGAAGGAGACGCTGCCGGCCTCGAGCCGCACGCGGTAGCGCAGCACGGCGCCGGGGCGCGCCGGCAGCGCCAGGTTCAGCTCCGCCTGCGCGCCGAGGTCGCGCGCCAGCTGGCGCGCGTCGAGCAGCTGCCGGCTCGTGATCGGGCGCGGCTTGCCGCCGTTGCAGACGACGCTGCCGTCGTCCTGGACGAGCAGCGTCAGCTTCGCGTTGCGACCGCTGCCGCTGCGGTGGACGACGAACAGGTCGGCCGACGGCGCGCCGCAGGCCGTCGCGGCGAGCACGGCCAGGAGCGCCGGCGCGGCGCGCCGCGCACGACCTTGCCGGATCGCCGCGATCATCGGCGCATCGTCGCACGGCTCGGGCTCAGCCGCCGAGCAGGCCGAGCAGGCCGCTGACGCTGCGCGGGTCGACGCCGTAGCGCCGCTCGTACGCGCGGGCGCGCGTGGCGTCGGCGAGCGCGAGCACGAGCTCCTCGCGCGTCGAGCCGTACCGGCACGCCGTGCGATCCAGCTGCCGCAGCACCTGCGCCTGCAGGAAGCCGTCGAGCCCGCCGCTCTGCGGCAGCCGCCGCGGCCGGCAGGGGTCCTGCAGCACGACCGCGGGCGGCGCGCGCTCGTGCGCCGCGACGGCGTAGCCGGCGACGCAGGCGACGGCGGCGACCGCGGCCAGCGCGACGGCGCGGCCGCCGCGGCGGATCAGCAGCGCGGCACCGAGCAGCGCCAGCGCCGCGGCGATCGCGTAGGCGAGCTTGAAGGCGCCGCGGACGGCGTCGATCACGACGCCGTCGAGCCGCGTCGCCAGCTCGTCGTACGGCTTCGCGCGCGCGCCCCGCCCGTACGTCGCGCGCCCGCGCTCGATCGCCGCCTTCAGGCCGCCGCGCGGCTGCTGGGCGTCGACGCCGTCGAGCAGCGTCGGCGCCAGCGCGAGCTTGTCCTGCGGCGGCAGGTCGGCGTCGAGCACGACGGCCGTGCCCTGCAGCGTCGCGCGCTCGGTCAGCGCGGTCAGCTTGGCGCTGACGACCGGCGCGAGGATCGCCAGGATCACGACGACGCCGGCGTGGCGCGCGAGCAGCCCGCGCGCGGCCTCGGCGACCGTGCGCTCGGGCAGCAGCCCGTTCGCGAAGGCCGGCAGCGCGAGGCCCATGCCGGCGCCGGCGAGCAGCTGCGGCACGATCGCCCAGCCGATCGAGGCGCCGGGCAGCAGCGCCAGCGCCGCGGCGCCGCCGGCGATCAGCATCCCGCCGGCGGCCGCGCGCGCGGTCGCGTCGCCGCGGATCGCGCTCGCCGCCAGCGCCGCGACCGGCAGCACGCTGACGCCGAGCGCCGCGCGCAGCGGCGCGATCGCGAAGCCGGCGACGAGCTCCAGCACGAGCAGGAAGAGCACGACCGTGAAGGCGGCGCTGGTCAGCGCCAGCGAGGCCAGCGGCAGCGCCGGCGCGCCGCGCAGCAGCCGCGCGGGCTCGACGTCGCCGAGCGGCGTCTCGGCGCCGGCCGGGCGCGGCGGCGCGACGCCCCCGCGCCAGAGCGTCACGCCGCGCGGCTCGGCGGCGACCGCGAGCGGCGCCCGCTCGCGCGCCGGCACCGCCGCCCGCAGTACGCAGGCGACGGCGGCGACGCCGGCGATCGGCGCCTGCACGACGAAGATCGCGCGCCAGCTGAGCGCCTCGGTCAGCGCGCCGCCGAGCGCCGGGCCGGCGGCGGTGCCGACCAGCGCCGCGCCGAGCCAGAGCCGCCGGCCGCCGGCCGAGCCGCCGGCGTCGAGCAGCGAGAACGCGGCCAGCAGCCCGGCGGCGCCGCCCGCGGCCTGCAGCGCGCGGCCGATCAGCAGCGGCGTCAGCGACGGCGCGACGGCGCAGCCGACCGACGCGAGCGCGAACAGCCCGAGCCCGAGCGCGCCGGCGCGCTCCGGCCCGAGCGCGCGCACGAGCCGCTCGCCGGGGACGATCGCGAGCGCCAGCACGAGCGCGTAGACGCCGACGATCGCCGCCACGCCGGTGACCGACGTGCGCATCTCCGAGAGGATCGGCGGCAGCGCCAGCGCGACCACCGAGGCGTCGGCGAGTGCCAGCGCGGCGGCGATCGCGACCAGCGCGCGGACGGCGTGGCTCGGCTTCACGGCGCCGAGCCTAGTGGCGCTCGCGCGGGGACGGCCGCGGCGCCCGCGGCGCGTGGCCGGGGCGGACCGCCACGGCGCGCGGGGCACGGCGGGCGCTCGCGCCGCTGACACACAGGCGCCGCGGCGCGTGGGCTCTCGCGCTAGCGGACGGCGAGCGCGAGCACGGCGTCGGCGCTGAGCGCGTCGACGACGCGGTCGGCGCCGCCGAGGTCGGCCGGATGCGAGCGGCGCACCGCCAGCGTCGGCATGCCGGCGGCGCGCCCGGCCGCGATCCCGGGCGCCGAGTCCTCGACGACGACGCAGCGCTGCGGCGCGACGCCCAGCGCGGCGGCCGCGGCCAGGAACATGTCCGGCGCGGGCTTGCCGTGCTCGACCTCGTCGCCGGCGACGGTCACCGCGAACTCGAGGCCGACGTGCGCGAGCGTGCGGTCCAGCCGCTCGCGCGGCGAGGAGGAGGCGACCGCCAGCGGCACGCCGCGGCGGCGCAGCTCGGCGACCGTCGCGAGCGCGTCCGGGAAGGCGACGAGCGCCTCGTCGATCAGCGCGAACAGCTGCTCGGAGAGCTCCGGCCAGAGCGCGGCGGCGCTCGGCAGCGCCGGCGCCAGCTGCGTCATCCGCGCGTGCGTCCGCAGGTACGGCATGCCGATGCAGGCCTCGACCTCGGCGTCGCTGAGCAGGTAGCCGTAGGGCGCCACGGCGCGCCGCCAGGCGACGATCGCGAGCGGCTCGGAGTCGACCAGCGTGCCGTCGCAGTCGAAGATCACGGCAGTCATCGGCGCAAGAGGCTAGCCGGACGATCGAGGTAAACCCCTGGTCTGACTTGACCCGTCACATGTTGCCCACGTCAATATCTTCGCTATGGTCGCGGACGCGCCGCAAATGTGAGTAAACGGCGTGTCGAGCGAGCAGGGGAGGCTGGCAGACGATGGTGTGGCAGGGACGTGGAATCACCAGGAACGGCGTGGTTGCGCTACTTCTGACGCTGGCACTGTGCGTGCCGATCACGTTCGCCCAGAGCGAACCAGCACGCGCACAGTCCATCAGTGCACCGGTGTGTGGCGCGGCGGCGACGCAACCGTCGACCGCGTCGGCCGCGCTCGCTGCGCAGGCGACGCTCTGCGCGGTCAACCGCGAGCGCGCCGCGCGCGGCCTGCAGCGGCTCTCCTGGCAGGCGCAGCTGGCGAGCGAGGCCCAGGCCTACAGCCAGCAGATGGTCGCCCAGGGCTTCTTCTCGCACGTCGCGCCGGGCGGCATGGACCTGCACCGCCGCAACGCGTCGTACATGTGCGGACGGGTCAACTGGCATCTCGGCGAGACGCTGGCCTGGGAGGCCGGCCCGCAGAACACGCCCGAGGGCGTCGTCGCCGCCTGGCTCGGGAGCCCGCCGCATCGCAAGCTGCTGCTCGACCCCAGCTTCCATGACATCGGCGTCGGCGTCGCCAGCGGCGTGCCGGTGAGCGACGTCGGCGTGCCCGGCTCGACCTACGCGATCGAGCTCGGCGTCCGTGGCGGCATCCGCGGCACGGCGGCCTGCCGCGCGTCAACCGCGCGCTGACTGCCAGGATTGGGGGCATCGCCGGCAGGTTCAGCCCAAAGGTGGATTTCGCGTCGCCGCGCTTGAGCGCGCGGCGACCGCTTGCGAGCGTGGCGGCGGTGGTTGGATCAGGAGCTCAGCCGACGCGCTGGGCGCTGGCCGCGGCGCTGGCGATCTGCTCGCTGGCGCCCGCGAGCGCGCACGCCGGCAGCTACACGGTCTGGTCGTGCCGCGGGCCTGACCCGCAGGCGGCGGCGATCGGCGCCGCCGGCTGGCGCGCGACGACCGCCAACGCGTCCGCCGGCGACGTCGCGATCGGCGACGGCTGCGCCGACGGCGGCGGCCTCGCCGTCTCGTTGGCGCCGACCGGGACGGCGAAGCCGGCGGTCGGCAGCTGGACCTTCACGCCGCCGGCGGGCACGCAGATCGCCGGCTACGAGCTCTGGCGGGCGCTGCACGTCCCGGCGGCGCCGCTGATCAGCCTCGACGACTACAAGGCGGTCGTCGTCGAGGGCACCGCGAGCGGCCCGGTCGACTACGGCTGCCATTACCGCGTCGACTGCCCCGACGCCGGCGACCCGGCGCAGCCGCTGAGCGCCGCCAACCACGTCGGCGACCACGGCGTGCCGCTCAGCTCGCTGGCCGTCGAGGTCGCCTGCACGAGCAGCTCGTGCGCGGCGACGAGCGGCGCCCCGGCGAGCGCCCAGCTGTTCCGCGCCAAGCTGACGATCGTCGATCCGCTGGCGCCGACCGCACCGCAGCTCGGCGGCGACCTGACCGCCGGCGGGTCGACGCTGACGGTCGCCGCGAGCGATCCGGGCGCGGGGCTGCGCTCCTTCTCGCTGACGGTCGACGGCGGTGCGCCGCGGACGCTCGCGACCGGCTGCGCCGAGCCCTACGTGGCCGCACCGCCGTGTCCGACGGCCTTCGCCGAGACCTTCGCCGTCGATCGCGCGGCGCTCGCGCCGGGCGATCACAGCGTCAGCGGCAGCGTCCTCGACGCGGCCGGCAACGTGACCTTCTGGGGACCGCTGTGGTTCAGCGTCGCCGAGCCGGCGCCGGTGCCGACCGCGACGGCCGCGTCCGAGCCCGCGCCGTCCGCGCCGGCGCCGCCGCCGAGCGCGCCGCCGGCGCCGACCGCCTCCGGCAACGGCGTGCCGGCGGTGCAGACGCCGCGGATCGTGCTCGCGGCGGCCGGGCGCGACCGCGCGCCCGGAACCGCCGCGCGGGTCGGCGGCACGCTGCGGACGAGCGGCGGCGCGCCGATCGCCGGCGCGCGGCTGAGCGTCAGCACGCTGCCGGCCGGCGGCCGCTCGCGCACGCTCGGCGGCGTGACGACGGACGCGCGCGGGCGCTTCAGCGTCAGCGTGCGCGGCGACGGCAGCCAGCGGCTGACGATCAGCTTCGCGCCGAGCGCCGGCGCGCCGGCGACCGCCAGCGTCGTGCGGACGCTGCGCACGCGCGTCGTGCTGAGCGTCGCCGCCACGCCGCACCATCTGCACAAGGGCCACGTCGTGACGCTGCGCGGACGCGTGCGCGGCGCCGGCGCGGCGACGCGCGGCGCGCTCGTCCACGTGCAGGCGATCGTCGACGGGCGCTGGGCCGAGGTCGGGCTGGCGAAGGCGTCGGCCGGCGGCGCCTACCGCTGGCGCTACCGCTTCGTCCACCTGCGGCGCGACACCGCGTTCTCGTTCCGGGTCGTCGTCGAGCACGCCTCCGGCTGGCCCTGGCCGACGGCGCACAGCCGCGCGATCCCGGTGCTGGTCGACGTGCCGTGACCGGCCCGCGCGGCGTCGACGAGGCCGTGGAGCGCGCCGACGAGCGACGCAAGCCGGAGGTGCTGCGGCTGCTGCGCGGCCGGCTCGCGGCCCGCGGCGTGGCGGTCGACGACGCCGACCTGGACGCCTTCTACAACCAGGCGCGGCACGGCCTGCACCTGCGCGCGGCGAGCGGCGAGCCGGCCGAGCACAGCGCGACGGCGCTGGTGGCGATCGCCGAGCGGCGCGCGCTCGACGACCGCCGCGCCTGGCGCCGCGCCGACGCGCCGCGCGCCGGCGACGAGCGGCTCGACGACCAGCGGCGCCTGCGCGAGCTGATCGAGACCCTGCACGAGCGGCTCGACGCGCGCGAGCGCACGGTCGCCGCGCTCTGCTGCGTGCACGGCTACACGCACGCCGAGGCGGCGCGCGCGCTCGGCGTCCCGGAGCGGCGGGTCAAGAAGCTGGCGGACGCCGCCGCGAGGAAGGTCGCGGCGCTCGCGCCCGTCGCCGACGACGACGCGGGATGCGAGAGCCGCCGCCCGCTGATCACCGCCTACGCGCTCGGCCTGCTCGAGCGCAACGGCGCCCGCCACGTGCTCGCGATCGCCCACCTCGACGACTGCCCGGCCTGCCGCCAGCGCGTGCTGCGGCTCTGTGGCCTGGCAGCCGTCGCTCCCCCACCCTCAGCGCTCACCCGCGGCGACGACGCGCCCGCGCGTCGCGGCAGCGCAGCGGCGACACCGCCGGACGAGGCAGCAACCGCACCCGCGAGCCGCGAAGCCGTGGCCGCGACGACGACCGACGCGGCCGCGAGCGACAAAGCCGCGGCGACACCTGACGCGCCCGCCAGCGGCGGCGGCGCGGCGACGACAACCGACGTGCTCGCCGGGGGCGCGGGTCGCGGTGGTGGCTCGGGCCGGCGGCGGCGGGCTGCGGCGCGGGCGCTGGCGGGTGTCGGCGCCGCGCTCGCGATCGCGGCTGTCGCGTTCGTCGCCGGGCGGGCGACGAAGCACGGTCCGGACGCGACGCCGACGCCGGCGCGCGCGGCGATCGCGCGGACGCCCGTGCGCGCGGCGAGCAGCCCGCGCGCGACGCCGACGCCGACACCCGCACCGGCGCGGACTGCGACGCCGACCCGGACCGCGACGCCGACGCCGACCGCGACGCCGCGTCGCCGCAAGGCGCGCCGGCACGTCCGCCACCGGCACGCGAGCGCCGCGGCGACGGCCGCGCCGACCGCGGTCGCGACCGCCGTGGCGACCGCGCCGCCGGTGGCGACGACCGCGCCGCCGCCGGCCGCCACGAGCGCGCCGCCGCCCGCCGCGACCAGCGCGCCGCCGGCCGCCGCCCCGCACCGCGTCCACGACGGCGCCGGCGAGTTCGGGCTCGGCAACTAGTGCCCGCGCCCGCGCGGACCAGCGATCCCGGTCAGCGGCTCCCGCGCGCGGCCCCGGGCGGTGGGTCCGTCAGCGGCCCGCGTCCGGCCGCACCAGCGCGACCAGCTGCGTGCGCGAGCGGAGGCCGAGCTTCGTGCGCACGTGCGCGAGATGCGTCTTGACGGTCGCCTCGCTCAGCTGCAGGTCGCGCGCGATCTCCGCGTTCGTCGCGCCGGTCGCCGCCGCCCGGGTGACGTCGAGCTCACGCGGCGTCAGGCGGTCCAGCGGCAGGCCAGTCTGCTGCGGGACGCCCTCGCGGCAGACCCGCGCGAGCCGCCAGGCGAGCTCGAGCAGCGGCTGCCCGCGGCGCAGCGCCGCGATCTCGGCCACCGACAGCTCCGGCTGCGCGGACGAGCGCAGCAGCAGCAGCGCGGCGACGATCCGGCCGCCGTCGCGCAGGAACGTCGTGGCCTGCGTCGCCAGGCCGTGCGCCGCCAGGAACTGGCCGTAGCCGGAGTCCCGCAGCAGCGCCGCGCCGCCGGCGTCCGCCGGCCCGACGACCGGCGTCTGGCCGGCGTTCCAGCGCGACGGGGCGAACGGGTCGATCGCGCGCGCCCGCTTGACGTAGTCGACGCAGAGCGCGGCCAGGTCGAGACCCGCGGGCGCCGCGGCCAGGCGCGTCACGATCGGGTCCGAGCCCTGCATCAGCGCCTGGCGCCGGTCGACCGGCGCCAGCAGCGCCACCGGCGCCGGCACGGTCAGCGTGATCCAGTCCAGCGCGTGCGCGCTCAGCCGCTCCAGCTGGTTGCCCGCCTTCGCCCGCTCGAGCGAGCGCAGCGGCGCGACCGCCGGCTGCGCGCGCGTCGGCCCCGGGCGCCGCTCGCGCCCTACCCCAGGTTCCCCCTCGGCCACCGTCGCCCGTCCCATCGTCACGTCATTCGTCAGATCGCTCGGGACCGCGCCGGGCCGGTGCCTGCCGCACCGCCCGCCCCTCGCCACGAGTTCGATCGCGCCAGGGTACAGACGCGCCGCCGCTCGCGGCATCCCGACGGCGGCGGCGCCGCGCGTCAGGCGGAGAGGCGCTCGAACAGCAGCGGCCGCACGACCGCGTCGAACAGCTCGCGCAGCTCGAACAGCGCGGCGTCCGCGCGGGCCTCGGGATCCGCCGGCAGCCGCCCGGCGAGCTGCGGCGTCGCCTCGCAGAGCGCCAGCGCCCACGCCGGCGACAGGCCAAGCCCCGCGCTCAACGGCTCGTCGTGCAGCCAGGCCAGCTCGTCGGCGAGGTCGACCTGCGGCAGCTCCGCGTCCTCGACGCTGACGTAGAGCTCGTGCGCCAGCGCCGCCAGCACCGCGGGCGCATCGCTCAGACCGGCCGACGCCAGCAGCGCGCGGCCGCGGACGATGATCGGGCTCTCGGGGCTCTCGAAGCCGGTCGAGTGCTGCCGCTGCCGAGTTCTCATCGCGATCACCATCGACCATCGGCGGGCAGACCTGAAGCGCCGCGCGCCCGGGTCATACCAAGGTCGTAATCGCCGTGCAGGAGATCAGCGATGCAGCGAGACCGGCGTTCCCGCCTGCAGATAGCGCGCCATCCAGGAGATGTCGGCGTTCGGGATCCGCACGCACCCATGAGAGCGCGCTGAGCCGAGCGGATCGAGCAGGCTCGAGCCGGCGCGACCGTGGATCGCCACGCGGCCGGGGCCGCCGCCGAAGTTCTGCAGCACGTTCGAGACGGCCGTCAGCGACAGCGCCCAGGGGCCGAGGAAGGCCTGCGGGTCGGGCTGGCGGTTGACCTCGTAGACCGCCGCCAGCGTGTGCGGCGTCGGCGTGCCCGCCTTGCCGACGACCGCCGGGGCGCTGCGCACCTTCTTGCCGCGCCGGTAGACCGTGACGCGGCGCCCGGTGGTGCTGACGTCGATCCAGTACGGCGTGCGCTGCAGCGTGACCTTGTCGCGCGAGATCCAGCCGGACGAGCCGTTCGGCCGGTTCGGCAGCAGCACCTTCAGGTACAGCTGGCCCTTCTTCATCGCCTCGTCGAGCACCAGCAGCGACTGCGGCTCGGCCGACCAGGACGTCGACGTGCTGACCGCGATCGAGCGGCTCTTGCCGGTCAGGCTCGTGTGCGCGGTCGTCGCCGCGACGATCGTCGCGATCGTGCCCCCCTTGGCGCGCGACGGCGGCGCGAACGACGGATCGGGGCGCTCGCCCGGCTCGGGCGTCGGCGTCGCCTCGGGCGTCGCCGTGGGCGTCGGCGTCGCCGCCGGCGGGGTCTGTGCGTGTGCAGCGGCGGGGAGCGCCGCGAGGCCCAGCGCGGCGAGCAGCACTGTCAGCCGTGTCCGAGTGCGAGACATCAGCAGATCGGGATAGCGGGTCCGCGTGAGAAGGGCAAGCGCGGAGCCGGGAAACCCCGACGAACGGCCGTGCGGACGGCGGACCTGGCGCGATGCCGGTAACACTTTCGGCTGCGTGCAATCTTGGGCAAGGACGTGGCGACGGTGAAGATCTACGCACTTCGGTGCAGGCGAGCGGGCCGCTGGGCGGCGGCGGCCGGCGCGCTCGCGCTGCTGGCCGGCTGCGGCGGCGGCAAGGGCGGCGCGGCGAGCGCCACGCCCAGCCCGAGCGCCGCCGCGACGAGCGCCGCCGGCCGCGTCCTGAAGGTGCCCTCCAGCTACGCCACGATCCAGAAGGCGGTCGACGCGGCGCGCCCCGGCGACATGGTGCTGATCGCGCCGGGGACCTACCACGAGGCGGTCACGGTCGGCGACGAGCACCCGCGGATCGTGATCCGCGGCGCGGACCGCAACCGCGTGATCCTCGACGGCCGCGACGCGAAGCCGAACGGGATCTCCGTCTACGCCGACGGCGTCGCCGTCGAGAACCTGACAGTGCGCCACTACCAGGTCAACGGCGTCGTCTGGGCGGCCGACGACGCCTACGCCGCCAACGCGCAGTTCGTCCAGGGCTGGCGCGGCTCCTACCTGACCGCCTACGACAACGGCCTCTACGAGCTCTACGCGTTCGGCGCCCAGCACGGCCAGTTCGACCACGTCTACGCGTCCGGCGGCCCCGACAGCGGCATCTACGTCGGCCGCTGCAAGCCGTGTGACGCCGTCGTCCGCGACAGCGTCGCCGAGGCCAACCACGTCGGCTACGAGGCGACCAACGCGAGCGGCGGCCTCACCGTCGTCGGCAACGTCTTCCGCGACAATCGCGTCGGCGTGCAGATCAACTCGCTCAACAAGGAGCGCGGCGCCCCGCAGACCGGCTCGCTGCTGGTCGGCAACCTCGTCGCCGACAACCAGAACGCGCACGCGCCGCGCGGCTCGACCGGGTTCGGCGCCGGCGTCGTGATCGACGGCGGCCGCGGCAACACGGTGCGCGAGAACCGCATCGAGGGCAACGAGGGCGTCGGCGTGATCGTGCTCGACTCGCAGGACTTCGCCGCCCAGGGCAACACGATCGAGCGCAACGCGCTGCGCCGCAACGGCACCGACCTCGCGCTCGAGCCGGGCGCCGACGGCAGCGCCGGCAACTGCTTCCGCGACAACGACTTCACGACGAGCGTGCCGCGCGACGTCGAGGCCAGGACGAGCTGCGGGCGCTCGCGCGCGCTGACCGCCGCGCCGCTGAAGCTGCCGACGGCGCCGCCGCAGGTCGACTACCGCAGGGTGCCGGCGCCGCCGGCGCAGCCGAGCATGCCGGACGCCGCGACCGCGCCGGCCGCGCCCGCCGTCGGGCTGCCGGAGACGGTCGACCTCAGCCACGTGACGCCGCCGAGGGCGGGCCGATGAGGCGCGCGGCGGGCCGGCAGCGCTCGGCGGCGCTGGCGCTCGCGCTGGCGCTCGCCCTCGCGGCCTGCGGCGGCGGGGGCGGCGCCAAGCCCGCGACGCCGACGCCGAGCGCGACGGCCGGCGCCGCCGGCAAGGGCACGCCGGTGACGCAGGAGCAGGCGCTCGTGCTGGCGCAGCTGCTGGAGCGCAACTGGGAGCACGGCGGCGCGCAGTTCAACGGCACGATCCCGTTCCAGGGCCAGCAGGTGCCGATCAGCGGCAGCGTCGACTTCCGCAGCGGCCGGGGCAAGGCGGCCGTCGGCGCGCCCGCCGCCGACGCGCGCCACTACGTCTGGACGCGCGAGAAGGTCTACGCGCAGTCGGCGCCCGGCAAGGCCAGCTACGAGACGCAGACGCCGAACCCGAAGGGCGACCCGGTCCACTTCGCGATCGCCTTCCTGAACCTGCTGTCGGCCGAGACAATCGACAACACCGCCAACATCCAGGACCAGGACGCGCGCTTCCTGCGCCACGACACGCTCCACGGCACGCCGGTCGACGTCTACAGCTACGGCAGCGACGCCGGCACGACCTACTGGGTCGACCGCAAGACCGGCCTGCTGCGGCAGGTCGCCGCGGACGTCGCCACCGGCGGCCGGATCGAGCTCACGCTGACGTCGCACGCGCCGGTCAAGATCTCGCTGCCCGGCACGGCGTGAGGGCGACCCGCCGCGAGCTGCTGGCGGTCGCGGGCGGCGCGCTGGCGGCGACGGCGGTCGGCCGGCTCGGCGGCGACGGCAGCGCGAGCGCCGCCGGCAGCGCCTTCGACGGCGCCGTGCAGGCCGGCATCCTGACGCCGCGCCAGGATCACCTGACGCTGGCGGCGTTCGACTTCAGCTCGCCCGACCCGGCCGACCTCGCGCGGCTGCTGGCCGCCTGGACCGAACTGGTGCGCACGCTGCCGGCGGGCGTCGCGCCCGCGCGCGCCGCCCGTGACGCCGCGCCGGCCGACAGCGGCGAGGCGGACGGCCTCGGCCCGCGCGGGCTGACGATCACGGTCGGCGTCGGCCCGCGGCTGTTCGCCGCCGGCGGCGGCTACGCCGGACGCGGCCCGCGCGAGCTGCGCGAGCTGCCGGCGTTCGCCGGCGACGAGCGGCTCGACGCGGCGCGCGGCGGCGGCGACCTGCTCGTGCAGGTCTGCGCGGACGACCGTCAGGTCGCCTTCCACGCGACGCACCAGCTGACCGGCGCGGCGCTCGGGATCGCGACGCCGCGCTGGACGCAGCACGGCTTCGTCGCGCGGCCGCGGCGCGGCGCGACGCCGCGCAACCTGCTCGGCTTCGAGGACGGGACGAGCACGATCGCCGCGAGCGACGCCGGCGCGCTGCACGAGCACGTCTGGGTCCCGCCCGAGCGCGGCGGGCACCGGCGCTGGCTGGCCGGTGGCAGCTACCTCGTCTACCGGCGCGTGCGGCTGCGGCTGACCGCCTGGGACCGAACGACGCTGGCCGAGCAGGAGCGGACGATCGGCCGCCGTCGCGCGAGCGGCGCAGCGTTCGGTGCCCGCAGCGAGCACGAGCCGGTCGTGCTCGCGCGCACGCCGGCCGGCTCGCACGTCGCCAGCGCGCACCCGGCGGCCAACGACGGCATCCAGCTGCTGCGCCGCGCCTACAACTTCGACGACGGCGTCACGGGCGACGGCGAGCTCGACGCCGGCCTCGTCTTCGTCTGCTTCACGCGCGACCCGGCGCGCTTCGCGCGCGTGCAGGCGCGGCTGGACGAGCGCGACGCGCTCTCGCGCTACGCGATCCCGACCGCGAGCGCCGTGTTCGCGCTGCCGCCCGCGCCGAGTGACGCCGGCGCGCCGCTGGCGCAGCCGCTGCTGCTCTCATAACCCCATGGCTCAGGCTCCAGCTGAGGCCGAGCCATGGCGGCGGCCGAGCCGCCGCCGCGGGCTCAGCGCGGCGACGTCGCGGCGCCGCTGGACGCGGTCAGCGCGAGGAACTGCTTCGTCGCCTCGACGCGATTCGTCGCGCCGAGCTTGCGATAGAGGTGGTTCAGATGCGACTTGACGGTCGCCTCCGTGATCTCGAGCCGCTCGGCGATCGCGCGTGAGCGCAGTCCGTCGGCGACGAGGGCCAGCACCTCCATCTCCCTGGCGGTGAGGCCGAGCATCGAATCGTCTTCTTGAGCGGTGTGGCGCGTCACGGTGGAGGCCGAAGATAGATGCGGCCTCCTCCTCCAGCAATCATCCTGAGTGTTGATATTCGCGGCGCCTCAGCGCAGGTCGAACTCCTGCGCGCCGTCGTGGCTGACGGTCGGCGCGGGCGTCGCCGCCACGGTCGGAGCCGGCGTGGCGGCGACCGTCGGCGCGGGCGTGACGATCGGCGTCGGCACGGGCGTGGCGGCGACGGTCGGCGACGGTGTCGCGACGTGCTTGGCGCGCTTGCGCGCGGCGCGGTGGCGCCTGGTGGACTTCGCGCTCGAACGCGAGCTTTGCGGCCGCGGCGTCGCGGTCGCCGTCGCGACCGGCGACGGCGTGGGCGTGGCGGTCGGCGTCGGCGTCGCGGTCGGCGTCGGCCTGGCGGCGACCGGCTTGTGGTGGTGCGTGAGCTGCGTCACCGCGAGCGCGCAGGCGGCGGTGCAGCCGACGGTCGCGACGGCGATCCCGACCGTCTTGCCGGCGCCCGCGCCGGCGTGCAGCAGGCCCGCCTTGGCGCCGTGCGCGGCGTGGCCGCCGGCGGCGGCGTGCGCGGCCGCGCCGCCGCCCGCCGCGCCGGCCAGCGCGAGGATGATCGGCACCGGCGGCGCCGCGGCCGCCAGCCCGCGGATCGCCAGCACGCGCCGGCGGCAGGCCGGGCACTCGGCGAGGTGGTCGGCCGCCAGCTTGTAGCGCTCGCCGGACTGGTCGAGCAGGCCGACGGCGTAGGCCTTGATCAGCGAGCGGCGCGACTCGCACCAGGCGTCGCCCTGGATCTCGCTGACGAACGAGGCCACCTTCTTGGAGACCTCGTCCATGATCTTCTCCATCCGCTTCGGCTTGACGCCGAGCAGCGCCGCGGCCTCCGGCCGCGTGTAGTCGTGCAGGTAGCAGAGCGCCGCGGCGGCGCGCTCGCGCTCGTCCAGGCGCTCGCGCATGCCCTCCATGAACTCGCGCAGGCGGATCTGGTCGTCGAGGTCGGAGGCGAAGTCGCGCTCGTCGCCGACGACCGCCAGCAGCTCCTCGTCCGCGCGCCGGTCGGGATGCTGGGCGCGGTACTCGTCGATCGCGCGCCGGAAGCTGATGTTGACGAGCAGGCCGCTGACGTTCTCGACCGTCTCGCCCGCCTCGAGCTTCGCGTAGACGCTGTGCCAGGCCTGGTTGTAGGCGGCGTCGACGTCGGCCTCGTCGAGCGTCACGCGCAGGCCGGCCAGCTTGCCGCGCACGGTGCGCATGACGTCCGGCTTGAGCCGCTCGTAGTCGCGCGCGATGACGTCGCCGGCGGTCTGCGTGCCCATGCTCATGCGGCGGCGTCCTCGTCGTGGCCGTCGCCGCCGGGCCGCGCGGCGCGCGAGAGCGCGACGAACAGGGCGCTGCCGAACGGCATCCGCTCGAGCTGGCCGAGCAGTTCGGAGATCACGCGCGGGCGCGTCTCGGCCGGCAGCGCGCTCAGCACGCAGTGCAGCTCCGAGCGCTGCGCGACGGTCAGCGCGACGCGCAGGCGCGGCCAGGCGCTGGCCGCGACGAGCCCGCGCCATTCGCGCGGCGGTGCGGCGCCGTCAGGCGCCATCCGCCCGTCCGAGCAGCTCGGTCGCGAGCATGAAGAGCGCCGTCGTGCAGCCGATCGCCGCCGCCAGCTCGCCGGGCACCGCCATGCGGTCGTGCTCGGAGGCCAGCAGCGCCGCCGAGACGGCGCTGACCGCCGCGCGCGCGACGTCGGCCGCGCCCGGCCGTCGCGGCGGCTCGAGCCCGCCGTCGCCGCCGTCGAGCACCGTCGCGGCCGCCTCGTGCGCGCGCTCGGCCCAGGCGTCCGGCAGGTAGCCGGTGTCGCGCGCGTGGACCTCGAGCGCCCGCGACATCAGCCGCGTCGCGCCGGCGCTCGACGTGCGCAGCCGGCGCAGGCCCGGGTGCAGAAGCGGACTGGCGGGATCGCCGACGATCGCGGCCTGCGCCTGGAAGCACTCGCAGCTGACGGCGACCGTCAGCACCGGCTCGATCGAGAGGCACATCAGCGTGTGCGCGGTGTGCGCGCGCTCGCGCTCGCCGTCGAGCCGCGTCACGTCGACGCCCGCCGCCACCGCCCAGCGATGCGCCGCGCGGATCGCGTCCTCGCCTGACGCGCTGATCTCGTCGAACAGGTTCGGTGCGTTCATCGCTGGCGTCTCTCCAGGTCGACGGCTGGCATCGTCAGCTACGACGTCGGCACGAATCAGCATCCTTCCCCCCCTGCGACTTGAGCTCGCGCTCATCCGGCGACGCGCACCTTCACGCGCGCACCGTCGATCGTCGGCCAGGGCCAGCCGGGCAGCGCCTCGACGACCGCGCGGAAGGAGAAGAGCGTCGGCACCGTCACGTTGTGGAAGGCGTAGCGCCAGCTGAAGCTGCCGTCGGCCTTCAGCCGCGCCGTGCCGACGGGGCGGAACGTGCCGCGCACGACCGCCTCGATCACGACGGGCGTCCTCGCCGCCGAGGCGCCGGCGCCCTTCAGCTTGCCGGTCATGTGCAGCGTGCCGTCGGCGGGCAGCCGGCGGCGCTTGGCCTTGCTGGTCAGCTTCAGCTTCGCCCGCACGACGGCGGTGGCCGTCGCCGTCGCCTGCGCGCCCGGATGCGGCGCGAAGGCGACGCTGACGCGCTGCGCGCCGTCGCGCTTGACGCGCAGGCGGAAGCCGCCGCGGGCGTCCGTCGTCAGCGGCGCCAGCGTGCGCGTCTTCGCGGCGTCGACGCCGAGCTCCTGCGAGCGGACCTGCAGCGAGGCGCCGGCGATCGGCGCGCCCTGCGGCGTGCGCAGCGTGCCGGTCAGCGTCGTCGCCGCGCCGGCGGCGTGCTCGTAGCGCGGCTTGGCCCAGCGCAGCTGCGCGGTCTCGCTGGCCGGCGTGCCGTTGCCGGGCAGCGGCGCCGGCGGCTGCGTGACCTGCACGATCTCGCTGATCACCTGCGGCGGGTCCTGGATCACGATCGACGCCGGCTGCTGGACGCTGAACTGCAGCGGCCCCCAGGGCGTGACGTTGCCGGCCGCGTCGACGACCGTGCCGGCGACGCTGTGCGGTCCGTCCGCGAGCCGCGTCGTGTCGATCGAGAAGGCGCGGTCGCTGACCGTCGGGCAGGGCTGCGCGAGCGCGTACGGCTCACGGCAGCCGGCGACGTCCGAGTCCGAGACGAGCGGCGCGCCGCCGTCGATCGCGAGCGAGACCGAGCTGACGCCGGCGCCGCGGTCGGTCGCCGGGACGACCAGCGTCGCGCTGCCCGAGACCGGGCCGGTCGCGGACGCCAGCGAGCCGCCGAGCGCGCCGACCTGCGGCGCGTCGGGATCGTCGACGACGATTTGCGAGCGGAACAGGTCGAACTGCGTCGCCAGAGCGCCCTGATGGCAGCCGGACAGCAGCAGGCAGCCGACGAGCAGGTCGAGCGACGCCAGCGGCGCGGCGTGGGCGCTGGCGTGGTTCGCCGCGTCCAGCGGCGGCGAAGGGACGCCGACCGTCGAGCAGAAGCCGTTCGTCTGGCAGCCGTACTCGAGCACGTCGCTGTCCGGCCAGTGCTCGGCGATCGCGGAGACGAAGTCGACGTTCGGGTCCATCGTCGGATAGGGGACCTGCGCGCGGCGCCAGACGTCGTAGCCGGCGATCGTCGTGCCGGGCGGTGGCGTGAAGGTCTCCGTCCCCTGGACGGGGACGAGGAAGCTGTGCCCGGTCGCGAGGCCGAGCCGCAGCGAGCCGCCGCCGGCGCAGCTGTCGTCGACGTCGACGTCGCCCGGCGCCGCGAAGCTCGAGCCCGGAACCCAGGCGGCCGTCCCGATCGGCGCGCCGTCAGGCCCGCGGCACGACCAGACGGTGTAGGTGCCGGCGAGCGCCGGCGACGCGCAGAGCGCCGCCATGCCGAGGACGATCAGCACGGCCGCAGCCCGCCATGAGTGGTTCAGGTTCACGCTCTTACCGCTCCTCCGTCGTCCGCCCGGCCAGCGTAGCGGCAACGGGGCGGCGCCGGATGACGGCGCCGCCCCGCGGACTGCCTTCGGCGTTCGGCGCTAGCCGAGCGCGACGTAGCGCGGCAGCGTGAAGGTCGGGAAGAGCTTCGCGCTCTTCGTCGACGCCGGCACGCTGGTCGACGCGCGGTAGACCGCGGCGCCGCCGTTCTGCTTGGGCTTCGGGACCGTGACCTTGAAGCTGCCGTTCTTGCCCGGCTTCACGGTGCCGACCTTCTTGAACTTCGAGCACGAGACGCGCAGCGAGATCGTGATCGCCTTCGCCGGCTTCGCGAACGGCTTCAGGATGCGCCCGGAGAGCGTCACCTTGCCGCCGGAGACCTTCGTGCTGCTGACGATCATGCGCCGCTCGAACTTCAGCGCCGCGGAGTGCTGGGAGCCGATCGACGCCACGTAGCGCGCCGCGTTCGTCGCCCGGTACTTCTTCGGCGGCAGCGGCGCCTTGGTCGTGAAGAGGCCGCTGGCCGAGACCTTCACGCTCGCGACGACCTTGTTCGTGGCGAGCAGCTTGATCTTCACCGTCTGGCCCTTGAAGCGCGCCTCGGCGGCGCCCTGGATCAGCGTCTTGCTGCCGGACTGGCTGACGTCGATCAGCGTTAGCGGCTTGCTCGTGCACTCCAGCGCCGCGCCGGCGATCGCCTGCTGCGGCGACGCGCCGTTGCCGCCGTTGCCGCCGTTGCCGCCATTGCCACCGTTGCCGCCGTTGCCGGGAGCGGGGGTCGCGGTCGGCGTCGGCGTCGGGGAGGGCGACGGCGTCGCGGTCGGCGTCGGCGTGGGCGACGGGGTTGCGCAGGCGGCGGTGCCGTTGCCGACGCGCGCCTGCGCCAGGTCGCCGGCGAGCAGCGACTGGTTGAGCAGGCCGAGCTCGATGTGCACGCCGGTCTGCGTCAGCTGGCCGGACTGCGAGCTGTCGGTGATGTTCGAGCCGGCCTGGACGTTGAGCAGCTGCTTCGGGATCGAGATCGTCGGCAGGCCATCGAGGATGGCGTCGAGCGTGTCCTCCACAGTGCCAATGACGCCACCCAGCCCTGCCAGGTTGTCGTCGATCGCCTGCTGCAGCGACTTGTCGAGCAGCGGCAGGTAGATGGCGTTCAGCAGATCGCGCAGGTTCAGGACGTCGCCGAGCTTCAGATTCTGCGAGTCCAGCAGCGTCACCTGGTGCACGGCGCCGTCGGCGTCGACCGGCTCGCCGAGCACCTTCAGGCCTGCCAGCGTCGAACTCCCCGTCAGCGTGACGGAGCCGTTCGTGCAGGCCGCCGTCGCCGTCGAGTCGATCGCGTCGGCGCCGAGCAGCGTGCCGTTCAGGCCGCTGGTCAACGTAGTGTTGATCTTGTCGAGCAGCGGCTGCAGCTGCAGCTGCGGCACGCCGGTGCCCAGCAGCTCCAGCACCGTGTTGACCAGGCCGAGGTTGATCGTGCTGAGCGTCCCACTCAGCAGCTGGTCGACGGGCGCGAGCAGCGGCGTGAGCGCGCCGGCGGTGTCGACCTTCAGGCCGGCGATCCTGCTCGACGCGGTCGCCGTCGTGCCGTCGCCCGAGACGTCAGTGTGCGCCTCGACGACCGTGGCGGTCAGCGGCAGCGCGGTCGTCAGCGGGCCGAGGCCGCCGGGCAGGTCGAGCAGCGAGCGATCGGCCTTCTGGCAGGTCGCGGCGCCGACGTTGGCCGAGATCGGGTCGATCGGGGACCCTCCCAGCAGGCTGAGCTTCAGCGCGCTGGCGTCGCAGTTCGCGGGCGACGGCGTGTCCGCGGACGCCATCGGCGCCGTCACCGCGAAGACGCCGCTCGCCGCCGCGCCGAGCAGCGCCAGACGCACCAACGTGCGCCGTCGCGGCTTCGAGGTTCCTTCACTGAGTGACATCTACTGCGTTCCCCTTGATCGAGGTGGTGTGCCGCATTCCCGCACCTGCGGCAGTGGACACGCGCACCGTACACCGGCGCGATCCCCGCTCAGGGGATACTCCGGGGCAAGTCATCCGTTGGTATGACGGGGGTCAGTCGGCGCGCAGCGACACCACGAGCTCGGTGCGCGAGCGCACGCCGAGCTTGGCCAGCACGTGCGTCATGTGCGTCTTGACGGTGGCGACGCTGACCGAGAGCGTGCGGGCGATCTCACCGTTGGTCGCGCCGCTGACGACGAGCCGCGCGATCTCGATCTCGCGCGGCGTCAGCCCGCTCGAGAGCAGCCGGCCCGAGGTCGCCGTGCCGCCGGACTGCAGCGCGAGGCCGTAGGAGTGCTCGAGGAAGGCGTGGCTGCGCCGCAGCAGCTGGATCTCGCCGGGGCCGATCGGGGCGTCGCCGAGCCGCCGCAGCAGCGAGATCAGCGCGACGATGCGCCCGTCGCCGCGCAGGTACATCACGGTCGGCGGCGCGAACCCGTGCGTCGCCAGCAGCTGCCCGTAGCGGCTGCGCGTGATCGCGCCGGCGCCGCCGACGTCGCGCGGCGCGACGACGGTCATCGTGCTCTCGGCCCAGCGGCGCGGCGCGAAGGGATCGTCGACGGGCGCGACGCGCGCGTACTCGAGCAGCAGCGGCTCGTGCGACACGTGCGCGCCCGCGTCCACGCGCGCGACCGTCGTGCCGGTCGTCAGCAGGCCCATGCGCCGGTCGACGGGCGCGAACAGCGCCAGCGCCGCCGGCACCGACAGCGTCAGCCAGTCGAGCCCGTGCGCGACCAGCCGCTCGCGCGCGCTCTCGCTCGCCCGCGCCTGCTCGACCGTGCGCACACGCCAACGACTCGGCTCGCGCGTACGCGAGCCGACCGACGCCTGCGCGCTCATCGTCGCCCTGAGCCCGAGCGGTCGCGGGCGTCCCGCCGCTGCGCGGCACGCGGGCGAGCTGAACCAATGCGCGGCATCTGCTTGGACCATCGGCCAGTACGGCGGACGGCTTTAGCCTGATTCGATGACGCGCACGTGTCAGGCCCTGCCGATCTGTGGTACTAGATTCTGGGTGATCGTGCTGCGACGCGCCGAACTGAGGGGAACGGCGGAGGATCTGGACGGCCGCTACGTGCGTGACCAACACGCCGTCTGGCGCTATTCGGACAGCCTCGTCCCGGTCCCCGGAGCGACCGACTGGGTCGACGTCGACGGCCGATTGCGGATCGACGCGCCGGAGCTCGACCTCGACCCGCGCGTGAAGGCGGTCGCGCTCGCCGAGGCCGAGTACCGGCACGTGCGCGGGCTCGCCTACGACGAGGCCGAGACGGCGCGCACCGCTCGCAACGACGCCGTCCGCACGGCGCTCGGGCAGGGCATCAGCTACGGCCGCATCGCCGAGCTGACCGGGCTCTCGCGCGGGCGCATCGGCCTGCTGCGCGACCTGCCGGCGGAGAACGCCGGCGCCCCGGACGGCGGCTGGGTCCGCTCCGCGGCCTTCTACCAGCGCAAGCTGCCGCGCCGGCGGCCGCAGCTGAGCGAGCGCGAGCTGGCCGAGATCGACCCGCTCGAGCGCGCGATCGTGACCGCGCAGGGCGAGCTGGACCTGCGCATCCAGCACTACAGCGCGCAGGTGCCGCGCGCCTACGAGCAGCGCGCGCGGGCGCTGCGCGAGGCGCGCCGCGCAGGCCTCAGCGCGCGGCAGGTCGCGGAGATCTGCGACCTCTCCGCCAAGCGCGTCAACGAGATCGTCGCCGGCGAGGACTACGGCCGGCCACGGCGCAGCCGTAGCGACACCTCCGACGGCAGCGTCACACGTCGCTGACGGTCGCCGCCGGGGCTCGCCCGCGCCGCTCTCTCGCGCGCGCCACCGAGGCCGCCGCCAGGCTCCGCCGCCTCCGCGCGGGCCGCCGAAGCCGGCCGGCGCCGCTTGTCAGGCGGCGCTGAAACGGCCGTCGCGCTCGGCGACGCGGCCGCCGCGCACGAGCACGCCGAGCAGCCGGTGCACGCTGCCCGGGGCGAGCCCGGTCCGCGTCGCCAGCTCGTCGACCGTCAGGCCGGGCGCCTCGACGAGGATCGTCAGCACCGTGCCGGCGACCGCCTCGGCCTCCGGCGCCAGCGGCTTGGCCGCGCGCCGGCGCCCGGGCAGCCCGGCGGCGCCGCCGGCGCGTCCGGACGCGCCGCCGTTGCGCGCCGCCGGCGCCGGCGCGCGCTCGCCGCGCAGCACGGCGCGGGCGCGCTCGAGCGCCGCCAGCTCCGCGCGCAGCCCGTCCACGCGCTCGAGCTCGGCGTGCAGCTCGGCGATCCGCGCCTCGATCTCTTCCAGCTTCTCGCTCAGGAATTCCGACGACATCGCTTCCTCGGCCCGGTGCATCGTGCAGGGACGGCGCTGCAGTGCTGAACGGTAGTGCAGGAGGCGGCTGGGATGCAGCCCACGACGCCGTGGCATCGCCGCCGCTCAGCCGTCGTGGCTGACGACGAGCGCGCGGGCGCGGCCGAGCGTCGCCTCGGCGTCGCGCAGCTGGCGGGCGGCGGGCGTCGCCGGCTCGACCTCGCTGGCCGCCGAGTGGACGAGCGCCAGCGCCAGCGCGAGCCGGTCGCCGACCTGCGCCTGCAGGCCCTCCCAGCGCCCCGCGACGAGGCGCTCGGCGGGTGCGGCGCCGGCGCGCTCGCGCGCCGCGGCGGCGGCGGTGCGATCCGCGTCCGCGGCCGTGCGCAGCAGCGACCAGACGAACAGCAGCGCGAGCAGCCACGCGCCGAGGGCGACGAGGACCCAGTCAGACACGATCGCCCAGCTTGGCACGGACACAGGACATCAGCTCCGTCAGTGGTAGCCCGGATCGGCGGGCGACGCAAGCTCGCGCCGCGCATCTCGATCGCAGGTCGCAGATCGGGCGGCGTGGGCCGGGAGCTCGCTCCCGGCCCATCGCCGCGTCTGCCCGCCCGTCCTGAGCGGAGGTTCCGCCGGCGTTCCGTGCCGGCATCGATCCGTCGCGGCGGCCGCCCGAGCTCCCCCCTGCGAATTTTCGAATCCATCGGAGTACTTACCGCAAGTCTTCGCGACAACCGCCGTTTCAGCGGTCATGACCACGCTCGCTCAGGCGCCCCGGAGCCCCCGGGCGTCCCGGGTCGCCGCCAGGCAGCGGATCGCCGCCGTCCCCGCCCACGACCCCGCGACGCCCGCCGAGCCGCACGGCGCGCGCCTCCGCCCGCGCCGCGGCGCCAACGACCTCGCGCTGGTGCTGCCGCCACTGCGCTCGCTCGACGAGGCCAAGACGAGCAGCTCGCAGCTGGAGCGGCTGATGGCCTTCGGGCTGGACTGGCTCGTCCGCTCGCTGCCCGCGGTCTCGCTGGCGGTCTTCTCCCCCGTCGACCGGCGCATGAACGTCTTCACGGACGGGCCGCTGGTCGCCCGCCACGAGAGCTCGGCGGACCTCGAGCGCCTGCAGCGCGTCCGTCGCGAGTACCTCTCCGACGTGCGCGCGCTGGACCCGTTCAACCCCTCGCGCTGGTCGCAGAGCTCGGCGACCGTGGTCTCGGTGCGCGACGTCGGCGGCGTCGACGCCTTCGCGCGCTCGTCCTATCGAGAGTTCCTGCATTCGCACGGCATCGCCAGCCAGACCTCGGTCTTCCTGCGCGACCGAGGACGGATCGCCGCGGTGCTGGTGCTCTGGTGCCGCGGCGACGGCGACCTGGGCCAGGCCGACCTGGCGCTGCTGCGCCGCAGCCAGCCGCTGCTCGAGCAGGCCTACGCGCTGGCGCTCGACCTGCCGGTCGCCGAGCAGCCGGTCGACGTGCTGACGCCGGCCGGGCTGACGCCGCGCGAGCTCGAGGTCGCGCGGCTGGCGGCCGAGGGCGCGACGAACGCCGAGATCGGCCGCGCGCTCTACGTCAGCCTCGCCACGGTCAAGACGCACATGACGCGCGTCCTGACCAAGACGGGCGCGCGCTCGCGCACCGAGCTCGTGATGCTGATGCGCTCCTCCGAGCAGCCGATCAGCGCCTGAGCGCGGCGGCCGCCCCGCGCCCCGGGGCAGCTGCCGGCCGTCGCGCGCGTACGCCGCAGGTCGTACGCGACGCGCCGCGAAGATCGCCCGCGCGGCCGTTGTCCGCGACGCGGACGCCGACCTAGCGTCCGCGCCATGATCGAAGCCCATGGCCTGACCAAGCGCTACGGGGAGCGGACCGCCGTCGACGACCTGACCTTCACGGTCCGCCCCGGCGTCGTCACCGGCTTCCTCGGGCCGAACGGCGCCGGCAAGTCGACGACGATGCGGATGATCCTCGGCCTCGACGCCCCGAGCGCCGGCACGGTGCGCGTCAACGGCCGCCGCTACGGCGACGCCGCGGCGCCGCTGCACGAGGTCGGCGCGCTGCTCGAGGCGCGCGCGATCCACAGCGGCCGCAGCGCCCACGACCACCTGCTCGCGCTCGGCCAGACGCACGGCATCGGCCGCGCGCGCGTGCGCCAGCTGCTCGAGCTGGTCGGCCTCGGCGAGGTCGCGCAGCAGCGCGTCGGCAGCTTCTCGCTCGGCATGGGGCAGCGGCTCGGCATCGCCTCGGCGCTGCTCGGCGACCCCGCGATCGTGCTGCTCGACGAGCCCGTCAACGGGCTCGACCCCGAGGGCGTCCTCTGGGTGCGCACGCTGCTGCGCTCGCTCGCCGCCGAGGGCCGCACGGTCTTCGTCTCCTCGCACCTGATGAGCGAGATGGCGCTGACCGCCGACCACCTGATCGTGATCGGCCGCGGCCGGCTGCTGGCCGACGTGCCGATGGCCGACTTCATCGCCCGGGCGTCGCCCAGCCGCGTGCGCGTGCGCACGCCGCAGAGCGCCGAGCTGGCGCGGCTGCTGCGGCGCGAGCGCGGCGACGTGCGCGCCGAGGCCGCGGACGTGCTCGAGGTCGACGGACTGACCTGCGAGGCGATCGGCGAGCGCGCCGCGGCGGCCGGGCTGACGCTCTACGAGCTGACGCCGCAGGCGGCCTCGCTCGAGAGCGCCTTCATGGAGCTGACGCACGACAGCGTCGAGTACGCGGCGCAGGTGGCGGCATGAGCGCGGCGACGACGACGCCGGCGCCGGCGGGAGCGGACGAGCGCCGCGGCCGGCCGCTTGGCCTCAGCGGCGCGCGCGTGCTGCGCTCGGAGTGGACGAAGCTGACGAGCCTGCGCTCGACGCGGATCGCGTTGGCGATCGCCGTCGCGACGCTGCTCGCCTTCGCCGCGCTCGGCGCCTGGCTGACCGTGCGCCACTGGACGGCCGCCGACGAGGCGAGCCGCGCCAGCTTCGACGCCGCGCAGCGCACGCTCGTCGGCGTCCTGCTCGCCCAGCTGGTGCTCGGCGTGCTCGGCGTGCTGGCGATCAGCGGCGAGTACGCGACCGGCATGATCCGCGCGAGCTTCGCCGCCGTGCCGCGACGGCTGCCGGTGCTGTGGGCCAAGCTCGCGGTCTACGCGGCGCTCACGTTCGCGCTCGCGCTCGTCACCTGCGCGGCCGCGTACGCGCTCGGCAACGCGATCCTCGCCGGCAAGCAGCTCGACGCCGGGCTCGGGCAGGCCGGCGTCGCGCGCGCGATCGTCGGCGCCGCCGCCTACCTGACCGTCGTCGGCCTGCTCGGGCTGGCGCTCGGCGCGATCACGCGCTCGACCGCCGCCGGCATCGCCGCACTCGTCGCGCTGCTGCTCGTGCTGCCGGCGCTCGTGTCGCTGCTGCCGGCGTCGCCGGGACAGACGATCGGCAAGTTCCTGCCGAGCAGCGCCGGCCTGCGCGTCATCGCGCTGCACCACGACCCGACGGCGCTCTCGGCCGGCGCCGGCTTCGCCGTCCTCTGCGGCTACGCGCTGGTCGCGATCGCCGTCTCGGCCATCATGCTCACACGACGCGACGTGTGACCGCCCCCATCGCACAGCCCGGCCTGCGCGCGCTGCTCGACCGCCGCGAGCGGACGGTCGACGTCGCGTTCGCGGGCCTGCTGCTGGTGCTCTGCCTGCTCGCCGGCGTGCGCGGCCACGGCTGGGCGGCCTACGCGCTGACCGGCGCGCTGGTCGCGCCGCTGGCGCTGCGGCGCCGCTGGCCGACCGCGGTCTTCGGCGCGATCGCGGCAGCCGCGCTGGTCCAGTTCGCGGCCGGGCTGCGGCTGGGCGCCGACGTCGCGCTGCTGATCGCGCTCTACAGCGTCGCCGCGCACGCCACGCGCGCGCGGCTGCTCGCCTGCTTCGCGGTCCTGCAGGCCGGCATCGTGCTGGTGGCGGTGCGCTGGTCCGTGTACGAGGCCAGGCTCTACGTGCTCGGGCTGCTGACGAGCATCGCGGTCGCCGGCGCGGTGCTCGGCGCCAACGCGCGCACGCGGCGCCAGTACGTGCGCTCGATCGTCGACCGCGCCGAGCGGCTGGAGCGCGAGCGCGACCAGCAGGGCCAGCTCGCCGCGGCCGCCGAGCGGACGCGGATCGCGCGCGAGCTGCACGACATCGTCGCGCACAACCTGACGGTGATGACGGCGCTCGCCGACGGCGCCGGCTTCGCCGCGCGCAGCGATCCCGCGCGCGCCGCCGAGACGATGGCGACGGTCTCCAGCACCGGCCGCCAGGCGCTCGCCGAGATGCGCCGGCTGCTCGGCGTGCTGCGCGACGGCGACGGCGGCGCCGTGCTCGCGCCGCAGCCAGGGCTGGCGCAGCTCGACGAGCTGCTCGAGCAGGTGCGCGGCGCCGGGCTGCCGGTCGCGCTGCGCGTCGAGGGCACGCCGCGGGCGCTCGGCGCCGGCGTCGAGCTGACCGTCTACCGGCTCGTGCAGGAGGCGCTGACGAACACGCTCAAGCACGCCGGCGCGGGCGTCTCGGCTGCGCTGCGGCTGCGCTACGAGGCCGGCGCGATCGACGTCGAGCTGACCGACGACGGCGCGCCCGCGGCGCTCGCGGCGACGGCGACGCCGGCCGGCGCCGGGCTGGCGGGGATGCGCGAGCGCGTCGCCGTCTTCGGCGGCGCCGTCGACGCCGGGCCGCTGGACGCCGGCGGCTGGCGCGTGCACGCGCGGCTGGCGGTGCCGGCGCGATGAGCATCGCGGTGCTGCTGGCCGACGACCAGGCGCTGCTGCGGCTCGGCTTCCGGATGATCGTCGAGGCCCAGGAGGACATGACGGTCGCCGGCGAGGCGGCCGACGGCGCCGAGGCGGCGGCGCTCGCGGCGCGCACGCGACCGGACGTCGTGCTGATGGACGTGCGGATGCCCGGCACCGACGGGATCGAGGCGACGCGGCGGATCGTCGCGGCCGGCGACGACGGCGTGCGCGTGCTGATCCTGACGACGTTCGACCTCGACGAGTACGCCTTCGCCGCGCTGCGCGCCGGCGCCTCCGGCTTCCTGCTCAAGGACGCGCCGCCCGCGGACCTGCTGTCGGCGATCCGCGCCGTCGCCGGCGGCGACGCCGTCGTCGCGCCGAGCGTCACGCGGCGGCTGCTGGACGCCTACGCGCACCGGCTGCCGGACGCCGGCGCCGGCGAGTCGCGCGACGCGCGGCTGGCGCCGCTGACCGAGCGCGAGCGCGAGGTGCTGCTGGCGCTCGCGCGCGGGCTGACCAACGCCGAGATCGCCGCGCGGCTCGTCGTCTCGGAGGCGACGGTCAAGACGCACGTCGGCCGCATCCTCGGCAAGCTCGACCTGCGCGACCGCGTCCAGGCCGTGATCCTCGCCTACGAGACCGGCCTCGTGCAGCCGCCGGGACGCTAGAGCTCGCGGACCGGCGCGCCGGCGAGGAAGCGCTCGACGTCCTCGACGATGTCCGTGAAGAACGCCGTGTAGGCGGCGCGCGTCACGTAGCCGACGTGCGGCGTCAGCACCGTGCGCGGCGCGCGCCGCAGCGGGTGGTCGGCCGGCAGCGGCTCGACGTCGAAGACGTCCAGCGCCGCGCCGCCGAGCGCGCCGGCCTGCAGCGCCGCGACGAGCGCCGGCTCGTCGACGATCGGCCCGCGCGAGGTGTTCACGAGCAGCGCGTCCGGACGCAGCAGCGCCAGCTCGCGGGCGCCGATCAGGCCGGTCGTGCGTTCGGACAGCACGAGGTGGATCGTGATCACGTGCGCCGTCCGCAGCAGCTCGTCGAGCTCGACGCGCTCGACGCCGACCGCCGCCGCGTCCGCGGCCTTCAGGTTGCGGCTCCAGGCGACGACCTCCATCCCGAAGGCCTGCCCGATCGCCGCCACCTTGCGGCCGATCCGGCCGAGCCCGAGGATCCCGAGCCGGCGCCCGTGCAGATCGGCGCCGACCGTCTGCTGCCAGCCGCCGGCGCGCACGCGCGCGTCCTCCGCGGGGATCTGGCGCGCGAGCGCGTGGATCAGCCCCCAGGTCAGCTCGACCGTGCCCTCGCCGCCGTAGCGCGTGCCGCAGACGACGACGCCGCGCTCGCGCGCCGCCGCAACGTCGATCGAGGCGTTGCGCATGCCGGTCGTGACCAGCAGCCGCAGGTTCGGCAGCCGCTCGATCAGGCTGCGCGGGAACGGCGTGCGCTCGCGCATCGCGGCGACGGCCGCGAACGGCGCCAGCCGCGCCTGGACGGCGTCCTCGTCGGCGAGGTGGTCGCCGAAGACGGTCAGCTCGACGCGCTCGCCGAGCCGGTCCCAGTCGCCCAGCTCGCGCGCGACGCCCTGGTAGTCGTCGAGCACCGCGACGCGGAGCGGCTCGCTCATCGCGGCGCCTCGCCGATCGCGTCGACCAGCCGCTCGAGCGCCGGCAGCGCCGCGGCGATCGCCACGCGGTCGGTGGCGGCGAGGCCGGCGAGCGCGGAGCCGACCAGCTCCATCCGCCGGCTCTGGCGCCGCTGCACGCGCTCGCGGCCGTCGTCGGTCACCGCGAGGCGGACGCCGCGGCCGTCGAGCGGGTCGCGCTCGCGCTCCAGCAGGCCGGCGTCGACCAGCCGCGTGACGGTCGCGCTGACCGTGTTCGGCGCCAGCCGCAGCTCGGCCGCGACCTCGCCGACGCTCGCGCCCGGCTGCTGCTCGACGAGGTTCAGCAGCTCCGCCTGGCCGCCCGACAGCGCGTGGTCGCCGAAGCTGTCGCGCACGCGCCGGCGCAGCATGCGCTGGATCGCGGTGGTCACGCCCAGCAGGCGCTCGGGAGCCTGGTTCGAGGGCACGAGCGCAGACGATATCCGGCGCGTCCGCGGGCGGAGCCGGATCGCTCCGCCCGCGGTGCGTCAGAGCGCCGTTACGGCGTGTCGGTCGAGAGCGTGAACTGCAGCGTCTTGCTGTAGCTGCCCGTGCGCAGGCCCTCGTTGGCGCCGATCTGCTGGCTGAGCGGGATCGTCACGACGTCGTTGGCCGCCGGTCCGCTCCACGTCTGCAGCGTGCCCGGGATCGGGGTGCCGCCGACCAGCAGCGGCGAGGCCAGCGCGTAGCTGCCGTTGACCAGGTGGCCCGGCGCGACCGTGTCGGCGTCGCTGACGCCGAGCGCGGCGTCGCCGGCGGTCGACGTCACCGTCGCGGCCTGCGTCGCCGTGTAGGTCTTCGCCAGCCCCGGCACGAAGCTGCCGAAGCTCGCCGGCGCGCCGAGCGTCAGCGAGAGCGTCTGCGGCACGTCGCCGCCGACCGTGCCCGGCTGCTCGACGTGCGTGACCTGCGTGGTGATCGTCTTCGACGTCGTGATCGGGGCCAGCGACGCGGCGTCCGTGTACTGGCGCATCGAGTCGTTGGTGACCGTGACGGTGACGCTGCCCGAGTGCAGCGCCGTGATCTGGCGCGTCAGCGGATCGAGGATCGCGGCCTTGCCCGCCGCCCTGGCGGTGTCGATCGCGTCCTGGCCGCTGCCGATCGCGAGGTTGTCCGAGCCGCTCCAGTGGACCGACATCGGGAACGCCAGCGGCACCACGCGGCTGCCGTTCGAGACGCCCTCGGGCTGGACGATGCTGCCCGACAGCTGCGCGCTGTCGCCGACCTCGAGCGTCGTCGGCGCGTTCAGCGCGATCGACTGCGCGAAGGCGTGGACGTCGTCGCTGAGCCACTGCTGCGCGGGACCGGCGTCCTTGTCGACCGACCAGTCCATCCAGCCGGTGAAGCCGCCGCGATCCGGCGTGCCGTACGGGTCCTTGCCCGAGCTCGGCATGACGACGTACGGGACGCCCTGGATCCGCTCGACGCTGGCGATCTGCGCGTGCGAGCCGACCATCGCGACCGGCTTGTCGCTGTGCTCGCGGAAGTCGCTCAGCAGCTCCTCGACCAGCGCGACCTCGGTGCGGTCGCCGAGCTGGCTCGCGTCGACCTCGGCCGGATCGTCGACCGGGTGGTGCGCGAAGACCATCACGTTCTTGATCTTCGAGTTCGTCTCGGCGTCGGCCAGCGCCTGCTGGAGCATCGGCATCTGCGCCCAGCTCGTGCCGTGCAGCGTGCCGTAGGAGCTCGCCAGCAGGATGAAGCGGGTACCGTTGTGGTCGAACGTGCCGTAGGGCTGGCCGAACTCGGCCTGGAACGGCGCCAGGTCGCCCTGACCGGTCGTCCGGTAGGACTCGTGGTTGCCCGGGACGTAGTAGCACGGCGTCGTGTCAGCCGTCGGCGCCGGCGTGTCGTCGGTGCCGATCGTCGACGTCAGCGGGATCATCCGGCAGCCGCCCTGCTCGAGCGTCTGGCGCGCGAGCGTCATGTCGGCGGCCGCGCCGTCGTCGGTGACGTCGCCGTTGAGCACGATCAGGTCCGGGTGCGTGGCGCGGATCCGCTCCAGCGCGGCGACGCCGACCTTCGCCAGCTCCGGCACGGCGGCCGTGAACTGGATGTCCGACAGCGACGCGAACGACCAGTCCGCGCCGGGCTGCGGCGCGCCGTCCGGCGAGAAGAGCGCGTCCGGCTTGAGCGGGTCGAGCGGCGGGCTGGCGACGGTCGCCGAGCTGTCCTCGTCGATCGACTCGAACTTGACGACGCCGTCCTGCTGGTTGGCCGGGTTGGTCTCGATGATCTGGAGCACCGAGATCGTGACCGGGAACGCGGTCGAGGGCGGGAACGACCAGACGAGGTCGTTCTCGCCGGCCGCGATCGGCGCGCCGAGCGGGCCGCTGGAGACGCCGTTGGCGTCGCGGTAGGAGATGTAGGAGAACTGCAGCGGCGCGCTCGAGTTGAGCTTCAGGTGCACGCGCAGCGGCGCGCCCGGCAGCGGGATCGCGAAGCCCGACTTGACCGTGATGCCCATGTTGCGGTTCTTCGCGTACGTCAGCGTCAGGTAGCCGTCCGACGCGGTGCCGAGCTGCTGCGAGGACGGCACGGTGCCGTTGGTCGTCCAGCGCGAGGCCTCGTCCGGATGGTTGAACGTGTAGACGTTCGTCTGCGTCGTGCCGATCGTGATCGGCAGCTTGGACTCCTGATCGCCGACCTTGACGTCGAGCGTCGTGCCGCCGGCCTTCAGCGGCATGATCTTCAGCTTGCCCGGCGCCGTCTGGTCGATCCGGATCAGGCTGTGGTCGTAGTCGAGCGTCATGTCCTGCAGCTCGATCGGCGCCGTGTAGCCCTGGTCGTCGCGGCCGATGACGCCGAGCGTCTGCGCGTAGTCGGCCGTCGCGTCGGCGAACGACAGGCGCGCGCTGGAGAGCTCGAGCGTGCGCAGCGGATCGAGCACGGTGACCTTGTCGTCCTGCTTGACCGCGCCGTCGGTCGCCGTGACGGTGATCGCGCCCGTGGCGTCCGCCGGCGCGCGCAGGTTGCCCGCGGCGCTGATGTCGCCGCCGGCCGCCGACCACGTGACGTCGCCGTCGCCGAGCTTGACCGGCGTCTGGTTGCTGTCGAGCGCGCTCGCCGACATCGTCGTGTGCAGGCCCGGGAAGATGCGCGCCGCGTCGGCGCCGCTCGGGCTCACGACGAGGCTGTCGACCTTGCCGTCGCCGGCGCTGACGAACAGCCCGATGCCGGCCGGATCGGCGCGCTCGACGCCGTCGGACGGCGTGTTGCGCAGCGTCGCCTGGTCGCCGCCGAGCGGGCGCGCGACGAGCGTCGTCGAGCCGCCGCCGTCGAGGTTGACGCCGGTCTGCGCGCCGAGGTCGACGAGCATCTGCCCGGTCTGCTCGAGCGTCGTGCCGGCGACGTCGGTCTGGCGGCCGTCGGTGATCAGCAGGAACATCGTCTTGCCGTCGTCCTTGAAGCCGATCGCCGTGCGCGGCGCGACGGAGTTGTCGCCGTTCTGGTTGACGACGGCGCCGTTCTGCACGAGCGAGTGGTTGGTGCCCAGCGCCCACTGCAGCTGCTGCGCGGCCGGGTCCTTGAGGCCGTAGCTGAGCGTGACGGGATCGCCCGGCTTGAGCGCCTTGATCGCGTCGGCGGCCGCCTCACGGCCGACGAGGTAGAAGGCGCCGGCCGGGATCGCGCCGGCGCCGACCGCGCCGTTGACCTGGACGACCTTGTCGCCCTGGACCAGCGCCTCGGCGACGTTGCTGGCGCCGGCGACGCCGCGGGCGCGCGTGGCGCTGCCCCAGAGCGACGTGTAGGCGATCATGCCGTTCTGCGGGACGCCGGCCGCGTCGGCCGCGTTCAGCGAGAGGATCGGCGTGTCGCTGCCGTTCAGCGTCGCCGTCGCCTGCAGCGTCAGGTCGACCAGCTGGCCGATGCCCGTCTTGCTGACGCCGACGTGCGCCCAGCCGCCGATGTCGGCGCTCTTGATCAGGGCGCCGCCCTGGACCTCGCCGCCGGTCGAGGCCTGCGTCGAGGAGATGTCGAAGAAGTCGCCGTTGACGCCGGCCGTCGCGCCGGCGTCGTTGGCCATCTTCGTCAGCGCCTCGCCCTGCGCGACGGAGGGCGCGGTCAGCAGGTCGGACTTGATCGCGCTGTTGGACAGGTCGACGGACAGCACCTGCTCGTCGTACCAGCCGGTCGCGTCGAGGTACTTCTTGTGCATCAGCGTGATGCCGGGGCCGATCGGCTCGGTCGTGTCGATCAGCGCGAGCCGGTCGCCGGCGGCCGAGGCGACCGGAGCGGCGCTGAGCACCGCGACCGGGGCGCCGGCGAGCGCGAGCGTGGCCGCCGCGAGGATCGCGGGGCGCCTCAGGCGGCCGCCGCGGGGACGTACTGCGAGCAATCCAGACTCCTTGCTGCGTTCGGGGGAACGGCGAGCGCCCGAAGCCCGTCCTGGGTCCCGGCGCGCGCCCGCTCGCGATGCAAGCGCACACCAGCCGTCAGATCTGTGACCGACCGGTGACCTGCTGGTGATCAGCTTGTGACCCGCGCCGCAGCCGCGGGCGCCGGTCGCCTGAGCCGGCGCCTCAGCGCAGCACGATCGCGGCGCTCGCGCAGGTCGCGAGCGCCAGCGGCAGGTCCGCGCGGCCGACGCCGCGCAGGCGCGGGTGGTCGGCGTCGACGCGGATCGGCGCCGGCGGCGCGGCGAGCCCGATGCTGTGCGCGCCGGCGCGCGCCAGCTCGGCCCAGAGGTCGCCGTGGTGCGCGAGCAGCGCGTCGCGCGTGCGCCGCTCGCGCCGCGCCAGCGTCTCCAGCTCGCGCACCTCCTCGAACGGATCGAGCACGAGGTTCTCGTCGGTGCCGATCGCCAGCGGCACGCCGGCGTCGCGGTAGGCGAGCGCCGGCGGGAAGCCGTCGCCGAGGTTGCCCTCGGTCGTCGGGCAGGAGACGACGGTCGTGCCGCTGCGCGCCAGCAGCTCGACGTCGCGCTCGCTGACGTGGATGCCGTGGACGACGCTGGTGCGCTGGCCGAGGAAGCCGGTGCGCTCCAGCAGCTCGATCGGCGAGCAGCCGTGCTCGGCGCGGCATTCCTCGAGCTCGCGCGGCTGCTCGGACGCGTGCACGTGGCGGACGAGGTCGTGCGCGTCGGCGTAGGCGGCGATCGCCTCCAGCCAGTCGGCGGGCACGGCGCGGACGCTGTGCGCGGCGATCCCGTGCGGGTGCTCGAGCGCGTCGACGCGCGCCAGGAAGCTCTCGACGTCCGGGTCGTAGAAGCGCCGCTGGCCACCCTCGGGCGCGCGGCCGTAGCCGGCGCGCGCGTAGGCGGCGGGCAGCAGCACGCAGGCGATGCCGGCCTCGCGCGCGGCCGCGGCGACGGCGTCGGCCATCGCGTTCGGCTGCGCGTACGGCGTGCCGTCGGCCTGGTGGTGGACGTAGTGGAACTCGCCGACGGCGCCGTAGCCGGCGGCGACCATCTCCGTGTAGGTGCGCAGCGCGGCGGCGTGCATCGCGTCCGGGTCCAGCGCGCCCGCCAGCGCGTACATGGCGTGGCGCCAGCTCCAGAAGTCGTCGCCGGCGGCCTGCGAGCGCCGCTCGCCGATCCCGCGCAGGTCGCGCTGGAAGGCGTGCGAGTGGGCGCTGACCATCGCCGGGATCGTCACGGGCGCTGCCATGCGACCTCCCCACGGGCGATCACGCTGCGCACCGGATCGCGGCCGAAGCGGTACGGGATGTGGTCGACCGGGCCGTCGAGCACGAGCAGGTCGGCGCGCTTGCCGACCTCCAGCGAGCCGGTCGTCGCCTGCAGGCCGAGCACCCAGGCGGCGTTCAGCGTCGCGGCGGCCAGCGCCTCGCGCACGCTCCAGCCGTAGCGGCGCACGGCGAGGCCGACGATCACCGGCATCGACGCGATCGGCGACGTGCCCGGGTTGCAGTCGGTTGCGAGCACGCAGATCGCGCCGGCGTCGGCGAGCGCGCGGCCGGGCGCCGTGCGCTCGGCGCCGAGCAGCTCGGCGCCCGGCAGCAGCACGGCGCCGCACTCGGCCGCCGCCAGCGGCGCGACGTCGTCGGGGTGCAGGCAGGAGAGGTGGTCGACCGAGCGCGCGCCGGCGGCGAGCGCGACCGGCACCGAGCGATGCGTCGCCAGCTGCTCGACGTGCGCGCGCAGCGCCTTGCCCTCGCGCGCGGCGATCGCGCCCAGTCGCTCCAGGTCCTCGTTCCGGAAGGCGACCGACTCGACGAAGATGTCGAGCGCGTCGACGTCGGCGCCGCGCGCCAGCTCGTCGACCTCGTCCATCCAGTGCTCCGGCGTGTAGCCGGCCGGCACGCTGTGCGCGAAGAGGCCGGTCAGGCGGTCGACGCCGAGCTCGCGCCCGAGCCGCACGGCGCGCCGCTCGCCTGCGACCGACAGGCCGTAGCCGGTCTTGCCCTCGACGGTCGTCGTGCCGAGCCGCAGCATCTCCGCGCGCAGCGCGCGCGCCTGCGCGAGCACCTGCGCGTCGCCGGCCTGCGCGAGCGCGCGCGCCGAGGACGCGATGCCGCCGCCCGAGCGCGCGATCTGCTCGTACGGCACGCCGGTCACCTTCATCTCGTACTCGCCGGCGCGCCAGCCGGCGAACGGCAGGTGCGTGTGGCAGTCGACGAAGCCGGGGATGACGGCGCCGCCGGCGGCGTCGATCACGACGTCGGCGTCGCCGTCCTCGAAGGCCGCGATCGCGCCGTCGCGCACGAGGATCGAGCTCGGGTCGAGCCTGAGGCTTGACGGCTCGCGCAGGTACGGCAGCCCGTCCTGCGCGGGCCGCAGCACCTGCGCGGCGTTGCGGATCGCGATCGTCGTCACGCCGCGCCAGGCCCCATCGGGATGCGGACGCCGAGCCGCTCGGCGGCGTCGAGCGCCTCCGGGTAGCCGGCGTCGGCGTGGCGGACGATGCCCATGCCCGGGTCGGCGAGCAGCGTGCGGCGGATCCGCTCGGCCGCCAGCGGCGTGCCGTCGGCGACGCAGACCTGGCCGGCGTGCAGCGACTTGCCCATGCCGACGCCGCCGCCGTGGTGGAAGGACACCCAGCTGGCGCCGGTGGCGACGTTCAGCAGCGCGTTCAGCAGCGGCCAGTCGGCGACGGCGTCGGAGGTGTCGCGCATCGCCTCCGTCTCGCGCTGCGGCGAGGCGACCGAGCCGGCGTCGAGGTGGTCGCGGCCGATCACGATCGGGCCGCGCAGCTCGCCGGCGGCGACCATCTCGTTGAAGCGCAGGCCGGCCAGGTGGCGCTCGCCGTAGCCGAGCCAGCAGATGCGCGCCGGCAGGCCCTGGAACTTGACGCGCTCGCCGGCCAGCTCGATCCAGCGGCGGATGTGCTCCTGCTCGCCGAACAGGTCGAGGATCGCGGCGTCGGTCGCGGCGATGTCGGCCGGGTCGCCGGACAGCGCGACCCAGCGGAACGGGCCCTTGCCCTCGCAGAACAGCGGCCGGATGTAGGCCGGCACGAAGCCCGGGTAGGCGAAGGCGTCGTCGTCGCCGTGCTCGGCGGCGACGCCGCGCAGCGCGTTGCCGTAGTCGAACGCCTCGGCGCCGCCGGCGCCGAGCTCGCGGATCGCGGCGACGTGCGCGAGCACGCTCTCGCCGACGCGGCGCAGGTACTCGCCGGGGTCGGCTTGGCGCAGCACGTCCGCCTGCTCGACCGTCAGCCCGGCCGGCACGTAGCCGTTGAGCGGGTCGTGCGCGCTCGTCTGGTCGGTGACGACGTCGACCTCGGCGCCGCGCGCGACCAGCTCCGGCAGCAGCTCGGCGGCGTTGCCGAGCAGGCCGATCGAGAGCGCGCGGCCCTCGCCGCGCGCGGCGTCCAGACGCGTGAGCGCGTCGTCGAGCGAGCCGGCGCGCTCGTCCAGGTAGCCCTCGCGGATGCGCCGCTCGATCCGCGACAGGTCGACCTCGACGCAGAGCGCGCAGCCGTCGTTCATCGTGATCGCGAGCGGCTGCGCGCCGCCCATGCCGCCGAGCCCGGCGGTGACGACGAGCCGGCCGCGCAGGCTGCCGCCGAAGCGCTTGCGCGCGATCGCGGCGAACGTCTCGTAGGTGCCCTGCAGGATCCCCTGGGTGCCGATGTAGATCCAGGACCCGGCGGTCATCTGGCCGTACATCATCAGCCCGGCGGCGTCGAGCCGGCGGAACTCGTCCCAGTTCGCCCAGTCGCCGACGAGGTTGGAGTTGGCGATCAGCACGCGCGGCGCCGCCTCGTGCGTCTCGAAGACGCCGACCGGCTTGCCCGACTGCACCAGCAGCGTCTCGTGCGACTCCAGCCGCGTCAGCTCGGCCTTGATCGCGGCCAGCGCGGCCTGGTTGCGCGCCGCCTTGCCGATGCCGCCGTAGACGACCAGGTCCTGCGGCCGCTCGGCGACGTCCGGATGCAGGTTGTTCTCCAACATCAGCAGCGCGGCCTCCTGCTGCCACCCCTTCGTCCTCAAGCGTGCTCCTCTCCCCGGTGGTTGTCGGCCAGCGTCAGCCGGCCGTCGTGCAGGCTCGCCGCGAGCGCGTCCAGCTCGGCGGCGAGCGAGCGGTCCTCCTGCAGCGGCGCGACGTGGCGGCGGACGCCGGCGAGCGCCGCCTCGAGCGCGTCGGTCGTGCGCAGCGGCCGGTGGAACTCGATCCCCTGGCAGGCGCAGACCAGCTCGGTCGCGACGACGCGCGCCGCGTAGCGGACGGTCGTCGTCGCCTTCAGCGCGGCCAGCGCGCCCATCGAGTTGAAGTCCTCCTGGCCGGCGCTGGTCGGGATCGAGCCGGCGCCGGCGGGATGCGCGAGCACCTGGCACTCGTTGACCAACGCGGCGGCCGCGTACTGGGCGATCATCAGGCCGCTGGAAAGGCCGGGGTGCGGCGTCAGGAACGGCGGCAGCCCGGCGTAGGAGGGCGAGAGCAGCGCGAACGCGCGCCGCTCGGAGAACGAGGCCAGCTCGGTCATCGCCAGCGCCAGGTGGTCGAGCGGCAGCGACAGCGGCTGGCCGTGGAAGTTGCCGCCGGAGAGCACGTCGCCGCCGTCGGGGAAGATCAGCGGGTTGTCGGTGACGGCATCCAGCTCGCGCTCGAGCGCGCCGGCGACGTAGTCGAGCGCGTCGCCGATCGCGCCCAGCACCTGCGGCGCGCAGCGCAGCGTGTACGGGTCCTGGACGCGGCCGCAGTCGGCGTGGCTGGCGACGATCGACGAGCCGGCGAGCAGCGCCCGCAGCCGCGCCGCCACGCGCGCCTGGCCGGGCTGCGGGCGCAGCTCGTGCAGGCGCGCGTCGAACGGCGCGGTCGAGCCCTTGAAGGCCTCCAGCGAGAGCGCGACGGCGACGACGGCCGCGGCGTGCACGCGCTGGGCGGCGCGGATCGCGAGGCCGCCGGCGGCGGCCATCAGGTGCGTGCCGTTGATCAGCGCCAGCCCCTCCTTGGCGGCCAGCGTGACGGGCGCCAGGCCGGCGCGGCGCAGCGCCTCGGCGGCCGGCAGCCGCTCGCCGCCGTGGTCGGCCTCGCCCTCGCCGACCAGCACCAGCGCCAGATGCGCGAGCGGCGCCAGGTCGCCGGAGGAGCCGACCGAGCCGCGGCTCGGCACGACCGGCGTGACGTCGCGCTCGAGCAGCGCCAGCAGCAGCTCGACGAGCTCGACGCGCACGCCGGAGCGGCCGCGCCGCAGCGAGCCCGCCAGCAGCAGCGTCATCCCGCGCACGATCTCGCGCGCCAGCGGCTCGCCGGTGCCGACCGCGTGCGAGCGCAGCAGGTTCAGCTGCAGCCGCGCGGTGTCCTCGGGCGCGATCGAGACGCTGACGAGATCGCCGAAGCCGGTGTTGACGCCGTAGACCGTGCGGCCGCTGCGCAGCGCGTCCTCGACGACCTCGCGCGCGGCGGCGATCCGCGCGCGGTCGTCGGCGTCGAGCGGCGGCGGCGCGGCGCCGAACGCGACCGCCTCGAGATCGTCAAGCGAGAGCATGGCGCGAGACGCTAGTGCACACGCGCTCGCGCGCATGTCCAACGCGCCGGCCGGCGCCGCGCCGCTCAGCCGGGCGCGCGGCTCACGGCCTCGACCGCGTCCGCCGCCGACCCCGGTCGACGCCGCGCCGCTCAGCCCAGCGGCCGGCTCGGCGACCTCGCGTCGCCGCCGACCCCGGCGGGGGCCGCGCCGCTCAGCCCAGCGGCCGGCTCGCGACCTCGATGCCGTCGGCCGCGGATCCGGGCGCGACGGGGACCGGCGCCGGCCAGGCGACGATCGCATGGTTCGACGCGTCGACCGCCACGCTCTCGTGGCCCACCGGGATGCCCAGCGCGCGCACCGTCTGCGGCGGCCCGAAGCGGTCGCCCGCGCGCGGCAGCAGCGCGGCGTGGACGATCCCGGCGGTGGCGACCTCGGCGTCCCAGACGAGCACCGCCTGCCCGCCGGGCGCCGCGACGAGGCCCCGCAGCTCGGCGGCGTACTCGCCGTGGTCGCCGTCCTTCGTGATGACCTGCGCGGCGCCCGGGCGCCGCGTGCCGACGCGCCGCGCGACGATCCCGGCATCGCCCTGCCAGACGATCAGCCCGCGGCGGTCGCGCGTGTAGACGGCGGCGACGCGCGGCGTCTGGATCGCGCCGTAGGCGGCGAGCCGCCGCGCGGCGGCGAAGGCCCGGCCGGGGAGCCTGATCGCGGCGCTGATCGTGCCGGCCAGCTCGTGCCCGTGCGCGTCGCCCTCGCCGCACCAGGCGACGATCGCGCGCCCGCCCGGCGCCACGGCCGCGGTCAGCTGGATCGCCCCCAGGCTCGCCGGCGCGCGCCCGAGCCGCTGCGGCGGCCCGAGCCGCCGGTCGCGCGGCGACCACGTGCGCGCCTCGATCGCGCCGCCGCGATCCCAGGCGGCGAGCACGTCGCCGGCAGCGTCGACGGCGACTGCGACGGCGCGGATCGCGCCGCCGCGTGACAGCCATTGGGTCGGCGCGAAGCCGGCACCGTCCTGGCGCACGAGCGCGGCCCCGTCGACGGTCGCGAGCACGACCGCGCCGCCGGCGTTCGACGCAGCGGCATCCGCGGTCGCGAGCACGGCCGCGCCGCCGCCCGACGCGGCGGCGTCCGCGACGGCGGTGACGCCGCTGCCGCGCAGCGCCGCAGTCCACGGCGTGCCGGGCGCGGCGGCGCGGGCCAGCAGCGCGCGCCCGTCCGCGGTCACGCCGGCGTAGAGGACATCGTCGCCGGCCGCGAAGGCGGACGGCGGCGCCGGGCTGCCCGGCGGTGGCGGCGCCGGCGGCGGCGCGAAGCCCGGCGGCGTCCACGCCGCGAGCGGCGCCGGCTGCAGCGCCGGCCCGAGCACGCTGCTCAGCAGCGGCGAGCCGGCCGCGCTGCCGGGCGCGACGACGACGCTGCCGTGCGCGCGCGTCGCGAGCACCTGCGGCGGCCCGGCGAGCACGCCGGCGCTGCCGGGAACGACGGCGGGCGCCGACCACGCCGCGGCGTGCGCGCTCGGCGCCAGCGCGAGCGCGGCGACGAAGGCGAGCGCGATCGAGCTGCGGCGGGAGGAGGACATGCCGGCATCCTGACCCGAGTCCGAGCGAACGCGGACCACCCCAGGGGTGAGCGCGCTTCCACCAGCTCACCACCGAGGAAGAATTTCGTCGTATTCTTCCTGACGATGGCGCTCAACATCAAGGATCCCGCCACCGACCGGATCGTCCGCGAGCTGGCGCGCGAGACCGGCGAGAGCATCACCGTCGCCGTGACGATCGCCGCGCGCGAGCGGCTCGAGCGGCTGCGCGGCCGCGTGCCGAGCGAGCGCCGGCGCGAGGCGCTGGCGCAGATCGCGGCACACAGCGCACGGCGGCCGCTGCGCGACACGCGCCCCGCCGACGAGATCCTCGGCTACGACCGCGACGGCCTGCCCGGCTGATGGCGCTAGGCAGCTCGGCGCCGCCGGCACCGACTCCCCGGCCGCCGGCGCTCGACACCTCATCAGCGCCGCCGCCGGCACCCCTGGCCGGCTGATGGTGCTCGACACCTCCGCGCTGCTGGCGATCCTGCTCGGCGAGCCGGAGCGCGACGCCTTCCTCGACCTGCTCGTCGCCGCCGAGGACCCGATCCTGTCGGCCGCAACGCTCGTCGAGGCGTCGATCGTGATGCTCGCCCGCACCGGCGAGGCCGGCATCGCCGATCTCGACGAGCTGCTGGACGCCGCGGCTGTGCGCTGCGTCGCCGTCGACGCCGAGCAGGCGCGGCACGCCCGCGCCACCTTCGCCCGCTACGGCAAGGGCCGCGACCCGGCGGCGCTGAACTTCGGCGACTGCTTCGCCTACGCGCTGGCGCGAGCGACCGGACGGCCACTGCTCTTCAAGGGCGACGACTTCGCGCGTACCGACGTGACCGCGGCCGCGGCCTACACCTAGACCGCGACGACCGCGCCGCCGCGGCGTGGGTCGCCGCCGCCCGCGAGCCGGCCGGCGCGGCGCTCGACCGCCTGGCAGCCGCCGAAGAAGAGGTTGCGCTCGCGGAACGGGGCGAGCGTCCGGTCGCCGCCGTCGAGCGCCGCCGCGTCGACGCCCGGCTCGACGTAGAGCACACCGTCCTCGACGTGCAGGCGCGGCGCGTCGACCGCGGCCTGCGCGTCCATGCCGGCGTCGAGCGCGTTGACGATCACCTGCAGCACGGCCGAGCGGATGCGGTTCGAGCCGGCCGAGCCGAGCACCAGCTCCGGCGCGCCCGCGGCGTCGAGCACGACGGTCGGCGCCATCATCGTCGGCAGCCGCCGCCCCGCCGGATGCGTGAACCAGCCGAGCGGCGACAGGTCGGCCTCGCCCATCATGTTGTTCACGTGCAGGCCGGTGCCGGGGACGACGACGCCCGAGCCCTCGCCGTTGGTCGTCGTCACCGCGCAGGCCCAGCCGTCGGCGTCGAGCACCGAGACGTGCGTCGTCGAGCCCAGCCGCGAGGCCGTGAACGCCTCGACGAAGCCCGGCTCGGCCAGCCCGGCGACGAACGCCGGCGTCCGCTCGGCCTGCGCCGCCTCGATCGCCGCCGCGACCTGCGCCGGCGTCGGCGGCTCGCCGCCGCGCTCGAGCAGCGCCAGCGAGTAGGCGATCAGGATCCCGCCCGCGCTCGGCGGCGGGTTCAGCAGCACGCTGCGGCCGCGGTAGCCGACGCGCAGCGGCTCGCGCGCGACGACCGCGTAGGCGTCGAGGTCGGCCGTCGTCAGCGTGCCGCCGCGCTCGCCCAGCCAGGCCGCCAGCGCGCGGCCGACGCGGCCGCCGTAGAACGGCGCGGCGCCCTCGGCGCCGAGCAGCTCGAGCCCGTCGGCGAGCTCGTCGTCGCGCAGCACGTCGCCCTCGCGCGGGATCCGCTCGCCGTCGACCAGGTAGCGCGCGGCAGCCTCCGGCGTCGAGCGCACGATCCCCTCCAGCAGCTCCCAGACGTAGGCCTGCTGGCGGTTGACGCGCACGCCCTCGCGCGCGCAGGCGACCGCCGGCGCGGCCAGCCGCTCGAGCGGCAGCCGCGCGTAGCGGCGCGCCGCCTCGGCGACGCCGGCCGGCACGCCCGGCACGCCGCACGAGGACGCGCCGACGTGGAAGCGCTGCAGCGCGTCGCCGAAGTCGACGTCGACGTCCGCCAGCGGCGCGCGCAGCTGCGGATCGGCGCCGATCCCCGGCGCCGCGACCATGAAGTCGAGCAGCCGCGGCGGCGCGCCGGGCGGCGCGACGAGCATGCAGCCGCCGGCGCCGAGCCCGGTCAGCAGCGGCTCGGCCATGCAGGAGGCCAGCAGCGCCGCGAGCGCCGCGTCGACCGCGTTGCCGCCGGCGCGCAGCAGCGCCGCGCCGGCCTCGGCGGTCACGGGGTGGCCGGCCGCGACGACGCCGCGCACGGCCACCCCTACCGCTCTCCCACTCGGATCAGAACCGCGGGATGAACTCGGGGACGTCGACGTCCACCGAGCTCGACGAGCGCTCGCCGCGGCTGGCGCGCACGGGCTCACGCTCACGGTCGCGCCCGCGCGTGCGCGTCACGCGCGGCTCGCCGACCGGCTCGCGCAGCGACGCGCGGCCCTTCTCGTCCTCGTAGCCCGTGGCGACGACGGTGATCCAGACCTCGTCCTCGAGCTTCTCGTCGATCATCGCCCCGAAGATGATGTTGGCCTCCGGGTGCGCGGCCTCCTGGACCGCGCGCGCGGCCTCGTTGACCTCCCAGAGCGAGAGGTCGCGGCCGGCCGTGATCGACAGCAGGATCGCGCGCGCGCCGTCGAGCGTCGTGTCCAGCAGCGGCGAGGAGGTCGCCTGCTGGGCCGCCTCGAGCGCGCGCTTGTCGCCCGTGCCCATGCCGATGCCGAGCAGCGCGTTGCCGGCCTCGGACATGATCGTGCGGACGTCCGCGAAGTCGAGGTTGATCAGGCCCGGCAGCGTGATCAGGTCCGAGATGCCCTGGACGCCCTGGCGCAGCACGTCGTCGGCGGCGCGGAAGGCCTCGACCATCGAGGTCTGCTTGTCGAGCACCGACAGCAGCTTGTTGTTCGGGACGGTGATCAGCGTGTCGACGTCCGTCGACAGCGCCTCGATCCCCTGCTCGGCCGCCTTCAGCCGGCGCGAGCCCTCGAAGCCGAACGGCTTGGTCACGATGCCGACGGTCAGCGCGCCCAGCTCCTGCGAGATGCGGGCGACGATCGGCGCCGCGCCGGTGCCCGTGCCACCGCCCTCGCCGGCGGTGATGAAGATCATGTCCGAGCCCTTGAGCAGCGTCTTGATCTTGTCGTAGTCCTCCATCGCCGCGGCGCGCCCGCGCTCGGGGTCCGACCCCGAGCCGAGCCCGCGCGTGATGTCGGCGCCGATCTGCAGCGTCACCGGCGCGGCCGACTGCTGCAGCGACTGGGCGTCGGTGTTGAGCGCGATGAACTCGACGCCGCTGACCTGCGCCTCGATCATCCGGTTGACGGCGTTGACGCCGCCGCCGCCGACGCCGACGACGCGGATCTTCGGCGGGCCGACGGGCTCCTCGCGCACCGAAGCCCAGACGTAGTCGCCCGCGGCGGGCGGCGGCACCTCGCGGCGCGCGGGAGCGTCGTACTCCGGCGGCGTCGGCTCGTTCGTTTCCACTGCGTCGTCCTCGTGCTCGGCCGCAGCCGTCGTCGGGGTGGACACGTCGTCAGCGCGCGGCGCCGGCGGCACCGCGTCGGGCTCGCTGCCTGCCGAGAAGGCGTGCCGCAGCCGCTCCTGCGGCGTCGGCGCCGGGCGCTCGGCGACGGGCGTGGGGACCGGCGCCGGGCGCTCGGCCGGCGCGTCGGCGGCGCGCTCGGGCGCCGCGCCGTCCTCCAGGCCCTCGGTCTCGGTCTTGCGGAACAGCGCCGCCAGGGGACCTTCCCGCATGCTCGCCCGCTTGCCGCTACCCATTCGACAGCACCTCCTTAGCCAGCCGGCGATACGAAGCGGCCGCCGCGCCATTCGGGTCGTACTTGAGCACGGACATGCCCTTCACCGGGGCCTCCGCGAATCTGACGGTCTTCTTGATGCGCGCGCCGAACACGCGATCGCCGAAGTTCTCCTCGAGGATCTGGATCGCCTCCTGCGCATGCAACGTGCGCGTATCGACCATCGTCGGCAGGATGCCAAGGATGTCGACGTCGGGGTTGAGGTTCTCGCGGATCATGTCCAGCGTCTGCTGGAGCTGCAGGAGCCCGCGCATCGAGAGGTACTCGCATTGCACGGGGACGATCACCTTCGTCGCTGCCGTGAGCGCATTCACCGTCAAGAGTCCCAGAGACGGCGGCGTATCGATGCAGACGAAGTCGTAGTCGCCGGAAACTGCGGCCAGCGCCTTCGCGAGCGAGCGCTCGCGACCGATCTTCATCGCCATCGCCATCTCGGCGCCGGCGAGGTCGATCGACGCGACCGCCACGTCGACCTCGCAGCGCCGGATGATCTCGCCGATCGGCTTGTCGTAGACGAGGACGTCGAACATCGACGTCTCCAGCGTCTCAGGATCGATGCCCTGCGACATCGTCAGGTTGCCCTGCGGGTCCATGTCGACGCAGAGCACGCGATGCCCGTCCTCGGCGAACGCGGCCGCCAAGTTGAGCGTCGTGGTCGTCTTGGCTACGCCGCCCTTCTGGTTGGCGAACGCGATCACCGTGGCCGGAGCAGCCGTATCCGTTGGGGGTGGCGGAAGCCTCATCGCCGCCGAGTTCGCCCTGTGCGCGGCGATTCCTGCCGTCCCGGGACGTCAGAGGTCAAGCTCAGCTGGAGCTTGAGAGCTTGATCGAGTCCGGCACCTGGCAGACGGCGGGCAGGTGGACGACGCGGCGCGGGTCGGGAATCGACCGCTCGCCCGGGATCTGCTGGACCTTGCACCAGCGGTAGCGGTAGTCGCGGAAGTCGACGATCGCGACGAACGGGTAGCCGATCCCGCCCCCGACGTTGAGCGTGGTGCGCTTGATCGCGTCGGCGACCGCGAAGCAGTCGAACGCCCCCACCGCCGCGTTCGTGCGCGTCCCGAGCGCCGGCGTGCAGCTGGTCGGACCGCTGACGTGACGGAACTCGCCGGTCGCCGCTCGCGCACGCGCGTCGGACATGATCGAGGCCTCGACCGCGCGCACCAGCGCGGCCCGCTCGGCCGCCGTCGCCGCCGGGCCGCCGACGCTGGCGCGCAGCGCGGCGTCCCGCCCCGTGCGCGGCCGCTGCGCGTGGATCGCCTGCGCGCGCAGCTGCTCGCGGGTCGCGCGCAGCCGCGCCGCCGACTGCGCCGCGCGCTGCCGCTTGCCGGCGTCGATGTGCGGGATCGCGACCGCCAGCGCGGCGCCGACGACGATCGCGGTCGCCGCCGCGGCGAGCGCCAGCGCGCGCCACGGCACCGGCGGCACGCGGACGTCGCGCGGCGGCGTCCACACGTGCAGCCAGGCGCCGACGATCTCCGGCACCGACGCGCGCTGCGGCTTCTCACCAGCGGGCGTCATCTGCTGGCGAAGATACCCGCGCTGCCCGTTCCGTCGCGCCAACGGACCTTGCGGTCGCCGGCGCGGCGTCCGTATGCTCGGCGGCGTGGATCCGGAACGCATCCTCGAGCACGAACGTCCGCGCGCGCCCGCACAGCAGGCGACGCCCGAGCCGGACGCGGCGAGCCCGCTGCGCGAGCTCGTCTCCGGCGTCGGCAACCAGGCCTTCGGCGCCGCGATCGCGCGCCAGGGCCACGGCATCATGCCCAGCGGCGAGGTCCACCCCGAGGTGCAGTCGACGATCGACGCCTCGCGCGGCGGCGGCATGACGCTCGACCGCGGCGTCTCCGACAGGCTCACCCCCTCGCTCGGCGACCTCTCGGACGTGCGCGTGCACACCGACTCGACGGCGCACGACCTCAATCACGCGGTGTCGGCGCGCGCCTTCGCTACCGGCAGCGACGTCTACTTCGCGCAGGGCGAGTACCGGCCGAACACGGCCGACGGCGACAAGCTGATCGCGCACGAGCTGGCGCACGTCGTCCAGCAGCGCGGCGCGTCGACCAGCGGTCCGCTGACCGTCTCGAACCCGGGCGACGCGCTCGAGGTCGAGGCCGACGCCGTCGCCGATCAGATCGGCTGAGCGCGTGGGCGACGGCGGCACGCCGATCGCGATGTCCTTCGGCTTCATCGACCGTCGCGTGCTGGCGGCGGTCGAGCGGGTCGCCGGCAGCGATCCGAACCCGAGCGACCCGTTCCGCGGGCTCTACATCTCCGACGAGACGGCGCTGCGCCTGAGTCAGGACGACGACGCCGGCTCCGGCGCCGACGACCGGCTCGCCGCCGTCGTCGACGCGCTCGGCCTGGACCTGCTCGAAGCCGGCGTGCTGGCGGTCTGCGCCGCCGCCGAGCTGAACCCGCGCTACGGCCGGCTCTTCGCCTACCTGCAGGACGACGTCACGCGCAAGCTGCCGAGCCCGCGGCTGGTCGGCCAGCTGCTGGAGGGCGAGGGGCTGACGGCGGCGCAGGTGATGGGCGCCTTCGACGCCGACGGCCGGCTGCGCCGGCTCGGCGCGCTGAAGCTGCTCGGCGACGCGACGACGCCGCTCGCCGAGCGGCCCGTGAAGGTCGCGGACCGGCTCGCCGCGACGCTGCTCGGCGGCCGCATGGACCAGTCGGAGACGCCGACGCGGCTGCGCGCCGTCGAGCTGCCGGCGCACGCGCTCGGGCGCGAGGGCGCGATCGAGCTGGCGCGGGCGCTGCTGAGCCGCGAGAGCCGGCTGCCGATCGTGCTCGCCGGTCCTGACGCCGACACGCTGCTCGCCGTCGCGTTCGATCGGCCGCTGATCGCCGTCCACGTTCGCGACCTGACCGACCGCGACGTGATGGCCGAGGCGGCGCTCGCCTCCGTACTGGAGCGCCGGCCGCTGATCTGCGAGGGGCTCGAGGACGTCGAGCCGAGCGAGCGCGGCCGCCTGCTGCGCGCGATCGAGCAGCGGCCGCAGCGAACGGTGCTGGCGGCGCCGACGCGCGCCGCCGCGCTCGCGCTGGGCGAGCGCACGGTGCTGCTGGTCGAGTCGGCCGCGCCGACCTTCGCCGAGCGCCGCCAGGCCTGGGCCGACCTGACGGGCGTCGCCGACGCCGGCGACGTCGCCGCCAAGTTCCGCCTCTCGATGGGCCAGATCGTCGAGGCGGCCGAGGTCGCGCGGCTGTCGGCGCAGGCGCGCGCGGACGGCGCCGTTCAGGCCGGCGATCTCGACCTCGGCGCGCGCCAGGCGTCGTCGTCGCGGCTCGGCGAGCTGGCCGCGCGGCTGCCGCCCGGCTACCGCTGGGACGACCTCGTCGTGCCCGAGCGCCAGCGCGAGCTGCTGCAGTCGATCTCCGCCTACCTGCGCCACCGCGACCGCGTGCTCTCGGACTGGGGCTACGAGCGCACGGTCGCGCGCACGCAGGGCCTGAAGGTGCTGTTCGCGGGCGAGTCCGGGACCGGCAAGACGATGGCCGCGCAGGTGCTCGCCGCCGAGCTCGGACTGGAGATCTTCCGCGTCGACCTCGCGACGACGGTCAGCAAGTACATCGGCGAGACCGAGAAGAATCTCGACCGCATCTTCGGCGCCGCCGAGGGCTCGAACGCGATCCTCTTCTTCGACGAGGCCGACGCGCTGTTCGGCAAGCGCTCCGAGGTCGGCGACTCGCACGACCGCTACGCGAACATCGAGGTCGCCTATCTGCTGCAGAAGATGGAGGGCTACCCGGGCGCGGTGATCCTCGCGACCAACTTCCGCCGCAACATCGACGACGCCTTCGTGCGCCGGCTCGACTTCGTCATCGACTTCCCCTTCCCAGAGGCCGAGGACCGGCGCCGCATCTGGACGCGCGTGCTGCCGCCCGAGGCGCCGCTGCACGAGGACGTCGACCTCGACTTCCTCGCCGAGCGCTTCAAGCTCTCCGGCGGCGCGATCCGCAACTGCTCGCTGGCGGCCGCCTTCCAGGCCGCGGACGACGACGACCCGATCGCGATGCGCCACCTCGTCCGCGCGGTCGCGCAGGAGTACGGCAAGCAGGGCCGGCTCACGCTCGAGGCAGACTTCGAGCGCTTCCACGACGTAATCCGCGTAGGCCGCGGGCGCGCGAACGGGAGCTGAATACCTGCAGCGCGGTGGCGCAAGTCCCTTCAACGAAGCCGAGACCGGAGGCCTCGGTGACGTAGCGTTCCGCGCCTCAACCTGCCGCACCAGCGACTGGCCGCTTCAACGAAGCCGAGGCCCGTCGGCCTCGGTGACTACAGAGCGATGCGTCCTGCTTGACGGCAATGTCGTGCTTCAACGAAGCCGAGGCCCGTCGGCCTCGGTGACGCAAGCCTCCGAGCGGTGATGATCGCAGGCCTTGCTTGGCTAAACAAAGCGAGGCCCGTCGACCTCCCTCACAGCTGACCAGTGCCGCGCGGCGTGCGCTGGCTGACGCGAAGCTTCAACGAAGCCGAGGCCAGGAGATCTCGGTGATGACACGCCAGCAACATCGACGTCCTCGTTGGTTTGCGGGCTTCAACGAAACCGAGGCCCGGAGGCCTCGGTGACTTCGCTTGACGATGACGTTCGGTGTCGCGCCGTTCTCCCAGCTTCAACGAAGCCGAGGCCCGGAGGCCTCGGTGACTGGTCGCCATGCGCCGGGTACACCTGCGACTCAGAGCTTCAACGAAGCCGAGGCCCGGAGGCCTCGGTGACAATGGGGGTTCTTACCGGACAGTAAGCTAGCCGATTTCTGTGCTTCAACGAAGCCGAGGCCCGGAGGCCTCGGTGACCCCACTCGGCGATGTGGCTCTCCCAGTAGGGCGGGTCGCCGCTTCAACGAAGCCGAGGCCCGGAGGCCTCGGTGACCATCGCGAACTCGATCCGGGCGGTCGTCGGGCCGGTGATGCTTCAACGAAGCCGAGGCCCGGAGGCCTCGGTGACCGAGCAATCGAGTCACTAGTGAAGAAAGCTGATCAGCTTCAACGAAGCCGAGGCCCGGAGGCCTCGGTGACCTCGACGCGGCCGCTGCCGCCCGGACGGGCGGCGGGCTTCAACGAAGCCGAGGCCCGGAGGCCTCGGTGACCGGACCGGCATCTTCCGCCAGCCGATCAGGCCATCGGAGCTTCAACGAAGCCGAGGCCCGGAGGCCTCGGTGACGGCGCGGCGCTGCCAGCTCGCGGTCGGTCGCGTCGAGCCGAAGCTTCAACGAAGCCGAGGCCCGGAGGCCTCGGTGACCGTCGCCGCCGGCCGGTTGGCTCGCCTGTGACGGGCTTCAACGAAGCCGAGGCCCGGAGGCCTCGGTGACGCCCGAGTTTGTCGCCGAGGCGCTCTCGATGCTCCCGCTTCAACGAAGCCGAGGCCCGGAGGCCTCGGTGACCGTGACATCGAGCAGCTGCGCGACGGTAGCCGTGCGCACGCTTCAACGAAGCCGAGGCCCGGAGGCCTCGGTGACGCAGCGAACAGGTCGATGATCACGCGAACCTCCCGCTTCAACGAAGCCGAGGCCCGGAGGCCTCGGTGACCCAGCGGTAGACGCTCCGACCGTTGGTCTTGCCGATGCTTCAACGAAGCCGAGGCCCGGAGGCCTCGGTGACCTCGCCTCCGACCCTCAGTGACGCTCGTGAACCCCGCGCTTCAACGAAGCCGAGGCCCGGAGGCCTCGGTGACGTTCGGGTCTACGCCCGCCTCTTGGAGGCGTGTCTGGAAGCTTCAACGAAGCCGAGGCCCGGAGGCCTCGGTGACGTGACGCCAGCCCACTTCTTGATCGGGCCGGGCAAGCTTCAACGAAGCCGAGGCCCGGAGGCCTCGGTGACTCGTCCAACCCGTCCACAGCAGCGATCGGAGTGACAAAGCTTCAACGAAGCCGAGGCCCGGAGGCCTCGGTGACCTCGGCATCGGTCTTCGGAGCCGGCGTCGTCTGATAGTTCGCTTCAACGAAGCCGAGGCCCGGAGGCCTCGGTGACGCCCGCGCGACGACGGGCGAGCGCGAGGCTCGGTTCTGCTTCAACGAAGCCGAGGCCCGGAGGCCTCGGTGACGTTCGATCCTCAGGCCTATGTCGATCACCTCAAGAAGCTTCAACGAAGCCGAGGCCCGGAGGCCTCGGTGACCCCAGGCAGGGGCTTGCCAGCGAGGCGCCCCACGTGTTGGCGCTTCAACGAAGCCGAGGCCCGGAGGCCTCGGTGACACCGCGTGATCCACTACCCCGTGGCCTACCCGAAGTGGGCTTCAACGAAGCCGAGGCCCGGAGGCCTCGGTGACCGCGCGGTGCGTCGGGGTCGAACTCCTCGAAGAGGTGGAGGCTTCAACGAAGCCGAGGCCCGGAGGCCTCGGTGACGTTTCAGACCGTGGACCCGTCCAGGCAGATGGGGCTTCAACGAAGCCGAGGCCCGGAGGCCTCGGTGACACTCGCCCGGCACATCCGACACCGGGCCTGGCTTGCGGCTTCAACGAAGCCGAGGCCCGGAGGCCTCGGTGACCGCCGCACAGGCACCCGCCTCTCCCTCAACGATCTCGCGCTTCAACGAAGCCGAGGCCCGGAGGCCTCGGTGACGAACCTGCTGTCGGCGAAGGCGACGCTGGGGCTTGAGGAGCTTCAACGAAGCCGAGGCCCGGAGGCCTCGGTGACGCGACGTCGTACAGACTCGTGACGCCCTTCGGGACCGCGCTTCAACGAAGCCGAGGCCCGGAGGCCTCGGTGACACTCTCCCATGCCCGGTACACGCGCGCACAAGCCGTCGCGCTTCAACGAAGCCGAGGCCCGGAGGCCTCGGTGACGGCAACTACGGCGGCGAGCACGTGGGAGACATCGCGGCTTCAACGAAGCCGAGGCCCGGAGGCCTCGGTGACCAGATCCTGGCCGGGCCGCGCGACGTCCATCGCGATCACGACATCGCGGCTTCAACGAAGCCGAGGCCCGGAGGCCTCGGTGACGTCGGCGCGGTCAGCGACTCCAAGATGGGCGGCGACGGCGTGCTTCAACGAAGCCGAGGCCCGGAGGCCTCGGTGACTAGACCACGTCCTCGTTGTCCGACCCGACCGTGACCGACCCGGAGGCCTCGGTGACGTCGGCGCGGTCAGCGACTCCAAGATGGGCGGCGACGGCGTGCTTCAACGAAGCCGAGGCCCGGAGGCCTCGGTGACCCCGCCGCCAGCGTTGACCGTCTTGCCGTCCTCGTCGACGCTTCAACGAAGCCGAGGCCCGGAGGCCTCGGTGACCTGACAGGCACAGGTCGACGCCCTTCCGGACGAGCGCGTCGCTTCAACGAAGCCGAGGCCCGGAGGCCTCGGTGACAAGCTCATGCGATCGCGTCGCCCTTCCTGGCGTTGCACCGGCTTCAACGAAGCCGAGGCCCGGAGGCCTCGGTGACGGCCGACGTGAGCGTCAGCGCGTTCGTCGACGTGTTGATGCTTCAACGAAGCCGAGGCCCGGAGGCCTCGGTGACCCCGAGGTAGATCAGGACGCCCCGATGGCGCTAGAGCTGCTTCAACGAAGCCGAGGCCCGGAGGCCTCGGTGACGCCGTGGAAATCCTGGTTGAGTGCAGCGTTCGCTTCGAGCTCCGACGCCGACGCCGGCTGGCGGATCCAGCAGATCACGTGGAAATCCTGGTTGAGTGCAGCGTTCGCTTCGAGGGCTTCAACGAAGCCGAGGCCCGGAGGCCTCGGTGACATCGGCCGCCATAGGCATCATCATGCCACTCGTTGCTTCCGGCTTCAACGAAGCCGAGGCCCGGAGGCCTCGGTGACGCGCCCGGCCGCGGTCGCGTGCGCCGCGCCGCGCGGCTCGCGCTTCAACGAAGCCGAGGCCCGGAGGCCTCGGTGACCCCGGACCACCCGGTGTTCCACGACGACGTCCCGATGTCGGTGCTTCAACGAAGCCGAGGCCCGGAGGCCTCGGTGACTCACGATCGAGAACGGCGGCAGCGCCGAGACGTTCCCGTTGCTTCAACGAAGCCGAGGCCCGGAGGCCTCGGTGACGGCTGCTGTTCGATCGGCGCTACCTGCTCGGCTGGGCGGCTTCAACGAAGCCGAGGCCCGGAGGCCTCGGTGACCGGCGTCGGCGGTGTCGGCGGCGGCGACGGCGGCGGTGTAGCTTCAACGAAGCCGAGGCCCGGAGGCCTCGGTGACCCGTCCGGATAGACCGTGACGCCACGGAACTGCGGCAGGCTTCAACGAAGCCGAGGCCCGGAGGCCTCGGTGACCCCGGGTCGTGGAGACGTACACCGGCAAGCCGACGACGGGCTTCAACGAAGCCGAGGCCCGGAGGCCTCGGTGACCCGGACGCGCCGGACCCCGAAGCTGACGCCGACAGCGAGCTTCAACGAAGCCGAGGCCCGGAGGCCTCGGTGACCGTGCCGACCGTCCCGACGCCGACGCCGCAAGGCGACATGCTTCAACGAAGCCGAGGCCCGGAGGCCTCGGTGACACCCGACCGACCCGAACCACGCCTTCGCGGCGTTCTCGGGGGCGGCTTCAACGAAGCCGAGGCCCGGAGGCCTCGGTGACCGCTTCTTTCCACGTGCCGGATTGCCGACCAGCAACTGGCTTCAACGAAGCCGAGGCCCGGAGGCCTCGGTGACTGACGGGGCCGCCCCACACGAGCGTCGGGGTGCCGGGGCTTCAACGAAGCCGAGGCCCGGAGGCCTCGGTGACCCGACGAGTGTGGTGGTCGAGCTCCTCGAGGTTCCCGATGCTTCAACGAAGCCGAGGCCCGGAGGCCTCGGTGACCCTGGAGTTTGCGGAGCCATTCCTCGACGACGAACCCGCCGCTTCAACGAAGCCGAGGCCCGGAGGCCTCGGTGACCTTCGGCAGCGTCGTGGCGGCTGACACCGAGCGCGAGGCTTCAACGAAGCCGAGGCCCGGAGGCCTCGGTGACGGCTAGTGCCAGCGCGATCGAGTGGACCGACGCGACGCTTCAACGAAGCCGAGGCCCGGAGGCCTCGGTGACCGACGCGACCCGCATCGTCCCTGCCGACTCGATGCTGCGCTTCAACGAAGCCGAGGCCCGGAGGCCTCGGTGACCGGCAAGGGCATCGTGTTCACCGTCACCCGCGGGAGCCTGCTTCAACGAAGCCGAGGCCCGGAGGCCTCGGTGACCGAGCGATGCGCGCGGTCGCGCATCCAGCCGGCGATCGTGCCGCTTCAACGAAGCCGAGGCCCGGAGGCCTCGGTGACGTCGGCATCACCTCCATGCAGTCGCCGTTGTAGATCGCGCTTCAACGAAGCCGAGGCCCGGAGGCCTCGGTGACGGTCGACGTCGGGCTGCCGAGCGTCGGGCCGTTCGCCGTGCTTCAACGAAGCCGAGGCCCGGAGGCCTCGGTGACCTGACCTTTGAGGTCGCGTTGAACTCGCTCTGCGAGTTGTAGCTTCAACGAAGCCGAGGCCCGGAGGCCTCGGTGACCTCGCCGTGGAGGCGCTCGCTGCAGCGTTCATCCTCGCCTGCTTCAACGAAGCCGAGGCCCGGAGGCCTCGGTGACCTCCCCAGCGTGCAGGAGGTACGGCCCGGTCTTCGGGACGCTTCAACGAAGCCGAGGCCCGGAGGCCTCGGTGACCTCGGCGTCGACGATACGGAACCACGCGGTGTCGAGCTTCAACGAAGCCGAGGCCCGGAGGCCTCGGTGACCCGGCCACATCATCGCGACGTCCGGCGCGACCGGGAAGCCGCTTCAACGAAGCCGAGGCCCGGAGGCCTCGGTGACCACCGGCAGGACCGGGCCGAGGGCGTTCAGGACCTTGGCGCTTCAACGAAGCCGAGGCCCGGAGGCCTCGGTGACTCGCTGCTACGTGACCATCGGACTCTGTATGCGCAGGCAGCTTCAACGAAGCCGAGGCCCGGAGGCCTCGGTGACGTGGGCAGCGAGTCGATCTAGGGCGTTACAGAGTTGACGCTTCAACGAAGCCGAGGCCCGGAGGCCTCGGTGACCTCCGTCAACAACGGGCTCCATTTCGTCAACTTCGCCCCGGGCTTCAACGAAGCCGAGGCCCGGAGGCCTCGGTGACGGCTCTGCCGGCGTCGTCGACTGGCACGATCTCGAAGGCTTCAACGAAGCCGAGGCCCGGAGGCCTCGGTGACGCCCCGAACTCGGCGAGCGCGTCCTGTTCGGTCTCGAGCTTCAACGAAGCCGAGGCCCGGAGGCCTCGGTGACGCTGCATTACCGCGCCTCCCGGCCGAAGGGAATCAGCGTGCTTCAACGAAGCCGAGGCCCGGAGGCCTCGGTGACCACCCACACCAGCAGCGGGGTCGGCTCCGCCCGGTCGACGCTTCAACGAAGCCGAGGCCCGGAGGCCTCGGTGACCTCTCGCCCCCCCATTCCGGACTCATCATTTCGACGCTTCAACGAAGCCGAGGCCCGGAGGCCTCGGTGACTCGAACCTGACGGGCCTGGCGTCCGGTGGCGGCAGCGGAGCTTCAACGAAGCCGAGGCCCGGAGGCCTCGGTGACCGGCGATCAGCAGGGACGCGAAGGAGTGCCGAAGGTCGCTTCAACGAAGCCGAGGCCCGGAGGCCTCGGTGACCCTGGACGCGCTGCGCCGGCGCAAGCGCGACTACATGCTTCAACGAAGCCGAGGCCCGGAGGCCTCGGTGACCAGGACGGGTCGACGAGTTCGATCTTCGAGTCGTCGACGACGCTTCAACGAAGCCGAGGCCCGGAGGCCTCGGTGACCTCGCGCTGCGAGCCACAGTTCCATTCGGTGTGACGAGAACGCTTCAACGAAGCCGAGGCCCGGAGGCCTCGGTGACCTGTCATCGACTTCGACCACCAATGGGACCTTGAAGGTGAGCTTCAACGAAGCCGAGGCCCGGAGGCCTCGGTGACGAGGAGGAGAGAGGAGGAGAGAGGAGACGTTTTGTCTAGCTTCAACGAAGCCGAGGCCCGGAGGCCTCGGTGACGCAGGTCGGCTGGTAGCCGTTCCCGGCGCCGTCGATCCAGCTTCAACGAAGCCGAGGCCCGGAGGCCTCGGTGACCCCGCGCGCCTTCGCGCCGTGCCGTTCGTAGGCCGCCTGAAAGCTTCAACGAAGCCGAGGCCCGGAGGCCTCGGTGACGCGGCAGCGTCAGCGACGTCACGCGCCGCTTCGCGCGCCCGGCTTCAACGAAGCCGAGGCCCGGAGGCCTCGGTGACGTCCACCGCGGTGGAGCCCCCTGTGTCCATATACGTCAGCTTCAACGAAGCCGAGGCCCGGAGGCCTCGGTGACCGGCCTCCGAACAACCGGCAGCCAAGCGTGAAGGAAGGCTTCAACGAAGCCGAGGCCCGGAGGCCTCGGTGACCAAGGGTGGCCCCAAGTGCCGCGGGACGCTCGTGGGCATGCTTCAACGAAGCCGAGGCCCGGAGGCCTCGGTGACATGTCGTGAAAGGCGCGATCAGCATCTAAGGATAAGGCTTCAACGAAGCCGAGGCCCGGAGGCCTCGGTGACTCTCCCGGTGAAGAGTCAACCCCTGGAGATACATTTTGCGCTTCAACGAAGCCGAGGCCCGGAGGCCTCGGTGACGCAGTGCACGAGCGTGACGCCCTTGGCGCGGTACTCGTGCTTCAACGAAGCCGAGGCCCGGAGGCCTCGGTGACCCGCCGAGCTTGGACTGGAGCCACTTCGCCGTGCTGCTTCAACGAAGCCGAGGCCCGGAGGCCTCGGTGACCCACCATCTGGAAGGGCACCACCTTCAAGAAGAGGTTGACGCTTCAACGAAGCCGAGGCCCGGAGGCCTCGGTGACGGCTCTCGAATTTCGGAGCTGATTTGCAGGCGAATCGTAGCCTGCTGCGAGCGCTCCCGCCTGGACGTCACGCCGTCGAGTGAGGGAGAAGGCGCGCCGGCGAACGAACACCGCCCTTTGCAGGCACATCGCATGCGCGAGCGCTGCCAGGAGATTTCGCGGCAGCGGAGCGCTCGCTGCGTCACCACACTCGCGAACGCGTCCCTTCGACATCACGAGATGCTCCCAGATGTTCGACACATCGCAAGCCGCGCCCGGCCGCCGGACCGAGGTCGAACAGCGCGACGCTGTCGACGTCGTGCTTGATCTCCACGTCCAGCGCCCGACGCAGACGAGCGCGCTCGGTGTCAGTGAGGTCGCACACGAACACCGAGTACTGCAATGGCTCGCCAAAGTCGGTCGCGACGCGATGGACGCGCCGCAGCCGTCGCGGCTCGCGAATGTCGTAGACGAGCAGGTAGCGGGTGCGCGTAGCCACCGCGGCCTGCTCAACGAGTTGTCAAGGATCGGTACTCGGGAAGCTCGCCGAGCAAGGTCGACGCAAGCATTCGTGCCTGAAGCTCGAGGCAGCGCCGGTACGTCGCGCGGTACCCGAAGACCGGATGCTTGATCTCGTCGCCCATCCGGCGCTCATACGCCGCGATGAAACGCCGGCGGCCGTGCGGCGTCAAGGTCGCCGCCGTTCGCGACACGATGAAGTCGCGCCCATCGACCTCGCCGTTGTTGATCGCCCGGACGACCACCGAGTCCGCGATCAGCGGCCGGAACTCCTCCATCAAGTCGAGCGCGAGCGCCGGTCGCGCGAACCCCGGCCGGTGGTACAGCCCCACGTACGGGTCGAGCCCGGCAGCGACGGCCGCCACCGTCGCGTCCCGTGCCAGCAGCGCATACGCGAACGACAGCAGGGCGTTGACCGGATCTCGCGGTGGCCGACGGTTGCGACCTTCGAAGGCGAACTCGCCGACATCGCGCCGCAGCATCGAGGCGAACGCCGCGAAGTACCCGCGTGCTGCCGCGCCCTCGATCCCCAGCAGGGACGCGACCTCCGTCGTCTCGCGCGCGGCGGCGATCCCTGAACGCAGGAGGGCGCCCGCGCTACCAACGGAAGGATCGCCGAGGCGCCGGAGCAGCGTCCGCTGATTCCGCAGCTTGCCGACGACGAACGCGCGGCAGATCTCGATCGCGCCGACGGCATGCGCACGGTGCTGCGCAACGCGGCGACGTACGTCGGTCTTCCGCACCGGCGTTGCGAACGCTCGTGGCCAGCCGGACGTCGAGCACCACGCGACCGTCCCACCCGACTCGGTGACCGCCCGAACCGCCGCGCTCGTCACGGTCGCGTTGCCATAGACCACGACGTGACTCACGTCCAGCACCCGCACCGATTCGAGCCGTTCCTTCTTTCGTCGCAGCTCCAGTCGCCCACCCGACTTCCCGAGCACGACGTCGTGCTCGGTCAGATGCAGCGGGCGAGCCGGCGTGTCCGGTGCGATCAGCCGGGCCGCGCCGGCGCGGTCGTCACGCTCGAGTGCGTGCTCGTCGGGCAGGCAGAGCCCGACGAGCACGCAATGCGGGCACCGCGGATCGTCCTCGAGCGGTGGCGGCGCCTGCCCAGCCGCGGCGTTCGCGCGAATCTCGCCGACGGCGCGTGCGACGCGCTCGCCGGCGTCAGCGGGAAGCGGAACCTCCACACGGCGGCGAGCCGCGTCGAACCACACTTCCGCGCGCTCGACCACGTAGCCGTGCGCCCGCAGCAATGCCACCTGGCAGAGCAGCTGCTGGAGCTCCGGCTCGCGCAGCGGTTGCTCGTCGGTCCAAGGGCTCCCACGCTTGTACTCGATCGGCACCGCCCGATTCCCGTCGAGCGTGACGACGTCGATTCGTGCGATCACGCCGACAGACGCGTCCCCCAGCTCCAGCGACCGAACCGCCGTTGGGCGCTCGGTCGGCTGGCGCGTCGCCGCGCGATCGACGTTGCGATGCACGTGCGTTCCCTCGACGGTCGCCGCGTTGTCGTCGTTGGCGCCATCAACCCACATCAGGTAGGCGAGACGCGGGCAGTAGGCGTGCTCGTTGACGATCCGCGCCGGGATCAGTGCTGCGGGATCGTCAACGACGCTCACGCGACTCTCCGCCCGTACCCGAGCCGGCGTTCGTCGCGCAGGATCGCGGCGGCGTAGACGGCCTCGATTCCCGCCGCCGCACGCGCCGCGGCGTCGCGCGACCGCCAGTCGCGGCCCGCGACGAGGCCGAGCAGCTCGGACGTCACCGGAGTCGTGAAGATCGGCCAGCTGAACGAGACCCGTCCGGCCTCGCGAAGGAACGCGCCGCCACCGACCCGCGAGATCCCCGGCATCGGCGCCACCGCCGCAAGCCCGCGCAGTGCGAGCGGCACCAGCGCCGGCACGCCGCGCACACCGTCGGCGCTTGGATCGGGGCCGATCACCGCGCCGTCCTGCCGGCGGGCGCCGGGATCGAGGCCGAGCGTGTTCACGTCCTTCCTCGCGTTCCAGGAACCGACGAGCAGCGCTCGTAGATCGGCGGGCTTCAAGGCGGCGTCCTGCTTGACCGCGTTGCCGAACAGCGTCCCTCGCGTCCCGAACGAGTAGACGCAGAGCGGTGTCATCGGCACCTGCCCCGCCGCGCGCAACGGCGTCTCCGCACAGAGGCCGGCGATCACGTTGCGAACGGACGCGCCGTCCTCACCCGTGACGCCGCGTCGCCAGGCGTCGGGTCGCAGCTCGTTGACGTCCTTCGCCAGCGCCTGCAGCGCGTCGAGCGGATCGGCCGCGACGGCATCCGAGAGCGCCTGGGCCAGCTCGTCGACCGTGCCGATCTCATCACTCACGAGCGCTCCACACCAGCCGTCGCCATGCGCTTGCCACTGGACGGCCGCGCGCTCGGCGAGCAGCTGAGCGATGCCGTAGAGCGCGAGCGCGGCGGCCGGCGACTCGCCGCTGAGACCGGGAAGCGGCAACGTCGTCATCGCACTTCCCTCCCGGACGAGACGAGCCGATCGGCGCTGACGAGGATCGACTCGAGGTACGCGAGGCCCCACGGTCCGAACCGCCGCGTCAGCTCGGCGAAGGTCCGCAGCTGCTGTGCCAGATCGGGTACGGCGTTGGCCGCGACGGCCCGCGGCTGCCCGTCGATCGTCAGGACGACGTCGTCGTCGCAGTCGTCGACGACCGCCGCGACAAATGGACGGTGCCGCCCGTGATGCGTCACCACAAACCACGGCGACATGCGGTCGTTGGGATCAGCCTCAGCCAGCGCCACGGCGACGATCAGCTCATGCCGCTTGCCCCTCGGCCAGCCCGCCAGCTCGCGCATCCGCTCGACGTGCGCCCATCGATATGGGTAGAGCGACTTCGCGAGCACGCCGAGCTCGGTCACGCGACCGCCGCGCAACCACTCTTGGAAATGCGGATCGCGCTTGCCCTCGTCGTGGTGCAGAGCCGCGCGCCGAAGCGACTTCGCGACGGCCCCATCCAGCCTCAGCGCATCGAGCGACCGCACGACCTGCGTCTCGACGGCCCGCTGATGGTCGTCCAGCAGACGCGCAGCGGCACCGGACGCGAGATCGCTTCGGACCTCCCGCGCTACGACGTGCACTCGACCGTCGGCGAGCAACGTCGCCCTGCCTCGCGCGAGCTTGTCGATCGCGCAGGCCACCTGCTCGGTGAACCGCTGTCCCGAGCGGTGGCCAGGCCGTACATCGACCGCAGCCTCGACCGCGGCCGCGATCGTCTCGCTCAGCGCGTCCGCGGCGTCCGTCTCACCAAGCTCGCCCGCCTCCAGCTGCATCGCGACGTCCGGGGGAATCGCATCGGCATCGAGCACCAGGTGCGGCGCCCGCGCCGCCAGCGAGCCGAGATCGGTCGCCGGGCCTGATCGCCGCCGCATCCCGACGGTCCAGCCGAATCGATCGACGCCGCCGTCGAGACATGCCGCGATAAGCCGATCGCCGGGACGCAGTCGGTTCCGCTCGTCGATCGCGACCAGCCGCCTGTTCTCACCGACGCGCCACACTCGCGGTCGCTCGCCGACGCTCTGCTGCTCCTCGCGAACGTCGTCGGACTCCAGGTCCGAGAGCGTCGGCGTCTCGCCGGCAAGCCACCGCTGGGCCGCCGCGAGCGAGACGCTTACCAGCTCGCCCGGATGCAGCGGACGAAGCTCGATCTCGCGCGCAATTCTCTGTTGCTGCTGAGTGGTGATCGCCTCTCCCGGCTTGGGCAGGTCGAGGCCGCGCCAGGCGATCGTAACCTCCGGCGACACCTCTCGCTCGCCGTGCAGCAACAGCTCGATCGCCGGTCCTTCGTGCGCTTTGCCGTCAGTCACGGTCAGCGCGTCGACATGCAGATCGAGCAGCTCGACCGTCCGTGGCGACTGCGCACTCGGCGGCGACCCCAACTCGGCGACGCGCCGGGCAAGCGCTGCGACGCCGCAATCGACGACGTCCTCGACCGCGGCGGACTCCAACCAGCTCCACGTCGCCGCCGTCGTCGGCCCGTAGACCGGGCAGCCACGTGCGGGCGGCGCGAGAATCGCGGCCTTGCTGGTACCCAGCTCGCCCGCGCGATCGAGCCGGCCGAAGCGCTGGACGAGCGAGTCCAGCGGTGCGCAGTCCGTGATCAGCGCGTCGAAGTCCAGATCGACGCCGACCTCGATCGTCTGCGTCGCGACGACGACGAACGGCGTCTCGCGGTCTTCGCGCTGCTCTCGGTCCGGGATCGCCGAGAGCAGATCGAGCCTGTCGAGCGGACGCACCGGTCCGATCAGCAGCACACGATCGGTCAGCTCCTCCTCGGCGACCGACGCGACTGCCGTGAACGCGCGGCGCGCGGCGGCGACGGTGTTGACGACGACGCCGATCAGCTTCGCTCCGTCCTCGGCGAACTCACGGACGAGGCGCACCAGGTCGCCATCACGGCCCCGCACCAGCTTGGCCGGCTTCGCGGCGCCGACACGCTTGGCGATCGCTGGCTCGGCCAGTTCCTCGGCGCGCAGCTCGAATGCGCCGTCGGCGTCATGCGTCGCCGACACCGAGCACACGCGCAGCGGCGGGCGCGGCGACTCCTCGGCGCGGCGCTGCCGTGCCACGACGCGTTGCAGCGTCGCCAGGAACGGCTGGGCAAGATGCGCCTCGTCGAGCACCAGCGTCGTGTCGAGCCCGAGCAGGCCGGCGTGCAGCGCTCGCGATCCCTCGCCGAGTCCATAGCCGCGGAACAACAGCCGCGAGCCGACCTGGTCGACGGTCGAGACGATCACCGCCACGCGTTCAGGCGAAAGCGGGTCGCGCATGGCGATCGACGCCTCGTCGTCGAGCCCGCCGCGCCAGAGCGAGCAGCACGGATCGAGTCCGCCGCCGATCTCGCGCAGCTGTGCGGCGACCTGCGGGCTGTTCCGCACGTTCTCGACGGCCGCGCACGCGTACTCGTAGACCTGATCGACAACCGCGCGACGATCGACGACCCACACCAGTCGGCGGCCGAGACGATCCGGGCCGGCCTCGGCGAGGGCATGGAGCCAGCAGTCGATCAGCGTCGTCTTGCCCGATCCCGTCGGCGCTCGCACCGCAGGCCACCAGCCCCGCTCGGCGAGCTCCGCCGCCGCGCGCGACTGCCATCGGTACGGCGTACGAGTGGCGGCGCCATCCCGCTGATGGACCGCCGCGAGGTAGTCGACGAACGACACCGACGTCACCGCGCCTCTCGCGGGATGAAGTGCCCGATGCCGCGGAATCGCCCGCGACCGGCCAGGAGCGGCCCGCGCACCGGCGCGGCGAAGCGAACGCACGCGTGCACGCGAAGGCCGGCCGGCAGGTCGCCGCGCAGCTTGTCCGCGAGCGGCGCGCCAGCCACTCCAGGCCCGGCAGCGACGAAGACCTCGTCCGGCGCGGGAAAGCCAGCGTTGACGATGCTCGCCAGCAGCTCGTCCTCGACCGTCCTGCCGCGCTTGGGGTAGCGGTCCAGGACGACCGGCGTCACCGTCGCCCACTCCGTCGCCGGCCCGATCCAGCGTTCCGGAGCGAGGGTGCGGATGCCCTCGACCTCGTCGTCGAGCCGCAGCGCGCGCCGCCCGCCGCCCAGCAGCAGCGGATCGACCTGAGAGAACGCGCGCAGGCAGGCGTCGCGCTCGTCCAGCGTGAGGTCAGGCGGAAGCGCGAGCGCGATGCCGCGCAGCGCGCCGCGCGCGCCGACGTGCGCGACGTCTGTCAGCGCGAGGTACGCGACGTGCAGCCGCTCGCCGTGGCCGTGCAGCGCTTCCGGGGCGTCGTCGCCCGCGTTCGCGAGCACTGCGGCGCGCAGCGCCGACGTGATCGTGATCGTGTCCGCCGCGTCCTGCGGCGCGGACAGCACACGCCGCACGAGCAGCTCCGCGAACGGTCCGTCGACGATCTCTTCCGTCAGCACCGACGCCTCGGCCAGCGCGTAGCCGGCGACCGACGCGGAGAGCGCACGCGGGTGCGTAAAGCGGCCCGCGAGCAGCGCGTCGGTGATTCCCGGGGCGGCCAGGCGCACCTGATAGGCCCCGGTCGCGCTCGCGACGAACGTCCCCTCGAACGGCCCTGTCTCCGGTGGAGAGTCATCGACGCCGCAGGCGATCGGCGAACGCGAGGACCCGAGCCAGCTGACGCCCTCGGCCAGCGCGCCCAGCACCGGTGGTGCGTCGACCGCATCCGGCCAGGCGAAGACGATCCGCGGTGAGGGCGGTACCGCGGTAGGAAGCTGGCGACCGACCCGGCTGACGGCGTTGCCGGCCTTGAAGTAGCGGCTCCACTCGGCACCGCGAGTCGCGTTGCGCGGCACCCAGTGGGTCGCCGACGTCCGCCGCTCCGGGGCGACGGCGCAGATGATCTCCGGCGGCCCCTGCCGCTCCAGCCAGGTCAGCGCCTCGACCGCGTCGGCGCTCGGTGCCTCGCCGCCGGCTTCGCAAGCCGCGCCGACGAGCGCCGCGTGCAGGCGATAGGGATGCGGCGGCCATTCTGGATCCGCGGCCGACCCGAATGGATCGGCCGCCTGATAGCTGCCGAGCAGCAGCTCGCAGCGGATCGCGAGCATGGCTCAGGCCGCGTCGGCGTCATCGAGGCCGAGGCTGCGCGTCAGCAGCTCCAGCTGCTGCGGCGAAGCGGTCAGCTCGACCGGCGCGACCGTCCAATCGATTCCCTTGCCGACTGCCTCCTGGGTCTTGGCGGCAAGCGCCTCGACCGCTCCGAGACCGACCAGCGGCGCCGAGGCGACGACCGTGCCGAGCCGCCCGATGACCTCGATCGTCGGCTCCGACTCGGGCACGAGCTGGCAGCCGGAGCGCAGGTCCCATCCCTCCTCGATCTGCGCCTCGAGCATCGCCAGTCCGAGCAGGGCCAGCAGCTCCCGAGCGACCAGATCGACGTCCGGCCCCGGGCGCTCGCTCACGCCGAGCTCAGCCATGCGCACGGCGCGCAGCGCGGCCAGCGAGATGACGGTCTGCTGCTCGGCGAAGCGCACCGTAACGCCGCCGTGCGCCGCCTCCTTCGGCACGACGTTTCCGTAGCCGAACTCCGATGGGCGCTTGGCTCCCTTGGCCTTCGGCTCGGCGATGTCGAACCGCGATTCGGCACCGTCCTTGCGTTCGCTCAGCAGGACTGACGTCGAGACGTGGTGCAGATCGATCCGGCTGGCGGCGCGCTTCCCGTGCAGGACGTCGTAGCCGATGATCTCGCTCGTGATCGCCCGCGCGAGTCGCGTCGATCCCTGCGGGTTGCTCCGCCGCGAAGCCCAGCAGCCGAGCAGCAGCCCAGCGGGGAACCGCTCGACCAGCGGTCGAGCGACGCCGCGGTTGATCACGCTCGCGAGCCGCGCGTAGAGCGCCGTCTCACCGAAACGCTCGCCGTCGACCAGCGCATCCTCGACCCAGGCGTCGAAGACGCGATGTGACATCTCCAGCGCCGAGTGGCGGCCGAACATGCCCTGGTCGACGACGACATCTGGAATTACCACGCGCCCGTCCGCCATCAGCGAACCGAGAGTCAGTTCCCCTCGATTCGACTGGGACGCGTGTCCATCGAGGAGCACGCAGTCGACCACCGCGTCCTCCACCCGACGCTGCTCCTGCAGGTAGACCGCGCGGTCGTTCGCGCCGCTGTAGGTCGGCGGCATGATCCGCGCACCGATCCCAGCCGCGGGCTGCAACCGAACGCGCAGCCGTAGCGCCGCAGCCCCGCGCAGCTCTCCCGCATCTTCTCCGCCCAGCATCTCGCTCAGAAGATCAAGCATGTTCGACACCCCAGAAGTCAACTATGATCGCACACTATTGACTCGCGTTATACACGAAGGTGCGGATCCATCACGATGCGCCGCCCTGGACGCCTCTACGTCCAGGGCGCCGCCAGCCAGATCGGCGACCAGCAACCGCCGGCATCTAACAGGGATGGAAGAGGCGCTTGCTGCCTTCCAAGGCCCCCCGCCACCGCTGCCCGTCACATCGAGCGAGCCCAAAGAGGCGCACACGCCCTACGCACCACGGACCAACCCGGACGCATCAGACCCCCACCGACAGTCAGCACGCTCGACAGGCGATCCAACTTGAGATCCCGCCCGCCCCACCTGACCGACCAGCGCATCGGCGGAGCACTCCCACGGAATAGCCGACCCACCTGGCGCCACAGACATCCCGACACCCGTGAGCACAACGACCAGCGCCACGGTCATGGCGGCACAAATCCTCTCGCAGAGAAATCTGGCGCCACCCCCGAGGGCTTCGCTTGCCCGCCGAAGCCACGTGACCTTGCGACCAAGCCCACAACCTCGACCAGCCCCATCCGACACGACACCGGGTCCCAAATCGGGACCGTCCCCTACCTGACGACCCCGGGCATGAGCCATCTCCGACTCGTCGCCCCCTGGCCATTCATCGACAAGAGCCGCCGTCCGCGAATCGACCTGACGTCGACCGTCGCACTCGACACTCACCGTCACCGACCACACACGCCCCATCCCGCGTAGACACCCCTTCCGCCCGTCGCCCGACCAGTTCATTGGCCGCAGGTTATACGACGTTGCCTCCAAGGGCCATCCAGCCGTCTTCAGCCCGCCAACAGGAACAGCCGCGCCAGCTCGTGCAGGTTCGCGTCGAGATCCTCGGGCGCCAGCTCCACCCCCACCCGCTCGCGCAACTCCGCGCGGATCGCGGCACGGTCGCGCGTGCCGTCGAGCAGCGTGATCAGCAGCCGCGCCGCCGGCTCTTCCATGCGGACCGTCCCGTACGTCAGCGAGGTGATGTCGGCCCCGACCGAGGCCTGGTAGCGGGCCAGCGGCGAGGCGACGGGGCGCTCGCCCGCCTCGGCGGCCGCGTTGAACGGCCCCGCGTGCGGCACCAGATGCTCGGAGCGGACACCCGCGATCAGCGCCTCGCCGAGCACGGCGGCGCCGCAGCCGACCCGCTCCAGCAGCTCCGCGAAGGCCAGCGAGCGCGGGCGCACGCGATCGAGCTCCTGGAAGACGTCGCGCGCGACGCCCTCGGCCGGCGCGTCCGCCACCGCCTCGCGCGCCGTCCACCAGAGCCCCGCCGCGGCCGCCGGCGACGGCTCGGCGGCGACCGCGACGCCGGCGCGACAGAGCACGGTCTGACGAAAATGCCGATTTACCAAAATGTCGCTTATCTGCTCGAAGGCGATCCGATCGCCGCCGGCGAAGGCCCACGCCTCGTTCTCGACGCCTGCCGGCATGTGCGCCTCCGCGCGCAGCCCGTAGAGGTCGGCCTCGCCGACGTAGCCGAGCCCGTGCGTGCCGGCGTGCTCCATGAAGTCCGCGAACCACACGGGCTCCCACGACTCGCCGAGATCGTCGTGGACCAGCCGCCAGATCGGCGCGCCGGCGAGCGCCGGCAGCTCGCGCTCGAGCACCGCGCCGTAGGTGTCGGCCTCCGTCATCCGCTGGTCGCGCAGGAAGCGGTAGAGCTCCTGTGCCTTCTGCGCGTGCTCGACCGGATCGCTCAGGCCGCGCGCGTACCACTGCCCCATCTCCCGCAGCATGCGGCGGAAGTGGCCGCCCGGATGCGCGTTGTAGGAGACGTACGCCAACCCGTGCTCGGCGAGGTGCGAGGCGATCACGGCGAGCAGCGCGTCGCGCACGTCGGCGGGCACCCAGGCGTAGAGCCCGTGGGCGACGATGAAGTCGAATGTGCCCAGCTCGCCACCAGTCAGATTGCGTACATCGCCGACCGCGAACGAGACGTTCGCGAGTCCGGCGGCGCGGGCGATCTCCGTCGCCTGCTCGATCGCCGTCGGCGCCAGGTCGATCCCGACGGCCCGCAGGCCGGGCGTCGCCGCGGCCATCGCCAGCAGGTTGCCGCCGGCGCCGCAGCCGAGCTCCAGGACCCGCCCGCTGAACGGGTCAGGCGGCGTCATCCCATGCAGCGCCGCGACCGTCGCCAGCCGCCCGGGATGCGTCTGCGCGTAGGGGAAGTTCGAGTAGCGAATGTCGTCATAGACCGTCCTCGTCATCGCAGCCCGTATTTTTCACACCGGCCGTGGCCAGGCGGTTAGGGTCAAGCCGATGCTGACGGTGCAGGTCCCGCTGAACACGATGCTCGCCGACCTCGACGAGACATTGCGCGACCTGCTGCGCGAAGACCTCGAGGCGCACGGGTTCGAGGGCGTCGACATCGCCTTCGACGCGCCGTCGCGCGACTGGTCGGGCCAGCTCTCCAAGCCGACCGTGAACATCTTCCTCTACGACCTGCGCGAGTCCGAGACGATGCGCACGAGCGAGTGGTCGCGCATGCAGGGCGCCGACGGCCGCACCTTCGAGGGCCGCCCGCCGATGGTGATGGAGGCCTCCTACGCCGTCACCGCCTGGACGCAGGCCGTCGAGGACGAGCACCGCCTGCTCTCGCAGGTGCTGGCGATCTTCTTCGCCTACCCGGAGATCCCGCAGGACAAGCTCAACGGCCGGCTCGCGAACGGCTCGCAGCAGTGGCCGATCAAGGCCCGCATCGGCCAGGGCAAGGGCGAGAAGTCGGACTTCTGGAGCGCGATCGGCGGCCAGTACAAGGTGTCGCTCGACTACGTCGTCCGCATGTCTGTCGAGTCCGGCGCGCGGCTCGAGCGCGGCCCGGAGGTGCGCACGCAGACGATCCGCACGCGGCTGCTCGACGGCCCGGCGAGCGCGGTCGTCGAGATGCATCGCGGCGGCGGCAGCGTCAAGGACAAGAAGGGCGCCCCGCTCGCCAACGCCTGGATCACGCTGCCCGACCTGGGCAGCTGGACCGCCAGCGGCGCCGACGGCCGCTTCCGCTTCGACCGCCTGCCGCCCGGTCGCCACCGGCTGGCGGCGCGGACGCAGGACGGTCGCGAGGTCGCCGCCCACATCGACGTTCCCGGCGCGGGCGTCGACCTGGTCGTCGACGGCAAGCGGTGAGCGTCATGCGCCGCGATGGATTGCCCGAATGGCTGCCTCGCAGCCCCTGGCCGTCGCCCGGCCCAGCGGCGAGGGTGCAGGCATGGCCTGCGCGCCCGGTCCCCGCGTCCTGCTCGGAAACCTCGGAGCGATCATGCGCGTCGGCATGACCCGGGTCCTGAACGAGCAGGGCTGTCACGTGGTCGGTCAGGAGGACCGGCCAAGCGCCATCGTCGGAGCGGCCCATCGGCTCCGCCCCGACGTCGTGGTGCTCGATCTGGACGGGGGGACCTCGCGCGAGCTGGCTCGGCTCGTGCACGGCGCCTCGCCGGACACCACCGTCGTGCTCTGGGCCCGCGACGAGGACCTGATGGAGGTCCTCGAGCCGGCGTCGAGCGCATCGCGCCGCGTCTCCGCTCCCGTACTCGAGCGGCTTCGCGGCGAACTGAGCAGCCATGCACGTCCACGAGTGAAGGAGTGACATGCCCACGTACCTGACTCCCGGCGTCTACGTCGAGGAGGTTCCGTCCGCGAACAAGCCGATCGAGGGCGTGAGCACGTCGATCGCCGCGTTCGTGGGCCTGGCGCCGGGCGGCCCGGTCAACACGCCGATGCGGATCTCGAACTGGACCCAGTTCGCGAAGATCTACGGCGATCCGAACGAGCCGGACAACGGCCCGTTCATGGAGGGCGCCTACCTCGCCCACAGCGTCTACGGCTTCTTCCAGAACGGCGGCTCGCTCTGCTGGGTCGTGCGCGTCGGCGACGACGGCGGCTCCAACGGCGCCGGCCAGGCGCGCGCGGCGCTGCCGGCGGCGGCCGACAGCGGCATCGAGGCCTACAGCGCGGTCGCGCTCAACGGCCACGACGGCATCAAGGTCGAGGTCGCCGACGAGCCGGTCGCCGGCGAGGGCGCCGAGCCGACCTACAAGGTCACCGTCACCTCGGGCTCCGAGAAGGAGGAGTTCCCGGGCCTGACGCTCAAGAAGGGCCGCAACAACATCGCGACGAAGGTCAACGCGCAGTCGAAGCTGATCAAGATCGAGGAGACGGGCGCCTCGCTGCCGGAGGCCCAGCGGATCCCGGCGAGCGGCACCTACACGCTCTCGGCTCCCTCGATCGCGCCCGACGACGTCAAGCCGACGCACTTCGAGGGCGACGTCGCCAAGCGCAAGGGCATGGGCGGCCTGGCAGCCGTCGACGAGATCACGATGGTCGTGATGCCCGACATCATGAGCCTGTCGGACGAGCGTCAGATCCGCGACCTGCAGGGCAAGATGATCGCCCACGCCGAGAACGCCGGCGACCGCATGGCGATCATCGACGCGCCGCCGGACCTGCTGCCGCAGGAGGTGCTCGAGTGGCGCATGAACACGGCGGGCTACGACTCCAAGTTCGCGGCGCTCTACTACCCCTGGATCGAGGTCCAGAACCCGCTGACGAACCAGCCGATGATGATCCCGCCGTCGGGTCACGTCGCCGGCCTCTGGTGCCGCACCGACGCCACGCGCGGCGTCCACAAGGCGCCCGCGAACGAGGTCGTCCTCGGCGCCAACGGGCTCGGCTTCCAGGTCACGCAGGCTGAGCAGGGCGGCCTGAACAAGGTCGGCATCAACTGCATCCGCGCCTTCCCGGGCCGCGGCATCCGCGTGTGGGGCGCGCGCACCCTCTCGAGCGATCCCGAGTGGCGCTACATCAACGTCCGGCGCCTGTTCAACTTCGTCTCGGAGTCGATCATGGAGGGCACGCAGTGGAGCGTGTTCGAGCCGAACGACGAGAAGCTCTGGATCCAGCTGCGGATCGCCGCGACGAACTTCCTCACGCGCGTCTGGAGCGACGGCGCCCTCTTCGGCTCGACGCCCCAGCAGGCCTTCTACGTCAAGTGCGACAGCGAGACCAACCCGCCTGAGGTGATCGAGGCCGGGCAGGTCATCTGCGAGATCGGGATCGCGCCGGTGAAGCCGGCCGAGTTCGTGATCTTCCGCCTGAGCCAGTTCAGCGGTGGCGAAGGCGCCGAAGTCTCCGAGTAGATCAACCCCCTCTAGGCGAAAGGAACGACCGGGATGCCGGCCAACGACAAGGAAGCACACGTCCCAATTTGGTTCACCCTGAAGATCGGCGGCGCCGAGGCCGCTGGGTTCTTCAAGGAGGCCACGGGCTTCGACTCCGAGAGCGAGACGACGGAGATCAAGCGGTCGCTGCCGAACGGCAAGACCGACGTGATCAAGGTCATGGGCAACACCAAGTGGGGCGACATCGAGCTCAAGCGCGGCATCGACACCGACAAGACGCTCTGGACGTGGCGCAAGATGGTGGTCGACGGGCAGCTCAAGGAGGCCCGCAAGGACTGCACGGTGACGATGCTCGACTACATGGGCACGCCCGTCGTCACGTACTCGATCATCAACGCCTGGCCCAAGAAGTACACGGGCGTCGGCCTGAAGGCGGACTCGAACGAGGTCGCCGTCGAGGGCCTGACGCTCTGCCACGAGGGCTTCGACATCCAGTAGCAGGAGGATCGACGGACTCGCCATGAAGTCGGAGTACGCGTTCACGCTCCCCCGCGGCCTCGTCGACGCCGCCGGCACGGTGCACCGCGAGGGCACCATGCGGCTGGCGACGGCGCGCGACGAGATCGAGCCGCTGCGGACGCCCGAGGTGCGCGCCAATGAGGCGTATCTCGCGGTGCTCCTGCTCGCGCGGACGGTCACCCGGATCGGTGGTCTCAGCGAGATCACCCCGGAGCTGATCGAGGGGCTGTACGCCTCCGACTTCGACCACCTCCAGCGGCTCTACGAGCGGCTCAACACCGACGGCGAGGCGGTGGGGGTGGTGGCGTGCCCGGCGTGCGCCCAGCAGTTCGAGGTCGACCTGACCGAGATAGAGGACGGGCGCCTGGGGAAATGACGCGGCCGTCCCCCGCCGAGCTGCTTGGGGAGACGGCCACGCTCGCGTACCACCTGCACTGGTCGCTCGACGAGATCATCGATCTCGAGCACGCGGACCGCCGGCGCTTCCTCCGCGAGGTCGACGCGCTGGCATATCGGCAGGAACAGCAGTAGGACGACATGGCGGATCAGAACTCGGACGAGACTTCAGCGACGCACCCGGCGCCCGTGCGGATGGCGCTGCGCGTCGCCTCGCGCTATCAGAGCGGACGCGGCGGCGCGCTCGGACGGCAGGTCGCCGGCGCACATGGACGCCTCGCGGCGCCGGTACGGCTGGCGCGGACGGAGGCGCCCGCTGCGCCTGTCGCGCCCTTCGTCCCGCCGGCTCCGGCCGCCGCGCCCGCCGTCACGGCGCCCGCGGCTCCGGCCGCGCCCGCGGCGCCCGCCGCGATCGACCGGCCGAGCGTGCCGGAGATGAGCGACTGGGCCTCCGAGTGGATGTTCGGCGATCAGGACACGGCCAAGCAGGGCCTGATGTCGATGGCCGAGGCCGAGAAGCTGCCGGAGCCGACGCGCGAGCAGCGGCTCGCGCGCTTCTTCGCCCGCGGCGGGCTGGAGCGCTCGCGCGGCGCGCGGATCGTCGAAGGCGCCGGCAGCGATCCGGTCGGCGCCGACGAGCTCGGCAGCGGCCCGAAGCGGCTCTCGAGCACGCCGCCCGACGCCAGCCTCGCGCGCACGCCCGGCGTGCCGTCGCCGACCCCGGTGTCGGCGCCCACGTCAGAGTCTTCAGCCGCGTCGAGCGGCGCTCCGGCGAATCCCGCGTCGTCGCACAGCGCATCGGCCTCCGCCGGCGCCGCCGCAAGCACCGCCCCCACGAGCGCGGCGTCGCCCAGCGCGGCGATCAGTCCCGCGCCGTCCGGGTCGGTCGCGCGCAGCGCCGCGCCAACGAGCTCCGCGGCGGACAGCGCACCGTCGAGCGCCGCATCGGGGAGCGCCGCATCGACGAGCCCGACGGCAGCGGGTGGCTCGGCGGCGAGCGCGGCTTCGTCGACAAGCCCCGGGACAGCCGCAAGCGTCTCGCGAAGCCCCGCCGCCGCGCCGACGGCCACGGGCTCGACGGCCGCGTCGTCAGACGTGTCACGGGCGGGCGACGCCACGGTGAGCGCGGGTTCCACGCCCACGAGCGCCGCGCCGTCCGCGGGCGCGGGCGGCGCGACCGTCGCGCGCAGCGCCGCCGCCGGCGCAAGCGCGTCAACCGGGGTCGGCACCCCACCGGCGGCGGCCGCCTCGCCGAGCCCGTCATCGGCGAGCTCCGGTGCGGCCAGCACGCCGTCGACCGCCCCTGCCGCGAGCCCCGCAGCGGCCACCACGCCCCAGACCACCCCTTCGGCGAGCCCCGAAGCCGCCGGCACGCCGCAGACCACCCCTTCGGCCAGCGCCGCCGGGCCGGCGGTCGGCGCGGCTGACGCGCTGCCATCCGGTCCCGCGCGGGTCGCCCGCCGCGCGGCGCCGGTCAGCGGAGCGCCCGCTCGTCCGGTGCTGCGCCGCGTCGCCCGAGCACAGGCGCCGGCGATCGTGCCCGTCGCACCGACCCCGCCCGCTCCCGAGCCCGCTCCGGCGGTTCCTCATCGCGCGCCGACCGCCGTGGCTGAGCCCGCAGTGACGTCGCCGCCCGCGCCGCGCGGGCGCTTCCGCCGCGTCGTCGACAGCCTGCTCGGCCGCGAGCAGCCGCTGCAGACGCGAGCGTCGGCCGCGAGCACTCCGGCCGCAGCGGCGGACACCGCCGCGCCGATGCAGCTCGCGCGGACCGCCGCGACAGATCGCGCCGAGCGGCCTGCCCGGCAACGCGGGCTGGCACGCGCCGCTGCAGAATCGGCCTCCACCGGGACCCCCGGCGCGTCCACCGCCGCGGGAACAGACTCCGCAGCGCCCACCGCCGGCCCAGGCTCCTCCGGCGCAGCCGACCCCGCAGCGCCCGGCGCACCAGCCAGCGCCGGCCCGGGCGTCCCCGCAGCGCCTGGCGTCACCGGTCGAGGCTCCGGCGCGGCCGACCTTGCGGCCTCCGGCGGATCGGTCACCACCGGCCGAGGCTCCGCGGGCACGGCCGCCGTCGCACGCACGGAAGCCGGTCGCGCCGCGCCGGCACGACCGGGCGTGACGTCGCGCGGCTCGCAGGCGCCGGCACCCACGCGACCGGCCGGTGACGCCGCCGCGCCGGTGCAGCTGTCGCGTACGCTCGCCGACGCGCCGCCGCGCGCCGCGGCTTCCGGCGCCGGCGGTCCACTCGACGCGGCATCCGCGACGCGCGCGTCCAGCGCACGGCTCGCCCGCACGGAGTCCGGCGTCGACGCCAGCGCCAGCGGCGAGACCAGCGCGGCGTCACCGCAGACATCCACGCGAGAGGGCCGGCCGAGCGCATCCGCCGCGCCGAGCGACGATCTCGGCGCGCTCGCCGTTGACGCGGCCTCGGTCGGCGCCTCCTCGGCTGACACGCGCGGCGGCGCGAGGACCAGCCCCGCGGCCGGCTCACCGGCCACGTCCGCGCCGATCAACCGCGCGACCGTCCAACGCCAGACCACGACCGACTCGCCGACCGCGCCCCCACGGACCGACCGCGCGACCGTCCAACGCCAGACCACGACCGACTCGCCGACCGCGCCCCCGCGGACCGACCGCGCGACCGTCCAACGCCAGACCACGACCGACTCATCGGCCGCGCCCGCACGAGCCGACCGCGCGACCGTCCAACGCCAAGCCACGGCCGACTCGCCGGCCGCGCCCGCACGGACCGACCGCGCGACCGCTCAGCCCGAGACCGCGACGCAGCTGGCACGCACGGCGATGCCCGACGGTGGCGCCGCGACGGACGCTGACGGAGCGGCTGACGATGCCGGGGCCGCGCCGGAGAGCGCCGACGCCGCCGCTGTTCCGGTGCAGCTCGCGCGTCGCGTCGACTCGCTGCCCGCCGAGGCGACCGCCGCCCAGCTTGCGCGCGCGACCGACATCGCGACGCCGTCGCAGAGCGAGCCGACGCAGGTCACGCCCGACGACGTAGCTTCGCCCGCGTCCGACGCGGCCGGCGCCGATGCCGCCGGCGGCGCGCCGGTCCAGCTCTCGCGCATGCCGAGCGACCCCGCGCCGAGCCGCCCGTCCAGCGGCGCGCCGGCGCAGCCGACCGGCTCGGCGCAGGTCGCCCGGTCGGCGGAGGCGAGCCCGTCGCCGTTGCGCCTCGCGCGGGTCGCCGATCCGGCGGCGGTGGTCGAGCGCGCACGGCTCGCCCGCGCGCACGCCGACGCCCCGTCGAGCTCGAACGTCGGCGTGAGCCGCGCTTCCGCCGACGCGGCGCTCGCCGCTCCGCACGGCGTGAATCGCGCTCCCGCCGGCGCAGACTTCGGTGCTTCGTCCGGCGTGGGCCGCACTCCCGCCGTCGCCGCTCCGCGCGGGGTGAGCCGCACTCCGGCCGGCACGTCGCCGAGCGCGGCCGACGCCGGCCTGAGCGGACCGGACTTCGGCGCCATGACGAGCGGCGGCGACGCCGCGGGCGTGTACCTCGGCGATGCCGGTGCGGCGTCCACGGCCAGCGCGAGCCGAGACGATGCCGGCGCGGCGACCGTCGGCGGCGCCGCCGGCGCCGCGCTCGCCGGCAGCGCGAGCGCGCCCTCCCCCGCTGGCCCCTCGCTCGGCGCGACGCTCGCGCGCGAGGCCGCCGAGCTTCCCGCCGCCGCGCCGCGGCTCCCGCGCTCGGCCCCGCGCCTGGCCCGCCGCGCCGCCGCGCGCACCGCCGCACCCGCCGCCGCCTCCGCGCCCGCGCCCGCCGCCGCCTCCGCGCCCGCGCCCGCCGCCGCCTCCGCGCCCGCACCTGCCTCCGCGCCCGCACCCGCCACCGCCTCCGCGCCGGCACTCGCGCGCCAGGCCGTCGCGACCGACGACGCCGCCGCGCCTACCCGCCCCGCGCTGACGCTGGCCCCGACCCCCAAGCCCGCCCCGCAGCCGCGCCCGTCGGCCCAGCCCCAGCTCGCGCGCAGCGCCGCGCAGGAGCTCGCCGACGCCACCGGCGGCCAGCTCGAGAGCGGCGAGAGCGGCCTGCACACCGTCCACTTCCCGAAGCCCGGCGAGACGCTGCCCGCGATCCCCGCGTTCTCGACCGCGCCCGTGACGGTCCAGCGCGAGATCGCCGCGGCGCCGGCGCCCGCCCCCGCCACCGACGGCAGCACGGGCACCAGCACGCACACGCCCGTCGACCATCCGCCGTCCGGCGAGAAGCCCGACATGGACGAGCTCTACGACGGCCTGCTCGAACGCCTCAAGCGCGACCTGCTCGTCGAGCGCGAGCAGCTCGGCCACCTGCTGATCGACAATCCCTGATCGAGAAACGGATGCCAGCACAAGCGACCAAGCCAGCGATCCTGACCTCGAACCACTTCGAGGTGAAGATCCCGAGCCTGAACCTCGACGTCGGGCTCTTCACCGATGCGCAAGGCCTCAACGGCACGGTCGACGTGCTCGAGTACCCCGAGGGCGGCAACAACGGCTTCGTGCACAAGCTGCCGACGCGCGTGAAGTACTCGAACCTCACGCTCAAGCAGGGACTGATCGACAAGAGCGCGCTGCTGGCCTGGTTCCAGAAGGTCAGCCAGTCCAGCGCCGAGACCGTCGACATGTCGCTGACGCTCTACGACTCGACCGGCGGGCAGATCCTCACCTGGAGCTTCGCCGGCGCCTATCCGGTCAAGTGGTCGGTCGTCGACCTCGGCGCCGGCGCCAACGCGCCGCTCGTCGAGTCGCTCGAGATCGCCCACCAGGGAATCCAGGCCGTCTGATGGCCGCGCCCTCGACAGCCGGGTCGTTCGCCAAGGCCGCGCTCGAGATCGACGGCGGCCCGAAGATCGTCTGCTACTTCAACCCGACCGAGTACTCGATCTCCAAGTCCAACGACTGGACCTACGACAAGGTCACGGGGACGAGCCTGCCGCCGGCCCAGTTCAGCGGCGGCAGCCCGCGCCAGATGGAGCTCTCGCTGCTGCTCGACCAGACGCTCTTCAGCGGCTCGATGACGGTCCGCGACGCGACAGACGCGCTCTTCAAGATGATGGAGGTGCCGGCCGGCGACAGCGGCGGCGGCACGACCTCGGTGCCGCCGTTCGTCACCTTCCAGTGGGGCTCGGTCGTCGGCTTCAAGGCCGTCTGCAGCTCGCTGACCGTCGCCTACAAGCTCTTCCAGCCCGACGGCGAGCCGATCCGCGCCGACGTCAAGATGACGCTCAAGCAGGCCGAGACGGCGAGCACGAAGTCCTCCAACGGCGCCAACCAAGGGCAGAACCCGACCACGCGCGCGAACGCCGGCAACGGCGTCCACACCGTGCGCGACGGCGACACGCTGCCCTCGATCGCCTACCGCACTTACGGCGACGCGACGCGCTGGCGCGTGATCGCGGACGCCAACGACGTCGACAACCCCCTGCACCTGCGCCGCGGCAGCGCGCTGTCGCTGCCGAAGCTGGAGACCTGATGCCGGACGCCGCAGCCAAGCACGTCGCGGGCCTCGACGTCCTCGTCGACGGCGCCGCGCTCGACCCGACCTGGCGCAGCGCGACCGCCGAGGTGCGCGTCGTCGACTCGCTGACGCTCCCGGACATGGCCGTCGTCAAGCTCGTCGACCCGCGCGGCGAGCACGTCGACCAGCAGCCGTTCAAGCTCGGCGGGACGCTCGAGATCAAGCTGGCCGCGCTCGGCGACCAGTCGACGACGTCGATCTTCAAGGGCCAGGTCGCGGCGGTCGAGCCGGAGTTCACGAAGACCGGCGTGATGATCGTCGCGCGCGCCTACGACAAGTCGCACCAGCTCAACCGCGTGCGCCGCACGCGCACCTTCCAGCAGATGTCGGCCTCGGACATGGTCAGCAAGGTCGCGGGCGAGGCGGGCCTCAGCGCCGACGTCACGTCGACCAGCGTGATCCACGAGTTCTTCCAGCAGAGCAACGAGAGCGACTGGGACTTCTGCTGGCGCCTCGCGCTGATGCACGACTACGAGCTCGTCGTCGACGACACGACGCTGCACTTCCGCCCCGCCAACAGCTCGCAGGGCTCGCTGACGCTCACCTGGCAGCAGGAGCTGCAGTCCTTCCGCCCGCGGATGACGGGCATCCAGCAGCCGCAGTCGGTCAACATGCGCGCCTGGGACCCGAAGGCCAAGGCCGTGATCAACGGCAACGCCAGCGGCGCCACGACGACCTCGCAGCCGGGCACCGCCCGCACCCAGCCGTCGTCGGCGCTGGGCGGCGGCGACACCGCCGTCGCCGACCGCGTCGCGACCACGTCCAGCGAGGCCAACGCGATCGCCAAGAGCACGCTGGACCGGCTCGCCGACGGCTTCTACGAGGCCGACGGCGTCGCGCTCGGCAACCCCAAGCTGAAGGCCGGCACGAAGGTCACGATCGCGAACGTCGGCACGACCTTCGGCGGCACGTTCATCGTCACCAGCGCCACGCACGACTTCCGCGGCGGCAGCGGCTACCGCACCTCGTTCCAGATCTCCGGCCGCTCCTCGCGCACGCTGCTGGAGCTGATGCGCCCGCCCAAGCAGCGCGACTGGTCGAGCTCGCTGGTCGTCGGGCTGGTGACCAACAACAACGACCCCGAGGGCATGGGGCGCGTGCGCGTCAAGTACCCGTCGCTGTCCGACAGCGAGGAGGGCGCCTGGGCGCACGTCGCGACGCCGAGCGCCGGCAACGCGCGCGGCCTGCTGATGCTGCCGCAGGTCGACGAGGAGGTGATCGTCGGCTTCGAGCACGGCGACGCGCGCCGGCCAATCGTCATCGGCTCGGTCTTCAACGGCAAGGACAAGCCCGGCGAGGAGCTGATGCAGAACCGCGACGGCTCGTTCGCGGTCGCCTCCGACCAGAAGATCCACATGCACTCCAAGCAGGACTTCGAGCTGCTGAGCGACCAGAACTTCAAGCTCACCGTCAAGCAGGACAAGACGGAGACGATCAGCGGCAAGTTCACGAACGAGGCGACCGGCGCGGGCAGCCTGAAGGCGCAGACGTACACGATCGAGGCGGGCTCCACGCTGACGATCAAGGGCGCCAACATCAGCGTCGAGTCGAGCGGCCCGCTGGCGCTCAAGGGCGCGACGGTCGACATCAACGGCAGCGGCCCGGTCAGCATCAAGGGCGCGATCATCAACCTCGGATAGGGTCGTGGCGTGACGGAGATCATCGGCTCTGGCCTTGCCTTCCCGCTGCAGGTCGACCGCCGCGGCGGCATCGCCCTCGCGCGCGACGAGCAGGACATCGACCAGGCGATCCAGCTGATCCTCGGCACCGCTCCGGGCGAGCGCCCGATGCGCCCCGAGTTCGGCTGCGGCGTGCACGACTTCGTCTTCGACTCGATCGACGCCAGCACGGTCGGCAAGATGGAGGACGCGATCCGCGCGGCGCTCGACCGCTGGGAGCCGCGCATCGCCGTCATCACGGTGCGATTCGACCTCGGGCAGGCGAGTGAGGGCCTGCTGACGATCGACATCGGCTACCGCGTCCGCGCGACGAACACCGAGCGCAACCTGGTCTACCCCTTCTACGTGATCCCCGCCGAGGAGATGAAGTGAGGCTCCCCGAGATCCAACTGGACGATCGTCGCTTCCAGGACCTCGTCTCCGAGGCGCGCATCCGCATCGCGCGCGCCTGCCCGGAGTGGACCGAGCACAACGTCTCCGATCCCGGCATCACGCTGATCGAGCTGTTCGCGTGGATGACCGAGATGACGATCTACCGGCTCAACCGCGTGCCGGACAAGCTGCACGTGGCGCTGCTGGACCTGCTCGGCATCCGCCTCGACGGCCCCGCCGCGGCGACCACGAGCCTGCGCTTCCGGCTCGCCGAGGTCGCCAGCGAGCCGGTGCTGATCGCCGGCGGCGAGACCGAGGTCGGCACGCCGCGGACGGCCAACGAGGAGTCGGTCGTCTTCCAGGTCGACGACGACTTCACGATCAACCCGCTGCGGCCCGTCGCCTACGTGCTCAACCGCGGCGGCCAGCCGCGCGACGTCGGGCTCGCCGACGGCGAGGCGCGCCCGCAGGGCTCCGACCAGCTCGCGTTCGCCTCGCCGCCGCAGGTCGACGACGCGCTCTACCTCGGCTTCGAGCAGCCGCTCGACCGGCTGATCCTGCAGATCGTCGTCGACGCCAGCCAGGCGCGCGGCGCCGGCGTCGTGCCGGAGGACCCGCCGCTGCGCTGGGAGGTCTCGCAGGCCGACGGCGGCTGGGAGCCGGCGCGCGTGCTGATGGACATGACCGGCGGCTTCAACTACGGCTCGGGCACGGTCGAGCTCGAGCTGCCGGCGCGCTCGGTCGTGCAGCCGCTCGCCGGCCACCGCCTGCACTGGCTGCGCTGCCGGTTGACCGCCGAGACCGCCGGCGGCCGCACCGGCGCCAGCTACACGCATCCGCCGGAGATCTACTCGATCACGGCGGCGCCGCTCGGCGCGCGGCTGCCGGCGACGCACGGCGCGCTCGTCCAGCGCGAGGTGATCGGCGTCTCGGACGGCACGCCCGGCCAGTCGCACCCGCTGCGCCAGCGGCCGGTGCTGAAGCCGATCGCCGGCGAGACGCTCGAGGTGCAGGACCCCGAGTCGGGCGACTGGTCGCGCTGGGAGCTGCGCGAGGACTTCGTCGGCTCGACCGAGTTCGACCGCCACTTCGTGCTCGACGTCGTCTCCGGCGAGGTCGAGTTCGGCCCGGCGATCCGCGAGAACCACGGCGGCTGGACGCAGTACGGCGCCGTGCCGCCGAAGGGCGCGGTGCTGCGCTTCACGCGCTACCGGACCGGCGGCGGCCGCGAGGGCAACGTCACCGCCGAGACGCTGACGGTGCTCAAGAGCACGATCCCGGGCATCGACACGGTCAGCAACCCGGAGCCGGCGACCGGCGGCGTCGACGCCGAGATCATCGAGCACGCGCGCCAGCGCGCGGCGATGGAGATCCGCTCGCGCTACCGCGCCGTCACCGCCGAGGACTTCGAGTTCCTCGCCGGCGAGGCGAGCCCGCGCGTCGCGCGCGCCGTCTGCATCCCGCCGCGCGCCGGCGGCCCCGTGCCGCTGCACCTGGTGCCGGGCATCTACCCCGCCGACCGGCGGCTCGAGTACGCCGAGCTGGTGCCCGACGAGGACCTGCTGCAGGAGGTCGGCGACTACCTCGACGAGCGCCGCCTGATCGGCACGCAGATCGAGCTCAAGCCGTGCCGCTTCCGCGGCCTCTCGGTCGTCGTCAACCTGCAGGCGCGGCCGCTGGCCGACACGGCGCGCGTCGAGGAGGACGTCGCGCACGCGCTCTACACGTACCTGAACCCGCTCGTCGGCGGCAACCCGACCGGGCCGGGCGGCGGCTGGGGCTTCGGCCGCGCGCTCAACCAGGGCGAGCTCTACGGCGTCGTGCACGCCGTCGACGGCGTCGAGTTCGTGCGCATCCTGCGCATCTACGAGACGGACATGCTGACCGGCGAGCAGTCGGCCAAGCCGGCCGGGACGCACATCGTGCTCGAGGACGACGAGCTGATCGCCTCCGGCCAGCACATCGTCAAGGCGATGCACCGCGAGGACTAGTGGCCGACGACTCGACCAACGGCCACCACCGGACCTTCTCGGGCGCCGGCTTCGGCACGCTGATGGTGCGGATGGCGTCCGGCCCGAAGCCGACGCCGGCCGTCGCCTCCTCGCGCGCGTACCTGCGCAACGGGCTGCCGTCGCTCTACCAGGACGGCGACTTCGGCATGCGCTACGTCGGCGCGCTCGAGGAGCTGCTGGACCCGATCGTCGCGGTGCTCGACGCGCTGCCGGCGCACTTCGACGCCAATCATGCGCCGCGCGACATCCTGCAGCTGCTGGCCGCCTGGCTCGGCGTCGACCTCGACGAGGCCCAGGAGCTGCGCCACCAGCGCGAGATGGTGCTGCGCGCGTCCGAGCTGAGCCGCCGCCGCGGCACCGTCAAGGGCCTCGAGCTGGCGCTGCAACTGCACTTCCCCGGCGTGCCGCTGCGCGTCGAGGACAACGGCGGCGTGCACTGGGCGTCCAAGCCGGTGCCGGCCGAGCCGCCGAAGTCGAGCTTCATCGTCTACTGCGACCGTCCCGTCGAGGAGACGACGCAGGCGGCGATCGCCCGCTGCATCGAGCAGTACAAGCCGGTCCATGCCAGCTATCGGCTGCGCGTCAAGGCAGCCAGGAAGCCGGTGGTCGAGACATGACGACGTGTCAGAGCTGCGGCAAGGAGAACCCACCCGATCAGGACTTCTGCAGCTGCGGCGAGTACCTGCGCTGGGAGCCGACGGGGCTGTTGCAGGCGATCACGCCGGAGATGGCCGCGACCGGCCAGAGCGAGGCGCCGGCGCCGCCGCTGCCGGACGACGCGCTGCCGGCCAACGCGGCGCGGCCGACGCCGGCCGTCCAGCCCGACGGCAGCGCGCCGCCCGCCGCGGGCGCGACGCCGCCGAGCGACGCCGCGGCGCCGCCGAACGGCCACGCCCCGGCGCCCGGCGCCGCGCCGACGGCCGAGCCGCTGCCCGCCGTGCCCGAGCGCCGGGTCGAGCGGACGCTCGTCCAGAACGCCGCGCCGCCGGCGCCGCTGCCGCCGGCCGAGCCGCCGCAGGCCGCGCCGCAGGAGACGGCGACGATCGTGCTGCGCGCGCCCGAGGGCGAGCCGGCCAAGGGCGAGGTGCTGCACCACGCCGTCGCGCCCGGCGAGCGCGAGCGCGTGCTGGCGCTGGTCCGCAACCAGAGCGGCATCGTCGACAACTACGACCTGCGCGTCGACGGCCTGCCGGACGAGTGGTACTCGATCTTCCCGTCGACGATCTACCTCGTCCCCTTCGGCTCGGGCGGCACGTACGAGCAGGAGGTGGAGATCCACCTGCACCCGGCGCGCACGCCGGACGCCGAGGCGCGCGTCTGGGACCTGCGCGTCGTCGCGCACTCGCGCGCGCGGACCTTCGACGCCGCCTCGGCGCCGCTGGCGCTGCACATCGAGCCCTACGTCGACACGGCGACGACGCTACGCCCGCAGCGCCGCAAGGGCCGCCGCCACGCGGACTTCGACGTCGCCGTCACGAACAAGGCGAACGCGCCGATCGCCGTCGCGCTCGAGGGCACCGATCCCGACGAGTCGCTGCGCTTCGGCTTCGATCGCGCGCCGCACGAGATCCCGGCGGGCGCGACGGTCACCTCGCGGATGCGCGTCAAGCCGCCGAAGCCGCTCTGGATCGGCCGCGCGCGCGACCACCGGCTCGAGGTCAAGACGATCACCGGCGAGGAGGCCGCCGAGCGCGCGGCCGCCGCGGTCACCCCGGCCGACATGCTGCTGAACGCGCCGCCGCCGGGCAAGAAGCGCTGGTTCCGACGCCGGCCGCGCACCAACGTGCCGGGCGTCTACGGCCCGCGCGTCTTCAAGCCGCAGCTGCTGCCGCCAGACGCCAACATCGGCCCGGGCGGGATCACGATCCGCAAGCCGCAGGTCCGCGCGCCGCAGGTGCAGGGGCCGCAGCTGGGCTCGATCAACGCCTCGCAGCTGGCGCAGAAGAAGCTGCCCAAGCGCGGCGCGGCGGCGCCGCAGGGGCCGCTGCTGCCGACGCAGGGCGTCTTCCGCCAGAAGCCGTGGATCCCCTGGTGGACGATCCCGATCCTGCTGTTGCTGCTCCTGCTGTTGCTGCTGCTCTACCTGCTGCTGCCCAAGCACGTCACGGTGCCGAACCTCGTCGGCGCCAAGTCCTCGTTCGCGGCCGAGAAGACGCTGACGAACGCGCAGCTCAAGCTCGACCCGAACCAGAAGACGCGCGTCGACGACAAGGCCGCGCCCGGCACCGTGCTGCAGCAGACGCCGGTCGCCGGCAAGCAGGTCGACAAGAACACGCTCGTCGCGGTGCTCGTCGCGGTCGGCTCGGGCAAGGTGCAGGTGCCGAAGATCGTCGGCATGATCGCCGCCGACGCCGACAAGACGCTGCGCGGCGCGAAGCTGACGCTCGGCCAGGCCTCGCCGCAGCCGGTCGACCCGCAGGCCAAGATCGCGACGCAGATCCCGACCGCGGGCGAGACCGTCAAGGCCGGCACGCCGGTCAACATCTTCTACCCGGACCCGTCGAAGGCGGCCGCGAAGAAGGGCGACAAGAAGGGCGCGGCCAAGAAGGCGGGCGGCGCGGCCGCGGCCGCCAGCGCCGCGGCGGCGGCAGGCGCGGCGGGCGGCGGCGACATCGTCGTGCCGCCGGTCGACGGCGCGACGCTCGACGTCTACGCGAAGAAGCTCGCCAACCTCGGCCTCGTCCCCGAGGTCGTCAAGCAGTTCGACGACGCCAAGCCGGACACGGTCGTCGGCACCAAGCCGGAGGCCGGCACGAAGGCGGCCAACGGCGACAAGGTCCAGGTGCTCGTCTCCGCCGGCCAGCCGGAGGTCGTCTTCTCCAACGGCAAGGACATCCTGCTCGTCAACGGCGCCAGCGGCAAGAAGCTCGACCCGGTCGCCAAGAGCCCGCAGACGGAGTCCGACCCGACCTGGAGCGCGGACACGACGCACGTCGCCTACATCTCCGAAGGCCGCGTCTACCTCAAGGACCTGACCAAGAAGGACGCGCCGGCGGTCGCGCTGACGCCCGCCGGCACGACCTACGAGAACCTCTCGTGGGCGCCGACGACCGACGCCAACGTGCTCGCGATGGACAAGGTCAACGGCGAGGGCGACACCGACCTCTGCCTCGGCCAGATCACCAAGGACGGCCTGACGCCGCAGTGCATCGACGAGAAGTCGTTCACGGTGATCCGCGCGATCCACTGGGGGCCGGACGGGCGCTCGCTGCTCGCGGTCGGCGTCAAGGCGCCGGTCGGCGGCGGCATCTTCGGCATCGTCCGCTGGCACGTCCACAAGCGCAAGCCGGCCTTCTCGCCGGACCCGAAGGACTGGAGCAAGGGCGTCTTCGAGACCGACATCAGCAGCGCCGGCAAGGGCGTGCTCGACGCCGCGATCTCACCGGACGGCAAGCACCTGGCGATGGTCACGAACCTCGGCTCGTCCGCCTTCCGGCTCTGGCTCGGCAAGCCCGGCGACTTCACGATGTCCAGCGGCAAGTTCACCGGCGTGCGCGCCTGCGAGGTGAACTGGCGCAGCGACAGCCAGGCCGTGATCGTGATCCAGTCCGACGCCGGCTGCACCGAGGAGGTCGGCTCGCTCGTGCGCGTGCCGACCGCCAGCGTCAAGGATCAGAAGGAGCTCAGCGCAGCCGCCGACGACCCGAGCTTCCAGCCGATCAAGCTCGGAGGCTAGGCAGGTGCTCTGCCCCAGCTGCCGCCGCCAGCTCGAGCGCGGAGCGAGCTACTGCGGCAGCTGTGGGCGCCCGCTCGAAGGTGCGCAGGTGACGCTCGAGCTGGTGCTCGGCGACACGACGCGCGTGCCGGTGCAGGTGGGGATGACGATCGGGCGCTCGCCCGAGTCGACGCTCGTGATCGCCGATCCGACGGTCTCGCGCATGCACGCGCGGATCGTCGACGGCGGCGTGCTCGAGGATGCCGGCTCCTCGCACGGGACCTTCCTGGACGGGCAGCGGCTGACGTCGCCGAGCCCGCTGTTCGACGGCGCGAAGATCCGGCTCGGCGACGTCGACGTGCGCGTCGAGCGCCGGCGCACGGCCGAGGAGGCGGGCCGCACGGTCGTCGTGCAGGTCGGCGCGACGCTCGTCGGCGGCGCGGCGCTGGTCAACGGCGACGCGGCGACGCAGGCGACGCAGTTCGGCCTGCGGCCGCGCGTGCGCTCCGGCTATGCGCTGAAGCGGCTGGAGGCGTCCGAGGGCGCGCGCCGCTGGGTGCTCAAGGACCTCGAGAAGGGCGGCTTCCTGCGGCTCGACGACACCGACGCGGGCCTGTTCGAGCTGCTCGACGGCACGCGCTCGCTGGTCGAGCTGGTCGGCGAGGCCGAGCGGCGCGTCGGCGCGCAGGGGCCGGCGCGGCTGGCGCGGCTGCTGTCGGACCTCGGCGAGCGCGGCTTCCTGCGCGGCGTCCAGAGCAGCGCGCCGAAGCTGCCGATCGCCGTGCCGACGAGCCGGCTCGCGCGGCTCTTCAAGCCGCGCGAGAAGGTGATCCCGGGCGTCGGCGCGTTCGTCGAGACGCTCTACCGGCGCGCCGGCTGGGTGCTCTTCACGCGGCCGGCCCAGGCGTTCCTGGCGGCGCTGATCGTCGCCGGCCTGGCGAGCTTCGTCGGGCTGATCCTCGGCCGCTACGGGACGCCGTTCGTCGTCGCCAGCAAGTTCGGCGTCGGCGGCGTCGTCTTCTTCGCCGGCCGGCTGGTCGTCGTCTCGATCCACGAGGTCGCGCACGGGCTGACGATGGCCTCGTTCGGGCGCCGGGTCGAGCGCGCCGGGCTGAAGCTGATCGCGATCTTCCCCTACGCCTTCGTCGACACCTCCGAGGCCTGGTTCGAGCCGCGCCGGCGGCGGATCGCGATCTCGGCGGCGGGGCCGGTCTCGGACTTCTCGGTCGGCGCGCTGTTCGCGCTGCTGTGCCTGCTGCTGCCGGCCGGGACGACGCGCGACATCCTCTTCAACCTCGCCTTCGCGGCCTACGTCGGCGGCTTCTTCAACCTGAACCCGTTCATCGAGCGCGACGGCTACCACATCCTCGTCGACGTGCTGCGCGAGCCGGGGCTGCGACGGCGCGCGAAGGAGCAGCTGTCGCGGCGGCTGAGCGGCCGCGGCGTCTCGACCGACTCGCCAGTGCTCGCGCGCTACAGCGTCTTCGGGCTCGGCTGGTCGGTGCTGGCGGCGCTGTTCGCGATCGGCATGTCGCTGCGCTACGAGAAGATCTTCCTGACGCTGGCGCCGCGCGCCGTCGTCTACGGCGTGATGGGCACGCTCTGGGTGGCGTTCTTCCTGCCGGTGATCTTCGTGCTCGGCCGCCCGCTCTGGCAGCGGGCGCGCGGGGGCTGAGGTGGCGGCGCCGACCGAGGCCGACGTCGCCGCGCAGCTGATCGAGCGGCTGCTGGTCGATCCGAAGCTGCGCGAGCGCTTCCGCCGCGACCCGGCGGGCGCCTGCCGCGACGCCGGGCTGTCGCAACTGGCGGACGAGATGTCGATCGGCGCCGGCAAGGCGATGCACACGCTCGACATCCGCGAGTCCAAGTCGAGCCTGGCCGGCGTGATGATGGCGGCGGCGATGGAGGGCGTCGGGATCTACCAGTTCTCCGAGAACGTCCTGCCGCACCTCGAGCACGTGCCGCATCACATCGCCGACGTGCTCTCGCGCGTCGACCTGCCGTCGGTGCGCGGCGCGCTCAGCCACGGCGGCGGCGGTGGCGGGGCCGGCGAGGCGCTCGCGGCGACGCCGCCGTCCGGCGACGGCGCGGCGGATGCGGCGTCGAGCGCCGCGGGCGGCGGCGCGCTGGGCGGCGGCGCGGCGGCGGCGGCGCTGCCGGTGACGACGCCGCCGGAGGCGACCGCGACCGCGGCGGCCGACCATGCCGCGACGGCGAGCGCGCACGCCGCGCACGCGGCCGCCGCGGCGCCGCCGGAGAGCGTCGCGAAGCCGGACCCGGCGCAGGCGGCGGCGAAGCGGATCGCCGACGCGAGCTCGCCGGCGGCGGCGCAGAAGGCGGCGCAGGAGGACGCGTCGTCGGCGCTGCAGGAGCAGACGAGCGGGCTGCCGTCGGCGAGCGACCTGCCGAGCGGGTCGGCGGCGCCGGGAGCGGCGGCGCTGCCCGACGCGCCGGCGCCGGGCGCCCCCGCGCTGCCTGATGCGGCGTCGTCGAGCGGCGCGCCGGGGGCCTCGCTGCCCGACGCGACCACGCCGAACGGCGCGCCGGGAGCCTCGCTGCCCGACGCCTCGACGCCGAGCGGAGCGCCCGGAGCGCCGAGCGCCCCCGCGCTGCCCGATGCGGCGCCGTCGAGCGGCGCGCCGGCCTCGCTGCCCGACGCCACGACGCCGAGCGGAGCGCCGGGCGCGCCCGCGCCGCCCGACGCGGCGGCGCCCGGGAGCGGCGCGGCCGATCTGCCCGACGCCTCCTCGCCGCCGAGCAGCGCCGGCGGCGACGCGAGCGCGGTGGCGGCGGGCAGCGGCGCGCCCGCCGCGAGCTCGCAGCTGCCGGACGCCGCGAGCGGCAGCCCGGCGAGCGCGGTCGCCGGTCACGTCGGCGCGGCGTCCGGCGGCGACGCGGCGAGCCACGCGGCCGACGCGTCCTCCGGGTCGGGCTCACAGGCCGCGTCGCTCGCGCCCGACCCCTCGCGCTACGGCGCCAGCGGCAGCGGCGGACCGCCCTCGCCGGAGGACGTCGCCGTGCTCAAGGACCCGAACATCGTCCTCGACGCCAACGGCAAGCAGGACTTCGGCGCGGGGCGGATGGACCCGCGGATGGGCGCGATCCTGCTCAAGCTCGCCGAGAAGCACAAGATCACGGTCTCCTGCACGGAGTCCGACCACCCGCTGAACACCGCCGGCGGCTCGGTCTCCAACCACAACCTCGGCCGCGGGCTCGACATCGCGTCGATCGACGGCGAGCCGGTCAACTCGGGCAACCCGCTGGCGCGCGAGATCGCCAGCGAGCTGTCCGAGCTCGACCCGTCGATCCGCCCGACCGAGGTCGGCACGCCGTGGCCGATCGGAGCGCCGGGCTACTTCACGGACGCCGCCCATCAGGACCACATCCACGTCGCCTTCGACGATCCGATCAGCCCGGACTGGAAGCCGCCGGCGGGGCTCGTCCCGGGCGCGACCGACGCCACGACGGCTGGCGGCGGGGCGAGCGACGCCGCCGGCGACCTGCCGTCGAGCTCCGGCGCCGACGCGACCGGCACGGCGGCGAGCGCCGACCAGGCGCCGGCAGTCGCCGCTGCGCCCGCCCCGGTGGCGGCCGCGGCGGCCGTGCCGGCGAGCGCGCCGGCGGCGCCGCCGGTCGTCCACAGCGGCTCGCAGGCGTTCCTGAAGGCGGTCACGGCCGAGGAGGCGTCCGCGCACAAGGCCTCGCTCGCCCGCCACAGCTCGCAGGCGTTCCTGAAGGCCGTCCAGCCGGACCAGGCCAAGGCGGCGTCCGCGCAGCAGCCGACGGCCGTCGGCGCGCAGGCGGGCGTGGCGGCGAGCGCGGTCGACCTCAGCGGCACGAGCGGCGCCTATCCGGGCGACGGCGCCTCGCAGGCGCAGATCGCCGCCTGGATGGGCGCCGAGGCGCAGAAGCGCGGCCTGCCGCCGGAGCTGCCGGTGATGGCGTCCTTGGTCGAGTCGGGGATGAAGAACCTCAACTACGGCGACGCGGACAGCGTCGGCTTCTTCCAGATGCGCGTCGGCATCTGGAACCAGGGCGCCTACTCCGGCTTCCCGGACCACCCGGAGCTGCAGCTCAAGTGGTTCCTCGACAACGCCGAGACCGTCATGAAGCAACGCGAGGCCGCCGGCCAGTCGACCAGCGACCCGAGCCAGTACGGCGACTGGGTCGCCGACGTGGAGCGCCCGCTCGAGGCCTATCGCGGCCGCTACCAGCTGCAGCTGGACAAGGCCGAGTCGCTGCTGAAGTCGGCCCCGGCAAGCGCGGCGCCGGGCGGCACGGCGGAGGCGGCGGCGAGCGCGGCCCCGGGCGGCACCGTGGAGGCGGCAACCAGCGCGACGCCGGGCGGCACCGTGGAGGCGACGACCAGCACGGCGCCGGGCGGCACCGTGGAGGCGACGACCAGCACGGCGCCGGGCGGCACGGCCGAGGCGGCGACGTCGGTGCCCGGCGGCGGCGGCAGCGGCGCCTACGCGGCTGAGATCGCGGAGGTCAAGACGAAGCTGCCGACCGAGGTCGCCGACGCCGTGACGAGCGCGATCGAGCAGGGCAACGGTCCGGGCCCGAAGGCACTGGCGGCGCTCGAGGAGGGCTCGAAGTACATCGGCACGCCGTATCAGTGGGGCGGCTCGACGCCACAGACCGGCTTCGACTGCTCCGGCCTGATGCAGTGGTCCTACGCGCACGCGGGCGTG